>Ga0164241_10000017_pt1 | contig 468786 bp, 464 predicted proteins | sample OricomyardsoilBY_FD_108780 | JGI IMG/M metagenome (GOLD analysis project Ga0164241, IMG submission 108780) | Backyard soil microbial communities from Emeryville, California, USA - Original compost - Back yard soil (BY) | ecosystem: Environmental > Terrestrial > Soil > Unclassified | place... | reverse complement strand
TTTATGGCTTCAGGCTCCGCACAAGGTTTGTGTTGTGAACTCCGCTAGGCGAGGAATCGAGCAACGGTAGCAATTTCTGCCTGTGTTGCGGTTAAGTCTGAAGCCGCCAAATTGAATGGATAATTGATATTGGATAGTGGATAATTATTCATCGTCCATTATCGATTGTCCATTATTATTTTATGTCCTATCAGGTAATTGCCAGAAAATGGAGGCCGCAGCTTTTCGAAGATGTGACCGGCCAGGAACACGTTACGCTAACGCTGCGAAATGCGATCGAACATGACCGCCTGCATCATGCGTATCTGTTTTCGGGCGCACGCGGTGTCGGTAAAACGACGACCGCGAGACTTTTGGCAAAAGCCCTGAACTGCAAAAAAACAGACGGCCCGAATATAAATCCGTGTTCGTTCAACGATCCCGAAGCATGTGTTTCCTGCAAAGAGATCGCCGAAAGCCGTTCGATCGACGTTATGGAATTTGACGCCGCTTCGCACACCGGCGTTGACGATATACGCGATCTTATTCTGCAAAGCATTAACGTTTCGACATCACGCGACCGCTATAAGATCTTCATTATCGATGAAGTTCATATGCTTTCGAAATCGTCGTTCAACGCTTTGCTCAAAACCCTAGAAGAACCACCGCCGTTCGTCGTTTTCATCATGGCTACGACCGAACCGCATAAGTTGCCGGATACGATCCTTTCGCGCTGTCAGGAATTTGAATTTCGTACGATCCCGACCGCGAAGATCGCGTCGCGCTTGGAACTTATTGCGAATGCCGAAAAGATCGAAATAAACGAAGGCGCGATCAGAGCCATCGCACGTTCGGGCGAAGGTTCGATGTGCGATGCTCAGTCAAATTTCGATCAGGTTATAAGCTTTTCGACCGGTGCTATCAGTGAACCTGATGTAATTTCAGCACTTGGAATTGCAAGCACCGAGATGCTGACGAACGTCGTCAGGTCGATAGAGACCAATGACCCTAAGTTGATGCTGAACGTCGTCAGCGACCTGACCGCACGCGGCCACGATCTGCGTAATTTTTGTCGTGATCTTCTTTCTCTGTTTCGCGACCTTTTGGTTTACAAGATCGCGGAAACAGCCGAAGACCTGCTCGAAAATTCGATACTGACACCTGAAGAGATCCAAAAGAACGCTGAACCTTTTTCCGAATCGGACCTTCTGCGTTTCTTTAATTCCGTCAGCGAAACCGAAACAAAGCTGAAAGAAGCTACACGTTCCCAGCATATGCTCGAGATCGGCCTTATAAAGCTGGTTGAAATGCGTCGGTTAGCTTCGATAGAAAGTATTTTGGACAAATTAAATGGTTTGGACAATGTTTCAACGCCGTCCGGCACAGAGGAAAAAAAAACTCTAAAATCCAATCCGCCGGCTGATATCCTTGTCGAACTGCCACCTGCACCAAGGCCGTCCGTTGCTGCCGAACCACCGCAAATTCCCGAAGAAGCTCCTTTCATAATCGAAGAACCGCCTGAGATCGATGCCGTTTTTGAATCGCAAAACTCGTCAGTTCAAGCGCCGCGAACATCGATAGATACAAATTTTATTAACGATATTCCCGTCCGCCTGCCAGACATCGATTCGGAATACTTGGAACACACCGATGATGCTTGGCTCGATACTGCATATGAAATGAAACTCGAACGAAGCGGCGATGACCTTATGCCGATAGCGTCCGCTCAGAAAATGACTGAAATGCTTCTTGGAAAAAGATCTCAAACAGAGTCATCCGCTTTTCAAAATGGGGCCGCCGCGGCAAAGGCTCGTTCAATTCCCGATCTCACGCCCGAATTTTATGATGAAATAGACGAAACTCCGCCTATCGAGCTCCCGAAAGACCCATCACAAGAGCAATTAATGCAATTTGCACGTTCGCATCCGACTGTAAAAGCAGCTTTGCGCATCTTCCGGGCCGAAATAAAGAGTGTCAGCAAACGGCCAAAGATCACCATATAAACAGTACTGTTCCATTCTTTGCTTTCGAACTAAATGGAACCGTGTTTTGATTCTTGTCGTATTTTATCTATATTGAATAGAATTGCTTGCAAAAAATTTATGATCCGAGCCGCTACTGGAAAATCGAGATTCATTCTTTTTACGATCCTATTCTTAGGATCGCTTTCCACCGCATTTGCACAATGGCCGTCTGCAACACCTTTTTCGATAAACAATTCACCGCTTCCCAAACCGACCGCTCCGGTCAATGATTATGCCGGCGTGATGAACGCCGCCGATCTCGAGGAGTTGAACGCAAAGCTGATCGAATTCAAAAGAACACAGAATGTCGAATTCGGAGTGGCTATCATTAATACCACAGGCGGACGCGACATCACAGATTATTCATTGGCAGTTGCACGTGGTTGGGGCATCGGCTCAAAAGAACAGGATAACCCGGGCGCGTTGCTGCTTGTGGCGATAGATGATCGAAAATATTTTACTCAGATCAGCCGCGACCTTGAGGACGAGATCACCGACGGACTTGCCGGCAGTATTCAACGACAATATTTGGTTCCCGAATTCAAAAAGCAAAATTACAGCAAAGGCATTGTAGATACAATGCAGGCATATATGACGCGTGTCGAATCCGTCCGCAATGGTACGGCACAGCCCGCAACGCAAGAACCTGAAAACAACTATTCAGATTCTGACTCTGATACTGGGATCAGTTTTATTTGCTGTCTCATCATCATTGGTTTTATACTTTTCTCGATCTGGGCAAATCGGAATAATAAAGGCGGCGGTTCGGGCGGAAGCGCTTTGCCGTGGATAATAGGCTCGATACTGACGAGCGGCGGCGGTGGTTCCGGCAGCGATTGGGGCGGAAGCAGCGGCGGCGGCGGAAGTTGGGGCGGATTTGGCGGAGGTGGAGATTTTGGCGGAGGCGGAGCCGGCGGCGGCTGGTAATTAGAGATTGACAAGATATGAACCATCATTTCGAAGCATTTGTTGACGACCTGCGGTCCACACACGGCAAGAATTTGGCCGCCGTGATCCTGTACGGTTCGGCTGCGGCCGGCGATTTTATCCCGAACCGGTCGGACTATAATTTGCTGATCGCACTTGAGCGAATAACGCCTGTTGACCTGCAAAATGCACATGCCTGTGTCCGCGAATGGACAAAGACCGGTCATCCAGTTCCGGTATATTTCACCGTTTCCGAATTGCAGAACGCGGCCGACGTTTTCCCTATAGAATTCCACCAAATGGAAGACGCACGCAAAGTTCTTTATGGAAAAGACGTGCTGGAAAATGTTGTGATCTCTGACAATTTTCTGCGGCATCAATCGGAATACGAACTTCGAAGCAAATTGCTCCTGCTTCGCCGAAGCTATATCGCGGTTTCAGAATCTGCCGAAGGTCTGGCCTATTTGATGAGTGAAAGCCTCGCGAGTTTTTCATCGATCTTTAAGGCAGTTCTGCTCCTTATTGGAATAAAGGCATCGTCAAAAAAACATGAGATAACGAAAGCACTTGTAAAAGAGTTACAGTTGGAAGGTAATGTTTTCGATCAGATCTTTACCTTTCGCGAAAAGAAGCCGGGACCCGAATTTGACGTGGTAAAAGCAAACAAGCTTTTTGCGGAGTATATGGAACAAATAGAAAAAGTTATTGCGGCGGTCGATGCCGTCGAAAAAGGATAAAGTAATTGAGCGAACAAAGACCATATTTGGGGGAGAATAATATGAAACGAACAATTTTATTAACGATCGCACTGCTTGCGACGTTTGGCCTTAGCGGCTGCAGCTACAACGACCTGACCGCCAAACAGCAGACCGTAAAAGGCCAATGGGCAAATGTGGAAAGCGCGATGCAGCGGCGTGCCGATCTGATACCGAATCTTGTCGAAACCGCCAAAATGGCTGGTGTTCAAGAACAGGAGGTCTTTGGCCAGATCGCATCTGCCAGATCCGCACTACTCAATGCCAAAGACGCACCGGGACAAGCTGCGGACGGCGACAAAACACCCGAACAAAAACAGGCCGTTATCGACGCCAATAACAGTTTTGGCGGAACGATCGGCCGATTGCTCTCATTGCAGGAAAATTATCCGGTACTTAAATCGAGCGACGCATTTTTGAAGGTTCAGGATGAATTGGTCGGAACGGAAAATCGAATCAATACGGCACGAACCGATTTCAACGGTGCGGTTCAATCTTATAACACGACCCGAAATTCTTTTCCGGCAGTTTTAACGGCAGGACTTCTCGGATTTAAGGAAGAACCATTCTTCAAGGCGGAAGAAGGGGCAAGGACTGCTCCTAGCGTAGGAGATGCGAACAGTCTTCGCCGGGATGCACCGGCAACTGCACCAGCAAATACAAATTAGTTAAAACCCGCGGGAACTACACATTGAGCAGTGATCACAAGGCTTGCCATTCGGTTCGAATGTGCAGGCCTTGTCTTTTTCGGCGGCAAAAAGTCCGTCAACGATGGCTTCGGCAATGGCGAATTTGTGCGACGACGGATGATGTGCCGTCGGTTCGCTACGCTGACCCTCGAGCCGCTCAAGTCTAGAACTGATCGCTTCGAGGCTTGATCGTATCGAATCGAGTTCAGAATGCGAGATGTTTTCACCGTTCATTGTCGCTTTTATATCAGATCAATACTGTCAACTACACCGACGATCGCCGAATCTATTGCCGCACCGGCTTTTCCGGTTGCGGCGGTCGAAGCCGACCAGCCTTCTTGAGCGATAAGAACGATGTCGCCTTCGCCGGCACTTACAGAATCCAAGGCAAGACATGTGTAGCTCATTTCTTCGCCAGTGGGTGATATCTGTCGGCAAAGCATCACACGCGAACCTTCATATCGCTGATTCTTTTGCGTGGCTACGACATTTCCGATTACTTTGGCAAGAAGCATAATGGATCGTAGATCGTGAATTGTAGATCGTTTTACTATTAACGATTTACAATTGCCTGAAAAACGTGTTCGTTCGAATCGATTATGCCGACTATCGTGCAGTCCGTCGGCGTGCTGTCGCGTTTAAAAGGAAACGATGCTTCTTTACCGCGGCACCAAAAAACGAGTTCACCGACGCCGGCTCCGATCGCATCCAGTGCCAGCATCGGCTGTCCTTTTTTGTTAAGATCGGCATCAAGCGTCTGCACGATCAATATCTTTCGGCCATCGAGAGCCGCATTCTTTACTGAGGAAACAACAGTTCCAATGACACGTGCGATCTGCATTTGTTTATGTTTCCAGCGATCTTTCGATCTCTTGATATGCAGAATTCATTTCTTCATTCATAACTTCTTTTGCGATCTTAATTAATGACGGCAATAGTTTTTCTTCTGTTGCTTTCATCGAATCAAGAAAAATGTTATTTGTATTCGCCAAGAGTTTTTTGCCTGCATCGCTGCTGTAAAACCGCACCATTACAGCAAGGTCATCTTCCGTGAAATATTTGTCGTAAATTTCGAATGATATTTCGTTAAAAAAATTTTCAAGATCGAGCTCATTTATTCGAATCCGCATTTTTTGCGAAACTCTCTTATAGGTGTCTTTTGCTAGAGTGGTTAATTCGGCCTTCTTTGCATCCGAAAGATCTCTATCCGCAAAACGGCTTTCTATTAATTTCAAATAAACACTTTCCTGCGAATCCAACATAGAATTCATCAAGGTCATTGTTTGTTTCTGTGATCCGGTGACCCCCAGCAATTCACTGATCAATTTCTGTTTACTTTCGGATATCTTCTGCTGTCCAAAAACTGCTGATTGTGCGCAGATAACAAAAACAAAAATACCGACTAATGAGAGAACCTTTTTCATTTTTCAACCTCTGTAAAATCGATAGTATCGATGACACCGATGATCGCCGAATCTACCGGACAATCCTTATTGCCTTCGGCAAGACGAGCGGACGAACCGCCGACGACTATCACTTTTTCGTGAAAGCCCGCGCCGACCGTATCAACAGCCACGACATAACCGCTCTGATCAGAGCCGTCTAGATTGACGGGCTTTACGATCAAAAGTTTTTTGCCCTGTAGCCGTTCGTCTTTTTGACTGGCAACGACAGTTCCCAATATGCGTCCGATTATCATCGCAGTTGTGAGGGATGAGATTCAGGGAGAAGCGATCTTATCCCTTCTCCCTTTACTATTTAAGAACTACCGGCAAAGTCTCATCTACGCTTGAATGAGGACGCGGAATTACGTGTACGCTAACGAGTTCGCCAACGCGTCTTGCCGCAGCCGCTCCGGCGTCGGTCGCCGCTTTTACGGCCGCAACATCACCGCGGACGATCGCCGTAACGAATCCGGCTCCGATCTTTTCATAACCGACAAGCTGTACATTCGCCGCTTTGACCATTGCGTCCGCTGCTTCGATCATTGCCACGAGGCCTTTGGTTTCAACCATTCCCAATGCTTCTTGCATTTAATTTCTCCTGATTTAATAGAGATCTAAAAGTGTCGTGTTAGTTTACCCTAAATTTGCCGCCTGGCTCAAAAGCTCGATCAATTCTTCGCGTGTAAATGCGATCTTTTCGCTGTTATTGTGAACAGAACCGTTCGAACTGCCGCAAACTATTCCAGCATCGTGCAGATATCCGCACGACTGGCATCGGGCACTCGGCGTCAAATATCCGGCTTTTTCGCGAATATTCACGAGCTTTTCTATCGCGTCTTTCGGCAGGTCGTTCGCGCCGCCGAGTGCTTTTGCCAAAATTGCTATCTTCGCCGTATGTTCCAGAGTTTCCAGCCTGTCAAAAGCCTGCCAAGCATCTTCACCATATGCGACTGCTCCGTGATTTGCCATCAAAAGTGCGTTGTGATGTGCCACAAAAGGCTTCATCGCCTCGGTCAATTCGTTTGTCGAAGGCGTTCCATAACTGGTCAGCGGAACGCAGCCGAGCGTCAAAATAACTTCCGATAATATCGGCTGGTCGATCGCTAGGCCGGCAACCGCGAACGCGGTTCCGTGCGGCGGATGAGCATGACAAACGGCTTTTATGTCCGACCGCATCTTATATATCAAAAGATGCATCGCCAGTTCAGACGAGGCTCGGCGGTCGCTTAAAGGTTTGCCTTCCATATCGGTGAGAGCCAAGCTGTCTTCCGTCATGCGACCTTTGCAGGTCATCGTCGGCGTTGCCAAAACCGTATTTTCGTCGAGACGGATACTGACATTGCCATCCGAAGAAACAACATAGCTTCTCTCGTACAATAATTTACCGATCTCGCAGATAAGTTTTCGAGCTGTTGATTCGTCCATAAAAACAAACCACAGATTAACACACTAAACCGTATGCGTTAATCTGTGGCCGTAGAAATCTGATCTGATCTCTTGCGAATATTTATCGCTTTACCGGACGATCCGAAGTTGATGTTCTGTATCCAACGCCATGGCCGTCACCATCGAAGTGAACATAGCCGTTTGGTTCGGTACCTTCAGGAGCATCAACTCCGTATTCCGCCATCCGAAGCTTTTCTTTCAATTCGTAATTTTCCTGTTTTAAGTCAGCATTCTCACGCTGCAGTTGGTGATACTGATATCGCATTCCTCGACGACCGTTGTTATTTTTGAAATTAAATTTCGGCAATATCGGCACAAAGAAACTTGCGATCAATAATCCGACAGTAAATGTTATTAGGAAAGGAACCGCTCTGGAAATAAAATTTTTACAACACATATTCAAAAACCTCTTGAAAATATCAACGAACAATAGCGGAGAGTAATAATTGCACTGCTTAAAATTCAAACTGCATTGATGAGGAAAAGCAGTTCGAATGTCTGCATAACCTATCTTACAATTTTTGACGGCGGTTGAAAAGCAATTTTGCTCAAAATGGGTTAATTCCGAAAATTCATCTGTGAGATTGCCGTATTTCTCTATTTGAATTACAATTTTGTTTCAAGTGTGAAACGTAGTCGGCCTTTCTATGATCGCATTTTTATCCGGTAAACTTTTGGAAAAACAGGCAAACACCGTCATCATCGATGTCGGCGGCGTCGGTTACGAAGTGACGATCCCGCTTTCGACCTTTTACGAGATCGGAGAGATTGGTTCAGAAGTCGAACTGCGTATTTTCACACACGTCCGCGAAGACGCATTGCAGCTTTTCGGCTTCAAAACCTTGCGCGAACGCGACCTTTATCTAAAGCTTATTTCTGTTCAAGGCGTCGGTGCGAAGTCCGGCATTACGATGCTTTCCGGAATGAATGCGGACGAGATCGTCGCTGCGATACGCACAGAAAATCTCGCAAAATTGACCTCGATCCCGGGTGTCGGACGCAAAACAGCCGAGCGTATGGTCATCGAGCTCCGCGACAAGATCAGCGAACTTGCCTCGGGAATTTCCGCTGAAGCTTCGACATCGACCGGTGCCGCTCTCGGCGAAGATGATGCTTTCGAAGACGCACTTTCGGCTCTGATAAACCTCGGATACAAAAAGGACGCCGCCGAAAAAGCATTGCTACAATCACAAAAAGATGGCACAGAAAACAACGTCCAAAAACTTCTGCGTGCCGCGTTGCAGAGCCTCGCGAAATGAATGCTCGAAATTCTCGAACACATCCGAAAGGACATTGAAAAGCTCGATATTCGAGCCGTTTTTGCGCTTATTTATACGCCGGCGGCCTTGGCGGCAAATTATTATCTGAAAGATCCGCTGGTTCCGCATCGGCTTTTGGAAGGCACATCGCTCGAACCGCTCGGCCGGCTGATTGCCGAAACATCGACAAGCAATCTTCCGGCTCTTTGTTATTGGGTCTTTTTGGTCACAATAACCTATATTATTCTGCCGTCCTTGTTCATAAAGCTGGTCTTGAAAAAACGCCTTCGCGATTTCGGTTTGGCATTTTCGATCGAAAGCGGTTTCTGGAAATTGTTCGCCGCGATAATGTTATTTATGCTGCCGCTGACATATTTGATGTCAACGACTGCGGGTTTTTCGGCAAAATATCCGTTCCTGAAAATGTACGACGGCTTGCCTTATATCGGCACAACGATCTTGGCCTGGGAACTGATATACTTTGTACAATTCTTTGGGTTAGAATTTTTCTTTCGCGGATTTTTAGTACATAGCCTGAAACCGGCTTTGGGTCTTTATTCGATCTTTGCGATGACCGTTCCTTATTGCATGATCCATTTCGGCAAACCGCCCGCCGAAACCGTAGCAGCCATTTTTGCAGGAATTTTTCTCGGCTGGATCAGCTTTAAGAACGGCAGCATTTGGCTCGGACTGCTTCTGCACTGCTCGGTCGCTTTTTCGATGGATATTTTGGCGTTGTACAATAAGGGTCTGATCTTCTAAGTTTACTTTTATCTCTATGACGGACACGGTAGCAATTAATATCAGAGACGAAGACCTTTCGCCGGAAGAGACGCGGTTCGAAGTTTCGCTACGTCCGGCACAACTCGCGGAATACATCGGCCAAAGTAAGGTCAAAGACAATCTTCGCGTATTCATGAAAGCGGCACTCAAACGCCGCGAAGCTCTCGATCATATTTTGCTTACCGGTCCGCCAGGCGTCGGCAAAACTACGCTTTCGAATATAGTCGCGAATGAAATGGGTTCAACGCTCAAAACTACCGCCGGTCCGATCATCGAAAAATCCGGCGATCTGGCGGCGATCCTGACAAATCTCGAAGAAGGCGATGTGCTTTTTATCGATGAGATACACCGATTGAATCCGGCAATAGAGGAAATACTTTATCCGGCTATGGAAGATTATAATCTGGATATTATGATCGGCCAGGGCACAGCCGCAAGATCGATAAAACTCGAACTCCCAAAATTTACATTGGTCGGTGCAACAACACGTCCGGGGCTTATCACAGCTCCGCTCCGCGGACGTTTCGGAATAATCTTTCATCTCGATTTTTACGGAATTGACGAACTGAAACAGATCGTAAAACGTTCAGCCGGAATTCTAAATGTGCCGATAGACGAAACCGGTGCGCATGAGATCGCCCGACGCTCACGTGGAACACCGCGTATCGCCAACCGCCTTCTTCGCCGCGTGCGCGATTATGCCGAGGTCGATCATGACGGCAGCATTGATGAACATGTCGCCGGCGACGCTCTCGATAGAATGGAGGTCGATACTTTCGGGCTCGATGAAATGGATCGAAAGCTTTTGATGACGATAATCGAAAAATTCGACGGCGGACCGGTCGGTTTGGGAACGATCTGCGCTGCTCTTCATGAAGAAAAAGATTCGGTCGAAGAGATCATTGAACCATATCTGCTTCAGATAGGATTTCTCAACCGAACACCTCGCGGACGAATGGCGACACGGCTCGCATATCAGCATTTTGGGCTTGAAAGCTTAATGAACCCATCGAACACACCGCCGCTGTTCCAATAAATATTGACATCATTATCTCACGCGCGTAGGCTTTTATTTGTCAGAATCCAATTTAGCGGAGTTAAAAATAATGATGCGTTCCTCATCTTTCGTCGCTGTTGCCTTTCTTTCGCTTATATCTATCATTCCCACTATCGCTCAGGAATCAGCCCGGATCTCTGAGATCCAAGCCAAAGCTTTTAACAGCAAAACCGGGACTTTTTCTGAAGATCTTTTGGCCGCCGGAGCACCCGAACTCGGGAATATGCCAAGCGGTGAAATGGCATCTGTTTCGACATTTGTCATAGTCAAGGTAGAATTTGGCAAAGGTTCCCCAATTCCTCAGAACGCCAAGATCCGCCTTGTTGCCACCGAAAATAACTCACTTCCGTTTGCAGAAAAAAAAGCAAAACAAGGCAAACGCATCATACTCGATACGTCTAATAAATTAGGTCCTGTCGATCAAAATGGTGCTACTTATGTTGGATTTTGGCTTCACACCACTGATTGCCGAACCATTGCATTATCAGCAACACTGACAGGTCTCGCAAAAACGTCCACAATGTCAGAAATATTACCTTTCACTTGTTACGAATGAAAAAGGGGAACATACATGCAAGCAATTCTTAATTCTGTCGGCGAGAACGGAACCAATGAGAGAAGCGATGCCGCTTTGGTTCAGGCCATATTGGTAAAAACCACTCGCGCCGCCGCGGTCGGACGTCCGGCTGCGCCGTATCTGAACAGTATCGACGGCGATCCAGGAACGAACACAAAAAACGCGATCCGTAATTTCCAAGATGACCATGTATTTGTCAACGAAACCACACAGCAGTCTGTCCCAAATCCGAATGCTACCGCCGGACTTATCCGTCCGGGCGACGCAACTTGGAGAAAAATGCTGGAAAAGGTCGATCCGGCTTTTTCGGATATGCGTGTTCTTATCGGGGGGAAAACCGTATATGTCGCCGCAACCGAAGACCAGAAACAAGCAAAGATCACAGCCGCCAATGCTCTGACATTCACACAAGCTTTTCGCGTACGCGTGATCAACTGCATAAACCAAATGCATTCGCTTCACGGCATTGCGATAGGCGTTTGCCGTCAGGGCGACCGCCGTAATTTTCAGACGCAATATGATCTTTTGACCAGCGGACGCGGTGTAACCAACGCCGGACCTGGCGAAAGCAATCATAATTTCGGCATGGCCGTTGATCTCGGTTTTGCCGGCCTTCGCTGGCTTCGAACGAACGGAACGGTAGTGGAAAACGAAGATTCGTGGCTTCATCAATTGGATCCGCAGCAAAATCTTACAGCCGAGGCTCTCAAATTTTGGGAAACGCTTCGCACCGTCGGGACAAGCGCCGCTGTCGGAGCATTTCGCGGACCGGCAGCCGACCGCCCGCATCTGCAGAACTGGAACGACGCGAATGTAAGCATGACTAGACGTTTGGCCGTTCATCTTACTAATTCTGGAACAATGAATTGGGAAAGGGTCGGAGGCCGTCCAACTCAATATTCGAGTGATCTCGGTTTTGGCGGAGCTCAATACAACGTCGGATCGTCTGCAAATATTTGGAATAACCAGGCAACTGTCACCGCTGAAATGATCCGAACCGGAAGAGCCGCACAAATGGCCGCTCATCCGCAAGCCGGAGCACAACAGCCGCGGCTTGCACCGGTGACAGAAGCTGATGTGACCGCAATGCGTGCCGAATTGCGAAGACAGTTCGAACTCGCTGACGCCAATTGGGAAAATTGGACCGCTAACTAAAAACTCATCTCGCAGCTTGGCGTGGTGTTTAAATCGACACGTCGGGCATTTTTCTTTACCTCCATTTTTAAATTTTTGCCCTCAAACGCTTTTTTCGCAATAATCAATAATATGATCAAACATTGCTTTGTTATTTTTACGCTATTACTTTCTTTAGCAGCCTTGTCTTATGGACAGAATAAATTTGAAGGCTATTCGATCCTCGTGAACGCGCCGAGAAACCAGCGTTCTCCGACCTGTGCTGTGCGGTATGTGTCACCGCAAACAAAATTTTCCGTAATGGATATCGATAAAGCGACCGCTTCAAATGTTGGTTCTTGCGGCGGTTCTGCTTTGAATGCTGTACAAAAGAACGCGGGCGGAGCGAGTTTCAGCGCTAATCAGGCATCCAACAAATGGTGTTTTGAAAGCGAAGATAAAATGTATCGAATGTCTTTTCCCACCAGCGAAGGCACGGTAACTTATAATTGGATCGCCGAAAAAGACGACCGCGAAGCGGGTTTTTATAATATTCGTGAATTCGGAGCGGTCGGCGACGGACGTACCGATGACACGGTCGCATTCAAAAGCGCGATGGCATATATCGCTTCCAAAAACGGCGGAACGCTTTCGATACCTGACGGTGATTATATTGTGACATCTCCTATCGCACTTCCTTCAGGAATAATCATTCAAGGAACGAACGGACTGAATTCGATGGCTTCGACAAGCGATCTAACGCGGAACAATCCTTCGCGGATAACGCTTTCGGGCACAAACAAGGCACTTTTTCAGATCGGCGAATGCGTTGAAGGTGTAACTATCCGTGACATTGAATTAACTGCGCAAAATCCGTCGGGCACGACAGGCATTGAGGCATTTGGAGCTTATCATTCATCCCAAGGATTTAATTTTGAAAGGGTCGCTTTTTCTAATTTCAATCGCGGGATCGATGTTTACGGCCTTCCGCAAACCAATTTGAATTGGCAATTTGATTACGTAAAAGTAGATTCCTGCAAATTCATTTACAACAGAGACGCCGGAATACACACGAACATCCGCAACAGCGATTGGCGCGTAAAAGGAACGGTCTTTATAAATTCGCCCAAAAAGGCCGGACAGAACGGAAATTCGATGGATTTTGAGCGCGTCGGAATGGTATTGATCCAAGATACCTTTGGCGGAGGTTTTTCTAATGCCCGCGGCGGTACATTTATAAACATACTCGACAGCGGAAACATCACGATCATTGGGTCGCAAACCGAGGCAATGACGAATTCGCTTGTTTACAATGAAGTGAACAATCCGCAAGCCGGTGATTATTCGTATCCAATAGCGATCGTTAATTCGATCTTCGGCGATCCTTTGGTATTTAAGGCCAGACGCACACTTGTTTCAACAGGCAGTCTGTATGCCGGTGCGGCTTTTAAAGCCGATGAGCGGCTGAGAGTTTATTCGACGGGCGACAGATTTTGTTATGACGGTTATATTTTAGGCTGTCAGGGCGCGGAAAAAGCGAATTTCGGAGGAGCCTCAATAATGTTCATGACCGGACAACCGGGCGAAGGAACGGTCAAGGGACATCCGACCATTTTCGGAACTGAGGTCCAGTTCGGAGCTCCCGTACAAATGCCGTCGATCCTGCAAAATAAGTTGCCCGCGGGCAGTCCTGACGGTTCAATGGTCTTTTGTGCCAATTGCCGCCGAAATACTTCACCATGTCAATCCGGTGGATCGGGAGCACCGGCAATGGTCATTGGCGGAAAGTGGAATTGTCTGTAATCAATTAAGATCGAAAGGAGTAGGCAAGAAAAAGGGCAAGCAGGAAATTTCCTACTCGCCCCCTTTCTCTTTTACTCACTATTAATCATCTTCTTCCTCGTCGGCCGCCAGAAGAGTTGCACTGATCACATGATCGTCGTCACCGCAGCGAATAAGCGTAACACCTTGAGCGCTTCTTCCGGTTTCGCGGATCTTATCTACGCCTAATCTGATCAGTTTAGCTTGTTCAGTAATGATCATTATTTCCGATTCTTCATCGACCGGAAAGGCTGCAACGACCTTGCCTGTCTTTTTGGTCGTTTTCATATTGATAACACCTTTTGCTCCGCGTTTCGTCAGGCGATAATTCCCTACTTGAGTTTGCTTGCCGAATCCGAGTTCGGAAACGCTCAGAATATTTTCTGTCGCATCTTTGGAAACGGCACAAACCGAAACAACATAATCGCCGTCGCGTAGATTTACACCGCGAACTCCGCGGGCGACACGTCCCATCGGACGCACGTCGGATTCATTGAAACGAACAGCCATACCGTCATGAGTCGCGATAAATATCTGACAACTTCCATCGGTACGAATAACATCCAGCAGTTCGTCGCCTTCGTCGATATTGATCGCATTTATACCCGAAACACGAATATTCTGATAATCGGCGAGCGAAGATTTTTTGATAACACCTTGTCGTGTGACCATCGTCAAATAAAGTTCTTCGCCAAAATCGCGGATCGGCATAACAGCCACGAGTTTGCGTTCCGTAGAAAGCTGAACCAGATTTACAACGGCTTTTCCGCGTGCGGATGGGGCGGCTTCCGGAATTTCATGTACTTTTATCTTGAAGACCTGTCCGTCATCCGTAAAGATCATCAAATAGGCGTGCGTCGAAGCAATGAAAAGATTTTGGACAAAATCTTCATTCTTTGCGGTCGCACCCAAACGTCCCTTTCCGCCGCGGCCTTGGCGTGAATAGGTCGAAACGGGCGTGCGTTTTATATAACCGGCTTTCGTTACGGTAATAGCGACATCTTCATCCGGAATCAGATCTTCGATGCTTAGTTCAACACCTGCGTCTATGATCTCCGTGCGGCGTTCGTCACCGAAATTTTTTCGAACTTCTATAAGTTCATCAGAGATGACCTGGCGCAAAACGCTTTCATTCGCAAGAATATTTTCGAGTTCGGCTATATATTTGATGATGCTTTCATATTCATCGAGTATCTTTTGGCGTTCCAATGCCGAAAGCCTGCGAAGCTGCAGATCAAGTATCGCTTGTGCTTGGATATCGCTGAATTCCAAGCTGGAAATGACCTTTTCCAACTCTTTAACAAAAGCAGCCGGCGATTTTTCAGACGCGACGCCGCGCCAATTCTTTATTTCGTTGATACCGCTAAATTTCGCAGTAAGCCATGATTTTGCTTCATCGACCGCACGCGAATTTCTGATAAGCGGAATAATGTAATCAAGAGCGTCGATCGCTTTGTTCAAACCTTCTAAAATATGCGCGCGAGCCTGAGCCTTTTTCAGATCGAACTCTGTTCGGCGGCGAACTACCTCACGGCGGAATTCGACGAATGCTTCCAGTATCTGTTTTAAGTTAAGGACTTTCGGTTGGCCGTCAACGATCGCGATATTTATGATGCCAAAGGAAGACTGCATCGGCGTAAGTTTATATAGCTTATTCAAAACGACCTGCGGAACGGCATCGCGTTTCATTTCGATGACGATACGCATTCCGAGCCTGTTCGATTCATCACGCAGTTCGGATATGCCGTCGAGTTTCTTCTCGTTGACCAGCTCAGCTATTTTTTCGATGAGCTTCGCTTTATTTACCTGATAAGGGATTTCCGTGATCACGATCGCGTCTTTTTCACGATCGCCGCGGCCGATGCGGTCAATAGCGGCCCGTGCACGCATTTGAATGATCCCTCGGCCTTCGCGGTATGCTCGATGAATTTCTTCGCGGCCATAAATAAAACCAGCTGTCGGAAAATCCGGACCTGGAATGATCTTGATCAATTCATCAACGGTTATGCCGGGATTTTTGATCAACTCGATCGTCGCATTCAAAACTTCCGTTAAGTTATGCGGCGGTATTTTTGTCGCCATTCCGACGGCAATGCCTTCCGAACCGTTGACCAGTAAAAGCGGCACACGCGTCGGCATAACCTTTGGCTCAGATAGCGATTCGTCGTAGTTTGGCTGAAAATCAACCGTTTCTTTTTCGATGTCGGCAAGGACTTCGTTCGTCAGTTTTTGCAGGCGAACTTCGGTGTATCTCATCGCAGCGGCGTTGTCGCCGTCTATCGACCCGAAATTTCCCTGACCGTCAGCCAGCGGATAGCGCATCGAAAAATCCTGCACCAAACGCACTAGAGCGTCATAAACCGACTGATCGCCGTGCGGATGATATTTACCGATACAGTCGCCAACAATACGCGCGGATTTTTTGTATGGCTTATTGCTTGTGTTGCCAAGCTCATGCATTGCCCACAAAACGCGTCTGTGAACAGGTTTTAAGCCGTCACGCACATCAGGCAGTGCCCGGCCGATAATAACTGACATTGCGTAGTCCAAGTAGGACCGGCGCATTTCGTCTTCTATATTTACTTGATTACGCTCTAATGTTGAATCCATTTTTATCTATAATTTAATTTGGTCGGGTCGGACATTATCGAGGTTCTAACAAAAAAAACCTGGAAATAAGGTGTCGTTAATGATATTCTTATTTTACAGGCGGCGAGCCTGATTAGCAACTTCCAAAGCCTATACTTACCTCGCCTGCATCTATTATATCGCTCGATCTTTATTGGCCGAAATCTTCGATAAATCAAGGATCCCAGTTCAAAAATGTCACTACAACAACCCGAAATCTTAACGGATACACAAAATCGTCGAATACAACGCTATTCGCTGGCATTACCGGTTCGCGTCGAAGTTAGAGTGGATCAAAATTTTACTTGGAATGAAGTAACACGCCTTGAGGATATTTCCGCCTTCGGAGCCGGATTTAATCTAAAAAGGCCTGTAAAACGTGGGCGTTTGATGCTTTTGACGCTTCCTATGCCGCGGCAGCTAAGGACATACGATTATCTCGAACCGCAATATAATGTTTGGGGACTTGTCAGGCGATGTATTTCCATAGGTGAAAATCCGGCGGCGGAATTATATGCGGTCGGCATTGCGTTCATCGGGAAAAATCCGCCAAAAAGCTACTCCGAAAACCCGGCAACTCTTTATGACATAAACGAACGCGATGACGGCGGACTTTGGCAGATCGGACTTGCAGATCTGCGGCCGGATGAAACCGATCTTCCTACCTATTCGCGGCGGCACACACGGTTTCCGATACCGGAAGCACTACTCGTCGAAATGCTCGATGAGAACGGCGATATAATCGCTAGCGAGGTTAGCGTTACAGAAAATATCAGCATCGGCGGAGCTTCGATATTTACATCATTCGCCGTCAATGTCGGTACGTTTCTCCGCGTTAAAAGCGAACGTCATAACATTACAATAATCTCGATCGTACGCGGAAAACGGCTCGGCTCTGACGGAGTCGTTCGTCTGCATTTGGAATTTATCGATCATCTATTTCCTTTAGAAGGAATAGATTAACAACCAAATTTTACAAAATGGAAAGCCCCCTCGCAGTATTAGAAAACCCGGAAACATTTTCGCCAGACATAAGCGAACAGATACTTTACGCCGTCGTAAAAGGCAAAGATTCTGTCGATGATTCGCGTCAATGGAAAGACGTCGGCGAGATCGTCAGCATCTCAGGAAGCGGAGCCGGTTTCTTTATCGACCGTGAATGCCGTGTCGGCCAGCTTGTTTCCATGCTTTTGCCGCTTGACGTAGAACTGCGTATGTATGATCGCGATAAGGAACTATATAAGGTCTGGGGTGTTGTACAGCATTGCAGCCCGCGTACCATCGACGACGATATAAAATATCATATCGGTGTTGCTTTTATCGGGAAAGATACACCGCCAAGTTATCGAAAAGATCCGCTGCAAAATTATCGGATCTGCGGAACCGCCGAAAACGGCCTTTGGAGGATCGAAGAGGCACGAAAACCTTTTTCGAAACGAAAAGATGTCCGCTATTGGAAAGAATTTGATGTATATCTAGCTCTTGCCGACGGCACAAAAAAAGGTGCCCGCTCAACAACTGAAAATATAAGCAAAAGCGGCGCGGCGGTGATATCCAACCTAGAATTGAATGTTGGCGACCGAGTTAAATTCATCAGCGCACAGTTCGATTTTTCAGGAATTGCCGTTATTTGCGAACGAAATATAGGTGAAGACAAGAGGCCACGGCTGCATATGCAGTTCGTAGAAAGCATCTTTCCCATCGAATCGCTGGGAACCGCGAATATTCAATAGATCAGAACCAACGCTCCGTCATATCGCACCAAACTGCAAGGCCTTTCCATCGGCCGAATTTTTTATAATGTTTGTAAATGCGGGAATCGGCACACGCTCTTTCCTTATTGTATTTTTTATAAAATTCGCCTCTGACCCATGAATCAAGAGCTAACCCATCATATCGGCCAAGCAGTTTAAGCATATGCTCCGCTGCATAATCGCCGACACCTTTAATGCTTTTGATCTCTTTTTTTAGATCGTCGGTCGGCCGCTGCGGATCGAACCAACTTTGCGGATCTATTTTTCCGGCAGCTACAGCTTTTGCTATTTCAACAAAATACGGCGAACGATAACCCGCTTTTATTTCATTACGATAAAAATCCTCGCCTTTGGCGGCCATCGCATCCGCCGTCGGAAAAGCTTTCGGTCCATTCGATGATGCCTCGCCTAATTTCTCGACAAGATTTGACACCATGATCTTCGTCAGTGACCAAGAACAATTGGTCGTGCAAAGCGTTTTGATAAGATCCTCATAGACCGTCGCCGCCCGCAGCAGCCTCCCGACACCGGAGCCACGCATCCATTTATAAGATCCTACCGTGTCCATTAATTCATAAAATTCATTAAGATCATCATCAAGCCGAAACATTAGCCGAACCGCCGCTTTTATCTCTTTTCGATCCAGCGAATCGCCATCGGCCTCAACAACGATTGAACCATCCTTTTCTCTTACTACAAGCTCTATTCCATTAAGAACATAATTTAGCCGCGAACCGTCATCGCTTAAAACGAACGGCAAAAGGTCACTCCAACCATGCCCCGAAACCGTATGACGAAACGAGAAATGTTCCGGCGTAGAGATCTTTGAACGCATTTTCATAAAAAGATTTTACTGTCTTTTCTTGATTTAATAAAAACACGAATCGTTAGATTCGAAATAGGATCGAATGATCGGATCGATTTTTTCGATCATACATTTTCGTCATTTTTGGTTGAACTTTCACTACTCTGAACTTAAACTCATAATTGACGTGAATCTACCGAACAGCCTAACTTTTGCCAGAATTATCATCGTGCCGTTGCTGGTCGTGGTTTTGCTGACGACTGTTATGGAAACATGGTTCGGCGTCAGCAGTTATGCCATAGCGATCGCGATATTCCTGCTCGCCGCTTTTACTGATGTCCTTGACGGACATCTCGCACGTAGCCGCAACCAGGTTTCAACACTCGGCAAATTTCTCGATCCGATAGCCGACAAACTGCTCATTTCGGCATCGCTGATCGTTCTGGTCGAAAAGAATCTCGCGCCTTCTTGGGCAGTTGTTGTCATAATAAGCCGCGAATTCATCGTTACCGGACTGCGCTCTGTCGCGGCAAGCGAAGGCATGGTAATACAAGCACGCAATATCGGTAAGATAAAAATGTGGGCCCAATCGGTCGCTATCGTCGCACTTTTGGTTGCCGCCGCAACCGGAGCTCCGCATGTTTCAAATTTCGGCCTCGATTACCCATCGGCGTTCTGGGAGGTCGGCGAAGTTCGAACGGCGTTCGAACATCTTTCAAATTTCTCGCTTAATTCGAACGATTGGAAGGTTTTCGGCTATCTCGTTGGCCGCGGAGCGTTGTGGGTCGCTGTTATCCTGTCGATATGGTCAATGGTCGATTACTTCAAATTCTTTTTTAATGAAAGACAGAGGTAGCGGGAAATAATTGAGAACGATATCGACAAAGAAAAAAGCCGCTCTTTCGAACGGCCTTTTTCTTTTACTGATAAGTGGTTGTTATTGAACTTCTACCCAATCTCCGGTGTGGATCTCTTGAGCAGTTCGTGTAATAACTGCTGTTGCGACCTTTTCCTTAACATTAAGAATAACCATTTCGCCAACTACTTTGCGAATATCCGGACGTCCGCGTTTTGCATCCGTATTTGTGACGACCGAACCGCGTGCGTTGTCGCCTTTTTTACGAGCTGTTTGGTTTGAGAATTTATCTCCGCGGTATTGATCGCTTTGATTTCCATCGCTGCGTGCGGAAACATGTTCCCATTTATCGTTCAAATATAGATTGCCTTTGCCAAGCGGGCGAAATATCGTCAATCTATCGCCGATGCGGACATTATCATCATTTCCAAGATCGACATAAACGATCTGTTCGCGGCCGATCATTTCATGATGATCTCGAGCCATAATGATCCTTCCCTTTGCCTTGCCCGAAGAATTTGCGAACATATCAAATGCCGGACGCTGTTCCCAGATCGGACTCGTTCGCTGCACAGCGGGTGTAATAAGATCACCCAACATTAAATTATCACACGACGTTTTTACTCTAACGACTGAATAATCAGGCTTAACATCAACGACCTCTACGGCTCCGACTTCCTGTACATAGATGCCAAGATCGCCTTTTTTCGTCCACTTTGAATCAACATGGCCTTTTGGGCGAATGACCGAATACATATCACCAGCTTTGACACCGCTGCCCGAGCCGCGGTTGATGTACATAAAATTCTTTGCCGAAAAAGCAAAACCATCCTGCTCGTCCTGAGCTCCGATGATCTTATTTGAATCATCTACAGGGCTCGTTTGAACATAACCTGCACAATACAGATTATTTCCCATCGCGACCGGCACGGGTGCTTTGTCTTTTTCTACAACCAGTGTTGTTTGCCTTTGGGCATCTGCACCGACAAATGCGGCCAAGCTGATCGTAAGTGCGGCGGCGCCTTTAATTAGAATGTTTTGAAAATTCACGATTTTCTCCTTGAACCTATCTAGGACTGTTGATTTTTGATCACCCGAATAAGAAGCGTGTCACGGGCGGAATTAGGATGACTTCGCCCGAAATTTGGGCATGTTTAATTTTAGAATAAACTTCAGCGGGCGTCAACATGTTTTTTTAATGTTAAACATATTTATTTTATAAATAAATTTATACGTTACACCGCAAAAACTGTAGGCTTTACAGTTTCGACCAAGCTAAATTGAATATATTTAACAACATCATACTCAAATGAACTTGCGCCGAACGCATTGGCTTGCTAGTATTTCTGTTTACGGTTTTCATCAACACCTTCGGCAAATTAGTTGACGTATTTGATGCGAAACCAGCCGAAAAACTCCGCGGTTTCAAGAACCGCACTCCGCACTCCTTATATTAGCCGGTGTAGCTCAGTTGGTAGAGCAGTTGATTTGTAATCATCAGGTCGTAAGTTCGAGTCTTATCACCGGCTCCATTTTTCAACTCAGTAAAAAAGATTGTCGTGTTGGGCGATTTAAATGTGCGTTATTTCAGTAAACGGCGGAATATCCGTAATTATTTAACTGCGTGTTCGAGAGCGGTTTTCAGTTCGGTGAACTGGAATTCGAAGCCGGCCTCGATAAGACGTTTTGGAGTAACGCGGCGGCTATCGAGCAGGAGCGTGTGGCCCATTTCGCCGAGCGCGAGGTTAACGGCAAATTCGGGAAGCGGCAGAATGGTCGGGCGATAGACGACCTCGCCGAGCGTTTTTGTGAATTCCTCGTTCGTGACGGCGTTCGGCGAAACCGCGTTGACGGCGCCGCGAAGAGCTTCGTTTTCGATCGCGAATAAAATTACGCGGATCATATCGTCCAGCGTTATCCAGCTCATCCATTGTTTGCCGCTGCCGACTACGCCGCCGACGCCGAATTTGAACGGCGTCAGCATTACGGAAAGCGCTCCGCCCTTGCTCGACAAAACCATTCCGCTGCGCAAAATGACGGTGCGGATGCCGGCGTCTTCGGCGCGGCGGGCTTCGGCTTCCCACGCCTTGCAGACTTCGGCCAGAAAAGTTCCGCCCGCTTTGTCGGTTTCGGTCTTTGCGTCGTCGCCGGTGTCGCCGTAAAAATCCGCTCCGCTCATCGAAACAAAAACCTCGGGCCGCGCGTTCAGTTCGAACAGAGTTTCCACGACCGAACGCGTGCCCAGAACGCGGCTGTCGCGGATCGCCTTCTTTTTCTCGTCGCTCCAGCGAAACCCGCTGACATTCTCGCCCGCAAGATGCACGACCGCATCGACGTCTTCGATCCGTTCGCGGGCCGCTTCGTCAAAACCGGCTTCGACGTCCCAATGAACCTGCTCGTCCCGTTTCGGTTCGCCCCGCGTCGCCAGCAAAAGCTCATTGCCGCCTTCGCGCAAACGTTCGACAAGCGCCGTCCCGATCAAACCGCCCGCTCCTGTTATCAGAACTTTCATAGCTTTCCTTTAATTCCCCCGCAGGTCTTTGTAAACGAACTCGGTCATAAGGTTTATTTCGCGGTTGGTGAGCTGGCCGCGGAAAGGCGGCATGCCGTTACCGCCTTCGGCTATTTGTTTGTGGATCAAATTTTCGTTCGTCATTTTGAATTCGCCTTCGCGAAGGCTCGGAACTTGTGTGCCGTCGTCAAGTGTTTTACCGTGGCCTTCCGGGCCGTGACAGATGGCGCAGTCTTGTCGAAAAAGCGACGCCTCGTACCTTTTGCTGTCAGCAATAACAAAACTTTTCGGCCCTTGCGGCTTTGCTTCAAAACAAGCCGTAATAGAAAAGATAATGAACAAGGTCAGCACTATTAACTTGATCCAAAATATTCTATGCATTGAACTAAGCTTTCGCACTTTCCTCCTTGAGCGCTCGTTTGAATATTTTGCCGGTCGCGCCGATCGGCAGTTCATCGCGAAATTCTACGAAGCGCGGATACTTGTTCGCTGCGAACTGCTCTTTGCACCAAGCCGTGAATTCATCCGCGGACATTTCCTCGCCCGCTTTCAGAACGACGAACGCCTTAATTTCCTCGCCCATTTTCACATCCGGCACACCAATCACCGCACACAGCGAAATTTTCGGATGCGTCATTATTATTTCCTCAAGCTCGCGCGGATAAACGTTGTAACCGCCGCGAAGGATCATATCTTTTTTGCGGTCCACGATAGCGACGTAACCGTCTTCGTCAATGACGCCTATGTCGCCCGTGTGAAACCATCCGTTACGGAAAGCTTCGGCGGTGTCTTCGGGCCGTTTGTAATAGCCTTTCATAACATTAGGCCCGCGGATGACGATCTCGCCGCGCGTTCCCGGAGGCACTTCGTTGTCGTCGTCGTCAAAACATCTGACATCGACGCCGAGAATCGCTTGGCCGACGGTTCCAGGTTTCGCCGGACGCGCAAAATGATTGAAACACGCAAGCGGCGAGGTTTCGGAAAGCCCGTAGCCTTCGAGCACGCGGACGCCGAATTTCGCCTCGAACGCCTTCATCACCTCGACCGGCATCGGTGCACCGCCGCTGCTGCAGACCTTCATCGAATCCTTGATCCGCGAAATGTCAAAGCCGGTTTCGTCCGCGTATTTCAGAAGCGCCCAATACATCGTCGGAACTCCGACCCAGAAATTCACCTTCTCGCGTTCCATTGCCTCAAGCGTCGAAAGCGGTTCGAAACGCGGCAGCAGAACGATGCGGTTTCCGGCGTAAAGATTCGTGTTCATCTGGACGGTCTGGCCGGTCGTGTGAAACAGCGGCAAGGTGATCAGCACCGTTTTCTGTTCGCCGTCCGTGAAATCCAGAACCGGCAAATGTATCAGATACGTTGTCGTCACGTTCGTCAGAATGTTCAGATGCGTTAGCTCGGCGCCTTTCGGTTTGCCGGTCGTGCCGGATGTGTAAAGTATTGCGGCGGTGTCATTCGGTGCGGTCGGATATATATCAAAAACATCTGATTCAGTTGCGATCATTTGAGTAAGAGTTTTATGGCCATCGATCGTACTTTCGGCCATCACGTCCTTTGTTAACACTATTAGATCTTTGCATGCTTCAACTTTATCGAAGGCTTGTTTGGTGCGTTCGCCCATCGGAAGTTCGGGTGTGCCTTCAAAAACAAAGACGGCTTTGGCGTCGGAATCTTCAAGGTGATATGCGATCTCACGCGGCGTAAATAGTACACACAAAGGCACGACCGCCGCACCGGTTTTCATAATGCCATAATAAATGACCGGAAAATACGGCAGGTTCGGGCAGTTCAATGCAATCTTGTCGCCCGGCCCGATACCCATCGAAACAAGAGCGTTCGCAACCTGATTCGAACGCTTTTCGAGTTCTGCATATGTCATCCGAACGTCGCCCCAAACAACGGCTTCGTTATTCGGCTTAAGCCGTGCGTGGTGCGAAATGAATGTTGCTAGATTCAGCGTTGTCGGCGAGTTATTCATTTATTTACTTTTATAAAAACGTGCGGTTTATATCATTTAACAGATCTATTTAACAGCCTATCAATATCTATCCGATCTGAATATGTTATATCCGCATCGCGGCGTTGGATCGAATGGAATTGCCATTCATCGCGCGTTTCGGGAAAATCGGAACGATAATGGCCGCCGCGCGATTCTTCGCGCCAGAGAGCCGCGGTTGCGACAAGCTTTGCGAGCGTCACGAATTTATTCGAAGACGTGCTTAAATTCGAACGTGATATCTGATCGAATTCAGCTATCGCACGCCGGAGCGAATCGCCGTCGCGGATGATGCCGACGCGTTCCCACATCACACGCTTAACGCGTTTGTTAACGGCCGTCGAAATTCCCTTTCCGAGATCGGCCGTTCTTGCTCCGGGCTTTCGCATTTCAGAATGACCACCGGAAATTGCCACACCTGCATTATCCAATGCCGCGGCCTCACCCGAACGAGCGCCAAAAACAAGTCCTTCCAAAAGCGAATTTGATGCAAGCCTATTCGCTCCGTGGACGCCTGTACAGCTAACTTCGCCGGCGGCGTATAGTCCATCGAGCGTCGTGCGGCCGTGAAGATCCGTGCGAATGCCGCCCATGCAGTAATGCGACGCCGGCGAAACCGGTAGCTTGTCGGTCGTTATATCGAGCCCGTAATATTTACACGTTTCGTATATCTTTGGAAAACGTTTCTTCAAAAACTCCGCATCGATCGCCGTCATATCCAGAAAGACCGTTCGCGAACCGGTTCGCCGCATTTCGGCGACGATCGCACGCGAAACAATATCACGCGGAGCCATTTCCTCACGTTCGTCGTAGCGGCTCATAAAGCGTTCGCCGGAAGTGTTGCGTAAAATGCCGCCTTCGCCGCGCATCGCTTCGCTCAGCAAAAAACGCGGAGCACCTTCCAGATTCAAAGCCGTCGGGTGAAACTGGATAAATTCCATATCTGCCATTTCGGCTCCGGCAAAATATGCCATCGCCATTCCGTCGCCGGTGGCGACAGCCGGATTCGTAGTATGCTGAAAAAGCTGTCCGGCTCCGCCTGTGCAAAGTATTACAGACTTTGCGAATAGCTCACGCGGAGCTTTTAATATCGGATCTAAAAAACGTACGCCGACGCAGCGGCCGTCCGATACCAACAAGCTCTCCGTATTTGCGAACGGAGTTAAATTGATGCGCTTTTCAGCACCGGCACGCGCGATCAATGAACGCACGAGTTCTTTTCCCGTCGAATCGCCGTGAGCGTGAAGTATGCGCCGCCGCGAATGCGCCGCTTCCTGCGTAAAAACCAATTTGCCCGAGGCTCGGTCGAATTCCGTGCCCCAGGCAATAAGCTGCTGAATATATTTTGTGCCTTCGGTGACGAGAACCTCGACCGCCGCCGGATCGCAAAGTCCCGCACCCGCGACGATCGTGTCTTCTTCGTGAAGTTCCGCGGTGTCGTCTTCGGAAAGCACTACTGCAACGCCGCCTTGGGCATATTCCGAATTCGATTCGCTAGCCTTGTCTTTTGTGAGGACGGAGACCTTGGCCCCGGTTTCCGCCAATGCGATAGATGCTCGAAGCCCCGCGACGCCGCTGCCGACAACTATAAAATCCGTTTCCATAGCCATTAAACGAACTTTATCAAATATTTACAGCCAGAACTACTTCGCGGCCGCTTCATCTGTCGTGCCGTGGTGTTCCGAAGACTTATACAGCCCGCCAAATGCGCCTTTCCGTAAATTTATGCCGTATTCCGTGTAGGCTTTCATGCAACAGAGCATCTGCGTCCAACCCATGCAGTTTCGGTACGAACTGTCCAGATCGTCCTGCGTATCGCGCCATCCGGTTTCGCTTATTTTAACTATTGTGTCTTCCGGACCGTTCTCTATGAATTCCATCCGTATCTCAGTATCGAGCCCTTTTGCACCTTCCCAACCAAGCACGATCAATTCATTTTTGACGACTTTCTTGACCACAACCGGAAAAGATATCTTCTCATCGCCGGGATTATCGGCAAACGCCCATTGAACAGTAGTTCCCTCGACAAGCGGACCGCTCGCTCCGCCATTCGTAAAATAACCGCTCAATTTTTCAGGATTATAAACTGCATCGAAAACTTCCGACGCAGGTTTCTGTATTCGCGATTGTATATTAAACACTAGATCCATAATCATTTTCTCCTTTTGAATTTCGATCATATGTTATAATTTCATAACATGTCAATAGAAAAGACACACGACCGAATTTTTCAGGCGCTTTCCGATTCTCGACGTCGGCAGATACTTGATCAATTAAAAAACGGGCCCAAAACAACGGGCGATCTTTGCAAGGTCTTTGATAAGATCGACCGCTGTACGGTTATGCAGCATATTAAGGTCTTGGAACGTTCAGGCCTGATATTTTCAAAACGCGAGGGCAGGTACCGTTGGAATTATTTGGATGTGTCTCCAATACGCGATATCTACGACAGATGGATAAATAAATACGCTTCGCCAAGTGTTGAGCTTTTGACACGGCTCAAGCACGACATGGAATCACAATAGTCTTGCAAAAAAATAAAAAGCCTGCGAATCATCTTCGCAGGCTTTTCGTTAAGAGAGATCTCAAATTACGGGATCTTCAGTTCTTGTCCCGGATATATTTTATCCGGATCTTTCAGGATATCCCGGTTAGCGTCCCAGATGGCTTTCCATTGGATGCCGTATTTCGAACCGATCTTCGAAAGGCTGTCTCCCGATTCGACGGTGTAAGTATTTCCGCCGCCGCCGGCAGCTGCGGCTGCTGTCGAGATATCGAGGATCAGATCGCCGGCTCTGAAATCAGGGTCGATACGATTATATTCGTCCCAAAGTGCGGTTTTAGCCGCTTCGTCCGGTGCCGTTCCTGTAATGTGGAGGACGCCGTCGCTTTCGCTCAACTCATAAGTTGTGCCATTTGTGTTCGCGAGTTCAAGAAGCGTTTGATATTTTTCTTGTGTCGACATAATTCAGTTCCCTCCTAGTTTCCTTTAACGATCTTGTTTTCCATTTTTCCGAGCTTAGATTGCTGAACGATCTGTACGCATTCGATATATTTCGCGCTCGGAACAGTTCCGGTAGCTGTAACGGTTCCGTCTTTTACGTCGATCGTCACAGGACAACCCGCTTTCTTGAGGCTTTCTTCAACTGTGCCTTTTAACATTTGATCAGGCGGCGGTGTTGCTGCCGGCGGAAGCGGTTTGAGCGTTAGATTATTTGTGACGCTTTTTACGCCATCAACCTTAACTGCGGATTCCGCTTTGTTTTTAACTGTTATATCAGCGACTTCGCCGGTAAGCGTTGCAACGCCGTCTTTGACGGTAACCGTCGCACCGGTTGCGTTAGCGCTCGTCAATGCGGCTTGTGCCGCTTTTTGAACGTCAGCATCACTCTTGCCGCAAGCGCTCAAAAGCATAACGAACGCCAAACTTAAAACTGTAATAAATTTGAACTTCATATTTCTCCTCCTGAATTCTTCCTATTTATCTTAAAATAGTCGAACAAACCGGGTTTGTTCCAATAATGCGCGAGCCAAATTTTGACTGACGCCTAATATTGCGTGGACTAATCGATTCAAAAGTCCTTAGAATCCTTGAATTGATCAATGCAACTATAATGAATGAACCGCGTCCATTTTTCAACAACCTGAGACGATTTTTTATGAGCAGATCTCATCGGCGATCTGTTTTGCGATCTGTGCGGATGTCAGATCCGGACGCATTAAAAAATGCCAATCCGCTAGACAATACAGCTTATTTCGCTCGTTAAAAAGCTTCAGAGCGGATGTTTTATCTTTTGCAAGCGGCCGAAATTTTCGTGAAAATTTAATGTTGTACCAACAATGTTCAAAGGTCGATTCGAGCCAAACCGTGGTCAATCCTTTTTCTTGGATACGTTCGCGGTTTTCCTTTATCGTCCAAGCTCCGCCGCCAAGAGATATTATGCGCGAGTTCGTGGTTTCTAAAAGCGATCTGAGATTTCTGCTTTCGATCTTTCGATACGCCGTTTCGCCGTCATTTTCAATGATCTCTGCGATCTTTCGTTTTTCGGATTGTTCGATAAATTGATCCAGATCCACCCGCGAACACCGCAATATTCCGGACAAATGGCGCGCGACGGTTGATTTACCGACGCCCATAAATCCTGTTAATACAATGCTTTGACTTTTTTTATTCATCTATTGGGAAATACGTTTCAGTTCTTCGAAAAATCCCGGAAAAGACACATCCGCGCATTTCTTATCTAATATTTTAGTTTCGCCTTCGGCAAAAAGCGATGCTATACCAAACGCCATCGCGATGCGGTGATCGCCATATGAATCGATCTCGGCTCCTTTCAAACTAGATCTACCGACACGAAAACCATCAGGAAATTCTTCAATTTCGGCATTCATTTTTTTAAGATTGTTTACAACCGCTGCTATTCTGTCGGATTCTTTTGCTCGGAGTTCGCCGGCGTCGCGAACCTCTATTCCGCCGTCGAGCTGCGTTCCGAGTATCGCAAGTATCGGTATCTCATCTATCAAATTTGCGATCGTTCCGCCACCGATACGGTACGGCTTTTGAACCGCTTTGGAATTTCCGCCGCGAACAGTGATCGTGCCGGTCGGTTCGCCGGAAAGGTCATTATTATCGGAGATCTCGATATCAACTCCGAGCTCTTTCGCTACGTCGATAAACGATATGCGCGAAGGATTTAATCCGACGTTTTCCATAACGACCTCGGAACCCGACAAACACGCGGTTGCCGTTATAAAAAATGCCGCAGCCGAAACATCGCAGGGAATGGTAATGTCTTTTGCGGTCAAACGGCTTTCGCCTGAAATGCTGATCACATCGCCGTTCTTTTCGAGACTCGCACCTAAAAAGGCAAGCATACGTTCAGTGTGATCGCGGGTCGGTATCGGTTCTATTACTTTCGTAATGCCGTCCGCATTCAACCCCGCAAGCAGCACGCAGGATTTTATCTGAGCCGATGCGACCGGCGGTTTATATTCGACAGCTGTGAGTTTATGACGGCCTGTGATCTTTAACGGTGCATTTCCATCGGCTGTTTCGACCTTTGCGCCCATTATTTCAAGCGGTATCTTTACACGCTTCATCGGCCTCGAACGAAGCGATTCATCGCCTGTCAGAACACTCGAAAACTGTTGTCCGGCGAGCACTCCAGAAAGTAGCCGCATTGTCGTTCCGCTGTTTCCGCAATCCAAGTCTTGACCGGCTTTACTGAAACCCGTTTTTCCAACGCCTGTTACACTAACCTGCGATCCATCTCGCTCTATCCCGACTCCCAACCGTTTTAGGCATTCCAGGGTCGAAGCACAATCCGCGCTTGCAGAAAAATTATCGATCTTCGTCACGCCCTCGGCCATTGCCGCAAATATCGCCGCTCTGTGCGATATCGATTTGTCTCCCGGCAGTTGAGGTTTTCCTTTTAATATCATAACCGCTGTAAAAATAAACTATGCCTCGTCTTGACACAAAGCCTAGCAAACTATTAACTTACAAAGAAATCATTGTGACTGAAAAAAAAGAAATATCACTGCCGAGCCGGATCGAATCAGTTGATGAAGCGGCTGTCGAAGCCGAAAGATTCGTAAGATCGCTGGGCTTTGGTGACGAACTTGTTTCGGCCGTCGATCTTGCGGTTCGCGAATCAGTGGCAAACGCCGTAAAGCACGGAAATGTTTTCGACGAGAATAAAAAAGTTGATATTGCTTTTATCAATTCGCCGGAACAGATCGAGATAACCGTACGCGATTTCGGAAAAGGTTTTGACCCTGATGAGATCCCCGATCCAACAAATCCGGATAATTTGTTAAAGGCTTCGGGCCGCGGAATATTATTTATGCGTTCATTCATGGACGAAGTTTTTTGGTCGAAACACAACGAAGGCGGAATGATCGTCACAATGAAAAAACAGCATTAGAAAACGTTCTGTTAAATGGACTTTTCAATATGATTTCGATTAAAATTTGCTATCAATAACTTAGGATAATTTCGAGGAGATAAAAATGTCTGATATCACGATCACAGAACGACAGGCCGGAGATATAACCATTCTCGACCTGGATGGTAAAGTTACAATTGGCGAAGGAAGCGTCGCACTTCGCAACAAGATCCGCGAACTGCTCGGTGCAGGAAAAAATAAGATCCTTTTGAATCTTGGCGGCGTCGGCTATATCGATTCGAGCGGCATCGGCGAACTCGTTTCGAGTTTTACGGCCGTCAGCAAAGAAGGCGGAACGCTTAAATTATTGAACCTGACACAAAAGATCCAAGATCTTTTGGCGATCACAAAACTGCTCACGGTTTTCGATGTTTATGATTCTGAAGGTGACGCACTTGCGTCGTTCAACTAAACAACGAATAATTTTTATGATCGAGGGATTAGGGAGCCGCAATTTCCCTATCCCTCGTTTTTGTTTTCGATAAAGCATCTCGTTAATGATGATTTTCATCTGATATAACTGTATCGATCTTTATTTAAATGTTTTTATTTGGTAATGAGAAAATTATTATTTTTAATCGCAGTTTTTACCATTGCCGCCGCAAATGTTTTCGCCCAAAGCACAGCGGCCGGTTTTGATCTTTCTAATTACGGTGTCCGCGTCGAACCGGACAAGCGTGTAATGGTAGTTCTAGCGGCATTGGACAGCGCACGAACCGAAGATGCGAATGGTAAAGAGGTGCGGTCGTTAAACACAGAGCTCGCACCGGAAGGCACGGAATTTCGCGAGCTTTTATCGAGTGATCTGACGCAAATGCCGGCCGATCTGCGAAGAAAGATATCCAGTTTCGTTAATTTATATAAAGAAAGAAATCCTAAACTCTCAGATTCAGAGATCATCGCTCCATTCATTTCAATGGCTTACGCATTGACGCCCGCACCGGAACTTGCCGACCCGATCGTCACATCTTCTCTGCCCGGAAATCTTTTGAATGTATTGGATTTCGCACCGCTTGTCCGCGAATTTTACCGCCGCACAAGCATATCGCAAAACATTGACGAATATGTAAAAACATACCGCAAAGCTGCTGACGGCAAACTGCGAAATTCGACAAAAGAGATGGTCAACGATCTGTTGATGTATCTGCATACGCGGCCGATCCTTTATTTTGACGAAGCCGTAAAGATCGAATCGAACCGCGCAAAAAAATCTGCGATCAAAGGTACGGAAACCCGCAGTCGAGAAAGACATTTTTATCTCGTTCCCGAAATGCTTGCCCCGAAAAACACGGTCATCTTTTTGAATATCCGCGATGATTATTATGTGATCGTTTCGCCTGACACCGACCTTACTTTTTCGGACGTCCGAAGAGGTTATCTCCAATTCGTCATCGATCCGCTGATCCTGAAAAGCTCAAAAGACATCGAGGTTATCCGCGACAGCGTAAAGAAAATGCTGGACGAACGCCGCCTTACACATCCTGATCAATCACCGGATATATTTCTGGTTCTGTCGCGCTCACTGGTCGCAGCAATTGACATAAAACAAAAAGAAGCCGCAAAGATCGATATAACGACGATACAGGCACGCCGACGTATAGAACAGGAAAAAACTGTCGATGACAAGAAAAAGGTCTCCGCCGAACTTGATCGTCTGAAGAAGGAATTTGCGGACGAATCGATCTTACAAATGACCGAAGAATACGAAAAAGGAAACGTTTTTGTTTTTTATTTCGCCGACCGTTTGAAAGGATCGCAGGATTCGGGTTTTGATATTGCCTCGTCGCTTCGCGATATGATCCTTTCGGTCGACCCGGGAAAAGAAACAGCTCGAGTTGCTGAAAATGCAGAAGCAAGCAAACGGGCACTTGCCGTTCGCGAGGAACGAAAAACAAATCCGCCATCGACGATCATCGCCGAAAACCCGGTTACCGAAGGCCTGCTCGCTATACAAAAAACGATAGATACAAAAGATTATGCCGCCGCTGAAACGGCTTTAAAGGAGCTGCTTGAAAAACATCCGGGCGAACCGCGTATTTATTACAGCCTCGGCCGTGTCGAAAGCCTTTCCGCCCAAAGCATAGAAGACGAGGAGCAATTAAAAGCCAAGTTGCTTGATTCAAAGGTAGCTTACGAAAACGTAATCAGAATCGCTCAAAAGCAAAAGGTTGATTTAGCTTTGCTTTCGCTAACATACGTTGCTTTGGCAAAGATATATGAATTTTACGGCGACAAAGCAACAACTTTAGCACTTTACGAAAAAGCGATTGCCATCGGCCCGGTCACACGCGGAGCTTTTCAGGAAGCAATGGACGCAAAAGCACGTTTGATTAAAGAGAAGTAAGATCCGATCTTAAATCCGGAATTTAGGATAGCGAATTCAAGTTCCGCTTCAAATCTGCTAATTTCTACTCAATGTCTAATAATAACTTTCGCAGCGGCTATGTCGGCTTTATTGGCCGGCCGAATGCCGGAAAATCCACACTCCTAAATCGGCTTGTTGGCGAAAAGATAGCCGCCGTCTCTAATAAACCGCAAACGACGCGTCATAAGATACAAGGCATTGTGACCCGGGAAAACGGCCAGATCGTTTTTATCGACACGCCGGGCGTTCATAAACCGGGACATCTGCTCAATCGCCGAATGATGGCGGCTGTTCACGATGCGATACTTTCGGTCGATGTCGTCGTTCTGATGCGTGATGCCAGCGTTTCCACCGGAAACGGCGACCGCTTTGTGCTCGATCTCATCAAAAACTCCGGCAAACCCGCGATACTTGTTCTAAACAAGATAGACAAGATCCGCGAAAAAGAATTACTTTTGCCGCTTATCGAATCTTACGCTAAAGAATATGATTTCGCCGAGATAATTCCTGTTTCCGCGTTAAAAGGTGACGCCATCGACGATCTTTTGATACAGATCATCAAACATTTGCCAGAAGGCGAACTTATCTTCGGCGAAGATGAAATGACCGATCAGCCGATGCGGGCGATCGTTGCAGAAATGATCCGCGAACAGATACTCGCGACGACCGGCGAAGAAATTCCATATGTTACAGCCGTTATTACCGAAAAATTCGATCAGGAAAGCGAACCCGGCGTTTCGCGGATTTACTGCGCTATTTATGTCGAAAGGCCTTCGCAAAAAGGCATAATAATCGGCAAAGGCGGCTCAAAATTAAAACAGATCGGCAGCGACGCCCGACGCGATATAGAAAAACTTCTCGGCGAAAAGGTCTATTTACAATTGTTCGTAAAGGTGATGGAAGATTGGCGAAACAAAGGCCGCGACCTTGACGAGATCGGTATTTACGAATGAACACAGAAAACAACATCAAATGGACAGGATTTGCCGTCACGGTTTCGGCTGATTCGGTCGAGGCGGTCGAATTCGGCTTTAACGAGCTCGGTGCTTCGGCAACCTCGATAGATCATCTGAAAAAGAAAAAGGCTGAAACGGTAGAAGTTCATGGTTTTTTTGAAGAAACACCGGAGCTCGAAAAGGTTAGCGAAGGCATTAATGAAGCTATACGCATTTATGGTTTAGATGGATCGGTGGTCTCCGAGATCCGCGAACTCGTTATTGAAAACACCGATTGGCTCGCCGAATGGAAAAAGCATTGGAAACCAACTGTAATCGGCCGTTTTATCATCACTCCGCCGTGGGAAGAAGTCGTCGATGAATCGAAGATCGTCATAAAGATCGAACCGAATATGGCGTTCGGTACCGGAACGCACGAAACTACTCAGCTCTGTTTGTCGGCTATCGATAGAATTTATAAAGCCGGTTCAAGCGTGCTCGATGTCGGCACTGGAACCGGAATTCTGGCCATCGCGGCGGCAAAAATGAATGACGGCATTGGCTGCGATATTCGCGGCTGCGACACCGATGTTGATTCTGTATCAATAGCATCGGAAAACGCAGAATTGAACAACGTTGTCTATAAGATCGAATTTTCTATTGGTCCTATCGATGAAAGAACAAAACCCGCCGAATTCGTTTTTGCCAATCTGACGATCGACGTCATATTGCCGATCTTAAAAGATCTGGTTGCTCTAGCCGAAAGAAAACTTGTTCTGTCCGGAATTCTCGCCGAACAACGCGGGATGATCGAGAGCGCACTTCTTGATCTCAGTTTGCAAAATTATACGATCGAGCAAAAAGGTGAATGGATCGCCGTCATTGTTTCAATTGATAAATAGATCTTACGGCTTTTGCGGAACAGCCATCGGAATGTCACCGTCGTCTGTAACGGTTATTAGCGGGATTCGCGGCTTGGCATTCCTGCTTCCGATGACAGAACGAAGTATCGGAGGAAGTTTTGGCGAAGCCGTTCGTGTCGGTTCAAGCGGTAATATGCGTTTCAATATCGCTCCACCGCGTCCTGCCACCCAAACATTTTTGCCGCCGCGATAAACGACCGCTTGGAGCATTTTTCCGGTGATCGACGCCTGAGTTTCCCAATTTCTGCCGCCATCCGTCGTGATTACCACTGTGCCCAATTCACCGACAGCCATTGCATTTTCATCGCCAAAAGCCGTTATCGCAAATAGATTGGTCGCTATCGGCGATTCCTGGTCGGCCCAGCTCAAACCGCCGTCTGTCGTTCGTATGATCACGCCTCGCGCACCAACGGCAAAGCCGTTCTTTTCATCCCAAAAACTGATCGAATAAAGATTTTCTTTCAGGTTGGTGCGTATCTTCGACCAGGTTGATCCGCCGTCCATCGAAACAACGACGGTTCCGCGGTCGCCGACGGCAACACCGTGTTTTTCGCCGGTAAATTTAATGTCTTCCAGCCACGACCGCGTTGCGGATTCGATCACTTCCCAATATGCCCCGCCGGTTGCGGTGCGGATCAACATACCATTCGCACCAACAGCATAGCCGATCTTTTCATCGACAAAATTCACGCCGAAAAGATCGTCCGTAATATTCGAAATTCCTTTGCCCCAGCTGGCTCCGCCGTTAATCGTCCGCAGAACGGTTCCGCCGTCGCCGACGATCCAACCTTTTTGATCGTCAATAAAATGTATCGCATTCAGGTTTAATTTCGTGCCGGAAAAAACAGGTATCCAATCTCCGCCGCCGTCATTCGTGATCCAGATCTTGCCATTCGAACCTGTCGCAACACCCAGATCGTCATTCAGCATAACAAGGTCGTTCACATCTTCGCGGCCGCCTTCCGAAAGCCGTTGCCAACTGACACCGCCGTCGTCCGTCCGCAAGATCAAACCATTGTCGCCAGCCGACCAGCCTGTAAAAGCATCTGCAAAATAAACAGTGACAAGCTTTGGCGAAGTTCTTATGCTGAACGGAAGCCAGGTCGTTCCGCCGTCAGCCGTCAGCCATATTAGGCCGTTCGAATCGGTGATAGTTCCTCGCCTTTCATTCGAAAAAGCAACCGATGAAAGATCGGCTTGACTGAAGATCCTCAACGCCGTCCATGTTTTCCCGGAATCTGCCGATCTGACTGCACAACCAGAACGTCCTATAGCAACTACCGTTTCGGCGTTCAAATGGACAATGTCGTCGATCTCCAAAGTTCCGCACGGCGATGATCTGACCCAATTATTTCCGGCATCAGTTGTCGTCAATACAATTCCGTTGTTACCGGCGGCCGAAATATTATTTTCATCGAAAGCAGAAAGCGTCAGCAGATCTTCAGTAACGCCGCTTACTTGATCTGTCCAAGTTTTGCCGCCGTCCATTGTCCGCAAAATGCGTCCGTATGTTCCGACCGCCCAACCCGCTAGATCGTTCTTTCCGGCAAATCCAACATCATAAAAATGGTCGCGCGCCTTAACCTGAACTTGCTTCCAATCTTTGCCGGCATTATCTGTTATGAAAATACTGCCGCGTGTGCCGACGGCCACGGCGTTGCGGCTGTCGCGTGCAAAAACTCCGCGAAGCGTTTGATCGGACGGCAAAAACTGCCGTTCCCAGCGAAAGCCACCGTTCTCTGTATGCAGGATAGTGTTGTCTGCTCCGACCGCAAAACCGTTCAGCTTGTCTTTAGCAAAATGTATCGAATATATCGGATTCCCCTGCGGCAAAGGGTTTTGCCATATCCAACCACGGCCGCTTCGCTGCATATATACCGGCTGCGTGAACACAGCAAAAGCCGCGACCATAAAAAAAGCGATCGCAGCATTTCGAGCACAAAATATCTTTAATTTGTGAACGCTCAAAAAATTAGATCTTCCATCTCCTTTACGCCGATCATCGCGGCAATATCTTCGAGCATTTCAGCATCAACCTTTCCGCTCCCGGCGATATTACGGGCTGCGGTGTCGGCCGCTTCCTGAAGTTCATTGCCCGCATGACCTTTTATCCATTGCCATTTTATCTTATGTCCGTCCTTTGCGTTGTCCAGTTTCGCCCACCACTCATGATTTGTTTTCTTGCGAAAATTGCCGAGCATTGTTTCAACAACATAGCGCGAATCGCTAAAAACTTTCACCTCACATGGCTCTTTCAGGTTTTGCAGACCGATATAAGCGGCGGCGATCTCAGCTTGCTGGTTCGTGGCATTTCCCAGATATTCACCGAAAGCTTTCCATATGCCGTTAAAGCCGAGCAAGGCAACCGCTCCAGCACGCGGATTTCCTTTGCCGTTCCCGAGGCTGGAGCCATCGCACACTATCGTGACTTTTTTCATTTTGTTTACGTTCTATTTTCCTTTTCCACGACGACGTTATTATCGACATATTCTTCAAAAGTATCATCATGAGAAATTATAAAAAGCTGATCGAAATGGCCGACGCGGCTGATCTGTTCGGCCAGATTTTCACGACGTTCGGCATCCATATTAGTCGTTGGTTCGTCAAAAAAAGCGATACGGATATCCGTCATTTGTTTGAGCAATGCGAGCCGGACGGACAACGCGGCCGCCATTTGCTCGCCACCGGAAAACCCGTTGAACGGCCGTTCATATCCGCCTTCTTCGAGCAAAATGCCGTAATCTTCGCCCCATTTTAAGGTTCGTTCCGGGTCGCCGGTTATCTCGCGGAACATCTGATTTGCTTCGGCAGAAACACGGTAAACATAATTTCGGGCAACCAACGGCGCGGCTTCTTTCAAAATATTGCGAATAAAATCGGTTGTTACCGCAATTTTTTCGAACCGTTCCTTCTTTCGAAGATCGGCCAGCATCGTTTGTCGTGTTTCGGTAAGCTTTTCGATCTCTGCGTCTAATTCGTCAGCTCGGCTTCGATAGCTTTTTATGGTCGCGGAAAGTTCGGCCTCGGATCTCTGCAGATCGAGCAGATCGGCTTTTTCTTTAATGTGTTGGTCTCTATTGTAATTCGCTTCTGACGCAGCAACTGATCTCAGTGCGGCTTCGAGTTCTTCCAAGAACTCTTCCAGTTCCGACGCGGCCACAGAAGCAGCTTTTTCGCGTTCGGGTATTGTCGTGGCGGCCGTTTCGTTTGCAATGAATCTGCGATATGCCTCTTCCGTCGTATCGCGTTTCGCGGCTGTTTGCTTGAGATCCTCGTCAAGCGAGATATATGTCTCAAGTTTTTCGGCCAATATTTTTTTATCGTTTTCCAACCGTTCCAGATTGCTTTCGATGCGGGTTATATTTTGACGCAACTCAGCTTCGCCGCTTATCTCGTTTTCCAAAAATTTTATTTTAGTTCGCGGATCATCAAGCTTTTTAAGCTTTGCGGTCAAAAGGTCAAGTTCAGCTTCTATCTTCTTTGAATCGGCGAGCCGCTTTTCAATTGCCTCTTTTTCGCTGCTGAGCTGTGTGCCCTCGTTCTTTATCTCTTCCGTTCTTTTTTCCAAAGCCGCCGCTTCTATCGAAAATCTCTCGGCCGTTCGGGCGTTCTGTAATTTTTCCTTGATAACGATCGATCGTGATTCCAGATCATGGATCGTTATTTGAACTTCTTCAAATTTGGTTGAAATGAATTTTTCGAGCGTTTCGCCTTCGCCGAGATTAAGACATTTTTCGGACAATATCGGACACAATCCGTTGCGTATTTCCTGTTGAAAACGTCGGTCGCGATCGAGAGCCGCATTGAGAGCGGCAAGCTTGCGGACGATCTCGTTTTCCTGTTTTTGCAAAGGCTCGGTTTGTTCGGCAGATGCGGATCTCGCTTTCGCGGCATCAAATTCCGCTTTACTTTTTTTATATTGCTCGCGACGAAGGGTCAGTTTTTCATCCATCGAAGCAAGCTGCGAACGCAGTCCACGGATCTCCGAAATACTGTCATCCAAAGTGAGCTTGGTTTCTTCGAGCTTTTGCTGTTCCACCGCCAAAGGCCGCAACGAAGTAAGCTTTTCATGAGCTTTCAGCGCATTTTCAAGTCGTTCATTCGAACGCTTTTGTTCATTGCTCACATTTCCGACAGCGGCTTCCACCTTAGTTATTTCGATGCGTATCTTCTCGCGTTCGGCTCGTTCGCGGTCCAATTCGCGCATACGTGCTGTGGCTTCTTTATGATGTCCCGCATCAACCCGGACCGCTTCGACGATCTCTGCTGCTTTCCGTGCGTTAATCAGTTCTTCGTTTATATATTTCAGCGAAAGCTCAGAGCCGTTCTTCTTTGCGGCGGCCGCATCCGCATTTAAGCGAGCCTCGCGAACAACATTTTCAAGCTTAGTCAATTCGTCGACGATGTTCGATTTCGCTTCGATAGACCTTTTACGGGTTTCCAGATCGGCTGCGGCCACTTTGGCCTTTTTTATGACGTCTTCTTTTTCTGCGGAAACTACCTCGAAACGCCCAAGCTGGCCTTCGGCACGAGCGATGTTTATCGAAGCGGTTTGTATCTGATCGTCAAGATATCTCGAAGTTTTCAGAAGTTCTTCGGAACTTCGCCGATATTCTTCGACCTTCAAAAGCTTATCAAAAGCTCGTTTTCTCTCGACCGTACTTTCAAGAAATATCGCTGTAAATGTGCCTTGCGGAACTCCGATCGCTCGGCGAAATAATGTCTCCAGATCGGTTCCAGGCTCGACGCCCAAATGCTGCCATAAAAACCGCGTCACATCCTCTTTTTTATCGGCGATCCGCACTTTTAACGCGGTATCTATCACATAATATGCTGTTCCTGTATCGCGGACGACCTGATAAAGCCTCTCGTCCAATCCGCTTTCGAACGTAATTCTGGCTACGCCTTTTTTTGCTCCCCGCTTTACAAAATCTTGTTTTTTGTAATCGAGCAGATCAAAAAGCGTCCAAGCGATGGCTTCTATGATCGATGTTTTCCCGGCGCCGTTCTCACCGGTTATTGCGGTCGTTCCGCGCTGAAATTCGTACGTCGAATCCGCGTGCGATTTAATATTTTCCAGCTCCACCTTTGTAATATACATTTAGCTTTTGAGAGACAGCCGCGAACGTTGTAAACTTTCGGCGTCTTTTATTAGATTCTAAATGATATTGACAGCAAAGAAAAAGACGGCCAGTTTTTGGCCATTTGGAAACACTTTATGAAGATCGAAGCTGGTGAAAATGTTGTGCTTGTTCTGCACACACCGCGGGAAAAACTTTTAGGAATTGTCGATGAGATCGGGTCTTCGGGCGTTTTTATTAAGGCGATCGAACTTGGTTATTTTGAAGATTGGTGCAGTTCGATCTCACGCGGCGAACAATATTTGCCGATGAGCGATCAGTTCATACCGATGTGGCGTGTGGAAAGGATCTCCCGCGATGAAAGTTCGTCCGGAAGCGATTCTATGGCCGAACAGTTCGAAAAACGCACAGGTTATAAGTTCGGTGATGTCTGATCAATCGCCATTTTTGATGAGTACGCTGCCGCTGTTCGTTGTCAGAACCACGCTCGCTTCGCCGGAACCGCAGGTTGCTCCAAGATTTCTGACCGGAAGTTGTTCGTCCTTATATAGAATTTTCAATGGAATCTGCGAGCTGAAAGTTCCAAAACCATACGAAGCCTTAAAGGTTGCCGAAGAATCCGCCGGTATATTCAGTTCGATCGAACCATTGGATGTCTTAAAATTGTAGATCCCGCCGCCGTCAAATTTGCCGAAGAATTTCACAGTGCCACTGATCGAATTCGCATCGATCTGGCGTGTCGCGACCTTTTGCAGAGATATTGCTCCGCTGGATGTTTTTGCACGGAACGCATCGCCGATCTGACCCGCTGTTATTCCATAAGCCAAAATATTTCCGGTCGAACTCTCAAGCGTGATCGCTCCGGACGAATCTTCTGCCGTTATGTCGCCTTGAAATGTCGATGCGTTTATTCCGTTTGAAATATTTCGCAGAGATATATTGCCTTCAATATTTTTGATCGTAAATTTTCTGACCGAATCGACCGCGACATCCGCATTTCGGCCGCGAACTTCCAGGCTGGCCGCCATCGGCACATCTAATTCGATATCTTGTCCCGAGATACAGTCGCTTTCCATCTCAGCTATTTTCCCCGGGTTCGCCGCGCGCGAGATCAAGATCCAATTCGGTTTATTGGAGTCCTGATTGGTCTCTAATACCTTTATGCCTGGCGTACTTCCATTCCTAATGAACAAACGAACCTCGTCGCGGCTCCAGCCGTTGATCTTTAATATACCTTCAGAAACACAGAGTTTTATGCTGACGCGCGGATCGGTCACGACCGAACGCTCTGTCGTTTCAAATTCGTTCGGCGGTGTTTGAACCACAACAATTGCCGGTTGCGGCGGCCGCGGCCTTGCCGGCGGCGGAGTCCTTTGGGCAAACGAATTCGTCGCAAATAACATTGCCGCAAAAACCGAACTTAGAATATATTTTGGGGATCTTTTCATTATCTGATCGATGCCATCAACTCCTCTCGCTGGGCGGCCGAATTCAATAGGTCGATCTTGTCTTGATACGAAGCATATAATGCCTGTTTCGCCGCTTCGTTCTTCGGATCTTTATTGACGGCTTTTTTCATCTTCGAGATCGTATCATCAACGACCGCCATATCGCGTTCATAAGAAACCCGCGATGAAGCCGGCATCATCGTGTCGCTGCTTTCGATATTTTGCTTTAGACCGGCGATCGTTTTGACATAACTTTCTTCCGCCGGCAGATAGGCCGTGGCCGGAGCGGTCGGCTGCTTGATATTATCGGGTGCATTTTCCGTGCGGGTTTCGCGTTTTGGGTGATAAGCAGCTGTTTCGATGCTATATGAATTTCGATCTTTGCGAACCGGTGATTCATTTTTGGTCGAAGCCATAGAAACAAACGGATCATTACTAATGATCGGCCGCGAAATCGCTTTCTCATTTGGGATTGAAACCGGCTTTGTCGTATTTGTCGTATTTGTCACACCTGCAATATTTGTCTCATTATTAAAGGTCCAAAAACCCGCCACAAATATAAATATCAGAACAACACCTAACGCAGCTCCGAACGAAGGCTGGAACAATATTGCCGAAAACATAGCCGATACCTTTTGTCCGAACGACGATCGACTTTTTTCTTCCGTGATCGAGTCGTTTATCCGCGACCACAGACGCTGGGTTGGTACAAGCGTATTCACTTCGCGGTCGAGAGCGGCAAATACATATGAAGTTTCTTCTTCAGCACCGGCAATGCGTGCGGAGCAATAGTCGCAATCGGCCGCGTGATCGGCTATTGAAAGCGAAAGCTCACCACTCGTTTCACCGTCGATAAAAGCTTGTATTGTGCCAATATCAAAACACTTGTTCTTCATAACGTACCTCTACCGACCTTTCCATAGAATCTCACAAATTCGGCACGCGCCCGCGCGACATATGTACCGATGCTCGTTTCGTTCAGCGAAAGGCTTTCCGCGATCTCGCGATAGGATAATCCTTGCTGCTTTAATACCAGACAGCTTCTAAGCGGTTCTTTTACCTTGCCGAGAGCCCGGTTTATCTCGCTTATTTCCCGCTGCTGTTCATATTCCGTCTCGACCGAAACCACCTTGTTGTCGTCATTTAGTTTGACGTAATTTTCCTCGCGTGTGTTCGCCCTAATATTGCCGCGAAGCGTGTTTTTAGCGACGTTCAGTGCAACGCGTATCAGCCACGGCCGAAGCATTTCCTCGTCTTTTATGGAACCGATATGATTATACAGCCTTATAAAGACTTCCTGTGTCACATCTTCGGCTAAGCCGCAATCGCGCACGACGGACCTGGCGGTTCGAAAGACCATTCTGTGATGGTTGTTGAACGCTTCTTCGAATTCGATCACGTCTTTCGCCGTGGCAGCTACTGTCTGTTCGGCCATCGAGTCCATTAAAATTTCGTTTATACCGATCATTTTCAGCATCTAAAAAATGCCTTCCAAACTAAAATACACCACCGAAAGCCTTTTTGTGACAATTTTGAGTTAATAATTGACCAAATTGATAATTTCCGCCGTTTCACGCGGCAAACTTGCTTCCGGCAATGTTGTCACAAGGAAAATATGCGTATCTGAAGCCGTTTCCGCAAGTTCTTCGATAGATCTTGTTATCGGCTCGGCGTCAATTGCGAGTGAAAAGACCGGATCGGCGACCGCAAGTTTTCGCAAAAGCCCGTAAAGATGAGCTTTGCCCAATCCTATTTCACCTTCGGCATTGCCGATCATCAAGCGTATCTCCGCTTGTTCTTCTGTAAAATAGTGGATTAGTGCCGCGATGTGACTGATCCCGGCCTCAAAACGCTCCGAATCAACCACGCTTTTGCCGTTGTGTTCGGCTTCCAGTTTTTCGCGAACCGTCAGGCCGTTCTCTTCCGGCGGAATACGGACATCAAAAACGATCGCGATCTTTTTATCGTCTTCGGCGGCATGTTCGCGAACGATCAGATCACGTGACCGCGCCGTTGCTTTCCAATCGATATGACGAAGATCATCTGCCGGTTGATAATCGCGCAATGAAAGCAGGTCTTGGCCTTGGCCGCGTTTATTTGCTGCAAAAAGTCCTGTATTCATAACAATGCTTTCCGGTTCGTTAGGCAAATGTGCCGACGCCGGAAATACAAAAAGCTCGGCTTCTTTTGCGGCAAGTCTGCGTCTGTGACGAAAAAAGCCGAAAGGAAAACCTGTCGAAAGTTCGAAATCTTTGATCACGAACCGGCCGCGTTTCTCAAAAATATGATCGTTTTTACTTTCGACCGCCGATCTTCGCGGAACGCGGACAAAATAATTCAGCGTTCGGCGAACTATCGGCGGTTTCGCAAGCCTTTTTGCAATGGCTTTGGGCAATATACGCGACAATTCTTCGGCAGCCGCAGATCTTTCGCGCTCATTTCCGCGAACCTCCACAACGACCGAGTAACTCGAAAAAATACGTTTGCGGTTATCCAAACTGACATGTATAGGCGTTGGTTCGCCGGCAAAGATCGTTTCGGGAAAACGCATCTTCACATCCATTTTTTTCAGGCAGATGCTACCCGCAAGAAAGCTCACGATCAAAGCGGATGCAAGAAAGGAAAGCACCAAAAATAATAGATTATTTCCCGTGTTCCATGCCGAAAAACCGACGATCAGCATCAAACCTAGAACGATCGCTCCGCCTGCCGTAAATTCGAAAGGCAGATTCATCTGCGATGCTTCTTTACTTGCGTTCTTTGCAAGCGGCGGCACAACAAAGATCAATATCAAAATAACAAAGACCAGCGAAATACCCGCGGCTATCCCCGCCAAACGGGCCTGTTGCGTGCGATGAGCATAGATCGTCAATACCGCAAGTCCGATCCCGCCCGAGATAGTTATAAAACCGATCAACGCATTCCGAAGATCGCGAAGATTGAAAAATTGGCGCAGTGCGGCGAGTTTCATTTAAGAGTTTTATTGATCAGATCGGAACTTTTACCGAACGCAATATTTCCTGCAGTGCATTTTCGGCTTCGGCGGTTCGATTCTTTAGGCTGGACGCACGCGAGTTTACTATGACGCGATGCGCGAACGTCGGCATAACGAGTCGTTTGATGTCATCGGCGATGCAGTAATCGCGGCCTTCGATCAGAGCCAAAGCCTGTGCTGACCGAAAAAGCGAAAGTGCACCGCGTGGACTTACGCCGAGTTCCAATGCCTCCGAACGGCGTGTCGCATCGACGATCTCCAAAAGATAGTCCAGCAACGCATCGTCAACACGGACACGCATAACGGCTTCCTGCAGATCCAAGATCTCTTCGCGGCCAAGCACCGTTCTTATATTCTCAAGCGGATCGATATTTTCGCGGTCGCGCAAGATCCGGCGTTCGTCGGCAAATTCCGGGTAACCCATATGCAGCCGCAGCATAAAACGGTCAAGCTGCGATTCCGGCAGCGGATATGTGCCGTGATGTTCTGTCGGATTCTGCGTCGCAATGACCATAAAAGGCAGCGGCAAATGGCGTGAACTTCCATCGACCGTAACTTGTTCTTCGCCCATTGCTTCGAGCAGTGCGGATTGTGTTTTCGGCGTTGCACGATTGATCTCATCGGCAAGCACTATATTTGAAAAGATCGGCCCGGGTTTCCATTCGAATTCGCCTGTCTGGCGGTTATAGATCGAAAGTCCGATAACATCCGAAGGCAGCAGATCGGACGTGAACTGGATACGCTGTATCGAAAGGTCAAGAGCCCTTGCAAGAGCCGTTGCAAGCGTAGTTTTGCCTATGCCAGGAACGTCTTCGATCAGAACGTGTCCTCTGGCAAATAAACCGACGAGCGCAAATTTGACCGTGTCGGATTTACCGCGAATGACGCTTTCGATCATTGCTTGCAGTTCGGCTATCTTTTCGAACGGAACCATCTTTGCCGCGGCGGCCGAACCTTCATTCTGTGTTCGTTCTGCTATCCAATCTCTCATCATTGATTTTTTGCCGAAGCCAAAAAATTCGGCCTTTTGACATTCTACAAGATAAATCTGCCCTATTCTAGATTTATTCTCATGGTTTTATTTTTATACAGAAAAATAGACGGCAAAGTTAACAGGTTTTCCTATACGGCTTGCAAACTATGTATAAAACATTCTAAACTTTTGAAACTTAGTCCTAATTTGTGCGTGAAACCGAGTTAGGAGAATGTTTAAATATTATGACTAATTTACCCCGAAAACTGCGCGATCAACGCGGATTTAACCTTATCGAATTAATGATCGTTATTGCGATCATTGGGCTTTTGATCGGCGTCGGAACCGTCGGATGGCAGTCAATGATGAAATCGGGCAACGAAACGACCGCCGCCCAATCCATCAAACAGATCCAAACATATCAAGCACAATACGCGTCAAAGAACAAAGGAAAATTTGCTTCGTTCGACCAGCTGATATCCACTGTCGGTTTGGATGAGAAATTCGCCGGTGAAAGTCCGGTTGTTAACGGATATGTTTTCGTTCTTACCGTAGAGGAGGGTTCGGCATCGAAACCACCGTTCTATTCTATAACTTCTGACCCGCAGGTCCCGACCGGCATTACCGCAACAGGCACACGCCATTATTATACTGATTCATCGCTCGGCACGATCAAAGCCACCGATGAGAATCGTCCGGCAAAATCCGACGACCCTGCGTTATAGTAAATTTGCGCAAGCCGACTTAGCTCAGTGGTAGAGCACTCGCTTCACACGCGATAGGTCAGAAGTTCAAATCTTCTAGTCGGCACCAGCCAACAATAAATACAGAGTTTCTTATATAAATATTGGCTTCACTTACAAATCCAATCTCTGTATAATCTTGATATCTAGTACTAGGTACTTCTAATCCGTTAATCCGTCAAAAACTTGACACGAATTGGTGCTCCCGGGTGGATTCGAACCACCGGCCTTTCACTTAGGAGGCGAACGCTCTATCCAACTGAGCTACGGGAGCAAATCTGCTGACAGATCTTATGAATCGTAGTGCAGAAGCGATCTTACATTATAGCCTTCAAATTTATTTCGGCCATTTAGAAAATCCAGCTCGACAACAAAATTCAGCCCGACGACCTCGCCGCCGACGCTTTCAACCAGATCGACGACCGCACGAGCCGTGCCGCCGGTCGCCAGCAGATCATCAACGATCAAAACCTTGTGGCCTTCGCCGATGGCGTCTTTGTGCATTTCCAGCGTATCCTGGCCATATTCCAGGTCATAGGATATCGAAACGCATTCCGCCGGCAGCTTCTTCGGTTTGCGAACCGGGATAAATCCGGTACCGAGTTCGATCGCTAGCGGAGCTCCGAAAATAAAACCGCGCGATTCTACGCCGATCACCGTGTCTATCTGCAGATCTTTGTTCAGGTCTTTTAGCATACGAACCGATTCGCGCAAGCCTTTGGCGTCTTTCAAAAGTGTCGTAATGTCGTAAAAGTTAATACCCGGTTTCGGAAAATCGGGCACCTCGCGAATAAGCTTTTTTAAAAGTTCCATTTTGTAAATTATCGTTCAATTCTAAATGTCGAATAATGTTTGTCCGGATCGAGCACTATCTCTTCGATCTCTTCAACCCGCGAATACCGCGGTCCGGCGGATATATCTTCATGAAAAGCAGCGACCGCTTTTGTGCTTCCTTGCACAAATGCTTCGACGCGACCGTCTTCCAGATTCTTTACATAACCGCTGACCTGATGACGTGCGGCCACACGCTGCGTAAAGAACCTGAACCCAACGCCTTGAACCATTCCGCTGATAAAATATTTGCGTGCGATCATTCCCTTAAAAAACCACCGGCGATGTTATTTTGCCAATTTTATTTCGCCCTGTCCAAATCAGAAGCGAAAGATATATTTACAATCCGTCCGATCCGTGTAAAAATCCTTATGATGTTTCGTTCGGTTGCTTTTATCATTTTTGTGCTGGTGTTTTCGGCGGTTGGTTTAACCGCCCAACAGCGGCCTTTGCTTACCGAAGATGTCGATACAACGCCGGAAGGAGCTTTTGAACTTGCCGCCGGTGTCGATTTTCTGCAAAAAGCTAATTTGCCGGTTTCAGGCTATCGCGGAGACCTGACGCGTGTCGGCGATGTGCGGATCAGCGTTGGCTTTTCAAAAAATGTTGAATTTCAGATCGACGGCGTTTTGCAGAATTTCCTTTCGATCGATTCGCGTCGACCGATCAATGACCCGGTCAGTACAGCCGACGGAAATTCGACGAACGACATTGGCGATTTCACGCTTTCGACAAAAATAAGAGTTTTGAATGAAACTGAGCGTCGTCCGGCTCTCGGATTTACGGTCGGTTTCCAGCTTCCCAATTCAAATCAGACACGCGGTATAGGTACGAACCAGATCAATGTCTTTGGTAAAGTGATCGCCCAAAAACGCTTCGGAAGCCGCAGCAAAGGTGTCGCAAAATTAAATGTTTTTGGAAATCTCGGTATGGGAATATTTACCGCTCCGCTCGCGCCTTTTACGCAAAACGATATGTTGCTCTACGGCCTTGCCGGTATTTACCGCGTGAACGATTCTATAAATATGGTCGCAGAGGTGAATGGCAGGGCAAATACACGTCCGGAAAATGTTCCGATCGGAACAGAAAGCATCGGACAATTTCGTGTCGGAACACAGATCAAAGCATCGAATCTGCGTTTTGATGCCGCCGCCATATTTGGCCTAACGCGATTTACTCCGAAAACCGGTGTAACCTTTGGCGTTACATACATCTCGCCAAAATTTTTCACTCCGGCTCAGTAAGCATTGCTTTTCCGTCGATAAGATGGTTCAGCGGCGGATGTCCGCTGCCGAACATCGGCGATGTCCTGATGCCTTCCTCGACAAATCTTTTAGCTATTCTTATCGCATCGGAAAGAGCTTTGCCGTTCGCAATGCAAGCCGTCAACGCCGCGGCAAGTGTGCAGCCGGTTCCGTGCGTCGCTTTCGAATCTATGAATTGGCCGTCAAAAACCTCGACACCATCTGCCGTAAAAAGAAAATCGCGCTTATTCTCGCTTTCCAAATGACCGCCTTTGATCAAAACAGCTGCCGCTCCCATCGTAAGCATTTGCCGACCTGCTTTTTCGATCTCCTCGCCGGTTCTAATGGACATACCGGCGATGCGTTCTGCTTCGGGAATATTCGGCGTAACAACGATCGCGAGCGGAAAAAGCTTTTCGACCAGCGACCATAAGGCGTCGTCGTCTATAAGATCGTAACCGGAAGTGGAACGCACGACCGGATCAACTATTAGATTTTGGAACTTTCGTTCTATCAAGATATCGGCGGTTTCGCGTATTATTTCTTCGGTCGGCAGCATTCCGGTCTTTGCTGCATCGACCGTCAGATCGTCAAATATCGGATCGAGCTGGCGGCGGATAACTTCCGCCGATTGGCTCTCTGAACCAAAAACCTCCACAGTGTTTTGAAAAGTTATCGAAGAAACAGCCGCAGTTCCGTAACAACCAAATGCCGCAAATGTTTTGAGATCGGCGATAATCCCGGCTCCACCAGAAGGATCCAACCCGGCGATCGTCAAGCATATTTTTTGTTCTCGTTTCATCGTAAGGCTTCCGCAATGCGGCAAATTTCTTTCATTTTCGTTCGGTCTTCAAAAAGCCTGATCGCCGCAAATCCGGCTGCTCCGCTGTCGATCAATTGCCGCCAATTACTTTTATCGATACTGCCCAAAGCCAACACCGGAAACGGATCAAAAGCTTTAGCGGCTATTAAGAAACGTTCTAGGCCGATCGGTTCGCCTTTATCGGGGGTCGCAAAAACCGGCCCGAATACGGCAAGATCGGCTCCATTGTTTTTCGCACTTAAAATTTCGCTGTCTGTATGTGTAGAAACACCTATCAAAAAGTCGTCAGGAACAAACTGCCGAACGACAGCGGCCGACATCGAATTTGCCGTCAAATGTACACCGTCCGCTTTGGCCGCGAGCGCTATATCGTATCTATCATTTATAAGTATCGACGTCCCAGAATTTTGCGCAATATCAACAGCGGTTGCGGCAATTTCGAAAACCTGCGAGGCAAACAAATTCTTTTCGCGGATCTGCACCAGCGAAACACCCGCATCGACCGCGGCGGCTATTTGCTCGATCAGCTCGGCTTTAACTTGATTGAAATTTTCCGGTGTCGATCTGCCGGGTGTGATGAGATATAAGATTGGCTGCCGAGGCGGCCTTTTCAAGGTTGGCCTCGCTTTATCTGATGTTCGGTTAGCACAGCCACATTGTCTCTAAAATGAGCCGCTTCCCAAAATGCGATCATCAAGTTAAATACGCCGAGCCCGGTAACGGCACCGCGAAACCAAGTCGAAGCAATTATCTCGCGTAATCCCGGCCAGCGCACCAGATCGGAAAGAAATGCAAGCAGATAGTTTTCGCCCCAATTGCCGAATAGCGTGTCCCATGGCGCAAGGATAAGATAAAAACCCAACAGCAGGCACAACATTATAAAAAATATAACGGTAAGGCGTTCGACCATAATGCAGGTTAGATCTCGACTTTATTTTGGATTGATCTTACAAACATGAAATAGGAATGAGTTTATAATATTTTCGCTGTTTTCCGCAATTTCTTCATATTAAATTAAAGAGACGACACCTAATAAGATGCCGTCCCTTCAAATGGTCTTTTTTTCTATGCATGATCGTTCCGAAAAACCAAGACACTTTCAACAAAAGCGAATGTCGGTTTTTGCGGTTTTTGCGGCGGCTTTTCCGGTTTACCAGGTTTTACGACCGGCGGCGGATTCTTCGGCGGTGGATTATCCGGCTTTTTTTGAGCCGAAACCGCGACCGAAAGACCGACCATTGCAATAATTGTAAATAAGAACTTTTTCATTAACTTCATCTCAATATACCGTCCTCTTTCCTTTACTCTCTAACGCAGTGGGGAAGAAGGAAAGTGCGTCGCTTAACTAATATGCAAGATTGATGCCATAACTTTTTTTGATCAGATCACGTCGTATAACAAGGCTTTCAATACATAATTTACAATATTTCCATAATTTCGTTAACCTTTTCGGCAAATGTCATACGAAAACGTCTATCGTTTTCAGCCAACTGAAGCAAACATTGCTATAATCTGAAATTATGTCAGATTCGCGATCAAAAACCGACCTATTTCGAGCCTTACTTACCATTGCGGCAACAGTCGGAACCATTGCTGTAAATTATATGGCGGCTACCGGTAAATTCGGTGGTGTTTCCGTAGAAACGATATCCAATAGATATCCGACGCTGATCACGCCCTCAGGGTTTGCTTTTACAATTTGGAATTTGATCTATTTAGGGCTGCTGGTATTCAGCATTTATCAGATCGCCGGTAATAATTTATCACGTTTTCGTTCGATCCGCTCACTTTATATCCTAAGCTGCGCTTTGAACTGTGCTTGGATATTCTTTTGGGTGCAGGAAAGGATCGATATTTCATTCGTCATTATTTCCGCGTTGTTCATTGTGCTTTTTTTAATTATCTTACGCGTCAGATCGCACAAGAACTACGCTGAATATTGGTCGGTAAAATCTCCATTCGGGCTTTATTTTGGCTGGATAACTGCTGCAGCCGTGGTGAATTTAGCCGTGCTTTTATCAAGCCTCGGCCATCCGATATCTGTTCTGACAGGCTCGTTATTCATTCTCGCCGCTGCGGCAATGGGTGTTTTGATACGTGCAAAATTCGGGAATTATTTATATCCGCTCGCCATCGCCTGGGCAGCGACCGGGATCGCCGTAAAACAAAGCGGTAATACTTGGATCGTCGTTGCCTCTGCCGCCGCCGTAGTTGCCTGCCTGATCGCGTCATTGAGTTTTATTACAAAGCTGCCGACACGTGCGGAACAATTGGAAACCCGCAACCAACCCAATTTATGAATGAAGGAAAGATATGTGTTTCCGTGATCGGCGAAACCGTGGAAGATCTGTTGGCAAAAGTCGAAGCCGCCGGCAGAGCCGCCGATATCGTCGAAGTACGAACCGATGCCCTGAAACCAGCCGATCTTCAATCTTTTTTTGAACAGTTAAAATCGGACAAACTGCTTATAATCACACTTCGCCCAATAGCCGAAGGCGGAAAGTCCGAGGCCGATTTCAACCAGCGGCTAAATTTTTGGATGTCTGTCTATAGCCAGTTTCCCCACGATTCCGAATCGGCTTGGTTCGATAATGAATTCGACCTAAGAGCCGGGCTCGAGTGGCCTTCGTCAACCGTCATCGTGCGTTCGCATCATAATTTTGAATCTGTCCCGAAAGATATTTTCGGCCATTACGATTCGGTTCCGCAACATGAAATATTCAAGATCGCTTATGCCGCAAATGACATAACAGATACGATCCCGATCTTTCAGCTTTTAGAACGCGCACATGAACACAATAAAAATATAGTGCCGATCGCCATGGGCGAAGCCGGAAAGATCTCGCGAATTTTAGGCCTTGCACACGGAGCGGCGTTCACCTTTGCATCTCTTGATAACGGCGAAGAAACTGCCGCCGGTCAGATCACCGCGACCCAATTGAACGATGTGTTTCGGGTAAAACAGCTTGGCCGTGAAACCGATGTTTACGGTGTGATCGCCGGAGATACGAGCTATTCGATGTCGCCAAGCTTGCATAATGCGGCGTTTGCCGCCAACGATGTCAATGCGGTTTTTGCCCCGCTTCAGGTTCGCAACCTTGACGGATTTATCAACCGAATGGTTAAAGGGGGTACGCGTGAGATCGATCTGAATTTCAAAGGCTTTTCCGTTACCAATCCTCACAAACAAAAGATCCTAAAATACCTCGACGAGATCGATCAAACCGCATCCGAGATCGGCGCGGTCAACACCATAAAGTTCGAAAAAGACGGCACATTGCACGGCTTTAATACCGATGCCGCCGGATTTATCGAACCGCTAAAAAAACAGATCGACATAGCCGGGAAAAAAGCAGCCGTGATCGGCGGAGGAGGCGCCGCTCGTGCTTGTATGTTTGCTTTGATGCGTGACGGTGCAGACGTTACCGTTTTTGCCAGAGACTTTGAAAAAGCCAAACTTTTAGCAAATGACATGGGAGCCGAGAGTTCACCGTTCGATGCAAATACGAACTTCGAAGGGTTTGATATTGTCGTGAACGCAACGCCGGTCGGTACAAAAGGCCGCGAAGAAGATCCGCTTATTTTTTCGGACGCACTTCAAGGTGTCGAGATCGTTTACGATCTTACATACAACCCCAACGAAACAAAATTACTTGCCGAAGCAAAAAAAGCGAATGCGAAAACTCTCGGTGGTTTGGAAATGTTGTTGACGCAGGCAGCCGCTCAATACAAGATCTGGACAGGAAAACTGGCACCATTGGAAGTAATGGCAAAGGCCGCAAAACGACATTTGAAGTTATGAAGATCCAAACATTAAATTGTCCGAACTGCGGTGGAGCCGTTTCGATAGAAAAAACGCAGTGCGAATACTGCAAGTCGCGCTTGAAAACCATCGGCTGCGAAAAATGTCTGAATTTAATGTTCATCGGCAATAAATTCTGCGGCCATTGCGGAGCTTCGGCGTTAGCCATTACAACATCTGACGAATCTGTTGTTAGTAAATGTCCGCGTTGTAAGACCAACTTGGAATTCGTCAACATCGGCTCTAACAATATTCACGAATGCAATAAATGTGGCGGCTTTTGGACGAACGTTGCGACATTCGAAAATATTTGCGCCGATCAGGAAGAACAATCCGCCGTTCTCACATTCATCGGCAGCGACGCACATCCAAATTCGCATCCGGCAAAGATCAGCTATGTGCCGTGTCCGGTTTGTTCCAAACTGATGAACCGCAGCAATTTCGCCCGCTCGTCCGGCGTCATCATCGATATGTGTCGCGTGCACGGCGTCTGGTTCGATGCTGACGAACTGCCGAAGATCATCGACTTTATTAGCAAAGGCGGCCTTTCGCGTGCACGCGAAAAAGAAAAGATCGCCATCGAGGACGAACGCCGAAGACTCCGCGACGATCAGTTTCGAATGGCTCAAATCGAAAGCCGTTCCGGCGGCGGCCGCTTCCAAAACGGCGATAACAATTCGGTCCTTGGCGGTTTCATCAAGATGTTTTTTGATTGAACAGTATGTCAAAATAGAACTAGATGAACGAACGCTACAGCCGGCAAATATTATTTGATCCGATAGGAAAGGACGGTCAGGAAAAACTGCGAAATTCGCGTGTGCTTCTTGTCGGCTGCGGAGCTTTGGGCGCGGCTCATGCCGAGACTCTGGCTCGGGCAGGTATCGGTCATTTGCGGATAGTCGATCGTGATTTTGTCGAAACGACCAATCTTCAGCGGCAGACACTCTTCGACGAATCGGACGCAACGTATCGTATACCAAAAGCGGCGGCGGCAAAGCGTCGAATATCCGAGATAAATTCAGCGGTTGAGGTCGAACCGATCGTCGCCGATGTAAATAATTCGAACATTGAAACGCTGATCGAAGGCTGTGATCTCGTCATTGACGGTACCGATAATTTTCAGATCAGGTATCTTGTCAACGACGCTTGCGTTAAGCATAAAAAGACTTGGATCTACGGAGCAGCCGTTTCGAGCTACGGCTCATCGATGACTGTTTTCCCTGGCAAAACACCGTGTTTGCGTTGTATTTTCGAAGAAATACCGCCAGTTGGCTCTGCACCCACGTGCGATACTGCCGGTGTGATAATGCCGATCATTACATCGATCTCGGCGATCCAAACAACCGAGTCCTTGAAGATATTGACCGGAAACAATAATGATCTGCACCATTCGCTGATGCAAATTGACGTTTGGAATAATATTTCTACAAAGATAAAACTGGGTGAACCTGATCCCGATTGCATCGCCTGTGGGAAAAATATATTTGAATTTCTCGATTCCGAAACCCCGGAATTCTCAGCCGTGCTCTGCGGCCGCAATGCCGTTCAGATCGCACCGCCGACAACCTTGATAGATCTCGATCAGTTGGCCGATCGTATCAAATTCATAACGTCGGTAAATCAGAACGAATATCTTTTGCGGTTCACTGTAGACGGGCTTGAGGTCACCGTATTTCGTGACGGACGCGCGATAATTCGCGGCACCGAAGATATTTCGGCGGCTCGTTCCGTCTATGCAAAATTTATCGGAACCTAACGTGCGAAATTGAGTTTATTTTTAGACGTGATACGCTTTAATTAAGCAGGTCATTATGTCAAAAAGACCAAAAATTGCGATTATCGGCGGTGGTTTTGGTGGACTTTCAGCGGCAAAGGCTTTCGCTCGCAAAGATGTTGACGTCATCCTTATAGACCGCAAAAATCACCATACATTTCAGCCGCTTTTATATCAGGTCGCGACTGCCGTGCTTTCGCCGGGCGAGATCGCGTCGCCGATACGCCGCATCCTCCATCGATATCAAAATATTGAAGTCGTTCTCGGCGAGGTCGATGATTTTGACATTGCCAACAAAAATATTCACCTCGAAGACGGCACAAAGATCTCTTACGATTATCTGATCGTCGCGGCCGGAGCACGCCATTCATATTTCGGAAAAGATTCGTGGGAAAAAGCGGCTCCGGGATTAAAAACGATCGAAGACGCTTTGGAGATGCGGCGACGGATTTTGCTCGCCTTTGAATTTGCCGAACGTCAGGCATATCTAACTGGTTCTCACGATCCGATAACATTTGTCGTCGTCGGTGCGGGTCCGACCGGTGTCGAACTTGCCGGTGCGATCGCCGATATCACGCGAAAAGTGTTGGCCGACGATTTTGAGATAATAGATACGACAAAAGCTCGCGTTCTTTTGTTCGAAGGCTCTGACCGTGTACTCGGCACGTTTGATAAAACTCTTTCCGAAAGCGCAAAACGCCAGCTCGAAGACATTGGCGTAGAGGTTTTCCTGAATAGCTTTGTAACCGAGATCGATAACGGCCGTGTCAAGGTCGGCGAGAAATGGTATGAATGCGACGTTGTGCTTTGGGCAACAGGCGTTGCGGCATCGCCGATAGGCAAAGCTCTCGGTGTCGAAACCGATAAAGCCGGACGAGTTTTTGTGCAGAACGATCTGAGTATTCCGGGCAATAACAATGTATTTGTGATCGGCGATATGGCATCGATCCAACAGGCCGACGGATCTCCGGTTCCAGGCGTCAGCCCGGCGGCGATGCAAATGGGCAGGCATGCAGCAAAAAATATCTTGAATGATATCAACGGCAAGCCGCGGACAGATTTCGTTTACACCAACAAAGGATCACTTGCAACGATCGGTAAAAGCAAAGCCATTGCAGACATCAAGGGCTGGCGGTTCAGCGGATTTATCGCGTGGATGCTTTGGCTGCTGGTTCACATAATGTTCTTGATCGGATTCAGAAATCGACTGTCCGTATTTGCAGCGTGGTTATGGGCGTATCTGACACGCGGGCGAAGTTCGCTGCTGATCACCGGTTCCGCCAAAGACCTTCGCGATGCCGTCGCATTTATGGAAGGCGAAGAGGCCGGAAAGGTAATGGACAAACTGGCCGAACGAACACAACCGAAGAAGAAATAGCTTAAATTATATTGTTGAAACCGTTATTTTCTGATTAAATAGCACAGTCATAGCAAATCCTATTTATCGGCAGGAAAGCCAAATATGTTCGAACAATATAATGACGATGCTCCGGCTAGTGCGGCGGAAGACACGACCGAATTGCGGCAAAAGCTTTCTTCCGGTGCGAATTGGTTCTATTGGATCGCCGGACTTTCGGTTATCAATTCCATTGCAAATTTCTTTGAGGCAAACTGGAACTTCGCCGTTGGACTCGGGATCACCCAGTTCTTTGACGGGCTGGGAATTTATCTGCGCTCTGAAGGATCCGGCCAAATGATATCGGCAGGTCTTCTGTCCGCTTCGATCGTCGTTGCCGGGATGTTCTTTCTGCTCGGCGTTTTTGCCAATCGCCAAGTCTTGACCGCGTTCGTTTTCGGTATCGTCGTCTATTTTTTCGACGCTCTTTTGATGCTTATTTTCAGCGACTTTTTAGGAATTATTATCCACGTCATTGCCTTGATCTTTATTATCAGAGGTTTTCTCGCAGCTCGTCAGCTCAGAAAATCTGTTCTGGTTCCAAGTATTTAAATGAAATTTTCTATCTCGCGAACGATCTTCGCCGCCATTTTATTCTCCCTTTCTTTATCATTTTTATGTACCGCGCAAACAAGCGTTTGGACACTTAATTCGCGTTCGGAGATAGATAAAGGGGATGCAAAAGGCATCTCGATCGGGCCGAACGGCTTGATCACACCGGCACCGAAGCTCACCGAAATTTTCAGGACAGGCCAAGCTTATATTTGGTCATCGACCATAGATCCGGCGGGAAACATATATCTGGGAACCGGCGGCGAAGGTCGTATATACAAGATAGCGCCGGACGGCAAAGGCTCGTTATTTTGTGATCTGACCGAACTTAATGTTTCGGCTCTTGCAATCGCAAAAGACGGAGCATTACTTGCCGCAAGCTCTCCGGACGGAAAGGTTTACAGCATCGACAACGCCGGAAAAGCCACATCTTATTTTGATCCTAAAGAAAAATATATTTGGTCGATGGCAGTTATGAAAGACGGAAGTCTGGCCGTCGGGACCGGCGAAGGTGGAAAAGTCTTTCGTGTCAAACAAGCAAACGCCACACCGGCAGATTCGCTTTTTTATGATTCGAGCGAGTCGCACATGATAACACTCAGAACTGATAAGAACGGCGTGCTCTATGCCGGCACCGATTCGAACGGATTGGTGCTTCGGATCGATGATCAGGGCAATGCATTCGCTGTTCTCGATTCGCCGCTTCGTGAGATTCATGATCTAACGTTCGCTCCTGATGGATCGTTATATGCTCTTGCCGTCGGGGAATCGGCCTCATCAACAACATCACCAACTACTGCAGCTGCTCCGACACCTGCACCGGCAAGTGCGACCGTTCCGAAAGGCAAAAAATCGGCAGCGGCCGTTCCGACGGTCAAAAGCCGATACGATCTTTCATCTGCAAAGTCAGCAGTTTATAAGATAGAACCCTCAGGTTCCAACAGGATAATTTGGTCATCAACTAATGTGATCGGTTTTTCGCTGAACGCGACACAAGACGGCGGTGTTCTGCTCGGCACTTCGGACAAAGGCCGTATCTATCGCATCGCGAACAACTGCAGCGAAACTCTTCTGATTCAATCGGAGGCCGGTCAGATCTCGACACTGAGAACCAATGGAAATGTAGTATTTGCAACGTCAAGCAATGACGGCCGGCTTTACCGTTTTACAGTGAATACACTCGATCAAGGGAGTTACGAATCACCTATTTTGGATGCCGGTTCATTTGCCGGTTGGGGACGCATTTGGTGGAATTCCACAAGCGATGTCGAAGTGGAAACACGCAGTGGCAATACGGAAACACCCGGATCTACTTGGAGCAAGTGGGCAAACACCCCAAATACAAGATCAGCTCAGATCACCAGTCCGCCTGCCCGATTCTTGCAATGGCGTGCTGTGTTGAAGCCCGGAACATCACTCAGTGATGTGAACGTGGCTTATTTGGCAAACAACATCGGGCCTGAAATTCTGACAGTTACGATATTGCCAGCGAATATCGGGCTCGCGGCAAATCCTTCGCCTCAGATCGATCCTAATATAGAAAGCGTGGGATTGGATCCGCAGGATTTCGGTCTTTCTATTGCGCCCGTTCCGCCCCGCAAGATATATCAGCGCGGAGCTGTATCGTTCCAATGGACGGCTGAGGATCGGAATGAAGATAAGCTCATTTATGATGTTCTTTACAAAGCCGCCGGATCGAACAACTACAAACCGTTGGCGGCCGGGATCAGCGATAATTTTTATACGCTCGATGGTCTCGCTTTTGCGGACGGCCAATATACTATAAAGATCGTCGCTCGGGACATTTTGTCGAACACGTCGGCTAATGCTCTTTTCGGTGAAAAGAGCAGTGAACCTTTCGAAATTGACAACAGCCAACCGATAGTAACGGTTTTGGGACAGCCTGTTTTGAAAAACGGCATGGCTGAATTAAAGTTCAAAGCAACCGACCGCAGCGGATACATAGTTCGCGCGGAATACAGCATCAATGGCGGAACATGGAAAACCGCATTGCCTGACGATGGAATTTCGGATTCGCCCGAAGAGGTCTATACGGTAAAGATTCCGGTAACTTCGGGAGAAGATACCGTTACGCTGCGGGTTTTCGATGCTAGCGGAAATGCCGGTAACGGAAGAGCAACAACAAAATAAGGAGATATATAATGGAAGAGATCAAAGAAGGAACGGCAGTAAAATGCGGCATCTGCAATCGGGATACAACAGTAAAGTTCGTCACCGACCGCGAAGGCAAAATGGCGTATGATCTTAATTGCCAGCACCGAAATACGATGTGCGAAAAATGCGGAAATATGGTTCGCGACGCGAGTGATGATATTCAGAAAGTCTCCGCTCATTGCGAAGATTGCGACGGTTTTTATTACGGCGACGAAGATGAGGAAGAAGCCGAAGCCGCTGTTTAGGATTCGTCTTCTTCGAGAAAGGTTCCGGTTCCTGTTTTTTTAGGATCGAGAAGCCTCGTCGTGCCTTCGGTAACGCTTGGCGGAACCAGATCGCCTGTTTTGTAGCTCATATCCGCGGGCACAAATTCGGTCTTAGGCGAAGGCAGGTCAAGCGGTGTCGATCCGCCAAGATTAACGCCATTCGAACGAAACGCCGTTTGCTGTTCCTGCTGACGCTGTCGGAGTTGTATAAGTTGTGCAACACCTGTTCCGATACATCCAAATGCAGGTATCAGCATCCAGAACCACCAGCCCCGTCCCGAACCGCTGACCCCCAAAATGATCGAGATGATCAAAAAGGCGAGACCCGTGAACAAGGTCGAGATAGCTCCATCCCATTTGATCGGTTTACCTTTTTTACCGATAAGTGGTGCAGCATCTTGTCTGCCTGTTGCTAAAGCCTTTGACACATTATCTAGATCGGTTCCGCAACTTCGGCAGTAAATGCCGGTGTCCGGATTTTGTTTACCGCATTTTGGACAATACATAATTAATCTTTCCGTCTGTTCCTTTGGCGACGTGCTTCGAAAAGAATTACGCCGGCCGCCACAGAAACGTTCAGAGAATCTATCTTTCCATACATTGGGATTTTCACCAAGGCGTCGCAGTTCTCGGATATCAGTCTGTGAAGACCGCTTCCCTCGCTACCTAGAACCAAAGCCGTTGGCTGTGTCCAATCCCATTCGGTGTAACCCATTTTCGCTCCGCCGCCGGCTCCGACGACCCAAACATTTCTGGATTTCAGGTCTTCGATAAGCCGATTCAGATTCGTGACCTTCGCGACCTTCACATATTCCGAAGCTCCGGCGGATGATTTCGCGACAGTTTCCGTCAGCCCGACGGCTCGCCGATCCGGAATAATAACGCCGTCGCATCCGGCGCATTCGACCGTTCGCAAGATCGCACCCAAATTTCGCGGATCTTCTACGCCGTCCAGAACAACGAACAGTGGATTCTCATTGGCGCTATCAAAGATATCGTCGATATCCACATATTCTGCCGCCGCCGCAAAGGCAACGATTCCCTGATGATTCACTCCGGCTTCGATCATTCGGTCTATGCTTTCACGCGAAACCTTGTTAACGGCGATACCATTGCTGCTGGCAAGATCTACAATATCCGAAAATCTTTTTTCTCCGGCACCTTCGGCTATCATTATCTTTTCGATCCTTCGTGATGTCGCACGCAGGGCTTCAAGCACCGGCAGTACACCGAAGATAACACCTTGTCCCGAAGACTTTTCTTCGCGAAAGTTTTTTTTGTGCGGTCCGTCATGCGGTTTCCGATTTTGAGGCTTTGATCTAGGCTTCATTTAATATGCGGTTCAAACGAGAAAATTTTGTGAATTGATTTAAATTATTACTGGTTGCGATGCTTTCGAACGCCGTTCTGCCAAATCCAGTTCGCTGCAGTCCAAAAAGATCCTTTCGGCTTTCGAGCTCCCAAATATTGCCAAGCCGTCCTGCATTCTCATTATAATCATCGACATATCCGCCGGAATTGATCGAACGGAGCTTTGCCGTAAGTTTATCCATGTTGTCCACAGCCAAAATCCCCTTTTCCGAACCTAAACACGAAAAATCGAATCCGGTCGAAAAGATCCGAAACCCGAGTTCATTGCCGCGAATGTAGATATCTGTCACAACTTGATCCGACGAGGTTTCCGTTTCGCTTAAAACTTTTGATTCTTTCTTTTTTTGACGTTTTTCGCTGATCTCGGTTCGTGTCGAAAAATATTTTCCGGTGACGATAAGTTCAATATTAGTGTGACCGGCTTCGATCCTTCGCGTGGTGTTGAAATCGATCAGCGTTATCCGGTCTTCGCCGAATTCCAAGCCGCGAAGACGTACCGGAAGTTCGACTGCTCTAAGTTCAGAATCGGCTATCACGGTATGTCTCAAACCAAGATCATATAATTTTTTCCCGATCAGATCAGTCGTTGTTTTCGAACGTGCCCGCATTATCGGCATCGGACGCGCGGCCTGCAAAATATTTATCAAGACCTCAGGCTCTAAACCCAAGATCTTCGCTACTTTTGCCGTATCCGGATCTTGGCCTGAAACGTCGTACAAGATCAGATTGAAACCATTTTCCCAAATTTCCGGCGGCGTTCTGTCAATGGATTGCTCATCTTTTGCGGAATCTCTCCCAAGCTCCGTTCCGCAATAAATACATTCGAACCGATCAGGTGAATTTTGGCGTTCGCATTTTGGACAGGCGAGCAGTTCGCTGCTTTCAAATCCGAGTTTTTCCGACTGTACCAAAATACCGCCCACAGTTTCTGGGCTGGTATTTTTTTTCTTATATAATGTGTCGGCCGGTTCGGACATTCTCAAAATATTATCACTATTTCCACCGAAATGCTTGACCGTTCGTCATTCAAGATGCAAACTAATAATTAAGCTTTATTGCTTGCGAATGCGTTTATTTTGAACAGATATAACAATTTTTCAGTATTATTTATTTAAGAATCCGATATTTTTTTCGAATCAGATACTTTATTGATTGATCAGTTTATTTGCAGACAAGAATTCGAGCATTTTTGTTCAATAACAGCGCAAACTGCTTGCGAATGGAGCCTTTTGAAGTAATTACGAGGTACCAAAATGCAGTTTGACACGACTACAAGCCCGTCTTGGAAGTTCGGTCATCGCGGAAGAGTTGCCGTTTTTATTGACGGAAATAATCTTTTTCACGCGGCCAGATTTCACACGATAGATATAGATTATAATAAACTGCTCCGGCTTTTGCTTGGTGATGGAAGGCTGCTTCGAGCATTCTTCTACACAGGTGTGGACACCGGTGCGGAACGTCAGCAAGGTTTTCTTTTATGGATGCGGCGAAACGGTTTTCGCGTCGTCCAGAAAGAATTAAAAACATTTTACGACGGAACACGAAAAGCAAATCTTGATGTCGAAATAGCCGTCGATATGCTAAGTTTGGCCGGGCGTTATGATACGGCGGTTCTGGTTTCGGGCGACGAAGATTTCGTTTATGCGATAAACGCGGTCGCTTATAAAGGTTGCCGTGTCGAAGTTGCGGGTTTCCGTTCTAATACGGCTCCGCGGCTGATCGATGTCGCGGATTTTTTTATCGACCTTGGCGATATCGCCGAATTGATCCGTAAAGATCATTCGCAGGTTGATGAATACGACGTTCCGTCGTTCTTTTCTCCTGATGAGATGCCGGTTCCCGCTCTATTGCGTAATGATCGTGAGATCTCCGAACGTGTTCCACCCAGCGAACCGTCTTTTTCGGATCACGACGACGAAACCGAACTCAATCAAAGGAACGATCGATGAAGCTTTTTACGATCACCGAAGCCAACGATCTGTTGCCGCACATTAAAACTGAACTCGAACGAATGAAAGCACTTTATTCGTCGATCGCAGCGCAGCGTGAATCTGCAAAAGCGGCGGCAACAGTTTCCAGTTTCGGTGGAGGAATGATCGGCGGTTCAAACTATGTACAAAATTTGTACGAGGTCGGCAAGATCACGACCGAATTTCACGAACTCGGCATACAATTAAAAGATTATGAAAGCGGACTGATCGATTTTCCCGCAATGCACGAAGGCCGTGGTTCTGCTTTGCTGGAAACTCGGCGAACCCGAATACATCGAATGGTTTCACGAATTGGATGACGGTTTTGCCGGACGTAAACGAATTGGATCAGATTGACCGATTTCCACAAGCTTAGTATCTTCAATATTTTGCAAGAACAAGGCCTATAAGGTCTATGTTTTTGTGCGCTTTACTGTTGACTACTTAAAGTAGTTTCTGATATTATTTGCTGAATTTGACCGTGCCGTAAATTTAATCCAATTCACTTCACACATTTTATGAATTGTCCTGTTTGCAATCGCCAGCTAGCACCGACATTATCAATATGTCTAACATGCGGTACGATGATGAATGACAGCGTTCGCGAAGAAGTAGTTTCCAATGGAAATTTGCGATCAAGACAGTCCGGTGGTCTGGCTGAACAAGTGTCACTGCCGGAAGTAGATCTAGCAACGATAACCGCTGCCGTAGCAGTTATCTCAGAACCGGCTCGGCCAATGCTTTCCAATAAGTTGCAGGCTCGGGCAGCGAGGACCGAAACAATGGAATTCGAATCGAAAAAGACCAGTCAAACATTGAAAGATTTTCAGAATAAGAACGCTGCCATGCCTGATTGGCGTATCCAACTGCAAAATTCGGTTCGTCAAAGAAAAAATCCTGAAGACGCCTCATCGCGCGACGGCATTACCGAAATCAAGAAAAAGACCGTTACTAACGGTGCGAACGCGCTCAAGGCCGAATTCATAGAAGAAACAATCGAGATCAAACATGAAGACCCACGGGTTGCAAATGCTCTTAAACGGATCGAAGAATCACGGCGGGCATTTCTAAGATCTCAAGAAGCAAAAACAAAACCGCCGGTAGCACGTCCGGCCAAACCAAATTATCCTTTCAATGTTGTTTCGCGTTCGACAAACGTCGAACCGACTCCGAAGCCTTTAGAAAAAAAAATAAGCGAACCTGCGACCGAGGCAAAACCGAAACGTGTGTCATCGCTCCGTATAGAGAAAAAAAGTTTCGACACGAACAAATTGCCAAAGATACCAAAGCCGGCCGCCGCACCTGTTTCGAGCTTTGAGAAACCGGAGTTGATAGAAAGCTCTAATATTTCCGAAGCAAAGATCTATATGCAGTCGGAACCAAAGCTTGATGAAGCTGCGATGAAGGAACTCGATGATCTTCATTTCAATATGAAGGCCGAAGCTGATGCAGGTTTAGAAAAAGAAGAATCCGACGATTTGGCAACAACATCGATGAGATTCGGCGCCGGTGTTTTTGATGCGATCATCGCCGGTTTTGCTTCGTTAATATTTTTGTCGCCGTTGGCATTTACCGCACAAACTTGGTTTACGCCGGGCAATATTCTTGTTTTCGCTGCCGTCTTTTGTTTGATGATGTTCTTATATTCGACAGCTTCGCTGGCACGATTCGGCCGAACGATCGGCATGAAGCTTTTTGGCATCGAACTCATTGACGTAGCCGATAATGTTTACCCGACACTGAAACAATCCGCATTGAATTCCGGTGTTTATTTGGCATCGATATTGTTTGCCGGCATCGGCTTTGCACCGATGATAATAAATCGCGAAAAACGTGCTCTTCACGATCTGATCTCCGGAACGATCGTTGTTCGCGAGCTTTAGGCTGCTTTATCACTTCTTCAATGTCCGGAACCGAACATCACGGTTTTGGACATTTTCTTTTTTTTATTCATAGAATTACAACGTGGATATTTCGACCATTGCAGCCGTCACGGAAGAACTGGTAAAACACTTGCCTGGCGGCATCTTTTCGCGTGTCTTTCAATTATCAAAACTAAGCTTTGCGGTCGATCTTCAGCTTGATGATTCTTTATATCTCTATATAAATGCGGAAGCATCGCAGCCGCGTGCATATTTAATAAAAAGAAGACAGCGCGAACTCGAACGTTCGAGCGGTACACCCGGACAATTTGCACTTCTGATTCTTAGGCGTCTATCAGGTTCGGTGGTTTCTTATGTTGAACAGATACAAAATGAACGAATTATCCGCTTAGGTTTTACCGGAGCGGGCGAGCTGACGCGCGACAGAATCTACGATCTGGTAATTCAATTGACCGGCCGTTCCGCAAATATTTTTCTGCTTGATGAAACCGGTCTTATAATCGATCACGTTCGTGAAAATCACGGCGTCGGCCAAGAGATCGGCACTCGATTTTCGCCACCGGAACGCCTAGACAGATCCGATAAAGAAAACTCGGTCGAGCAAATGACCGGCTCTATTTCCGCTAAGCTGGACGAATTTTATTTGAGACAAAATGCCGAGCGTGAATTTACATCGCTTGCTAGATCGGCCGAAGCAAAAATTCACGGTGAACTGACAAAACGAAAAAAGCTCATACGAAATTTGGAGCAAGACCTGGCTCGTCACGGTCATGCGGAAAAATGGAAACGATTCGGCGATCTGCTGCTCGCCAATATTCAAACAGCAAAACGCTCCGAAGGCATCGTAACCGTAGTCGATTATTTTGACGAATCGCTGGCAAATGTATCTATCGAAGCTGATGATAATGAATCGATCACGGAAACGGCCGAACGATATTTCAAGCGTTACACCAAATCAAGAAATGCGGCTTTCGAGATCGAAGCACGATTGAAAAAAGTCGATAAAGAGATCACCCGTCTTGAAACAAAAGAGCTGGAATTAAAAGCCGCGATAGATTCTCATAATATTGAACTCCTTGCGGATCTCATTGGAAAAAAGAATCCGACCGACGAACGAAAAAATACAAAGAAAAAACCCGAAAATCCGCGTGGATACAGAGATTTCATTTCGTCTGACGGCTTTGAGATATTAGTCGGAAAAAAGGCGAAGGATAACGATCTTCTTACGTTTCGCGTGGCAAGATCTTTGGATACTTGGATGCACGCGGCCGATTATCCGGGTTCGCATGTCGTTATAAGAAACCCGAACCGATCGGAGATCCCGCAGCGAACACTGATCGAAGCGGCAAAACTAGCTGCCTTTTACAGCCAAGGCAAGACTCAAACAAAAGCCGCCGTTCATTACACCCAAAAAAAATTCGTTAATAAACCCAAAGGAGCCGCTCCGGGTTTGGTAAGTCTAGCAAGTTTCAAAACGCTGCTCGTCGAACCCGATTTCCCGGATCTTCCGGAAAAGCATTAATTATTTTGTCCGCTTATTACTTTAGCAACAGTGGTTTTCATTTTCTCGATCTCTTTTTCCGAACCGCCGAGAAATACACCGCGTAGGCTACCGTCGCGGTCAATAAGCAAACTTTGCGGAATGCCTTCGTTACTGGTAAGTTTAACGATCTCTACCTGCATTGCGGTCGGGGCAAGCGTTAGCGTGTAATTCAGACCTTGATCTTTTGCAAAATCTTTTATCATATCAACGGTGTCACCGTCATTTGTGTTCAGCCCGATTATCTCAAAGCCCTGGTCACGATATTTATCCTGCAATTTAACAAGCTCCGGCATTTCTTCGCGGCACGGCCCGCACCAAGTAGCCCACATATTCAGAAGCAGGACTTTTCCTTTTTTATCCGCGACCTTAAATGTAGAACCGTCCAGGTTTTCAACGTCAGCCTGCGCGATCGAAGCCTTAAGCGGCGGATATTCCGATGTTGGTTGTACAGCCGAACTCCCGCCGCAAGATGCAATAAAAGCAACCGCCAAACCAAACACCGCAACCAAGATAATTCGTGTAAAATTCGTATATTTCATCTTATATCTCTAAACCTCAGAACGATCGCAGCCGCAATGGCCGTAAATAAGAACATTAGCATCAATACGATCTGATTCAAAACATCGCTCATCCATGGATGCAGAAATGTAATGTAACCGCTTAGATTCTCCGGCAATTTCTTTGGTTCGCTGATATCCGGAATATCTGACATCATCGGTGCAGACATTGATGAACTATCGCGGAAATCCTGCTCCGCTTTCTTCCGCAGATCGTCCAGTTCTTTTCTTGATTCGGCGATCGAATCGTCATTTTCGGCTTCGATGAATTTATATAATCCGAGGCCTTTTGTTTGGCCGTTATGTTTGGCTCCTTCGGGTTCTAAAGTGTCGAGTGTCGAAAACCGTTTTATCGTATCGAACGACCAGGCTCCGGGCATCGCAATGCTGACGGCCTTGGCCGCTCCGGTCGGAACACCGGCCAAACCGGAAAATAATAGCTGCGGTATCAAAATGAGCGGCACGATACTTGTTGCCATTTCCTGTGTCCGTACGACCGCAGATACCAAAAGTCCTACCGCTACACCGACAGCCGCCGTAAGCAGCATCGCCCAAAATTGCGGAATGCCGAAAAGCTCGCCAGGCATTGACATCAATCCTACTAGGTCCATTAATTTCAATGGAATGAACATCAATGAACATTGAATGGCGACGATCAAACCAAGCACGGTCAGCTTTGAAAGTAGATACGGCAGAACACCCAGATTGAACATCCGTTCGCGAATATAAATTGGCCGTTCGCGAACTATCTCGCGTGCGGAAACCGACGTCCCGAACCAAACAGCTACAATTGCTATGACAAAATACAGAAAATCTCTCGGTCGGTTCGCATCCGTTACGATGAACGTCATAAGCGCCAAAAGAGGAGCTTGTGCGATCAAAATAAAAAGATTCAGGCGGTCTTTGAAAAGCACTTCCAAATAACGCCGCGTTAACAGCAGCCATTGCCTTAGCGACCCGAAAATACCGAGCCGCGATTTTTTTCGCTGGCCGCTGCTATTTTCTTTTCTGATACCTGCAAGCGGTTTTTCGATCAACTCCGCGAACTGTTTCGAAGAAACAAAGCGTTGTTTCAATTCTTCAGCGTTCGTTTCGACAGCTTCGATCTTGTCATAAAGCTCGCGAAGGTCTGATGCACCAAAATAAGCCAAAGCATCATTCGGTTTGCCGTAATAAACAAGCTTTCCTTTCATCAGCACAACGATCTTGTCGAACAAACGAGCACTATCGATCGTGTGCGTTGTCATCACGACAGTTCTGCCGGATTCGGCGATCTGCCGAAAAAGCTTCATTATCTTTCCTTCGGTCGCCGGATCTAGTCCCGATGTCGGTTCATCCAAAAAAATGACCGAAGGTTTTGTTATCAGCTCAACAGCAATTGAAACGCGCTTTCGCTGACCGCCGGAAAGCAACTTTACAGGCGAATTCTGTGTTTCGGTAAGACCGGTCACATCCAATATCTCATCGATAAGCTGTCTTATTTCGGCAGTTGACACATCGCGCGAAAGTCGTAGTTTCGCTACATAAAAAAGCGTACGGTAAACGCTTAATTCACGATGTATGATGTCCTCTTGCGGAACATAACCGATGGCTTGTTTCAGCGAATCGAAGTGGCTGTAAAGATCGAGGTCGTTTATGCGAACGCTGCCGCTGTTTGCGGGCCGCATTCCGTTCATCGCTTCTATCAATGTAGATTTCCCCGCACCTGAAGGGCCGAGTATGCCGATGAATTCATTTGGTTCTATAGCAAGCGAAATGCCGTCAAGCAATTTTGTTTTTGCGGCAGTTCGAATCAGCTCGGACACATCAACACGAGTCTGTGAACGCGAATCGAAAATACCGACAGTTCCCGAGGTGTCAATGCGGATAACAAATGCCCCGATCTGTATCGAATCTTCCGGCGACACGGCGTTGCCCGAAATTCGTGCCCCATTCACAAAAACGCCGTTGGTCGAATTAAGATCTTCTACGGAAAAACCGTCTCTTGTTCGTTTCAGCCGTGCATGCTGATTTGAGATACCCAATCCGTCAAGCGGAATATCGCTTTGAGTATCTCGCCCGATCGTTAATATCTCGTTCTGTCCGAAATTTAGAGATCGGATCAATTTGGGCTGTCCGCTAGTTTCCAGTTTTGAGGATATGGTGGTCTTTTCCAGATTAAAGACCATTGTTTTTGAAGCATCGATAGCGGATCGCTGTTGTGAGGTATTTATATATTCGCCAGCGGTTACTGCTGTTGTTTCGGGTAGATGAAATCTCAACACCGGTCCGCCCAAGCCAAGCTGTACCTCGTCGCCATCCGCAACATCGTTTGGCGATGAGATCCGTTGGCCGTTCACCAATGTTCCGTTAAAACTATTATTATCGACGACGCGGCATTTTCCGCCGGAAAATTGGATCTCTGCGTGTTTGCGCGAAACTGTTACTGCCGAAGCATCGAACGATATCTCACAATTAGGATCGCGTCCTATCCATATCGAACTTTGTCTTAATTGGAACGGTTCGCGTCCGGCAATATTTTTGAATTCTATGTTGGGCTGTGGATTTGCGGAACTCGGCATTATTGCTCCATACAAGTCTTATTTTTATAGATCATTAGATCTTAGAGCAAAGGCTTAGATCAAAGCGGCTGAACGAGCCGGAATCCCAAATTCTTTTCTTTTTGCGTAACAGGAATATCGGCCCTGAATGTTGAGGTAATGTTCAGCTTGGCCGGATTTTCATAAGCCGAACCGCCGCGAACTACGAATCGCTTTTCTTTTACATTTTCAAGAACCGTATTGCTGCCCGGATAAGGTTTGATAACAGAACCGGTCCATTCCCAAACATTTCCGATCAGGTCAACTATACCGAATTCATTCGCGCCGTCCGGTATGGAACCCACGGAGACCGGTTCGGAATCTTCTTTGTTCATCACCGCTTTGGCATCATCCCATTTGTCGCCCCAAGGATAAAGCGAACTTTTGCTGCCGTTTCTTGCGGCATATTCCCATTCTTCCTCAGTCGGCAAGCGGTATTCGACACCGTCGCGTTTCGAACGCCATTTTGCGAAGGCGATCGCATCTTCGGCAGAAACATAACTGACCGGCTTGTCCTCAGTGCCTTTTAATGGAATTCCTTGTGACCAATTGCTGGGCGCAACATGTTTCGTGTCTTTTACGAACTGCAGATATTCGGCATTCGTCACTTCAGTCTTGTCCATCTTGAACGCCGCAACCGTTACATCGTGTTCCGGACGTTCGGCGATATCGCCGTCATTTCGCCCCATTTTGAATGTGCCTCCGGGCAGTGCGATCATTTCAGGTTTTATGGTTTGAACTTTTCCCGGAGATTGTGCCGGAGTTGGAGTGCTGACGGCAGGTGTTTGTGCACTGGCGACCTCTTTACCGCCGCCGATCCAACCGGCGAAGTAAGCTCCGCCAATTCCCAAACTTGCCAGAACGAATAATCCTATCAAACCGATCGCACCGTAAATAAGCGGCATTGACGAGCGGCTTGGCTGTGAAGATATTGAAACCTCGTGATTTCCCGTGCTCTGAGATTGCCCCATTGTCGAGGAAAATCTGTTTGGCTTTGAAACACTTCCTTCCGCCCCGGCGTCGTATGCGATGGATGCACCGGGTTTCGGAATAGCTTCGGCGGCAAAACCGCTGGTAAGTTCGGCTACGATCTCCTGCGGCGAACCGTCACAAACAACGTTTCCTACCCAATCATGAAATCCATCGTGGCTGATGCGCAACAAATGATTCCCACTCTGAATTCCTTCGAGCATTAATTTACCGCTGTCTTCGCTAAGTCCAACGGCAACGTTATCAACAAAAACCTTTGACTGCGGGGGTATGGTTTGGATCCTCAAGGACGATGTAGGTAATGATTTTCCGGCGGTCAAATGCTGCGTGCCGGTCGTTCCCATCACCGCATTGGTCATATCGGCGATCATGGCTTCGACGGTCGGCGTGCGTCTTTGCGGGTCTTTTTCGAGGGTTCTAGCAACGGCGGCTTCCAGCTCCGGCGAAGACGCGATGCCGAAAGAAGCAATGGTCGGAGGTGGATCGCTGATATGCTTTTTCATTATAGCCGGTATCGAACTTCCCTTGAACGGAACGTCACCTGCGAGCATTTGAAATAGCATCACGCCGAGCGAATATATATCCGAGCGCGAATCCACTTCGTCATCAGCCCATTGTTCGGGCGCCATATAATACGGCGAACCCATCAAACCGGTTGTTTGAGCCTGTACGAATGAGCCGAGAAGTTCGCCCGATTTTATCTTTGCCAAACCGAAATCAAGTATCTTAACCGCCTGCGACATATTCGGTTTGTCGCTGCAGATCATGATGTTCAACGGTTTCAGATCGCGGTGAACGATGCCCTGATGATGTGCGGCTCCGACACCGCTTGCGATGGCGGTAATAAGGTCGAGAGATTCGGAGGCCGAAAGCACTTTTTTGCGGGCAAGCAGATCATGAAGCGATTCGCCATCGACATATTCCATTACCAGAAACGGGATCTGACCATTAATGACGCCGTAATCGGTTACACCTACAACATTTTGATGTCTAATCGCTGCGGCGGCGAGAGCTTCTTGGCGAAAACGTGTGACAAGCTGCGGATCGTTGCCGACAAGGTCCGGCAAAATGATCTTTATCGCCAACTGCGTTTTAAGAAAGGCATGGCGCGCTTTATAGACAACTCCCATTCCGCCTTGTCCGAGGCGGCATTCGAGTTGATATTTACCTTCCAGAACAGGTTCACCCGTGATCGTATGCATTGTCGGCATACCGTCATTTGGGCAAGTGGCCACATCATCGGTAAAACAATTCTTACAAAGTTGGCATTCTTTCATTACGCGTAATGATCGGATCAAAAACGAAAAGGAGAAATGTCTCCTAATATGAAGACAGTTTTAGGTGAATTTTTTGCACAACCACCAAACAATAGATTCTATTGCTTTTAACGACTACAAGCAAGGAAAATATCTATTTTGGCGGCAACTATTTGACCACAATGTTAACAAGCCTTTTCGGAACAACAATTACTTTTACGATCTGTTTTCCGTCTGTATGTTCCAAAACCTTTTCATCCGCCAATGCCATTTTTTCCAATTCCGCCGCCGCAGTTTCAGGCGAAGCATGAACTCGACTGCGAAGTTTTCCATTGACCTGTATCGGTATCTCGATCTCATCTTCTTTTGAGATCTCGGCATCGTATTCCGGAAACCGAGCTTGGTTCGCGATCAAACCATCATTATTTCCGTTTATCGCCGCATAAAGCGATTCGGCAGTGTGCGGGGCAAACGGAGCAAGCATCAACACCAAACTCGTCAAAGCTTCTTTTATTGCAAATTTTTCGTCATCGGTCGCTGTTGCGGGTTCAGAATCAATATCGTGGATCGAATTCAAAAATTCCATCAAAGCCGCAACAGGCGTATTGAACTGAAGCGAATCCAATGCGTCATCAACACGTTTGATCGTTTGATGAGTTTTTCGCCGCAAAGCCTTTGCACCTGCCGAATCTCCGGCATCGGTCTGCGGATCAAGAGATCCGTGCCATTTCCACACGAACCGCCAAACACGCTGCAAAAATCTTACGGCTCCTTCGATGCCGGCTTCATTCCAAACCAGTTCGTTCTCAACTGGTGCGGCAAATAAAATGAATAGCCTTGCGGCATCGGCTCCGTAAATGTCGATCATTTCATCCGGATCGACACCGTTGCCTTTCGATTTGGACATACGCTCGATCGCGTATTTCAGCATTGTACCGTCTTGAGCTGCGGCTCCGATGAGCTTTCCTTTTGCATCGCGTTCTATGACAACTTCGGCCGGCGGATAATATATCCGTTTTCCGGTATCGTCGGCAAAGAACGTTTCGCCGACAACCATTCCCTGTGTAAGCAGCCTAGTGATCGGTTCGTTAAATTTTACCAAACCGATATCACGCATCATCTTCGTCCAAAAGCGCGTGTAGATAAGATGCATCACAGCGTGATCATCGCCACCGATATATTGATCGACCGGTGTCCAATAGGCCGCTTTTTCTTTCGAAAAAGGCATGTCCGAATTTGTCGGATCGAGGTAGCGAAAATAATACCAGCTCGAATCAACAAACGTATCCATCGTGTCGGTTTCACGTTTTGCGGGCTCGCCGCAATTTGGACATGTTGTTTCGTAAAACTCCGGAACCTTTGCCAGCGGAGATTCGCCCGTTCCGGTAAATGGAGCGGTTTCTGGAAGTTCGACGGGCAAATTTTCAAATTTTTCGGGAACCGCACCGCAATCTTCACAATAAATTATCGGTATCGGCGAACCCCAGAAACGCTGCCGAGAAACACCCCAATCACGCAGCCGATAGGTCGTTGCCGATTCGCCAAAAGAATTCGCCTCGGCAAATTCTGTCATTTCGCGTTTCGCATCTTCGCTGCTTTTGCCGTTCCATTCGCCTGAATTCATCAAAATGCCGTAATCGCTTGCGGCTTCGGTTATCGATTCGGCTGCGGAGCTTACGTCTTCGTCGGCAAGCCTGATGACCTTTTTGACCGGCAAATCGAATTTTTGTGCAAACTCCAGATCGCGCTGATCGTGAGCCGGTACGCTCATAACGGCTCCTGTGCCGTATTCCATCATTACGTAATTTCCGGCCCATATCGGGAGTTCTTCGCCACTGAATGGATTTACCGCCACAATTCCGGTGTTGATACCATCTTTGTGAGCCTCCGATTCATGATCTGTCGGATTCATTTGGGCCGCCCTTATTTCCTGAACCTTTGACAAAACCTGATCGGAAAGCGATGACGAATGGGCGATCAGAACAGGATGTTCGGCGGCAATAACGACGGCATTCGCGCCGTAGATCGTGTCGATTCGCGTCGTGAAAACGCGCACCTTTTCTGTCGAATCTTTGATCGTAAAATTAACAAAAGCCCCTTCCGAACGGCTTATCCAATCGCTTTGACGCTTCAGAACATTGGTCGGCCAACCTTTTTCGATCTCGGCCATGTCGTTCAAAAGTTCATCGACATAAGCCGTTGTTTTGAAGAACCATTGGTCAAGATCCTTTTTACTCACAGGGTTTCCGCACCGCCAGCAAATGCCGCCGCTTGCTTGTTCGTTCGAAAGCGTCGCCTGATCGTGTTCGCACCAATTGACCTGCGTAAGCTTTTTATAAGCCAGGCCTTTTTCCAGCATTTTCAAAAAGAACCATTGATCGAATTTATAGAATTCGGGTTTATGTGCGTAGATCTGGCGTTCCCAATCGTAACTTATGCCCAGACGCTGCAATTGGCCGCGCATTACTTCGATGTTCTTTTCCGTCCATTCGCGCGGATTTACGCCACGCTTTACGGCAGCATCTTCGGCCGGTTGTCCGAAAGAATCCCAACCGATCGGATGCAGTACATTAAATCCTTTAAGTCTTTTATACCAAGCAATTGCGTCACCTACCGCGTAATTGCGGACGTGTCCCATGTGCAAGTTTCCCGAAGGATACGGTAGCATTTCGAGCTGATAGAATTTCGGCTTGTCGTCGCTTTCGCTTACGCTGAAGGTTCGCTCTTCCGACCATTTCTTCTGCCATTCGGCTTCTATTTTTTTTGCAAAATATTTTTCGTCCATCTTTAAGAACCGAAGCTTCCGGTAAATTATTTTAATTCCTTTGTAAAACAAACAATTCTAACGGATAAAACGGATTTCATCCAATTACGCGGTGATGCAAATTTCATTGAACTCCTAAGCGGAAATATGCTAAAATGGCTAGACTGTTTTGTTTCGGGAGATTTTTAACGATAAAGACACGATCAAATATGATAAAAGCTATACCGCAGATGCTTAAAACCTGACCTATTTTCGTCATGGTCACACGCGTCTGCCAAGCTATCGGAGGCAAGACGATGACCAACCTACCTATTTCGAACCACGCAAATTTATCTAAAGAATTACGCGAAAGCGACCTCAATAATTCCCGAACTCAGCGACAAGCGGCGCGATCTGACATTATTACGACCGATGAAATAATCGGTTCACTTGCCAACGCATACGAAAACAAACGCGCTCGTCAGGTTTTCGAATGGGAAAGCAGCCAGAACACAAAACTTCGCCAAACTGTATAGGCGAATGAAAGAGCTTGCATCAAAACTTATTGTCGTCGTGTTTATATGCTTGGCCCTTTCGGCAATCGCATCAGCACAGAACGCGCAAAAATTTGAAGCTGCGATTCGCAATGGAAATAGCGAACAACTGCGTGACGCTCTTTTTGAATTAAAAAAGATCGCGGATGCCGAAGCATCCTTGACCGCTTTGCCTGCATTAAAAAGCAGTGATGAAATGGTTAGATCAACCGCGGCTTCGGCGGTCATTTGGCTTCCTGCCGACGATGCAGTTGCGGCTTTGCTTCCGCTGCTTTCCGACCCGAGCGAATTCGTCCGCCGCGAAGCAGCTCTTGCTTTGGGACAGGTCGGCGATTCGGCGGCATGTTCATCTCTTCTTCAAATCGTCCGAAAAGAAAAGATTCTAGAGGTGAGGAATGCCGCGATAATTGCTCTCGGCAACATTGGCGATACTTCCGCGATAGAACCACTTGTCGAAATATTAGAGAAAAAACCTAATGATCACGACGAATTCACGAGACGTTCCGCGGCGCGTTCGATCGGACAAATCGCCACGGCGATTTGTAATGACCGCCGCAGAACGGTTACGCCCAAAAACTTCCTACCATTAAAATACAAAGAGATCGAACCGGAAAACCGAACGGCCGATCTTTCGCGTTCTTTCACGAATGCCGTTCCGGTTCTCACAAAGATCGTAAACAACACTAAAGAATCCATCGATACGCGCCGCGAAGCCGCCGCCGCTCTCGGCTTTATTTCCGATCCGGCAGCACTGCCGTTATTAAAAAGCTGTTCGCAAAGTTCAGATCCTTACCTTAGCGAGATCTGCAAAGAAGCGATCTTGCGATTCGGCGGCCGCTAATTAAAGAATTTCTCTTTATAGAACTCTAATAATTTGTTCTAATAAACGTATGCCTAATGCCGAAGCAAAAAATGCCGAGAAGTCTCGCACTGCGCTCCTGCGCGATAAATTTACACAGGTTCGCAAACATACTGTTTACCTGTGCGAACCGCTCGAGATCGAAGACTTCATACCACAGCCGTCGGTAGATGTTTCGCCAACAAAATGGAACATTGCACATACGACGTGGTTCTTTGAGGAAATGATACTCAAAAGTTTCTCGTCCGGTTATAAAGAATTTGACGAAGACTTCGGCTTTCTTTTTAATAGCTATTACAATTCTATCGGCAAACGAACCCTTCGCGAGAACCGCGGCGATCTGAGCCGTCCAACCGTTGCTCGGATATTCGAATACCGTAAATATATCGATGAAAGAATGCTTGATCTTTTGTCATCCGTTGTTCCCGACGACTGTTTGGATCTTGTCGAATTGGGTCTGAACCACGAGCAGCAGCATCAGGAACTTCTTCTTACCGATCTCAAATTCACGCTCGGCCTGAATCCTATTTTTCCTGTTTACCGCAAAGATCATTTTCCTGAGGAAGCCGCCGAAATTGATATTTACGGAAAGATCGATATTAAAGGCGGAATTTATGAGGTCGGCCACAAAGGCGGCGAATTTTGCTTCGATAATGAGTTGGCTCGCCATAGTGTTTCCGTCGACGATTTCTCGATCTCACGAAGTTTAGTAACAAATGCCGATTATATGATCTTTATCGCTGACGGCGGTTATAAAGATTTCCGCCATTGGCACTCCGAAGGCTGGGATTGGGTGATAGAAAATGAGATCGACAGCCCGCTCTATTGGCACAGGAAAAACGACGAATGGTTCATGTTCACATTGGGCGGCCTTCGCCGAGTAGAACTGAATGCGCCGGTTTGCCATATATCTTTTTACGAAGCATACGCATATGCCGAATGGCGTGGAATGCGTCTACCGACAGAATTCGAATGGGAGATCGCATCAGACGGTTTCGATTGGGGAAAACGTTGGGAATGGACCGGCAGTGCATATCTTCCTTATCCAGGATTTACGAAAGGCTCCGGAGCCGTCGGCGAATACAACGGAAAATTCATGATCAATCAAATGGTGCTTCGCGGTGCTTCTGTCGCAACGCCGGCCGGTCACAGCCGAAAGACATATAGGAATTTCTTTCAGCCGCATCTGCGTTGGCAATTTACCGGCATACGTTTAGCAAAATAATCTAATGAAAGCTTCAAACGCAACGAAAATCGACAAATTTGCCTCTGATGTTTTGGCCGGTCTTACTTCGGAACCAAAGTCGTTGTCTTCGCGATATTTTTATGATGACGAAGGTTCGCGGCTTTTTATGGAGATAATGAAGCTGCCGGAATATTACCTGACGCGTTCCGAACTGGAGATCTTCACCGAACAAACCGCCGATATCTATAAAGCGTTTTCTGACGGCGCGGAATTATTTGACCTGATCGAACTCGGTGCGGGTGACGGCACAAAGACCGCAGTTTTGATCCAATACTTTCTCGAACAAGCTGCGAGATTCAAATATTCGGCGATCGATATTTCCCTCGAAGCCTGCGAAGAGCTTTCAGCAAAATTTCGATCCGAATTTCCCGAACTTGATCTGGAAACGCTCCACGGCGATTATTTTCAGATACTCGGATCGCTATCTGCAGCCAAAGACAGGCACAAGATACTTTTGTTTCTCGGTTCAAATATAGGAAATTTCAAACGCGAAGATGCTGTGAGTTTTTTCAAAAGCCTACGGCGCGTTATGAATACTTCGGACAAACTATTTATCGGCTTTGACCTGCAAAAAGATCCGCGCGATATTGTCAGAGCATATGACGATGCGACCGGTGTGACCGCGGCTTTTAACCTGAATCTGCTGACCAGAATAAATCGCGAACTTGGCGGACATTTTGACATCGCCAAATTTTCGCATTACGCCGTTTATCGCCCGATCGAATGTGCCGCCAGATCGTTTTTGATCAGCCGCGAAACACAGAGCGTCAGAATAGATGCATTTGACAGAAGTTTCGATTTTGATGCTTGGGAAGCCATATTTATGGAGATTTCCCAGAAATATGATATGAAAATGATCGCCGAGCTTGCCGAAGAAAGCGGCTTTGCGATCGAGCGGACCTTTTACGACACCAAGCGTTTTTATTGTGATTCGCTTTGGAAACCGCTGGCATAATTTTATGAATTTCACGATCCTTCGCTTTGACACGCTTAAGTCCACGAACAACGAAGCACGCGATCAAGCAAAGGTCGGTGCCGCCGAAGGTCTGTGTATCGTCGCACGCCAGCAAACCGCCGGACGCGGACGCAATGGGCGAAATTGGGTATCAGAAAAAGACGCCGGGTTATTTTTCAGCTTGGTTCTTCGTCCAAAATTCGAGCTTCAACACTTGCCGCTTATTACTTTTGCGGCAGGCATTGCGGCTTTTGATTCTCTCGCATCGCTCGGCATAGAACCCGATATAAAATGGGTCAATGATGTTTTGGTAAATGGCAAAAAGATCTGTGGCATTCTAGCGGAAACCGTCGAAACGCCAAAAGGAACCGCTGTCGCTTTGGGCGTGGGAATAAATTTGCGGTCGTATAATTTTCCGCAGGAAATTGCGGAGATCGCAACATCGATCGAAGCCGAAGCCCTGCAACGGGCTGATCCGAATACGATGCTTGAAAAATTCAACAGTCGTTTCTCTGATATTTACGATATACTATCAGAGCCCGACGGAACGGCTAAGATCTTAAGCCTCTGGACAAAGCGTTCGACCTATGAACACGGAAAGCAAGTTCAAATAAATTTGGAGCATGAGATATTTGAGGGCACGACCGAAGGCCTCGAACCAAATGGAGCACTTCGTGTGCGCACGGAAAACGGTGATCTGCGGATAATCACGGCAGGGGATGTCAAAAAACTTCGCTCCGCAAATTGACCTTATTATGGCAAAAAGGATCTCGGAAACTCACCCCGCCGTTTATTATGCCCGCATACAACAAAAGCGGCTCTTCCGCTACATCGCCGATCTTAAAAATGTCGGCCGTTTTGCCCGAGAGATCAGTTCGAACGAACTTCCGTTCACCTGCAAACGCCATCAATCGCTGCTTCGACGCAGACTCGGAAACTCGGCTCCTGAACTTCAGGAAAACAAAATCGCGAATCTGTTGATAGCCTGTCCGACGATAGACGGTTTGCTGGTCAAACCCGGACAAACGTTCTCTTTCTGGAAACGGCTCGGCCAAGCAACCGCCTCAAAAGGATATTGCGAAGGAATGCAGCTTTCACGCGGCGAGGTTGTCCGCGGTGTCGGCGGCGGATTGTGCCAGCTCGCAAATATGCTTTATTGGATGGCTCTCCATACGCCGCTTGTTATCGCTGAGCGTCATCACCACAGCTTCGATCCTTTCCCTGACGAGAATCGCGTTTTGCCTTTCGGAAGCGGTGCCGGTGTTTTTTATAACTACATCGATCTGCGTTTTTATAATCCGACTGACATTACTTTTCAGATAAAACTTTGGCTTACCGACAAACACTTAAAAGGCGCGGTCTATTCCGATAAGGAGACACCGTATTCTTACCACGTCTTTGAAAAAAATCACCACTTTTCGGTCAAGGACGGTAAGAATTTTCGCGAGAACGAGATCTGGCGCGAAGCCATCGACCGCCGAACCGGCAACTTTGTGAATGAAGAAATGCTCGTCAAAAATTTTTCCGAAGTAAAATACGAATTGAACTTTGAGCCGCAAGAGTGTAATTTGTAAATATAGCTATTATTTTTTTTTAGGCTTCTGTCTTATGTTTGATGAATTTGAAGAATTAGAAGATTTTGATATCGACGAAGAAGTTGACGGCGAATTCGATGAGTTTGATATCGAAATGGAAGTAAGAACGGCCATTCTGCAAAAGAATAATATGGTCGCTTTACTTTGCTATAAAAGCGCGTCTCAAGGCGCCGCGATCTGCCGTGTCGATCCGCGCGAAGCAAAACCTTCGGTTCAGATCTACGACGACCCTGCCGCAGCTCTCGAATGGTTCACAAAAAGTCTCCGCAGCAGCAGTAAGAACGGCTGGAACATAATCTACGATGGACTTCCGCTTCAAGGATAACCAAAAGCTCAAATGCTTCTCGCCGTTGACATTGGAAATTCTTCTGCTAAATTTGGCGTGTTCGACGGCACGCAGATTCTCGAAAAATTTACAGCCAAAACCACACGAGATACCGATGCGGCCTTTTTCAACGCATTACTAAAGCCGAGATCGTCTTCCATCGATTCCGCGATCATTTCCTCTGTTGTCCCTGAATTCGATTATCCGCTTACCGAATTTTTGACCTCCACATTAGATATCAAACCCATTCTCGTTAACAACAGTTTCGATCTAGGCATGAACATTCGCTATGAGCCGGCAACCTCGATCGGAACCGACCGCCTCGTCGCGGCTTCCGCTGCGATAAAATATGGCACGCCTGTGATCGTTTGCGATCTCGGCACGGCGACAACGATCGACGCCGTTGATACAGACAGGAATTTTCTAGGCGGAACGATCGTTCCCGGCATGAGAACAATGGCTTTGTCATTAAAACAAAGAACTTCGAAATTGCCGGACATAAAGATCGAACGAACTGAGAAGGTAATCGGAAATACTACGGAATTATCGATCCAGTCGGGAATATTTTGGGGTTGTGTGGGTCTGGTCGAAGGTTTGATCGAACATATAAAAGCCGAACTCGGCAGCGATGCAAAGGTCGTCGCGACCGGAGGTTTTGCAGAAATGATCGCCGCTGAAACCGACATCATCGACATCGTCGAAACCGATCTTATACTTCACCGGCTCGCCGAGATAGCCGTTTCAAATTGAACTATCTTCCAAAAAAAGCTGAAAGATCCCGCAACCGTTCCAAGGATTTTTCGGTCAGTGCATCGGGCTTCATTTTCCAAGCCCAATTCGATCCCATCGAAGCCGGCAAATTCATCCTTGCTTTGTTATCAAGCCCGAGCACGTCTTGCGTAGGAATTATAGCGATATCCGCGACCGACGCGAACGCCTCTCGTATCATATACCAATTTATTTCTTTGCCGTCAGTCCGCAGATATTCCAAACAATGGGTATAGGCCGCGTTCGGCGGCTCGCCGCGTTTCTTTTTCTTTATATTTTTGAACCAGCCGATGACCGTGCCGTTGTCATGTGTTCCGGTGTAAACGACCGAGCTTCGATCGTAATTATGCGGCAAATGCAGATTTCCCGCGTCGCCGCCGAATGCGAATTGCAGAATACGCATTCCCGGAATTTTGTTGTTGTCGCGAAGCCTTTCCAAAGCCAATGTCATTTCTCCAAGGTCTTCGACTATCAGCGGCACTTCGCCAAGCGAATTTTGCAAAGAGGCAAATAATTCTTCACCGGGGACATCGACCCATTCGCCGTTCTCGGCCGTTTTATCCTCGCCGGGAACTTCCCACGCGCGGCCAAGCCCGATGAAATGATCGATACGGACAATGTCGAACATCTTTAGATTGAACCTGATCCGTTCCGTCCACCAATGAAATCCGTCGGCACGCATTTTCTCCCAATCGTAGAGCGGGTTTCCCCAAAGCTGTCCGGTTTTGCTGAAATAATCGGGCGGCACGCCGGCTACGACCCGCGGTTTTCCATCCTCGTTAAGCTTGAACAAATTCTTATTACACCAGACATCCACAGAATCGAACGCGACATATATCGGCACATCGCCGATGATCGTGATTTCCCTTTCATTGGCGTAAGCATGCAGCTTTGTCCACTGATCAAAAAATGCGTATTGATAGAATTTTTGCGCGAAGATCTGTTCGTCCAGTTCAACTTTCGCCGACGCCATCGCCGAAGGCTCACGCATTTTTACATCTTCGTCCCATTTGTGCCAGCCTTTGAAATCATGAGCTTCGCGATAAGCCTGAAAGAACGCATGATCTTCGAGCCACCAATAATTCTCATCGCAAAATGCATGAAAATTCGCAGCCACGGTTTCATCATCCGTGCTTTTGAATTTTTCAAACGCCAGCCAAAGTAATTTCTTTTTTTGACCGATAACCGAACCGAAATCGACCTTGTCTGCTGAAACCTCAGGGATTTCCGCCAATTCTTCATTAGATAAAAACCCGTGTTCAGCAAGCATCTCAGGTGATATCAAATACACATTTCCGGCGAATGCCGAGAAACATCCATAGGGCGAATTGCCGTAACCCGTTTGGCCAAGCGGCAATATTTGCCAATATTTCTGGCCTGCTTCGACGAGTTTATCGACAAATTCGAACGCCGCCGGACCGAGATCGCCGATGCCAAACCGTGACGGCAGCGATGTTATATGGTGCAAAAGGCCTGAACCGCGTTTGAATCTCATAATTCAACTATAAGATAAATACCGAGCATCGTTAAACTTGGCTTATCTAATATATACTTGCATCAATGGATCCGAACCGCGCGGAAATACCGCCGCACAAATTAGTATCAACCCTACGAGGCTATAATTTGCTACCGGCAATAATCTTTATGCCGACGCGGCGAAAATGCGACGAAGCCGCCAGCGAGGTCGCTCTTGATAAAGCTCAGCGCAGCGATCCGGAAAAACTCGCTCGGCGCCAAGCGATCTTTGATGAATTCGCTATCGAAAATCCGGAAATTCTAACTCACAAACACCGCAAGATCTTGGTAAATTCGGGCATCGGTTCGCATCACGCCGGCCACATTCCACCTTGGAAATTATTGATAGAAAAAATGATGTCGGCTGGTTTGCTGAACGCGATCTTCGCCACATCTACCGTCGCCGCAGGTGTCGATTTCCCTGCCCGAACCGCCGTTATCGTCAATGCGGACACACGCGGAAACGAAGGCTGGCGTTCGCTGCGCGCCAGCGAACTTCAGCAAATGACCGGCCGTGCCGGACGCCGCGGAAAGGACAAGGTCGGCTTTGTCGTGCTCGCCCCGGGACAATTTCAAGATCCGAAAAAGATCGCCGAATTGCTGAAAGCTCAACCCGATCCGCTGGAAAGCCGTTTTCGCGCAACATATACAAGCTTGCTTAATTTGCTGGATGCTTTCGGCAACTTCGATCAGATCCGCGAAATAGCCGAAAAGAGTTTCGCATTTCGAAAGACCGCCAAAACCGTCAGCGGGCTTGAACGCAGACGCGGGCAAGAAACGGCAAAGATCAACGAATTGATCGCCCGAAGCGCCTATTCGTCCGATGACGCTCGCGGTTTCGAAAGGCTTGTTTCGGCGCGAAACCGTCTGCACGATTCGATCCCTGTTACGCGTGCCGAAATGCGCGACAAATGGCTTCGCGAAAACGTCATTCCAGGCCGCATCGTCAGTCAGGGCCGTGGCGGAAAGCATCTGTATATGGTCATTAATTCACACAACGGAAAAATTTCCGCAATGCGTGATGATGGCGGCGGAACAAGCTTTGAGCTTTCGCGCGTCAGCCGAATCTACAATGACATTTATGCTCTGAAAGCGCCGTCCATCGAACAGGCTTTTTTTGACGTTTTTGAGAACAAGAATCTGCCGCTTACAGAGCCGAAATTTTCCCTCGAACACAGCGGCACCGACAAGGTTTCGGAAATGTTCGATGATCTGATAGAAAAATTCGGACCGACGCAAGCTCTTCTTTGGGAATCAATACCGTCAGCAGAAAAGATCGAACGCATAGACCGCGATATAGCTTTTTTGAAAGATGAGATCTGGCAGCCTTTTGAGGATCGTGCGAAGATCTTAGATCATTTCGGCTATATAGATTTTACGGCGCAGAAAGCGGCCGAAAGCGGAAAATGGCTCGCCGATCTACGCGTCGATAGACCGCTGCTCATCGGCGAAGCTCTGCGTTCCGGCATTTTTAATGATATGTCGCCGATACTCGCCGCTGGTTTTATGGCCGCTTTGACGGCAGATTCCGACCGCAGTTACGGCGAAATGCATCTTTCCGATAAGCTGCTCGAAACCATCGAATTCTTTGATCAAACGATCTTTGATGTCGCACAGATCGAGAGAAAATATCACATTGAATCAGCCGAAGAGGTTAATTTCTCGGCCGCATCAGCCGCCGAACGCTGGGCCGGCGGAATGGCGTGGGAAGATCTTGTAAAACGTTCAGGTGCCGAAGAAGGCGATCTTTTCCGCCTTCTTTCGCGCACCGGCGAAGCACTTATGCAGATCGCCCACCAAAAAGGCGAGAACACCACCGCCGCGAACATCGCCCGCCAAGCCGCCGAGATCATTCTCCGCGAACCCGTGCGGTGATCATTCTGCTTAACTAAGGTGAACCTCTATTTACCGATGTGCCGGTGATTTGATAGGATAAAAGATTGGTTGATGGGTTTTTAAGGAAATCAAAGATGCAGGTATTACTCGCAGATGAATATGGTTTTTGTTTCGGTGTCGAACGAGCCGTCGAGATGGTCGAACAGGCTGTCGGAGCAGGCGACACGGTGCGAAGCCTTGGGCCGCTTATCCACAATGAACAGGAAATGCAGCGGCTTGGACAATACGGCGTTACGACCATTAACGAACCGGTTCAGATAAAACGCGGCGAAACCGCGGTGATCAGGGCTCACGGCGTTACGCCCGAAGTTCAGTCGCAGCTTGAAAAAATAGCATCAAAGGTTGTTGACGCGACATGTCCTTTCGTAACGCGTGTGCAGAAATTAGCCTCGCGTGCGGCTGCGGAAAACCGTCACGTGGTCATAGTCGGCAATCCCGATCACCCGGAAATGATCGGTGTTCGCGGATATGCTCCGGATCATGCCTTCATTGTTCGTGACGAAACCGAAGTTGCTCAACTGCCTGAATTGCGAAGGCCGCTTGTTGTTGCACAGACGACCATCAAGATACAAACTTTTTTCGACACCGCCGAAGCCATCAAAGCAAAGACAAAGGACGAAGTTCAAATGGTAAACACGATCTGTTCCGCCACAAAGGACCGTCAGGAAGCGGCACGCGCGCTTTCCGGTATGGTAGATGCATTTTATATTATCGGCGGACGGCATTCTTCGAACAGCGTAAAACTGCTCGGGGTTTGTAAAGAGAATTGCGAAAAGAGCTTTTTGATCGAAACTGAGGACGAGATCGATCCGGCCGATCTTGTCGGAGTGGAAAAGGTCGGTCTTACAGCCGGAGCCTCAACGCCAAGCTGGCTGATCCAAAAGGTCGCAAAACATTTGGGTTCGCTCAACTGATATTAGAAAAATTGAATTTGTGTCTGATCTAAAAAGAGCCGAGCATTGCCCGGCTCTTTTTTATCTACGCAGATATTTCTATTCGGGAATGATCAATTCTTGTCCGACAGAAATAGAGCTTGGACTGGACAAACGATCCCGGTTCGCATCGTATATCTTCAGGTAGCCATTCGCCGTTCCGTAAAAACGAACACTGATCTTGCCAAGCGTGTCGCCCGGTTGAACGATATAGGTTCTAGAACCGCCGCCGGTGTCCGTATTGTTCGGATACTCGGTACGTTCGGTTCTTTCGCCAAAACGCGGAAGCGAAACGCCCTGGTTAAGGATCACGCCGAATTCAGTTCCGGATTTTACTTCGACGTCTTCGCCTTTCGTAAAACGTTCGCCTAGCAGTCCGGCTCCGGCTCCGATCAAGCCTCCGATCAAAGCACCTTTGCCGCCGCCGATCGCAGCACCGAGAACGGCACCGCCGGCGCCGCCGCCGCCGATAAAGATGATCTTACGATGCTTCATTTTATCGCCGGATGCGGTTCCCTCGCTGTCGCTTTTTGCATCGTCTGCATCAAGATCGGTCAATGAACCGTTGATTCGACGTGACGTACCGTTCGGCAGATCCAGCTTTGTAAAACTTACGTCGATCTGTCCGGGATTTCCGCCTTTCTTTGCCTTCGTTACTGTGTCGATCCGGCCGGTAACCGTGCTGCTTTGCGGTATGACCATAACGCCGTTGCTGGAATAGACGTCATCAGTAACAGTCGCGGTAAATGTGTCGCCTACTTGCGAAGCTTTTGAATTGATCGTTTGATTCATTCGAACTCTTAATTTGGTACCGCTCGCAACGTTTAGGTTTTTTGCTCTTGTGGCCGTGCCTCTTTTAATGCTCGGTTTTTTTTGAGCATCAACGCTGATCGATGCGATCGACAGAATCAATGCAAATAAAAGTGATAATATACTGATGTTTTTAATTTTCCTCATAATTGTTCTCCTATAAGTTTCACCAACTAATGCGATCAATGGCATTTCGATATCATACATTGATCTGCTTATTGCTACTGAAGTCAAATTACAACTTTATCCTAGTTTACCATTCAGCGGTGCCGCACAAAAAAAATTTTGGAAAACATGCCGATTAAACCTATAATAGACACATAACAAGTTTTTAGACGTTTCATCAGATAACTGCCGTTGGCCTGAATCTAATGAAATTCTGACCGGATCGATAATATCGTCTGTAAAGGGGAGCGTGATCATGCATTTGGTAAATCAGTCAATCTTATTATTTGTCTTGAACTTACTGGATGCTCTTCTTACCATTTTTTGGGTTCGAAACGGTATCGCGACCGAAGGCAATCAATTAATGGCAAGATTGTTGGACATTGGTGATTTTACGTTCCTTGCGGCCAAAATAGCCATCGGCGCAACTGCGGCTCTTGTTCTTCTGATCTGGGGCAATCGAAAGGTGGCTCGCTACGGCGTTACAGTGGCATTGGCTTTATACATAAGCCTTATGGGAGTCCATTTATTTACCGGACTTTCCGCTGCCGGAGTTATTTCAAGTGCTTCCCTCACAGACTTTCTTGGTGGTTTAACACACTACATTTCATAGGCCTCACCTTATAACTTTTACGGCATATTGAACAACATTCGCTTTTTTGGCGTAATATCAATATGCATCATACACAACTCCGATGTGCCCAACGCGCATCAAATGATCAATTCGTATTAGTTTGAGGAATCCCTTTATGAAGACTAAACCCGTTTACAATTTATCCGCAAGACAGATACTTCTACTTTCATTCGCAACATCTTTTATTGCCATCGGCGTAGTAATAGCAGCATATTTCGCGGTCATGGCATGGCATCCGCAGATCTCGGCAATGGAAACTGCCGAGGCTACGCCGGCCGGCATAAGTGATCCGACCACAGTTTCCGATGAACAGAACAGCATCGAAGTTTACAAAGCCATTTCACCCGGCGTCGCATTTATAAACACCACATCTTACACTCAAGATTTCTGGGGTGACATACAAGAAGGACGCGGCAACGGCTCCGGCTCTGTTATCGACAATGAAGGTCATATTTTGACAAATTATCATGTTATCGAAGGCGCACAAAAGATCACGGTAAATTTTGGCGGCGATAAGGTATATCCGGCAAAGGTTATTGGCGGCGATCCTGATACGGATCTTGCTGTTATCAAGATCGACGGAGCCTCCGGGCTTACTTTGATACCGTTAGGTGATTCGAACCAGCTCTCGGTCGGACAAAAGGTTTTGGCTATAGGAAATCCATTCGGGCTCGACCGAACATTGACCACCGGTGTTATTTCCGGGCTTCAGCGGCCGATCAGAGCTAGAAATAATCGACCGATCGATGCCGCTATTCAAACGGACGCTTCGATCAATCCCGGAAATTCAGGCGGTCCGTTGCTTGATAAGTACGGCAAAATGATCGGGATCAATTCTCAGATATTGGCACCGGCCGGGGGTTCGGTCGGAGTAGGTTTTGCGATACCGGTAAATACGGCCAAACGCGTTATTCCGCAACTGTTGAAATACGGATCTGTTATCAGGCCGAATATACGTGTTGACGGCGTTGGCGTTCAATCGCTTGCAGACCGCGGCATTAAACTTCCGATCTCAAAAGGCTTGCTGCTTTATTCTGTATCGCGCGGCGGACCGGCCGATACCGCAGGTTTACATGGACTTTCACGCGATGCTTCCGGACAGCTTGTTCTCGGCGACATCATTACCAGCATTGATGGAACACCGGTCGGCAATTTGGACGATCTTTATCGGGCTCTTGAAAAACGTCAAGTAGGCGAAACCGCCGAACTTGAAGTATTTCGCGATGGGCAAACAAGAAAAGTTTCCGTGAAGCTCGCCGCATCGAAGGCTTCGCCTTCGCCTGCATCGCAGACCTTTTAACAAACACTGCTTGAGCGGGTCGGACGCCGACTCGCTCTTTTCAAATGATAAAACTGCAAGATTTTTTTAACGATGGTTTCGGTTGGCAATGCAGATCGTGTACACGCGAACTTGGCGCCAGTATTCAAGAAGCCGAAGGTCTAGCCCGGATCATGTTCGAAGGCGAAGCCGAAAGCAAGAGCCCGGTAATGTCGCTTTTAGCCCTTGCAAAATGGGCAGATCCGGCACACCGAATTTTAGAATGCCGACGATGCGGCATAACTGAGCTATACGATATATCGTAAATGGATCTATGTTGTGTTAGATTTTATTTAATGCTCGAAACCGAACTTGAAACCGCACAAACACTTGCTCAGATCGCCGCCAAAAAAATTCTTGAATATTACAAAGGCCAAATAATTATCGAAGAAAAGATAGGCGTGGACAATTTCTCGGAACCGGTGACAGCAGCAGACCGAGAAGCAAGCCGCATTATCGTCGATGGCTTGAATACGGCCTTTCCGCTCGACGCTGTCCTTTCCGAAGAAGAAATTGATGATGTCGATGCTCGTTTAAAGGCCGAACGCGTTTGGATAATAGATCCAATAGACGGAACGGCCGGATTTGTTAAAAAGGACGGCGACTTTGCGATACAGATCGGACTCGCCGTTAAAGGTGAATCAGTTCTCGGCGTGGTTTTGATGCCATTTCACGAAAAGCTTTATTATGCGTCGAAAAATAATGGAACCTGGCTCGTAAAAGGTGATTTGGAACCCCAACGATTGAAAGTTTCGTACAAAGATGACATTTCAGAAATGTCGGTCGCGATATCAAAAAATCATCCCAGTTCGCGAATGCGAACCGTTCTTGATCGTTTGGCTTTTCGAAAAAGCGTTAGCCGCGGCTCGGTTGGAATAAAGATCGGTTTGATCTGCGAGCAAGAGTGCGACATTTATATTCATCTTTCGCCGCGAACAAAAATGTGGGATATCTGCGGCCCTCAGATCATTCTTGAGGAAGCCGGCGGAAAATTAACAGACATTTACGGAAGCAAATATAATTATGAGCGAGCCGAGGTTCAAAACTTCGGCGGCATTGTTGCTTCTAACGGAATTTCCCACCAAAACATCATTGCGGATCTAAGGCCTATACTTACCGAAATAGGCCGGCCAAAATTTTCAGCTAAAATACGCGGTTAATTATTACTCAGAGTCAGTGACAGATTGAGATTCAAAATTTGCCGGAAGTTTCGCTTCTGCCCGCTGACGTTTTTTGGCTCGACGCCAAGTTCCGACACCTTCACGAGACAGGCTGAAGATCGAGCGTCGGTTTTCAAACAATAACTTTATCCAGGCTGCTTTACCCATTTGCGGGAAATAAATACCTCTAAAGAATAACCTTGCGACCAAATGACTTATACGAACATCGATCGGTGCATTCTTGATAGAGTTTATTGCCTCAAAATTCCGTTCCGGGCTGTAGGAACGCGACCATGCATCGAACGTTTCGGATTTAGCGTCTTCGATCGTCATCTTCAACGGGTTGTGAGCCATTACAAATGGGGCGAATTCCAGCCAATGCTTTGGTCTGTGAAGCCTGCCTGCTTTCTGAAGCCGAGCATATAACGGAGTAGAAGGAAATGGAGTTAATTGTCCGAAAACCGGCAAACCCGGAGCCCATGTTTCTATCTCTTTAACGGTTCGTCCAGCTACACCGACAGTGTCGTTATCCATTCCAAAAATGAACGAGGTAATGGCAAATATATTTCGACGTGCAAGGCCTTCGAGCACACTTTGGTAATTCGCCGGTTTGGAAAACGTCTTATTAACATCCGCCATATTTGCCGGATCAATGGATTCCATCCCGATAAATATCCACTTTGCTCCTGATTCAGCGATCAGATCTACAAGCTCATCATCCGATAAAAGATTGGCGCTGATCTGAGCAACCCACGGAAGTCTTGCGTCAGCCGCGATCATATCGCGAAGCAGCGATTTAAGTCTCTTTTTGTTGATCGCAAGGTTATCGTCTATAAAGAATACTGCAACTTGGCCTTTTTCTTTTTTTGCACGCTCTTTCAAACGGAGCAGTTCTTCTATTACGCTTTCATTCGATCTAAAACGGATCGAATCGCCAAAAAAACCGGTAACAGTGCAAAACTCGCAGCCGTAAGGACAGCCGCGTCCGGTTTCGATCGGCACTACAAAGAATTTTCCCCAACCGGCTCCGAATTTCGACATAATCGGCTGCAGAAATTTTGGAACTAAACTGAATTGTTCGAGATCTAGCGTTTCCCAAGGAATATGCGGATAAGGCTGAAGATTCGGTTTTTTATCGTTGCCTTTGGGGTCTATTTCAGGCTGATATATTTCTTTAAGCCGACCGTTGGCGGCATCATCGACTATCAGTTGCCAAGTTTCATCGGCTTCGCCTAATGCAACGGCATCGGCATGCTGCGGCCCGCCGTCTTTACCTAATGCTTCATCGGCACACTCAGTTACATGCGGACCGCCCATAACAACAATAAATCCGGCTTCACGAAGACCATCAGCCATATGATAAGCACGAGCGATCATTCGCGTCATTGCACCGATGCCGACCATATCGACTTTCTCTTCTTTGCAATAATCGACCAACTCTTCGCGCGTCATTGCTTTTGCATTGCCATCGATCAATATCACTTCATGCTCCTTGGGTGTCAATGCTTGAAGCAGGAACATCCAAAGATGCGGCATAAAATTACGCGTGATCCCATTGTCAGGGTTGTAGAGTAAAATTTTCATAATAAAGCCATAGGCATCTTGCCTAAGGTTTCTGAATAACTAGGGGAAGTTTGTTAAACAGGAAGATCAGGTATACAGAAATGAAATGTTAACACCTTTTAACAAATTTCTCTATTTTGCGAGAGCGGATTTAACAATTGTGAAAAGCGCCGCATCAGGAAGAAGCTTGCGAGCAATAATAACTCCTTTTGTGTTAACACCATATCGAAATTTATTGGAGTCGTCGCTGGCAGCCGCGTAGATCGTTTGGGCAACGATACTTCCGTCCGGAGCTGTGTCAGCGGACTTTTGCATATTTTCGCGTACTCTTGTTACAAACGCTTCATATTTTACGGCTGTGTCGTTTGCGGCTTCATCTTCGGATCTTCCGTAAAAATCGGTCTGGATCGGACCTGGTTCGACGATCTTTACATGTATATTGAACTGTTTCGTTTCATAGCGCAGCGACTCCGAAAAACCTTCGACCGCAAATTTCGTCGCGCTGTATGCACTGGCCGCCGGAAGCCCAACACGGCCGCCAATGGATGAGATATTAATTATTGTTCCACGCTTTTTCTCGCGAAAATACGGCAGAACTTCGCGACAGACATTCATCATTCCAAACACATTCGTATCGAATTGCCGCTGTATCTGTTCTTTCGAAGCCGCCTCAAAAGCTCCAAAAAGCCAATAGCCTGCATTATTGACAACGGCATCCAATCGGCCGAATTTCTCTATTGCGTCAGCGACGGCTTTTTTTATCGAGCCCGGATCTGTTACGTCTAACTTAAAACATTCGATATCTGCGATCCGCTGTAGGTCTTCGGAACCGGAAATATCGCGCATCGTCGCGGCAACTTTCCAATTCTTTGTTTGAAACAGCTTTGCCGTTTCTTTTCCGATCCCGCTGGACGAACCTGTTATTAATACAACCTTTTCCATTGGACAAATTTAACACAATACAGTTTGATGGGCGGCATAAAACTCTATGTTAATATTCTTTTATGAAGTTTCTTCACATCGCCGATGTCCACTTAGGCTGTACGCGTTATCAGCTTCCTGAAAGTCCGCGCGATTTTTTCGATGCCTGGATCGATGTGATAAAACGCTACGCTATCGATGAGAAAGTCGATTTCGTAATAATGTGCGGCGACTTTTTCCACAAAAAGAGCGTGCCGCCCGAAACAATGAATTATGCCTTTGCCGGTCTGTCGCTGTTGAAGGACGCCGGAATCCCGGTTGTCGCGATCGAAGGAAATCACGACGCGCGATTTCATGACAGCGATTACAGTTGGCTGCGTTCGTTAAGCAATTGGAATCTTGTCTATCTGCTCGAACCTACGAATATAGACGGCAAATTTCATTACGAGGCATGGAACGACGATGAAAAACGCGGCGGATTCATCGATATCGGTCGGGCACGGATATTTGGTTCACAATGGTTCGGATCGTCAACTAATACAGCCGTCCCGATGCTCACCGAAGCGATCAAAGAAAATCATCGCGATGGCGCGTTTCATATTCTAATGCTGCACACCGATGTCGAAGGTCATCAGACACATCCGATTCCGGCACTTACTATCTCGGCTCTTAAAGAGCTTCGTTCCGCAACCGACTATGTCGGACTCGGCCACACGCATAAGCATTACGAGATCGAAAATTGGGCTTTCAATCCAGGTTCGATCGAGGTCACGAATATTTCTGAATTCAAAGAAACCCGCGGTGTTTTTGTAGTAGAAGTCGCTGACGAAAATAATGTCAAAGCACGTCATATCGAAGACTATCGCTATCGTTCGTTTCAGCGGATACCTTTTGAAGTAACGAATATCGCTGATCCGAAAAAGATAACAGACGGAGTTCTGGAAAAGGTTCGGAAAGAAGCACGCGTCGCGGAAAATGACAAACCTGCTCCGATCATCGAGATAATTCTGAAAGGTCGACTCGGCTTCCCGAATTCTCTTTTAGAACATCAGTTGATCCGCGAAACGGCAAAAGAGATGACCGGGGCTCTCCATATCAGACTTAAAAACCAGACAGTTCCGGTTGAATTTGCCGTCGCTGCCGATATCGATGACGAAGCCGGCCGAGAAAAGCTGGAACGTCGGGTCATTGAAGATCTCGTTCAACGTGATGCAAGGTTCAAGTCCCGTTTTGAATCGTTATCAGAAGCGATCGTTGGAGCTAAACGGCTCGCCTTAAGCGATGAATCACCTGAGATGATCGCTGATTTCATTGCTGAAAGATCTTTGAAAGAAGATGAGGTCTTATCGTAAAAAAAATGTTGGGATCAATTGATAGACTAAAAACTTTGCGGCAATTGCCTATATTTCCTTTACCGCTTATATTGCTGCCGAACCAGAATCTTCCGCTGCATATTTTCGAGCCACGCTATCGACAAATGCTGATCGATTCGCTTGCCGGAACCAAATTTTTTGGCGTCAGTTTTTTTGATAATGAGAATACATTTGCTGAGCAGCCTGAGATAGGTTCTATCGGCTGCGCAGCAGAAATAACAGACGTTACGGAGTTGCCTGACGATCGCTCCAATATTCTGATAACAGGTATTTCCCGATACCGCATCTTAGATTACGTCGAAAATGAAAAACCTTATCTTATAGCGGAAATAGAGGTTTTTCGTGACACCGAAGAATCACGGACATCAGCAAAAGATATCGCTAAAGAAGTGTTTGAGCTTTTTGACCGCATTGCACGAGCGGCTTTCAAACTTTCCGGTGATCGTAGAAAATACGAAACGATGGAGCAGAATGATCCAGAAGAACTTTCATTCCTCGTTATGGCGGCGCTCAACATTGATATCGAATTAAAATATGAGCTTATAAAGACAGTTTCAACATATGAAAGGCTGTCAAAACTCCGCGAGATCCTTATAGCTGTGGTTCCGGGGATCGAGGAAAACTCCACCATTCTACAAGCCGCACAAACCAACGGCCATAGTAAAAAACCGATCGATCTCGAATAAATATCACAAAAGTGATTCTTTGAAAAAATCGATGATCCGCTGATCATACGCCGCCGAAATATCTATAGAAGAATTTACTATTCCAATGCCTGACGGACTAAGATCCGCTTTCAATATTACGGAAGAATCCGGTGCAAAACATTTTGCGGCTTTAACAGTTGATTCTTGAAAATCCGGTGCATCCATACCCGCGAGAAGCAGGACTTTTCGGCCGGAGACCTTTCTAGCCGCATCACAAGCAGAACCTTTCGAATAACATCCGTCAAAAAAATATCCGTAAGCACCGAGATGTGCGAGCTTTGATGTGATCGAACTGGCAAATGGAAATCGTTGAGCAACCGCCGCGGCGGCAACGCTATCCGAATTTTGGGGAACAGAATCCAAAGCAATGGCTTTTATTTCATTATCCTCTGCGGCTGCGTTCAAACCCGCAAGAGCTCCCATTTCAACACCGTAAACTCCAATAACACCGTTCACAATTGGTGCGGAATCTGCGGACTTCAAGCCTTTTAGATATGTGATAGCCGCTGCGATATCACTTGCTTCGCATCCTCCGAAAGAACATGTGGCAGCCGTTGGCGAATTTCCATGACCGCGCTGATCGGGCATTAGAACCGTAAAGTTCGTACCTTCATTTAGTTTAACGCCAAGGTTCAACAAATAAGATCTATTCGCTCCATAACGATGCAAAAGCACAACAGCCGGGGCGTTCGTATCGCCGCGCAAAAGCCATCCGCTTGCGGCCGTTCCGTCCTGGTTTTGCCATGTTTCCTCTGTGATCTGAGCTGCACGAGCGCTCAATTGTCCATACTGTTCCGGAGTTACGATATATCCAGTCGCCGGCGGATGCGAAAGCTCTTGGATCATCAAAACCGAAGCAACACTGACCGCGAGTAAAATTATTAATGCAACCGGAAATAAAAGTCTGTAAAATCCTTTAATGAGACGTGTCGTTTTTGCCATAACCGATACGGATGCGGAACGCTGCAGCCGTTAAGCGTAGAATTTGAATCGTAAGATGAAGCTGTTAGGAAAAAAGCTTCGGAATTGTCACTTCAAATGTTAACATAAAAGTCTCACTTAAAGGAAGAAGTTTTTACAATGATAAACACTCGTAACCTCGCAATTTTTTTATTGATCGGCTTGTTTTGTAATATTTCTTACGCACAAAGTGTTGCCCTGAATACAAAAACCGCCGCGTCGTCAGCTTCGACAAATCAAAATTTCTTGTCTTTAGCACATGTCAAAGAGGGTATGCGGGGAACGGCTCGGACAGTATTTCGAGGTACGGTCCCAGAGGAATTTTCGGTCGAGATCCTTGGCATTGTTCCCGGTGCGATCGGACCTAAACAAGACATGATCGTTGGAAAGATCAGCGGCGGCCAAGCCGATAGAACAGCCGTTTTTGCCGGAATGTCCGGCTCGCCGGTTTACATTGACGGAAAACTTATCGGTGCTATTTCTTATAGTTTTCCATTTGCTAAAGAAGCCATCTGCGGCATTACGCCTATTGAACAAATGATCGCGATCTTTGAAAAAGATCTGCAGGAAAAGAAAACAGTTCAGGAGATCAGAACCGTTTCTTTTGCCGAACTGGCAAGTGTTGACTGGAATGTAACTTCACCCGCAGAAATGACGAGATCCGGTGTGGTTAGCGGAATGCCGACGAATTCGCCATTGTCGAGCGTTGCCGGCCAAACTTTTCAGCGGATCGCAACACCGGTTTCATTCACGGGTTTTTCTCAGCAAACACTTAACATTTTTGCACCGCAGCTCATCCAAGCGGGACTTTTGCCGGTTGCTTCTGTCGGCGGCTCAGCAGCAATATCACCTTTAAAAGAGGCAACGGAAAATACATTAAAAGGCGGAGCTTCCGTTTCTATGCAGCTTTCTCGCGGCGATTACAGCCTTGCGGCCGCCGGAACCGTTACCTACCGCGACGGCGACAAAATATATGCTTTCGGTCATCCATTTCTGAGTTTGGGAATGTCGGATCTTCCCATGTCCGAATCACATGTTGTTACCGTAATTCCAAATATCAACAACTCTTTCAAACTTGACGTGCCAGACGCGATGGTCGGCACAATGACCCAAGATCGCGCGACCGGTGTTTTTGGCAAACTCGGCCAAGCCCCAAAAATGATACCGGTCAAGATCGAACTCGAAACAAGCCTCGGCAAAAAAGAAATAGTAAATCTCGAGGTCGTTCGTGATAATTTTCTAACGCCAATGCTTTTGAATATGGCCATATATAATACCGGTGTCGCCCATGAAAGAACGGTCGGCGACACAACCGTTCGTGTAGTTGCAAGCGTTGATATTGACGGAATAGAACCGTTGCATATCGACCGCAGGTTTACCGGCGGACAATCCGCTCAATTTGCTTCGGCATCTGTTGCAATGCCGTTCGTCACTCTTTTTCGAAGCGGTTTTGACGACCTGAAGATAAAGAGCGTGGACGTTAAACTCTATACTGAAGACGGCAGCAAAACCGCCGTTTTAGATAGAATGTCGATCGACCGATCCGAAGCAAAAGCCGGCGAAACCATTGAGCTCCAAGCATTTGCCAGAACAAATACAGGACGTGTGGTCCTTCAAAAAATTCCGGTCAATATTCCGGCTGATACACCCGAAGGCTCACTATCGATCGTACTTTCCGATGGCACGACGATGCAGAAAAATGCAGCCAGTCAGTATTTTGTCCCTGCAACATTATCCGATCTGATCTCCACTATGAACAATGTAAAGCGTCCTGATCTGCTTTATGTAAAGCTGATGCGGACATCTAAAGGAGCCATCATCGGTTCTAGCGAAATGCCTAATTTACCTCCTTCGGTTTTAGCAACATTGAATAATGAACGAACTACAGGAGGCATAAAACCTGCGGTTCAAACGATAATCTCCGAAAACGAGATCGCTCCTTCGGAATTTTTGATCAGCGGCGAGCAAACGCTGACCATAAATATAGTTCGCTAAGGAACCGGTTCGCCAACCCATTTTTCACCATCGGCGTAAACCTCTTTTTTCCAGATCGGAACCGTGCGCTTTAATTCGCTAATAAGCCATTCGCATGCCTCAAATGCTGGTTTTCGGTGTGGAGCGGCGACGGAAATGACAATACTTGTTTCGCCGATATTTATCTTACCTATCCGATGCACAATGGAAATATGTTCGATATCGAACCTTTCCCGAGCCGCCGAACCAAGTTTACGCATTTCCGAAACAGCCATTGGCTCGTACGCTTCATAGATCAAATAAAGTGTTTCGCGGCTTTTGGTAAATCGGCGGGCATAGCCGTCCAGCGTTACGGTCGCCCCGCAATTCGGCAGAATATTTCGCCGGGCTGTCGAGCCTACATCGATATGCTCTGTAACTATCTTGTAAACATCCGTGTTCATATTTCCTACCCGCCGCTTACCGGTGGAATAACGGCTATTTCGTCGCCATCTTTTAATATCTCGGCTCCGACCGAATATTGTTGGTTGACGGCAAATTTAAGACCAACCCCAATGTCCGGAAATTCCGCTCGTATCTCATCGAAAACAGCTTTCGCCAATGTTTGTCCGGAGATCGCGAGTCGCCGCGTTCGCATTTCGGCGGCGTCTGCCAGCGGCCCAAAAAATAATAAAGTAACTTCCATACGATCACATCATGGGTCAATTTAACACGCACAGGTTATACTGTTTTACCAATGCCAACGACAGAACCGACAATCCATAACCGTCGCTCGACACCGCTCACAGATGTCGTTTTGTCGGAGTCCTTTGTCGATGGAACATTCGAACGCGTTACAAATGCTACCTTGCTTGGCGGCAACGATGTTCGATTGCTTATTGATGCCACCGAAAACTATCCGGCTTGGCTTTCCGCGATCCGTTCGGCAAAGAAGCATATCTATTTTGAAAGCTACATCATTCATGACGACTCGGAAGGCGAAATATTCGCCGAAGCTTTGATCGAAAAGGCCAAAGCCGGTGTCGATGTAAAGCTCATCTACGATTGGCTCGGCGGCTTTGGCAAAACACGTCGGCGATATTGGCGAAAGCTTCGTGATGCGGGCGTTGATGTCCGCTGCTTCAATCCGCCGTCGCTTAGCGATCCGCTTCGCGTTTTGAGCCGCGACCACCGCAAATGTTTGGTGATCGACGGCACGACCGCATTCGTCAGCGGCCTTTGTGTCGGCAAAGCCTGGGTCGGCGATCCCGAAAAGAACATTTCGCCATGGCGTGACACCGGCGTTCAGATAAACGGCCCGGCTGTTGCCGATGTCGAAGCCGCATTTGCCCAAGTTTGGGCGATCTGCGGTTCGCCGCTCGATCCGGAAAATATCACATCGCGTGATGCCTTGCCGCTTGCCGGCGACACGGATGTCCGTATTATCCAAAGCACGCCGGGCGGTTCGCATGTTTACCGCATCGATCAGATCCTCGCCGCTTCGGTTCAAAGAACAATGTGGCTGACGGACGCTTATTTCATCGGTGTTCCGTCTTATCTGCAATCGCTTTATGACGCGGCCGAAGACGGCGTCGACGTTCGCATTCTCGTTCCGCAATCGACCGATATAACGCTTATCCGTGACACGACACGAACAACTTATCGGCCGCTTTTGGAAGCCGGTGTTCGCGTCTTTGAATGGAACGGGCCGATGGTTCACGCAAAGACCGCTGTATTTGACGGACGTTTCTCGCGCGTCGGTTCCACTAATTTGAACATAGCGAGTTGGTTCAACAACTACGAACTCGATGTGTTCATCGAATCTGAGGAATTCGGCGAAAAGATGTCGCAGATGTTCCTCAAAGACCTCCAAAATTCAACCGAGATACTTCTCGACGACGAATACGCAAAACTCAAAAAGAGAAAGCGTTCGAAGATCAAAAAACCGGCCGGTTCCGGCAGCGTTCGCAAAGCAACCGCCGGTGCTTTGAACGCGGCAACCTCGATCAGTTCGGCGATCGCGAACCAAGCTCCGCTTGGCCGCGCGGAATCGAAGCTTCTCTTTATCGTAGCTTTTTCATTAATGGCCATAGCCGCCGCTTTCATCATTTTTCCTCGTATAGCTTCGATCCCGTTAGTTCTCATATTGCTTTTATTGGCGATCCCAACGCTTATCAAAGGCATCAAAAATTATCGAAACAACTAATGCCGACTATTAGGATCGCAACATACAACATTCATAAATGCATCGGACTCGATCGGCGATATAGGCCCGATCGGATCGCGAAAGTTTTGGGCGAGATCGACGCCGATATCGTCGCGCTTCAAGAGGTCGTCAATCATTCCGGCAAAGAGGCCGCCCGCCAGGCGGAATTGATATCGGCCGATCTCGGCATGGAATATCGCCACGGCCATAACCGTTTGGTTAACGGCGGCGAATACGGCAACGCGATTCTCAGCCGTCTGCCGATCGAAGAACACCGCAACTATGACATCTCGGTCAAAAAATACGAGCCTCGCGGCTGTCTTAGTGCGGAAATAACGGTTGGAAAGAACACGGCGTTCCAATTTATGAACGTCCATTTCGGTACGTCATTTTTCGAACGCCGGCTTCAGGTCAAAAAGCTTTTGTCCGATGGATCGCTCAGTCATTCGCTGCTATCCGGCAAATGCATTATCGCGGGCGATTTCAACGAATGGACGAACGGCCTGACGACAAAGCTTTTGCGAAACAAATTCAAAAGCATCGAACCAAAACTGCATCTCGGAAAATCGCGGACGTATCCGGGTATTCTGCCTTTGTTCCATCTCGATCATATTTATTTTGACCGAACTTTCAGTCTTCAAAGAGCTTGGCTTCACCGAAGCCGCACGGCGCTTGTCGCATCTGATCATCTGCCGATAGTCGCCGAATTTAATCTGATCCATCATCATTTTATCGCGCCCGCGATCGGGCTTGATGCCGATGCGTAGAGCCGTTTCGGCATACGTCCGGAAAGATACGCCAGTCTTCCGGCGCGAACCGCAAGGTTCATCGCCTCGGCCATTTGTGCGGCGTTCTTGGCTTCGGCAATGGCGGTGTTCATCAATATCGCGTCGGCTCCGAGTTCCATTGCGATGGCGGCATCCGAAGGCACTCCGACGCCGGCATCGACTATTATCACGGCGTCCGGAAGCTGTTCGCGCATTATGCGGATGTTCGACGGATTCTGTATTCCCATACCCGAACCGATCGGCGCCGCCAAAGGCATAACCGCCGCGCAGCCCGCATCCAAAAGCTTTTTCGCCATTATCAGATCGTCCGAAAAATAAGGCAGAACAATAAAGCCTTCGGCGGCGAGTATCTTTGCGGCCGCCAGCGTCTGTTCGTTGTCGGGCAAAAGCGTAACCGGATCGCCGATGACCTCAAGCTTTATCCATTCCGTGTCGAGAGCTTCGCGGGCGAGACGCGCCGTGCGTATCGCGTGATCCGCGTCATAACATCCGGCCGTGTTAGGCAAAATATGCATCGCCGGATCGAGATGATCGAGAAACGATTCGGTCGAACGGTCAAGCGGCACGCGGTTCACCGCAACCGTCACCATATCCGCACCCGAAGCGGCATGTGCCGCCTTCATCTCTTCATTCGAACGATACTTCCCTGTCCCGATTATCAACCGCGAACTAAAACTTTTTCCGTTAATTGTAAATATATCTGTGATCATTTAATCCAATTTTCACGCAAACCGAAACATAAAGCAACGGCATACAAAATCTCGCCGCCGGAATCCGTATTTTTTTCGCGTAACCTGTTCGCTCTTTCGGCTTGTTCAATGCCTGTCCAGTGCGTGTTCAAGGCATGTTCAAACATCGCTTTGAACGTGTAAACCCTTGAGAATAAACAAGATATTAGCTCGGCTGCGGTCTTTTTCGCTGATCTGAAAAAAAGTGTTGACATTTGGTAAATTTCATCTATAATACATTGTGTCATACAACGTATGGCTGAATTATGACAACGAATATTACAGAAGTCAAGAAAATAGATGCGACGCTTTGGCGTGCGAGAGACTGCATCGCAGAGCTAAAGTCCGCAAAGCCTGCAGCCAAGCTGTTCGATGAATTCTGGCGCGAAGGCGAGCTTGCATTGTTCTTCGGCATAAGCGGAAAAGGCAAAAGTCTTCTTGCCGTACAGATCGCCGACGCTTTGGCACGCGGCACGCCGCTTCACGGCTTTATTATGCCGAAAGGCCGTAAAAAGGTATTGTATGTTGACCTCACGCATTCCGGGCCGCAATTCTTAGAGCGTTACGGCGAATATAGATTTGCCAAAAATCTTTATCGCGGCCAGCCTGCGGAAGAAGCGGATCTGTTCGATTGGATAAAAGCGGCGGTCGAGGCAAACGATTTTCAGGTCGTCATAGTTGACGATCTTTCGGCGGTAAAGCTTACTAACGAAGGCGTCCGGGAAACACGCGAGCTAATGCGCGATCTGAAACGATTGTGCCGCACGCGTGGAATTTCCGTGCTTGCTATTTCCGATGCATCCGCACCGAAGAATTGGGAAGAAAGCGAGGACGATCTGAATTCGTCAAAGCTTCTGTGCCGCTTTGCAGACAGCGTTTTTTCAATATCAAGAGCCGATCATCAGGGCAACAGAAGCCGGCTCATTCAAATAAGGTCACGCAGCGGCAAGCTGTTTTGGAACCGAACGAACGCGCCAAAATGCAGCGTTAAAAGGTTTGATTCCGGTCTGCTCGGATTCGAATTCGACTCCCGTTTTGCAAAAGAACCGGACAAGGAAAAATGCCGTCTGATCAACGATATCCATTGGCGGCACGAGGACGGAGAATCGTTTCGTTCCATCGCAAAAGCGCTTGGTTTGCCGACATCGACGGTCTTTTATCTGTCAAAAAAATGGACGTCGGAAATGGGTCACAAGCCGGAAAAACCAAAGTTAACATACGAACCGCCGAGCTATGACGACCCGGAAGACGACGAAGATCCGTTCGACGACAACCCCGAATATCAGGAAGAAGAACGCATCTGGCTTGATATCGAAAAAGAAAAAGCGGAACGTCGTGCGAAAGGCCTAAGCAATATAGAAGCCGCCAATGAAGAAACGGTTGATGACGCCCCGCCGAAACCGCGTTCGATCTATGATCTGGAGATGGATTACGACGGATACGGCAAACCCGTATATATTCAATCGCGTGAGAAAAATACCGGCAAACCGACCGTTTGGTTTAAGCCCGCCGCCGGCGGATCGGTAACAAGATGCACCAGCAAAACTTCGTATATTGAGGTCGAGGTTTTTAAAGCCGACCAAATAGATCAAATGCTCTCAAAAGCCGGCCCGTAAGCATCAGTGTATTACCTGAACTGTCAAAAACATACCCGACGAGCTTGTTCGTTGCGGGATTGACCTGCGGATTGCATACGGCCTCGGCACATTCTGGAGCCAAAGTGGTAGTCGTACATGAACGCCTCGAGACGCGCTGGAAGACTCCTTCGCGTTTGTTCTCAATGCTTCAGGGTAACTGGCGTATTTGTCGGAATTTCCAGAAAGCTAATAACCAAAACATACATTGTCCGAGAAAGTACCATAGCGTTGTAAATATAAATAATGAGGGATTACGTTTAAGCAGCCAAAGCGTTCTCACAAAATTCCCATCAGCAGTTTGCTCTATCACCGCGATACATAAAGAACCTGCGTAATATAGTCCTATACATAGAAAAATACCAAATATTCCTATTTTACTTTGGACGAAAGGTATCAGAAGGGTTGCAGCTACGAAAAATAGCCATGGAACTAATAGTGAGGCGAAAAGAAATGTCCCTTTTCCGTCCGCCAGAGTCGCAAATACTAAAAAAACATAGACCAAAGTATAAATGACAAGGAAACTCACATTTTGATACAATTTCATTATTACAACTCCTAGCTTCAAATTCTTAATACAATATACTTACCAAAGCTTTTTTTTGGCTTCTTTTTAGGTTCAGATATAGGGTTGAAATAATTATCATCAACATAATTAGTAATCTCAAGTAAAACCTTTGCTTTGTTTTTCCCTCCCATCAGTATGTACATTCACCTCTTCGAATATTAAACGCGCTATTTTATTTTAACGCCTAACTGGCTGTATAACACTTGCTCGATCGATAGCGATCTTGTCTATGTTATCCATTATTTGTCGAATCGTACCCGCCGTATTTGTCAGTCTCGCCTGACCGCCGTTGCTGAGAAATCCATTAGCTTTGGCACCGTGATACCTTTATTCACAATCATTCCGTCAAGTTGATTTGCCAATCGCTCCGTTGCATCCCCTTTTCTCGGCTTTTGGCCGGTCTGGATTGTATTCAGTGTAAGAAATAACGAAGGGTAATTTGACCAAAAATACGCTTCTTTTTAGGCTGGCGTCAAGACTTATTTTGAACAGAACAAAAAATGTTCCACGATTTTTGCAGATCGTATCAATGCTGGGAGCAAACAAGTGTTTGTGGTTGGTTGATGTGGTATATTCAAAAAAAATCTTACGATGCTGATCGTTATGAGCAGAGATGATCTACAACTCCAGATCGATGTCCTGCAGAGCATCCCGGCGACCGCTTGGACGGTGACGCCGGATGGACAGCTCGATTTTGTCAATCGTTTTTATCTGGAGATAATGGGGCAAACGCTTGAAGATTGCTGTGTTCCACCCGAAAAATGGAACAAAGGCGGCAGCGATCTTCCGCCGTTTCTCGCCAATCTTCATCCCGATCACAAAGAACGTATTCGAAAGCTGTTCTGGCAAGGTGTCCGGAACGGCTTGGGCTGGACGTTCGAAGCTCCGTTCCTGCATGCATCCGACAACAAATATCATTGGCATATCGACCGAGCCGAACCTATTCGCGACAAAGAAAACAATATCATTAGATTTGTCGGCACATGCGCCGATATCGACGAACTAAAACGATCCGAAAATAAACATAAGGCGTTGCTTGAGATCAGCAATCTGATGGTCGGAAGTTTGATGGATCCGGCTTTGATCTCCGCAATTTACAAGGCTTTGGGCAGAGTTGTTCAATTAGATTCGGCCGGATTGGTTCTTTTCACAGCGGAGAAAGACAGTTTTCGGATCATTGCACGCACCATTGAACAAACGTCAGATTATTTCGTGCCCGGATTTGAGATCGACCGCCGCAAAAGCCGCATCGGCCGCGTTTTCGATCAGCGAACGCCCTCACTTGTGAACGATCTGCAGAATGAAGGTCTCTATGTCGATGATAAAAAATTAGCCGAACTCGGTTTGCGGTCACGATATCTCGTGCCGCTGCTCAGTTTCGGGAAATGCATCGGAGTTATCGGCATCGCCAGCAAAAACGTCGGGTGTTATGACGAATCGGATATGCATTTCATTTCCGAGGTCGCAAATCAGATCGCACTCGCCGTTGAGAATATGAATGCCTACGACGAGATCGCCGAACTGAAATCAAGGCTCGAACTGGAAAATACTTACCTTCAGGAAGAGATCGGAAAGACACACAATTTTGACGAGATCATCGGCAGCAGCCCCGAACTATTGAAACTGCTGGACAACGTGGAATTAGCCGCTCCGACCGATGCAAATGTTCTGATATTCGGCGAAACCGGCAGCGGAAAAGAATTGATCGCCCGTGCGATCCACGGCCGCAGTCCGCGAAAGAATCGTCCGCTTGTCAAGATTAACTGCGCCGCAATGCCTGCCGGCCTTGTCGAAAGCGAATTGTTCGGCCACGTAAGAGGTGCATTCACCGGCGCATCTCAGCCTCGCGTCGGCAGATTCGAACTGGCGGACGGCGGCACGCTTTTCCTTGATGAAGTAGGCGAAATGCCGATCGAAACTCAAGTAAAACTTCTTCGCGTACTGCAGGAAAAGCAATTCGAACCGGTCGGCAGCAATCGAACGGTCAAGGTCGATGTGCGGATAATTGCGGCAACCAACCGTGATCTGGGAAAAGCCATCGCATCTGGTGAATTTCGCTCAGATCTTTATTACCGGCTGAATGTCATACCGCTTCACGTCCCGACCTTGCGTGATAGAAGATCGGATATTCCCGAAATGGTTATGCACTTCCTTGAACAATCATCGAAACGAATAGGAAAACCGGCTCCGGCGGTTTCACAGGAAACGATGAAGCTGTTGGTCGATTATCCTTGGCCGGGAAATATTCGCGAACTCCAGAACGTCATCGAACGCGGCGTTGTGCTTTGCAAAGGCTCCATGCTCAAACTTGGTTCGGATCTGCTTCCGGTGGAAACGACCAATGAAAGCGGTATCGCCGCCGCATCCGATCCGTTTACGACACTTGAAGCCGTCGAAAAAGATCATATTTTACGCGTCCTTGATAAAACGCGGTGGACGATCAGCGGCCCAAATGGAGCCGGCGCGATCCTGAACCTTCATCCGAATACTCTTCGCAGCAAAATGGCCAAACTCGGTATTGAGCGTCCGTCTCACGATATATCGTGAGCTATGTTCTGCCGATACTTCATTTCACGACATATCGTTAGCCCGATCCAAACGATAGATCCTCTAACTCATTTTATTATCTCGGTTTAACTGAATTTCGGAATACTTATTTCTGTGGCTCGGAGCTTGCACTAATCGTCGCAAACGAAGATCCAATAACTTTAAGTAAACTAATAAGGAGATCACAATGAGCACAATTACGACAAAAGACGGAATGAATATGTATTACAAAGACTGGGGCAGCGGACAGCCGATAGTCTTTAATCACGGATGGCCGCTAACGGCAGACGCCTTTGAAGATCAGATGTTCTATATGGCATCGAACGGCTATCGCTGCGTTGCTGTCGATAGAAGAGGCCACGGACGTTCGGATCAAACTTGGGAAGGCAACGATATGGACACTTATGCCGACGATCTAGCCGAACTGATAAACAAGCTCGACCTTAAGGACGCGATCCTTGTCGGGCATTCCACCGGCGGCGGCGTGGTCGCTCGGTACATCGGCCGCCATGGCACGGACCGAGTTGCTAAGGCAGTACTTATCAGCGCCGTTCCTCCGCTGTTAGTTAGATCAGATTCCAATCCTGACGGCTTGCCGATCGAGGCTCTCGACGGCCTGCGAGCCAGCGTCCAAGCCGACCGGTATCAATTCTGGAAGGATTTTTGCGGACTTTTCTACGGCACGAACCGTCCCGGAGTAAAGATATCCGACGGCGTTGCCGATTCGTTCTTTAGCCAATGCAGCATGGCCGGATTCCCCGCATCGTATCTAGGTATCAAGGCGTTTTCGGAAACGGACTTTAACGAAGACCTAAAGAAGTTCGACGTTCCAACGCTGATCATGCATGGCGATGACGACCAGATCGTTCCGATCAATATTACGGCGATGCTGTCTTCAAAGATCATTAAGAACGCCGTTCTGAAAGTCTATCCGGGCTATCCGCACGGAATGCCACAAACACATAAGGACGTGATCAACAAAGATCTGCTCGAATTTGTTCAGCAGGCACAGCAAAATACAACAACAGCATAAATATCAATTCAAAAAATAGGAGAAAAATGAAAGAAGGTAATAAAGAAAAGATCGTAGTTATCGGCGGCACCGGACTAATAGGTTCAAAGCTTGTCGCGAAACTTAATGATAGAGGTTACGACGCAGTTTCGGCATCGCCGGATTCGGGTGTAAATACGATCACCGGCGAAGGACTTGCGGAAGTTCTGAAAGGAGCGAAAGTGGTGGTGGACGTATCGAATTCGCCATCGTTCGAAGAAGAAGCGGCGACCAAATTCTTCCGAACATCAACCGCTAATCTTCTGAAAGAGGAAGAAGCGGCAGGCGTCGGCCATCACGTCGCTCTGTCGGTCGTCGGAACGGACAAATTGGCCGAAGGCGACGGCATCGGCGGCTATTTTCGGGCAAAACTCGCTCAGGAAAATTTGATCAAGGCATCGCCTGTTCCGTATTCGATCGTGCATGCGACACAGTTCTTCGAATTCATCAAGAGCATCGCGGATTCCGCAACGGACGGCGATACGGTTCGGCTCTCGACGGATTCGATCCAGCCGATGGCGGCCGACGACGTTGCCGCGGCGGTCGGGAAAGTAGCGGTCGGCACACCGGTAAACAAAATCGTAGAGATCGGCGGGCCGGAAGTGTTTCAAATTGATCAACTGATCCGGGAAGGGCTTAGCGCGAGAAACGATCCGCGCACCGTCGTCACCGATCCGAATGCAGGTTATTTCGGAGCTAAGATCGATAAAACAACATTGATCCCGGCCGCAGACGCCGCGTTGGGAACAATGCACTTTGCCGAATGGATGAAGCTTCCACCGCCTGCACCGAAGCAGATGGCTGCGAAATAGAACAAAAGCCGCGGGCCTTACACCTCGCGGCTTTTTACTGTCAGAACCGAGAGCGATAGCGACTGGGTTTTCTATATATGGCTACATCAACCTGCGGGTTGCTGCACATTCTTTTCGAGGCATTCTTTCAAGTCGATCAATCTTTGTTTTACATTATTTTGCAAATTTTGTTTGATGCGCTTTGGGAACAGGCTGAATGGGAACCGGAGCGAAAAAGAATAGCTGAATGTTACTTCTGTTGATGCCGAAGCGGTTTTTCTGAATACCCACGAACCGGAAAACGACCTGAAAATGAACGGCCCTTTTGTCATTTTGATCGCGGTGACATTTGGCCGGTTGAAAGTTATATATTCCGTCTCCATACCGATGCCGTTCTTGGCGACACAATAAGCCTTAACACCTTTGCCGGCTTCGGTCGCGCCGCCGATCAGTTCTGCCTTTTTCAAAAAAGTGTCCCAAAGCAAACGCTTTTCATAATCTTGAGTAAGATCAAAGATCGTCTCCGCCTCGGCGTTGATGATCATGCTTTCTGAAAACTTTATCGCCATTTTTTTATTGCGTTCCGAAAGCCTTTTCGCCGGAGGAACCGGTGATTGCGGACAAGAGTGTCCGCGTTCCGTCGGAGTGGCCGCGTTCCGGTTAGCCGCCGCCGACGAAATGGACTATTTCTATTTTGTCGGATTCGGCGATCGCGGTTTCGGGCCAATCTTTGCGGCGGACGACGTTGTTGTTGAGTTCGATCGCGACTTGTTGGCCGGCAAGCTCAAGGTGTTCGAGAAGTTTTTCGATGTTTATGTTTTCGGGAACCGTGCGCTGTTCGCCGTTCATAATGACCTTCATAAGGTGATTATACTATTTTACGGCGGGCACTTGAAACCCGATCGCTATCGCTCCGTGGTTCTGACAGGTTGACGAAACTTTACTGCCCGCTGACGCAGGCGGTTCTGACATGTTGAACCACGTAATGTATTAGCCGTGTTGGACAGTTCGGCGAAGTTCGATCTCTTCGCCTTCGTTTATGACGCGTATGAGCAGGGCGGCTCTGCCGGATTGGAATGCGGGAATTTGTAGATTTATTTTGGCGAGGCCGTTGGCGTCGGTTTTGGCGTGAAAAATGATCGGGCGAAAGCTGGTGGCGAGTATCTTTACCATAGCCTGAGCGCCGGCGACGACCTTACGTTCGCTGCCGCGGCAGACCATAATGGTAACTGCTTTTCGCTCACCGCCTTTGAAATCGGCTTCGCCTACAAATTCGACGCTTAATTTTTTCGAAACCGGACGTTCTTTTTCGGCAAGATCGCTGATTATCTCGACCGCTTCGGCGGGAACTATTATCTCTTCGTCCAGTACGCTGATGTCGTGATGAGTATCGAGAAGGTTGTCGTCTTCGAAAATTCTCGCCGGAGCAAATTGCGGGATCGGTATCGGCATATCCGTCAGCGAATTGGAAAGATCCAGCAACGCCGGTTCTGCGATCGGTCGGCCGCTCGGTTTTGAGATAGATCGGGCGGCAGACGCGGCAACCGGTTTTGCGGCGGTCGGGATCGGATTTGACGTCATTTGTTTCAGATCGTCGATGCGTCCGGCTTTGACGGCGGCGCAGATCAGGCGATGTTGGCGGTTGAGCCTCTCTGAAAGCTCCGCTTCATCGAATCCGGCCGTCAAAAGATCGTCGTAAGGCGAACGCTTGCTGGCGAGGATCGTTCCGCCGTTGTAAACAAGCGAAAGAATGATCGGCTTTGACAAGCCTTTGTCCTCGGTTTGAACGTGATAAACCACGCCCTCGAATTCGATATCTGTGTTATATCCTGTGATCACTATGTTTTAGGCGTCCGGAAATGATGTAAAGAAGGCGGCCAAATGAATATTCGACCATAATTAAATTAGCATATGCGAGCATCGGCGGTCAATAAATAATTGGATGTGAATAAGCACTTTGTAAAACGGCAGGTTGCTTGACACTCCCGAAAGCTTAACTTACGATTGAATATAGCCCAAAAATCTTATTAAATATTATAATTTAAGAGACAACTGCGGCTTTGATTTTACGGCAGCAAACGAATAAATTTAGAGGAAAAGATGACAAGTTATAGTCTTTGGACGTATGCACCCATCGGCGTAATGTTCCTGGTCGGCGCCGGATTTGGCCTGAGCCAGCTTCTGATCACCGAACTGATCGGCCCGCGCAAACGAACCGCCGTAAAACTTATGCCCTATGAATGCGGCAAAGATCCGGTAGGTTCGGCCCGCGACCGCTTTTCCGTAAAATTTTACAGCGTCGCCGTTATCTTTTTGCTGTTCGATATCGAAGTTCTGTTCATGATACCTTTTGCGGTCGCATTTAAACGACTTATTATTGAGCAAAACATCAGCGGTGTCGCATTCGCCAGCATTGCTTTGATCGAAATATTGGTGTTTATCGCTACGCTTATCGTCGGTTATTTGTATGTCTGGAAAAAAGGGATCTTCGATTGGGGACTGCAAAGCCGTGCTCAAGTTCGCGAGGAAGCCAAGGCTGAAATGGCTGAAAAACGCCGCGAGGCAATGAAACTCGCCGCCTAGGTTCTAATTATGGGTTTAGAAAATAATATATTCGAATCGCTGCCTGATGTTGTCACCGTAAAGCTCGATGCCGTCATCAATTGGGCAAGAAAATCGAGCCTTTGGCCGGCGACATTTGGTCTCGCCTGCTGCGCCATAGAAATGATGAACACCGTTTCCGCACGCAACGATCTTTCCAGATTCGGAGCCGAAACCTTTCGAGCATCGCCGCGGCAAGCAGACGTAATGATCGTTTCCGGCCGCGTTTCACGCAAAATGGCTCCGGTGCTTCGCCGCATCTACGACCAAATGCCGGAACCGAAATGGGTTATTTCAATGGGAGCTTGCGCAACGTCCGGCGGCGTTTTTGATAATTACGCGATCGTTCAGGGTGTGGACAAGGTTGTGCCGGTCGATGTTTATGTTCCCGGCTGTCCGCCGCGTCCCGAGATGCTCGTGCATGCGATAATGATGCTCCAGGAAAAGATAATGAACGAATCGGTCAAAGACCGCCGCGACGCTTTCGAACCGGAAGCACGCAAGTCCATCGTTCCCGGAACATTGCCTGTTACGGAAGGCACGGCACTCGAACGCGAAACCGAGGTCGAGGTCGCACAAGGCAAAGAAGCTAGGCCATATACCGTTCCTTCGCGGCACGAAAAACGCCGTTCATCATAAATATGAAAATAGATCTGAACGAAACCGTCGAAAAATTCAAGAACGAGAACGATGGAATGGTCTTAGATGTGATCGACGCTTTAGGCGAAAAGACATTGATCATCGAAACCGCCGCGATACGCGAAGCTTGTTCAAAACTTCGCGGCGAATACGATTTCGATATGCTCGCCGACCTTTGCGGAGCAGACCGCGGGCCTGAGGAAGATCCGCGTTTCGAAGTAAATTATCATTTATTTTCGACCTCGCATTACGGACGCCTGCGTTTGAAGGTTCTAGTTCCCGAAGACCAGCCAAATGTTCTGAGCGTGACGAACATCTGGAAAACCGCCGATTGGCACGAACGCGAAACGTACGACCTGCTCGGCATTAAATTTAACGGCCACCACGACCTGCGGCGGATATTGCTTCCTTCCGATTTCGATGGCCATGCATTGCGAAAAGATTATCCGCTGAGAGGTTATGAACCTTACAGCCTGAGCTAATTTATGAGCGTAGCCGTAGAAAATATACCGGCCAACATCGATCTTATCGACAAGCCGCTTGAATCTGAAATGACGCTTTCGATGGGTCCGCAACATCCATCGACACATGGTGTTCTGCGTCTCGATCTTCGCCTTGACGGCGAATTGGTCGTCCATGCCGTTCCGGATATCGGATATCTTCATACCGGAATGGAGAAGCTTTTCGAATATAAAAAATATCAGCAAGGCATAGTCATAACCGACCGCATGGATTATCTGAATCCGCTCGGCAACAACCTTGCCTATGTGATGGCGGCTGAAAAACTGCTGCAGCTTGAGATACCGCCGCGGGCCGAGATCATAAGAGTTTTGATGTGCGAACTTCAGCGGATCGCATCGCATATGGTTTGGCTCGGGACGTCGTGTTTGGATATGGGCGCGATGACGCCTTTTTGGTTCTGCTTCAAACAGCGTGAAAAAATTCTGAACTTGATCGAAGCCGCTTCCGGCGGACGCATGACGCCGAGCTATTTCCGCATCGGCGGTTTGATGATGGATCTGCCGGCCGGTTTCGAAAATCGATGCAAACAGTTTCTGGAAGATTTTCCGGAAGCTCTCGATACTTTTAATACGCTCGTTACCGGAAGCACGATCTGGCAAAGCCGCACGCAGGGCATCGGCGTTATCAACCGCGAAGACGCGATAAGCTGGGGTTTGACCGGACCTTGCCTGCGCGGCAGCGGTGTCGAACTCGATCTGCGTAAACATAATCCTTACAGCGGTTATGAAACTTACGATTTCGATATTCCAACCGAACCGGACGGCGATGTTTGGTCGCGTTTCTTGGTTCGCATGCGCGAGCTGAACGAATCCGCAAAGATCGTTCGCCAGGCTCTCGAAAGATTAAAACCGGGACCGATAAAAGCCGATGCTCCGAAGGTCGTTCTGCCCGATCGCGACGATATGCGCAAGCATATGGATTCGCTGATACACCATTTCCTGATCGTTGCCGAAGGATTCAACGTTCCGGCCGGCGAAGTTTATATGCCGATCGAAGCCTCAAAAGGCGAACTCGGCGTTTATATGAAATCCAACGGCGGCCCGAAACCCGAACGCGTGCATTTCCGCGGGCCGAGCTTCGTGAACCTGTCGGCACTTCCCGATATGTCCGTCGGCGAAATGGTCGCCGACGTAGTGGCGATAATCGGAAGTTTGGATATCGTTCTTGGGGAAATTGATAGATAACCGTTGGCGTCCGGTGGTGAAGTCTCCTGCTTTGACAGACCACTGAACACTGACAACTGAACACTGTTTTATGGCAGCACATACAGCTACAAGTTATACGGATCAGGTCGAATATTCGGCCGAGGTTGCGGAATTTTCGCCGGAGATCATCGCGGAGATGGACGAGCATCTGGCCAAATATCCGCCGGAACGAAAACGTTCGGCATTGATACCTATTTTGCTTCTGGTCATTCAGCGCGAACGCGGCTGGGTCGATAACGCAGGCGTAAATTTTTTGGCTAAATATTTGGGGCTTGAGGTTACGGACATCTGGGAAACGGCGACGTTCTATTCGATGTTCAACCTGCATCCGGTCGGCCGCAGCCATCTGCAGATATGCAAAACGCTGTCGTGCAAGATAATGGGCGAACCGGAGATCACCGATCACGTCTGCTCCAAACTCGGCATAAAACCCGGCGAAACAACGCCTGACGGAAAATTTACCGTCTCGCTCGTCGAATGCCTCGGAAGCTGCGGCACCGCCCCGATGATGCAGATCGGATTCGATTTTCACGAAGATCTGACGATCGAAAAGGTTGATAAGATATTGGCAGAGTGTCAGTAGCCCGCACGTGAGTAAGGGCTCAAAACGTGTCAGTAGCCCGCACGTGAGTAAGGGCTCAACGTAATGCTGGTGCAACTATGGCAGTTCGCGACTACATTGAGTTCCAAGAGCGGTCAACCGCGAAAGGATATTTGATAACATTTCGCTGTTATGGCACGTGGCTTCACGGAGACGAACGCGGTTCTGTTGACAGACGTTGGCATAACCATTACGGAACGCAAATGATAAAACCTGACCCGGAAAAAGTGGGCCGGAAGATGGGCCTAATGAAAGGCGAGGTTTTTCTTTTAGGTGCACGAGAGCGGGTGATCGTTGAGAATGCGATCTGGGAAGTTTGCACAAAACGTAGTTACGCCATGTTCGCCATCAACGTGAGGACGAATCACGTTCATGTTACGACGGATAATTCAGGTAAGCCGGAAAGAATGATGGATAGCTTCAAGGCATATGCAACGAAAGCTCTAAGGAATGCCGGCTTATTGGCGGCGGATGCACGTGCGTGGAGCCGACACGGAAGCACAAGATATCTATGGACCGACGATCATATTTCGGCTGCGGTTGACTATGTTATGAACGGACAGGGCGGCGAGTTGCCGAGTTTTGATTAAGTGAGGTGGTTGAAAGTTGAGCCTTACTTGCGGGCTACTGATATGAGTTCGGACGACTGACATGAGTTCGGGCTGCCCAAGTTGAGCCCTTACTTACGTGCGGGCTACTGACACGGCGTGTTGCCGAGACGAGTGTGGACTCTCGTTACTATAGTTATGGAAATCAAAGCAATAGGCTGCGAGCCTTTATCGCTAAAGCGTGTGCATATGGAAAATGGCCATACGCTTGAGGTGTATCAAAGAACGGGCGGTTACGAATCGCTGAAAAAGGCGCTGAAAATGGCTCCGGATGCGATCATCGAAGAGGTGAAAGCTTCGTCGCTTCGCGGCCGCGGCGGTGCCGGATTCCCTACCGGAATGAAATGGTCGTTCGTTCCGAAAGAATCCGCAAAGCCGAAATACCTTGTTTGCAACGCGGACGAATCCGAGCCGGGCTCGTTCAAAGACCGTTATCTGCTCGAACGCGACCCGCACGCTCTTATCGAAGGTATGCTCATCGCCGCACACACGCTTGGAGCGGCGGCGAGCTACATTTATTTTCGCGGTGAATATAATTACCTGATCGGCATAATGGATAAAGCCATCGCCGAAGCACGCGCCGCCGGTTTGATCGGCCAAAATATTCTCGGCAGCGGACTTTCTCACGAAATTTATACGCATACCGGAGCCGGCGCATATATCTGCGGCGAAGAAACCGCACTGCTTTCGAGCCTCGAAGGCTTTCGCGGACATCCGCGTATGAAGCCGCCGTTTCCGGCCGTCGAAGGTTTATATGCTTCGCCGACGGTTGTTAATAATGTCGAAACTTTTACTTCCATTCCGCAGATAATCGAAATGGGCGGAACCGTTTGGCGTGATCTCGGCACGGAAAAAAGCGGCGGTACAAAGCTTTGGTCGGTCAGCGGCCACGTAAAACGCCCGGGCGTTTATGAACTTCCGATGGGCTACGCCGATATGGAAAAATTCATTTTCGAAGATTGCGGCGGAATGCTTCGGGACGACAAAAAACTAAAGGCCGTTATTCCCGGCGGTTCGAGCGTTTATATAATGAACGCCGGACAGATCCTCGGAAAGAACGTCACGCTCGATTACGAAGGCATCGTCGCGGCCGGCTCCATGCTCGGCACCGGCGGAATGATGGTAATGGACGAAACCGTCGATATCATGGAATCTACAAAGAATCTGTCCGAATTCTATAAACACGAATCGTGCGGCTGGTGCACGCCGTGCCGCGAAGGAACGGATTGGATCGTAAAAGTATTCAACCGCATTTCGACCGGCGGCGGACGTCCCGAAGATGCGCAGCTGCTTTTGGATATCTGCGACAACATCGAAGGAAAAAGTTTTTGTCCGCTTGGCGACGCTGCTGCTTGGCCCGTTCAGAGCGCGATAAAACAATTTCCCGAAGAATTCAAAGAATGGCTTTACCGCAAAGCAGCGGGTTCGGATATTCAGCCGAACGTAAATTAATATATTCGAAATAGTAATTTGATATCTAATGTCAAAAGAATTAATAAAAATCAAGATAAACGGCACAGAGGTTGAAACCGAAAAAGGTTCTCCTTTAATAGATGTTTGCCGTGAAAATGACGTCAGTATTCCGTCGTTCTGTTATTACAAAGATCTGGAAGTTCAGGCTTCGTGCCGTATGTGCCTGGTGCGCATCGAGAAAATGCCGAAGCTTCAAACTTCGTGCACGATCAAATGTACGGACGGCATGGACGTTACGACAAAAAGCCCCGAGATCGAAAAAGCACAGCGTTCGATGGGCGAATTTCTTTTGGCGAATCATCCGCTTGATTGCCCTGTTTGCGACCGCGGCGGCGAATGCGAACTTCAGGAAGTTATATTCGATTGGGGCGATGTCGAAGAACGCTTTACCGAGAACAAGAACGCAAAACCGGAAAAATATCTGTCGCCGATCGTCGCGAACGATCCGCAAAGATGCATTTTGTGCAAACGCTGCACACGCGTCTGCAGCGAATGGATGGGCGAAGACGCCATCGAAGCCGGAAACCGCGGCGTCAATACCGTTATCGGAACATACGGCGGCTGGCTAAATTGTTCGGAATGCGGAAACTGTATCGAGGTTTGCCCGACCGGAACGCTTTTGGATGCCGTTTATCGTCACGAAACGCGGCCTTGGGAACTCGATCAGATCGTTTCGACAGATGTTTACAGTTCTGACGGAATGCAGATCAGTATCGGTTCGCGCGGCGGAGCCGTACACAGGATCGTCGCACGCGATCGTTATGTAAACGGGCTGAACGGTGAATTCCTGGATGTAAAAGCACGCTTTGCACACGAATTCATCAACCACAAAGATCGTATCAAAACGCCGATGATCCGCTATGCAAAAGGCGGAAAACTTATTCCGGCGACTTGGGACGAAGCCGTCGCGACCGTCGCGAAACGCTTTGCCGACGGCGACAAGAGCTTCGGCATTGTCGCAAGTCCAAGATTAACGAACGAGGCGATATTTGCCCTGAAGCGTTTTGCAAAAGAAGCTCAGACGGATAACTTCGCCATCGCCGACCGGCAAAATTTTGCTCCGGTATTCGCGAATCTAAGCTCACCGCTTGCGGCGCACGAAGAGATCAGATATGCGTCAACGATAGTTCTGATCGGCGGCGAACCCGAAGAAGAACAGACTTTTACCGCAAAACAAGTTCGCCAGGCAGTTAGGAACGACGGCGCGAAACTCATTATCTTTAATGAAAGCCGGATAAGGCTCGTCGATCAGGCGGCTCATTTCGTTCATATCAATAAAGGCTCGATCGATGCAGCCGCGGCTTTGTTTGCCGGCGGCGATGCCGGATCGCTTTCGGCGAAACTCGGCGTTGACCGCGCGGAGATCGATCCCGCATTCGCGACGATAAATGAAACGGCAGGCGATCTGGTAATAATGTTCGGCTGCGAAATGTCCGTCGAAGCACAAACCGCGATCGCCGCAACGGCATCGAGATTTGCCGCCGAAGGCCGACGCGTTCTGCTTCATCCGCTTTTACCGTATAACAACACGATGGGAGCGTTCGATATTGCAGGTATTTCGAAAAATGCCGCCGATGTTGTCGCGGACTCGGAAATGCTTTATATCGCGGGCAGTTTGCAGGATGCATCCGGGCTCGCGAATAAGGATTTCGTCGTCGTTCAGGAACTTTTTGAAACAGAAACAACGCAATATGCCGATGTCGTTTTCCCTGCGGCTTCGTTCGCCGAAGTTGATGGAACATTTACGAACAACGCCGGAAACGTTCAGCGTGTTCGTAAAGCCATCGATCCGATCCATCAATCGCGTGCCGATTGGCTGATAACCGATACGATCGCACGCGAAATGGGAGCCGAATTCGGATACGCACTTTCAGCCTCGGCCGTGTTTCGCGATATCGCCGCGAACGTTCCGGCATATGCAGGCTTGAAATATCCTGATCTGAAAGACGAAACAATTCCGGCTCGTGCAAATCATGCGGTGAATGAAAACGCACACGCACCGAATATGGACGCGGTCGTCGCGGGAATTCCCGACGGCGGCGAAAAAGACGAAACGGTCTTGCCGATCGGACATAAACTGCATCGGCTGACGACAATGACGAGCAAAACGCCGCAGTTCCATTTGCTCGCACACGGAAATCCGAAACCGGACAATCTGCTGCTCGCGCCGCTCGAACAATTCGAACTCGACGGAACGCCGAAACTGGTTGAATTGGTCGCCGAGATCGGCGTGGAAGACAGGGAGTTGGTAAAAATATGAAGTACCGTGTAACGATAGAACCCGATGAAGACGGGGTCTTCGTCGCAGAAGTTCCGGCGCTTCCCGGCTGCATTACGCAAGGTGCGACCAGACAGGAAGCACTGACGAACGCAAAAGAGGCCATCGAACTTTATATCGAAAGCCTGGAAGCGCACGGCGACCCGATCCCTCCGTCTATATATGAAGAGATCGTGGAGATAGCAGCTTGAGCAAATTGCCGGTAGTGTCAGGTCGCGAGTTGGTCGCTGCTTTGGCGAAATTAGATTACGTGTTCGACCGCCAACGCGGCAGTCATATGATTCTTAGGCAAACCGCATCTCCGTTTCGAAGGGTTGTCGTGCCGGATCATAAAGAAGTTGCAAAAGGGACGCTCAGGGGTATCCTTAGGCAAACGGGATTGACAGTAGATGAGCTTAAAGATCTGTTATAGAAATGTAGCCATCGCCGCGAGGACGTTGGCGGTTTTCGCCGTCATGTGCATTGGGGGCGTTGCCGCTTTTGCTCAAGACGGTTCGGATATGAATTATATAAATCCGAACGAACTAACGGACACTTATGTCGGCCGCTCAATGCACATCGATTTTTATCGGAACTCTCGGTGGACTAGCTCTTGCCGTTGTGAGCGGAAGGTAGATAAAGTCGAGTTAGAAATAAATGGTGAGAAGGTTGAATTCATTGAGCGTCGGAACGACGACTGGTTCAACAATTGGTTTATTATGCAGTATCTCGAATCGGCTGACAAAAAGATCAGAATTCGGGAATTTAAGTTGGTGAAGTTTGACGAAAAGACGGTGACGGTAACGGCATATTTGAATATAAAGCCATTTGAAAAAGAATTTACGTTTAACAGGTCTGATATTACCCAGTATCTGGTAAAAATGGTAACGAATAAATAGATCTCTGTATGGAATCTTTGATCAAAACATCTTTTCCTCTGATCGTGATCGCGGTCGCGGTACTGATCGCGTTTCAGGGCGTGCTGATGATCGTGGCGTACACGGTTTTGGGCGAACGCAAAGTGCTCGGCTGGATACAGGGCCGCGTCGGACCGAACCGCGTCGGGCCGTGGGGCGTTCTACAGCCGTTCGCCGATCTGCTCAAATTCATCCTGAAAGAAGACATCGTTCCGGATAAATCGACACGCTTTCTTTATTATCTGGCACCGATGGTCGCTCTTTCGTGCGCGCTTTTGCCGATAGTCGTTTATCCGTTCGCGCCTCCGATAAATGTGGATCTGAGTTTTCTGCCGTGGGGTTTGGGCGAAGGGATAAAGCAGATACCGCTGACGATCGCGCAAATGGACATCGGCGTTCTGTATGTGCTTGCGGTTACATCGATCGGCGTTTACGGCATTATGCTCGCGGGTTGGTCGTCGAACAACAAATACAGCCTTATGGGCGGCCTGCGTTCGTCGGCACAGATGATATCGTATGAACTCGCGATGGGAGCATCCATTATAGGCGTTGTTATGCTTGCCGGAACTTTGGATCTCGGCGGCATAATCCGTGCTCAAGCTAATTCGACGTTCAAATGGTTCATCATCCCGCAGTTCATCGGCTTTGTTGTCTTTTTGATATCGGCATTTGCCGAAACGAACCGTGTTCCGTTCGATCTTCCCGAAGCCGAAACAGAACTCGTCGCCGGTTTTCATACGGAATACAGCGCACTGAAATTCGCGCTTTTCTTTATGGCGGAATACGTGAATATGTTCACGGTTTCGGTGATGGTCACGGTACTTTTCCTCGGCGGTTGGTATATTCCGGGATTGAGCCATATCTTTGAGGTCGGTTCTATACCTTATGCGCTTGTAAGCCATATCGGCTTTTTGCTGAAGATAATATTTTTCTTATTTTTGTATATCTGGGTTCGCGGAACTCTGCCTAGATTTCGCTTTGATCAGTTAATGAATTTCGGCTGGAAATTTTTGCTGCCGGTTGCGATCCTGAACATTATCGGAACGATCCTGGCTGTTTACTTTTTGAATATTTAGGTTATGACCACAACAGTTCTATTTTATCTTTTTGCGGGTTTGGCTATTGCGTCTGCCGTTTCTATGGTCATGCATAAAAATCCGCTATACAGCGCGATATCTCTGGTCGGTGTATTTATTTCGCTGGCATGCACCTATTTATTGCTGGCCGCCCCGTTCATTGCGATCGTACAGATACTTATTTACGCCGGTGCGATCATGGTGCTGGTCGTTTTTGTTATCTTGCTGCTCAATCTGGAAGAAGACAAACCGCTGAACCGCATGCGTTATCTTTATGCGATCGGCGGCGGATTAGGCGTAATTCTGCTAACGCAAACCTTATATGTTTTTTATGCGGTGGTAAATCAGCCGAAACTTCCTATCGACGGCGATCAAACCGTCGGTTCAACGATGGGTATCGGAACCGCGATGTACACGGAATATCTGCTGCCTGTCGAAATAGTCGGCGTAATGCTTTTGATGGCGATCATCGGCGGCGTTGTATTGGTTAGAAAATTGAAGCCGACCGAATTGGGTTTGGTTGTCACCGAAGAATTGGAGCGTCGGAACGAAAAGGACGCAGATGACGAATTTCGTATCGCTTTGTAAAGGATCGAACTATGGTACCAAGTTTAGAATTATGTTTAGCCTTGTCGGGCATTCTGTTTTCGATCGGTGCGGTCGGCGTTATCTATAAACGAAATGCTCTGGGCATGTTCATGTGCATCGAGCTGATGCTTAACGCTGTAAATCTGACCTTTGTCGCTTTTTCGCGTTACTATGCAGATGTCAGCGGCCAGCTTTTTGTGTTCATGGTAATGTCCGTCGCCGCGGCCGAAGCCGCCGTCGGACTGGGAATTATCATCGCATTTTTCAGAAACAGACTTTCGATCGATGTCGATGACGCAAATATTTTGAACGGATAGTTTAAGCCGTCGTAGACGGCGATAGCATGTAAATTGTGTGACAACGCGACCGAGCTATCGTAGATAGCGGCAGAATAACTGCTGTCGCCCGCGATGCGGGCTTGATGAAAATTTGTGAATGCTTACGGCTTACGCTGTAGGCTACATGCTTGAACCTGTTACGCAGGTTAATATACGAATGATCGAAAATAACCTTTTAAGCATAATAATTTTTGCGCCGCTGGTCGGTGCCGTGATCAATTGGCTGATCGGCGGCCGTTTGCGCAATGAGCTTTTCAGCGGCGTTGTCGCGTGCGGTTCCATCGCTGTGTCGTGCGTTGTTGCTTTTTATATCGCGTTCATTGCGGACGGCGGTGCGATGTTCGCGGAAAAGCCGGTGCTCGATCAGATCTGGACGTGGATAAACGTCGGCGGTTTCCGAGCGGATTTTGCTCTTGGAATGGATCATCTTTCGGCGGTCTATGCTTGTTTTATTACATTCGTCGGTCTGCTGATCCACATTTTCGCGACCGGCTACATGAAAGGCGACAGCGGATTTTACCGCTTTTTCGCTTATCTGAACTTGTTCATGTTCGCGATGCTGACGCTCATCTTGGCGGATAATTACCTGCTGATGTTCGTCGGTTGGGAAGGCGTCGGTCTTTGCTCATATCTGCTGATCGGTTATTACATCGATCAGGACGAACCGCGGCGTGCCGCAAAAAAAGCGTTCGTTATGAACCGCATCGGCGATTGGGGCGTTCTGATGGGAATGTTCCTTATCTTTACGCTGACCGGAACGATCTCTTTTTACGATAAAACGGTTGACGGTACGGCAGTTCACAGCGTGTTCACATTCGTTTCGCAAACCATGTCGGCCGATCCGTTCACTTGGGGAGCGATAATTGCCGGCGGGCTGACATCGGTCGGCGTTCTGTTTTTTATCGGTGCGACCGGAAAATCGGCACAGATACCGCTGCTCACATGGCTGCCGGACGCAATGGCCGGCCCGACGCCGGTTTCCGCTCTGATCCACGCGGCGACAATGGTCACGGCCGGTGTTTATCTGGTCGTGCGGTCAAATGCTATTTACCAATTTGCGCCGACCGCTATGTGGATCATCGCCGTGATCGGTGCGGCAACGGCGTTATTTGCGGCGAGCATTGCGATCGCTCAGAACGATATCAAAAAGGTTCTCGCCTATTCGACCGTTTCGCAGCTTGGGTTTATGTTCCTGGCCGCCGGTGTCGGAGCGTTTACGGCAGCGATCTTTCATGTAATGACGCATGCATTTTTCAAGGCTCTCCTTTTCCTAGGCTCCGGTTCGGTCATCAACGGAATGCACCACGAACAGGATATGCGGAAAATGGGCAACTTGAGAAAATATATGCCCGTTACGTTCATAACGATGGCCGCCGGTTGGCTCGCGATCGCCGGTATTCCGTTCTTCTCAGGCTTCTTTTCGAAAGACGAGATCTTGTATAAAACATTTGCCGCCGACAGTTATTTTCCCGGCGGACCATTTCCCGGAAACGAGATCCTTTGGGCAGTTGCGGCATTTGCGGCGGTGCTGACGGCGATCTATATGACGCGAATGATGGTGATGACATTTTGGGGCACGGAACGTTTTCACGACGAATTGCCGCACGATGAAAATGCCGATCATCACGCCGATGATGACGATCATCACCACGTCTTACCGGCAGATTTCAAACCGCACGAATCTTCGTGGGTTATGACGCTGCCGCTGATAATTTTGGCTGCTTTGGCGACGGTCGGCGGACTCGTCGGAATTCCCTATGCGGTCAGTTCGCTTCCGGTCGTTAGTTCTATCGTCGGCGAAGACGCGAATCGTTTCGAACACGTTTTGGAACCTGTCATTGCAAAAAGCGGCCACGAAACACAAAGCCACGCAGTTCCCGAAACTGTTTCCGCAGGCGAACATGCATCTGCCGAACATTCGCCCGAAGCCGTTTCGCATGAACGCTGGCTTGCGGCTCTTTCAACGCTTTTGGCTGTATTCGGCATTGTCGTCGGCTGGGTCATGTTCATCAAAACGCCGCTTCGAAAAATGCCAAGAATACTCGAAGAAAAATGGCATCTTGACGAATTTTACAATGGCTGGATCGTCGATCCGATCACACGGTTTTCGACGAACGGACTTTGGAAAGGCGTCGATGTCGGCTTTGTTGACGGCATAGTCAACGGCATCGGACATTTTATACAAGAAGTTGCTCGTGTGCTCAAAGGCCTTCAGATCGGATACATTCGAAGTTATGCGGCGGTCGTCGTACTCGGAGCCGTCGTCGTTATCGGTTATTTTATTTATTACGGATTAAAGCTGATCGGATAAACGTGGAATTTTATGGAATTGTCCGTAAATGATGATGTGGTCGCACGCGAGGCGACCGAGAGCGACATTGATAAAGCCATACGCGGATTGAAAGATCAGGGCGACGGCACTTTCGCTATTCTGACATTGTTCGAGGACAGCTTTATTCAAACCGTTTATGCCGACGGCGGATTTGGTCTTGAGTATAAAAAAGACGAGGACCTGTTCGGATGTTCCGACGAACCGAACGAAGACGATGTGGTGAAAGCTTTCACTTATTATCTTGGCCGCGACGAACGTCTGACATCGGAATTCAGTTGGGAACCGGTTGAATATTAAATGAAGACAAAGTTAGTTGAACCGACTAACCGAAGCAAATGAATTTTATTAACGAAAATCTTATTACGATCCTCATCCTGCTGCCTGTGTTCGGTGCGATCGGGCTTGTTTGTTATCAGCTCATCGCAAAGAACGAAGAGCATTTGAAATGGATAACGCTCGGTGTGACGCTGATCGGCTTTTTAATATCGCTAGTCGTCGTTTTCGACCGCGGCAGCCTGTCGGCAAATGGATTTTATTTTGAACAGAATATTCCGTGGATCAGCGCGGTAAATGCGAATTATCACGTTGGTATTGACGGCCTGAGCCTTTGGCTCGTCGTGCTTACGAATCTGATAATGCCGATCTCGGTCCTGTCGGCATGGAATGCCGTCGAAAAACACAGGCCGGCATTTTTCGCGTTCCTGCTGCTGCTGCAGAGCGCTATGCTCGGTGTTTTTGTTTCGCTTGATCTGCTCGTCTTTTATTTATTTTTCGAAGCGTCTCTTGTTCCGATGTTCTTCCTGATCGGCATTTGGGGCGGACAGAATCGAATTTACGCGGCGGTCAAATTCTTTATTTTCACGGCTTTCGGCAGTTTGCTGATGCTTGCCGCGATCATTGCCTTGTTCTTTATTTACGCAAGCCAAACCGGCCAACCCGGCACGTTCGATTTCGTAACGCTGGCGAATGCTCTTAAGGTTGGAACGATGACATTCAGCGGCGAATGGGCAACCGCGGGAACGCTTCTGTTCTTTGCTTTCGCACTTTCATTTGCGATTAAAGTTCCGATATTTCCGCTTCATACTTGGCTTCCAGATGCTCATACAGAAGCACCGACCGCAGGTTCCGTGATCCTTGCCGCGATCCTTTTGAAAATGGGAACGTATGGTTTGATGCGTTTCAATTTCGTTCTCTTTCCGGACTCAAGCCGTGAATTTGCCTGGATCTTTATAATTCTCGCGATCATCGGAATTATTTATGGAGCTCTTGTCGCAATGGTTCAGCCGGATATAAAACGGCTTGTCGCTTATTCATCCGTCGCACATATGGGCTTTGTCATTCTCGGCATGTTCTCGTTCACTGAATGGGGAATGCAGGGTGCGGTTTACCAAATGCTCAACCACGGCATTTCGACCGGAGCATTATTCTTGCTCGTTGGATTTATTTACGAACGCCGTCACACAAGAGAGATCACGGAATACGGCGGCATTTCGTCCGTCATGCCGTTATATGCGACATTTTGGGTATTTACCGTGATGTCTTCGATCGGGCTGCCGTTCTTGAACGGTTTTGTCGGCGAATTTTTGATAATGCTGGGAATGTGGAAATCGAATATCCTTTCGGTCACCGCAACGGCAAATTGGAATTACATAGCAACATTGTTTGCCGGAATCGGCGTAATCCTCGCGGCTGTTTACCTGCTCTGGCTCGTTCAGCGTGTATTTTTCGGAAAGATCACGAACGACAAGAACCGCTCGCTGAAAGACCTTTCGCCGCGTGAGATCGGTTTAATGATACCGCTTCTTATTTTAATGGTCGTCATGGGCGTTTATCCAAAACCGTTCCTTGAAGCAACACACGATTCGGTCGTCGCCATTCAAGAACGCGTTATGAAACAAGCCGGCGGATCGTTCGACGAAAAGGAAAAGGCCGCAGAACAAAAGAAAGAAAGAACCACGGCCGAGGTCCATCAACAACAGTAAAATGAATACGTTTTTATTAGCACAGCTAACTCCGCCAAACATCGACCTTTCGATGATCGCTCCTGAAATGATCGTCGCATTGACCGGCATTTTCGTCATGGTCTATGACGTTTTCTTTCCGAAACAGCGAAAGGTTACGGGCATCGTCTGTTTGATCGGCCTTTTGATCTCCGGCTTGATGCTTTTTTCGATCTGGGACAACACCGGTTTTGCTGCCAATGCCTGGAGCGGAATGGTCGCTCACGATAATCTCCGTATGGGATTTTCGGTCGTCTTTTTGCTGATCTCGGCTCTGACCATTTTAATGTCCAGTCTTTGGGTCGAGGTCGAGGACGTTCCGGTCGGCGAATACCACGCACTGTTGATGTTCGCGACATTCGGAATGATGCTGATGGCCGCCGGCAACGATCTTGTCGTGATATTCCTCGGACTCGAAACGCTTTCGATCTCGACATACGTTATGGCCGGGCTTCGTAAAACGGATCTCAAATCCAATGAAGCCGCGATGAAGTATTTCATTCTGGGTTCGCTTGCTTCGGCATTCTTATTGTATGGAATGGCTCTCGTTTACGGTGCGGCCGGATCGACGAATATTACCGAGATCGCGCAGAAAATAGCCGATCCGAATTTCCCCGGACTGTTTCTGATCGGTGCCGCTATGATGATCGTCGGCTTTGGCTTTAAGGTCGCGGCGGTTCCCTTTCACGTTTGGACTCCGGATGTTTACGAAGGAGCTCCAACGCCGATCACAAGCTTTATGGCGGCCGGGCCAAAGGCCGCTGCTTTTGCCGCGTTCGTTCGTGTATTCGTTCTCGGTTTTCCGATGTTGGCCGAATTCCCGACATCCGTTTACCTGCACGATTCCTGGATGGCGATCTTAAGTATTCTCGCACTTCTTTCAATGACCGTCGGCAACATCGCGGCGATCGTTCAGAACAACGTCAAACGAATGCTGGCATTTTCGTCGATCTCGCATGCCGGCTACGCAATGGTCGGATTTATCGGAGCCGGTGCCGCAAAAACGCCTGAGGCTCGCGACGCCGCCATCGCCGCGGTCGCTCTTTATATGCTCGCCTATGCGATCACAAATATCGGTGCATTTTCGATAATCGCGATCGTCGGCAAAAAGAACGACCGCCGCACCGAATTCGAAGATTTCAACGGCATCGGATTCAAGTCGCCTGAGATCGCATTTCCGCTGGCTCTGTTCATGCTCAGCCTTTTAGGCTTACCGCTGACCGCCGGATTTGTCGGCAAAGTTCTGGTTTTCCGTCCGGCACTTGAAGCCGGAAACACATTGCTGACCATAGTTGTCGTCGGCGCGGTTATAAACACCGCGATATCGGCATATTTTTATCTGCGGTTCATCGTCGTTATGTTCTTCCGCGAACGCACGACCGAATGGAAACGTCCGCATATTCCGGCCGGACTTGCGGCAGCCGTAATTATCACGGTTCTCGGTGTTTTCTATATCGGCATTTTTGGTAATTCTGTCATCGAAAAGTTTTCGCGTTCGATACCGGCAGTACAAGCGAACGTCCGTTAATTTCAAAATGGGTTTAACGGACAAGATCCGCGATGCGGCACGCGATGTTTGGATACCGACGATCTACGAAGAAAAGATACGTCCGCAGCGAACTCGATCCGTCGAATTGGATATACCCGAAAAACTGAATTCGCCAAAAATAATGCACACGCTTTTGGGCATCGAACTACAGATCGGCAAAACCCGCATCGCGTGTCCCGATCTGTCAACCGCACGCTATATGCGGATATTTGCTAGAATAGGTTCCGGCGCATTTGCAATGCCCTATGATATAACGCGGCTTTCGTCGATCGCTGATGAGTTGGAGGCCGGGTGGCAAAAGACCTTGCTTTACATAACACAATTTACGAGCGGCAAAACGCCGCAAACGGCCGGAAAGACAAAAGCAGTTATCGCAAAAGAAATGCGTCAGGAGATAAAAAAGATCGGCGCCGGCGAGAAGATGCCGCTTTTTAACAAACCCACTAAGCAGCGAAATGCATCTTAATCTTGGGGATCATTAAAATTATATTTCGATTTAATAGTAATTTATCTTAAAATCAATACCGATGTTCGATGCAGCAGTAAAAACAACAAAGCCGGAAGAATTACCCTTTCCGTATAACAAACGCACTTTCTGTAAATATGAACCGATCGAGCGGTCGATAGACCATGCAAAGGTTCTGATCGTGAACAGTCTTTTGCGTTATGAATCGGATCTTTCCGATCTGGCGGTCAAAGATTGGGGCGATGCCGTAGATTCAAAATTAAAGTTCGAACGAAAGATATCTTCGATGGCCTGCAACAACATTGCGCGAAATGTTCTGCGGCTCGTCAAAAAGCCGAAAACGCTGACCGTTCATCTTTCGGAAATGGAAAAAGCCGTCAAGGCATACGAACCGGACGCCGTTGTTATGAGCGGCACGCTTTCGGATTTTGATTATTACAACCCGGAACAGATCGGAGCTGCCGGTAAATTTCTGCGTTCGACAAAAGTTCCCGTTCTCGCTATTTGCGGATCGCATCAGCTTGTCGGTGTTTCGTTTGGCTCTGATCTGCTTTTGCTCGATGGCGAAGATGTGAGCGAAAAACGTTCCGACCGGTTAGTAGAATATCAATATCGTTTTATAAAGATCACCGAACCGGAAGATCCGATCTTTGATGGAATAGACGATCATTCGTCCGGCGTTTGGCAGGATTACACAAAAGAAGACGACATTTTGCGCGTTTGGCAAAACCACGGTGTACAGGTCGATGGTGTCCCCGCGGGCTTTAAGCTTTTGGCGACATCGTATCTCTGCAAAAATCAGATGATGGTCAAACGTTCGGATGGCCAGCTTATTTACAGCGTCCAATTTCACCTCGAAAAATCATTCGAAGATTGGTCAAAGAACCCGACGCGTTGGGAACACCCAAATGAATCGCGCGACGGCCGCATACTGTTCGAAAATTTTCTCCAACTAGCTCTAGATCACCGAAGCTAAACAATATCTAAGGTACATTTTCCATCGTGTTTTTGATGAGCATATCGACGACAGCATTAAAATCGCCGCCGCTTTCTTCGAATACTTTTAGCTGTTCATCTGCCGATGTCCCGCGGTCGAGTATCGTGTGAATATGTTCGATCTCAGAACGCGAACCGAGCGGATCGACAACATCATCGACAAATTCCAAAAGCTCGCGGATCAGATCTTTGACCGGCACTTCTTTCTGTTTGCCGAGATCCAATAATTTACCATCAAGCCCGTAACGGATCGCACGCCATTTATTCTCAAGGATCAAACGCCTGTGATAGATGCGGAATCCGAGATTGCTGTCCGTAAGGCGGTGAAGTTTGCAGACGATCGCCTGAAAAAGTGCGGCGACCGCTATCGTGTCATCGACCCGCGTCGGAATATCACACACGCGAAATTCAAGCGTCGGGAACAAATGATGCGGCCGAACATCCCACCAGATCTTCGAACCGTCTTGAATACAATTCATCTTGACCAACAGATCTACATAAGCCTGATACTGCGCGTAAGATTCGAAATGATCGGGGATCTCCGTTCGCGGAAACTTTTTGAAAACCTCGGAGCGATATGATTTCAGGCCTGTGTTGAAGCCAAGCCAAAACGGCGACGATGTCGTAAGTGCCAAAACATGCGGCAGAAAATACCTAGCGGCGTTCATTATTTGAATGCGGCGTTCCAGGTCAGGAACTCCGACATGAACGTGCACGCCAAAGATCAGAAGGCTGCGGGCGACCATTTGCAGCTCGTCAACGAGCAATTTGTAACGGTCACCGTCGTATATTTCCTGCTCGGACCATTTTGAGAATGGATGCGTCGAAGCCGCGACGATCTCCATTCCTTTTTTCTTTGACAGGCCGGAGATTATTCGCCTCAGTGTGCTGATGTCTTCGCGTGCTTCCTGGATATTGGCGCAAACTCCGGTACCGACTTCGATCATCGACTGGATCATTTCCGGTTTTATTTTCTCGCCAAGCAGCAATTTGCCTTCATCGAGAATTTCGGAGACATGCGATTTCAGCTCTCGTGTTTCGGGATCGACGATCTGAAATTCTTCTTCTATACCTAGCGTAAACTTTTCAAACATAATGTTCTTAAACTACAACCGGCCTTTTAGAAAGATATTTAATTGGACTGTTTCAATAATTCTACACGATGTCGGCTTAATCTGCCATAAATTATTTAGCCATTTTTTTTGCGATGTCTATAAAAGCGGCGGCGGCATGGGAAAGCACGGAATTTTTGCGGTATATGATATTCAACTTTCGCATAAACCGCATTTCGGGCACCGAAACACCGGCGAGCGTTCCATTATCGATCTCGGCCTGAGCGGTCAATTTTGGAACCAATGCGACGCCGATACCGGTTTCAACCAGACGTTTTATAGCTTCGAGCGACGGTAATTCAACCGGTATCCGAAGCGGCGTGTTCTGTTTTTCAAAAGTTTCAACCACCTTTTGACGATACGGAGAAATGGCATTATGAGCGATGAAATCCTGTTCACCGAGATCTTTGACGGAAACCCGCGAACGCGACGCCAGCGGATGTCCCGGAGCTGTGATCAGAACAAGTTCGTCATCAAAGACAGATATCGACCGCAGCGTTGGATCTTTTGGTTTGAATGAGATGATTCCGAGTTCGACCTCACGAGCGGTGATCTCTTTCGGGATGCGGCTGGCAACTCCGCGGCGAACCTCGATCTTTATTTTCGGATGTTCTTTTCGAAAAGCTTCGATCAGCGGCAGCAGAAAAAATACGGTGTGTTCATTTGCGCTGATGCTAACGCGGCCTTGATGCAGATCGCGCATTTCGCGCAGTTCGCGCGATGCATGACTTCGAAGATTAAGGATCTGGCCGGCATATTCGTATAGTATTTCACCGGCAAGCGTTAGAGTTCCGTCTTTTGATGATCGGTCAAAAAGTTTTTCTCCTACTTCTTGCTCCAAACGCCGAATAGCCTGGCTGACCGCAGGCTGTGTGCGGCCCAGAACCTCGGCAGCCCGCGAAAAACTCCTTTCCTTAGCTACCGCAACAAGCACTTCCAATTGATTGATGTCCATACACGTTTCTAATGAAAAATTATACTACATAACGCAACATAGCTAACTTACCCCGGAGAATGATCTATTTATTTTTCATTTTGTTTCTGACTGAAAGGTCCGACTCTGACGAGCAGGCAACGCGTAACCTTAGCGTTTGCATTTTTTAATTGTGCAAGTTACGATAAAGCCACGGGTTTACGCTTATTTGTTCCGCTTTTTTGGGGATGATATATATAATATACTTTCGATAGAAATTACGATCCTGCATAGATATGGGCTTTTCGACAACTGCGATCCACGCCGGAAATGAACCTGATTCCGCCACCGGCGCGGTAAGTGTTCCGATATATCAAACTTCTACTTACGCGCAAGACGGCCTAGGAATTCATAAAGGCTACGAATATGCCCGCACGCAAAACCCGACACGTTCTGCATTGGAAACGAATATCGCCGCACTTGAAGGCGCAAAATACGGTTTTGCATTTGCATCCGGAATGTCCGCGATCGATGCTGTTCTAAAGCTTGTAAAAGAAGGCGACCATGTCGTTCTAGGCGATAATACTTACGGCGGAACCTTTCGTCTTTTCAATAAGATACTTTCAAATTACGGCGTGGAATTCGACCTTGCGGATACGACCGATCATGCTTCGCTCGAACAAAAATTCCGCCCCAATACAAAATTGCTATTCGTCGAAACGCCGACAAATCCTGTAATGGCCGTGACGGATCTCGCGGCGGTTTCCGAACTTGCCCACGCACATGGAGCAAAGGTCGTTTGCGACAATACCTTTATGTCGCCTTATTTCCAACAGCCGCTTAAATTCGGCGTGGATATCGTCGTTCATTCCACCACAAAATATTTAAATGGACATTCGGACAGCGTCGGCGGATTTGTCGCATTAAGCGATGAACAAGATGCCGAATGGATAAAGTTCGTTCAAAACAGCGTCGGTGCGATACTTTCACCCTTCGATTCTTTTTTGGTGCTACGCGGAACGAAAACGCTTTCGATCAGAATGGAAGCTCACGACAAGAACGGCCGTATCGCAGCCAATTTTTTGGCCGAACACCCGAACGTCCAAAAGGTTTATTATCCCGGCCTCGCATCGCACCCGCAACATGAACTTGCAAAACGGCAGCAGACCGGTTTTGGCGGAATGGTAGCTTTTGAAACCGGCTCGCTGAATAACGCAAAAAAAGTTCTCGAAAACGTCAAACTATGTACATTGGGTGAGAGTCTGGGCGGTGTGGAATCGCTCATCTCGCATCCGGCTTCGATGACACATGCCGCAGTTCCGATCGAAAAACGCGAAGCTTTGGGAATTACCGACGGATTAGTGCGTGTTTCGGTTGGCATAGAAGATATTGAGGATATAATAGAAGACTTGGATAACGCTCTTCGGTAATTTCGCATTTCCGGTATTTGAGCAAAAAATGATCACGGATCCCCCGGTCCGAATTTAATTTATGACAACAGTTGAGATACATGCTACTTCTCATGTCGGCCGCGTTCGCCGCGGTAATGAGGATAACTATCTCTTGCTAAATATCTCGCGGTCTAAGGCTTGGACGAACACCCACGAGGAAAGCGAGTTCGTTATCGAATCCCAAAACTTCGATATTGACGACAATGGCGTTATTATCGCGGTTTCCGACGGCATGGGCGGAGCCCTCGCGGGCGAAGTAGCCAGTAAAATGGCGGTGGAATGCGTCTCGACCCAGTTGCTCGAAGAAGATGTCGATGCGACGTTAACGACCGAAGATTATGACCGTTATCTGATCTCGCGGCTTTATCATGCGACAGTTTACGCAAACTCCCTTATTCATCAACAAGGCCGGGCAGACGCACAATATCAGGGAATGGGAGCTACCTTTACAGGCATCGGCATTACACCAAGAACGGTTGACATCGTTCAGGTCGGCGACAGCCGTGCTTATTTAGTACGCAATTCTAAGATCTATCAGATAACAAAAGACCAATCGCTTGTACAACAATTGATAGATGCTCAGCAGATCTCGCCTGAAGAAGCCGAAACTCACACCTTAAAGAACGTAATATTACAAGCTCTGGGTGCCCAGAACGAGATATTCCCAGTTCCGGCCCGGTTTGTGCCTCAACAAAGCGATATTTTATTGATATGCAGCGACGGCCTTTCGAACAAGGTCAGCGCCGCCTCTATGCAGCGTATCGTCGTCCAACATTTTGATGATCTTGAAATGGCCTGTGCAGACCTTGTAACAGAAGCGAATAATGCCGGCGGCGAAGATAATATAACCGTGATACTTGCGAAGATCTCCGGCGAAGGCCTCGCGGAAACCGAAACGGATGAACTTCAGTTGGAAATACTCGATCTTGGCAATATCCATGACACAATGGATCAAGATACGACCGACGAGGACACCGCCGAGATCATTTAATTTTCCGGTTCACGCCACCCCAATCTTTCTTTGGAAACCCGGCGAACATATAACGAAGACCCTTCTACGGAAACTATCTCGACCTTTTCGCCTTCTTCCAGCTCGGTGTCTTCGCCGATCGGAAAAGCCGTCCATGTCGAACCGTAAACCTTTACCGCACCTTCGCGCAAAGCTCCGCGGCTGGCTTCCGTCACGGTTCCGATCCGGCCGGGCAGCGAATCAACGCCCATTTTCATCAGATCGTCGTCCTTGCCGACCAGATATTTAGAAAATATGGTTCGCGACATTGCGGTCAGGGCGACAGAAACTATCGCGAATACCGCGAACTGCCAGGCAAATCCAAATCCCGCAAACGCGAATACGGAAGCCGCCAACGCCCCGACGCCGAACCACAATAGCACGAAACCCATCGTGAAAGCTTCGGCTAGGATCAGCACGACCGCAATTACAAGCCAAATTATCCAAACTATTTGATCCATTTTTTCTATGTTTCCGCGAGTGTTGATAGAATGTTAGCACATTTACGGTTTTCCTTCAGCGGCTGTTCGCCGGCCATTCAGACGGTGTTGTTTGGCTGTTAAATGCAATTATGCTAATCTCATAAATCGTGCTGGGGTGGCGGAATTGGTAGACGCCCAGGACTTAAAATCCTGTGTCCTTAGGGACGTACGGGTTCGATTCCCGTCCCCAGTACCATTTACCTTCGATACTTTGTATCGAGGGTTTTCTTTTTGGCATATCTGTTGCAGACTTCTTAACGGAGGCCTATGACGGAAATGAAAAAACATAACAATAAATATTTATTCTTATTGCTCATGATCATCGGAATTGTCCTTGTTCCGGCTTATGAGACATATTCCCAAAACCGCTCGGTTACGGCTGCGGCCGAAAAGATTACCGGCGACCGTTTCAGGGTCACGGCCACGACACCCAAAGGCGCCAAGATCGTCGCCGTGTCAAAACCTTCTTCAGCGATGCTGAAAGCAATAGACAGTGGGCTTGCCGATCTTTTTGCGGTCGCCAAAAAGAATAAATATAAAAAACGACTAAACTATTCTGATTACACGATATACATAGCCAATCCGGATCGGCTGAAAGATGCCAACGGAGCTTATTCGCCGGATATCGCCGTCGGAGCGGCTCAATATGCCGGAACTGAATACGACAAGGGCGGATATATTTACGCGGCCGGAATGGTGCTTGACACCGCCCGAATGGCGTTCGTAATTGCCGAACATACAAAGAATTTCAGCCGTGTTTCCGATGTTGTCCGGTTCGAAGGCGAACACCTCGTGCTTTATCAGAACGACCGAAAAAGGTTTAACGAAACGCTGGATCACAGCAAAGGCGGCGGACATCCGATCCTGCAGTAACGGAAATAGTATGAACCTTATCCTAAAACGTTTATACATTGCTTGAAAAAAGTTTGCGAGATCAGAAAAATCGAATAAAATATTGGCATTCACATCGTTTAGCCAAGTTTTATCAAATGGCACGTACATTGCATTGTCTCTTTGCGGATGCATTTTGATCCGCGAAGATGGAGGTTGGTATGTTCTCTGTCGCAAATCTCGCTCGCATCTTCACAGTTCTTTTTTTGATCTTTGCAAATTATACGGCTTTGTCCGCTCAGACATCTTCGATAAACCAGATCCCGGCGGGAACACGCCTTTGGTTAAAAGCCGAGGCTCCGGTCGATTCAAGATTTTCGGCGGCGGACGACACATTTATGGCTCGGCTTTCGCGGCCGCTGATCATCAGAGACGTGATCGTCATCGATGCGGGCACAAAGGTCGAAGGCCGTGTCGTTAGATCTAAAGAAGCCGGATTCGGCGGACGAAACGGCCAGCTTTCCGTGGTCTTTGAAACGATGTTCTTCGACAAAGACAAAACACGGACGATCAGAGGTGAATTAACGGATCCGCTTAATGCCGGTTCTTCGCGGATAATAAATACCGCGGCGATCGGCGGCTCGACTGCCGCAGGCGCGATCATCGGTATCTCGACCCGTTCTAAGCACGGAGGTTTGATCGGAGCCGGCATCGGAGCAGGCGGCGGTATCGGATTCGCTCTTTTACGAAAAGGAAAAAATGTAGGTATCGGAAAAGACGAGGAATTTGAGATCGAATTATTACAAGAACTGAATCTTCCGGTAATAGATTTCTAAAAATATAAAATTGGCTAACGGTGTGAAAGTCTTTGGCCAAAACGAAAAGACCTGATGCGAAGGGGAGAGCGCATCGGGTTTTTTCACTTTTACCCAGCCCGAATAACCTGTGTTTTTGCCGTTTACCGCCGACTGTGAGAAAATACTAGCTTATTTTAACAAGCATATTAATATAAAAGGAAGGTATAAAAATGGCCGGAAGACATAAGGTAACAGTCGTCGGCGCCGGAAATGTAGGCGCGACCGCTGCTCATTGGATCGCCAGCAAGGAATTAGCTGACGTCGTATTGGTCGATATCGTAGAAGGAACGCCGCAGGGAAAATCGCTTGATCTGGCTCAGGCCGCTCCTATCGATGGCTTTGACGTAAAGCTTGTCGGTTCAAATTCATACGAAGATACCGCAAATTCGGATGTCGTGATCATAACTGCCGGATTGCCCCGCAAACCCGGAATGAGCCGCGACGACCTGCTTAAAACAAATTCGGATATCGTCGGACAGGTTACCGAACAGGTAGCGAAATATTCGCCGAATGCTTTTATCATCGTGGTTTCAAATCCGCTTGATGCAATGGCACAGGTCGCTTTCCGCCGTTCGGGTTTCCCGAAGAATCGCGTACTCGGTATGGCAGGCGTTTTGGATTCGGCTCGTATGCGTTGCTTCCTTGCTGAGGCTCTTAATGTTTCGGTCGAAAATGTAACTGCTTTTGTTCTCGGCGGCCACGGCGACACAATGGTTCCGCTTCCGCGCTATTCGACCTGCGCCGGCATTCCCATCACCGAACTTTTGCCTGCGGATCAGATCGATGCGATCATCAAACGCACGGCCAACGGCGGAGCCGAGATCGTCGGTTTGTTAAAAACAGGATCAGCCTTTTATGCACCGAGCCTCGGCGCCGTTGAAATGACAGAGGCAATTCTTAAGGACAAGAAAAAGATCTTGCCGTGCGCGGTTTTCCTCGAAGGCGAATACGGCATCAATAACCTGTTCGTCGGAGTTCCTGTCAAACTCGGCAAGAACGGTGTCGAGCAGATCATCGAGATCAACCTCACAAATGATGAACGTGCCGCTCTACAGAAAAGTGCTGGCGCCGTTCAGGAACTCATCGATATTCTCGGCGTCTAAAATTTAATTATCCTCAACTTTTTTAATGCAGGCCAAAAGCCTGCATTTTTTTGTCACCCGCCGTTCATTTTGACCGAAAAAATAATTCAAAATGACGGATTTTGTTAGCTCTTATTTTAGGCATATTTCTCTAAACCTTTTAATAGCATTGTTTATGTCATTGGCACACGCCTTGATATAAAGCCCGCAAGTGCAGCCACATTTAAAGCTGCTTTATTAGGAGAAATTAATGCAACGACAGAAACAGAATTTTGGGTTTATTAAAAAGGCTATCTCGCTCGCATTGGTCGGTTCATTCACGCTGACCAGTGTCGCCGCCCAATCATTCGTGCCCACGAATTCGTCATCCGCGGTTTATTACAATAACGTCAAATCGTTTACCACCGATCTAACTCAGCTTGGCCGTAATGGAAGACTGAGCGCGAACCTAAATTTTGAAAGCGGGGCCACACGCTTAGTAAAAATGTTAGGCGAAGGTGTAACAAAACAGCCGTTATTAACCGATGAAACAGGTATTGCTGCCGATATGGCAGTTAAACAGCTTGCTTCACAAATAGCCGCGGGTGACGCCCCCAATAATTTATTGGATTCGTCGGTCATCAAGTTGGAAACAGCCATTCTTTTTTCGAATTTTTCTTCGCGAAAAGACATAGCCGCCGCCGTCAATTCGATCATTGACAAAACGATCGAAAGCAAAGGATCGCAGATCCTGTTCATTGACGATCTCGCCGGCATCGTCGATCTGAAAGACACCGGAAACAAGCTTTTGACCGCGATCAAAGAAGGAAAGATCCGCGTCATCGGCGGAAATTCGAACGCAGCTTTCGGGGCTTTGTCGTCATCAAATGCCGAAATAAATAACGCATTTGAACGTATCGATCTTACAAATATATCGGCTACTGATGAAGGAACATTTGTAAACGAATACCGCGGCGATAACGTTGCTCCTGATATTCGGGAAATGATGCAGGCCGACCCAACCGGAAATACGCGTCTAGATGTCATCGTACAGGCAAAAAGCGTGTCGGATCCGGCATTGCGTTCGGTCATCGCCAGCGGCGAAGCACGCATTATCGACCATATCGGAAATAATACTCTTTTGGTCAATATGCCGCTTTCGACCGTTAATGCTCTTTCGCTCAGCGGTCAGGTAAATTATCTTTCTCCGAACAGAACGACGCAGGTAACCGGACACATAGAAGATACGCTCGGCGTTACTTTGGTTCGAAACCAAGCCGCGACGCCAACACGTTCGGCTTATACACTCGATGGTTCCGGCATCGGCATCGCCGTACTCGATTCGGGCATTTACACAGATCACAATGGTTTTCGCAGCAATAACGTATCGCGTGTTGTCGCGAATGTTAATTTTACTTCGTCGAATGCAAATGATACCGGCGATGCATACGGCCACGGAACTCATGTTGCCGGGATCGCCGCCGGAAATTCGACGGTTTCGAACGGCGCATACCGCGGCATTGCGAACAAAGCAAATATCGTTAACGTCAAAGTTCTGAACAACGAAGGCACGGGCAATGTCGCATGGCTTCTGAACGGACTTAATTGGGTGCTCGAACATCGTGCCCAATATAATATCAAGGTCGTCAATCTAAGCCTCGGAACTACCGCCGTTGATTCTTATACAAATGATCCGGTTACCGTAAAAGTAAAAGAGCTGGTCAATTCCGGCATTGTCGTTATCGCGGCTGCCGGAAATCTCGGCAAAAACAATAGCGGCCAGGAAACTTACGGCCGTATTCATTCGCCGGGCAACAGTCCATACGCGATAACCGTCGGAGCTTCGAATTCTTTTGATACGACAAACCGTAGTGACGACGGCATCGCTTCGTACAGTTCGCGTGGACCGACCCGCAGTTTTTATACCAATAGCAGCGGAACCAAGGTTTATGACAATTTGATCAAACCTGATCTCGTTTCTCCGGGCAATAAGGTCATTTCTTATAGATCTTTGAATAACCTGATCAGCTTAAATAATCCAAACCTGAATGTACTTCAGCTTGGCGATCAGGATGCGATGATGTTAATGAGCGGCACATCAATGTCCGCTCCGGAAGTTGCCGGAACAGCCGCTTTGCTGCTTCAGGTCAATCCGAAATTAACGCCGGGCATGATCAAAATGATCATGCAGTACACCGCACAACCGCTAGCCGGCGCCAATATGCTTCAGCAAGGCGCCGGAGAGTTGAACATTGACGGAGCTGTCAGACTCGCGGCTTCGCTTAAAACCAACACCGATTTCCAAACGCTTGCTTTGGGAACTTCGATCACCGACAATGCGGCTCTATCACCGACCTCAACGATCGGCGGCGGAACTTTTAATTGGTCGCAGACCGCGGTCACCGGACACGCGTTCATAACCGGCAGCGATCTCATTAGTAAATTCCAAAAGGTATATCGTCGGGAAAATACCTTAAATGACGGCGTTTTGATCGGCGACGGAGTATTGACGCTTAACGTCAATAGTTTCTATACATCCGGACTTACATTGAACACGCAGATCCCGACCAGCGACGGCGGAGCATTCGGTTCCGGCAGCCCGATCTTATCCAGCGGCGTTCTTATAGGCGACGGTGTTCTGATCGGTGACGGCGTGCTGATAGGCGACGGTGTTCTGATCGGCGACGGTGTTTTGATCGGCGACGGCGTCCTAATAGGCGACGGTGTTTTGATCGGCGACGGCGTTCTGATCGGCGACTGATCGTATTGAATTTTCAAACTGAAGAGCGAGACCTGTAGATCGGCTTAAGTTTTTAGGTCGATCTACATGTCAAAATTGATAATTTACACTCACTCACTCATTCCTCCCTCGAGTTACCTCAATCAGAATATAAGTTGAACTGTGTTAAAAATTCGACAACATAGTTTTAATTTTATATTCTAGATACGGCATTAAGCCATAGTGCGATAATCTCCATGAACAGCGAGGAAAAGAACAAGATCTTTAAGGTTGTGATGATCGTAGCCGGCATCGGCTGTGTCGGCCTTGCTTTGCTTACGCTCGATATCGCCCGCTTGGATTTCGTTGCCTTAGCTCTTTTTACTGTCGCCATTCTTTTCAGTTCGCGAATAACCATTCCGATCCCGAGATTCAAATCGCGCATTTCGCCGTCAGATCTTTTCGTTTTTGTTGCGCTGATCTTGTATGGCGGAGAGTTCGCCGTCTTGTTGGCGGCTGGCGAAGCTTTCTTCGCATCGCTTCATTTCTGCAATAAAAAGGTCACCGGTTTGGTCAATGCATCATCGATGGCTTTGTCCACGACATTGGCTTTTGCGGCTTTAAAAGCATTCGATCTTTACAGTATTCCCCAACTGCATGGAAGAAACGGCAAATTCGCTGATTTTATAATGGTACTTTGCGTACTTGCCTTGGTTCAGTTTCTCGCCAACACGGCGATCACGGCCATACACGAATCGCTCAATACCGATCTGCCGATATTCCAGGTTTGGCGAAAGAATTATTTATGGTCATTCTTGACATACTTTGTCGGAGCGGCCAGTTCGGGTGCGTTGGTGCAATTATCGGATATGCTCGGCTTCGGTGTGCTGCTGGCTACCTTTCCGGTGATTCTATTCATATTTTTAACATACAAAACATACTACGCGAACATTTCTCTTTCGCTGGAACAAACCAGAGAAGCGAATGAAGCGGCTCGTAAATTGGAAGAAAGCTCTGCGGCTTTGCGCGAATCCGAGCACAGATTTCGAAGCGCCTTTACGCACGCTCCGATCGGCATCGCGATAGTTTCCCCGATGGGCAAATGGCTGAAGGTCAATAAGGAGATGACGAAGATCCTCGGTTATTCGCAGGAAGAATTTCTCTCTAAGGATTTTCAATCGATGGTTCACCCGAAAGATATTCCGGCAACTTTGCGGGTCATCAGAGAGATCTTGGAAGGAAAGCGTGAAAGCGGAGAGCTGGAAAAAAGATACATTGACAAAAATGGCGAAACGGTTTGGACAACTTGGGGCGTTTCCGCGGCCGGCGACGTCCGAACGGAATTCTCAAATTTGATCTTTCAGGTTCAGGATATAACCGACAAGAAGCTGATCAACGAAAGACTTTTGCACGATGCGACACACGATCCGCTGACCAAGCTTCCTAATCGTTCATATTTTATGGAACGCCTCACGTCCGCATTAGCGGCGTCGCGTGCGAACAAAGAGCATAAGATCAGTGTGCTTTTTATAGACCTTGATCGTTTTAAGAACGTTAACGACAGTCTGGGTCATCATCTTGGCGACAAACTTCTGATAACGATAGCCGAACGGCTGAATGAATGCGTCCGTCCGGGCGATCTCATAGCACGGCTCGGCGGCGATGAATTTACGATCCTGGTCGAAGGCGATTTCGATCACGATGAAGTCCAAAACATCGCAAAGCGCATCAATCGAAAATTCGGAACGCCGTTCGAACTTGATGGACACGAGATCTATAGTTCGGCAAGTATCGGAATACTTAACGCACTAGATTCGCACAAATCGGCAGAGGAAATGATGCGCGATGCGGATACGGCTATGTATCAGGCGAAACGCGGCGGAAAGGCGCGGCATGAGATCTTTACGGAAACGATGCATCACCAAGCCAAGGAAACTCTGCGGCTGGAAACGGATCTTCGGCGGGCAATAAAGCAGAGAGAATTCTCGGTCGTTTATCAGCCTATCTATTCGCTGTCGACCGGCGAAGTGCAGGGATTGGAAGCTTTGGCACGTTGGCATCATCCGACACTCGGCGATCTTCAGCCGCGGCGTTTTATAGAACTTGCCGAAGAGATCGGCATGATCGACGACCTCGTCCGGTTGGTTATGGAAAAAGCGTGTTCGGAGATCGGACAGCTTATAGAAGAAAATAATATCGGCGAAGGATTTCGTCTCGGCATTAATTTATCGTCGCGGCAGTTCGGCCACCGAAAGCTCGTCGGCATGATCGAGAATATTTTGCTCGAAACCGAATTCCCTGCTGAAAACTTAAATCTTGAGATCACCGAATCGGCATTCTTTGAACATCAGGACAGAGCCGTCAAGATGCTGCATAGGCTCAGAAAGCTTGGCATTACAATAGACATAGACGATTTTGGAACCGGATATTCAAATCTGGGATGTCTGGTCAAATTGCCGATAACGGCATTAAAGATCGACAGATCTTTTATTAAACCGTCTAACGATGACCGGTCGAACGAAGAGATCGTTCGAACAATTTTAGCAATGGCAAAATCGCTTGGGTTAAAAGTGATCGCGGTCGGAGCGGAAACCGAAGAACAGATCGAGAATCTGCGGGCAATGAATTGCGACGGTGTTCAGGGATTTGCTCTTTCAAAGCCGATGAATTTTGAACGAACCAAGAATTTTCTAGAAAGAAATACCGGGCATATTAACCCGGCATCTCAATTCAACGATATAGAAATGGTTCCAACTGTTCAGTAACTTATTTCTTAAGCCAACCGAACAAAGCATTTACGGTTATCTCACGATTCGTTTCATAGATAGCTCTCGTGAGCGGTATCGACATCGGACATACCTGCACGCAGTTCTGAGCATTTCCGCAATTTGTTATTCCGTCGTCTTCCATCAATCCGTTCAATCTGTCGTCCATATTCATTTTTCCGGTCGGATGCATATTGAACAATCTGGTCTGTGCTATCGCCTGCGGGCCAATGTAGTTATCGTCACCGTATTGCGGACAAGCTTCGAGGCAGCATCCGCACGTCATACATCGCGAATAAGCATATCGTTCCTGGGCGATCTCATTCGAAATATGCGGTCCCGGACCGAGGTCATAACTGCCGTCGAGTTCGACCCAAGCGTGAACACGTTTTAAATAATCGAACATCTGCGAACGATCGACCTTTAGATCGCGGACATTCGGAAACTTACTCATCGGCTCAAGCGTTATGGTGTCGCCGCCTGTAAGCAACAAAAGGTCATCGACCAAGGCTGAACAAGATTGGCGTACGCGACCGTTTATGACCATTGTGCAAATGCCGCAAACCTGTTCCAGACAGCTCATATCCCAAACCGGCGGAGATGTCTCTTTGCCTTCCATCGTGACCGGATTTTTTCGGATATCCATCAAAGCCGATATCACATTAAGATTGCGGCGGTATGGAAGCTCGAACGTTTCCCAATAGGCGTTCGCTCCTTCTTTTTCGCGTCGCTGGATCTTGATCTTTATCGTTTTCGGCGGATCGTCCAGCCGCTTCTTTTCTACGTGTGCATTTGTTGTCATATTTAGTCAACTTCCCATTTTTCCATAACGTTGATAGTCAGAAAAATAAAGTACGATCATTTTGCCGTCTTTGGAATATGGATAGAACAATTCATAATTTCCATCTGAGGCCGAAAATCTTTGCTCGGTCAGCCCTTGATCGAACACCTTATTCAAATATTCTTTTTCCTCGACATTCGTAGGCAATAAATAAGATCGTTTATCCGGTAAGATCAATTCTTTGTTGTCATCGTAACTATCAGAATATTCCCGAAAAGCCAAAAATACCGGATCACCGTCAATAGAATCTTTTAATACCACGGACATATGCGGGAAACTCTTTTCGGTCTCTTCAAAGAAATTAAGCGTATCGCGTGTTTCGTTCAGCCAAGCAGGGTCGAAACTGTAATTGAGCATTCGATCCGATTTTTGTATATTCGATTCGATCACAGACCGAGCCGAATTTATTAACATTACCTCTTTCTTCTTTGAAGTGTAATAATCTCCGGCAAACAAAAGCCCGAACAGCAGCGGGAATGTCAGTATGATCGCAGCGATCAACTTCAATGGCATTCGGCGCATTTCGCTTACCGCATCTTGATTATGCTTTTCCGCGATGCGGGTCAGATTGAACATCACGTTGATCATCAAAGCCCCACTCATCAACGCGATAATACCCAGAACACTCATTGCGAATATCTCGGAGATATTCTGTCGAAATATTCTTAGTCCAAAAACTTGAACGGAAATGAAAGTAAAAACCCAATAGATCAATAAGACGATCGCTATTGAAGCAACCACATTACTTATTTTTACAAGAGTTTTAAGGTTCATTTCTTAAGAGCCTAAATTAATCTTCTTTAACTTTCTCGGCTTCCTCGGCAAGCATTTCTTCGCGGCCTTCGGGTTTTAGTTCGCTTCCCTGTTGTTCGGGTTCCTCGTGCGTTGTCGAATAATTGCGCTCACGCGGTTCAAGCAGAGATATATCCACCGGCTGATAGCTGAGGATCGGTGCTTCGGCCGAGTATTCCGCGATCGTTGTTTTTAAGAAATTCTCATCATCGCGTTTCGGAAAATCCGGTTTGTAATGAGCACCGCGTGATTCATTCCTGTTCAAAGCTCCGAGAGTTATCACGCGGGCGAGCTGAAGCATATTCCAAAGCTGCCGTGCATGCGGAACAGCTTGGGTCGCCCATAGATTCGAATCATTTATCGAAATATGCTGATAACGATCTATCAGTTCCAAAAGCTTTTCGTCGGTCGCCTTTAACCGGTCGTTGTATCGAACGACGGTTACATTTTCCGTCATCACTTTGCCAAGTTCATCGTGGATCTTATATTGATTTTCCGTGCCTTCGTTGGAAATGATGCTTTCGTTCAGTTCGGCCTGACGCTTTAGTTCATTGTCATAAAGCCCGTTCGTTTCGGTTTTGCCGCGTTCGACATTTTCGGCATATTCCATAGCCGAAGGAGCTGCGGTAAAGCCGCCGTAAACGCATGAAAGCAATGAGTTTGCACCGAGACGGTTCGCGCCGTGGATCGAATAATCGCATTCGCCGGCCGCAAACAATCCGGGAATATTTGTCCGCTGCTGGTCATCGACCCAAAGTCCGCCCATCGAATAATGAACGCCCGGGAATATTCGCATCGGCACAAATCTCGGGTCGTCGCCGACGAACATTTCGTATATCTCGAGGATGGCTCCTAGTTTTCGTGTAAGTGTTTCAGCCGGTATGTGAGTCAGATCCAAGAAAACCTGATTCTCGCCGCCGATGCCGTGACCGTCCAAACAAACCTGGAATATCTCGCGCGTCGCAATATCTCTCGGAACCAGATTGCCGTAAGCCGGATATTTTTCTTCAAGAAAATACCATCGTTCCGCATCGGGAATGTCCTGAGGTTTGCGGACGTCCCCGTCCTGCCGCGGAACCCAAACACGGCCGCCTTCGCCGCGGGCGGATTCGCTCATCAAACGCAGCTTGTCTTCGCCCGGGATCGAGGTCGGATGAACCTGTATGAATTCGCCGTTCGCATAATAAGCTCCTTGCTGATAACACGCCGAAGCGGCACTTCCGGTACACGTCATGGAATTCGTCGATTTGCCGAATATCAAACCCGGACCGCCGGTCGCCATTATCACGGCATCTGCGGGAAATGACCGCAATTCCAAAGACTGCAGGTTCATTGCGATGACGCCGCGGCAAACCTGATGATCGTCCAACACAAGCGAAAGCATTTCCCAGCCTTCGTATTTATTTACTTTGCCCTGAACTTCCCAATTGCGCACCTGTTCGTCCAGAGCATACAAAAGCTGCTGGCCGGTCGAAGCTCCGGCAAACGCCGTTCGATGATGAAGCGTTCCGCCGAACCGGCGAAAATCCATCAAACCTTCTTTCGTACGCGAAAAAGGAACGCCCATTCGATCGAACAAATTAATGATCGACGGCGCCGAATTGCACATACGCTCGACCGGTTTTTGATTTGCCAAAAAATCTCCGCCGTAAACCGTGTCGTCAAAATGTATGAATGGGGAATCGCCTTCGCCTTTTGTGTTAACCGCTCCGTTGATGCCGCCTTGCGCACATACGGAATGCGAACGTTTAACAGGAACGACGGATATCATATCCACTTCGTGGCCGGCTTCCGCTATTTTCATCGCCGCCGACAGCCCCGCGAGTCCGCCGCCGATGATCACTATTTTCAAATCGTTCGATGCCATAAAATTATCGTATAACGGTCAAAGTTAAATTCGGCGCTGTATTTTGTGCCGTGTGTCCCGAACTCTCGCAAATAGCCTGAGGCATAATGCCGCATGGACGTCTAAATGACCATATTGCATTCAGACCGACTCCGAACAGCATTATCGCCAATAGGATACATGCGTATAGCGTATATTTTTGAGCCTTTTCGCCAACAACGATGCCCCAATCCACGGCGAACAACCAAAATCCGTAACCAAGATGCCATGCCGTCGCGGCAACGCCGAGAACATAGATCACGACGACCCACATCATCGCAAATTCACCGGCGACGATGTTATAAGCTTGGCTTGCGTGACCTGCGACCGGAACCTCGTTCAGTCCGGGAAGCAGTCCGAACCGCAGATTGAGCAAATGGAAAAGGATAAAGAAGAAAAGGAATATGCCGGTTATCCGCTGAAAAAGATAGAACCAGTTTCGCTGATATTTATAAACTATTACATTCGGCTTTGCTTCGCCCGAGATCAAAATACCATATATCGAATGGTAAAGAAGCGGCAAAAAGATACCGAATATCTCTATCAGCAAAAGGAACGGGATACCGTGTATATCCGCGACGGCCTTTTCAAACGCCGATTCGCCGTTCATTGCTTTCGAATTTGTGAACAGATGCACAAAATAGAACAGGCCGAGCGGCACAATGCCGGTCAGTTGGTGGATTTTGCGCAAGAGAAATGTATTGCTGAATTTTATAGCCATCCAATTCGCCTCGGTTTTTTTGATCAACTTTTTGAATTTGTCACTTGAGATTCTAAAACCAAACGCTCAAATCATCAATCTCAGCGGCGATAAATTTAACTAACACCTATAATAACCCTTTTTCTTATAAGTTAAAATGAAATCGCCTTTGCGAATTAGTAAGGAACGCTTATAATTTAATTATAATGTATAGGCGGTTCCATTATGCATATTGAGACACTGAAAGTTTTTTGCGATCTCGTCGATCTTCAGAGCTTTTCTTTGGCGGCTGAGCGCAATTTTGTTACTCAATCTGCGGTAAGCCAGCAGATCCGAGCATTGGAAGAAAAATTCAAACGGCGGCTGCTTGAACGCGTGCGCGGCCGACGCGAGGTAAAACTTACCGCCGCCGGCGAAGTATTCTACGAAGAATCGAAATTAGTTCTGGACGCCTACGAACACTTGCAGGAAAGCATTCGCGGCGTCGTTGGAACGATCGGCGGCAGCGTAAAAGTATCAACCGTTTACAGCGTCGGACTTCATGAACTACCGAGCAAGGTCAGCGAATTCATGACAAAATTCCCTTCGGCACGGATCGATCTTGAATATTCCCGAACGACAAAGGTCGTCCGCGATGTGCTGAACGGAACGGTCGAATTAGGCGTTCTTGCGTTTCCGGAACCGCGCCGCGGATTGATCATAAAAATGATGCCGAGCAACCGGCTGGTTCTCGCCTGCCCTCCTGATCATAAATTTGCAAAGCGTGCAAAGATCCGCGCAAAGGAGATCGAAGGCCTTGATCTTGTTATGTTCGAGCGCGACACGCCGACACGAAAAGCCATTGACCGCATACTGAAAAGCCTCGGCGTCGAAGTAAAAGCAGCGGCCGAATTTGATAATATCGAGACAATAAAACGCGCCGTTGAGGTTGGTTTCGGTCTAGCGATACTGCCTTTACCCTCTATAATACGTGCTGAACGCGACGGTTCGCTTGCTATTGTCGAATTAGCTGAAAAAGATTGGGTTCGTCCGGTCGGTGTTATTTATCGAAGCAATCGAACCCTCTCGCTGGCCGCAAAAAAGTTCGTCGCAATTCTCGAATCTAATATTTAGAAGATCCTATAATGTATAAGATGTTTATAGCTGTTTAAAACTCTATATAATTTTGTTATACTCTTTTCGTCATAAGTAGTTACATTCCATCTTCAACAAAAAAAGAACCGCATAAAGAATTTCTCTGATCCTATGAATTATATAGAATCGCAACCCGGATCCTCACCACATTTTGAACAGCGAACCGAATATATGTATGTTCGGATCGATGGCAGCGGCGTAGATTATAATGAGCAAAAAGAATGTTGGGAAAAGATCGCCGAAGAATTCAACCGATCGTCTCATTTTCGATTAATGGTCGAACAACGTTCGGGTCAGGGTCTTGATATGTCGGATGCTTTTCAGCTTTCCACGGAAATTGCTCAGATGGGATTTGAGGACTGCAAAGCAGCTTATGTCGATCCGAATGAGAAAAATATCGAGGTAAATGAATTTGCCGAGGTGGTTGCGATAAACCGCGGTTTTAACGGAAAGACCTTTACAAATATTGAAGATGCCGAAGCCTGGCTGCTTTCGAATTAAAGATCCAAACCTATTCGAGTTAGCGGTGAAGTAGGAGCCATTTCATTCAATGTACTCTGAAGCATCGGAAGCAAACCTTCCGCATCCATATATTCGCGGCCGAGCAGTCTTCTGAATTTTCGATCTTTCATCTCGCCGGTCAATTCCTTTACCAAACCTCTAAATAAAGCCGTTACGATCTCCGGTGCGAACTGCTTGCCCGAATTTCTGTGCAGATCCGCAAAAACCTCATTTGCCGGACGTCGGCGTTTATACGGCCGGTCGGTCGTCATCGCATCGAACGAATCGGCAAGATTCACGATCTTTGCAATATACGGAATTTCCTTATCATACAGTCCGTCGGGATAACCGTTTCCGTCGAGTCTTTCGTGATGATATTTTGCCGCAAGCGGAACCTCGGCGTATGGATGATGGATAGGCGAAAGGATATTAAAGCCGACCGACGGATGCCGGTTCAGCTCGGCGGATTCTTTTGCGTTGATCCGATACGGCGCATTTATTATTTTACGATCTACCGTTAATTTTCCGACGTCGTGCAAATAACCGGCAACGGCCGCACCTTCGACCTCGTCCGGTCCCCAACCGAGTTCGGTTCCTATTATCTCGGAATATTTCCCGACGCGAACCGAATGGCCTTCGGTGTATTTATCCTTGCTGTCGATCGCCGCGGCAAAAGCTTTTACCGTATCCGTATAGGTCATTCGCAGGTCATCGTAAAGTTTGCGGTTCTCTTCTGCCCGACGTTCGAGTTCGGCGAGCATATTGCGTTGGGCGATGGCCACGCCGATGTGTCTTCCCATTGCGCAGATCATTTCGCGGTCGTAACTTGAATAATCTTCGCCCGATGCTTTTTCGCCTAAAAATAAAGCGCCGACGATCTCGTCTCGGATCACCAACGGAACGAATAATTGAATAGAGGCTTTTTCGAAGCTGTTGTCGTAAACCTGAAAAAAAGGCAGAACCTTTGCCTGTTCGACCTCGATCGGAAAAAGTCCGTTGGTTAAGAACTGTCTTTCGTCCTCGTGGCAAAGTGACAGCCCAAGCGGAAAGTCATCGCCGAGCCCGCGTGCGGCCGAAAGATGCAGTTCGTGGCCGAAACGCGAAAATCTTGCAACACCGCCGCGCATTATCGCGATCGAACCCAGCAAAAGATGCAGCGACGTTCGGATCGTTTCCGGAAATGCATTCTTATTCGCAACTTCCTGCCCAAGTTCGGCAAGAGCTCCGAATGTATGTACGAGCTTATGTTTATTTTCGTCCATTATTAAGCAGCGCCAAGAACAACCGCATGGCGGCTGACGCCAAGCATATTAAATAATTCTATGGTGGATTCATTCACATCGGAAAATACGACCTTGGCTCCGGCGTTCGTCGCTGAATCTATTACACCAAGCAATATCGAAATGCCGATACTGTTGACGATCTCTGTCGCTGAAAAATCAACGACCAGTTTTTTATATCCGGCGTCGAGCTTTTGCCTGCATTCCCGCTCGATCTTTTCGCCTGAAAGCTTATTCAAATAATCGCCGGCCAAGACCACAGCAGAATCATCCTCGCCAAGACCCGCGAACGCAGATGCATTTTCCATAAAAGGCTAAAAAACTTCTAAATTTTAATTCGGTGCAAAAGAACTATATGAACGATTTCGTATTTGGTTTTAACACAATAAAATGCGGAATACAATAGAAATCTTTTCAAATGGCCGGACAATATTATTTTGCCGCTGTGCCGGCGGCGTATTTCACCATTAAGATCTTGGTTCCGTCGTCCACATTTTCGATCCGAACTTCATCCATCAGCGTTTCCATCAGCTTCAATCCCCAACCGCGCCGTTCGTCGTTCGGACGTTCTTTCATCGGATCAGCATCGTGCAGCCTTACGCCTCTATTTGATACGGTTATTTCAATGCGGCCTTCGTCGATCACGATCTTTTGATGGATCTTGCCGTCAGGACTTGCGCCGTGTTCGGCGGCGTTTATGCAGGCTTCGATCAGAGCGGTTTTTATTTGGTTGATGGTTTTCGGTTCGAATTTATGCCGTTTTGCGATCTCTTCCAAGGCGTTTGCCGATATCAGCTCGGTTTCGTCGGTCATCGGGATCGTTATCTCATATTCGAAAACATCCGCCGGTTTTTCTTTAGTAGCGGATCTTATTCGATCGGCTAACATCTGCACCTGTTTGCGGTTAGAGCCAAATGAATTTCTGTTCTCAAGAACTTCTAGAGCTTCAGGTGAAAATCCGCCGGACGAGATCAGCCATAAACGATAGCTGACATAATTTCCCATCAGCGCGGCCATTTCCAAACGGTCGCACCAAAATTCGGTCAGCTCTTTGCTTGCCTCTAACTTTGAATCGACCTCGGCCGCTATCCAAACTATCTCGTTCTCTTCGTCGAATGTGCCTCCGTAAAATCCGATCCCGGAAGCCGAACGTTCTTTTAATGAGATCCGCGCTATTTGGCTGTAAATATCTTCTGTATAGGTCGAATAGACGATCTGTGGAAGCTTGATGGTTCGGCTGTCCGAGTCCATTTTCTCGATGATCTCCGGATCGGCAAGCCCTTGATATTCCGACTTGAAACGGCCGTAATCTATCAAAGCCGTTGGAATTATCTGAGAATCGAATTCAGATAAGATCTCTTTCAGCCCCAAAGCCGCACTTCGCCGATAGACCGCCGACATGAATTTCGGAGCTCTTTTTAGTTGGTGCGAGATCATATCGGTATATACGATAGATTCGCGTTCGCCTTCAACTTCGAGCCGATAACGGATCGCGATCCTGTCTTTTAGAACGACGCTGTTCTCGATCGGCATAAGCCGGCCGTATTTCATATCAATGAATTCGTTCAAATAAAGCTGCTGAGAAAGCTGGTCGAATGATCTTTTTCCGAGCGACATTTCTTTCCGACAAAGATCTGATGATCGAGATCCGTTCGGATATTGATAAAGTTCGTACAAGAATTTGGCCGAGCTCGAACCGCTTGAGATCCCGTCCGTCCGCATTATCGATTCATAGTTTCGGGCTATGGAACCGTGAAATATTTCATCGATATAGATCGATCCGAAATTTTTGTAGCTGTCCAGATCTACGGAATTTGCACGAGCCGCTGCAAAGATAGATCCGATGTCGCGAACATTTCCGCTAAGCTGTTCGGTTATAAGATCCGAGGTGGAATCCGTCACTTTGACGCCGGCCCTTCCGGCCAGCGACCTGACAAAAGCAGCGCCTTTTTTTCTGTCGAAAGGCTCAAGCATAATGCGCTTCGCATCTTTTAGTTGTTGGTCGAACCGCCTGCGGCCGGCCAGAACATATCTTATTCCGGCATCGTGATACAACTCCGATATAAGTTTAGCGGCTTGCGGTGAAAAATGAATATCGTCAATCAGAACAAGCAGTTCCACACCGGCGGCGATCGCGCGAAAAGGTGCACTGAAACATGTATTTATAAAGATGTCGTCATCTTGTCCCGTACCGTAAAGTTTTATCAGCGGCTCTATCCAGACGCGGTCGGACGGCGTTGTGATCTTGGCTATTTCGGAAAGCGTAGGAAGAATACGTATGATATTCGGGTCGCCGTGTCGGAAAGCCGTTGTCTGAACGATAAGTTGATAAAGAGATCTGCGCGCGGTTTCAATTCGGGATTCGTTCGCTTCTTTGAATGGAAAATAGAACGGCACGGTGCTGCCGCCTGAAAAGAACATCTTGTCGTAGGCCTGGCGTAAAAGTTCTGAAGATCCGCCGCCCGGAACCGAACCGACAAAGGCTCCTTCGGTGCTCGTATTCAGAACAGCATCAAGCTCTTCGTCCCTGCCAAAATACGCTTCCGGCGGGCAGGTAGCCGCAATTCTTTTGAAAGATCCATGTGTCATTAATGAATGTGGTCGGCCGATGTTCCTTCGGTTCCATCAAATAATTTAACAAGGTTGCGGCCCGAACGCTTGGCTTGATATAAAGCATTGTCAGCCGCACGTATCAGTTCGACCGCTGTCTGAAGTTCGCGGGAATAACTGGCGATGCCGATACTGATCGTCACCTGTCTATATGGGAATTCCGTTGTTTCAAAACGTCTGCGAATGCGTTCCGCAATGGCCGAGGCTTCTTCCGAACTCGTTTGAGGCAGCATCACGGAAAATTCCTCTCCGCCGTATCTTGCAGCAACATCTTCGTTTCGGAGCGATTCGCGAATAACATCGGCCGCGGTCTTTAATGCTGAATCACCTGCCTGGTGGCCAAAACTATCATTATAAGACTTAAAGTCATCCACATCGAGCATCAGAACACTCATCGGAAATCTGTGCCGGCTCGACCGCTTTATCTCTTCGTCAAGCCGCTCTTCCAAATATCGCCTGTTCAAAAGACCGGTCAAACCGTCTGTAACCGATAGCTGTTCAAATTCGCCGGCTTTCTCTTTTAATGATGCCCGATCGATAGCGACCGCGACCTGCGGCACAATTGCCTGCAGAAATTCCAGATCGGCCTCCGAAAACGAACTCCCGCCCGCTCGATCGGTAAAATTCATAACCGCGACCTTTCTGTCGCCGATCACGACCGGATAGCTGATGAATGATGATGTCTTATAGTTCCAATCATCCGGCGATGGCTTGATGCTGAGCTTTTCCATATCGGAAACCACGACAGGTTTGCCGGCTTCGAGAACCGTTTTCGATATCCGTTCGCCGACCTCCGGATCGTTGAACAGATCGGCTCTCGCACCGACCGCCGCTCTCGTCCGAAGCTGATTCGTTTTTTCGTTTTGAACAAGCAGAGAGGCACGCTCCGACCTTAGAAGTTCGGCGGAGATCTGAGTCAAATTAAGCCAAAAATCATCCGTGTCTATTGAATCCAAGCTCTCGTTAAACTTTCTAACTGCTTGAGTTAGCCAATCTTGATGCGAAACCTCGCCGCGAAGCCGCATTAGCTCAAGTTGGGTCGCGACAAGCTGCGTGAACCGAGCGATCTCGCGTCTTTTATTGCTGTCGATAAGTTCGCCGGAAACCGCGAAAGCTCCGCGAACATCGCCGCCGACAAATGAAGAAAAAAGGTAAAGAGTTCGTTCGGTATTGATCTCGCCGTCCGTTCTGCGCTCTTTCAGTTCGATCGGTATCTCGTTCCGATTCGAAAATAATAGTCTCGGATTATTTGTCGAAAGTCCGATCTTTAAACGCTTGCTGCTCAAATTGCCGTGCGAAAATACAGGTACAAAATTGTCGTCGCGAGCCTCAAGCCAAACGATCGAATCGAGCTTATAATGCCGCGCCAAAAATTCGAGGATCGTCGTAACGCCCTTTTCATAATCGAACTTCATTATGGAACCGAACAATGAACGCCATTCGGCCATCGTTCCGGTAGAAGCTCTTCGTTGGCGAATTTGCTCGGATTCCGACCTTTCGCTCCGATCACGGTTGAATGCCTCGATCATCTTAGATAATTCGCTGTTTCTCGCCGGAGTCCGTGTAAAGTTTTTATCGGTTTGAACCGGTTTCGATTCGGGCAGCTCCAGAATATCGATGCGGTTTTCTTCGATCGGCGAAAACAATCTCTCGGATACTTCTTCGACATTTTTTCCGGAACCGGCTATCAGAATATTGCCGAAAACCTCTGTTGGCGGAAATATTCGCCAATCGCCGGAAATTGCCCGAACGGTCGCTTCTTTATATTTTTCCGCTTTTAGAAAAACGCGGCCGACGATGGCAACCAGCGGCTTTTCGCCGCCGCCGGCCGGTACGGCTTTACAACTTAATCCGGCGTGGCATTCGTAAGTTACAGGTTTATTCAGATTTGTTGCCAGATCGAAAGCCTTGCCGCAAAACCTTGCGCAATCCGGGCCAAATTCGACAGAATTATAGAGCACATCGCAAATAGAATTATTATTTGCAATGACCTCTTCATCTGAAGATCCGCTGACGACAACTATCGCTACACCGTTCTTTTCGGCGTAATCCTCGAGGTCGTCTATTTCATTTAGTGGGCTTAAGGGCATCTAAAAACTTTCGAACGGGTCGCAAAAAACACGGAAAATTCTCCGTTGGTGCGCATCCGTTAATTTACATACTTCGTAAATACAATCAATCAACGCACATTTTCACGAATCTCATTCAAAAATACGTAAATTAATTATGACAGCAATAATTGCAAACGTCATTCCAAGGCATAAAGCTCCTCAAAACTCTTCTCAGTTGCAGGATTTCGATGCATAATTCAGTGTTTTGACTGCACGGTTTTCAGTTGTTTTATTGTAAAAACAACAGTTTTATCGCAAAATTGCCGTTTGGCACGGATATTGTTGTGTTTAGTATTACCCAATAGCCATAATGCATTGGAAAATTTCCATTTTGGAAAAGAACAAGGAAGGTAATGAAATGAACAACGAATTTATACCAAATAACGACAACCAAATAGATAACGATGAAGTGATCTCGACGCTTAACAACCTGATCGAAACATGCCGCGACGGCCAACAGGGATTCAAAGAAGCTGCTGAAGGTGTCGGACGCTCTGATCTAAAGACAGTGTTTTATGAATTTTCGCAGCAGCGGGCAGGTTTTGTGGGAGATCTGCAATCGCTTGTGCAAACTCTAGGCGGAGACCCCGAAAACTCAGGAAGCGTAGCCGGAGCACTTCACCGCAGTTGGATCAACATCAAAGCCGCCATCACCGGAAAAGACGATACTGCGATTTTGGACGAAGCCGAACGCGGCGAAGATTCGGCAAAAGCTGCCTTTAAGAATGCTCTTGAGATAAAACTGCCGTCGCATATACAAAGCACGGTCCAAGCTCAGTATTCCGCCGTGCAGCAGGCTCACGATACTGTAAAAGCACTGCGCGATGCCGCCAAAGCCGATGTTAAAATAAACACGGCTTCAACCCGTTTCTAGCTAGATGTCATAACAAATCAAAAGCCCGCGGAACCGGCGGGCTTTTTTGTTTATATTGAGATCCCGATCGCTCCCAACCCATTTGAGCTGTTTGCGTCGATATCAGGGTTTTCCTTATTGATGCGGATGCAGGCAGCCATATGACGCGGCTTGATCTCGACCAACCTTGGCTCTAATGTTTTACATTCGTCGATCGCATAGGAACAACGCGTATGAAACCGGCAGCCTGAAGGCGGATTGATCGGCGAAGGAACATCGCCTTCGAGAATTATGCGTTTTCGAGCCGCTTCTATCTTTGGATCGGGAACCGGAACAGCCGAAATAAGAGCTTTTGTGTAAGGCATCAGCGGATCTTTGTAAACATCGCTTCCACCGGCAAGCTCAACTATCTTGCCTAGATACATAACCGCGACACGATCGGAAAGATGCCTAACCGCGCGCAGATCATGCGAAATAAAAAGATACGTCAGCTTCTTTTCGGCCTGAAGTTCTTCCATTAAATTCATTATCTGAGCCTGGATCGAAACATCTAGAGCCGATATCGGTTCGTCAGCGACAATAAATGCCGGATCGACCGCCAAAGCTCTTGCTATACCGATACGCTGACGCTGACCACCGGAAAATTCGTGCGGATAACGGTTGATGAATCTTCGGCTGAGGCCAACGGTTTCCATCAGCTTTTGCACCTTTTCGGGAACGCTCGATCCGTTTTTCAGCTTAAAGGTTTTAATAGGTTCGCCGATGATGTCGCCGACCGTCATACGCGGGTTAAGCGAAGCATACGGATCTTGGAAGATCATCTGCAGATCTTTTCTGCGGTCGCGCATTGCCCGCTGCGAAAGCCCTGTGAGCTCCGTGCCGTTATAGAAAACCTCGCCGCCGGTCGGTTCCGTCAGCCGCAGGATCGCTTTGCCGAGCGTCGATTTTCCGCAGCCCGATTCGCCGACAAGTCCCAAGGTTTCGCCGCGTTCTATATCCAGTGTCACGCCATCTACGGCCTTTACGAACCGCGGTTCGCTGAACAAACCGCCGCCGAGCCGATAATGCACCTTCAGTTCGTTTAGCGAGATCAAATTGTCGTTTTCGTTATTTTCCATTTACTTTATAGGCGGTTCTATTGAAACCGGCGTATCGTAATCGTAAACAATGCTCATACTTTTCATATCGCCGGTCTTATAATCCGCGGTGATCTTCACAGGCATTCCGTCCGTTTTGCCGACCCATATCCGCGAATCATAATCGCTCATACCATCTATTTTGCCGCTGTAGGTATAAACATAAACGTCCTTTCCGTTAACCTGAGCATCACCTACGTATTTAACATCGCGAAACCATTTCATTCCTTCTTTCGTGAACATCTCGCGCATATCCTTGGTCGAAGCCTGCCCCAAGCTCGCCGGAACCTTCATCCATTTTCCATTCAGATTCATATATGCCTGTTTGCCGATCATTATCATTTCCATCGATCTATCCGATGTGATCTGATTCTTTAATCGAAAACGATCCGGCGCCTGAAATTCCAGTTCGGCGTTCATCGGCATTTTCCCGGTCGTTTCCATCAAGGCACGAAACGTTTTTTGATCTAAAAAGCGGTCGCCGAGCTTTTCGATATCCGCTTGCGGATCATCGGTCGGAGCATATTCGCCAGAATCAGCCGCAACATCTTTTTTGCCTTCATCAGCAGAGTTGACGGTTTCGGCCGCGGAATTGTCGGTTGATGCGGTGGAATTATTCGCCGCCGTGTTCGTTCCACCGTCCTTTTTCGCAAGATCGGTTATAGACGAACAGCCTATACAAACCGCCGATAAAATTAACAGGGCAATTATGAGATAACGTTTCATACTTTCACTGAACCTCCTGTTCGCTGACAGATTCCGCGAACACCTCTTCGGCAAAATGGCAAAGCGATCGATGATCCGGAGCGATCTGCACGAACGGCGGATATTCCTCGCGGCAAATATTGACAGCGCGTTCGCAGCGTTCGGCGAATGGACAGCCCGGCGGCAAATGAGCAACATCAGGCGGCAAGCCGGGAATTTGATATAGCTCTGTGCCTTGTTCATGTGCCGGATCGGGCACACTTTTCAACAAACCTTTTGTATATGGATTTGCCGGCGTCGCAAAAAGTTTTTTCGTCGGAGCTTGTTCGAAGACCTTGCCCGCATACATCACAACAATGTGATCGGTCATTCCGGCAACGACACCTAGATCATGCGTGATCAAAATTACACTAGTGCCGAGACGGCTTTTAAGATCTTTGATTAGTTCGAGTATCTGAGCCTGGATCGTAACATCGAGAGCCGTAGTCGGTTCGTCCGCGATCAGAAGTTCGGGTTCGCAGCTAAGAGCCATCGCGATCATAACGCGCTGACGCATTCCGCCGGAAAACTCGTGCGGATAATTATCCACGCGGGTTTCGGGTTCGGGAATGCCGACCATTTGCAGCATTTTTATGGCGTGTTCGCGAGCCTGCTCTTTTGTATGGCCGAGATGCAGCCGCGTAACTTCCATAAGCTGCGTCGAAATTTTAAGGAACGGATTAAGCGATGTCATCGGATCTTGAAAGATCATAGCAATGCGTTTACCGCGAAGCTTTCGCATTTCGGCGATAGGCAGTTGCCGCAGATCGACACCGTCGAAAATGATCTCGCCGCTGACGACCTTTCCCGGAGGCTGCGGAATAAGCCGCATCACGGAAAGATTGGTCACGGATTTTCCGCTGCCCGATTCGCCGACGATGCCGAGCGTTTCGCCGCGTTTCAGATCGAACGAAATTCCGTCCACCGCTTTGACCACACCGTCTTCCGTCTGAAAATAGGTCCTCAGATCGCTGACCGATAGTATTGTTCCGTTATTCGTCATCTTTTTTTTCCACTGAGAACGCAGAGAGCACAGAGTTTTTCAGATCATTTGATCGTAATTTACACAGATCGGATCATCGTCTTCCTTTTCCCCACGTCCTCCATGCACTCTGTGGTGAAGCTCTTAAAACTTTCTTGTCTGCGGGTCGAGCGCGTCTCGCAGGCCGTCACCGATAAAATTCAGCGAAAACAATGTCAATGCCATCGTCACGCCGGGAAAGATCATCTGCCACGGAAATATCGAAATATTCTTGATGCCGTCCGCGGCAAGGCTTCCCCACGAAGCATACGGAGCCTGAACGCCAAGCCCTAGGAACGACAGGAACGCCTCGGTCAACATAACACTCGGAACGGTCAGCGTCGCATAAACGATCACCGGCCCGAGAGCGTTCGGAACCAAATGCCGAAAGATTATCGCCATTGTCGAAACGCCGGTCGCTTTCGCCGCCGTGACAAATTCCTGATTCTTCAAACTCAATATTTGTCCGCGGACAACACGCGCCATCGTCAGCCAAGAAACCAGCCCGAGTGCAAAGAACAACAGCAATATCTGGCTTAGCGACTGGTTAACATATTCGGTGTATTTTGCTCCAAGCCAGTTGCCGATCTGCGAAAGGAACGCGTCATTAAGCGAGCTACTCGCCAAGATCACGGCTATAAAACCGGCGATGACCAAGGCATAGAACCCGATGTTCAGCATCGTTGATGAAGAGGCCGAAAGCTCGTTCTTTTCGTCAAAGATAATTTTGTAAACGTAATACGCGATCGCTGAAAAAACTATCAGGCCGACGATCATTACAACCAGCATCGGAATTCCGGCAACCAGAGCCACCGTGTTTCCGCCGCCGAAAGCATTGAGCAGAACAATGACGATAAGGATGTATGGGATCGCGTAGATAATATCTACGATGCGCATCATAAAATTATCGATGCGACCGCCGAGATATCCGGCAATCGCTCCGTATGAAACGCCGACGATCAAAGAGACGATGGTCGAGATCAAACCGACCGCCAAAGATATTCGTCCGCCTTGGAGAACACGCGCCAGCAGGTCGCGTCCGGCATCATCAGTTCCCATCGGATGCTGCACCGATGGCGGCATCGATCTGAGAAGATCGCCGCCCTCAAGCGACGACGGAATATAATCAGCCGTAAAACCTGTCGCCCATTTGATGATCGCCGGGCCGATGGCCACCGCAATTATCATCAAACCAAGCACGATCAACCCGAAGACCGCGAGTTTGTTTTTCAACAGCCGCTTCCAGGCGTCGCCCCAAAGCGAAGTTCCTTTTAATATTTCGATGTTTTCCGCCATAGCTGTTTATTCGTAACGAATTCGCGGGTCGAGGAATCCATAGGAAATATCGACCAAAAGATTAAAGACCATTATTAAAATAGAAAGAAAAGCGACGATGCCGAGCGTTAGCGGTTCATCGCGGTTCAGAACGGATTGTATAAAGATATTGCCGAGTCCGGGAATCGCAAAAACGCGTTCGACGACGACCGTTCCCGCAAGCAGCGAAGCCAGAGCCGGACCGGTGAACGACACGACCGGAACGATGCCGCCGCGTAGTCCGTGTTTCAAAAGAACTGTCGTTTCGTCCAAACCTTTTGCACGAGCCGTGCGGATATAATCCGAACGCATAATTTCAAGCATACCGGCTCGCGTCATACGCGCAATGTATGCGATATAGATCGCCGAAAGCGTAATGACCGGCAAGATAAGATTTGATACGCCGCCCCAACGAGCCGGCGGCAGCCAGTTTATCCATAAGGCGAACACCAGAACAAGTATCGGCCCAAGCACGAAATTAGGCACCGAAAGCCCGAACATCGCCAGCGCCATGGAACCGTAATCCCAACCTGAATTTTGTCGCAAAGCCGCGATAATCCCAGCCGCAAGCCCGATGATCAAAGCAAGAATATATGCGAGAAGCCCGATCGTCGCCGAATACGGCAAATGGCGAAATATTATTTCGTTGACTGATTGACCGGCGTATTTCAGCGAATCGCCGAAATCGAAACATTTGAAGTCATACGAGCCGACCGAGAACTGCAAACCGTTGTCGGTAACTTCGTCAGCGGCTTTTGTCCGGCATGTGACATTTCCGAGCATCATCAAATATTGAACATAGCCCGGTTTATCGAGGCCGTATTTCTTTTTGATATTCGCTTCTATCTCAGGCGGCAAAGCTTTCTCATCAGTATAAAAGCTGCCAGGAGCAAGCCTGATCAAACCCCATGTCACCGTTACGACGAGCAGAGCCATCGGAATGATGATCAACATTCTTTTAAGTATGAAACTAAGCATCGATTCAGTTCCCTGCTGCGGCTGATTTAGTTTGTGCGGCGGCTTTCAGAGCGTTCTGCTCCGCACTGAGCCGGTCGATCTGCGACTGAACCCACGGATCGACCGTCTGCATTATATTCTGCACGTCGTGATCCCATTTGGATTCATCATGTTCTATATAGACAAATTTCCACGGATGAAGCGTTCCCGGGTTTGGATACATTCCTTTTACATAAGGCTTTTTGATCCAGTTGGTTGCCTGCGTCTGAAGCGGGATAACGGGCTGCTGCTGCATCATCATAAATTCAGCTTCGGCCAGTTTTTCAAAACGCTTCATTTCGTCCTGCTCTTTATTGGCGTCGTCCAAAAGCTTGTCGAATTTCGGGTTGCTCCAACCTGTTGAGCTGTCGTTGTTTTCCGAATAGAACAAGTTCAGGAACGAGAATGGATCCATATAATCGCCGACCCACCCGGCGCGGGCCATGCCGCTGTAATCGAGTTCTTTTCGAACGGTGAGAAATGTTTTCCATTCCATATTCTTTAAAGAAAGTGTGACGCCGAGATTTTGTTTCCATTGAGCCTGCATGAATTCGGCGATGGCTTTGTTGCTTTCGGCGGTGTTATAAAGAACCTCGACCTGATCGACCGGAAAGTCCGGAACCGAATATCGGCCGTTGTTTTCGACAACATTGTAGCCGAGTTCTTTTAATAATTGGCGAGCTTTAACAGGATCGAACTCGCGAGCTTTCCATTCTTCAAGCGAACTTCCTTGTTTGGCGAGTTCCGCCGAATAGACCTTTGTGCGAGCCTCTTCGTATTTCGGGAAAATGCCTTCGGGTGTGAAATCAACGAGCGGCTTTGTCGTTTTCCGGAATTTTGCCATCGCTTCTCGGTCGATCGATAAGGCGAGAGCCCGACGCAATTTCACGTCATCCATCGGCTTTTTCTTTACATTGACCGTGTAATATTCGATGGCGACTTCGGGCGCATTCAGATATTCATCTTTATATTGGCTAACGACAGCGTTCCATGCGGCCGGAACGGTGTGGTTATACATCGCATCGACGTTGCCCGCCTGATAAAGATTCATCATCGTCGTCGCTTCATCGAGCGGATAGAATTCGATGCGATCAAGCCGAACCATTTCGGCGTCCCAATAGTTCGGATTCTTTACAACAATAACGCGGTCGTACGGCCGATGTTCTTTCAACAAAAACGGTCCGCTGGTGACGATATTTTCCGGCTTTGTCCAATCGCGGCCATATTTTTCGACGGTTTCCTGATCGATAACGCGGAAAAATTGATGACCAAGCAAGCCGAGAAAGAACGGTGCGGGCTGGACAAGTTTTATTCGGAAAGTAAGGTCATCCACGGCTTCAACACCAAGATCTTTTGCTTCGACCGGAACAAATTCCGCTCTTTGTGCGGCGGCTTTCAGCTTTGCATCCTTGTCGAAAAGCTTTTGCCTTTCTTCATCCGAACCGGGCAAAACATAGCGTTCCGGTTCATTTAAATATTTGTGAAATTCGGTGGCTCCGCCAAATTGATCGTCTTCGGCGGCAGAAGTCTCATCGGCAGCTTTGGGTGCATCCGGCGAAAGGTCTTCTTTATGAAGAAATGTTCCATCCGGTTTTTTCACAAAAACCTTGCCGGAATTATATGCTTCGGCGTATTTAAGATAATAAGAAAGATACGCGTTCTTCGCGGCGAGTTCCGGATCTAGATTTCTGCGGAACGTATATGCAAAATCTTTTGCCGTTATCTGTTTACCGTTCGAAAAGGTCGCATTCGGCCTCAGGTGAAAAAGATATTCCGTTCCGTCCGGGCTGATCTCCCAAGTTTTTGCGATGCTCGGGATCGATTCCATTGTTTTCGGATCGTATTCCACAAGCCCGTCATATAAAGCCATCAGCACACGAGCTTCGGGTTGTCCCGTGGGAATACCCGGATCGAGCGATTCCGGTTCGGAACCCGAAACATAACGCAGAACATTTTCCTTCGGCGCCACCGTGACACCGTAATAACGGCCGCTCGCTTTGGTTGTGCAGCCAATAAAGAACGACGAAACAGCAATGACCGCTATTCCGGTTATAAAAAGACCTATCCGTTCTTTTTTCATAACGCGAACTCCTTGGGTTATTCAGATCGGTTAAATTCCGTAAACTATCGGCAACAGGAGAGTTGTAAACACGGCCAAATGCCGTTCTCGTTTTTACTTCGATTCGTTATTGGCGGTTTTCGGTTGCCAATTACTATCGATCGTAACGTCTTTCAGCGATGGAGCATCAAGACCATTCACATTAAAACCGCGAACATACGGCTTTACCAATGAGTAAGAGATCGGGAAATAAAGCGGTATGCCGTGAAGCTGATACAAGGCTTCCGCTTCGTTCAAAATTTGTCCTTCGTAAGCCGTTTTCGGATCGTTGTCCGCGGACATTATCGGTTCTGATCCCAGATCGGGAATTATCCCAATATCGCTCGGGCCGTGTTCATTTTGTTTTGAAACGGTGTGTTCTTTTTCGGCTGTCGGCGCGGCAGCTTCGAATCCGAAAAGCGATATAAAATTCGCAAATTCATCGCTTGTCGGCAGAACGATCCCGCGGCGTATCAGATCATAATCTCCTAGATCGCGAACCGCATTTAGTTCGTCCGGCTCTTTTATGATTATATCAGTTTCCACGTTCAAATTTTGCTTCCACATTTTGGCGATCAATTTCGCCACGCGTATCTGAACGTCGTTGCGGTTTATTACGAGCCGAATTGTAGGAAAGTTTTCACCATCCGAATAACCCGCGTCCGCCAGCAGCATTCTGGCCTTTGCCGTATCCTGAACTATCGTCTTTGCTTCCTTTGGTTCGAACGGCAAAAAGCTGTGAGCCGGCTGTGTTGTGCCCTCAAGCTCGCCTTCCGTCAGGCGTTCGCGTTCGATAGAAATGGTCAAAGCTTCGCGAACGCGGCGGTCGTTAAAAGGCTCGTGTGCGATATTGACCTCATAAAAATTTATCGCGCCGTGTGTCGTTGGACGAAGGTCGTCAAAAGGAGCAAGCAGTTTTAAGGCCAAAGGTTCGAACGTAGCATTCGTCACCACGTCAACCGCTCCGGCTTGATATGAATTCAAAGCGGCTTCGGCATTAGCGGCGGCGATGAAATGCACGCGGTCAAGTTTTATATTGTCGCGGCCCCAATATGTTTTCGAACGTTCGATCGTTATAGCATCGGATGATGCTTCAACAAGATGAAAAGGCCCGTTCGTCACAACCGCTGTATTTATTTTTTCTTCATCGAGATATCTGCCGTCGCCGTAGACCGGCATGAATATTGGATTAGAGACCAATTTCGGCAGATCCTTATCAGGATGAATAAGTGTGATCGTCAAAGTATTGTCGTCTATCGCATCGATACCGATTTGGATCGGTTTTTTTTCTGCAGCAGCGCTTTTACCATCCGGCCGTCGAGGCGGCGGCGGAAGTTCGAGCGTTGGCGAAGGGATCGGATCAGGATTCGCATTCTTCTCGCTATTTACAATATCTTCCGTGTTTTTTGACAATGCATTGGCGTCGGCCTTTATACGCGCCGCGATCTCATTAAAACCCGCGATATTTTTCAATAGGTCGTTATGAGCAGCCGAGCTTCCCTTTTCGGCAAGCCGTGTCCACGATCGGACAAAATCATGGGCGTTCAGTGTTTCGCCATTCGACCATTTCAAACCGTCCCTTAAATGGAAGGTCCAAATTCTATTGTCTTCGTCGGCTGTCCAGCTTTCGGCGGCGGCCGGCCTTGCATCAAGCGTTTTCGGGTCGATATCGGTCAAACCTTCGTAAACGGCTCTGACGATGTCCGTTTCAGGCGGAGCCGAAGCAGTTGCGGGATCAATGTTTTTAAATTGCGAGCCGTTGCTCCAGCGAACTTCCTGAACAGGCGGCGGCGGCGTTACCGTAAGGATCGATTCTGATCTCGGCGGTTTTAATTCGGCGCACGAAGAAAGGAACACAACCGCGAACAGCAGAGAAAAAGCAAATCTCAAGGCTGCCGACCCGCGATCAACGCGGGCCTTTGTGCGGTCTATTTTTGCTGTTTTTGTCTTCATTCGACGATCATTGAAATTCGGAACGCAGTTTGCGAAAAACTTCACCGGTTCTTTCGATAGTATCTTCACGCGTCCCCGAAGTATCGATCAAAAGATCGGCATATTGTTTCTTTTCTTCCTGAGGCATTTGAGACGCGATCCGCCGTTTTGCCTCTTCTTCAGAAAGTTTATCTCTTTCTATTAGACGAGCAAATTGTATATCAGGTTGGCACCAGACAACAATAAGTTTATCAAACCGCCGATAACTGCCCGATTCGATCATCAAAGCCGCATCGACGACCGCAATGCCGTTCGGATCAGCGGCCTCTTTTTCACGAAGCCATTCATTCTGTTTTTCTATGACCAGCGGGTGAATGATCGAATTAAGCAATTCGAGCTTTTTTTTATCCGTAAATACGGCCGAACCAAGCTTCTTGCGATCCAGCATTCCATTCGGCAACAGAACTTCACGGCCAAAATTTTCAACGACCGAACGAAGCCCTTCGGTTCCCGGTTCGACAACTTCCCGAGCGGTTATATCGGCATCCAGAACATGGCAGCCAAGTTCGCGTAAGACATTGCAAACAAAAGTTTTGCCGACCGCGATTGAACCTGTTAAGCCGGCACTTATCATGTCGAGATCATCGTCCATGACGTTTTGCGAGCTTGGCTACATTATATTCCGCGACCTCGCTCAAGGTTATGCCGAGCTCATCGGCACAAGCGGAAATATACCACAGAACATCGCCTAATTCGTCTTTTAATTTTCCGCGGATCTCGTCCGTGATGATTCCTTTGTGGTCGCGCTGTATCTTTTTCACGATATTTGCGACCTCGCCGGCCTCGCCAGTCAGCCCGAGCGTCGGATATTCCAAATTGCTCAGACGGTTCGGATAGAGAGCCGTGGCTTTTGCTTCTGTCTGATAATCTTCAAATGTCATATTTTTAGAGATCTCGCCGCATTTTGGCGGCTTCGAGCGTATTTTTCATCAACATTGCAACGGTCAGCAAACCGACGCCGCCCGGAACAGGCGTAAAATAACCGGCCTTTTCCATCGCTTCGCGCGGATTTACGTCACCGCAAAGCGTGAAATTGCGTTTATCTATTGCCGCAAGCCGTTTTTCGATTTCTTCGTCGGAAAATAATCCGAGTGCTAATTCCTTATCGCCGACCTGATTGATGCCGACATCGATAACAACGGCTCCATTACCGATATGCTCACCGCGAACAAATCCGGCACGGCCGATCGCCGCGACCAGAATATCGGCTTGGCTTGTTATCTCGGCCAAATTTTGCGTTCGCGAATGGCATATCGTAACAGTCGCGTTTTCCTGTAAAAGAAGCATCGCCATAGGTTTGCCGACAATATTGCTGCGGCCGAGAACGACTGCGTTCTTGCCTGCGATCTCAATGCCCGAACGTTTTAATATCTCGATAACTCCGGCCGGTGTGCATGGTGTTAAAGCTTTTTGGCCTTGTGCCAGGCGACCGACATTTATAGGATGAAAACCGTCCACATCTTTTGCGGGATCGATGGCTTCGAGAATCTCGTTCTCATTGATCTGATCCGGCAGCGGAAGCTGGACAAGTATTCCGTCGATATCATTATCGGCATTCAGTATCCGGACAAGTTCGAGCACATCGCGATGCTGTGTTTCAGCCGGCAAATGATAGTGCCGCGAAACGATGCCGAGTTCTTCGGATGTCTTTACTTTGCTCGCTACATAAACGGCGGATGCCGCATCTTCGCCAACCCTGACGACCGCAAGCCCCGGAACCGTTCCATGAACTTCCTGCATTTGAGCAACGTCCGCGGCGACTTCGGATTTGATCGCCTCGGCGATAGGTTTGCCGTATAAGATCTCAGCTTTCATAAATTATTTATTTGATTTTACAGGAAATGCGGTGCGATTGTCAGTTTGCTTAAGCATAAAGGTTATTAGTCGGCAAATTCTGGCGGATCCAACCGTCTATTCATAGAACGGTTCTATTTTTAAATGTTTCGTACCACAATAAAATTTTTGTCCTTGCTTATTCTATTGACGCTGGTTTCGTCCATATGTGTTTCCGCAGCAGATAAGAATGAAGATCTGATCGTGTTCGACAACGTATCTTCGACCTTTCAGCGGCGTTCCGTTGACGGATCCGTTACCGCGACAAAGATCGATAAAGCGGCCGGTCCCATCATGCCTTTGACAGCCGATTATGACGGCGACGGAAATGTGGATATCGGTTATTGGGCGCCGCAGAACAGAACATGGACGATACTTCGCAGTAGCGACGGTCAGCAGTTGAATATTTCCATCGGCGAAGCTTTTAATACCGACGGGAACACAACGCCTGTCGCCGGCCAATTTGATCGGGATGAACGCGCCGATATCGCTTTCTTCAACGCGGATCTTGGAACATGGTTCCTATATACTTCGCTGAAAGGGTATGACAATTCACAAGCCGTAAAAATAAAATTCGGCAAGAACGGCGATGTTCCGGTTGCGGCCGATTATGACGGCGACGGAATAACCGATATTGCGGTTTTCAGACCGAAAACGAACGAATGGATCTACCGTTCAAGTTTGGCCGGAATGAACATATCCGAAAAATTCGAATCAAAACCGGGCGATATTCTTGTGCCGGCCGATTATACCGGCGACGGCAAAGCGGACCTCGCGGTTTATCGCGGCGAAATGCTTCACGGAGTTTGGTTCATTCTCGACAGTTCGACAAAAACGCTTGAAAAACTTGTCTTTGGCTTCAAAGATGCGACGCCGATGCCGGTCGATATCGACGGCGACGGCATAATGGATCCGACCTTTTATGACAACGGAACCTGGTATTTTTATGACAGTTCGCAGCCGCGTCTGCACACTATCAAATTCGGCTCTGACGGCTGTCGGCCAATCGCATCAGCCGGTTCATTACGTAAAACCATTCAAAAGTTGTAAAATAGTTCAGTTAACACAAGTTCCCATAAATGCGAGACGGCTTTCCCCCAAGCCTTCTCGTTTTTTTGTTAGAATATGCGCATGAGGCTTTTTGCTCTTTTGATCGTGATCCTTTTGAGCGGAATTTGCGTTTCGGCTCAGACCGATCTGCTTGAAAAAGTAAATAAAGCGGTCGAAGAACGTGACCTGATCGCGGCCCAAAAACTTCTGCAAAGTTCGAGCGGCACGGAACATTTCAGTATAAATAATTTCGATTATTTGCTCGGGCGGATCGCCGAAAAGAACGAAGATCATGCCGTTGCCGCCGAATCATTTCAGCGAGTCGCCGCAAGCGATTCCGTTCTTCGCGGATATGCGTTATGGCATCTTGCCGAACTTGCAAAGCTTTCCGGCAATTCTCTGCTTGAACGGATCTATCTCAATGAACTCGCTGCATTTCACAACGACGGCCTTTTAGTAAATGCCGCAAAGAACCGTATCGCCCGAAGTCTTTTTGAAAGTGGTAATTTCATCGCATCGATCGACGCTTTTCGCGATCTAAAAGACGATGCCGGACAGCCGCCGAGCCGCGAAAACAAGGCTTTCATTGCACGGGCATATTTAAATGCGGGAATGTTCGAAGAAGCTCGGATCGCTGCGTCCGAGCTTCTTGACGATCTTCCCGATCCGACACAGCCGGACGATCATGCGTACGAAGCGGCGCAAATACTGGATCAGATCGACCAAGAGCAAAACCGCCAAACAACCGAACTCGAACATATGAACCGTGCCTCGGTCTATCAGTTCAACCGCGATTTTACGGCGGCTCGCGAACACTATCTGGCAATACTCAATGATTATCCGGCCGGTTTTTCTGCTCCTGAGGCAATGATGCAGATCGGCATCGGATATACACGCGTTCTGGATTTCGGCGAAGCTCTGAAATGGTTTGAACGACTTCTTGAACAGTTTCCCGAACATGAACTATATGGCGAAGCTTTGCTCCAATCAGCGGCTGCTTATTCAAGAACCGGAAAATTTCCCGAATCGATCAGGCGTTATGAACGCTACATAGAGCTTTATCCGAATGGCAGCCGCCTCGACCGCGCATATTTGAATACGGTTGACACTTTGCGCGACAGCCATGAAAATACGATCGCAATTCGCTGGGCAAAGCTCACACAGGACCGTTTTTTCAACCAATTGCCCGCAGCTTTAGCGTTGTTTGCCGAGGCTCGGATATATATCGCCCGATCACAATGGCCGGAGGCTATCGATGTTCTTGAACGGCTGACAAAGCTTCCCGATCTGGGCGGAGCATCTGTTCCGGGCGGAACGTCTAAAGTTGAGGTCGCTTTTCTGCGTGCGTATTGTCTGGAACAAGCTCAGCGTTACGATGAAGCGGTCAATGCCTATCTTTCAATACCGGACGGCCGCGGCGAATACTTCGGAAATATTGCCACGGATCGGCTGCAGGCGATTGCCGGCGACAATTTGACGGCAGTTCATATTACCGAAAAACTTGAGACATTTCGCGGGCTTCCGCATTCGAAAGAAGTTATACAAACAATGCTGCGTATGACACGAGAGCCCGAAAAAAGGAGCATCCTGCTCGGCGAACTCGCAGCGGTTTACGCAACGCTCGACAAATATAAGATCAAGATTGCGTTTGAACTTTTGCCTGTCGGCCGAAAGGAAATAAATGAAAAATTGCCTGCCAGCCGTTCGGTCGATCTGCACAGAACTATCGCCGACGAACTAGTTTTTCTCGGCCTGTATGACGAAGCTGCTCCGGAATTTGAAAAAGTTGAACCTGACAGATCGGTCGATCAAGACGATCTTGCATACACAATTGCCGACCTTTACCGCCGCGGCGGAAAAGCCGACCGCGGTATTGCATTTATGGCATCACATTGGAAAACTCCGGCCGATTTCGAGATCGAATTGATCCCAAGAGACGTCGCTCAATTTCTTTATCCGGCGCCTTTTGAAAGCGAGCTGATACAAAGCACCGCACAACGTGACATTGATCCGCGCCTGATGCTTTCGATAATACGTCAGGAATCCGGCTTTCGGCCGAACGCAAGATCTTTCGCCGCCGCACGCGGATTAATGCAGTTCGTTTCTGATACATCGAACCGCATCGCCGTCGAACTTGGCAGAAATGACCATTTACAAAATGACCTTTATGCCCCAAAAGTCGCGATACTTTTCGGTTCGCAATATTTGTTTGATCTATACAGGATCTTTCCGAATCAGACCGAAGCGGTAACGGCGTCATACAATGGCGGCGAAGAGAACGTCAAACGTTGGCTCGCACGCTCTCATTCAAATGACCCGGATATCTATGTTTCTGAGATCGCCTACGGCCAAACCAAAGATTATGTTTTTCGCGTTATGACAAATTACCGAATGTATAGCGAACTATATAACGCCGACCTTTCGCCTCGACCGTAATTCCGCCGTGTTTGATTTCGCCTGCGAAAATTCCGACAATGGAATTTGCTTCTCTAGATATACGAAATATTAAATGAAATACTTAAGCTTGATCATTAGCGTAGTTCTATTCGCAGCCGCGTGTTCCGCACCGGTCAAAGAGGCTCCGAAAGCTTCGTCAAATGCGAAACATTATGATTTTAAGGGAAAGGTCGTCTCCGTTGATAAAGCCAACAAAACCGCGTCGATAGATCACGAGGAAATTCCCGGTTATATGGATGCGATGACGATGGATTTTCCGATCAAAGAAGATTGGATCTGGGAAGACCTCGTTCCGGGTGTTGATGTTCAGGCAGATCTGGTTGTGGATAACACCGCCGATCCGTCTTATTGGTTGGAAAAGGTGGTCATAGTCGCGTCAACGATTCCCGATCGTCCCGCACCCGAAGTAAAAGAACCGGAACAGATCGGCAAACAAGTTCCTGATTTTACACTGACGAATCAGGACGGGAAAAAATTCAAATTCAGCGATTATAAAGGCAAAGCGACGGCAATAACCTTTATCTATCGCCGCTGTCCGCTGCCCGAATTCTGTATAAAAATGTCGCGAAATTTCAGCGATGCCGCCCAGCGGATCATCGAAGATCCGGAAATGAAAGAAAATGTACGGCTTTTAAGTATTTCTTTCGACCCTGAGAACGATACGCCCGAAAAACTAAAACAATACGGTATCGGATATTTGGGTAACAACGCGGACGAAGGATTCAAAGTTTGGCAGCTTGGTGTCGGCCCGGACAAGGATATTCGAAAGATCGCCGATTTCTTTGGTTTGTTCTATAAAGTTACAGACAACAAAGAAGCGCAGTTCGATCACACACTCGTTACGGCAATAATTTCGCCCGAAGGCAAAGTAGTAAAGATCTTCGCCGGAAGCAAATGGGTTCCGGAAGATCTGATCCGCGAACTCAAAACCGCAGGACAGACAAAAACGAAAGCTGAATAGTTTTTGCCTTACTTTAGGCCTTGAATTTTTCGGCTATATCGGCCAGCTTATTTATCGTTTCAGCCTCGTCCGTCGTCAGGCATTTGCCGTCACGATAGATGATCTTTCCGTCAACCATTGTCATTACGACATCGCGTGCGTTGGAAGAAAAAACGATAGCCGCGACAATATCTGAGATCGGCTGTTGTGCGATATTGGACAATGATACAGCGGTTAGGTCGGCGTGCTTTCCGGATTCGATCGTGCCGATCTTTTCATCTAACCCGAGAGCTTTCGCTCCGCCGAGCGTTGCTATTTCCAGAACATTTTCGGCTGTTATAAATTTGCCGTCAGATGAAATATTCCTCGCGGCAAATGCGGCAAATCTCGCTTCCTCGATAATGTCGCACGTATTATTGCTCGCAACCGAATCGCTTCCGAAGCCGACATCGATGCCGGCGGAAATGAATTTCTCGAGCGGCGCAAAGCCGTGGCCGAATTTTGCATTCGATCGCGGACAATGTGCAATGCTCGAACCGCTCTTTGCGATCATCGAAATGTCTTCATCGCTGACGGTAACGCAATGCACAAGCAGCGGACTCGTTTCCAAAATTCCGGTTGAATGCAAAAATTCTATCGGCGAAACACGCGGCGAATTCCATTCGACATCAAATTTTTTGTAAACGTCGATAAAAAAACCTTGTCCGTTCTTCAGCAATTCATCTTCGGTTCGGGATTCAGCGGCGTGAATGGAAACTTTTATACCTTGATCTTTTACCAATTCCGCGATCTTTTCGAATAATTTTCGGCTGACCGTATATGGCGAATGCGGCGAGATACCGATCTCGACAAGCTCGGTCGAATCGGCTTGCAGATCGGCCATTTTTTTCCACAACTCAGCGATATCATCCAAAGCCGTTCTGTCATCCGGCGAAAATTCTGTTTCCTGAAACAATATTCCGCGCAAACCGACAGCCTTTAACGCCTCGAACCCTGCTCGTCCAAAGCGTCCGATGTCGCCCATACAGGTCACGCCTGATCTTGCGGCTTCGATCGCTCCGGCATCGGCCGATATTCTGATCTCCTCATCCGAAAGCATTGCTCTAAAAGAATTCAGCTTCAGCAGCCAAGAACGAAAATCTTGCTCGACCGAATCCAAAGCTCCTCGCATTGCCGTTATTTCAAGATGGCTGTGGCAATTAACAAATCCCGGCAACACGGCGCAGTTGCCAAGATCGATGATCTCTTCGCCTGGATATCGTTCGGCGATCTGCGAAAGCTCGCCGACAGCCTCGATCAGATCTCCGTTTACAACGACGGCTCCGTTCTTTATTGGCTTATCGGAAACCGGCAAAATGTGATCGGCTGTAATGATCATTTTATTTGTTCGGAAACAAAGGTTTTCGTTTCGGGATCTTTTCGATAGCGTTCGAGGATCGATGTGACATATGAACGCGTTGACGGTATATTTATGCGTTCAATAAAGTCAGATTCAGTGAGCGTTCCAGGATCCGAACCTGATATCCATTCTTCTACACGGCTCGGCCCGGCGTTATATGCGGCCAGCGTCATTGCGGTTTCGGCCGGACGGCCGCGGTATTTTTCACGCAATTTTTCAAAATACCAGCAGCCGATCTGGATATTCCTTTCCGGATCAAGAAGAACTTCATTCACATTCTCGGCTGTTTGTTTTTCGAATTCCTTTAAGCCGGTTTCCTTGGCCCATTGTTTTGCGACAAGCGGCGTTATCTGCATCAGCCCGATCTCGCCCGCATCGCCTCTCGAACCGGATTTAAACCACGTTTCCTCGTATATCAAACTCCAAACCAGTTTGCCGTCAACGCGGTATATCCGCGCCTGCCGCGTGATCATTTCGTCGAATCGATGTTCCCAAAAATCACTGAAAAAATACGCCCCCGCCGATAGGACAATTATGGCTATGAACGTACAGGACAGAATATATCGGATCATCTGGGTTTCTTCGCGGATCGGATCAAGATGCGGCTATTAGAACAAGCATTGTTCTTTATTTCAAGTATTACGGCGGACAATTCTTTTTTTTGGCCGCAGCAGCCGTGCTTTCCTGCTCAGTATCGGCCATCTTAAAGTGCCGGCGGTTCTTGGATGGGACTCCTTGGCGGGTTTGCTCCGCAAAAAGATCAACATCATAGTCTGATTCGCGTGCCATTTCCTGGCGGATCTCAATAAGTATCTCTAAAAATTTTGCGCGTCTATACATAATTATGCCGCCGATAAACTGCATACGGCGGATACTTCATTATCTATAATAACACTTAACTGTGAACAAGGAATTCGGGCGTAACTATGGTCGGTGAAAAAAATCCGGCCGTCGTGTTGAAAAGTCTCAACCGCGCCTGTTTTCTAACATTGGCGATATGGCCGAAATCCCATGTCACCAGATAATCTATCTTATGAAATGAGGCAAGAGCGACATGAACGGCATCGGCCATGAATTTTCGGTGAAATATTCCGCGCGATATATAACCTTCGGCAAGTATCGCGACCTCTTCTGTAAGTTCCAGACGCTTTAGCGGTTCGATTATCTTCAAATATCCGGTTCGATGCGGTTCGGCGATCCTTTCGATCTCACGCTGTACAAGTATTGAACTGTAAGAGCTGTATTCTGAAAGTTCGTGTTCGAACCAGCGGATCGTCAGATCACGACGCAGAGGATCGCCGTTATCAAGATATGCCCCGATAACCGATGTTTCCAGATATAAACTTAATTTCATTAGAACCTATTTTGGAATGATCGTTTCCGCAGTTGCGGATATAGGTATGAATTTTACCTTTGAACGCTGAAAATCGAAAGTCAGCCTGTATTTCGAAAGGAAATTTCCGCCGAGAATTCCTGATTGAACATAACCGGAAGATTGATTGATAATTGCCAGATCGAGGGCGATCGCAGAAACATCATTCTGCACATTAGAACCAAATTTCAATTCGGGAACAACGAATAGAACAACTCCGTAAGTCACGCCAGCCGAACCAAAAACATTTGTAACACCGATCTGTTCCAAGGACCGGAATTTTTCTTTTTCCATTATTTCTTTAGAGATAACGGTGATCGTGGCTCCGGTATCGACGATAAAATTGAAAGGTACGCTATGCTCCGCCAATAGGACTTCACCGCTAAGATATCCGCTAGATGTCAGGCGCAATGGCAAAGTAACACCTTTTTCAGCTTTTTCCGCAACATTCTCCTGCTCTGAAATATTTGCCGAAGTATTAGATCTTTCCAATTCAAAGGTTTTCGCCCCATAATCGATCGTCGTCAGAAATTTCGATATCAATGACAGACCTATATAGCCGTCTATACTCTCTGATTTAGTGTGGAACTTACGTATATATACCGGAATATTTCTGATCGAAACATCACCGATCTTTATTTCGCGCACAAATCCAAAAACAATATCGAATTTGCCGTCGCCGCCGATGCCGCTTCCAACACCGCCTTTTGTTATGGGATCGATATCAAGACGTTTTGCCGTTTCCTCCGAAATGACAGAGATGCCCGAACCTGTATCCAATACAAAATTTTGCAGCTCTTCTTTGCCGTTTATTTGAACTTTTACAATAGGCCTGTCATTTATCAGTTTGATCGGAACGGTCGTTCTTTCTTCTCCGCCAATGGAATACAGTGTGGGTTTTTGCTGAACATACTCCAGAAAATTTATTATGCCGATGATCCTGTCGCGGCGTTCTTTATCCGTATTTGGCGAGATCCGCAAAAATCGATGATATGCATCAGCGGCTTCCTTGAAATTTTCAGACCGGGCGGCAACTTGAGCCAAAGCAAAAATGTAATCCGGCTCTGAATCGTCGCGATAAACGGCTTCCCGCAAAGCAGTCAGACTTTCCGAGACATTATTTTCATAAAATTCAAGCAGTCCAAGTGATGCCCAAGCTAAGGCTTCGCGTCTGTTTAATTTTATTGCGGTTAATATTATCGGGCGGGATTCCTTAAAATCACCGGAACCAAGTAAAGCGGCACCGACGATCGCATATGCTTCAGCATTTGATGAATCTGCTTTTGCTATTGAAAATGCAATATCATATGCATCACTCAATTTTTTTTGTTTTAGATATATCTTCGCAAGGGCGAGTTTTAACTCAATGTCGTTTGGCCGGAGTTTAACAGCAGTAGTGTATGCTTTTTCCGCTTCATCAAACTCACCGCGTTTGGCGAATTTTTTTGCCTGCTTTATTACAGATCTGGCATCAGTTTGAGGCGTCGGAGACGGCCGTGGTACGGACGCAAAAACATTTATCGACGTAACCGGAAGCAATATGATACAAAAAAGCGCGCATGCCAGCCGAACATTCTGTTGTAAAGATTTAGATAATTCGACGGCCATATTTACAAAAACACCTATTTTAATATTTCTCCGGTCTTCATGGACCAAAGAACAAGGTCCATTTCGTCAAAGTCTATTTTGAGGTCTGATGCAAGCTGTTTCAGTTTGCTTTCGATAGTTAGATACCTCGAACGCGTATTTGGTGGCTTGGGGTCGTCAATTATTTTTAATTCCGCCAAACAATTCAGAACATGCTTGTCCAAGATCGCATAACCGCTTAGCCCGATATTGCGCAAAAAATGGCTCGCTTCCTTGTAACCGAGGCCTTTTATGCCTTTTTCTTTTACCAGCCAATCGCGTTTTTCGTCAGGACAAGCAAATGAATCCAGACGACGGCGGATCTCCATATTGCAGTGTTCGAGCAAGAATTCACGCGACTGCACAACATATCTCGACCTCGCACGCGGATACCTGTGAACTCCGACCAAGGCATTCATTATTATTTCATGATCGCCGTTCATTAAATGCGGTCGAACTGCAGAAATGGCGCGCATTCCCATCTTTGCGGAACAGCCGCCGGTAAAAAAACAAAAGACCATTTCTTCCCAGAGCTTCTCGTCGTCCGCGCTTTTCCAGATCGAACGGAATTCATCGATCCGCTCACTGATCTCTTTGCGCCTTTCCCGATGCGTTCTTTTTATGCTTTCAATGGTGATGGGTTCTTGAGGTTTTCTCATTTTATAAAAGTACCGCTAATGCATCGCAACGGACATTATAACAAGAAAGCCTCGGTTCTCGACCTTTTGAAACATGTCAGATCTTTTGAGCGTTAATTTTATTAGCATCTTCAGATGCAAGGGATTCATCTTAAATTCGGCCCTGTTTCGCTCATAGTTTTAAGCGAATAATAAGTATTGGCGATAAGTAATAGGATTGTGATACAATCTTAAATGTTCTTGACTTTATCAAGGACTAAACCCGCCAACCAAATGTCAGTTTATATAGAAATTTGCCGTTGATGAAAAAATTTAATTCAAGAATTACCCGGTGGTTCAGTGTCTTTGCAATCGCTCTTTTTGCGGCCGCGGCTCTTTCCGCTCAATCCAGGCCGATGCTTCAGGACATAGTTGTTAAATCGGATCCGATAGCCGAAGCGACACCGCTTGTCCGCAAAACAGGTTCTTCAACAGCCCGTATCGACGAGGTTGTCCCGAACGCTTCGGGTCGCGCGATCAAAACCTCGATACCTGTTCTGGCTGACGTTGATATTCCCGGATACACCGGTATTTTGGTCGAATCCATGGACGGCACAGTAGTTGTGGAAACCGGTTCGGATCAAACATATAACCCGGCATCTAATGTAAAAATAGCAACGGCATATGCCGTATTAAAAACATTCGGCCCTAATTATCGCTTCCCGACAAATGTTTGGACAGACGGCGTTTACGATGAAAAAACAAAAACGGTCATAGGTAATCTTTATATTTCAGGCCGAGATCCGGTGTTCAATTATGAGAACGCCATCGCCATAGCAAATGAACTGAACCGAATGGGCATCCGCAATATCAACGGAGACCTCATTGTCACCGATAATTTCACGATGAACTATTCATCGTCTTCGAACAGATCGGCTCAGACGCTTTTTGCAACGCTTGATATGACAAAGCGTTCGGCGGCAGCGACAAGCGCTTGGCTAAACTTTTCGCGACTGAAAGGATTGACGGGAACCGTCGATGTTGCCCCGAGCATTACGATCAGCGGAGGCGTTTCCATAGGCCCGATGCCAAGTAATGTGAATATGATCTTTTCTCACGAATCCGCTCCGATGCGCGAGATCCTAAAGGTTACGCTTTCATACTCAAATAACTTCTTGGCCGAAAGATTGGGCGATATGGTCGGCGGGCCTTACGCCGTTGCGAATATAGTTCGCGTGAACGGCAAGATCGATCCGCAGGAATTCTATCTGGCGACATCAAGCGGACTTGGCACGAACCGTGTTTCACCGCGGGCGATGATGAGCCTTTTGCGAACTCTGAATAAAGAACTGGCACGAAATAAAATGTCATTTGCCGATATTATGCCGGTCGCCGGCATCGATCGCGGAACGCTCGAAAATCGTTTTGATACTGATTTTTCGACCGGAAGCGTCGTCGGCAAAACCGGAACGCTTGGACGAACGGATGGCGGAGTCAGTACGCTTGCCGGAGAAATAAGTACACGCGGCGGAAAATTCTTATTTGTAATATTTAATCAACGCGGCAGCGTTTCGCGTTTTCGCTCGTTCCAAAATAACTTCGTTTCCTTGATACAGGGACAATTCGGCGGAGCATCTTCGCTTGGCTATACATCTGTTCCTATGAATTCACGCATAGCAAAAACACGAATTGTCGCGGCAAATTCACGGAGCGCCGGAAATTAGCTTAAATTCACAGAATGCAAAATATTCAAAGGAAGCGATGCCGACCGCTTCCTTTTTTCGTTCCGCGTTTGGCTTAGCCTCAAAGATATTGCAAAATTTCTTCTGGTTTAGAAAAACGCAATGAACGAGATCGAACAGCAACCCGAATCGCAAATACCTGAACAGCTCACAGAACCTGTTGATCCGACCGCCGCCATCGAAGAATCGGAAAAACCCGTGTCAAAACAAACCAGCGTCGCGCGTTCCGCCGGTATAGTTTCGATAGCCGTTATGTTCTCAAGACTTTTCGGGCTTGCACGCGAACAGGTTTTTGCATATTTCTTCGGAGCCGGATTTCTTAACGATGCATTCCAGCTCGCATTTCGCATCCCAAATGTCCTCCGCGATCTGTTTGCCGAAGGCGCACTTTCCGCCGCGTTCGTAAAAGTATTCACCGATTATCAAATAGCCAAAAGTGAAGCCGAAGCCTGGAAATTAGCCAGTATGGTTCTGAACGGTTTGGCCGTTGTTCTAAGCGCGATCACACTTTTAGGCATCATTTTCTCCAGCACGATCGTCGCTATAATCGGCGCCGGTTTTTCACCGGAACAAGCAGCTTTAGCAACGCTTTTAACACAGATAATGTTTCCGTTCATCCTGCTTGTCGCACTTGCCGCGTTGGCGATGGGCGTATTGAACACAAAAGGCATTTTTGGTATTCCGGCATCCGCATCAACCGTTTTCAATATTGTCTCGATGCTTGTCGGTCTGGGTGCGGCATATTGGCTCAGCGGCGGCTCTTGGATCGTCCCAAAAGATCCGGCCGCAGTTCCGGATCTTCCGGCTCAATGGGCGATAACTGGAATGGCTATCGGTACGCTGATCGGCGGAGCATCTCAATTTTTGATGCAGATACCATCTTTAATAAAAGTAGGTTTCCGCTTTTCCACGGCTTTTAGTTTTGTCGATCCAGGCGTTAAACGCATCATGAGGCTGATGGGCCCGGCTATTTTAGGAACATCGGCGGTTCAGATCAATGTTTTGGTCAATACTTTTTTCGTTTCCGGCATCGAAGGCGGCATTTCGTGGCTCGGCTATTCGTTCAGATTGATGCAGTTCCCGATCGGTTTATTCGGCGTCGCGATCGGCACCGCGTCGATACCGGTTCTATCGCGAATGGCAGCCGAAGACCGTATCAAGGATTTTCGCGACACCCTCTCGTCCTCCATCAACCTTGTATTTTTGATGACGCTGCCGTCTGCATGCGGATTGGTCGTATTAGGCGAACCAATAATGCGGCTTTTGTATTCTCACGGCGGAGCGTTCAAGGAATCTGATGTTCCGATGACCGCTTGGGCACTCGCCGGTTATTCGATCGGCCTCACAGGCTATGCCGCTATCAAGATATTGTCGCCGGCATTTTATGCGCTCGACGACGCAAAAACACCGATGTATATCGGCATAGGTTCGATAGCGGTAAATGCCGTTGCTTGTTATTTTTTGATGAAGCTTCTTTCAGGGTTTGGGGTCAGCGAACTTCATCCCGATGGGCTCGCTCATGTTGGAGTTGCACTTTCGACATCGGTCGTTGCATTGGTAAATTTCTTCGCTCTCGCTCTTTTTATGCGAAAGCGCATCAAACGGCTTAACGGACGCAGTGTGTTTACTTCATTTCTCAAGATAGCGGCGGCTTCGGCGATAATGTCGGTCGTTTGCCATTACAGTTACCGATTTATCAGCGTGCAATTTGCGCACGAAAGTATATGGACACGGGTCATCGAAGCTTTTGCCCCAATATTGCTCGGGGCGGTAACTTTTGTGATCGCTGCAAAACTGCTTCGCGTCGAAGAACTCAACAAAGCATTTAAGATGATCGGTTCAAAACTGCGGCGGAGCCAAAAGTAATATGATCCGAAATTTTGAAGACAAAATACCGAAGATCGACCCGACCGCTTTCATCGCCGAAACTGCGGTGATCATCGGCGATGTCGAGATCGGCGAACATTCCAGCATTTGGTATGGGACAGTTATTCGCGGCGACGTAAATTACATTCGCATCGGCCGCCGAACGAACATACAAGATCAAAGCATCATTCATGTCACAGGCATCACAGACCCAACCGTTCTAAAAGATGAAATTACGGTCGGCCATCGTGTCACGCTGCATGGCTGTTATGTTGAATCGGGTTGTTTGATCGGCATCGGGTCAATATTGCTTGATGGTGTTCGAATAGGAAGAAACTCGCTTGTTGCGGCGGGCAGTCTTGTCACACCGCGAACGCAGATCCCGCCGGGATCTTTGGTAATGGGCAGCCCGGCGAAAGTAAAACGGCCATTAACAGAAGAAGAGTTGACCGATCTGCCAAAATTTTGGCAAAATTACACGTCGATCATAGATCGCTATTCATAAATCAAGGGCCGGTTCCACACACCGGAAGGGTAATAAGATCATTTTTAAAAATTTCCACATCGCCGTCTTTTTTATTGTTTCAATAACGGTTTTCGCGGCACCGCTTAATGCTCAGGATGCTCCGCCGCCAAAGCCTTCGCCAACCGTAGAAGAACCGTCAACAGGCTCAGATCGAATAGATCCGGAAGTTTCTGATTGGAAATTGAAACGCGGTGCGAAAGAGATCGGTCTGGAGGTCGGTTTTTCGCCGATGCAGCCGACCTTTTTCAGTGGAGAAAAAGAATACGACACCACCGGCCGCAAACTTGCAGTTGCGAGCGTTCGCTTTGGCCGTGTAGTCGGAACCGCAAAAGGCATCACATTTGAATATCTTTTTGAGGTCGCTCCATTAACATTGGCGTTTAAGAACGAGGTCGAAAACCCTGACTTTGTTTCCACTACTGAAACACCCAACGTTACACCGACCGTTCGCGAAACAACTTATAGCTTCGGCATCCAACCCGCCGCATTTCGGTTCATCTTTCGTCCGAAAAAACGTTTGAAGCCGTATTTACAGGCCGGTGCGGGTTTTCTATTCAGTTCAAAACCGATCCCTGTGCCGCAAAGCCCGCGTTATAATTTTATCGGAGATGTCAGTGTCGGGCTGATGTATCATGTCAAACCGCGGCAAACCGTCAACTTCGGATATCGCTATTATCATATTTCTAATATGAATATCGGCGAAATAAATCCGGGTTATAACGCAAATATCTTTTACGTCGGCTATTCTTTCTTTTCAAAATAGATACGGCTTTCCTGAATTGATCAAAAATCGTGTAAAGTTATTACCGAAAGCTTCGCAGCTTTACGAGAACGAAATTCGATTATGAGCAAGACAAATCCGGCGCGCGGAATGCGCGATTTTTTGCCCGCCGACATCCGCAAACGCAACTACGTTATCGGCATCATCAAAGATGTTTACGAAAGCTACGGCTTCGAACCATTGGAAACTCCGGCAGTGGAAAACCTGTCCACGCTGACCGGCAAATACGGCGAAGAAGGCAACCAGCTAATATATAAAATATTAAAGCGCGGCGAAAAACTGGCTAATAGTTTGGAGCCTGGAGTTCCAAGTCAGGAGCAGGATAATTCTTCCTCCAAACTTCAGACTCCCGACTCCAGACTCGCCGACTTGGCTCTACGTTACGACCTGACGGTGCCGCTGGCTCGCGTTGTCGCCAATAACCGCAACGAACTGCCGAAGTTCTTCAAACGCTATCAGATACAACCCGTTTGGCGCGCCGACCGTCCCGCTCGCGGACGGTACCGTGAATTTTACCAATGCGATGTCGATGCGATCGGATCGAGTTCAATGATCGTCGAAGCGGAACTGATCTCCGCCGTGAGTGAAATATTGAAACGGCTGGGATTTGAAGATTTTGAAATAAGGATAAATCACCGCAAGTTTTTAAGTCGTATCTTAGAATCCGCCGGTGTTGAAGAAGAAAAATGCAATGACGCCCTCGTTGCCCTCGATAAATTGGACAAAATTGGAACTGATAATGTCATTACGGAGTTGGTCGATCGGGGTATTCAGGAAGTTGTCGCTACAAATTTAATTGACTTATTTAGATATGAAGCACAATCAATTCATACGACGCAAGCCGTTGTAAAAACATACGTGGGGAGTCAAGGGCGTAAGTTGGAGTCATTTTCTAGGGACCTTAGAAACGATTTAATACTTAAAACCCATAATGATGAGGTATTGAGTAAATTTAGCGAAGTGTTTACTCAAAAACAGATTCCATCAGATGGTCTTGACGAATTAAAATATTTACTTAACTTAACTTTTCGAGAAATAGGTCATTCTGGAAATCTACCCATTCGTATTGATCCTTCGCTTGCCCGTGGCTTGTCTTACTACACCGGTGCTATATTCGAGATCGTTTTAACCGAAGGCGATTTCAAAGGCAGTATAGGCGGCGGCGGGCGTTATGACGGCCTGATCGGAATGTTCGGGAAAGAACAGATCCCGGCGTGTGGATTTTCGCTTGGGCTTGAACGTATTTTAGTTGTGATGGACGAACGCGGAATGTTCCCGCCGGAAATTGCCGAATCGGCGGCAGCCGATGTTATGGTTGCCATAAATGACGAAGATACCATCACAGATTCATTAAAATTTGCTGCAAAACTTCGCGAAACCGGCCTTCGCGTACTCGTCTATCCCGAGGCCGACAAGCTCGGCAAACAGTACAAATACGCCGATTCGATCAATATTCCGTTCGTCTGCGAACTTGCCGAAGGCAAGGTTACACTCAAAAATATGAAAACCGGCGAGAAAGTACAGGTCGATCGAGACGCGGTCGCCGTAACTATTCTCGGAGCCATCGGCAAATAGAACGACAGATAGATTTTCACGCCGCATCTCTAAATATGCTAATCTGACGAAAGCAATATCTATGAAAAGCATCTCAATTTTAGGTTCGACAGGCTCCATCGGCTGCAATACTTTGAAGGTGATAGAACATCTCAAAGACTTTCGGGTCGTCGGGTTGGCAGCGGGTTCGAACATGGAGCTTTTCGCCGATCAGATCGTTCGGTTTCAGCCGGAGATAGTTTCGTGCCGCGATGAAGAATGCGGCGAAAAACTTCGGACACATCTCAAAAATGCGGGCATTCCCGAACCAAAGATCGAATACGGCGAAGCCGGGCTTATCTCCGTTGCCACTGAACCGAAAGTTAGAACCGTAGTCTCCGCAACTGTTGGTGCGGTTGGGTTTATGCCGACGCTTAGGGCGATCGAAGCCGGCAAACGCATTGCCTTGGCAAATAAAGAAACACTTGTGATGGCAGGCGAATTGATGACCGCTGCGGCTGAGCGTCACGGAGCAGAACTTTTGCCGGTCGATTCCGAACACAACGCGCTCCACCAATGCCTTCGCGGCGAAACGAACAAAGAGGTCAAGCGTTTGATCTTGACCGCGTCCGGCGGCCCATTCAGGACCAGATCGAAGGCCGAGATCGAAAATGCTTCGATCAAGGACGCGTTGGATCATCCTAATTGGAAAATGGGCGACAAGATCACGATCGATTCCGCAACTCTTATGAATAAAGGGTTTGAGGTTATCGAAGCTCGTTGGCTTTTCGGTTTTGACGCCGATCAGATCTCGGTCGTTGTGCATCCGCAATCGATAGTTCATTCGATGGTCGAGATGATCGACGGTTCCATAATTGCACAAATGGGCGTGACCGATATGCGGCATGCGATCCAATACGCTTTGACATATCCTGAACGGCTCAAAGGCTGTATGGAACCGCTTGATCTTACAAAACTTGGCTCACTCGAATTCGAAGAACCCGACCTCGAACGCTTCCCTTGTCTCGGTTTGGCGTTTCGAGCTCTTTTGCTCGGCGGCACCGCTCCGGCGGCGTTAAATGCCGCGAACGAGATCTCCGTAGCCGCGTTTCTCACAGGCCGTATAAAGCTTTCGGACATTCCCGATATAAATGAAAAGGTTCTCAACGATCATACGGTCGTCAAAGCCGACAGCATTGGATCGATCCTTGAAGCTGACCGCTCGGCTCGTGCCGCCGCCGAAAGCCTTGTTTTCGGGACGATATCAGCCGCCGCAGTTTGATAAAAAGGTTTGACTAGGCAACACCGCTCCTTTAAAGTTTAAATTTGCAACTTTTCGCCGAAACATCGGCTCTAAACAGAAGTTTTTTAACAGTGAAGTATAGTTTATGCCGAATTTTATTCTAGTTATTTTAGCCGTAGTATTCGTTCTCGGCATCGCGATCAACATTCATGAATTTGGCCATTTTATCGTGGCAAAACTTTTTGGAATGAGGGTCGAAGCATATTCGTTCTTTGGCCTCGGGCCAAGAATTTGGGGATTCAAACGCGGCCATACTGATTATCGTATCAGCGCGATACCGCTCGGAGCTTACGTAAAACTTTACGGCGACGAAGCAACCGCCGCACTTGAAGGCGGTGAGTCTGACGGCGAGGTCGTTCCGGAATCCGAACTTTACGAACTTCGTCCACGTTGGCAAAAATTTCTGGTAATGCTCGGCGGGCCGTTCATGAATATCGTGCTCGCGCTTGCTATTCCTTTTGCAGCGGCGATGATCTACGGCATACCATCGATGCCGGCTCCCGTCGTCGGCATTGTCACAAACGGCGGCGCAGCCGAAAATGCAGGTATAAAGGTCAGCGACCGCATTATTTCGTTTAACGGCACGGCCGACCCGACTTGGGAAGCGATCAAGGACGAATCGATGATATCGCCGGAAAAAGAAATCCCGCTTATCGTCGACCGCGGCGGCAAACAGATACCGCTAACGATCACACCGGCAAAAACAGATATCGATGGAAATATGGTGGGCGAGATCGGTCTGGTTCCTGACGTCGGCGTCGAACCGGTAGAGATCGGAGCGATAACACCGGATTCTCCGGCATCGGCTTCCGCTCTGCAGGTCGGTGATCGTGTTCTGGCGTTCAACGGCCAAACGGTTAGGAACAGCCAGGAATTAGCCGTTCAGATAAAAGAAAATAAAGATCAGCCAGCTAAACTAACGGTCGAACGAAACAGCGAGCGGCATGAAATAGAACTGACCGCCAAACCTAACGCAGACGGCGTTTATATGATCGGTATCGGCTTTTCGGCAGCTAATATTACCACACGCGTGGCTGTAGGATTAGGCGGAGCCGCCGCATATGCATTTGATGCCAATTGGCGAATAATGAGCCTGACCGGAAAGGTCTTTGGGCAATTATTCTCCGGCCAGCGTTCGGTCAAAGACGCCGGATTAGCCGGACCGGTCGGTATCGTGCAAATAATCTCAAAGGTTGTGGATACGGCAAGTCTTTCGGCTTTGTTTGGAATTCTCGGGATCATCAGTTTGAACCTCGGCATCTTTAATCTGCTGCCAATACCGCTGCTCGACGGCGGCCAAATAATGGTTCTGGGCATCGAAAAAGTAATGTCGTGGTTCGGCAAAACACTTTCAATAGCGGTTCGCGAAAAGATCCAGATCGCCGGACTCGGAATAATTTTATTGCTTATGGCATTTACACTGTTCTTGGATGTTTCGAGAATATTTTAATGAAACGAGTTTCGCGCAAAGTTAAAATTCGTGACATCGAGATCGGCGGCGGAGCTCCGGTTGCAGTTCAGTCGATGACCAAACCCGACACGACCGATGTAGAAGGCACGCTAAAACAGATCGACGAAATGGTCGAAGCCGGTTGCGAGATCGTCCGCATCGCCGTGCCGGATGACGACGCGGCGGCGGCAATGTACGAGATCCGTAAACGCACGGATGTTCCGATAGTCGCGGACATTCATTTCCATTACAAACTTGCGCTAAAAGCGCTCGACGCAGGCATCGACAAACTCCGAATCAATCCGGGCAACATCGGTTCGATCGACCGCGTACGCGAGGTCGTTCGCGCGGCCGAAGCTCAAAAGGTCCCGATCCGCATCGGCGTTAACGGCGGTTCGCTTGAAAAAGATCTTCTGAAAAAATATGGTTCGGCAACCGCCGAAGCGATGGTCGAATCCGGAATGCGGCACATACGGATATTGGAAGATCTGGGTTTTACCGACACCGTTATTTCACTAAAAGCATCGGACGCGAACCGTATGATCGAAGCTTATCGGTTAATGGCGGCGAAGGTCGATTATCCGCTGCACCTCGGCGTAACCGAAGCGGGAACGCCATTTGGCGGAACAATAAAATCGGCGATCGGCCTCGGTATCTTATTGCACGAAGGCATCGGCGATACGATCCGTGTTTCACTGGCCGCGGAACCGCATGAAGAGGTTCGCGTGGGTTGGGAAATCTTGAAATCGCTCGAACTCCGCAAGCGCGGCGTTACTGTCGTTGCGTGCCCGACATGCGGACGGCTCGATATAGATAATTTTGTCGAAATAGTTACAGAGGTCGAACGACGCCTCGCTCACGTCGAAGAACCATTGCATCTTTCGATAATGGGCTGTGCCGTAAACGGTCCGGGCGAAGCTCACGATTCGCAGCTCGGCATCACCTTCGGCAGAAACGTAGGTATGATATTCAAAGACGGTGTGCCGATGCGTAAAGTTTCGGGCGAAGACATTGTCGAAGAATTTGTAAAAGAAGTCGAACTCCTTCGAAAAGAAGGCAAGAATGCCGTTTCACTCGCGGATTCAAAACCGCTTGTTCAGATCACATAATTTATTAGGTATCACAACTATTAAAGCTCCGATGTTAACGCATTGGAGCTTTTCTTATGGAAAAAGCAAATTGAATGGATAGAAAGGCAGATTTCTGACGAATGCGAACAAGAACATTATTATCAGAACCGAGAAAAGTGTTTGCGGCGTGTATGTCCATTTGGGAATGCCGCGGCCGCGAAAGACGACCAGCAGCATAGAGATAAAAAGATAGCCAGCAAATACAACAAAGAACGGTATCAAAGCATTATAATCAAGAGCTGTTATTATATCGCCGTGAAGCAGAGCGTGCAGTCCGCGTGTCATTCCGCAGCCCGGGCATGCAAATCCGGTAAATCTCAGCATTGGACAAGCAGGCAAGAACGAAGTTTTCGTCGGATCGAAATACCAAAGGATCGCGGCTCCAAAACCCATTGCGGCAATTCCCAGAACAGCCAAAAGCCTTTCGAACTGTGTTTTCTTTAAGCTTGTTTCGACGGCATTTTGCATTTCTTCGCTATTATATCAAGCAGCCATCTTCATGAACAGAGCGTCCGTTGCAACCTTTCGGTTCACATTTACGGCCATGCGTTCGGTTAAAGTTTCTATCTCTTCGAGCCAAGAAGCGAGTTTTTCCGACGAACAACTTTCGCTGATCAAATTTAACCGATCGGCAATATCGACATTCACTATCTCATCGGCGGAAGCTCCGTTCGAAATGAGCCAGACATCTCTGATCAGCTTTTCCAGAACACCCAATACTTCTTCGTAATCGTCTTTGTGAGCAGCGTCGTTCATTTGCTCAGCGGTCTGCAGCATCGATGCTCTTTTTTTACCCAAAACCGCCGCATTCAGCACATCCAACATCATCGACCGCATATTCAGGTATTTTTCAATGTCGAGCGATAATGCCTTTCCGATATCTCCGTCACAGATCCGTCCGGCAAGTTTTGCTTTTTCACCGCTGCATATTCCGCGGATACTCAGCAGCTCTTCGATATCGGCAGATGCGGCAGGCACAAAACGCAGCATTTGGCATCGGGAAAGTATCGTTTGCAAAAGCTTTTCGGGCCGTGATGTTACAAGAAATAAATATGTGGTTTCCGCAGGTTCTTCGAGTGTTTTCAGCAACGCGTTGGACGCAGCTTCGTTCATTTTATGGGCATCGTCGATAATGAATATGCGGGCCGGTGCTTCGTATGGCCGAAAATGAGCTTCGCGTTCCAGGTCACGGATCGTATCGACGAGTATGTTTCGCTTATATGCCGCGGCCATTCCAACATCCGGATGTCCGCTAAATATCACGCGCGCAAAAGCGTCTTTGTCATCGGGTTTCGGCAATTCGAATTGCAGCGCGCGTCGGCATGCTTTGCATTCGCCGCAGCCGACACCGGTTTGGCAGACAAACGAAGCGGCAAGTTCCACCGCAAATTGCTTTTTGCCGATTCCTTCGTGACCGGCGAAAAGCAGAGCTTGCGGAATTCGTCCGGTTGCGGAAAGTTGACGAAGCCGTTCTTTCATTTGTTCGTTCCCAATTAATTTATCGAACATTTTTATGCTTCTCCCAGAAACTCGTCAACGATCTTTCTCACCTCTAAATGTATCTCTTGTATCGAACGATCCGCATTGATAGTTCGAAATCTAGCCGGTTCTGCCTCCGCGATCGATAGATACGCCGCTCTTACGCGTTCATAGAATTGCTTGCCTTCCGCATCCATACGATTCTTCCCGCCTTTTCGCTCGTCCATTCGTTCGATCGCCCGATCTACCGGCAGATCAAAAAATAAAGTTAGATCGGGTTTCAAACCTTCGGTCGCGATATCAATTACCTGACGAACCAGCTCTTCCGAAAATCCTCTGCCGGCACCTTGATAGGCAAATGTAGCATCCGCATAACGATCGGATATAACGATCTTTCCGGCTTCGAGCGAAGGCTTTATTAGAACGTCAATGTGCTGCGCGCGGTCGGCTGCGAACAAAAGCAGTTCAGATCGCGGAACGACCGGTTCACCGCTTTCTAGAAAGACCTCGCGCAATGAACGGCCGAGTTTGGTCCCGCCCGGTTCGCATGTCGAAACGACTTCGCGTCCTTGCGCAAACAACAGATCGACAAGCATTTGAAGCTGCGTCGATTTACCGCTTCCGTCCACGCCTTCGAAGGTTATGAATTTACCGCGCAAGAGTTTAAGTTAATTGGCTTTACGTTCTTGAGATATCGTTGAAACGGAATGCTTAAATATCAAAACATCCTGGCCGCCGACATCCAGAAGTAATGAGAATTTATCAAAGCTCTTGATCCTACCGGACAGCGTAGAACCAGGCAACAGGTGGACAACAACCGTTACTCGTTCGCGGCGGGCCGAATTCAAATACGCATCTTGTATATTTTGGGCAGCTGGTTTTTCCATTAAAAAATTCAAATTCTACGAGTTAAATTGTCGGGAAATAGTTATTGTAGCAGATTTATTGGGCAATTAGAAAAAATTTTAAGTTAAGTTGCTGCAATATTTAGGTTTTCCGCGGAATATGCCGGGTCAATTTAGAGAAAATGCTGTCATCGCCGCCAAAACCGTCGAGCCAGATCGCACCTTTCTCGCGTTTGAACCACGAGACCTGTCGCTTCGCATAATTACGCACATCCTGTTGCGATTGTTTCAGAGCGTCATCCAAGGAACGTTCTCCCCGCAGATATTCACACACACGCCTGTATCCGTGTGAACCCATAGCGCTTGTCGATTCCGAAATGCCCGCATCAAGAAGCCATTTGACCTCTTCGACCAATCCGTTCGCAAAATGCATCTCGGTTCTGGCATTTATTTTTTCATAAAGCCGGTCGCGGGGCGGATTCAAAACAAATAATAATACTCTGGCCGCAAATTCCGGAACTTCTGCTCGATTTGGTTGAGCTTCGGAAAGTTTTTCACCGGTCTGGAAAAAATATTCGATCCCGCGCATTGTCCGAACATAATCCTTTGGAAATAATTTTGCCGCAAGTTCCGGATCAAGCTTGGTCAACAACTTGTGCAAATGCTCTGCGCCTTTTTTGTGATTGATGGCGATCAATCTTTCACGAAAGGCTTCATTAGGTTTCGGCCCTTCAAAAAGCGGCTGCAGCAACGTCCGCAAATAAAAACCCGTTCCGCCGACAAATATTGGAATGTTATTACGGCTTTCAATATCAGAGATCGCCTTTGCGGCATCGACGGCCCAATCGGCCGCCGTGTAGCTTAAGAACGGATCGACATAATCGATCAAGTGATGCGGAATTCCCCGGCGTTCTTCAAGCGTTGGTTTTGCGGTGGCAACCTGAAGCATTTTATAGATCTGCACCGAGTCAAAATTGATGACCTCGCCGCCGACGTGCTCCGCGAGCTTTATGCCCAATTCGGTCTTGCCGGAAGCCGTCGGTCCGGCGATCGCATATATAGGTTTTTCTTTTAGATCTTTCAATGGCTAAGCAATTTTTAATTTTCTAAGCTTAATTATATGATAGGACGAAATTCAGAAACCAACACTAAAAATGAAAATGAAAATTACGGCAATTATCTTCGTCTTATTCGCTGCTCAATTTACAATGGCTCAAAATTACATCAAATATGTAAACCCGCTTATCGGCACACAAAAAATGGGACATACATATCCCGGTGCAACCGTTCCATTCGGCTCCGTTCAACTTTCGCCGGATACTGATGAACAGCCGCATAATATCAACGGCGTTTACAATCCGGATGCTTATAAATATTGCGCCGGCTATCAATATGACGATAAGACAATTGTCGGATTTTCTCACACTCATTTTAGCGGAACGGGACATTCCGACCTAGGAGATTTTTTGATAATGCCGACGGTAGGCGAACTCCAAATGGAGCCGGGATCTAAAGAAGATCCATCGACCGGTTTTCGATCGGCATTTTCTCACGATAACGAAACTGCTGAACCGGCGTATTACAAAGTTCTGCTCGAAGACAACAACATCCTTGCGGAACTCACGGCAACAACACGCGTCGGAATGCACCGATATACTTTCAATGGATCGTCCGCTCCCGGTTCTGACAAGATCGACGCTCACATAATTCTCGATCTGATGCATGGAATTTACAATTACGAGGGCAAGAATGTGTGGACATTTGTCCGTGTCGAAGGCGACCGGCGAATAGTCGGTTATCGCCAAACGAATGGTTGGGCACGCACGCGAACCGTTTATTTTGCCATGGAATTTTCAAAGCCATTCAAAAGCTATGGCTTTAATAATTTTGCCAAAGAAGATTACAAGGGTTTTTGGCGAAAATTCGATCAAACGAAGAATTTTCCTGAAATGGCCGGGAAACAGATCCGTGCTCATTTCGATTTTGATGCAAGGGCCGGCGACCAGATCGACGTTAAATTTTCGCTGTCACCTGTTTCGACCGACGGAGCCGTGAAAAATATGCAGGCCGAAATTCCACATTGGGATTTCGACCGCGTCAAGCGAGAAGGCCAAGCAGATTGGAACCGCGAGCTCGGAAAAGTTGCCGCGACAATGTTGGATGAAGGCGAAATGACCAATTTTTACACTGCCTTATATCACACATTCCTTTCGCCGACGGAGTATATGGACGTTGACGGTCAATACAAAGGTCTTGATCAAAACGTCCATAAAACCGACGGATTCACCAACTACACCACGTTTTCACTTTGGGACACATACCGCGCACTTCATCCTTTTTTCAACATTGTTCAGCCAAAGCGTAACCGCGATATGATCAATTCCATGATCGCGCATCATGATCAAAGCGTACATAAAATGCTGCCTGTTTGGTCGCATTATGCGAACGAGAATTGGTGTATGATCGGCTACCACAGCGTTTCCGTAATTGCGGATGCGATCGTCAAAGGCAACAGCCAAGGAATCGACGGCGAAAAAGCTTTGGCTGCGATGGCGGAAACGGCTCGCACAAAATATTACGACGGCATCGGATATTACATGGATCTCGGTTACGTTCCCGAAGACAAAAATTCGTCGTCTGTATCGAAAACACTTGAATATGCATATGACGATTGGACGATCGCACAGGCGGCAAAAAAGCTTGGGGACACGGCCATCTATAACGAATTCATCAAACGCTCTGAGAATTGGAAAAATGTCTATGATGCTTCCAGCGGATTTATGCGTCCCAAATTGAGCGATGGAAAGTTTCGATCCGAATTCGATCCGCTAAAAACACACGACCAAGGATTTATCGAAGGAAACGCATGGAATTACAGCCTTTATGTCCCTCATCAGCCGGCCGAAATGATAAAGATGATGGGCGGAAAAGCAAAATTCTCGGCTCATTTAGATCAGCTTTTCACAATGCATCTGCCGGATGAATTCTTTGCCGAAACCGAAGATATAACGCGCGAAGGCATTATCGGAAATTACGTTCACGGCAACGAACCGGCACATCACGCCGCATATCTTTATAACTGGACAGATGATCCTTGGAAAACACAGGAACGCGTCCGAATGATAATGAAAAATCAGTATCATCCAACGCCGGATGGCCTCGGCGGCAATGATGACTGCGGCCAGATGTCGGCTTGGTATCTGTTCACGGCACTTGGCTTTTATCCTGTCGCTCCGGGATCTGATGAATATGCGCTCGGAAGCCCGTCTGTAAAAAATGCTGTGCTCACGCTCGAAAACGGAAAAACATTAGCGATAGAAGCCATAAACCAAAGCGATCAAAATGTATATGTCGAACGTGTAGTTCTTAACGGCAAGCCTTTGACCGGCCATATTTTGAAGCATTCCGACCTGATCAAAGGCGGCAAGTTGGTCTTTTATATGTCCGGAAAGCATTGATGATTCCTGCTTCCGGCCTGCATCTGATATCATAGACATATAGTGATCAGATGACCGTTCCAGAGTCTTAAGAGTATAAACGCTCGGAGTCGTGTTCTTTTGATCGTTGACACAATATATAAGGAGAATAATTTATGGCAGACGCAAAAGATCAAACATACCCATTTTCATTGCCCGATCTCGAATTTGATTATGACGCTCTCGAACCGGTTCTCGATACCGAAACGATGCATATTCATCATGATAAACATCATCAGGCATACGTAAACAACCTGAATGCAGCGGTCGAACCGCATACTTCGATCCACGACAAAACCTTAGAGGAACTGCTTTCCTCGATCGATTCGTTGCCCGAAGCCGCTAGAACAGGCATTAAAAATAACGGCGGCGGTCATTATAATCATTCTTTATTTTGGCAAACGATGGGTGCTGATCACGGCACCGAACCCGATGGACAGCTCGGCGAAGTTATAACTCGCGATTTTGGCTCTTTCGAAGATTTCAAAACAACATTCGATAAAGCCGGTGCCGGGCAGTTTGGTTCCGGATGGGCAGTTGTCACGGTCGAAGGCGATGCAATCAAGATCAAACCTTATCCGAACCAAGATACACCGTTAAATAACGGCGTCGAACCGCTTTTCTTGAACGACGTTTGGGAACACGCTTATTATTTGAAATACAATAATCGTCGTCCGGATTACCTAAAAGCTTGGTGGGAAGTAGTCAACTGGAAAGCAATTTCCGAACGCTACGAACGGCTGAAAAGCTAAAGATTTTGTTTAGTAAGGTCACGGCTGTGTCGTTTCGGCGGCGCAGCCGTCCTTGTTTTTTTACTGTGTCCCTGAGCCTCAGCCCTCGCCCCTAATTTCGCGATGTGTTAATCTGAAGTTTTGGTGGATATATGATCGAAGAAAAAGTTTTGGTTCAGAAGTTTTTGAACCGCAAACAGCGTGAAAGGCTTCGAAAGCCTGATTGGTTGAAGATCAAGCTGGGCGATCCTTCAAATCAGAATGCGGTTCTGGATCTCATCGAAGGCCTGAATCTGCATACGGTTTGTCAGGAAGCGAAATGCCCGAACATTTTCGAATGCTGGACGGATAAAACGGCTACATTTATGCTCGGCGGTGACACGTGTACGCGGCATTGCGGCTTTTGTGCCGTTAATAAGGGCAAACCGATGGATCTAGACCCGCTGGAACCGACGCACGTTGCCGAAGCCGTCAAGCATCTTGATCTCGCTCATGCCGTTATCACTTCCGTAAACCGCGACGATCTACCGGACGGCGGTTCGATGCATTGGGCAGAAACCATAACGAAAGTAAGAGAATATAATCCGGCCTGTAAGGTCGAGGTTCTGATACCGGATTTTAACGGCGACGAAGCCGCATTAAATAATGTTCTGCTGGCTCGTCCGGATGTTTTGAACCATAATACCGAAACCATCGCCCGGCTTTATCGGCGCGTTCGCCCGGATGCAAAATATCCGCAAACGCTCGAATTGCTGGAACGCTCCGCTCATTACCGCGATACGCAATTCCCAGAAATGAAGACCAAAAGCGGAATAATGGCCGGGCTTGGCGAGGAATTCGAAGAAGTCGTCGATCTAATGAAAGACCTGCGCAAAGTTTCATGCGACATTATGACCATCGGCCAATACCTGCAGCCGTACGAAAAGCGCCTGCCGGTCGAACGCTATGTTACGCCCGAAGAATTCGCCGAATGGAAACGCATCGGAATGGATCTCGGTTTTAAACACGTAGAATCTTCTCCGCTGACGCGTTCGTCATATCACGCACGGGAACAGGCTGGAAATGGTGAGAAGATCGCAGTATGATGCGCTATAATTTTCCTATGACGGTTCAGACAATACCTGCAATCAAAGACATGACCGCCGGACAGCAAGCCGAGCTTCTGGAAGCTCTTTGGCAAGCAATGAGGGAAAGGGTTGAAAAGGCGCCGCCTCCGGCGTGGCATCTTCGACTCCTCGAAGATCGAGAGCGTGCCTTGGCGAAAGGAGAGGACGAATTTATTGATCTTGAAGTCGCGATGGCTGAGATACGTGAAAGTATTGAGGCAAGAAAAAACAGCCGATGAAGATCAACATTCTCCGCAGTGCTCGAAACGAGCTTGAAGACGGTTATTTGTTCTACGAAAGCTGCGAAGAGGGAGTCGGCGAGTATTTCTTAAGATCGCTGCACGCAGATATCTTGTCCCTTAAACCTATCGCCGGCGGCCACCAGATCATTAACGGTTACTTCCGCAAACACGCATCTAGATTTCCTCACTCGATATTCTACAAGATCGAAGAAAACGAGGTTAGGATCTATGCCGTAATAGACCAACGCCGTGATCCTGAATGGATATCCGAACGTCTGAATTGAGCTCACCGTATCGCTGCCAATCTTGTCTTCACGCCCGACAGCAGACGGAAAATGGTGAGAAGATGGCCGCTTAATGCGCTATAATATGGCTATGAGTATCGAAATGACTTCGATATCGAAAAGATATCCGCTACCTAAAAACTGCGTATAATGGAATTACTGTCGCGTGATATTTCCAAGAGCCGGATAACTTAGAAGTTGATACAAAAACGGCTGAAGGTTCCCAATAACAAAGAATTTTAGATAGATTTTAAAACATGATAGAAAACGTCACTCGACATTCCTCATTCCGGGCGGCCGATGAAGCGATAAAGTTATGGTCGCTTTCAAGTACGCAGTATCCAATGGATCATGAACTACTCCTTGACCTCACAACAACTTCGGTCATTGAAACTATAAGCGATTTTGCGCTAAACGCCAGACGAGCAATGGAATTATTACCAGCCAATGAAAAATTCGTTTGGCGCAGCCTCGATGGCTCTGGAAGCCGTCAGACAATGGTGAGATTGTCAACGATCTCAGGGACGCTCTCAATAGAATTGTTCACGCCAAAAAACTAGATGTAGGTTTTTTAGGTGTCCCTACTGAATTGTCCGATATTGACGGAGGGTCTCTTGTCATTCCATACGTGAAAGTAGAAACGGATAGACGCGCCGAAGCATACATTGACCCTTTTGCTCTATCGCATGTATTTCTTTATTTTGTCTACCCAAAACTTAACGCTCTTAATGCTGAAGACTTTGGTGAGGCAGTTCACTAAATCCACACGTTGTTAAATCCGCACTTAATTTAGCAATGATATGTTAGGATAATTGAATGAAACTTACACGCGATATTCAAAGCCTTAGCGTTTTCAAACGGGACACGGCGAAATTCATGCGACAGCTAAAGAAAACAAAAGAGCCTATCGTGCTGACCGTAAACGGGAAAGCCGCGATGGTCGTTCTGGACGCGGAAAGCTACGAAGATTATTTGCGTGAGAAAGACCAGCAAGAAATGATCGCGGCAGTAAATCGCTGTATTGAAGATATGAGAGCCGGTCGAACAAGACCGGCAGAAGAATTCTTCGATGAATTTTTCGCGGAATATAACATTCCAGTCGAAAAATGAAAAAATATCTCGTTGTAATTACACCTTCTGCAGAAGCGGATATTATTGATTCGTTCATATGGGGTTGCAGTGAGTGGGGTATTGAAGCTGCTCAGAAATGGGCAAACGAAATAAGGTCTCACATATTAAAGAACCTATCAACGTTTCCTTTGAAATACCCGATAGTCTTCGGGAGCAAAAATCGCTCTCCGATTCGAAAAATGGTCGTTGGCCGTTATCGTATTTTATTTCAGATAAAGAAAAGCGAAGTATACGTACTTTACGTTGGTGCTCCGCATCCGGAGACGAATTATTATTTCTCGAATAACCTCTAAGGTCTCTTAAATGCAAATATTAGAAACCGAACGTCTTTCTTTGCGCGAGGTCGCGGCTGATGATGCGGCGTTTATTTATGCTCTTTATAATGAACCGTCGTTTCACAGATACATCGGCGACAAGGGTGTCAAGGATCTTGGCGCGGCGGAGAAATACATCGCGGCAAATTTCACGAAAAGTTATTCGGATAATGGCTTCGGGCTTTGGCTTGTGGAACTGAAAGAAACTGAATCGCCGGTCGGTATTTGCGGTTTTGTAAAACGCGAAACGCTTGAATTCCCGGACATCGGTTTTGCTTTCCGCGCGGAACACGAACGAAAGGGCTACGGTTTCGAATCCGCGAACGCCTCGCTCGAACACGCCCGCGAACATCTCGGGTTAACGAAAATTCTCGCCATCGCTACCAAAGACAACACGGCATCGGGTAAACTTCTTGGAAAGCTCGGATTTTCTCTTGATGGCGATCTGCCGATGCCGAGCGGAGAAACGCTCGATCTTTATTCGATAATTTTATGAAGTACGGCCTCATTGCCGGTAACGGCCAATTCCCTTTTCTAGTCGCAAAAGGCGCCGAACAGCAAGGCGTCGAACTTTCCGTTGTCGCGATAAAAGAAGAAACTGACAAGGCTATCGACGAAGCCGCCGCGGATGTCGTTTGGCTCGGCATCGGCCAACTCGGCAAAATGATCTCGCATTTTAAGAAAAAAGGCGTGACGCAGGTGATGATGGCCGGTCAGGTCAAACACGTTCAGATATTTTCGGGCGCGATGCCGGATCTGCGTATGATGAAAATGCTGTGGAATCTGCCGCGGAGAAATACAGACGCGCTGATCGGCGGCGTTGCGGATGAAATGGCCAAGGAAGGCATCAAGCTTATTGATTCGACGACACTTATCAAAGATCACCTCGCGCCCAAAGGCGTTATGACAAAACGCGGGCCGATCGACATCGAGCAACAGAACATAGATTACGGCCTGCATATTGCGAATGAGATCGCTCGGCTCGATCTCGGTCAAACGATCGTCGTACGTTCATCGGCATGTGTCGCCATCGAAGCAATGGAAGGCACGGACGAAACTATCATCCGCGCGGGCAAGCTCGCCCGCGGCAAACTTACCGTGGTTAAGGTCGCAAAACCCGATCAGGATATGCGTTTTGATGTTCCCGTTATCGGAGTTCCCACAATTGAGAACATGATCGAATCAGGCTCGACCTGTATTTCCGTTACTGCCGGAAAGACTCTCATCTTCGACCGCGAAGAAATGCTCAAATTAGCAGATCGGCATAAGATCGCCGTTATTGGCAGCTGACCGAAACAATCGGAACCTTCACCGCGTAATAACATAATTACCGGATCTTTTCAGTGAGATCTTTTAATAAAAAACTAATATTTCGGAGAAATAATGAGAAAAACGCTTCTTACACTAGCTTTAGCAGTTGGGTTATTGCTGCCAACCTCTTCATTCGCACAAACAAAGGTGTCGATCACACCGGCCGAACGCAAAATGGCTGAAGCGATCACCGCCGATCAGCTTAGCAGCTATTTGCATTTCGTTGCCTCTGACGCAATGGGCGGCCGCGACACACCTTCGCAGGGGTTGGATGTTACTGCGGAGTTTCTAAAAATGAACCTCGCTAAATGGGGTTTCAAACCTGCCGGAGACAACGGTACATTCTTTCAGCGTATGTACGTTTTAAGCACCTCGATCGACGGTGATGCCAGCAGCATCGACATCGGCGGCAAAAAGTTAAAATATGCCGAAGATTTTTATCGTATGCCGGGAGCAAGCGGTAATATTACAGGTAAAAAAATGATCTATGCCGGTGACGGTTGGGTCATAAAATCAAAGAACCTGAATGCATTTGCCGGGCTCGACATCAAAGATAAAGTCGTCGTCATCTATGCTGATGGAGCTCCGACACGAGGGTTGATGGCACTGCCGAAAGGCGTTACACAAGCAGATCTGACAGGCAAACGCGGCGTTGATTACAGCGACGGAGCCCAATATGCAAGAGAGAACGGAGCGGCCGGCGTTGTTATATTGCCTTCTACTTTTCTCAAAGAAAATTGGACACGCTTGGGTGGATTTTTTGGACGCGGAGGAGCATCGGTCGAAAAAATGGGCGACGATGACCAAAAAGACGGTATCCCAACGTTCATCGTATCGGAAAACGCGGCATCGGCTGTTTTCGCTGGCGAAGCCGGCGATCCGTTAGCCGGAACCGGCACAGCGGTCAAAGATATCAATAAAACTTTCTCATCGAACGTAGTATCAAAAACCGAACGTGTTCCAACGCAAAATGTCGTTGCTATCTGGGAAGGTTCAGGCCCGCTCAAAGATGAAATGGTCGCTATCGGAGCTCACTACGATCATGTCGGGACAAACCCCAACGCACCGGGCGATGACAAGATCTGGAACGGTGCCGACGATGATGGTTCGGGAACAGTTGGGGTTCTATCGATCGCCGAAGCTCTTGCCAAAGCAAAGACACGCCCAAATCGTTCGATCCTTTTCGTATGGCATGCGGGCGAAGAAAAAGGCCTTTGGGGCAGTGCTTATTTCAATAAATTTCCGACCGTTGATATAAAGAAAGTTGTCGCTCAGCTAAATATAGATATGATCGGACGAACGCAGGATCCGAACAATATCATCAAATGCGACGCTCCGCGAAAACGCTGTAACGAAGAGCTTTCCAAAAAGGACGAGATCTATGTTATCGGAAAAGATATGATGAGTTCCGAACTCGGCCAGATCGTTGACGGAACAAATAACGCATATCTAAAGCTCGGATACAATACGCGTTATGACGACCCGAAAGATCCGAATAGATTCTTTTTTCGATCGGATCATTTCAATTATGCGATGAACGGTATTCCGATCGCATTTTGGTTTGACGGTGTTCATGAAGATTACCATCAAGCATCGGATACCGCCGACAAGATCGATTACGATAAAATGCAGAAAGTCTCGCGGACGATCTTCTTAACAATGTGGGAATTGGCCAACATCACGCAAAGGCCGCAGATAGACAAGAAACTGCCGCCTGAACTCTCCGGGGTTCGATAGTTTATAACGCATCAGAGGCTAGACAATGACACAATTTTGTCTAGCCTCTGATCTTTTCCATTTGGGTCAGACGGTATGCCTCAGACTTACTCATACCGAATTCCTTTGCCGCTTTCTTCAAGGCTGTCTTTCTGTCAAGGCCGTCTGCTTCAAGTTCCGAAATGCGCTCGGGCAAGGTCATTTCGGTCGAATTCGCTTTCGATTCCTCGGTCGCTCTTTCTATGGTAATAACAAATTCACCTTTTGCCGGATTTGATCCGAAATGGTTGTAAAGTTCGTTTAGCGTTCCGCGGACGGTTTCTTCGTGGAGCTTTGTCAATTCCCTCGATACGGCGGCTCGGCGATCACCTAAAACCTCTAAACAATCCTTTAAGGATGCTAAAAGGCGATGCGGCGATTCATAAAATAAAAGTGTTGCAGGAATTGAACTAATTTCTTCGAGCCTCTTTCGCCGATCATTTTTTTTAGACGGAAGAAAGCCTCCAAAGAATATAGAATCCGTTGCCAAGCCTGAAACTACGACGGCATTTGCAAAAGCAACCGCACCGGGAATTGAGATGATCTCAATTCCTGCTTCGATCGCGGCATTAACGACCCGAAATCCCGGATCGTTTATTCCCGGAGTTCCGGCATCCGAAACCACAGCTATATTTTTGCCGGATAACAAATATTCAACAAATTCCGCAGCTCGTTCCGTTTCATTATGTTCATGGTAGCTGATCAGTTTGTTAGAGATCTCAAATGCGCTGAGAAGCTTCCGTGTGTGACGCGTATCTTCGCAAGCGATCGTATCGACGCTTCGCAATACATCCACAGCCCGGAATGAAATATCCTGGAGATTGCCGATCGGAGTTGCTACTAGATAAAGTTTGCCGGGCATTTTTGAATATTAGCTGTTTTATTTAAAAATCTAAAAGGCTCAGAGCATGAATACTCCGAGCCTTTCGGTCAATTTCTATTTCCTACTTTAGAAAGGAAATGGAAATGTAATCCGCCGATTGCCGTTGCGGTTGTTACGATTGTTCCGGCCATTATTGTCATAATAGCTGCCATATGTGCGTGCGATTACATTCAGTTCGTTACGCATTTGATTCCAGCTATTGCGAAGCTGATTCGAACCGCGATTTCGACTGAGAACTTGATCGATCTGCGAAGCGAGATTCAACACACGCTGTGCTTCATCACGGCTGCCGTTCAAATTACGGCCGTTGCCGTATTTGTCTTCGAGCTTATCGGCCGCTTTAGCAAAATCGTCCGCAAGATCCTCGATACGATCGGAATTTCCGCCATTGCCCCAACGGCCATTACGATCATCACGGCGATCATCAAAATTATCGGTTTGACGCTCAAAATTTTTGGCGTGATATTTCAAACTGCTGATCGTGCCTTTGATATTTCCGCCGTAATATCCGCCGCCGCGATTGTTTCCGCCCCATTGAGCCGAGGCAAAGCTCGGTAAACACAAAACCAATAAAGATAATGCCGCAAGAGCTAAGATATTTTTTAATTTGTTCATTTCGTTCTCCTAAATTCGGTTATTGGCAATGCTCACCATTGCATGCTGTGTATAAGAGCAAGCTTCGTGCCAAACAAAAGAGTGACCGATTATAGACGGTAAAGCCCTGCAATTACAGGGCTTTACGGAACAAAATGAAAAAAATTATTCAAATGACGTGTTGACGATTTCGTTAGTTACACGCGTCAAATGGTAAGTTATTGGCCGAGTGCTTTTGCGGCATTTATTCTCCCACCGCTCGCCACCTTTCCTTTTAGAGAATCCAGCGGATCGGTCGCTTTCAACAAACGGCCGCGAAGTTCTTCGAGCGAAATATTCGGTTCCGAAGCTATGACCAGAGCCGCAATTCCCGAAACATAAGGCGTCGCCATAGAGGTACCGGAAGCTTCGCGAAATGTATCTTTTATCCAGGTCGAAACTATCTCTTTGCCCGGTGCCGCGACGTGAACCGATTTCAGCCCAAAATTTGAGAACGAAGCAAGCTCGTCGTTCCGGTCGAGTGCGGCAACGCTAATGACGTTCGGCAGATTATAGTTCGAAGGATAATGCGGACGTTTATCGTTGTCCGTGCTGGAATTTCCGGCTGCGGCAACGAAAAGGATTCCCTGTTCGCCGGCGGCTCTTATCGCGTCTTCGAGTGCTTTCGAATACATCGTCGAACCCCAACTTGCACTGATCACACGTATATTTACACCGTTCTGTTTGCGGTCAACCGCATAATTGATCGCTTCGATCGCGTCTTTTGTCGTGCCGAAACCGCCGCGTCCGAGAAATTTAAGCGGCATTATTTTCACGTGCCAGTTAACGCCTGAAATGCCGATGCCGTTATCACCCTCGGCTCCGATAATTCCCGAACAGTGCGTTCCGTGGCCGTTCTCGTCCATCGGATCGGCGGCGTTATCGACAGCATTAAATCCGTCAAGGTCGTTTACCGCTCCGAGATCGGTGTCAGTATATTGCGGGATGCTGTCGGACCGCTGCCACATATTCGTAACGAGATCGCTATGCGTGTAATCAACTCCTGTATCCAGCACCGCGATGACGACATCTTCGCTGCCGTGCGTTAGCTGCCAGGCCTTTTCGGCATTGATATCAGAGCCTGATTTGCCGCCTTCTTGGCCGGTGTTCTTTAATGCCCATTGATCCAAAAGCATAGGATCGTTCGGCAAAACCGAGCTTTCAAAATGTTCGATCTTTATTTGGTAATTCGGCTCCGCAAAAGCGACTATATCTTTCATCTTCGAATATTCTTTTGCGGTCTCGGACGGATCGGCATCGTCCATATCATCAACGCTGTAAAGTCCGTTTACGAGTTCGAGGCTGTCTTCCACACGGTCGTTATTTTTGGCGGCCGCCGCTTCGAATTCTTCGCGGCTGACGCCCGGACGAACGCGAACCAAAATTTCAGGCTCGCCTTGAGCTCGTGTTCTGGCAACGGACTTCGGTGTTTGTTCCGGTCGTGAATGCGTAGCGGTGGACGAATGCTTCTTTACGAGCGACTGCTGCCAACGTCCGATCTGGCCGAGTATTGCGGCGATCGCCACAAAGATCACCGCGACGCCGATGTGTATCCAAATATTATTGCGTTTCATAATGTACTTCTCCTGAATGCTAACAATGCTTGGCTACCAAACCACTACTTGATTTGATCCGTTATAATTGCAAAGCCTGATCTGATACTTATCCGCGCGATACTCATAAGCTTTACCTTCGGCCGAAAGCTTTATCACCCAGCCCGATGCGATCATCTGCGCGGCGACCTCGTCCTCTGCCGGAGCACCTAAGGACATATCCGAAAATTCTTTCGCTTCGGTCGAAACGACCTCGATGTCGCCTTTGTCTATATTCAGACGTTCGGCAAGATCTTCTTTCGCACGCTCTGCGGCACTTTCTTTGGTAAAACTCATATTAATATTGCGCTAATGTTAATTTTGCTACTCTTTGCCGCAATAGTCAACAAAACCGGATGTCGAAAACCTCAGAGTCTGTTCGTCGGCCAGGAGCACATCAATGCTGCATGTTACGGTTATGCCTGAGTGCGGCGATTGCGTAGTTTCGGCTTATTTCGATAACCGCCGGCAAAATGTAGCAGGCGCAGGCGAAGCCTAGAAGCGAACCGGTTATAAAACGCGAGACGTGTGTGTTTTCCCAGATGCCGAAGATGGTCAGGGACCAATCTACGCTGATCGGGATAAGCGACAGGAAAAGCCAGACGCGCGGCAGCGGTTCGATATTATCTATCGAACGCCAGAGCGGATAGATAAGAAGCCCGAAAAGCAGTCCGCAATAAACACCAAAACAACGCGAACACACGGCAAGCTGATGACCGAATATGAACAACGAACGTTCGGGAATTTGATGACAGATAAAGCTAAAGAATGTATAGACTGGTGTTGCTATTATCGCAAAACCGAATTCGGACGCGATCGGAGCCGACACGATCAGCAACCACCAGAAAGCAGCAACTGCCGCGGTTATTAACCAAACGCGCTCCGCTTTTTTATGCAGCAAGGCGAGCTGGTTTTGTGGAATATATTGATTGATCGGCTTGATCATTTTTCGGACGATGCGGCTGATCGTTCATTCAGCGAATTTTCAGTTTCCAAAATATGCATCGTCGTTTGGATAACCGTGTCAGGATTTAACGAGATCGAATTTATACCTCGTTCGACCAGAAAATCGGCAAATTCCGGATAATCAGAAGGGGCCTGTCCGCAGATGCCGATCTTTTTCCCCGCACGTTTTGCGGCGTCGATCGCCATCGCGACCATTTTTTCGACCGCGCCGTTACGTTCGTCAAAAAGATGGGCAACCATTTCGGAATCGCGGTCAAGCCCGAGAGCTAACTGCGTCAGGTCATTTGAACCGATCGAATATCCGTCAAACACCTTCAAGAATTCATCGGCAAAAACAACGTTTGCCGGAAGTTCGCACATGGCATAGATCTCGAGATCTTTTTCACCCTGAACGAGGCCGTGTTCCGCCATTAGGGCGATTACCTTTTCGCCTTCCTCGACAGTTCGGCAGAACGGGATCATCGGTTTGATGTTCGTCAAGCCCATGTCGTCGCGGGCACGCTGCAGAGCAAGACATTCGAGTTTAAAGCCGGCCCGATAACGGTCGTCGTAATAACGCGAAGCTCCGCGAAAACCGATCATCGGATTTTCTTCGACCGGTTCGAATTCTTTTCCGCCGATCAGCATCGCATATTCATTAGATTTAAAATCGGACATTCGAACGATAACCGGTTTCGGATAAAACGCGGCGGCGATGCGTCCAATGCCTTCGGCAAGCGAACGAATGAAGAAATCTTTCGGAGCCTCTTCCTGTATGCGGTTCGAGATCGTTTCAATGTCCTGACGATCACGCAGGTTCGGATAATTTACCAATGCCATCGGATGAATGCCGATGTGGTTATTAATGATAAATTCGAGACGTGCCAAGCCGACGCCGTCATTCGGCAAACGCGACACGGAAAATGCGTGATCCGGATCGCCGACGTTCATCATTATCTGCGTATTCGGCCGTTCGATCCCGGTTATCTTGTGTTTTTTGACCTCGAAATCAACCTTGCCGTAATAGATATTACCGACATCCCCTTCGGCGCATGACACGGTAATTTCGTTACCGGTCTTGATCTTTTCGGTCGCGTCGCCGGTGCCCACAATGCACGGAATGCCGAGTTCGCGGCTGATGATCGCGCTGTGACACGTTCTGCCGCCGCGTTCGGTGATAATTGCCGAAGCACGCTTCATGATCGGTTCCCAAGCCGGATCGGTCATGGTCGTCACAAGGATCTCTCCTTGTTTGAAGGTGTTAAGTTTTGACGAATCGATCATTACATGAGCCGTGCCCTGGCCGATCTTTTCGCCGACAGCCACGCCTGAGCTGAGCGGTGCTCCGTGTTTGCCGGTCAGCTCATATGTCTCGATATAATTTTCCGCTTTTTGCGCGTGAACCGTTTCGGGCCGGGCCTGTAAAATAAAAAGTTCGCCGGTGATGCCGTCTTTTGCCCATTCGATATCCATCGGCTGGCTGCGGCCGGCGATCTTGGAATAATGATCTTCGATAGCGCATGCCCATTGAGCAAGCTGCAGAACCTCAAAGCCGGCCAGGCAAAAGCGGTTACGCTGAGTCGATACTACATCACGAACCTGCGTTCCGCCGCCGTCATCGGCAAAGACCATTTTTACTTCTTTCACACCGAGCTTTCGCGTCACGATCGGGCGGTAGCCAAGTTTTAGCGTCGGTTTGAAAACGATCCATTCATCGGGCGTCGCCATTCCCTGCACGACCGCTTCGCCCAAACCCCAAGCTCCGTTTATAACGACAGCTTCGCGGAAACCGCTTTCCGTATCCAACGTAAACATCACGCCGGAACACGCAATATCCGAACGCACCATCGGCTGCACACCGATCGAAAGAGCAACATCGAAATGATCGAAACCTTTGGCGGTTCTGTAAGAGATCGCCCGATCTGTCCAAAGCGAGGCAAAACATTCGCGGCAGGCTTCGATAAGACGTTTTTCGCCGAGCACGTTGAGGATCGTGTCCTGCTGTCCGGCAAACGAAGCATCCGGCAGATCTTCGGCCGTCGCCGACGAGCGCACCGCAACCTCAAAATGTTTTTTGCCGATGCGGCCGCCGAGCCGTTCATATGCTTCGTGAATATCCGTTTCTAATTCTTCGGGAAACGGGGCTTCGAGCATCAATCTGCGGGCTTCGCTGCCGACGCGGGCGAGTTCGTCCAGATCGTTTACGTCAAGCCCTTTCAGCAGAGCTTTTAATTTATTTCGCAGGCCGTCCGTTTCGAGTATTTTTTTGTATGCGTGACTTGTCGTCGAAAATCCGTCAACGGCACGGACACCTTGCTGTGTCAGTTCGCGAAAAAGTTCACCGAGGCTGGCGCATTTGCCGCCGACAAGAGCGACATCGCCGGCTCCGACTTCGCTAAAATCCAGGACATTTGGTTTGGTTGATTCACTCATAAGCAAATTTTTTTACACCGAACAGGTGCCTCGCGACGAGACCTGAAAACGATGGCCGTCAGGATCACTTCCGTCGCACATCTCGATCTCACCGAATCGGAATATTTGTATCATCTCGATGCCCAATGATTCCAATCTGGCTTTTTCACCTGCGACGTCATTCGACGCAAAAACTATTTTGACGCCGTCGTCTTCCGAACCCTGAATATCAGATCCAAGCTTGTGAAATGCAATGTTACAGCTTCCGGCCGACATCTCCGTCCACTCGTCATCGAACTCGCCGATGACAGAAAGCCCGAACGTTTCGGCATAAAAATCTACCATTTGTCGAACCTCTCGGGTAAAAATGATGATGCGAGCCAGATCCATAGCCTAGAACCGTATAACTGCATCCGGGCCGCCTTCGACATGAACCGTATCAACGAATCTGATGCTCTTTGTTTCTGTCGTCATAACGACTGAATGCGTACGTTTCCCGGCTCCGAAGAACCGAACGCCGCGAAGCAAAGCTCCATCCGTAACACCTGTCGCTGCAAAGATTATCTTCTTGCCGGGAGCCAGATCGTTCGTGTCATATATCTTATTCGGATCGGTAATTCCCATATCCTTCATACGATCCATCAGTTCTTCCATCGGCGGAACCTTTGTTTTATCGACACCGAGCCGATCCGGATCGAACACAAGTTTTGCCTGTATCTCGCCGTTCAAACATTTCATAGCCGCGGCCGTTATAACGCCTTCGGGAGCACCGCCAATTCCCATCAAGGCATGGATGTTCGTCCCCGCAACCGCAGCGGAAATTCCGGCGGAAAGATCGCCGTCGGAAATAAGGCGAATACGCGCGCCTGTAGCACGAACGTCATCGATAAGTTTTTTATGGCGTCCGCGTTCAAGGCAGATAACTGTAAGATCTTCGACATCGCGGCCAAGCCGGCGTGCGATATTACGCAGGTTATCCTCGACCGGGGCGTCGATATCGACGGCTCCTCGGCTGGACGGCCCGACGACGATCTTGTCCATGTAAATGTCAGGAGCATTCAGCAAACCGCCGCGTTCCGCCGCGGCAAGAACGGCGATCGCGTTATTTGCGCCGAGAGCACACAGATTTGTGCCTTCGAGCGGATCAACGGCGATATCGACCTCAGTAAATTCGGCACGGGCTTCTTCGGAAAATATCCCGCCGCCGAGTTCTTCGCCGATATAAAGCATCGGTGCTTCATCGCGTTCGCCTTCGCCGATGACAATGCGGCCGCGCATCGGCACGGTGTCCATTACTTCGCGCATGGCTTCGACAGCGACATGATCGGAGTGTTTACGATCGCCCTGGCCCATTGTCTTGGCAGATTCGATCGCGGCGGCCTCAGTTACACGCAGAAAATCCAGCGATAATTCGTGGTCAGCTTTCATAATTTTGTTTAGCTATCCTAATATGTTATCGAGTTGTTAAGTTATCGTAATAGTGGCATTCTAACACTTGTCTAACGTGATTTGACAAGTTACGCTCGGCATATTAGTTTTTTATTTTGATTTTAGCTCGTTTAGGAGAGTCTTTTTAGATGACATACATTGTTGCCGAACCTTGCGTGGAGTGTAAATACACAGATTGCGCGGCGGTTTGCCCGGTCGAAGCTTTTCACGAATTGCCGGATAAACTTCTTATCAATCCGGATAGCTGCATCGATTGCGATGCGTGTTTGCCGGAATGTCCGGTCGAAGCGATATTCTCGGATATGTCCATACCGGAAGAATATATGAACTGGCTGGAGATCAACAAAGACGCCGAGAATTACCCGATCATCAGCACAAAACAACCGGCATTATATAATTCCGGCTGCAGTGGCCAACCGGAATAGAGTTCTTTCGCCGGTCTATATATCTTTGATTTGTTCAAGGCGGGCTCAGCGTTCCGCCTTTTTGGCATTTTAGTTCAGGTTTTGCCATAATCGTTTTGACGATCCTGATCAAGATTTAGAAAACGAGGAAACAGATGCCGCTATTAAAAACTATCGATCCAAAGATCACCGAGCGCGAACCGGCTCGATGCACTAGCTGCGACCGTGTAATGGATCATTACAACGTTTGGATCGGCCCGACCAACAGTGCTCGTGTGATCTGTTGGCAATGCCAAGCCCGCGAAGAAAAAGGGTTTAATGCCAGACGAGGCTTTCGCCGCGGAGCTCGAAGCGGCTATATTCCAAGATAAAGCGACGAGATCTAATTCCGCATTCCGCATCAGATGCCTTTACGCAAAATAACAGAGTATCCCGAAAAGGTTCTAGCCGAGGTCGGACAGCCGATCACTGAATTCGATCAGGCTTTGGCAGATCTGTGCTCAGATATGTTCGAAACGATGTACGAAGCCGATGGCGTCGGGCTTGCGGCACCGCAGATCGGGTTGAATTTGCGGCTGTTCGTGATGGATTGCGAAGGCGTAAAACTCATCGCCGCAAACCCGGAAATAGTCGGCACGGAAGGCCAACAGTCAGGCCAGGAAGGCTGCCTTTCCGTCGGAAAAGTTCCCGCTGTCGTCGTTCGTCCAATGAAAGCAACGCTAAAAGCACAGGACGAGAACGGCGAATGGTTCGAACGCGACGCGGAAGGCTATGCCGCACGCGCGTTTATGCACGAAACCGACCACTGCAACGGCAAACTCTTCATTGACCACCTGCCAAAACTCCGCCGCGATATGGTCGTCAAAAGATTTAAGAAAGAAAAAAGTTGGAAATAGAATGATTCGGATTCCGGACTTGGACTAGGCTTTCTGCCAAATTGTCCGGTAAACCGGAAGGCCTTTTTCTTCGACGGCGGTTTCGCGTTCGGTTCTTACGGGAAAAGGGTTTTTGGAGATCGGTGTTTCTTTGAGAGCTTCGTTGGCCCTGAAGAGTTCGAACATTTCCTCGGCAAGAAATTCTATGTCGGTTTGGACGAATATCTTTCCGCCTGCGGTTAATTTTTCAACAACAGCCTCTACCAATTCTTTATTTACCATTCTGCGTTTGGCGTGTCTTTTTTTGAACCACGGATCCGGGAATTGGATAGTGACCATATCGATTCGATCCGGCGGAATAGTTTCCAAAAGTTTCCCCAGCCAAAGCATCGCATTCGCGAAATGATAGTGCAGATTTGTCAGCTCGGCTTCGGCGGCAAGATGATTCGCCTCGTCAACGAGCGGTTTGCGTATCTCGATCCCAAGAAAATTTCTGTCGGTTTCGATCTCTGCCATTCGCAGCAAAAACCGTCCACGGGCACAGCCAATGTCGATATGCAGCGGCAGATCCGGATCTGCAAACACCGATGAGATGTCTATCGGCATAGGTTCTTTCGTATAAAACGGCGAAAGCGGATTAACGTGTTGATGAACGCGAACTCTTGGCATGAAAAAGGACTTAAGGAACAAGCATTTTGAAAATTGCAAAGACCGAAACGACGGCAACGATCACAAGCGAAAACAAGCCGCAAATTTCAGTGACCTTACCGGCCTTTCGCGGATCGGTATATTCATCGCCGGGAATTTGAATAAAACCGTAGATCGCACCGGCGATGAGGCCGCCGATGTGGCCGTAATTATCGATGTAATTAAAAAGCACGATTCCGAATATGAGAATGAACCCGATATTTATCAGCAGGCTCTTTCTATACTGCGGAGAAATGAATTGACGCCGACGGAAAGAATATACCGCTAAATATCCGATAAGCCCGACGACTCCGCCGGAGATCCCGATCGAAAGCCCTTCGGGCAAAAACACCAAGCTCAAAATATTTCCCGCAATTGCCGAAAGCAATATTACATTCGCCAAATGAGCTCCGTTCGAAAGCATCTCGAAATCGCGGCCGAACATATAAAGAGCATAACCGTTCATCAAAATATGCAGAAGAAATCCGTGCAGAACAAAACCCGTAAATAACCGCCAATATTGATGATCGATGGTAAACGCCGGTTTGCTGAAACCCGCGAGGAGCAGCGACCTTTCCAGCCCGACATACATCTGGATCGCAAAGACCGTAGCAATGCACACAAGCAAAACGACGGTTACGAATGGAAATGGGTTCTTCGTTATTTCCGCCGCAGTTTCGTGCGTTTCATTGTCCAGCAATTCTTCCGTCATCTATTACATCGCAAGGCCGCCGTCTGCTTTTATCACTTCACCGGTGATATATGCGGCGTCCGGCGAAAGCATAAAGCAAGCAAGTGCCGCAACCTCAGCGACATTGCCGAGCCGTCCGAGCGGTATCGATGCCAATATCTTTTCGCGGTACTCGGCATTCATTTCGCTCGCCATTTCCGTTTCTACCAAACCGAGTGCCAGAGCATTGACCGTTATTTTTCGGCTCGCGACCTCTTTTGCCAGCGATTTTGTCAGGCCGATCATACCGGCTTTCGAAGCCGAATAATTAGATTGGCCGAGCATTCCGACAACACCGGAGATCGAAGATATATTCAATATCGAACCGCCGTCGTTCTTCATCATCGGCCGCATCACAGCTTTCGAAAAATTCCACGCGCCTTTCAGGTTCGTGTCGATAACAGCATCCCAGTCGTCTTCTTTCATTCGTAAGATCAACTGATCGCGTGTGATCCCGGCGTTGTTCACCAACAGATCGACCGTGCCGAATTCCGCCGTCACGGCTTTAACGAATTCAGCGACGGCTTCGGTATTCGCAACATCGCATTGAGCCGCAAAAGTTTTTACGCCAAGCGATCCGATCTCGGCTTTCAATTTTTCAGCCTCGTCCGCGCTTTTCGAATAATTAAAAGCCGCGTTCGCACCGCGTCGTGCTAATTCCAACGCGATAGCTTTGCCGATCCCGCGCGTCGCACCGGTGACAATCACCGATCTTCCTTCAAATTGTTTTTTTGACATATGTTATAGATCGAAAAGCTTCCGAAGACGACTTTCCACCTGTTCCTTTTGGTTGTCGGATAATTCACCAAGTTTTCGTTTGATTATGCTTTTTGAAACTGTCATTAATCGATGCAGACGGATAGTAGAGGATACTTTTAATCCTGTTTTCGCAAAATCCGCGGCTTTGGAATTGATAATAAGATCGGTGGAAGAAATGTTGTCGGAAATGTTGCTCGTAATAAATGCCAGGACTATGTGTCCAAACGGTTCGATCTCATCTGTTAAGCAAATGGCCGGACGCACCTTGTTCGATGAAAGATCATTGAATGGAAATGGCACGAGAACTACGTTAAATTTCATCACTTAAAAGAACTCCATCATCGGAGGTATAAAGGTCTTCACCTTCGTCCTTTAAAAGATCAAAAACCGTGTTCTTTGATGCCGCTTGAAGCCAATCATCTTCGATAACGTCCGGGTTTTCATCGTATAGCACGATTACTCGAACACGACTCGGAGCGTTACTCGGAAGCTCTTCATCTAAAACTAGCTGATGCCCGGCTTTATTTGTTCCTGTGGTCTCGATCGCCGTTAACATTTCTAAATCTCCTTACGAACCATTTTACTATAAGTAACGCAAATATCTACAAATTCAAAGCATTTCTCTGTATCTGAAACAGTTCGTTTATCCCTTTTTCTGCAAGGCCAAGCATTTCGTCCATTTGCTGACGCGAAAACGGTTCACGTTCGGCGGTGCCTTGGATCTCGATGAATTTTCCGGCGCCGGTACAAACTATATTCATATCGACTTCAGCATTGGAATCTTCGATATAAGCAAGGTCAAGGATCGGCGTTTCTTCGAGAATTCCGACGCTCACGGCGGCGACTTCGCTGATCAACGGCGATGTGCGCACGACGCCTTGTTTAACGAGCTTTCGGCACGCAAGAGCAAGCGCAACATACGCACCTGTTATCGATGCGCAACGCGTTCCGCCATCGGCCTGGATCACATCGCAATCAAGAAATATTTGCCGTTCGCCGAGGATCTTCATATCCACGACCGCACGCAAGCTTCGGCCGATCAGCCGCTGTATCTCTTGGGTTCGCCCTTGCGGTTTTTGCGTTTCACGCTGTGTTCGCGTATTCGTCGCCCGCGGCAGCATCGCGTATTCCGCCGTGACCCAACCGGTGCCTTTATTTCGTAAAAAGAATGGAACTCGGTCCTCGACCGATGCCGTGCATATCACCTTGGTTCCGCCGACCTCGATCAGCGCCGAACCTTCCGCATACGGTGAAATATTCGCAGTGATCTTGGTGTTTCGTATTTGGTCAAAAGTACGTTTATCTGCTCTTTCAAAACTCATAAAATCATTTCGTTCAGATCAATTCTATTGCTTCCAGCCGCGTTGGCTTTGTCCCTAAAAATCTTTCCGCTACGGCGGCAAATCTTTCAGCCGCATCGGTCACATAAAAATGGTCAAGATCATCACAGAAATGCCGTTTTCCTGACACCTTCGTTTTACTGTCAAGATCTTTTTTGATCAACAATTGGGCGACCTCATCGGCTGCGGCGGCCCCTGAATCGATCAGTTTAACATTTTCGCCGACCGTCTGCTGTATCACATCTCGCAAAAGCGGATAATGTGTACAGCCTAGAACAAGTGCGTCAGGCGTAAATTCGATGATGGATGCGAGATGCTTTTTCGCTATCGAAAACGTTTCGTCCGTCTGCGTCCAGCCTTCTTCGGCAAGCGGCACAAAAAGAGGACAAGCCGCTTGTCGTATTTCAGCGGCATCAGATGCCAATGACAATGCATTTGCATAAGCTCCGCTTGAAACTGTTGCCTCCGTCGCGATAACGCCGATGCGCGGTTTTTCTATTCCGCGAGTTTCCTCAACAGCTTTTCTGGCTCCCGGCCCGATAACGCCGGTGACGTCAATGCCGATCGCTTCGCGGATCTTCGGCAATGCGAGCGCAGATGCGGTATTGCAGGCGACGACAAGAAGTTTTATTCCAAGCGACGCCAAGAACCGTGAATTTTCAAGCGCATACCGCTCTACCGTCGCGAGCGATTTCGTTCCATACGGCACACGAGCCGTGTCACCCAAATAAACAAAACGCTCGTTCGGCAATTTTTGGTGCAAGGCTCGGTAAACCGTCAGGCCGCCGACACCAGAGTCAAATATACCGATCGGCAATTCGGCTGAATTATTCATACTGAAAAAATAATGAACATGTCTAATTTCAGATCAAAAAAATTTCGTAAAAAAAAATGTATTGACTTATTACATAATTAAAGCCATTATTAGAACACATTACGGTAACTGATAGTTAAATGTAGCTTTTCAAGCCGTATTAGCTGTGAATGTTTTAATGAATTCGTTTCGGCTATCTTTGTCAATTTACTAAATACGACCCTCGTAAAAGGAGAATACTACCATGACTTATACGTCTATTCTTGCTGGCCTGGGTTGGAACGCTGAACTCCCCCAGTTTAGACTTCTTCCAACACTTCCCAAATTCAAATTGACCTCGTTTAAACCATCTCTGTGTGGTTCGCGTGTGTCTTTCCTCCAACACTTCGGATTTCCGGACAAAAGAAAAAATAAAACAACTTACAGAATTCGAGCAGTAATTGTCTGACAATTTAGTTCGATCTTTTTGTATTTTTCGATATTCGCATCAGTTTCGCGATATGAGCAGATATAGCTCTGAATTCGGCTGTGTGAATTTCGGACTGTCTATTTATTTTTGACTTTTTGGAGATTTGTATGCAAATTCGAAGACCATTTTTCACATTTTTTATTCTTTTGATCTTTTTTAGTGTTGGCATTATAGCCAACGTAAATGCACAAACATATTCCGGTGAAGGAGCCGCGGTAAAATTGATCCTCGACACCGCCGCGACAAATGCTCTCACAACCGGTGTTTCGGCAACCGGGCCGATCGCGTCCGATGGCGGAAACTCTACTTTAACAAATGCCGGCGTGACGATCGGCGGCGGCATTCTCACGGTGGGTGATTCGACAGTGTCATCTTCGGCAGGAGCTCCGGGTGGAAATGTAAATTCTAGTCAAAGTTCGGCAAGTGTCGACGAACTGGATGTATCGATCCTCGGGATCGGGATCTCTGCCGATGTTATTCAATCCACTTCGAGTTGCACTTGCGGCGGAGCGGTATGTTCCGGAACCTCGACGATCGCAAATTTAGTGGTTGCCGGAAATTCTGTAACAGTAACCGGACTTCCGAATCAATTCGTAACAATAAATGTTCCAGGTGTTGCCAATGTCAATATCACCATCAACGAACAGATCGTCTCACCAGGATCGATAACCGTGAATGCCCTGCATATCAGGATAAATGCTCTAGTTTCGCTTGTAACCACAGATGTTATAGTGTCACAAGCTCATTCCGGAATTACTTGCACCACAATTCCTTTGAGTAATTTTTACAGAGGCCGTGCATACGGCTTATGGCTTCGCGACGGATTGATCTTAAATTCAGGAGTATCTGTCATCGCAGCCGATACGGGATTTCTTCCAACATCGGGCGGACTTACGTCGGTCGACACGGTCGGAGCCGGGTTGCCGCCGCTTCTTGGCAATGCAACAGTTACATCAAACACTTCCGGCGGCCTCCCAGGCGGAAGCGTCTTAACTGATCAATCGGATACAAGAGTTGAGAACTTAGATATCAATGTTCCGCTTGGCATTGTCCTACTTCCGAATGTCAGAATTCGGGCAAATGTTCTGCAGGCAAATACAGTTTGCAGCTGCTCCTCAACTACGCCAACGTGTTCGGGAAATTCAACCCTCACCGGACTGACGCTTAGTGTCGGTGCGTTAGACATTCCCATAACGATAACAGGGAATCCAAATCAACATCTTGAGATCGATCTGTTAAATCTAGGATTGGTAAATGTGGTCTTGGATATCAACAATCAAAGAATGGTCGGGCCCGGAAATATTACACAAGAAGCTTTAAGGGTAGGTATAAGTGTTCCGCTAGTAACAAATCTGCTGGTGGTTGCTGCATCAGCTCATTCTGGTATTACTTGTGGTTTAGCTCCATCGGCATCGAATATTTCTGTATCCGGCACTGTTTTCGATCCGCAGGGAAACACTCTGAAAAATGCTACTGTAACCGTCACAGGTTCGAACGGAACACCGATCACGGTTCGAACGAATACTTTCGGCAACTTTACATTTACCGGGCTTGAGCAAGGCGATATATATGTTTTGAATACAAAACATAAGGAATTTCAGTTCCAACCGCAGGTTATAAGTTCGACTGATGATATAACCGGTTTGAATATTTTCGCCATGTCCGATCAGGATCGGCAGGGCCGTCGGTAATGTCCGATATAGAGGCTGTCAGAAATGGCAGCCTCTTTTTTAATATTTACGCAGGTTATAATCTTTTTCGTCGTAAACACCGTCGCCGTTCAGGTCGAAGTGCTTGCCGTTCTGCGATTTCAAATATGTGATCTCGCTTTTGGGCGCGCCGATCGATTCCAGGACGCCGAGTTGAACAAGGTTGGCGTCCTTTTCGGCTTCTTCACCTGCTTTATATTTGCCGTCGGCTTTTTGCTTGAAATGTTGAGCTTCGTGAGCCAACACGCTGGCAACCCAGGTATCAGACGCATCAAAGGTCAGTTTGGCAATATCTATCGCCTTGTCCGCAAAATTGGCTCCGCTTGCACGAGCGGCTCTTATCTTATCGATCTTTGAAACCAAAGCATTGCCTGTCGGCGACTTTGTTTGAAGTAATTTCAAGCATCGCTCAATTTTTGGCCGAAATTCCTTGTCCGCGATATAAAGAGGATTTCCTTCGATCACTGGCATATACAAAACTCCTTTTCAATAATTCTTCTTCTTCGATTATTGACGTAACCGAACACAACAAATTGCCGACAACGTTCCCAATTTTAGGAAGCTGTTTTTATGAACCTTGTAAATAACCAATAACCGATCATAACACCAAGCCCATTCAGTATTATGTCGTCAATATCAAATATGCCGACGTGGAACAAAACTTCCATTACCTCGATAACAAGACCCGAGGCAATGGCGAGAACAAGGGACTTTTGCCACGTCACTTTTCGATAGATGTAAGGAAAGAGAAAACCAATTGGCGCAAATAATACGATGTTTCCTACCAGATTGATGAACCAACCAGATCCGCCGAGCAGATACGGTAAAATGGTTTTGAACGGTATAAAGTTGGGTTGGCCTGTTTTCGCCGAAAGCTTGAGCCTCAGTCCTCCTATTTGAAATAGGTCGAACTTGAATACCAAAAGATTGAACAGGAAAGCACAATAGGCAATGAGGATAAATGCTGAGATCGAACGCTTGTTCATAGGTGAATGAATAGCGGCTCTTGGTTAGGCCTTAAAATAAGATTGGTGGAGGCGGCGGGAATCGAACCCGCATCCAAAGGTTGCGACCAGTGAAATCTACACGTTTAGTCCATTCACTTTTATTTTCGCCAATGACGAGCAGATGAACAGACAAGACCTCGTCAAAGGCTAACCCGGCTAAAATTTAAGCCGCGTCCGCAGGTGGAGAACGCGCCCGAGCCTGAACTAAGTTATGCCTTGGCCGGTCGCATCAGGCGAACTTCCGGTAAGACATTGCTGTAGCTAAAGTTAATTAGGCAGCAAGAGCTAATTCTTGATTAGCATTTGTTTTTTGCAAGTTTTTTTAACGAGCTCACAAGCAAAAAGCCCGACGTGCATTCAAAGATCTATACAAGCCCCTGTCGAAGCCTGTCGCCCCCATTCTTGTCAGAACCGCCGCGTAAGCGGGCGGCAACGGACTCGTTCTAACGAGGAACGTTAGTTTACGATATTTTGATGAAATATCACAGCCGCAAGTTGGATGTCGCTTCATTTTGCATAGGCCGTAATGGTTTCCTGAAAGCCTTTCGTGGCGGCCGGAATATCCGCGATGGCGATCTTGTTCGTGCCGGTCAAAAGCTCTTTCGAATTCTTGCCGTACAGAGCCTGATTGCGGTCGTTGTCCGGGCTGAGCACGCCGCCTTTTAGCGAGATGCCGGCGAATAGGCCTTTTGCACGCGAATATGTAAGTATTTCTGCTTCGAGCTGAGCATTGGTCGTGGCGGCTGCTGTTCTGCCGACCGGTCCGGCCGCTACGGAAGCCTCGCCGCCCATTTCAAATTTGTCTTCGAGCAGGTTTTTCAAACTATCGTCGCTCATAAAAAGCATCACATAATCGGTCGATGAAGCTCCGATCTGAAAACCGACGCTTCCGCTGGCGATCTTAAAGGCAACAGGCGCGCTCCAACCACCTTTGATACGGCGGGAAATAAGTCCTTGTCCACCGGCACCGCCGATGCCGAACGCCGCTTTTATCACCTTAGGAAATACGGCAATTGCTCTTGCATCGCGAAGCAGTTTTTCCGGGATCGAATTTGCCGGTATTTTCATCAGTTCGTTCAGAACTTTGCTCGCATTCTTTGCAGTTTCGGCGGCTTTTTTTATCTGCTTTTCTTTTTCTTTGGCGCTCTGCTGTGCCGAAACGGACACGCTCAAGATCGCGGTCAATGCAAATAATGCCGTCATAAATATCGCGGATCTATATATATTTCTCATTATTTTCTCCATAATTCGTCTATAATTTCAGCCTACGTTTCGCTGAAAGTCATGTCAACCGAAAATATACTCAATGCATTCTTCTTCCGGTCTTTTTTTTCTCGTCTTGGAAAAGTCCGCTTTCGGTAATGGATCTTCGCGACTGTTCGGCGATCTTTTTCATATGCTCATGTGCTGTTTCGAGTTCCGCGTCGTCAAGGTCTTCGGCATCGATGATCGCGTTATGAGCATGCGATAAAGCGACAATGATCTCATCTAATTTTAGCTGGATAGCGATAGTATCGCGGTTCTGTGTGTTTTGGATCAAGAAAACCATCAGAAAAGTTATGATCGTGGTTCCGGTGTTTATCACCAGCTGCCACGTATCGCTGAATCCGAAAAGCGGCCCGCTGACGGCCCATGTAACAATCACGAGAACGGCCGTGATAAATGTAAGAGGTTTTCCGCTTATTCGTGCAGTTTTATTCGAAAATCTCTGAAAAAATGATGATCTATTTGCCATATAATTCCTCCAGAATATTTAGATTTGAATGCGAACGATTTTTATAACGATCAAGCAGCTTTGCCGTTGGCGATGAGCGTCGGATATTTGCCAGTCCAGCAGGCGTTGCACGAAGAAGCCGGATCGATGCCGATCGCTTCAAGCATTCCTTCGAGCGAAAGGTAGCCGAGGCTGTCCGCGCCTATGCTTTCACAAACTTCTTCGACCGACATTTGCGCGGCGATAAGGTCGTCCTTGCTCGGCGTATCCACACCGTAATAACACGGGCTGATGGTCGGTGGACACGAGATACGCATATGAACCTCTGTCGCACCGGCTTCGCGGACCATCTGAACGATCTTTTTCGATGTAGTGCCGCGGACGATCGAATCATCGACCAGGATCACACGGCGGCCGTTAATAAGATCTTTTATCGGATTTAATTTTAATCTGACACCGAAAGAGCGGATCGATTGCGAAGGTTCGATGAATGTGCGGCCGACATAATGATTTCGAATGATCGCCTGGCGAAAGCTGATGCCGGACTGCGTGGAATAACCGATCGACGCGGCGACGCCGGAATCCGGAACCGGTACGACAAGATCGGCTTCGACCGGATGTTCGAGCGCGAGGCGTTTGCCCATCTTATGACGGGATTCATTGACCGAACGTCCGTAAATGGTCGAATCGGGACGCGAAAAATAGACATGTTCAAATGTGCAGACCGAATGCGTTTTTGTTTCGAACGGCTTCATCGACTGCAGACCGCTTTCGTCTATTATCAGCATTTCGCCGGGTTCGACCTCGCGGATATATTCGGCGTCGATCAGATCGAATGCGCACGTTTCCGAAGCGACGCACCACGCGTCGTTAAGTTTTCCTAGAACAAGCGGCCGGAATCCGCGTGGATCGCGAACGGCAACCAAAGCTTTCGGCGTAAGGAACAACAGCGAGAATGCTCCTTCTGTGTCTTTTAACACGGTTTCGATCGCGGCAATGGCGTCTTTCGCGGCAGTTCGGGCAATGCCGTGTAGAAGAGTTTCCGTATCGGATGTCGATGAGAATATCGCACCGGCTTTTTCAAGCTCGGCACGTTTTTGGTTGGCAAAAGGCAGATTACCGTTGTGGCAAACCGCCATCTCGCCGTGCTGGCAAATAACCGAAAACGGCTGAACTTCCTTGATCGTATTTCGTCCGGCGGTCGAATATCGCGTATGCCCGATGGCACTTTGACCAACCAGCGTCTGCAGAACATCTTCATTCAAAACGTCGGCAACAAGGCCTTGCGAGCGAAATTGATGCAAATGCTCGCCGTCGCTGGAAACAATACCGCATGCCTCTTGGCCGCGATGCTGCAACGCAAAAAGTCCGAGCTGTGTCAGCGTCGAAGCTTCCCTGTGACCGAAGATGCCAAAAATACCGCACTCTTCATGAAGTTTGTCGAATAAAATATCCACTAATTTATTTTAGAACAATTTGCCGCAGAGACACAGCAACGAAGTGTTTTGAGTTAATTTTTCTCGATATTAGATATAAATTATCTGATTCCTCAATTCATCGGCGGGACAAGACCCTATTATTTCCAACAAACGGTCTGCTATTAAACCGACCGGACGACGCACCGCGATTATTATGCCGTGATGTGGCCGGTTTTCGTCAAAATACTCTACAGCAAGCAGTTCAAAATCTCTACGATTATGAGTTAGGATCGTAAAACCGTTGTGTGCCGCATATTCTAATTGCTCAGGATCGGATCTGCTTTTTCGATCAGCCGCACTTGCGGTCAAAACCTCATAGCCGTGAGAATGGAGAATTTTTGCGATAATTACATTTACGTCTTCGTCAAGAAAAACCTTCGCCGCCGGCTGATTCACAAATTTCTCACTAAGGGATGAATGAGTTCATCGGGGATCTGATTCATTTCAATATAACCATCAATTTCCTTCTGATGGTCATAGTAATAACTCATCGCCTCAAAAACCTGTGCGAGGGTCAGATGCGGTAGTCCTTTGATTATTTCTTCCGGCGCTAGACCCAACCGCCAGTTTTCCACAATTGCCCTGACCGGAGTTCTAGTTCTTTCTATTATCGGTTCGCCGCCTAAAATATCAGGAACCGACGTTATATACCTATATGCAACGGATGTATCCATATAAATATTATACTTCAATTTGCGATCTGCCGAAACAATTCATTCCGCTTCGTCGATACAACCGCTTTCACCCGACAGTGCATCGTAAGCGATATCTATGATGCAAAAACAATTATCTTTCGATGTTAACGATCTACAGGTCGCGTCGCCGTGTTCGGTCGGGTGGGATTCGATGCATGGCGACGAGCGTGCGCGTATGTGCGATCAATGCAGCCTGACGGTTTACAACCTCGAAGGCCTGTCGGAAAACGAAGTTTTCGATATTGTTGGCGATGGCAGCCAACGTGTCTGCGTGCGGCTTCGACGGCGAACCGACGGAACCGTCATAACGCGCGATTGTCCTAAAGGTTTGGTGGCATATCGAAGGCGAATCGGCAGACTTGCGTCGGCTGCGTTCGCCGCGATACTCGGCCTTGTGTCATATTCCGCGGCTCAGGTTCGGCCGTCATATAATGATTCGATTGGATCGCGTAGCGAAATATCGGTCAATGCGTCAGTTGTCGAAGGTGTTGTTAAGGATCCGACAGGTGAACCGATCCCGAATGCCGTTGTAACTATAAAAGATTCATCCGGAAGAACGATCAAGGAAAAGAAAACAGGACGAACCGGCTACTTCCGAATATTGAGCGCCAATCTTGATCGTGGAAGAAATACGATCACCTTCGAAGCTCCGGGGTTTAATGCATTTTCCGATGATTTCACTATTCACCAACGCGAACTCATCTACTATCCCATAACTCTCGACGTTATGTCCTTCACAGGCATAGTAGTATTCGAAACTCCGCCGCAGATCGATGTCCGCAAATCCGAAACATCAACAACGTTCAGGTTCGACTGAGCCGACGGACGACGTTCTCAGGCGGTTCTGACAGATACCGCGAATCAGTCTGCCGGCAGTATGCGTCCTCTGCATTCGCCGAAGCCGATACGGCGAAAGCCTTCGCGTTCGCAGAAGCCTTTCATTATTATCTCATCGCCGTCTTCGAGAAAACGCCGCGTTTCGCCACTTGGCAATTGGATAGGCTCCGTTCCGCGCCAGCTTAGCTCGAGCATCGAACCGCGTTCGTGCTTTTCCTTGCCGCTGACGGTTCCGGTCGCCATCAGATCGCCGGTTTGCAGGTTGCAGCCGTTCGAAGCGTGGTGCGTCAACATTTGGCCGATCGTCCAGTAAAGATCTTTCATATTCGAACGTGACAGCAGATGCGGTTCGATATTTTCGTCACGCATTTTCTCGGTCTGAATATAAACTTCGAGGTTGATATCGATGCCGCCGAATTTTTGATTGGCGGGATCGCTGAGATAATCGAGCGGTTGCGGATCGCCTTCTTCGCGTTCGAATGCAGGCGTGCGAAACGGTGCGAGAGCTTCCATCGTGACAACGAACGGTGAGATCGTTGTAGCGAAATTCTTCGCCAAAAACGGCCCTAGCGGCTGGTATTCCCAGCCCTGTATATCGCGTGCGGACCAATCGTTCACGAGGCAAAGGCCGAAGATGTGTTTCTCGGCTTCCGCAATCGGAATGCTCGTGCCCATCTCGTTTCCCTGCCCGACGAAGAAGCCGACCTCCATTTCGTAATCGAGATTTTTGCACGGGATGAACACCGGCGGCTTTTCGGCGTCGCTCCGGTTCTGGCCGTGCGGCCGCTTGATGTCCGTGCCCGAAACCACAATGCTCGACGCCCGCCCGTGATAACCGATCGGAACGTATTTGTAATTCGGCATCAGCGGATTGTCCGGCCGAAACATCGACCCGACATTCGTGGCGTGATAGATCGAGCAGTAGAAATCTGTGTAGTCGCCGATATGAAACGGCTGATCAAATACCACATCGGATACTTTGACCAAGGCACTTTCACCGGCCTTACGATCAATATCACTAGCAGTTTCCGAAAACAGTCTTAATAAGTACTCTCTGATCTCAGTAGTCGATCTGGGACCCATTTGATTTAGTCGGCCCAAAGTCATCGGGCCTAAAGCAGATTTAAGCCACCAGTCAAATTCCTGGTGGACTGGAAGGTCCTCGATATCAACAACAAAATTCCCCAACCTTACTCCGATCTTTTCACCCAGTTCATTCGATCTATGTCTGAAACTGCAAAACGGCAGATTCTGTATCGGAAAATCCGTGTTCTGGTCGTTGGCTGATTCGACCCAGCTTTTTAGGTTCGGGTCGTGCGTCTCGTTAATTTCGTATGTCATAATAGATTCTATATCTTCCGCATCACAGGCGGAAACGCGACCGGTAGGAAGCGTGCTCTTAAAAATCCGGTAGTTCATCGCCTTGGCAGTACAAAACATAGTTTACCGCTCTTTCCATCTGTTCAGGTTTCCAAATATATCTTCGGCTGCCTCCGCGCGACCAAATAGTTTGGTCGCGCGTGACCAGTCCTGCATTCCGCAATTCGCGCGTCATATTTGATTTCAAAGCGGTCAATAATAATTCCGGCTTTTTTGCAGCAGAAATGACCATATGTGCATGGTTTGTCCTTATATTCAATGCGATCAGAGCGTAGCTTCGAAACTCACACATCGCTTTAATCGCGACCTTACAAACACTTCGTTGTTTGCCGTTCAATAAGAACATTTGGTTGACCATATTATCTTTCATTCGCTGTTCAAGATTCTTGTTCTCAGCAACGTGATCGGTACCGTATGTATTTCGGCCGTGCGTATCCACCGAACCACGCCCGTCGCCATGAAGCCACGTACCGAAGGTTCGTATCGTCAATAAATACGCTAATGGAAATTCGTTATCGTCCCAATCTTGGATCATAGATAGTCGTTAAAAAGCACGCTTCCTACCGGTCGCGTTTCTGCCTTTTGCACGCTTCCTACCGGTCGCGTTTCTGCATGCTTTATTACAGCAGCCCTTGTTTCTGCAGGTCGGCGATCGGTTCGTCGAAGGAGCAAGAGCCGAACGAGTTCATTCCCTTTGAGCGGAGGCGTGAGATCTGGCCGATGTCCAAGACATGGTCGCCGCGCCAGCTTACGGCGTTCGGAGCAAAAGCAAACACTTCTTCGAATTCGTCTTCCATAACGTCTTCCAGGACGTTCGCTCGGTAACTTTCGCGGGCGAAACCGGTCATCAGAAGCATATTCAGAAAGCCGTGCATCGTGCCCATAGGCGCATCGGCAGCATATGTTAGCGGTTTGAAACATCGGATCGGGTGATGCAGTCCGGCCGTCGCTTTGAATGGCAAATTGGCTGCCATGCACGTTCGCACAAAACGAACGATCTCGTGCGAAGAGGGAAAAAGTTCGTGTGCAATACCACCTGTTCGGATCTTTGCACGCTGGCCTTTCAGGGCGAGTTCCGAAACAAGTTCGGCAAAACCGTCCTTCATTGCGATCTCAAAATAGGCGGTCACATCTTTCGGCAAACCGGCTACGGTGTTATCGATCTTGGAAACGGTCGATGCCTTTACCTCAAGACAGTCGATAATTACATTCGGAGCATGTTTCGCGTTAAAATCTCCAACGATCCTAAGCGTTTCGTTTATATCTTCGCCCGCCAGAACGCTAAGCCGCCAAACGTCCGTCGAGCTGCGGGAAATAAAATCTTCGGCGCTTTCCAAAAATTCGCCCAAACGCGAAGCAGGAACAATGAACCGCCCGAGCATCCATTTATAGTTGCTGTTCTTATACATCGCAAAATTGATCACGGCTTCCGCCATCGTCAACTGTGACGGCGGAAATAATCCGGCGTAATCGATGATCTCGGAAAGCAAGATGCGAACGGATTCAAGTGGTTGGTCGAGAGTTGTTGTGGTAGTCATCGGTTTGCCGCAAATTATAGATGCTAAAATGATAAAGCTTCACGCCGTTTTTGACAAATAACGCTGCGTGCTTGATTTGAGCTAAAATATTAAGTTATCTTTGCCATTGTCGGCAGCGGTAAAATAATCATAATGCGTGTTTTAGGGATCGATCCGGGAAGCGAAACGCTCGGTTGGGGCGTTGTCGAAGGCAACCCAGCCAAATATTCGCTTGTCGAATTCGGCACTGTCAGATCGAAAGCAAGCGATGCTTTTTCAAAACGCCTGCTTACGGCTTACCAAGGCGTCGAAGATCTGATCGAAAGATTTTCGCCAGATGTGTTGTCGGTCGAAGATACATTCGTTTCGATAAACGCCAGATCTGCCCTGAAGATCGGCCAGGTTCGCGGCGTCGTGCTTTTGTTGGGCGAACAAAAAGGCATCGAGATCGCCGAATATGCTCCGCGGCTGATCAAACAAACGGTCGTCGGCCATGGAAACGCGGAAAAGCAGCAGGTAGCGGAAATGGTGCGTCTTTTGCTCAAATTGAAAACAGTTCCGAAACCGCATGACGCATCCGACGCTTTGGCGATTGCGATCTGCCATTTTCACCATGCTGGAATGCGAAATAAAATTAAAACAGCCCGAAAATAAAATAAAGCCCGATCAATTAGATAAATGAGAACAACCCCAGTTTCAACGTTTCTTTTGTTAATATTTTTGTGCCTGACCACCTCTTTCGCCGATGCTCAAAAGCGTCCCGTGCGCCGAACTGCAAAACCAGCCGCAAAAGCCCCGGAAATAGGCAGGACAGTCGTCGTATTTGACGAAAATCTTTCAGTGCTGCGCGAAAAACCGAGCATATATTCGCTTGTGATCCAGCGAATGCGCGTCGGCCGTAAAGTGAAGATAATCGAAACGGCAACGAGCGACGACATTACTTATTTTAAGGTCGAAGCTCTTCCTGAAATTACCGGCTGGATACAATCCGAAGCTGTGCTCGGCAAATTTCGCAGCGGCGACGAAGAACGTTTCGCCCGGCTGATCTATGCCGCAAAAGGTTTCGAACAGATCGAACTTGCCGCCATGTTCTTTGAATTGTACACGGCCTCAAAATATCGAGCACCGCTGCTCTTGCTATATGGCGATCTGATCGAAACCGCCGCTATCAAACTTTCAAGAGACGCATCAAAGCGGATAACACAGCGGGAAATAGCCGCGACCGGAGCACCGGCTCAGTCGTATTTTCTAAATTTCGTAAGCCTCGACCGTTATAGGCGGCTCGGCATCGTATTCCATTTCAATTCGGCAACTCGTTCATATCATTACAACGGCGCAAGCTGGCGCGAAATTCTGGAAAAACACCCAAAATCAAATGAAGCAAATGAAGCACAAATGCGTCTCGATGCCCTGAAGGAAAAGCTGGAACTGACGAAATAGTTAGAGTTTGGCGGCTACCTGAGCAGCAACGCGTGCGTTTTCTTTTAGAAGTTCGATATTCGTTGTGATGGATCTACCTTCGGTTGCCGCGGCGAGTTCGGCTAAAAGAAAAGGCGTGATCGCCTTCCCGTTGATGTTTTGGCTTTCGGCATTCACCAGCGAATCAGCTATCAGCTTTTCGAGCATATCGCCATCCATCTCGAATTTGGACGGAACAGGCACAGTCAAAAGGATCGCGCTTTTTAAGCCAAGCCCATCACGAGCCGCGGCAATGTTCGCTACTTCTTCCGCCGTCTCGATCCGTTCATCGATCGGCAGACCGCTGGAGCGAACGTAAAATCCGGGCATCTCATCGCATCGCCAGCCCAAAACCGTAATACCAAAAGTTTCGAGCCATTCCCGCGTCGCCGGAAGATCGAGCACGATCTTCGCACCCGAACAAACAATAGTGATCGGCGTTTGAGCAAGTTCCGGCAGATCTGCCGAAATATCCGCTGAATATCCGCGATGTACGCCGCCGATGCCGCCGGTCGAAAAGACCTTTATCCCGGCCGCGTTCGCAATAAAAGATGTCATTGCAACTGTCGTCGCACAATTTAACTTTTTACCAACCGCGATGGGCAGATCGCGCCGCGATATTTTCCTGATATTCTTTTCGGTCGCAAGCCGTTCGATATGATCGTCACCAACGCCGACCAAGATCTCGCCGTCAAAAACCGCAATAGTCGCAGGCACCGCACCGCCTTCACGAACTATCGATTCAATGTCCCGAGCCAATTCGATATTTCGCGGATACGGCAGGCCGTGTGCGATGACGGTCGATTCGAGTGCGACGACCGGTATCTTATTCGCGAGTGCATCCGCAACTTCGGGTTTGATCTTAAGTTTCATCGTGAACCTATTTGATCATATGTCCGATGCGGCTAAGCCGCGGATTTGTCAGGCATCCCAATGCGCTTCCGTTGGATGCACCGCGGTCGCATGACCAATAAACGAACATCGCTCGTCCGATTATCATTTCGCGCGGCACAAAGCCCCAATATCTGCTGTCCTCGCTTCTATCGCGGCTGTCGCCCATAACAAAGAAGTTATTTGCGGGAACGACCATCTCTTTATCGCTGCCGGGAACGCCAAATTCATATTGGTCATATTGGAGAGTCGACAGAGGAAGTCCTTTTTCGGTTCGATCTATTGTGCTTGCCGAATAATAAACGCTCCATTTATCTTCTGGTGCACGCGGCTCAAATTCGCGTGTGTTCAAAGCCGATATCTGATCGCCCGGATCGTCAGTATCTCCGATAACGCGGTGTTCGGGAAGCAATTCACCGTTTATATATACATGATTGTCGCGGAATTCTACTGTTTCGCCAGGCAATGCGATCACGCGTTTTACGTAGTTGATCTGATAGGGAATGATCGGCGGATTTCGCGGGCCGCGATTACGATCACGTTCGGGATTTTTGCGATTGCCGGGATATTTGAAAACGATGATATCGCCGCGTTCGATCTCACGCTGAGGCAAAAACGGCAGTGAATGTCCGCCCGGCGTGAAGATAAATTTATTGACGAGCAAATAATCGCCGACGAGTATCGTATTCTGCATCGAACCGGTCGGCACGGTTACGGCCTGCAAAATGAATGTCATTCCGAACAGCGCCATTATCAGCGTAACTATAAATGATTCAAGATATTCGCGGTAAACAGATTTCGGCGGACCGGTCGGTTTCGGTTCGTCTTCTTTTACTTTCATTTTATCTTTTTCTATGTCTTCTTTGCTCATAAATATTTAATGCTCTTGCAAGCTTTTATCGGCATTTTCTTTTAAGATTTTCAATGCCTCGCAGGCCGCCATCATTTCCGCCGCTTTTCGCGAATTCCCGGTTCCTTTTGAAACTCCGGTTTCCCATCGCGCTTCGACAAAAAATGTTCGGTTATGCGGTTTGCCTTCGGAACCGGTCAGTTCATATTGCGGAGCCGCCAGCTTTCCGGCCTGCAGTGTTTCCTGCAATAGTGTTTTGTAGTCAAGCGAACTTTGCGGCGTCGCCTTTATCAATTCCCTTGCAAACAGATCGATGATAAATTTCTTTGCCGCATCATAACCGCCATCCAAAAATATTGCGGCAATCACCGCCTCCAATGTATCGGCCAATATTGCCGGCTTTGTTCGGCCGCCGGTCTTTTCTTCGCCGCGACCGATCCTGACAGCCTTTCCCAATTCTATTTTTTTTGAAAGATCAGCGAGCATTGTCGTGCTGACAAGATGATGTTTCATCAGCGTCAGTTCGCCTTCATCCATTTCCGGATTCTCGCGAAATAAATATTCGGCGATAATAAGCCCAAGAACGGAATCGCCGATAAATTCTAGACGTTCGTTATCCGCATCATTATGTTCCGAGCCGTTCTCATGCGCCCAAGAACGATGCGTCAGCGCACGCACCAAAATGTCTATATTCCTGAATTTATATCCGATCTTGATCTGGATCTCGTCATGCTTCATCGGTCGTAATCTGATTTTATGTAGGATTTGGCAAAAAGGAAAGCCGGATGTCTAATTAAAAACATCCGGCCTGAATAAGATCTACAAATGGAAAGTCCTATTTACGTTTCTTCGGCTTTTTAGCAGTTTTCGATTCAGTAGCCGCTGCGTTGGCGGCTTTAGCTGTTTCCGAAGCTGCTTTCGGCTTTGCGGCCGGAGCCGTTTTCGGAGTTGTGCTGTCGTCGCTTACTGCTGATCCTGTCGCTTCAACCGGTTTTTCAGCTTCTACGACCGGCTGAACAGGTTGTGCCGGATCAGGCATAGGTTTTTTGATCGCGCTTGCGATGTAGTTGTCCATACCGTCTTCTTTTTCGAATCGAACCTTATAAAGCGTTTTGATCTTTCCGGTCAGTGAATCTTTATACTTCATCGAATCCGCATCGCTTTTCGTGACCAAAGCTCGTGCACGGCCGTATGCATCCATCGAACGTTCGGCATATGCGTTCAGCAAAGCGATCGTTTCTTTGATGGTTTTGTCCTTGGCTTCTTTTTCTTCGACTGATGTCAGAGCTTGTTGTTCGGCGATCAAAGATTTGACCTTATCTGCGATCGTCGCGACCTCATCGAAATAATATGCGCCGATAGCTTCGAATATGACAGGATTTGTCTTATTTTTGCCCGGCATCTGCGAAACTTTGTAGAAACCTTCGACACCTTCTTTCTTATTTGTATTATAAGTCAGAAAAGCGATCGAATAATTCATCTCGCTTAAAGCATTTTCCTTTGTGTCATACTGAAACTGGAAAACACCGTATTTATCAGATGTCACCCCTGAATTGATCTTGTCGATGGCCATTTTCGCATATCGCAATGTGTCGGCATTATATACATCATTCTTATTGCGCGATTCATAAAGCCCGATGGCGCCGAGCGGTACGATGATGTTAAGATTATCCGGCTGCTTTGTAAGAATTTCAGCACCCGCAGAATATGCATCGGCATATTTTTGAGTATTAACGCCGTTGTCAAATTTGGCAAAGCGAACTTTAAGCCATTCTCGGTCGAAAATTTCTTGATTACTTCTCTCAATGAGAGGCAAATTAGTTTTTAACCAATTCGCTGTATCTTCCGCCGACGGGCAGCTTCCGTATTTTTCAAGGAACTGCTTGCCGATGTCGATCGATGTCTTTTTAACATTAATATCCTTTGATGAATACGCCTTGTTAAATTTTTCATAAAGAGCCGCTTGGCCGTCATAATCTTCGCAGGCATCTTGGGCGAACCCGGCTCCTGCGGCGACAGCAATAAAAACTATTGCCATCATCCCAATTCCAATTTGTTTTAAGATCTTGTTCATTTAAATCCTTCCTCCGCCTGAATATTGATAAATCTAACTTCTTCTCAGCTATTTACCAACAAAATGGTTCTTAGCTGCGAAAGTCAGATGAAGCGTGCAAAAAAAAAGTTGCAAATATTTCTTGTCCAAATAAGGTTGCCGTATTAGGTGTGCGGCATTTTTTTAGAACAAATGAAAGCTAAATAATCACGCACATATTGCCGGTGTGTCAAGCTAAAAGCTATTAAACACACATTAAAAATAAATATTTAATGCGAACAGCATCATATGACGGCGGCATAAATATTCATAAAGGCTTTGGCGGCTTTATTTATTTTTTACAACGCGTGGCCTTTGTTTTTCTTCGGGACGTTTTTTTACGGTGATAACTACTTTTTTGAAAACCGGTTTTGTTTGCGCCGTTCGTGTGATGAGTTTCTTAATGGCCGGAGCTTTTACGGGAACCTTTGGTGCACCGACAATTATTGTCTCGCGTTCGCCATCGGCGGCGGAAGCGGCATCGTCATCTTCTTCGTCGTCGGCAACTTCGCCTGCATTTATTTTTGATCTGACGGGCATGGCTGCGACATCGCTGTTTAAAAATTGGCCTTTCGGACGTTCGATCATAGGCCGCAGAGCCTCATAGACCTTTCCGGCAACAGCGGCGGCATATTTACCGCGTTCACTTTGTCCGCGGGTGATAACAACTACTGAATACATCGGATCTTGAACCGGCGCGACCGAAGCAAAAAGCCCGACCCAAGTTCCCTTGCCGATACACGATCCGGTCTTTCCCGCAACACCCATCGAAGCATCAACGCCGCGGCGAGCTGTTCCATAAGCTGCGGCTCCCATCATTCCGGGAAGCATTTGTTTTACGCGTTCCATTGGAAGTCCGATGCTCTTCGAATGAGCCTTGAACGAGACCTTTTCCGATCTGGCTTTTGGTATGAACGGCACAACGCGTTCGCCGCCGTTGGAAATAGCGGAAACCATAACGGCCAGTTGCAGCGGCGTCACCTCAAAATCATCGGCGTGCGAATATATTCGCGGATTGCTGTTTCCATACGGAAGCTTCCCGGCATACTCATTATCTGCATTGATACCAGTTTTTTGCCCAAGTCCAAGATCCTTTGCATATTCGATCATTTTATCGGTGCCCATTTTTACGCCGACGCGTTGAAAATAAGCATTGTTCGAATAAGCTAAAGCATCGTCCAGCTCGATCTTCATCGTTTCGCCGGCAACGCTGCCGTCGCCATTGATGACGCCTTCGTTAAGCCCGGCAACGCCGGTAACCAATTTGATCGTGGAACACGGCTTAAATCCATCATGAACCGCCCAATCCTGATTAACCATCGTCACGATCTTGCCGGTTTTTGCTTCCATTACAACAACCGTACCGGCTCGGCTGCCAAGAGCTTCGACAGCGGCCTGACGAACCCGCAGGTTTTCGCCTTCGGTTTTGTCTTGTGAAATATTTGCTTGTGTTTCTGTTTTTAAGCCGTTCTCAAAAGCTATCTTTCTGGCACGAGCTTCGCGGGCGGCTTGTTCGCGCTTTCGCTGAGCTTCGAGTGCGGCTAGACGCTGCGCTTCTTCTTTCTTTTTACGAGCAGCTTCTGCACGTTTTTCAGCGGCTGTCTTTTTCGGATCTGCTTTCTTTTTGCTTTTCGCGGTTACAGCTGTTTTCTTGGATGAAGCTTTTGTTTTCTTTGAAGACGCAGTTTCTTTTGAAGATCTGGTCGCTTTTTTTGTACTTTTTGCGGTCGCCGTGGCCTTATTTTTTGACGAGGTCTTTTTAGTAGTTGTTTTTGCGGTCTTGGATGAAGCTGTCTTTGCCGAACTCTTTGCCGCAGGTTTCTTTTTGGTCTGTGCGATCGCAGTAAGCGAAAACGCAGCAAAGAGCATCAAAAAAGGAGCGGCAAGCCGGAAAAAACGCTTCACAGAACACATAAACATCATGTAATACCTCGGTTCGAAAATTTTTTTGTATTGGAAAGAGGAGTAAACAATCCCGATCGAGACTGGAGTTGACCTTTCGGGACTTTGCGTAAACGCTAAATCAGAATATAACATTCAGTTTGAATAACTTGCAAGTTAAATCTTAAACATTTGCTTAATATTCCAAATTTATGAGGTTTTTTAGTACATTTCGCGGTCGGCTTTCGTTAATAATGGCGTTTTTGCTGGTTTCGACGCTAGGCGTACAGTATTACCTGAATCTGGTCGCGCAGAACGAAAGCGCCGAATTGCGTGATCTACAGTCGCAGGCTTTGGTCGCCGGGATCGCGATCGGTTCGACCGGTTTGACCGCACAAAAAGACCGCGTCAAAGACCTTGTAGAAAAATCCGATCAAACATTTCTTGACGAAGAATCGAAAAAACGAATCAAGGATATAATTATCATTGATGACAAATGGCGCATTTCCGATAGCCTCAACCCGGAATACTGGCCGACCGTTGGTTCCAACGGAGAACTTCAATATCTAAAACTAAGTCAATTAAAAGATCTGCCGCCGCTGATGGAAGCCGGAAAGATCGGTCCGGACATCGTCAATTTTCCCAACCAAGCAAACCCGACTGATCAGCCGAACGCCGACGAAGCACACGCAATACCCGTTGAAACGACCGAGGGCCGATGGTACATAATGGTGCTTTTGAATAACGACCGCGGAGCCGAAAAATGGCGTGTCGCCCGTCCGCTTATTTTTACGCTCGCGGTTTGGCTGATCTCGACCGCAATGGCTTTGCTGCTTGTTTGGCGCTTTACGCGACCTATCGCAAATCTTTCGTCCGCTGCACGCAGCGTTGCGGAAGGCAACATGGATGTTCGCGTTCCGGATGAAAAAAGAAATGACGAAATGGGCAAACTTTCGCGGCGTTTCAATGAAATGATCGCCGAACTGGAAAAATCGAAAGAACTTGAGGAACAGCTTAGATTAGCCGAAAAAAGCGCAGTTATCGGCCGGCTTGGTTCGGCCATAGCTCACGAGATACGCAATCCTTTGAATTACATAAATCTGACGCTCGATCATTTGCGCACAAAATACGCACCTGAAAATACAGAAGATCGTGCGGCTTTTGAAAAACTCACTTCACAGCTAAAAGCCGAGGTCGCCCGGATAAACCAGCAGATAACGGATTTCTTAAATTATTCCCGTCCGGCGACGGTAAATCCGCAGCCGACGGATCTGCGAACCGTGATCGATGCTTCGCTTCGTTTGGTAGAAAATCAGGCAGCCGATACAGGAATAAAAATTAGCGTGATCGAACACGAGAACGTCCCGAAAATACCGGCTGACGGAGAATTTTTGCGATCGGTATTTAATAATCTGTTTATAAACGCGATCCAAGCAATGGAAACCGGCGGCGGACAACTGAAGGTAAAGATCGATTCCGACGCCGAATTTGCGAGCGTTCAGATAACGGATACAGGCCGCGGAATTCCAGTGGAAAATTTCGAAAATATTTTCGAACCATATTTCTCGACAAAAGAAACCGGAACCGGATTGGGCTTGGCTATCGTAAAGAAGGTTGTGGAAATGCATCAAGGAACCGTCGAGGTCGATTCGGACGAACAAGGAACGAGATTCTTGATAAAATTGCCGGTAAAAACTCGGAGCCAGATGAAATAATTAATAACTAGCAGTTCAATTTGCGATACAACATTTTCGATCTACTATAAAGAACTTATGTCACGAAAATCTATATTGGTCGTTGATGACGAAAAAAATCAACGTGAAATCTTGGAAACTATCTTGTCCGGCGAAGGCTACGATGTAACGACGGCGAGTTCGGGCGAAGCGGCGATGAAATTCGTCGAATCGCGGCGTTTCGACCTTGTTCTGACCGATCTGAAAATGACCGGAATGTCGGGGCTCGATCTGCTGAAAGAACTGACGAATTTCGATAAATCGATAATCGTAATTTTGCTGACGGCACACGGTTCGGTCGATTCGGCCGTGGACGCTCTGCGGCTGGGAGCATTCGATTATCTACAAAAGCCTTACGACAAGGATAAGTTACTCGAAACCGTTTCTCGTTCGCTGCAGAAACTATCAACGCTTGATGCCGAAATAGTTTCCGTTTCGCCGGAAATGGACAAGGTCAAGAAGCTCATTCTAAAGATCGCAAAATCAAATTCGACCGTGCTGATCCGCGGCGAAAGCGGTACGGGAAAAGAGCTGATAGCACGTTCGATCCACAAGAATAGTTTTCGCGGCAGCGAAGTGTTTCAGGCTGTAAACTGCGCGGCGATCAATGAGAACCTGCTTGAATCGGAACTTTTCGGCCACGAAAAAGGTTCGTTCACCGGAGCTGTCGGCGAAAAGAAAGGCCTATTTGAAATTGCGGATAACGGCACATTATTTCTGGATGAGATCTGCGAACTCGATATTGCTTTGCAGGCAAAACTTTTGCGGGCACTTCAGGAAAAGGAAATTCGCCGCGTCGGCGGAGTAAAAGAGATCGCCGTCGATGTCCGCGTTCTGGCGGCAACGAACCGCGACCTCCTGAAAATGACCGAAGAAAATCGCTTTCGCGAAGATCTTTATTATAGGCTCAATGTGCTTTCGATCGAGATACCGCCGCTTCGCGAAAGGCGTTCGGACATTCCGGTGCTGATCGAATATTTTGTAAAAAAACACACAAGAAATTCCGACCGGAAGATCACAATTGAAACAACAGCTAAAAAACGGTTGGAAGATTACAGCTATCCGGGAAATGTCCGCCAGCTCGAATCCGCCATCGAACGAGCGATCCTGCTTTGCGAGAACGACACCGTAACGACTGAGGATCTTCCACCCGAAATGATAGACGGAAAAATATTTTCGGGTTCGTCCGACGAATTTTTCAAACTGCCGCCTGATGGCGTAAATTTCGAGGATGTAGAAAAAAGCCTGATAATGCAGGCGATGGATAGAACCGACAATAACATAACCAAATCAGCGAAAATGCTCGGCCTTACCTTTAGAACATTACAGTATCGTCTGGAAAAATTCGGACTAAACAAAGCCGAGGAAGAAGCTGATGGGACAAATGAATAGGGAGTAAAACTATGGAATGGTTTTCGACTTTGACTTTGGCACTCGGGACGGCTTGGACGTCGGGAATAAATCTTTACGCGACGGTCACGGTTTTGGGGCTGTTGCAGAAATTCGATCTGGCAAAGCTTCCCGGCGGCCTTGATGCTCTCGATAGTTGGTGGGTGATAGGCATTGCCGGCGGGCTGTATCTGATCGAATTTTTTGCGGATAAAATTCCTTATGTTGACAGCATTTGGGATTCGATCCATACATTCATACGCGTTCCGGCCGGTGCGGCGGTTGCTTTTGCGGCTACCAGCGATATGAATCCGGCGGTCGAGGTCGCGGCAGTTCTGCTCGGCGGCGGTCTGGCTCTTTCATCGCACGGAACAAAGGCCGCACTGCGAGCCGGTGCAAATCTCTCGCCCGAACCCGTTTCGAACTGGGTACTTTCGATTGTCGAAGACATCATTGCTTTTGTCGGTTCTATCCTTGCCGTATTTGCACCGATCTTAATTTTGATCGTACTTATCATCTTCACAATATTCATATTTTGGTTCTTCCCAAAAGTTTTCCGGGCGGTTAGGCGAATGCTGAAAGCTGTCAAGGCATTCTTCGGCGGCGAAGGTTTAAAAGAATCCGCACGCAAGGCCGGCTAGGTCCGTGCGTTCTATCGCTGAACTAAGGAGAAGAATATGAGAAAGATATATCCATTTGTAATTATAGCGGCTGTGATCTTAACCGGCTGCGGCGGAAGCTCTGTATCCAAGAAAAATTCAAAGATTTCGTTCGGACTTTACGACCTCTCAGGTTCTTCAGCTTCTAATACAGCAAACATCACATCTGCTCCGGAACGGGGATCAGGATCCGGCAGCGGATCCGGCGGCGGCGGCGGAAGCGAAAATAATGAAAACTCTCCTACTATCTCAGAAGAACAAGCTAGAAATTCCGCAAAGGTTCCGACCGAAAGAAAGGTCGTTCGCAACGCGCAACTGCAACTAGAATCGGCCGAACCGGAAGATACTCAGCATAAGATCTCGGCGGCTGTAGAATCGACCGGCGGTTTTGTCGTCGAATCTCAACAAAGCAGCACAGAAAGAAATTCTTCGACACGCGATGTGGTGACGATGAAGGTTCGTGTTCCGGCGGACAAATTCGAAGGCGTCCTCGCCGAAATTCGCAAAACCGCCGATCGTGTGATCGTCGAAACTATAAAAGGCGATGACGTCACCGAAGAGTTTGTCGATATCGAAGCACGGCTTATTGCCAAAAAGGCCTTGGAACAACAGTTCATGGAGATAATGAAGCGGGCAAATTCGGTCGAAGACGCTTTGAACGTTCAACGTCAGCTTGCCGAAGTTCGCGGCGAGATCGAACGTATCGAAGGCCGCAAACGCTTTCTGGAAGATCAAGCGAGTCTTTCGACGATCACTCTGGAGATACGAACTCCGGCTGCATTTTCAGCAACATCAGCCGGATTTTCCAACCGTCTGACCGAAGCGCTTAGCGCCGGTTTCGATTTTGCATTAAACTTTATACTTGGCTTGATCGCGTTTGTCATTGGCATATTGCCGTTCCTGATATTCATCGTGCTGCCGCTGTTCTTGATCGCACGATATTTTTGGAAACGAGAGAAGCGGCGAAAGACGGCCGCTAAAATAGCCGAAGAGGAACTCGCAGAAGAATAAAGATGGAACGTATATTTCAAATTTTGGCGGTGATTCTGGCTGGGGTCGCCGCATTTTTTTATTGGAAAGGCAATGTTGACGGGCTTTATTTGGCAGCTGTCGCCGGGGCCGTCAGCTTTTTTCTCAGTGTGCGTTTTCAGGTTAAAGAACGTAATAAAATACGCGAATCGCAGCGGCATGCGGCCGAAGCGATGAAAGATATCAGTGACGAGGACACGGCTGTTTAGCTTATGGCAAAGATTGTTTTGGCAACTTTCGGCTCGCTAGGCGACCTTCATCCGAAGGTCGCGTTGGCGCTGGAATTAAAACGTCGCGGTCACGAACCGGTGATCGTCGCGATGGAATTTTACCGCGAAGCCATTGAATCACTCGGACTTGATTTTCATTTGATGCGGCCAAATGTCGATCCGCTTGACCGACGGCTGGCACGCGATCTGATGGATCTAAAAACCAGCACGCGAAAGATAATAGGCGATATCATAATGGCAAACCTTCGGCCGATGTACGAAGATCTTTCCGATGCTGTCGCTGGAGCTGATCTTCTGGTCTCGGGCGAGATCGTATATGCCGCCAGATCGGTAGTTGATATGACCGGAATAACCTGGGTCTCAACAAGCCTTTCACCAATATCTTTTTTTTCTAACGAGGATCCTCCGGTTCCGCCGGGTTTTGAATGGGTAGAAAATCTGCGCTTTCTCGGTTCGATGTTTCACAAATTGATGTTGGGAATGGCAAAAAACTCGATGAGCGATCTTTATGAGCCATACAAAGCTTTTCGCCGCGAACTCGGTTTAAGCGAAGATCACGATCCGATCTTTTTCGGGAAATTCTCGCGCACTTTACATCTTGCGATGTTCTCAAAAGCTCTGGCAAAGCCGCAGCCGGATTGGCCGTCGGCAACCTTGCAAAGCGGTTTCGCATTTTTCGACAACGATATGTTCGATGGGTCGATGTCCGGTGAACTGGAAGCATTTCTCGATGCGGGCGAACCGCCGATAGTTTTTACGCTTGGTTCGGCGGCGGCAATGGATCCGGGCGATTTTTTTGAACAAAGCATTGCGGCAGCAAAAATATTAGGCAAGCGTGCTTTGCTGCTTTATGGAAAATTCAATGAGCCGCCGGGCGGTCTGACACGCGATATTGCAGGTTTTAATTACGCACCTTATTCACACGTTTTTCCGCGAGCGTCGTGCATTGTTCACCAAGGCGGCGTCGGAACAACCGGCCAGGCAATGCGTGCCGGTGTTCCGCAATTGATTGTTCCTTACGCGAACGACCAGCCCGACAACGCTGCACGCTGCCGTAGAAACGGTTTGGGCGAGGTCATTTCACGCGGCGATTACAGTGCCGAAACCGCTTCAGAAATGATAGTAAAGATCATTTCCGATCCGAATTATAAACAGCGCTCATTTCAGGCTTCGAGGATAATTGCGGCCGAGCGCGGAACGATCACAGCGTGCGATGCGATAGAGGACGTTTTGAAACACTAGGAAAAAACCTTTAGACTATTGGTAGAAAAATTGTGAAAACCATCAAATCGCTGTTGCAGCAAAATAAAGATTGGGCCGCGAGCATGAAAGAATCGGACGCCGATTTCTTTGAAAAGCTGCGCGAAATGCAGGCACCCGAATTTCTTTGGATCGGATGTTCTGATAGCCGCATAACGCCGAACTCGAGCCTCGGGATCTTACCCGGTGAAATGTTCGTCCATAGAAATATCGCTAATCTCGTGATCTATTCGGATATGAATTGCCTGTCGGTAATGCAGTTCGCGATCGAGGTTCTGAAAGTAAAACACCTTATAATTTGCGGGCATTATAATTGCGGCGGCGTTAAAGCTGCTCTCGAAGACGCCCGTTACGGCCTGATCGATAATTGGCTGCGGCCTGTTCAGGACACGATGGAAAAATACGGCAGCGAACTCGATTCGATCAAAGATAAAGATAAAAAGCTGGACAAGCTGTGCGAGATAAATGTCATCGAACAAGTTCTGAACGCCGGCGAAACAACTATTGTCCGAACTGCTTGGGAAAACGGTCAGAAACTTTATGTTCACGGTTGGATCTATACGATCGCGGATGGAATCTATCGAGATCTTTTTGTCACCGTTGACAGCCGTGAAAAGCTGATGGATCTTCGCGAATCAACACTTAAGAACGACCGTAATGCCCTTGGAAATGAGATCTAATAAATTCAAAATCATAGCCGCGGTTTTTATTTTGAGCAGTATATTTGCGGCGGCAAGTGTTTCCGCTCAAATGGCAGGAAAGCCTTCGCCATCGAACGAACCCGAAGGCGCAATGCCGAAAAAACCGGCGACGAACAAGAATTTTCTTCCGAAGATCACAACGCGTGAAGAATTCGATATGATCGCGCGTACTTATCATCAAGGAACGCCGTTCTCTCTGCCGCATATAATGTTTGTCATTGACCGCCGAGCGAAGAATAAGATCTATTTTGTTAACTCACAAAAATTTCGCTTTCATAAGGATTTTATGCTCGCGACATATTTGATCCCGCGCGGTGCCGATGTTTTCAAACCGGTTTACATAGATCAAGATCGGCGTTTTATGGTCGGAACGATCGCTTGGCAAACTCCGATCAGCAAATTTACATGGGAACTATGGGAAGGCGATCTCGCAAACTCGCAACTTATCAAAATGGCGAACGACGTTATACAAAAGTCGTTCTTTGAAAAGATATCGTATAAGCCAAATTCGATCGGTCAGGAAGACGCTTCGGCAGGTCTAGGGATCGACATTGTCTCACAGGAAGACATCAGCAAAAATCAGGAATATCTGGCTTTGAATACAGGCCGAGCGGTCGGACGTCTGCACATTATCGATAAACTGGATGACACTGTTGAGATCGGCGACAATGAGATCGTCGTTCTAAAAGAATTGCCGATCACATTGCCGCCGGTTCGCGGCATAATTGTCGCAAAACCTTCGTCGCCGCTCTCGCATATAAATATTCTGGCTCACGGCTGGAATATTCCGAACGTTTATATCAAAGACGCCGATGTGCTGCTTCGCGACAAAGATACATTCATTTGGGAATTTACCGCCAATCAGACCGATTATGAATTCAAACCGGCCGATATAGATCTTTTAAAATCAGATTTTGTATCCCCCGACCAACAGATCCCGCCGGTCGATCTTACGGTAAAAAGCCTTGCTCCGCTAAAACAAATGCGGGCTAAGGACAGCATTGCATTTGGGTCAAAAGCGGCAAATCTCGGCCAAATGATGAATTCGAATATCGGCGCGGTCAAAATACCGGACGGTTTTTCGATACCTTTTTATTGGTATAAGGAATTTTTCACGCGAAACAAATTTGACCGCCAGATAGAAGATTGGCAGATCGATGACAACTTCGTGCACAATCCGCGTTACCGCCGTGAAAAGCTCGATGAATTTCGTGCAAAGATGCAGGCTGCTGATCTTGATCCTGAGCTTCGTGCCGAAATAATCGCGAAGTGGAAAACACAGCTCGGCGGCAAACCTGTCTTTGTCCGCAGCTCTTCCAATTCGGAAGATCTGCCGAATTTCAGCGGAGCCGGACTTTATTCCAGTGTGCCGAATGTTCGCGAAGAAGATAAATTGATCGAAGCTGTAAAAAAGGTTTGGGCGTCGCTTTGGAGATTTGATGCCTATGAAGCTCGTGTAAGAAATTACGTCAGTCAAACGGATGTTTATATGTCGGCTCTCGTCCAGATCGGCATTGATATGCAGCGAGGCGGCGTTATGATAACAAAAGACCCTTTTCAGGAAAACAAAAAGAATGCTGTTTACATCAGCGCGGTTTGCGGCCACAATTCCCGCGTAGTCGATAACACAGGTCTGCCGGAACAGATATTATTCAACCCAAAATCGAATTCGGTCATTGTGATGACACGATCAGATCAAACAAATGCTCTTGCTTTTGATGAAAAAGGCGACCTGAAACAAACCACCGATAAATGTTCGAACGCTCAGGGACGAATTCTGACCGATGCCCAAGTAAGGAAACTGGCGGCTACCGCCATAAAGATACGAAGAGCATTCGGCGGCAAAAAACAGCAGGATATAGAATGGGGAATGATCGGCCGCGAATTATATATATTTCAATCAAGGCCGTATTTGGATTAATTTTATGAAAAAGATCTTTGTATTATTTGCCGCTGTTTTCGCATTTGGATGCAACAACGCCGCTCCGGTCGCCAAACAAAATACGAATACTAATGCACAGGTCGTCGAACGTTCCGGCGATCTAAAGTCGGTCGCTGCTCATACGACCGAAAATGAGAATCCGACAATGACAAAGTCCGATACGGACACAAAAAAGACTCCGACACAAAGTTCAAGGCCGCTTGGCGATCCGATCGATGTCACAGAATACAACGAAGCGATAAAAACAGCGACAAAAAAAGAAGCCGCAAAACCTAATGACCCGCAAGCCAAGAAAGACCTCGGAGACGCTTTTTTTGCACGAGGTTTTGCTTTGACCGAAGCCCGACAATACGCTTCTGCTCTAGGTGATTACCGTCGAACAATTAAATATGATCCCGAGAACCAAGAAGCAAAAACCTGGATAGCGAAGATAGAATCGATCTATAAGTTAATGAAAATAGACGCCCCGAAAGTTGGCGAAGAACCCGAACCATTACCTTTCAAGAAATAGCAGCTCGCGGATATCTATCGCCAACCTACGCAGTGCGACAATGTTCGCGTTTCAAATAATAACGATTTACTTTTTTTCATTCCTAATTTAAACTTCATTTTCTCGTTTTTTACATATTTTTTTTAGACACGGAGCATTCAAAACAAATTTTATGGCACTTTCAGCTAACGATATAAGAAAAGGCATGGTCATTCTTCACGAAGGAGCACCGGTCAAGGTTATGGATTTTCATCACCACACACCCGGCAACCTGCGAGCAATGGTTCAGGCTCGGCTCAGAAATTTGCTAACGGGAAATTCATTCGAATTTCGGTTTCGTTCGAACGACACTCTCGAACGTGTGATCTTGGAGCAGCATAAAATGGAATATCTTTATTCCGATGGTAGCCATCATCACTTTATGAACCAGGAAAATTACGAACAGGTCGCTCTGACAGAAGATGAACTAGGCGATGCCGCACAATGGTTGATGCCCGGATTGAAGATCGAGGTCGAATTTTATGACGGCACGCCGATCGGCATGGAACTTCCGAGTTCGATGGAATTGACGGTTACCGAGACCGAACCGCAGTTAAAAGGAGCAACCGCTTCGAATTCGAACAAACCGGCAACGTTGGAAAACGGGGTGACTCTTTCCGTTCCGCCTTTCATTGCAGAAGGCGAAAAGATCCGCGTTAATCCGACCGAATCGAAATATATCGAACGAGTTAAATAGTTTACCGAGCGTTCGTAGAGTTCATAGAGTTTGTAGAGTTTGGTAGACAAACTCGGAAAACTCGCCGAACTCTAGGAACTCGCCGAACTCGCCGAACTCTATGAACTTCCTTTACAGCCTTTTATATTCGGTAGCGTTCATTCTGATGCTGCCGGTATTTTTTTTACGGCGGGGAAAATACGCGGCCGGATTTCGCCAAAGGCTGGGCGATTATCCAGAATCCCGTGACCTGCGGCCAGCGATCTGGCTTCACTGCGTTTCAGTCGGCGAAGTAAATGCCGCCAGGCCGCTGATCGAAGAGATACTAAAAAACTTAACCGGCCATCGTTTTGTTATTTCCACGACGACCAAGACCGGCCAAGATCTGGCTCAAAAACTTTTTTCCGAAAAAGCGGCGGTCGTTTATTTCCCTTTCGACTTTAAATTCGCCGTTCGCAAAGCCTTGCTGACCTTCAAACCGTCGTTGGTTCTGTTAATGGAAACAGAGATCTGGCCGCGGTTTATTACCGAAGCGAAAACTTCCGGAGCCAATGTGGCAATCGTGAACGGCCGTTTGTCGCAACGGTCTGCTGATCGATATGCATATATAAAACCCTTTATCAAAAATGTGTTGAGCCGTGTCGATATCGCATTGATGCAGGCTGACGCGGATGCCGATCGAATAATAAAACTCGGCATGAATGCTGCAAGAACAAAAGTTACCGGCAATCTTAAATTCGATCTTGTGATAGAGAGTTCGGAACTTGCCGAAATGCTGAAGAAAAGATTCGCGATCTCAACACAACGGCCGCTGATAATTGCCGCCAGCACACACGAGCCGGAAGAAGAATGGCTGATCGAAGCATTTGCCGAATTTTTCTTAGAACCTTCCACGGTCAGGCCGCGTTTGATGATCGCTCCGCGGCATCCGGAAAGATCCGGCCGCGTTGTCGATATCGTCAGTTCTCTCGGAAGGGGAAAATTTTCGCACCTTCCAAAATTGAGACTCGCACGCCGTTCGACGGAACCAGCGGGAACCGATCCGTTGGCTGATATCATTTTGCTGGACAGCATCGGCGAACTTCGTTATGTTTACGAACTCGCCGAGATCGTTTTTGTCGGAGGTTCGCTGATACCGCATGGCGGACAAAGCATTCTCGAACCGGCGGATGCCGGAAAGGCGATCATAACCGGTCCATATACACATAATTTTGAGGATGCCGTTCGCGTTTTTCTTGCAAACAGAGCTCTTATACAAATACCTGAAAATCGGCCGGAACATATTGTCGATGACCTCTTTCTCGAGCTTTCTGAACTGTTCGAAGAGAACGAATTACGAGACGAACTAGGCAAAAATGCGTCGAATGTTATGAAAGAAAATCGCGGTGCGACGAAGCGGACATTGGAATTTATTCGCGGGATCGTCAAAATTTGATCGATGCTGATCTTCTTCTACATACTCGCGGCCGTGCTTGTTTATTACAGCTTTCGTTCATTGCTGAATGCTATTCGCTATCTAAAATATTTCCGAACAGAACTAGATAAAAGGCCATCAGAATATACGCCTTTCGCCAGTATTATCGCGCCGTGCAAAGGCTTAGATAGAGGGCTGAAAGAAAATCTCACAGCTCTGTTCGAACAAGATTATCCTAAATACGAGATCATTTTCGTGGTCGATGACGAGGCAGATCCGGCTCTTTCCGTTATAAACGAATTGATCGAACTTCGCGAAAGAACAAAGGTTATCATCGCCGACAAGGCCAAAGATTCAAGCCAAAAGGTCGCTAATCTTCGAGAGGCCGTTTTGCATATCGATGAGCGGAGCGAAATTCTCGTCTTTGTCGATTCTGATGCACGTCCGGCTGCCGATTGGCTGAGCGATCTCGCCGCTCCGCTCGTCGATGAGAATATCGGTGCGGCGACCGGTTATCGTTGGTTCATTTCGCCAAACTTCTCTGTTCCATCAGAACTCAGAGTTGGTTGGAACGCTTCGGTCGCTTCGGTTCTTGGCCCGAATATGGACAATAATTTCTGCTGGGGCGGATCTACGGCGATCCGTCGTTCGAAATTCAAAGAACTCGATATAAGAAATAAATGGGCGGGAACAGTTTCAGACGATTATATTTTGTATAAAGTTCTGCACGATGCAGGCTTGCCGATCTATTTTGTTCCCGGTGCTTTAACAGCGAGCGTTGAGAACTGTACATTCCGCGAAATGCTCGAATTCTCAACGCGTCAAATAAAGTTGACACGCGTTTATAGGCCGAGCCTTTGGATCAATTCTCTGATCGGTTCCTTTATGTTCACAGGTGTGATGCTTGCAGCGTTGGTGATCGCGCTAATATCCCCACTGAACACGTTCGCGTTCGCGGCTGCTATGTTTACGCTTCTCGCTGTCGGAATATTCGATCTCACAAAAATTTGGCTGCGTTTAACGGCTGTAAAACTCGCTTTGCCGCAATATCAAAGCCGGATCAAAGGTCAGCTTTTTATTCAATTTCTCTTTTGGCCGCTCATTCCTATGATTTTTTTGTATAATTCGATTGCGGCTCTTTTTTCACGAAAGATAATTTGGCGCGGCATCGAATACGAAATGATCTCTGCTCACGAAACGCGAATTAGGAAACCTAATTCCGGCAACAATTAAACCCGGAACTGTATCAAAGATAAATGTACGCAACTCGTAAACTGAACTTTTTATTGAATATTCTGCTGCTGTGCGTATTTGTTTCCGGCGTTCATGGACAGGATGCCAAAAGCGATACAAAACCAACTCCGACGCCTATTGTTACCGGCAAGACGCCGATAATAATCATTCCCGGTTTGATGGGTTCCGAACTCGTCAATAAAAATACGAAAGAGGTCGTCTGGTTCAAAACATCGCGTTCAAAGGACGACGATCTACGGCTGCCGATATCGCCTTATATCGAACGAAATCACGATGAGCTTATTCCCGGCGACATTGTCCGCCAAGTAAAGATCATAAAAGTTTTGCCCGAGATCGAGATCTACGAACGTCTTATAAATGCTTTGGAAACCCGCGGCGGCTACAAAGAAGGCAATTGGAAAACTCCGCTCGAAAACGGCGATGCCGATACTTTTTATGTTTTTCCGTACGACTGGCGTTTGGATAATGTAACCAATGCCAGAAAATTGATCCGTGATGTCGAAGATCTAAAGCAAAAGCTTGGTAAACCGGATCTCAAATTCAATATTATTGCTCATTCTATGGGCGGACTGATCGCACGCTATGCCGCGATGTACGGCGACCATGACCTTTCGCCTAGACCGAAGCCAACGTGGGCAGGAGCAAAGGATCTGGATAAAATATTTCTGCTGGGAACTCCGAACGAAGGTTCTGTTTCGACGATAAGTGCTTTGTTGAAAGGCTTTTCTTTCTTGGGCGGCGGCATAAATCTGCCATTCGTTCGCGATATCGATCAATTTGATGTTTTTACGCTGCCGTCCTCGTTTCAGCTTTTGCCATTCGACGACAGCCTAATAGTTTATGATGACACACTAAAACGAATTAAGCTGGACGTTTATAATACGCGGACTTGGGATGAATATAATTGGGCGATCTGGGATGATCCGGCATTCAAAAAGAAATTCAGCGCGACGGAACAAGCGAACGCACGCAGATATTTTACTATAGCGCTTGGCCGTGCCGAACTTTTTCAACGTGCATTAACAGCAAATACGGGTGCAAAGATCCCGGTTTCATTTTATTTGATGGGAGCCGACTGTAAGGAAACATTGAATGCGATGATAATTCGCCGCGACGAAAAGAAGGATCGCTGGATAGCCCAATTCGATGCAAGTTCATTTACAAATTCCGAAGGGCAAAAAATAACAAGCGAGCAGATCAAACCGCTGATATACTCTATGGGCGACGGCGTCGTAACAAAACGTTCGCTGAGCGGCGAAACGCAAACGGGACGCGGCAAAACGACCGTTCTACCGGTGGTTTCTGATCTGTTCCAATGCGAAAGTCATAATAAACTTGTAACCAATACCGAGATACAAGATCGCCTTCTGCTATTATTGGCTCCGGCGGCTGGCAGCACCAAATAAATGCAAAATCTTTTCGATCAAGATCCTAACTCCGACAACAAGGATTCGTTCAATACGGTCGAGGAAAATACTGTGTCGACAGCCGAAATCGAACCGGCGGAAGAACCCGCTCTTTTTTCGTTCTCGTCTCCGGCTAACCACAGTACGGCCGAAACCGCGCGTATGAGCGGCTTGGCGTGGTCAACAGGAATTGTGCTGTTCGGCGCCGTTATTCTTATGATGCTGATCGGTTGGGGTGCGGATCTCATTTTCGGCACCAAGCCGTGGGGAATGATCGGCGGCTTGATAATCGGAGCTATTATCGGTTTTGTACAGCTTTTTCGCACAAGCTCTGAGATTTTCCGCAAATAGCCGGTATTTCATCTTTCCTGCATTGAATTTTCTGCATTTCCTTTGTAAAATTTAGGGTTTGAATGAGCGACCAGCCCGAACGTGCAGTTGGCCAAGAGGCTGTTCCGACCGTGACCAATTCGCGGATTCTGATCATATTGGCTTTTATCGGTATCATCGGCACGCTCTTTTGTTCTTTTTATTTATCGATCCGTTTCGGCTTGGGTATTTTTTTCGGCACGGCTGTGGCTTTTGCTAATTATTATTGGCTTCGGTACACATTGCAGTCGATATTTTCGATAACGGCCGATGGAGAAAAACCGAGGTTTTCCCTGCTCAAATTTTTGGGCAGATATTTAGCTCTCGGCGTTCTGATCGCAATCGTTTATATAACGAAGGTCGTTCCGATCGAATCATTTATTTTTGGAGCTGCGGGCATTGCCTTTGCGGTTATGATCGAAGGTTTTATTAGAATTTTTACGAACTTATTTAGTACAAAGGAAATTTAAGAATGTTCTTATTAGCAGAAGGCGGGCATCACACACCACTGATCGTTGACTTCATCAACCATTATTTGGGCGGGCCTGTTCATCAATTTCAAATGGCTTATACGAAGCCTAAATGGGATGCTTTTTTTGGGCTTTTCGGAACCAACGCCGAAGCGATGTTCGGTCAATATACGCCCGAAAACGCGATTCCCTGGTACACGATAATGTTCGTGATCGCCTGTATCTTATCGATCATCGTAATAAAACTTATCAAAGGAAAGCTTTCCGAAGACGATCCGACACACGGACAACTTACGCTGGAAGCCGGTTTTCTAGCGGTCAAAAATCTGATCATCAGTGTGGTCGGTGAACATGGCTATAAATATTTCCCGGTTGTTGCGACCTTTGCGGTGCTTGTTCTGATATCGAATCTGATGGGCACATTTCCGCTGTTTATGTCGCCGACCGCATCCGTTAACGTAACATTTGCACTCGGTATCGCGTCTTTCGTTTATTACAACTACGTCGGCATAAAAGAAAACGGCTTCGCAAAACACATCGGCCATCTCGCCGGTCCGCGTTTGCCGCTGATGATCGGTATCTTTATTACGCCGCTGATCTTTTCGATCGAGCTCGTCAGTAATATGATCCGACCGCTGACGCTTGGCATCCGATTATTCGCGAATATGTTCGCCGATGAACAGATATATTTGAACATTACGAATATGTTTCCGCCGTACACACAGATCTTTGTGCCGGCATTTTTGCTTGTAATGGCCGTATTCGTTGCGTTCGTCCAAACGCTCGTATTCACATTGCTTTCGATGATCTATATCAGCGAGGTTTCGCATGCGCCGCATGGCCACGATCATCACAGCCACGCACCGGAACACGGCGAAACAGCCGCCGTTGCGGCTTAAAAAAGGTTTTGAACGTGAAAGCGTTCAAATGTTAGAAGGAAGATCGAAAATTGAAAATTTGCGTTTTATAGCAGCTATGCCCGCACGCAACAGGAGCCTTGACTCCAACGAGAGTAGAAATCAAGGCATACCGGAAGCGAGGCGAAATTATATCAGCACTGCATTTTTCAAAGTCGGTTCTCCGTTAATTTAGAATATAAAAATTGGAGATCAATAAAATGACAAAATTAAAATATATGTTTTTCACCATGCTGACATTGGCTATGGCCGCTATTCCGGCAATGGCACAGAGCGGAGCTGACAACGATTCGACCGTTGCTTCTTCGAAAGCACTGGCGGCCGGCATCGGCTTTGGCATCGCAGCCGGCTTGGCAGGTATCGGCCAAGGTTTGGTTGGTTCGCGTGCCGCTGAAGGCGCAGCACGTAATCCTGGTGCGGCAAGTTCGGTTCAGACGATCATGATCATCGCGCTTGCTCTTATCGAATCACTCGTGCTTTTCGCACTGGTTATCGTATTTGCAAAACTCTAATCATTTACAAAACGAAAATGCGGACGCGGCTTTTATGGCTTCGTCCGCATTTTTGGCGGCGGCGAACGCAAAACGGCCGAAAAAATACGTCAAATTAGTTGCAACCTTGACGGCACCAAAGCGTTCTAATTAATAATGGCAGATCAATTTACAGGCAGAACGATCGCGGAAAAATATCGAGTCGAATCCTATTTGGGCGACGGCGAGATGGGCGGCGTGTATAATGCTGTCCACCTTTTTACGGAACAGCCTGTAACCATCAATATCTTGCCGCTGGAACTCTCGAAAGATAAGGCGGCTTCCGATCATTTCTTTGAAGAAGCAAAAGCGTCGTTCAAACTCGCTCATCCGAATCTGCTCAATGTAACAGATTTTGGAACTGACGCAGCCGGTTATGATTACGCTGTTTATGAACCGATAACAGGTGAGAGCTTATCGGATGTTCTCGTACGCGACGGCAAATTGCCGGTTTCTGATTCCATTGAAATAGTGTCTCAAACGGCTTCCGCACTTTCTGCCGCACACACGACAGGAAAGATCCATGGCGACCTTTCGCCGGATCATCTTGTGATAAGCGCCGGCCCGAATGTAAAGATCCTCGGTTTTGGTTCGGCAAACGCATTTGAAAAACACGGCGATATAATTGACGCCGAACCTTCCGAATTATTTTATGCTTCGCCGGAACAATGCACCGGAGCGGTGGTAAAAAGCGAGCAGAGCGATATTTATTCGTTAGGTGCGGTATTTTTTGAAATGCTGGCGGGCGAACCGCCTTTTACCGGCGATAAACCGACCGACGTTATTCTAAAACAGATCGAAGAACCACCGCCGCCGCTCGTTTCATTTAGAAAAGATATTCCGAATGATATCGAACCGGTTGTCTTAAAAGCGTTGGCAAAAAATCCTGAAATGCGTTATCAATCCGCACAGGAATTTGCCGATGATCTTGCCAGTCTTTCGAAGGTTCACGGTGAAACCGCGGTTGCCGCAGTAGCCGGATCGAATTTTTGGAAAACAGCTTTCCTTGCATTGATCGGCATCGGGCTGCTCGCGGCCGCAATGATCTATGCGACGTCTGGCAAAAAGGCCGATCCGATAACACAATTAAAGCCTGATGAGAACGGCATTCCGGTTCAGCCGATAAGTCCGCCGACAGGCGTCGAGGAACAGAACCTAGCTTCAATGCCCGGAGCTTTTCCCGATGTCCCAACAGATGGATCGATGCCTGCGGCCGGAACCCTGCCGGGCGGAGATGGTTATAATGCTTGGGGAAGCGGTTCGCCGCCGCCGGGAGCTCCGCCGTCAACTTATGTTCCGCCGGGCGGACAGGTCTATACGATCGACCCGAATAATCCGAGCCAATTTATGCCCAACGACAGCGGCGTGATCTTGGTTCCCGTTCCGGCAAATACTCAGCCAAAGCCTTCGCCGACACCAAAAACATCCGTAGCGAATACGGCTCCGGCTCCTGAAGTAAAACCGACAGCGACGCCAAAACCCGCGGCGGCAAAAACGCCTGCGCCAAAAGTGGAAAAGCCCTCAACTGCTAAACCTGAAAAACCAAATCCGTCAGGCAAGCCCGAATAAACAAGCCGTTAACGCGGTATCTCTACTGTTTTAAGAATATCCATTATAACTGCGTCCGCAGTTGCGCCTTCAAGTTCGGCTTCAGCACGCAACGCAAGACGATGGCGCAAAACCGGCAGAGCAACGTCGCGTACGTCGTCCGGCGTTGGAAAATCGCGGCCGCGGATAGCTGCCAAAGCTTTTGAGGCCAGCAGTAACGCAACCGAGGCACGCGGACTTGCCCCGTAAAGAATTGTCTGATGGTTGCGGGTTTTTCTGATTATTTCAACAACATATTTTTGAACTCCGGCTTCCATACGCATTTGCTTTACTTCCATCCGGCATCGGGCGATGGCATCACCTTCGGGGAGCGGCTGCAGATGAGCACGTTCCAAATGGTGCGAATCAAAACCCGAATCCCAACGCGCGACTATCTGTTCTTCTTCGGCTTGTTCCGGATAATCGATCAATATCTTAAGCAAAAACCTGTCGAGTTGAGCTTCGGGCAGCGGATATGTTCCTTCGTATTCGATCGGGTTTTCGGTCGCAAGCACAGTAAACATCGGCGATAATGGATAGCTTTCGCCGTCGATCGTCGTCTGGCGTTCCTCCATTGCTTCAAGCAATGCCGCCTGCGTTTTCGGCGGCGTGCGGTTTATTTCGTCCGCCAGCAGAATGTCCGTAAATATCGGCCCTTGCCTAAGTGCGAACTGCGACGTCTGCATATTAAAAACGTTCGTTCCAGTAATGTCCGACGGCATTAGATCAGGCGTAAATTGGATACGCGAAAATCCGGCGCCGAGTATCTCGGCCAAAGTTTTCACGGTCAAAGTTTTTGCCGTTCCCGGAACGCCTTCGATCAATGCATGGCCTTCGGCAAGAAGCGCGACCAAGATCTGTTCGATGACATGATCTTGCCCAACGATCGTTTTACGAAGTTCGTTTATGATATGAGCAACTGTTACAGGTGTGTAAGTAAGCATTTTTTTCTAATTTTCCAGTGTTTTTAACGCGCAAAAATATCGAACACGAGCTTTACTGCTAACAAAAGAACGGTCGAAAGAAATATCCATTTCAAAACGCGGTCGTTCATTTTCGATGCAAAATGAGCACCAATGTAAGCACCGATGAACATCGTAACCGCAAGTATCGCACCAAGCCGATAGTGAACCAAACCTTGCCACATAAAAATTATCGTTGCAATCCCCGACGAAAAAACGTTCAGGAACTTGGTCGAAGCGATCGATTCGGCATAATTCAGTCCGTAAAATGCGATGAGCAGAACGGTCAGTATCGTCACATAACCGCCGCTGAAAAGTCCGCCGTAGATCGACAGTACGAACGCCAAAACGAACGTCAACTCGCGATGTATCTTTGGCGGCTGATCGGTTTCCGGCGTTTTTGGCTTAACCAATGTGAAGATCACGACCGCGATCATTGCTGCCGAAACAATGAATTTCAGACCGGAATTAGTAATGACTCCGACCAGTGCCGCTCCGATCGCCGAACCAATAATTGTCAACACCACAAGCGGAGAAAGGCCTTTTGTATCAAGCGTTCCTTTTCTTACAAAAGGTATCGTTGCGCCGATCGCCATAAATGTCAGCCCGAACATGTTCGTCGCGATGGCGACCTTTTCGTCGATGCCGAAAATGAACATCACCGGCACCGTCACCAGCGAATTGCTGCCGGTAATTACACCGACAATGCTGGTTACAAGAAACACGATCACGAGGATCGCAATGTCGTAAATTGACATAGATCAAACTCTCGCCTTTCGTGCGCGGTCAAGCCCAAGCTTGTCCTCCAGTTCGCGAAGTTCCGATATAAGCTGAACGGTTTCTCGTCTATTCGTTCTTTCGCCGCGAATTATATCCTCGCATTTGAACATCGTATGATCGATCTTTTCAAACGTTTCCCCTGTCCGTTCGGCTATTGCTTTAGCTAATTCTTCGCGTTTTGCGGATGCATTGTCTATGCCGAACAGACGCGAAACACGGCGGCGAAATTCGCCATAAATATTTTCAAGAGCCAGATCAAAAGCATTTGTCCTATACTGTAGTTCGGCCATTGCAGAAACGTATTCAAGTTTTGAAAGACGATTCGGTTCTGGTTCAGGAACGGCTCGCCCAAATCGGCGGCTTCTCGAAAACATCAAAAGCACAATAAGCAATACAACCTGCAAAAAGATCGGGATGACCGGCGTTCCGGAAAAATACTCTAGAAATCGGTTATTATTGCTGCCGAATCCGTGATGATATTCGTCAAAAGCGATCTGGCCGTTCTGAGTTCCGACCAGGTTAAGCGCAAATTGGAGATTATCGAGCTGGTTGATGCCGCTGTTCGAAACGACATACGGATCGGTCAGGATCACTATTCTTCCATTGCCGAATCTCTGCTCGACAAGAATATCGCGGTCATCCGATGCCGCAAGAGGCACGATCGGAGCTTCCAGCTTTTGTTCTTGTGTATAGGAATCATTGTATTGGCCGGAGCCGCCGGTACCGCTTCCGCTTCCGGCACCACTTCCCGTTCCGCTACCGCTTCCCTCACCCGTATTTACCGGCCCTTTGTATTCCTTCGGCGGCGGTGGCGGAAGAGACGGCGGAGGTTCTTGGCCTCTGGCGGCAAATTGGCTGTCGCCGCCCATCCCAAAATCTATCGGCGTTTGACTTGGCACGGTGAATTCATCACTATCTTCGATCACATCATCGCCGGTTTGCTCCGGAGCGTTGTATATCATCTGAACATCGCTGGTCATCAAACGCTCGATCGATATCTTCGCGGCGTGTTTCGAAGTTTGAACGGAATTCACACCATTGGCGTATTTTGAAGGCTGAATGAATTTCGCGACGTGTTCGCCTTTATCATCGGTGTAAATAGGCAGCGTCGGAGCTATAAACACCTTCCATTTTTCGGTAATGTTAAAAAGGCTCGGTTTCGGATCACGGTCGATCAAAACCAATTCGCCGCCGAGCGAGACCCATTCAAGCAGAACACCAACTTCTGTATCAGTAAACTCCCGTTTGAAGGGGCCGATCGCAACAAATGTTCGCGGCTTATTCGCTCGATACGGTAAAAGAGCCTCTATAGGTTCTTGCCAATGTGTTACATTTCTGCCGGTTTCGGCAAGCAAAGTATAAAAGGCCTGAGTTCCGGTCGTCTTTGGGTTGTAGGTTGAACGGTTGGGCGAATATTCGGTTTCATCAGAAGCAGGCGGCGGCGAATACGACGCTGCATTAAGCCCGATCAGGATCAGGGCCAAAAAACCAAAAGCTAAAATAAGTAATACTTTTTGCTTCAATGTTCTATATCTTTCGCATCAATGCTTTTCGATAATCTGTGCGAAAAGCTTCCCAATCACCTTTTTCCGTATGTCGGCTGCCATACCAATGTTCCTCGTAGCTTCTTGTCATGCCGGCAACGTCTCCATGCAGATCTTTATTTTTTCGAAGGTCGCGAAGATAATCGCGATTCGTTTTATTATGAGCCAAACCGATCACACGCCGATCGCTCAGTTCGCATAGTAAAGCAATATAACCTTTGCGAATTGCCGAGCGAATATCACCGTTTCGTGCCAAAGCCTCTGCTTCGTCAAAAATATCGCGAGCCGATGCGTCATCGCTTATCTTTTCGCCGAGGATCACTCGATCTTTCTGTCTTGAATTTTTATTTCGCCGCAAATGCGGAAATACAGCCGGTGCGATCTTGTAAAGCAAAAATCCGATGATCAAAAACACCACCGCATAAAGGACGATCTGAAGCACCATCGTAAAAGACGCCATTGAACCCGGGACAGAAGGCTCAATATTCCATTTGGGCCAGATACTCTGCAGCCATTTCATAAATCTAATGAACCATTGTTCTATAAGGCTTTGCTGAGCTTCGGGAGCTTTCAAAAATTCCGGGCGCTTAAGTATTTCCGCTAGTTTTTGTTTGTCTGCGTCCTTTGTGCTATCGGCAGCAGCGGCGTTTTCCATATCGCCTAGTTGTAAAATCAATATTTCCAAGCGTTCATTTACATCCGCAAGGATCAGATTTCTGGCGGTCAGGTCTTGTTCGGATTCGAATCGCGAAAATCGTTCGTGAAGCCATTTATTATCTGTCGTAATCGATCCGCCATCCCATTCGATATTTTCGGCGGTTGGTACATGTTCGAATATCTCGGCTATTATTTCTTTTGTGTATTCGGTTTCTTCGCCATAATTCAGGCCTGAAAGCTCGGATACATCAACCGCAACAGATTCGAGTCTTTCTTTATAATCTTTGATCGACGATGCTGCGGATACCACCGAAGTAAATGCAAAAATAAGCAGAACGGCCGCTGCAAACCAATATGGATGTTTTCTGCTTAGACTTCGATTCATATCTATTCCAAACCAAGCATCGAAAGCGAAGATCGGCCGTCGCTTTTTTTCGTTTCCGGCACAACCGAACCGATGGCCGGCTGTAGCGGATTTGCAAAAGCCGTAGGCGATTCCGGTATCTCTCCCAAACGCTGAGCGGCTAGCAGTTCGATATCATAACCTTCGTGGCGCACACGTTCGTCAATATACAGAACGCACAGTCCGATCATCGAAACCGGCGATAATAAAATAAAACTTGTCTGCCACAATAACTGTTTTGCTATCACATACCATTGCGGAACAACGCTGCCGTCAAATCCAAATAAACTGACGCCATCCCACCACGCATACCAGCCAAGAGGTACGTACAGAAGCGCCAACGCCGAGTATGCGGCGACAGTCGTAAATATGACCAGAGCTCCGAACTGCAGTGTGTTTCCCTTTGCCAGCGAAACACTTCGCGATAAGGCCGCAAAAAGATCTTGACCTTCGACTGTCATTACTTGCGGAACATAGGCCAGCCGCGATGCAATAAAAGAAAATCCATAAGCACCACCGAGGCCAATAGCAACGCCGACAATTATCGATAAGATCACAGCTAAGATCGGGATGCTCGAGAAAATGAAAGCAATTATTCCTATCAAAACCGCAGCCAAAAAAAAGCACAAATAAAAAGCGAATAATCCGAGAAAGCCATAAATGGCTGTAACTATCGAAGATGCACCGATCAAACCGCCGATCCGGTTCCATGTATTTCTGTAAGTTTCCCGAAACGACATAGGTTCATCAAAAAGCATATGCCGTACGAAATTTCGCGACGCTCCGCCCATAACCGACAGGGTCGCTGCAGTTTCTATAAACCAGATAACCATCGAGCCGAGCCAAACAAATACGATATAACCGATGTTCTCTTCCGGTGTTATTTCGGATCCCGCTATCAAAAGTTCGCGTGCGATAGCTGTCCAAATAACAGTAAAGATCGTTCCGACGATGACCGGCGGAGCCGCGATAAGGATAAGCGTTAGAAAATCGCGCCGGTAAAGCCGCACGGCGCGGTCGATCAAGTCACCGGCACCAAGCGGAACAAATGATAGGTCAGTATTTGTCGAAGATGTAGGGCTCATCGGGAGAAAACGTTTCGATTATAGTCATTTTCTGACAAAAAGACACGTTTATTGTCGCGGCTGTATATTGTAGGTTTTTATCTTTGAGTTAAGCGTTGTCGCATTCAAACCTAAAAGCCGAGCGGCACGCGATTGGTGGCCGCCTGTTTGATCGAGAGCACGGCGAATAATATCGATCTCGAATCTTTTTACTTCGTCGTAAAAATTGATCCCGCGGCCGATATCTATATCTGCCGATGAGCCTTCGGTCTGCTTGATCATATCGCGGGCGAGTTCAGGATCGCGAACTTCGGGCCGCAGGCAATCGACCGTAATTTCGTCGGTTACGGCAATCACAACGGCTCGCTCGATAATGTTCTCGAGTTCGCGGACATTTCCCGGATAATAATAATTTTCAAGCAGCGAAAGAACCTCAGCCGAGAGATTCTCGGATATCGTCCGGGCATTTTCCTGGTTATATTTTCTTATGAAATGCTTGGCAAGCGGTAAAATGTCTTCGGGCCGCTGTCTTAGAGCCGGTAGTTCGATCGGAACGACCGAAAGACGATAATAAAGGTCTTCGCGAAATGTACCATTCTTCACCGCATCTTTCAGATCTATGTTCGTTGCAGCAATGATCCTGACATCGACTTTTACCGGTGATGTATCGCCAAGTGGCGTAAACTCGCGTTCTTGTATGACGCGCAAAAGACGCACCTGTGTTTCGGGACGCAGATCGCCGATCTCATCCAAAAAAATCGAGCCGGTATCGGCAACTTCGAAAAGGCCTTTTTTGGCGGCAACCGCTCCGGTAAATGCTCCTTTTGTATGACCGAAAAGCTCTGATTCTAGCAGCTCCGATGGGATATTCGAACAATTTACCGCGACAAAAGGCTGATCTGCACGCGATGAAGATTCATGCAAAGCTTTGGCGATAAGCTCTTTGCCGGTTCCGGATTCGCCCGATATAAGCACCGTTGACCTTGCCGGAGCGACGCGTTCGACCAAACGAAAAATGTCTTCCATTTTTTCGGAACGACCTACGATGGCATCACGTTTTACGGACCGTGTCATTACCTGACGAAGCGTTTGCCGTTCTTCTTCGCGACGGCGTTTGTTGATGCCCTTGGCGACAAAAGCAAGTATCTGTTCGTTTTGAAAAGGTTTGCGAATGACTCCGGTCGCGCCTTTTTCCCATGCGGAAATAGCTGTATCAAATGTCGCGAATGCTGTGATCATTAGCACAACAGCATCCGGATCAAGTTTTATCAATTCCTCAAGCGTGGTCAGCCCACCAATGCCCGGCATCGAAACATCCATCAAAACAAGGTCGTATGACCTTTGCGAATATAGTTCTAAGGCTTCCTCGCCCTGCTTGGCCAGATCGACCTTATAACCCGCGCTCGAAAGTATGGTTTCAAGAACATCGCGCATTATCTCTTCGTCGTCACAAACTAATACTGAACCTTTTTTTGCCATGAATCCTAAATATACCGAATTTCGCTCGAACACGCTAAGTAAGAGGCGGTTAACTTCTCTTTTAGTGTCCTGTTTATCCTGTTAATAGAACTTTTAACCTGAATAGGCGTATGATTAGAAGGTAAGATTATATCGGATAATAATTTAAAACATGTCAAGAAATAAAAAAATACTTATCGGTGCGGGTGCTGTTTTATTCATTTTACTTGTTGTTGTGATAATCGCCGCCGCATTATTTTTCGGAACATATAATCGGACGACCGTCGCCGAGAACAGCGTACTTATATTGAACGTTTCCGGTAGTTTGCCGGATTATGCACCGGAGGATCCGGTTGCCGACGCGGTTGGCATAGGCTCAGGACGATCGTTCGCCGGATTACTCACACAGCTGCGTAAGGCAAAAGCCGACAGCCGCATTGGTGCGGTTCTTCTCGATATAAATTTTCCCGGTATCGGCTGGGGCAAAGCGACAGAGCTTCGCGATGCGGTCAAAGACGTGCGTTCGGCCGGCAAACCGGTTTATGCATATATGGAACTCGGGACAAATCGGGAATATTATATCGCTACCGCCGCCGAGAAAATATTTATGCCGCCTACCGGCGATCTTTATGTCAACGGGCTTGCCGCCGAAGCAATGTTCTATAAAGGTTCACTTGATAAACTCGGTGTCGAAGCCGAGGTCATCCAGATCGGTCCAAAATATAAGAACGCTCCCGATCAATACACCAAAACAAAAATGGGCGAAGGCCAAACAGAAGTAATGAATGCCATCGTCGATGAATATTACAACACGCTTGCTGCGGCAATCTCCGAATCGCGCGGAAAGACGTTGGATGAAGTAAAGACCATGATCGATTCGGCTCCGCACAATGCCGTTCAGGCAAAGGAACTTGGACTTATAGATGACGCTATCTACCGCGAACAGGTCGATGACCTTTTGAAGCAAAAACTCGGCTATGCCGCTGAAACAAAACTGCGTACGATTGGCTATTCAGCGTATAAAGAAGTTACACCAAGTTCGCTCGGGCTTAACAACGGCGAACGGATCGCGGTTATCTATACTTCCGGGGTTATAAACATTGGCTCTTCAAATTCAAGCCCGCTTTCCGGCGAAATGGTCGGTTCCGATACTGTCGTTAAAGCCGTTAACGATGCAGCGAACGACAACTCGATCAAAGCCATTGTGCTTCGTGTGGATTCGCCCGGCGGTTCCGCACTTGCTTCTGATCTGATGTGGTACGCGCTCGAGAATGCAAAAGCGAAAAAACCCGTGGTTGTTTCAATGGCGGATGTCGCTGCTTCCGGCGGATATTACATCGCCTGCAACGCCAACAAGATCGTTGCCGAACCAACAACGATCACAGGTTCGATCGGTATGTTCATGGGCAAACCCGTTCTGAAAGGAATGTACGATTGGCTCGGCGTAAGCAATGAATATGTAATGCGCGGAAAGAATGCCGGCATCTTTCGCGAAACCGAGAAATGGACACCCGAAGAAAGAACAAAAATGGAAGAGATGGCGAATAATGTTTACTTTTCGAACTTCGTTCCAAAAGTTGCAAAAGGCCGAAACAAAACCAATGAAGAAGTGAATACGCTCGGCCAAGGCCGTGTTTGGACCGGAACGCAAGCGAAAGAGAATGGCCTGATCGATGAATTCGGCGGAATTGAAAAAGCCATCGAGATCGCAAAAGGCCTTGCAAACCTTCCTGCTGATAAAGATGTAAAACGCGTAGTTTTTCCGGCGCCTGTGACCTTGCTCGAACGCTTGCTCGGCGAAGGCGGCGAACAGACACGCGAAGATCAAGCCGCAAAAACACTGGCTGAAGCACTTCCGTCAGATGCCCGCAAAGCATTGCAGTATTCGAAAATATTCGAACAAATGAAACGCGGCGATGCAATGCTGCTAATGCCATTTGAACTCACGATCAAATGATCGTAATTCTCTCTTGATAATTAAAAAGAGGCTGTCTGAAAAGGCGGCCTCTTTTATATTGCAGTTCGCATCAAAAAGCGTTAGAATTTCCGCCATCCACCCTTTAACCGAAAGTTTATAGAAATTGGAGAATAAAATATGATTCGCTTGATTTTGGGGATTGTTGTCGGTTTTATCGCTTGGACTATATTATGGATGGGCAGCGATGCGGTATCTGTACTTGTATCGCCATGGTATCGCTCTCAACAAGACGCGATGTTAGTCGCTATGGCAAACGAAAAGCCATTTCAGGCAGACAGTTTATTATTCGGGCTAAGGCTCGTAATAAGTATTATCGCCTCTGTGTTATCGGGTTTTCTTGCGGTGGTCGTTTCTAAAGAACAAGGCAAAACAACTCTGATACTCGGAATTGTTTTGCTGTTGGTCGGCATAATGGTGCAGCTGTCGGTTTGGAATTATGTACCGATCTGGTTTCATTTGGCATTTCTGATAATGTTGATACCGATGACAATAGCCGGCGGAAAACTAAAGCAGGTAGCTTAGATAAGTTTTTCCAAAGCTACAGGCAACGGCAGCGGAAACGCAGTTTCACAATACGTCCGCTGATCTAAATTAAAGATCCGGCCTTCGCGTTCGTGCAATAAATGTTCGGGCGGAAGGTCGGTCTTTTTTTCATAACATGCGTGTGCGATACATGGCAACGGCTTTGCAGTATTGTGAACCAAGCAACCAGAGCCGCTTTCAAACAAAGGACACGCATAGGTTTTGGTAATATTCTTCTCGTTCCTCAGGTCGTATCTGTCAACCGAATTTTCTATTCGTGCCTTCACAGCCATGCGTTTTGTCGGCGAAAGCTCATTGATCTCATTTGCTATCGCGGCGGCTTCGAGTCGTGTGATTCGCACATTAACAAAATGTTCATCCAAACAACACGCGCCTTTTGTTTCACACGTTTCGCAGTTCTTTGCACGGTGTTCAAATGAAGCTCGGATGTTTTCGGCAAACTCGGCGCGAATTCGGCTTAATGTTTTTAAGGCTGATTTTTCCGAGATCCTTCTCATTATTTCCTACACCCAAATCTATCTTTCCGGTATAAACAGGTCAAGTCAAATAAAATGCTTCATAACTTTAAGTAATTCACTTATCTTTTCCATAATGATAAAATTATGAACTCGTAGCAGTTCATTCTTTCAGTCATCGAAAATAAATTATTCACTAAAGAAATAATGTTTAGACCAATATTACGCATTGCTCCATTTTTATTGTTTTTATTCGCAGCCTTAAGTATTTCCGCTCATGAGATCAAGTTGAAGAACGGCGATCGGATCACCGGTGTTATTACCTCACGCAATGCTGAAAGCGTTGTGGTAGAAACGCAGTATGCCGGCAAGATCACGATAGATTTGGATTTTGTGGAAACAATAGATATGGCTGCGCCTAGAGATAATGTCGGGGCAACGATCGCTGCCGAGCCGAAAAAAGATCCTGAGGCTCCGGAGCTGAAAAAAGACGGTGAACCCGCCGAACCGACAGATAAAGCAAAACCCGAATTAAAAACCCCGGATAAGACGGCGGTTGATAAAACAAAGAAAGACGAGTTGAAACCTATACCGAAACTTTTCGGCGGAGCCAGATTTTTCGGGCTTGTGGACGGCTGGAGCGGAGATGCCAATGTCGGCTTTAGTTATACATCCGGTAACAGCGAAACATCGACAATGGCCACGGGCATCAAAGCCACAAAAACAGGCGGCAACGATAAACTTATCGTTTACCTTCGAAGCCTTTGGAATGCTAACAGGCGATCCAATCAACGCGTAACACAAAATGCGGTTTGGGGCGGATTTCGGTATGACAGAGATTTCAACGATCGCATGTTCAGCTTCGGTTCGTGGGATTTTGAGCGCGACCGGCCAAAGAATCTGAATTTTCGCTCGGTTATAGGAGCCGGGGTCGGCCATCACACTATAAAAGGCGACCACACCGAACTCGACCTGTTGACCGGCCTCGCATGGAACCGTGCGTGGCAGATCGGCGAAAACAAGAACACGCCGGAATTTTTGACAGCGAGTTCATTGAAACATCGTTTCAGCGATCGGTTCAAAATACAGCAAACATTCACTTTTTATCAGGACATTACCGCGATCTCAAAATATCGTTTTATTTATGACACATCCTTCACCGCAGACATTACAAAACGCATAGGTTGGAATATTTCGGTCGGCGATAGATATAACAATTTCCCGATCGGCGATGCGAAAAAGAACGATTTTCTCGTCACGACCGGAATAAAATGGAGTTTTGGTCGAAAGAAATAAAGCCTTAAATAACGCTTTTGCCCCTGATTAAGGTAATATACTTTATAGAGGAGCAATTATGTTAAAAGAAGGCGACAAAGCACCAGATTTCAGTTCGACCGATCAAGACGGAAATAAAATTAAACTGTCTGATTTCAAAGGACAAAAACTCGTCCTTTATTTTTATCCGAAAGATAATACGCCGGGCTGTACGAAAGAGGCCTGCTCTTTTCGCGACGCCGATCAAACATTCGCGGAAAAAGGTATAAAGGTTCTCGGCGTATCGACCGACGACGAAAAATCGCACCAAAAATTCATCTCGAAATTTCAGCTTCCATTCGATCTACTGGCCGACACAGATCATTCGATCGTTGAGGCCTACGGAGTTTGGGGTGAAAAAAGTATGTACGGAAAAAAATACATGGGAACTTTCCGAAAAACATTTCTGATAGACGAAAAACAAAAGATCGTAAAAATTTTTGATAAGGTTAAGGTCGATGAACATGCCGACGAAGTTTTGACAGCATTCGGCGAATCGGCCTGAAATAATTATGGGCACAATAAAAATATTAGGAATATGCGGAAGTTTGCGGAAAGGTTCATGGAACCGCGGAGCTCTCCGTGCGGCAATCGAGCTTGCTCCAAAAGACGCCGTAGTCGAAACATTTGATATTCGCAACATACCGCCTTTCGATCAGGATCAGGAAAAAGATCCGCCGCCGGTCGTTCTTGAATTCAAACAGAATATACGCGAAGCGGACGCGATCCTTTTTGTTTCGCCGGAATATAACTATTCCGTTCCCGGCGTTCTAAAAAATGCGATCGACTGGGCATCACGTCCATATGGCGACAGCGCTTGGGACGGCAAACCGGGAGCGATAATGGGTGCTTCCGGCGGCAATATCGCAACGGCTCGAATGCAATACCATCTGCGGCAGATATGCGTGTTTTTGGATATGCGTCTTATCAATCGGCCCGAAGTGATGATCGGAAATGCTCCGAACAAATTCGATGCGGATTCGAATCTAACAGACGAAACTTCGCGCGAGCTGATCGCTTTTCTTTTAGAAGAGCTTGTTAAATGGACGCGAAAGCTAAGCTAAACATCGCCCAAATGTTTACCGGGAATCAAGTAATTTCGGATATAATCCGCAACGCCGTCCGTTAGCCCGGTCGGCGTTTTTTTGTAACCGACGTTATGCAGCCGCGTCAGATCCGCTTGAGTGTGATACTGATAGCGGTCGCGGAGATGTTCAGGCATATCAATGAACTCAACGTTCGGCGTCAGATCCAAAGCCAAAAATATCGCTGCGGCGAGTTCGTTCCACGTCTGCATTTTTCCCGAACCTGCGTTAAAAAGCCCGCCGATCTCATTCTCCATAAAATGCAGTGTCATATCGACCGCGTCTTTTACATAAATAAAATCGCGTCCAAATTCGCCGTCATCGTAATTCGGATCGGCGCTTCTGAAAAGTTGTAACTTTCCCGTTTCTTTTATCTGGTCAAATGCCTTGTTCACGAGCGAACGCATATCGGCTTTGTGATCTTCGTTCGGGCCAAAAACGTTGAAATATTTCAGCCCGGCGATCTTGTCAAAATATCCATTTCTGGCCGCGTATTGATCGAACAGATGCTTCGAATAACCGTACATATTCAGCGGCCGTAGTGCGTTCAGCTCCTCCGTGCCGTCGTTCATTCCGTTCGAACCATCGCCGTAGGTCGCGGCTGACGATGCATAAATAAAACGTATCTCATTTTCTATCGCGAACTCCGCAAGGTGTCTGGTGAACTGGAAATTGTTCCGCATCAAATAATCGCTGTCCGTTTCGGTCGTCGAAGAACATGCACCCAAATGAAAAATATGACCGGCGTTGTCGAAAAGATCCAACGCCTCAAAAAAATCGTCCGCGTCAATATAATCAGCGAACCGCAGCGGCACCAGATTTTTCCATTTGTCTGTTTCGTCCATTCGATCTACGACCAAAATGTCGTCGAACCCAAGTTCATTCAAACGCCAAACGACCGCGCTTCCTATAAATCCTGCTCCGCCTGTAACGATTATCTTCATAATATAACGCCGAACATTGCCCAGATTTAAAATAACATTTTTTATTGCGAACTATAATAATGCCGATACAAATAGCTTTTGATTTGGCGCGAACTGGTAAAATTGCTACGCTATCTTCGCCGAAATACATATATGACCGAAGACCTAAAAGAACACACAACAGAACACATTCATCACCATAAGCAAAAAATGGGTGGGCGTGACATTAACGAAGCCAACCGTGTGGCGACGCCGCTTGAACTACTTTTCGATCTGACATTTGTTATTGCTTTCGGTTTCGCTGCATCGCAGTTCGCACATGCCTTAGCCGAAGGTCATTACAAAACAGCTTTGATCGGATTTGGTTTTGCGAGTTTCGGGATATGTTGGGCGTGGATCAATTTTTCATGGTTCGCGTCTGCATATGACACCGACGATTGGATCTTTCGCCTGACCACAATGGTGCAGATGATCGGCGTTCTCGTCTTGGCACTTGGCCTGCCGCCGATGTTCGCATCGATAGAACATGGCGGACATCTGGATAATTCCATCATGGTTTTGGGCTATGTCATTATGCGGTTGGCGATGGTTTTTCAATGGTTTCGGGCGGCAAAACAAGATCCGGGCCGCCGCAACACTTGTCTTACATATGCGGCAACCATCTCAATAGCTCAGATCGGTTGGATAGCACTGATATTTGTCGATCTTCCGCTGTTACCAACTTTCGCTGCGGTCGCGGTCTTGATTATAATCGAACTCGCCGGCCCGTATTTGGCGGAACAAAAGAACGGCGGCACACCGTGGCACGCACATCATATAGCCGAACGGTACAGCCTTTTTGCGATCATCGCACTGGGTGAAGGTGTCGTCGGCACAATCGCCACACTTTCCGCAGTTATCGGATCGCAGGGTTGGACTATTGACGTAGCTCTCGTCGGTTTGGCCGGAATGGGTCTGACATTCGGAATGTGGTGGGTTTATTTTGTGCTGCCGGCGGCCGAGGTTCTGCACGTTCACCGCGAACGCTCATTCGTCTTTGGCTACGGACAGATGATAACCATCGCATCGATCGTTGCGACCGGAGCAGGTCTGGACGTCGCCGCATATTTCATCGGACATAAAGCACACATCGGCCCGCTTGCGGTTCTTCTGACCACCGCTATCCCGTTATTATTATTTCTCGCATGTATTTATGCTATGTATGCCTATCTGGTCGGCGAATTCGACCGCTTTCACATCTGGCTGCTGGCTGGCACGGTTCTGATGATCGCCGCCGCCATCGTAGCCGCTGCCGCCGGTGTTTCAATGTCCGTTTGCCTCATGATACTGATGCTCTCACCGGCCGTAACCGTAATCGGCTACGAAACCATCGGCCACAAACACAAAGCCGAAGCACTCAATCGAAACCTCATTTCTTAGAGTTGGAACGCGGACACTCCTGTTCGCAATCGCCGGTTCTCCCGACGACAAACCATGAGTTCTACGACAGGTTATTCGAAAGCGACACGCTTACACTGCGTACAGGAGTGTCCGAGTCCCGCTACCAACCCAAAATATACGCGAACATCAATGGGGCGACGATCGAGGCGTCGGATTCAACGATGAATTTTGGTGTGTCGGCGGCGAGTTTGCCCCAGGTTATTTTTTCGTTCGGGACGGCGCCGGAGTATGAACCGTAGCTAGTCGTCGAATCGCTTATCTGGCAGAAATATCCCCAAACGGGAACGCCTTCGCGCTGAAGGTCTTGGTGGAGCATAGGCACAACACAGATCGGGAAATCGCCCGCGATGCCGCCGCCTATCTGATAAAAACCGATCGTCGAATCGCCCGCAGCATTCGCCGTGTACCATTCGGCGAGCATCGTCATATATTCGATGCCGGTGCGGACGGTGTGAACGTTCTTGATATCGCCGGTGATGACGTGGCCGGCAAACATATTGCCCATCGTTGAATCTTCCCAACCGGGAACGACCATCGGCAGATTCTTTTCCATCGCGGCGTACATCCAACTGTCTTTTAGGTCGATCTGATAATATTCCTCAAGCACACCGGAACGCAGCACCTGATACATAAATTCGTGCGGAAAATACTGTTCGCCTTTCGCATCGGCCGCCGTCCAAACATCGACCATCGCCTTTTCGAGCCGCCGCATCGCTTCCATTTCGGGAATGCACGTGTCGGTCACGCGGTTCATATGTCGGTCAAGCAGGTCTTGTTCGTCCTGCGGCGTCAGGTCGCGGTAATGCGGCACGCGTTCGTAATAATCGTGCGCGACCAGATTGAAAAGATCTTCTTCCAGATTCGCTCCGGTGCACGAGATTATCTGCACCTTGTCCTGTCGGATCATTTCCGCTAAGGACAAGCCCAATTCCGCCGTGCTCATCGCCCCGGCAAGCGTGATCATCATTTTGCCGCCGCTGTTCATATGTTGAACATACGCTTCCGATGCATCGATAAGCGCCGCCGAATTAAAATGCCGATAGTGATGTTTGATAAATTCCGTGATCTGTCCGTTCATATGTCAACAAGATTAGAATAACGACCGAACTAATTCAAGAATGCCCATGCGTCCGGTCGTTATCTGACCGAAGATCAGTTCGATCTTGTGAATACGATCGTTCCGTTGTCCGGATCGACGACCGGCAAAAAGCCCATTTTCCGCAACCACGGATCTTTGTCGTATTTTGTTTCGTAGATACGTATCTTGTATTTCGATACCTCGCCCGTACGCTTATAGGTTTGCGTGATCACGTTTCCGACCAGACTGTATCTATCAGTCAATCCGTAGCTGGTCGTCGTCACTTTGTCGCGTGTTGCATTGTACGACGTTCGGAATGAGATCGCACCGCCTTTATCGAACGTGCCATTCACGTTGAAAGTATATGCTAACGCAACCGTACTGCTGGCCGTTGACCACGAACCGAGAAGTTCGCGCTTTAGATCATACGAAGTTTTTGCGCTTTTAAATTGCAGATCGTAAAGGATCTGATCAATTGCGGTTCCTGATGAATCACGATACCGTTCCGTTTGGAACGGCGAAGTTCCGACGACGACGGCTACCTTTCCGCCAAGTTTGACCAGCAGAATGTTAGCGTCGATCTGTGCATTCATATCATATTCACCGGAGCCTTTGCGCCTTGCATAACGATATGCTCGGTAATATTCGAGTCCCTGCGCTGTTTTTCCGCGCTCGAAAATACCGTAATCCGGTTGGAAGCCGTTTCCGGACCATGTTTCGAATCCGGTAAGAACCTGCCAGAGAATGCGCTCCGCTTCACCGGCCAGATCGCCGCTCGAATCCGTTGGCGGCAGGAATACGAGAATGTTCTCGCCGTTTTCTGAGGTTAGTGTAATCTTGGCGGGCGAATCGCTACGCGTCCATCCGTTCGGCGTCGCAAAGCTATAATCGCTGACGCTGCCACCAGTACCAATGACCGTCGTATTCGATGCCGGGCGAGCAGCGGAATTCGCGGCGAGCATTTCGGTAAATGCAAACATCAGCGTACCGTCAGATTCGCCGTAAACGCCGATCAACGCACGCCGATCCGCTCCATCTTTCAACAGAGTAAAGAACGTGATGCCGTTTTCCGCAGTGCTTACCTCGTATCGCCATCCGCCGGAGCCGAACGCATAAGTTACACGATCAATCATTCCGGCAACACTATTCTTTTTCACATCCTTGCCGGTCCAAACCAAAACTTCCGTGTCGCCGCGGCGAACTTTCGGTCCGCCATGATCGATCAATGTTTGCAATGCCTGATCGATTTCCACCGGTACACTTGCTTCGTTCATACGCAGAGCTCCGGCAGGTAAGTTTACGCCCGCGAGTTCCGATCTTGTGACCGATGTCATTTCGTCCTGACCGAACACTACGGCCGAAAACAATATCCCAAGTACGATAGTTAAAATTGCTGTTTGATATTTATAAAAATTTGAATTCATTGTTCACCTCTCGGAGATATACGCGAAAGAGAAGAATGAAAAGTATCTCTAGGGTTCGTGGCATTTGCTTCGTCCGAGGCGGCGAGCTAGATCTGGCTTAGACAACGGTAGTCTTGGCTCGGCTGAAAAGGATCGCGATCGCTGATCGTCGTATCATCATTCTATTCCTCCAATAGAATGTAGAGCGTGCGATCATGCTCGACCGATTCAAAAGATACGATAAGTTTTTGGGCGGATGCCACGGCTTTTTTTCATCCCGCGGTCATCGCAAAATCCGCATCCCAAACCGAACAAGCTTGCGAATATTGTACACGCAAGCCCTTAGGTCCTTAAGCGTTATCTATTTTAGAACGCCTCGGAAAAACTCACTTCACCGGCGACGGCGACTTGGTATGCCGATACGCGGCGTTCGAAGAAGTTGGCGAGTTCTTGAACATCCTGAAGATCCATAAAGCTGAACGGATTTTTTGCTCCGTAAACTTTTTGCAGGCCGAGCATCGCGAGCCTTTGATCGGCTATGTATTCCAGATATTGACGCATATCGGCGACCGAAAGCCCGGCGACGCCACCGCTTAATATATCTTCGGCAAACTGCATTTCGCACGTCACGGCTTCGTCGAGCATTTCGACGATCTGCCTATTTAACGCATCATCAAACAACGCCGGTTCTTCTTTTCGCACCGTATTTACAACATCGAGAGCGAACGCCATATGTGCCGATTCGTCGCGAAAGACCCAATTTGTTCCGGCCGCAAGTCCGTGCAGCAAGCCTTTTGACCGCAGAAAATATACATACGCGAACGCCGCAAAAAAGAACAAACCTTCGATGCACGTCGCAAAACATATCAGGTTAAGCAAAAATTGCCGTCGGTCTTCCTGCGTCTGAAGCGAATCCAAATTCTGGATCGAATCGATCCATTTCATACAAAATTCGCCTTTGGTGCGGATCGAGGGAATATTTTCGATGGCCGCAAATGCCTGTTCGCGTTCATGATGATCTGGGATATACGTATCCAAAAGCGTCAGGTAAAACTGCACGTGAACCGCTTCTTCATAAAGCTGGCGCGAAAGATACATGCGCGCTTCGGGCGAATTCAAATGCTTATAAAGATTCAGTACAAGATTGTTCGAGACGATCGAATCGCCGGTTGCGAAAAACGCCACCAAACGGTTTATCATATGCCGCTCAGGCGCCGTCATCTTATTGCGCAGATCGTTTACGTCGGTCGAAAAATCGACCTCTTCGACCGTCCATGTGTTCTTGATCGCGTTCTTATACATTTCGTAAAAGTCGGGATATTTCATCGGACGAAGCGTTAGGTTAAATCCTGGATCTAAAAGCATAATTTTATTTATTCCGCAATTTTTTGGGTGTAGATGCTTTACCCAATTTTTTGATACTGTCCGCAACCGGAAGGCTTTCCGGCATCGTACCGCCAATGTCCTCGATAGTCTTCCTGACCTTTGCTCCGACATCAAAGTGAGTCTTATTGGTCCTCAACATCCCTACTGACATGCCTCGCAGGCTTCCGGATTTTCGAGCGAGCATGCTAGGGCTTCGGCGTCCGAATATGCTCTTACTTCCGGTTCGGGCGAGGCGGTTTCGGTTTTCTGCTCCGCTGAAACCTGTGCGATCTTTGTTGCCGGACGCGAACGCAGATAATATGTCGTCTTCAGGCCTTTTTGCCATGCGTACATATACATCGACGACAACTTGCCGATCGACGGGCTTTCCATAAAAAGATTTAGCGAAGCCGATTGGTCGATGTAAGCTCCGCGTTCGGCCATCATGTCTATCAGGACGCGCATCGGCACTTCCCACGCGGTGCGATAGATCTCTTTCAGTTCCGGCGAAAATTCTTCGATATTCTGAACCGAACCTTCGCTGAGTTTGATCTTGCCGCGTATCTGTTCGTTCCACATTCCGGCGGCTTTCAGTTCTCTGACCAAATATTTATTTATCTGAACAAAATCGCCGCTAAGCGTTTCGCGTTTGAAAAGGTTCGAAACCTGCGGTTCGATGCATTCATAACAACCGGCGATCGAAGCGATCGTCGCCGTCGGCGCGATTGCGATCATCAGGCTGTTTCTCAAACCGTTCTGTTTTATCTTTTCGCGAAGCTCGTCCCAACGCGCCGTATCTTCGGGCACAACGTTCCAAAGGTCGAACTGCAGATCGCCAGTCGCGGCACGCGTATCCGCAAATGCCGGATGAGATCCTTTTTCAATGGCTAATTCGCACGAAGCAGTTAGTGCTCCAAAATAGATCTCTTCCTGTATCTTTGTCGAAATTTTTCGAGCCGCGTCAGAATCGAACGGCAGCCGAAGCTGAAAGAAAACGTCCTGCAAACCCATAACGCCAAGCCCGATGTTGCGCCAGCGGCTGTTCGAATCGGACGTGCTCGGTATCGCGTAGTAATTGAGGTCGATAACGCGGTCGAGTTGGCGAACGGCGAGGCCGACATTGCGGCGAAGCTTGTCATAATCGACCGCTCCGTCCTTTACATAACGCGAAACATTTATCGAACCTAAATTGCAAACGGCCGTTTCGTTTTCGGATGTGACCTCGATTATTTCCGTGCAGAGATTCGACAGATGGACGACGTTCTCCGGCTTCGCGGTTTGGTTCGATTTACGGTTGCTCGCGTCCTTGAAAGTCATCCAGCCGTTGCCGGTCTGAGCCATAGTCCGCATCATTTTTGCATAAAGATCGCGCGCCTTTATTTGCCTAACGGCTAAACCGTCTTCTTCGGCCTTCACGTATGCCGTTTCAAATTCTTCGCCGAAAAGATCGGGAAAGTGCGGCACTTTGCTCGGATCGAACAACGACCAATCGCCGTCGGCTTCAACGCGTTTCATAAACAGATCCGGTATCCAATTTGCGATGTTCAGGTTATGCGTTCGTCGAGCTTCGTCGCCGGTGTTGTCGCGAAGTTCAAGAAAATCTTCGATGTCGGCGTGCCATGTTTCCAGATAAACACAGGCCGCACCTTTGCGCTTGCCGCCTTGATTAACCGCCGAAACGGATGAATCCAGTGTTTTAAGCCAAGGCACAATGCCGTTCGAATGGCCGTTGGTTCCGCGTATCAGCGAACCGCGCGAACGCACACGGTGATATGCGATGCCGATACCGCCCGAAAATTTCGAAAGCATCGCTACGTCAGCATATTTTTTGTAGATACTTTCGAGGCTGTCCTGCGGCGAATCGAGCAGGAAACATGATGAAAGCTGTTCATGACGCGTGCCGGAATTAAACAGCGTCGGCGTGCTCGGCACATATTCCAGCGACGAGAACAATCTGTAAAGCTCTATCGCTTCGGCCGGCGATTCCGACAAGCCAACGGCGACGCGCATCCAAAAGAACTGCGGCGTTTCGATTACGTCACGCGTTTCGGGACTCTTCAGCAGATATCGGTCATACAATGTTCGCAGCCCGAAAAATTCGAAAAGGTCATTGCGGTTCTGTTCGATGGCGTCGTTAAGTTTGCGGCTGTTCTCGGTAACGAATTGAACGACACGATCGGCTATCAGACCTTCTTTCGCGCCGAATGCGATCGATTGCGAGAACGAATGTATCTCTTGATTGCTGACCTCTTTTTCGATGTATTGATTCAAGAGCCGCGCGGCCAAACGCGAATATTCCGGTTCCTCGAAAATAAGGCTCGCGGCAGTTTGAATGGACAATTTATCCAGTTCCTGCGTCGTCGCTCCGTCATACAAACCACTGATCGTTTTCGTTGCGATCCGCAATGTATCGACACCCGGAAGTCCGTGACAGCAGCGTGAGACGGCACGAACGATCTTGTTTATATCGACGGGTTCGAAGCTCCCGTTGCGTTTTTGTACGCGCATCGTGCTTTGTGCGGGTTCTTCAGATCGGCGGGCGGCGGTAGTGGTTTGTCCTAACATATCCATATTTTTTCAAGCACCTCGAGTTTTTTTATTCCGCGGCGGCGGTGATTTCAAGGGACAACTCTGCTTAGGAATGCATTGCTTTTTATTGCTCGGCTTCCTTTTTTACGACCGGTTTTGGCGGTCAAATTTAGTACCTGCGGTCTGGTTGAGAGCGGCGGTCGCTGGGCTTTTGTGCCTCGGCCTTCCTATTCTACCTTTCGATCGAAAACAAAAAAATAATGACTTTCGTTCGCAATTACACTAAATAAATTTTCAGAGCGTCCTGCAGTGGATATAGACTATATTGTGTTGTACTGACTTTGTCAACACAAAATATGGTGGTTTTAAACTTAGTTGCTAAGTCCAATTCTTACAACGATTTAGAATAAGGATAATAATGTAGCTCATTAAGGGCACATTCAGAACGACATGATTTTTCCACAGATCGATAAAAATCGCTATCTTTGGCTAAGATCAACAACACTATTAATTTCGAATATTTAAGGTTGGAAAATAAAACTTTTATGATATAGAATACACGCTTCCCGTTAGGTAAAAGTTCATTTGAAGGAGAATAGAAAATGCATAGAAGACTTAAACTTATAGTAACCGCTGTTTCATTATTTGCTCTGACGGCATTCCTGATCGGATGCGGAGCACCGGCAGCAAACAACACAGCAACCAACACCGTTAATAGTTCGACGACAGCTAAGCCAACACCGGCTGCAGCAACACCCGCGAACGCAATGAGCAATGATACAACAAAAGCCGCGGACGATAAGACAGAAACAGCAGCAGCCGATAAGATCGGCGTTCCTGAATGCGACGATTATATTGCGAAAGTTAATGCTTGCTTGAGCAGCAAAGTTCCGGAAGCAGCCCGCGCCGCTTTCAAAACATCCATGGACAGCACAGTTAAAGCTTGGAAATCCGCTGCCGCCACACCTCAAGGTAAAGCAGGACTTGCCGCCGGATGCAAACAGGCAACCGAAACAATGAAAGCTTCGCTTTCAACCTATAAATGCGAATGGTAGAATAAATTATTTAACGGGAATATGAAGAAAGAACGGCGGCCTTTGCGGGTCGCCGTTCTTTTATAGCCTGACGATCTTTGCCTTACTGCAATTTCTTAGATCTTCGCTCAAAGCATTTCGTGTATCGACGATGAGCGGTGCAAGCTCGCATATCCGTGAATAATCAATTGCGGAATGTTCGGTGCAGATAATGACGCAATCGGAATTTTTAACCAGATCGTCAGTAAGTTCCGAATTAGACAAAGCTTCTGCATCGCCGATCGTATAAGCATGATCGAACGTAACTTCGGGAACGAACGGATCGTGATATGAAAGATCAGCGCCGCGTGCCCGAAGCAGATCTATGATCGAAAGAGCCGGTGATTCGCGCATATCGTCGATGTCTTTTTTATAAGCCACTCCTAGAACAAGCACTTTCGAAGCCTTCACAGATTTTTCCGCATCGTTAAGCGCATCCGCGACAAGCTTTACAACATACGCCGGCATTCCCGAATTGACCTGTTCGGCAAGCGAGATAAATTGCGAATCGAAGCCGTGCTGGCGTGCTTTCCACGACAGATAATGCGGGTCAAGCGGAATGCAGTGGCCGCCGATTCCCGGTCCGGGATAGAACGCCATAAATCCGAAAGGCTTTGTCGCTGCTGCTTTAACGACCTCCCACGAATCGATGCCAAGAGCGTTGCAGACCTTAGCCATTTCGTTGGCCATACCGATGTTTATCGCCCTGAATGTGTTTTCCCAAAGCTTGCAGGCTTCGGCAACGCGAGCGGACGAAACAGAGTGGACCGTGTTCACAACCTGCGAATAAAGCAAAGCCGCGGTTTCGGTCGAATCTTTAGAAACACCGCCGACTACCTTTGGTATATTATGCGTTTGGAATTGCGGATTGCCCGGATCGACCCGTTCGGGCGAAAACGCGAGCAGAAAATCCTTGTCGAGTTTTAATCCGTTCTTTTCGAACATCGGCAGCAGCACCTCGTCGGTCGTGCCGGGATAGGTCGTCGATTCGAGGATCATCATCTGACCGCTGCGCATATATTTTTGTATCTGTTCGCCTGCAGCGATTATGAACGACATATCGGGATCTTTCGTTTTGCGAAGCGGTGTCGGCACGCAAATGATGATGACATCGCAATCCGAAAGCTGTGAAAAATCGGTAGTCGCCGAAAGCTTTTCATCATCGACGCATTTCTTTACATCATCGCTTTTTACATCGACGATATATGAACGCCCGGCATTTATTTCCGCCGTCTTCCTTTCATCGACCTCAAAACCGATGCCGCGAAAACCTTTCAGGCAAAATTCGACGATCAACGGCAGGCCGACATAACCCAAGCCAACGACACCGACACATGCATTTCCGCCGGTGATCAATTTGTTTAATGAATCCTTTATCATGAATATTTATATATGTGGACATTTAGGGTGAAGAAATGCGCGAGGCATTCCAAAACATCAAAGGTATTTGAACGAAATTAGTTAGTCAAGAGCGGCGGGTTTTGTGTTAATATTTATTCGCGGCCGGATCGTCCCTCTAAAGCCGCAAGATTCCTCAAAAAAGGCCTGTCTTGTTTTATATCATTTTATGAATTCCCAGATCGAATCCGTAAATCCGGTAGTTAAAGCTGTCATCGAAGGTTCCGCTCCGCGGCCGGCTCAGCTTGCGGCCGCTCGCGGTATTTTGCCACTGCCGCAAAGCGATCTTTTGGAACTGCTTGTGAATCTAGCCGGCGGCACCGATGCCGAATTAGCGAATCATGCAAAACAAACACTTGCTTCACAAGACACTGAAGCGTTGCACGGTTCAATATCATCAACCGGTATCGCAGCAAGCGTTCTCGCCTACTTTGCGGGCCGCGAAGGTTTGCCGAAATCGATCCATCAAATGATCATCGCAAATGCCAAGACGCCGGCAAAGGCGATCTTGGAAATTGCGGCTCAAACAAAGAACGGCGAATTGCTGGAACTTATCTCGCTGAACCAACAGCTTTTGATCAACAATCCGAAGATACTGGAATCGATCCTCGCGAACCCGAACCGTTCCTCCGAAGCAGAACGTCGAGCGTCCGAAATAAAGCGCGAATTCTTTGAAAAGGAACGCGGCGCGCAGCAGATCGCTAATGAGCTTCGCGCAAAAGGTAACGAGGCCGCGGCAGAATTTATCGAGCAAGGCGAATTTGCCGACGGCATCGGCGAAGACGGTATGAGCATTGAGGATGCTCTGTTCCTTGCCGAACATATCGAGGTGCCGGACAGCGAAACGGACGACGCCTGGCTTGGGCTGGAATATCTCGAAGAACTTTACGAAGAGACCGAAGAACAGCGGCAGGCGATAGTCAATAAGATACTCGGCGAATTTAGTCTGGAAGAGGACGATCTCGGTTTAGAACGCGTTTCGATGCTCAACCGCGTTATGAAGATGGGTATGAAGGATCGCGTTCGGCTTGCAATGAAAGGCGACCGCGAAGCCCGCAATATTTTGATCCGCGACCCGAACAGGATCGTGGCACAAGCCGTCGTCGCCAACCCGCGTATCACCGAACAAGAGATCGAAAAGATCGCCGCAATGCGTACGGTTACCGAAGACATTCTGCGACAGATCGCAAGCAACCGCCAATGGGCACGAAACTATGCCGTGATGCATACGCTGGCGCGCAATCCGCGAACGCCTATGGCAAATGTATTGAATATTCTTTCGCGTCTTCAATTACGCGACCTCGCCGCACTTTCAAAGAACCGCAACGTTTCCGACGCCGTCCGCCGTCAGGCAATGCGCCTGTCGCAAGCACGAACTGGAAGATAAGACAATTGTCAGATGTGAGTAGTAAGTAGTTGGCTAATCAACAACGAGTTCATCGTACGCCAATTTCACATTATCGGGCAATAATTTCGAATCTCGTGCGTGGAGAATCTCGTGGTTCAGATGCGTTAGGAACGCGCGTTTTGGTTTTAGGTCTTCTATGTAAGCGAGAGCTTCTTCGAGACAAAGATGCGTTGAATGCGGCTTGATGCGGACACAGTCGAGTACCAAGACATCGAGATCTTGGAGGCCTTTGAGCGAATCCGACGGAATCGTTTTCAGATCGGTGGCGTATGCGAAATCATTAAATCTATACGCAATTACCGGCAGCTTTCCGTGAATCACCTCGAGCGGCGTTATGTTGATATCGCCAATGCAGAACGGCGAATTGTGAACAACGGTATGCGGTATCAATTGCGGCAAGCCGCCGCCGGTGTGTGTCGGCTGAAAAACATATTGAAAAATCCGGCGCATATCCGTCCACGCGGTTTCGTTCGCATAAACGCCCACTGCTCCGTAACGGAAATTCAGCGGCCGAATGTCATCGAGCCCAAAAACGTGATCGACATGACAATGCGTGATCAGAACCGCATCGAGCCTGCTGATTCCCGCACGCAATGCCTGCTGGCGAAAATCAATGGATGTATCGACCAGTACCTTTGTTTCGCCTTCTTCGATCAAAACCGAGACACGCAGCCGTTTGTCGCGCGGATCATCGGAAAGGCAAGTTTCACAATCACACGCGATCGATGGAACGCCTGTCGATGTACCTGTTCCGAGAAATGTCAATCTCATATTTTTCTAACCACATAGGTATCTAAGGGCACATAGAAAAAAGACCGATCTGCCCCATGTATTCTCTATGCCTATGTGGTCGATCTCATTTCTTCCCTAAGATATCGTTTCCGCTAAACTTTTTTGAAGCTTGTTCTTTTAGTTTATCTTCGGTTGCGCGGACCATTGTTACATATTGCATACGCAGATCGGCGAGCAGGCCTTCGAGCAAGCGTGCTTCCTGCGGATGAAGATTGCCTTTCGTTTTTTCCATGAGCATCGCCAAAACGTCGAGCCAATATTTGCCGCTGTCGAGATCTACGCTGCGTTGTCCGGTCGCCGGATGCGGCATTGCACCGAGCGAAGCCGCGGCGTTTGTCGCAAGCGTGGAAAGAAAATTCACAAAGCTTGCCGGGTCTTCGGCACCGGGAATTTCCTCATCAACATCTTCTTCGGATGCTTGCGGCTGAGCGTTTGTCGGTGTCGGTGTCTCAGTGACCGATTCGGTTTTTGTGGGTTCCGGTTCCTTTTTTTTCGGTATCGGATCAAGCGTAACGCCTTCTTTGAGCGTTCCGTCAGGGTTGAATTTCCGCCTGTCAGTGACTTTAAAACTGACGTCTTCGTTGTTTTCTTCGTTTCCGATCATATTATTTGTTCCTTAAAGAGATATTAGCATTTACATCGGATGCGGTGGAAGTGTCTGCCTTGCTAGACTTTCGCGGTGGAGTGCCTTTTAATTGTGGTTATGTCCAAAGCCTTTGATGAACTCATTTCCGTTATGGCAACTTTGCGCGCGCCCGGCGGCTGTCCTTGGGATGCGGAACAGACCTATATGTCGCTGTCGCAATATCTGCTCGAAGAAGCCTATGAAACTTTCGATGCGATCCAGGAAACCGAACTGACCGGCGACACGGCGAACCTCCGCGAAGAACTCGGCGATCTTTTGCTTCAGATCGTTTTTCATTCGACGATCGGAACAGAACGCGGCGATTTTACGATCGATGATATTGCCGCGGGAATTACGCAAAAGCTGATACTTCGGCATCCGCATGTTTTCGGAGATGAAAAATTTGAACGAGCCGAAGATGTTCTGAACAATTGGGACGATCTAAAAGCAAAGGAACGCAAAGCATCGGGCAAAGTTGAAAAGGTTCGTGAATCGATCCTCGACGAAATTCCGGTGCATTTCCCTGCTTTGCTCGAGGCATTGAAAGTATCGAAAAAGGCCGCGAAAGTTGGTTTCGATTGGGAAAATAACGAACAGGTTCTCGAAAAGATCTACGAAGAGATAAGCGAACTAAAAGAAGCCGCCGCAACGGACGATACGAATCACATCGAAGAAGAGATCGGCGATCTGCTTTTTGCGGTCGTGAATCTTGCACGCCGATTAGATATCGAACCCGAAACTGCTCTAAAGCGGACGAATAAAAAGTTTCGACGAAGATTTAACCATATCGAAAAAGAACTGAAAGCCGCGGACAGTTCGCTTGAAAAAGCAGACCTAAAAACTATGGATGATCTGTGGAATGCCGCAAAGGCCATCGAAAACACCTAAAACACTCTGTTATAAATCAATACATTCGCCATCGACAAAATATGTCGATCAAAGTCCGTCCTCGCTAACTTACATACATTAAATTATTTACCGGGTTTGGCACGCTCCTTGCGCCTAAAGTTCTGTATTGAAGGCGTCTTTATACGCCGAAACAAGGAGGCAGGAATAAAATGAATAAATTTTTTAGAAATATAGGAACACTGCTCATCTTAACAATGGTCCTCACGATTGGTGTTTTTGCTCAAGATAATGATACCGCAACCACTGTGGTGCAAAATCCGGATGGAACTTATACCGTAATCGAATATCCGCTGAATAAGGAAACAGTTGTTAATCTGGTTCCTGTAACAGATGGAACAAAAGCAGCCGGAACCGCGAAAGTTCTTCGTTCGGCTGATGGAACAAAGGTTTTGATCAATGTAACCGGCATAGTTGCCGATTCGCCTGAGATATATGCATATGCCGTTGACAATATGGGCAGATCGACATTGCTCGGTCCGATAATGATGCACGACGGCATGGCGATGGGCGAATTCACAACTCCGGCCGATAAATTTATGATCGTCGTTTCACCGGATAAAGCTTTGAAGGTTTATGATCCGACAACAGCGGTTCTTTTCCGCAGTGATGTTCCTGCGGGACAAGCGGTCGTTCCGCGCGGAAGCACTGTTCCGGGAACGGAAAAACAAGTTGCGACAACCGGCCGTACAGAATCTCCCTATGCTGTCCCGATGTTGGACGTTCCGTCTTTCAACGATAAGACGGCCGAGATCCGCATCAATTTTTCGGGCGAACTCGACGGCTTGAAAGGTAAGGCATATGTTGATCCTGGCGCGTCGGGAACGACGCAGATAAAAATGCGTTTTGACGATATGAAAGACGCTCCGAAAGACAAACGTTATGTGCTTTGGGCAGCGGCTCCGGATGGTTCATATACCAAGCTCGGCCAGGTCATTAATTCAGGCGGTCGGGAAGAATCAGAGATACGCAGCGAAACGGCATTGCCGGATTTCGGCTTGTTCGTAACGGTTGAAAATAAAGAAGTGTCACAACCGACCAGCAAGATCTATTCGGTTTTTCGAAGACCTTAATTAATTAAGACCAGCAGCAACAAAGCCCGTGAATGTAAAAATTCGCGGGCTTTTTTATTTGGAATGGATGCCCGTTTTGGGGTTAGGTGTTAAAATCCTGTTGATAACTGATGTGTCCGATCGCTGATAAACATAAAAAACCCGTTGCGGATGCCTTGGCGCGATTGGTGTCGCGCGCGGAAAATGGACGCGGACTGACAGCCGATGATGTTTCGCCGCGCGTAATGGCTGCATTGGAAAAATATTTACTTCGCGATGAACCGAACGCCGATCATACGGCAGTCAAAGCCTTTATTGACGACATCCGTTCAGACGATCTTTGTCTTGTTATTGCTTGTGAAAAGGGCGATGGGTCCGCTTGGGAAGATCTGGTCGCAAATTTTAATTCGACCGTCACATCGGCTGCTCGAAAGGTCGCCGGCAACAATGAGGACGCCGATGATCTGGCAAGTTCCATTTGGGCGGAACTTTACGGCTTGCGAACTGATGCTGACGGTAAAAGAAAAAGTAAGCTCGGATATTATTCGGGCCGCGGCTCGCTCGGCGGCTGGCTGAGAGCGGTCGTTTCGCAGCTCGCGATAGATCAGTTCCGCAAACGCTCGAAATTTGTCCAAGTTGAAGAAGACCGCGATCTTGAAATTCTTGCGAACGACGCTGTGGACAAGAACGGCGGAAGGCCCGATCCCGAAGAATCGTTTACAGATTCGTCCACCTCAAAAGATATTTCGCAGGCTCTTCGTTCGGCTATGGATGAACTTGCGGCCGAAGATAAATTGATCCTCAAACTTTATTACTTCGACGATCTAAAATTAAAGGACATAGCGGCAACATTTGGCTATCACGAAGCAACGGCAAGCCGAAGGCTCGCGCGGATCCAAAAAGATATACGCGGATCGGTCGAAAAAATATTAAAAGCGGAACACGGCTGGAATGAGGTCGAAGTTGGAAATTACCTTTCGGAAACAGCCGCCGGTTTGGGCATTGATGTGGAAAAGCTGCTTGCGGTTTTTGCTTTTGCGGTTATGCTGCAAGATTTTTGGAGCTGAAGCGTTCTAATTTCGGGATAATTCGATAATTTTTTATCGAAAATGAACAATGGAAAACGATTTCGACAAAACCATTGACGCACTTTTGCGAAACGCACGCGATCCGAGTTTTAACACGGACGCGGCTGACGGCATTCATTTAGATGCCGACGAACTATCTATGTTCGCCGAAAATGCTCTGCCGCAAACCTTCCGAAATAAAAAAACGGAACATTTAGCAAATTGCGGAAATTGCCGTCAAATTTTGGCTCAGCTTATTTCGCTCAACGCGGATAGAGCCGAGCCGGAAATGTTCGCGCCTGAAATTCAGGCCGCAGCCGAAATATCCGTTCCGTGGTATCGCCGTTTATTTATTTATCCGAATATCGCTTATGTAATGGGCAGTTTGGTCGTTGTGTTCGGCGGATTGCTGGCGTTTACGATCATTCAAAACAACAGCATCGTCAACGTTTCCCGTTCGGCGGAAACATTCCCGCAAAGCGGTTCCGCCGCGGCAAATCGTTCGGTTTCTTCAAATGCGGTTGGGAATCTCGATGAATCCGAAACCAGAGCATTTGATTCGATCGCGTCGAACAATAACGCCTCGACCGGTTCGAATCGACTGCCGTCGGCAACGCCGATCGAAAAACAAGCGGCTTCGGAGCCAATGGCTTCCAAAGACGAAAGCTCCGCCGAAAAACCAAAACCTGTGGCACGGGAAGATAAGTTCACCATTAACGGTGCGAGCGGTGCAGAAAATACTTATAAAACCGAAGATCGCGGCTACGAAGCCGAGAAAAAACCAGAAGCTCGGGCAAATATGCGTGCGATGCAAGTTCCGTCTGCTCCGCCGAAGGTTGCTATGTCTAGCGGTGCTCCAGAAAAGAAAAAAGCTGCTTCCAACGCCGCAAATACCATCGGAGATCAGCGTTTCATTAAAAAAGAAGATGTTTGGTACGACGTTCGGTATAACGGTCAACGGACAATAAATATCCGCCGCGGCACTTCTGAATATAAAAAGCTCGATGGCGGATTAAAACAGATCGCTGATAAGCTAAACGGAACTGCCGTTATTCTGTGGAAAGAAAAGGCTTATCGCATTTTCGATTAGTTCGATCGGATAACACGATAAAAAACTTCGCATTTTTTTCATAAAACCTGCAAAATATACAAAGCATTTTCGTCACCGTTTGTATTCCATATTTTCTCTTTCACGGCATTTCGCGAAAATGCGGAGGTTGTTATGCTCGCAGACGAATGGCTTGGCCGTTACAAGATCCTACGAAAAATTGCAGAAGGCGGAATGGGGCAAGTTTATTTGGCCCAGGACACTAAATTAAACCGGCAGATCGCCGTAAAAGTTCTGCCTGCGGAAGTTTCGGCTGATTCGCAAAGGCTTCATCGTTTTATTCACGAAGCCAAATCGGCATCTGCCCTGAATCATCCCAATATTATCACCATTTATGAGATAAATGAGGAAAACGATGTTCCGTATATAGCGATGGAATTCGTGTCCGGTGAAACGCTTGCAAAGGCGATCAGAAATCGCGGGTTGGAAATGAGGACGATCCTTGATATTTCCATCCAGATCGCAAGCGCTCTTTCTGCCGCGCATGCCGCAAATGTAATTCATCGCGATATAAAACCCGACAATATCATTATCAGACCAGACGGCATTGCAAAGATACTCGATTTCGGCTTGGCAAAATTGAACGAACGGAAATCGCCATACGATCAGGAAGCCAATACGCTCGAAGAACATAAAACCAGCCCCGGAATGATAATGGGAACGGTCGGTTATCTTTCGCCGGAACAAGCCCGCGGCAAAGGTTCTGACGAACGCTCGGATATTTTCAGCTTCGGCGCGATGCTCTATCAAATGATCGCCGGACACAAACCTTTTAAAGGCGAAAATAATCTGGACATAATCGCATCTATTCTGCACAAAGAACCGATACCGTTAAATGAATGCGAACCGAGCGTTCCGAACCGGATCGTAGCTATCGTAAATCGAGCTATCCGCAAAGATCCTATCGACAGATTTCAATCGGTCGATGAGATGCTTTACGAGCTGAGGAACGCACGAGCAGAGTTTGCCGAAGATTCCGGCGGACGCTTATTCAGATCCGCAGATCATTTGGTCAATGATGATAATGAACCGCCTTCGCGAACCATCAGCAACGCGGTCACTGAAGCCTTTACGGTACCGAATCGGTCGCAAGCCGCGACAAATACATTTAGCGATATGCTGATCGCCGAGGCTCGCCAGCATCCGTTAAGAATGTTCGGAAGTTTGGCTGCGATATTGCTGCTGTGTGTTTCTGGTGTTTTTGTTATAAATCGCTTTGTTTCGGCGAAAACCAACAGTACAGCTAATTTTCAGGCAATGCGGTTTTCAAAAGCAACAACAAGCGGAAATCTCGCGTCGGCACAGCTTGCGGTTTCGCCGAACGGCAAAATGCTGGCATATGTTATCAATGAAAATGGTCTTGAAAGTTTGTGGGTAAAGCAGTCTGAAACTTCAGCCAGCTTGAAAATAACCGAGCCGTCCGATGTTGCATATGACGGCCTTGCGTTCTCTCCTGATTCGAATTTCGTCACGTACATCACCGAAGATCCGAATGGAACGACAACTTTACAGAAGATCGATGCGCTCGGCGGCATACCAAGAAAAATGGCGACGGATATTTCCGGCATGGCGGCATATTCGCCCAATGGAAGCCGCATAAGCTTTATTCGCGAAAGCACAAAATTGATGACGGCAAATGCCGACGGTTCGGATATAAAAGAGATCGCAGCGGCAAAAGACGGCGAGCGATGGATGCTGTCGGCTTGGTCGCCTGATTCCCAACGCCTTGTAGCGGCAGTATTTTCGGCAAATGACAGCCTCTGCCATTTGGTCGAAGTTTCGCTGGCTAATGGAACACAAAAACCGATCGCTTCGCCAAAATGGCTTCGCATCAGCGGACTGGCATGGCTACCGAATGGAAAAGGTCTTATTCTGACGGCTCGCGATCTAGACACCACACTTTCACAGATCTGGAGCGTTACTTATCCGACCGGTGAGGCCGAGCGCATTACCAATGACCTTTCGAGTTATCAAGGACTTAGTATATCCGCAGACGGCAATGTCATTGCTAGTGTCCAAGAAATTAGAAACGCGAACATTTGGCGTGCTTCAGACAACGGGCCGGGAATTCAGATCACAAAAGATATTGGACGCGACGAAGGAATGTCCGGTATTGCCGCGGCCGGCAACGGCAGCATCATTTACACCATACGCATTAAAGGCGAACAGGATATTTCTATTATTTCCGCAAACGGACAAGACCGACAACTGACGCAAAATTCCAAAACAAATTTTTCGCCGGCCGTTTCACCTGACGGCAAATATATATTTTTTATTTCAACACGAACGGATAATCCGACGATCTGGCGAATGGACGCCGACGGTGAGAACGAGATCCAGTTAACAAAAGATCCTGGTATGGCTGGCGAACCACAAATAACTCCTGACGGACAATTTGTCATCTACGACCATACCGATCTATCCAATAGAACGACACTCTGGCAAGTCGGCATTGACGGCAGCGATGCTCGACAATTAAGCGACATTGAAGCAAGCCGTCCCATCATTTCGCCTGACGGCAAATTTATTGCATCCGCGGTCGGATTAGACAGTCCGTCCGAAGCCGATAGAATCGCCATACTCCCGATCAGCGGCGGCGGCCCGAGCCGGTTCTTTGATTTTCCTGACGTTGCTCGTGCGCGCAATTTCCGCTGGGCTGCGGACGGCAAGGCATTCATATATTCGAAGACTTCGGACAGAGTTGATAATTTATGGCGTCAGCCGCTAAGCGGCGGTGAACCTTCGATTGTTACTAATTTTGATTCGATGAGTATTTATAGATTCAGCACGTTAGCCGATGGAAAAGGATTCGCCATTTCGCGCGGAACCGAAACCTCGGACGCAGTTTTGATTAGTCGCTTTTAATAAAGGATAATAACTTAATATTTCAATCGCCCCGCACGATCATTTCTAAATTAAATAAAAAAATGGAGAAGCCCATGAAATCAAGAGCTCCGGGTTCGCCGTGCGGCGGCGAGAAATGCAGCTACAACCTAAACTTAATTAGCGATCAAGTCAATTGCGATGTCGGCACCGGCAGTTGTTTTGACGCAAAACTCCTCAGTGCCGATGTCTCGCCTTTTCATGGAAAAGACCTTGAGGACGCGACCGCCAGTATTAATGCTATTCTAGCCAAGGTTCCCGAAAAAAAAGGCTTTGAGCTTTCACTGCTCAATACGAATATGGGACTTTTGCTTGCTTGGGTCAGCCATGAAGGGACGACATCGCCTGATGACATTACTTCGCGAAACACCGACGACGAAATAGCAAAGGCGTTTCGAATAAAATTGTAATCACCAAAAGAAGCATATTTATTGTGGGCGGAGCCGGCATTCGGGTTCGCCCATTGTCTGTAACGTTTTCTTAAGGTACTAAAGGTTCCAATTCCTATCGGAATATGATAGAAAATTAGTTGCTTCGTTTCGTAATTTGCATATCAAGGAAGTACTCCAACAATGAAGTTCAAATATATCGCTCTTTTGTTTGTGGTTTTGACCGCAGCCACGGCAATTTTCTATTCGAATGAGGTCTTTACCGTAGAGGTCAATGCCGCCGTTTCGCCGAATATGGTTATCAGCCAATTTCAAACACGGGGAGCGGCAAACCAGGAAGACGAATTCATCGAGCTTCATAATGCCGGGCCTGATCCTGTCGATCTTAATGGCTTTAAGGTCGTTTACCGTTCGGCCGGTGGTGTAAACGATGTCGGGCCGATGGCTCAATGGAATACAACAACGATCATTCCGCCCGGTGGATACTATCTGATCGCAACAAATACCTATGACGGCCCTGCCGCGGCTGACATGACATACACGCCGTCGCAATGTTCGTGTTCAATCTCCGGCAACGGCGGCGGATTAGCCATTAAGAATGCATCCGGCACGATACTCGATTCGGTCGGCTGGGGAACGGCTACAAATGCTTTTATCGAAACCGCTGTTACGGCCGCTCCGGCGGCTGATACAGGCCAATCACGTTTGAACAACGCGTGTCAGGACACGGACAACAACGCCAACGATTTCGGCAATCTAAATCCGGCAGCTCCGAGAAATACCGCAACCGCGGCAAACACCTGCGTCGGCGGCGGCACAAATCTTTTCGCTTCGATAACGGCAAATCCGGCATTTGTTTCGCCTGGAGCCAACACACTGCTCACGGTCACCGTGATTCCGGCATCTGTTCCGCCGAGCACGGGCATTACCGTTACCGGCAACTTGACCGATATTGGCGGCAATGCTTCGCAGACATTCTTTGACGATGGAACGAACGGCGACGTAACACCGGCCGATAATGTTTTCTCATTCTCAGCCGCGATCCCGCTCGGAACGATCGGCGGTGTTCATAACGTTACGGCTGTGGCCTCTGACGCCGAGGCTCGAGTCGTCAACTTAAATCAGCCGATAACAATAAATGCTCCGCTGCCGGGCGAAGATCCTACCCTCTTCGGTATTCCAAGCCATGCAACGGCCGATATCGCTAACGAGAACGATTATCTTATGTTCAAGCCGCAATATACGCTTTCTTATAATCGAAGCAAAGCAACGGCTAATTGGGTCGCTTGGCGGCTGGACAGCAGTTGGATCGGCGGCACGCCGCGGCAGGATGATTTCCGTCCCGATCCGAGTTTGCCTGCCGGCTGGTATCAGGTGACCGATCAAGATCACAGCGGCTCGAATTATAACCGTGGACATATGTGTCCTTCAGGCGACCGGACAAATTCGATACCAAATAATTCGGCTACGTTCCTAATGACGAATATGGTTCCTCAAACTTCGGAAAACAATCAAGGACCGTGGGAAGAATTCGAATCTTATTGCAGGACGCTGGCGGCTCAGGGAAACGAGATCTACATTTATTCCGGCCCGGCCGGTAATGTTGGGACCATAGCTCAAGGACGCATTGTGGTGCCGGCTTTTACATGGAAGGTCGTGATAATTATGCCGAACGGAACGAACGATCTGGCGAGATTCAACCGAGGAACACGGGCTTTTGGAATAATAGTGCCTAATACGCCGCCGCTGGATATTAACACTCCTTGGCGTAATTTCCGTGTTCCCATCAATACGGTTGAAAATCTGACAGGCTATGATTTTCTAACAAATGTCGGACGAAACACCGCGGAACTCGTAGAAAGAAAACGCGACAAACAATAGAAATGATGGACGGCGGGCAAATGATCCAGATCTACAGCCCGCCTTTTTAATTTTCAATAATGACATTCGCAACGGCATGCTCCGCTGTGTGCGAGATGGATAAATGCAAATGTTTGCCGCCGAGCTCATGAACAAGCCTTTCGGCTTCGCCCGTTACTTTTAATATTGGCGCGCCGTTCTCTTCGATAATCACCTCAATGTCTTGCCAGGTGATCTTTCCACGCCAACCCGTTTTCAATGCTTTTAAAAAAGCTTCTTTTGCGGCAAACCGACCGGCGTATGATTGATATGCCGCTTCGCCTTTTGCATCGCAATATTCGCGTTCGGCGGGCGTGAATACACGTTCGCGAAAACGCGGTGTTCTGTTCAACGTTTCGCGTATGCGGTAAACTTCGATTATGTCTGTGCCGATCGAAACTATCATGGAAAAAGACAATATTATTGCCGCCGAAGATCAAAGTCTAGCCGAGAGCGGCTTCTATTGGGTCGAAGCGAACGGTATCAAAGTGCTTAAATGCAAAGCGTTAACGGACAGCGGTTTTGAAAATGGCTTTTCCACACGCCTCGGCGGCGTTTCTCCGTTTCCGAATAACGACCTGAATCTTGCAGGTTTTGACGAAGACACAGCGGAAAATATTTACGAAAACCGAGAGCGATTCTTGTCGACTTTTGGAACAATTTACGAACTCGCAACCGTTTGGCAGGTTCATGGCGACGATATAAAAATTATAAGAACTAAAAGCGAAGCCGCAAATTCCAATGAAAAATTCGATGCGATAATTTCACAAATGCACGAGATTTTGGCCGGCGCAAAAACGGCCGACTGTCTTCCTGTTCTGATCGGCGATTCGAAAACACGTGCATTTGCGGCAATTCATGCAGGTTGGCGCGGAACCGTCAGATCCATCACGGCAAAAGCCTTGCGAAAGATGATGTCGGAATTCGGAACCGATCCGGATGATGTGATCTGTGCGATCGGGCCTGCGGCCTGTGGCCGAAATTATGAGGTCGGTCAGGAAGTCATCGATGAATTTGCGGGAAATTTTGAACATTCGGAAAAATATTTTTCGCCGACAAAACCGGGACACGCATTAATAGATCTACATCTAGCGAACCGCGATCAGCTTATTGCCGAAGGCGTTTCCGATAAAAATATCTTTATTGCTCCTTTCTGCACAATGGAAAGAACCGACCTGTTCTTTTCATACCGGAAAGAAAAATTTACGAACGGAAAGACCGGCCGCTTGCTTTCCGTTATTGGTTCAAAATAATCATCTGATCTTTGCGGTAAGCGTTATTTCTTTATTTTTTGGCGGGTAGCAAACTTCTTCCGTACATGCCTGAAAACGGACAACGGCTTTTACACTAATGGTTTTTCCGCGATAGTTAGCCGGGACATTAACGGTAAAAGGAAACGAAACATTCCCTTCATAAACATTTATCGTATTTGGTGAAAATTGAAATTTTCTGTCGGTTCCCTTCGGATAGTTAACCGCGCCGAGGCGAATCCCATTTGCCGAAAGTGTGACACGTGTCGCAATGGAATATTCGCTATTCGGATTACTCGAATTTACATGTAAGCCGGCCGGAATGCTCAGACGAACAACACCACGAGTAGTCTTTCCGCGCGGTACAGTTCCATTCGATATAGAACCGCTTACCGTCTGTGCCGAACTTTCTGCAGCAAATAATGAAACGATCATAAATGCTGTTAATAAAAATCCTTTAAGTAAATTTTTAGTCATAAAACCAGAATTAAATTACAGAAATATCACGCTTTAGCGTGATCTAAAAAATTAAGATGCTCTCAAGCATTGATTCGATGTTCTCTAAATGATCATCAATATTTTCTTCCAGAACAACGGCTTTGAATTTATATATCTTTCCGCCTCGTACGAAATATTTTATAAAAACACGTGTCGGACAGCCTTCTTGTTCGCTTTCGCCCGTCATTGTAAGAGTTATTTTTTGAGTGTCCTTGATGAGTTCGTCTATATCGACGGAGGCAAGCTCTGTTCTTAATTTTTTTCGAACACTTGCAAGCTCGACACCTTTATCTATAGATAGTTTCAGCATGGCCTGACGAAACTTTCCGCATTCATCCTTGCCGTAATCCTTTGAAAGAATTTCAAGATCTGATACATTGCGTTCGGCTACAGGAATTATATATCCTGCGGCTTTTTTTATCGAATATTCTTCGGTGACGACGGTTTCGGCTTCGTAAGCTTCGCGAGCCGCTTTTTTTATCTTTGTCGAAGCATAAGCCATCAAAGCAACGATGATAAACCCGATTATCAAAATTTCCATAACTTAAATTTGCTATGCGGCGATCTGCACAAGGTTCGGGCTTTCTTTTGCCGCAAGCTGGCCGCAGGCTGCATAAATATCGCGGCCGCGCGGCTGGCGAACGTATGCATCGATGCCTCTTCGCGCAAGCGTTTCTTTGAATCCGGCAACGCGGCTTTCACCCGACGGAAGATAATCGAGCTGTTCGGCCGAATTATGCGGTATTAGATTTATCTTCACCCGTTTCAGATCATATTTTTCGATTAGATCGGCGAGCATCTCGGCCTGTTCATCCGAATCATTGACACCGCCGAGCAGAACGTATTCGAATGTAAATCTTTCGCCGCGTCTCAGTGTTTTTTGGAACTCTTTGGCAGCTTCGAGCAACTGATCAAGATCGTATTTTTTATTTATCGGCATCAGACGGTCGCGAAGTTCATCACTCGGTGCCGAAAGCGAGATCGCCAAATGCGGACGTTTTTCGAGTTTTGCAAATTCGTAGATCTTTGGAACAATGCCCGCGGTCGAAACCGTAACGCGGTTCGGCACGATGAATAAACCGTCTTCACGCGAGATGATATCGAGAGCTTTTATCAGGTTGTCGAAATTCAGAAAAGGTTCGCCTGCTCCCATTGCAACAAGATTTGTTCCGTGCGGCGTTTCGGCACGCGGACCGTAAACGTCATTTAATACAATAATTATCTGTTCGACGATCTCGCCGGCATCAAGATTTCGCAGTAACCCAAGTTTCGCCGTCAGGCAAAAATCGCATTTCAGCGGACAGCCGGATTGCGATGAAAAACATATTGTGTCGCGGTTTTCGCTCGGAATAAACACTGCTTCGACCGGATAACCGTCCGCGGTTTTCATCAGAAAACGCCTAGTTCCATCCTCGGAAACATATTTGGATTCGACCGTCAGCGTCGCCGCCGTTGCTTTTTCCGAAAGCATTTTACGAAAAGCAGCAGGAAGATCGGTCATCTCCGCAAAATGTCGAAGCCGATGGCCGTGCATACCAACAAATAGTTGTTTTGCACGGTATTTCGGCTCGCCAAGTTCAGTTACGAACGCGACCAATTCATCGTGTGTATATCCGGTTATATGCGCTTGTTCGCTCATTAAATTACAGTTTACCGTAAATTAAACCAAAACGTCACAGCGGCAGGCGAGCATATTTGTTAATATTTATCGGTCGTATGATCAAGAACCTTTCAATATCCAAGTTTGTATTGTTTATTTTAGCTACCATGGCTTTGATCGGTTGCGGTTCGTGGCCGCAGTTATCGAACACAGCTTCGGAGCCGACGCCAATGCCTGCCAGACCTGATGCGGCAAAACAAAGTGAACAGCTTCCATTCGGAAATCCTTCGAACGCCGGTCAAAATGATAAAGATAATTATTTGTTAATGAAATCAGCATCGGCAATCTCTTACAACAACTCACGCGGAACGGCCAATTGGATACAGTGGAAAACCACGAAAGAACTGCTTGGCGATTCGATACCGCGTCCGGATTTTGAACCGGATATGGATCTGCCAAATGCCTTTCGCCGGATAACCACACGCGATTATATCGGCACCGGCTACCAACGCGGCCATCTTGTCCCAAGCGCAGACCGCTTTGGCGACCCCGAAGCAAATAACGAAACCTTTTTGATGACAAATATCGTGCCGCAGCTTGGAGCTTTGAACGAATTCCCTTGGCAGAAACTGGAATCATATGTTCGTTCACAGGTTCGTAACGGACGATATAACGCTTATCAGATCGCCGGTGTTTACGGCGAGAAAGGCTTTTTAAAACACAGGATAACTGTGCCGGCAAATTGCTGGAAAGTTATAGCCTTTGTCCGCCGCGGGGATCCGCCTGAGACTATCAATGCGCGAACACGGATCATCACCGTGGATATGCCGAACATAAATGGAATTGAAAATAAGCCGTGGGAAACTTACAGAACAACGATACGTTCTATCGAAGAAAGAACCGGGCTCGATTTTTTCGCATGGATGCCGCGTGAAGAACAAGACGTGATCGAAACACGTGTGGAAATGTCCAACAAGAATTAATTCCTTTAACGAACCGGAACAAAAACGGCTGCTTTGCGTAACACTAGATTATGAAAATAAAACTGATAGTTCTTATGTTGATAATCGGTGCTCTATCCGCACAAGGCGTGAAAGCACAAACCGCCGCTGAAGCCGACCCAAAAGATGTCGGTTCGGTCGATGCGATAATGAAAGCTGTCTATGACGTTATTTCCGGCGATGCTGAAAAAGTCCGCGATTGGGATCGTTTTCGTTCATTGTTTCACAAAGACGCACGGCTGATTCCGGCAGGCAAAAATGCAAAAACCGGCTTGTTTCAGGCAGCCGCGATGACGCCGGAAGAATATAGCAAGCGGGCGGCTCCATTCTTTGCAAAAGAAGGCTTTTTCGAACGCGAGTTGGCACGAACAACTGAAACATACGGAAACATCGTTCACGTGTTTTCAACCTACGAATCGCTGCATTCACTTTCGGATAAGAAACCGTTCGCTCGTGGCATCAATAGTTTTCAGTTGCTGAATGACGGTAAACGCTGGTGGGTGCTCACGATCTATTGGCAAGGCGAAACACCGGACAATATAATTCCGAAGAAATATCTGAAGAATAAAAATTAGATCGGCCATTCGCCGCAATAAACTAAGTCTGAGCGGCCTGTGATCAAGATCTCATCATCGGATCGCCAATAAACTTCGGTCGTGCCGCCTTGTGTAATGGCGGAAACGGTTCGCGAAGTTGATCCGACAAGCGAGCTTAGAACCGCCGCGCCGCTACAGCAGGTTCCGGAAGACGACGTTTCACCGACGCCGCGTTCCCATATGCGAAGTTCGATATTTTCTTTGTCCATCACACGGACAAAAACGATATTCGCCTTTTCGGGAAATGCCGAACTTACTTCCATTTCACGACCGATGCCACGCCAATCAAGGTCAAAATCCGATACGAATATACACGCAACCGGATTTCCGACATTTACGGCGCAGACCGGATATATGCCAGAGCTGACACTAACGTTCTGATAGACAATGGTCTCCAGTTCCCGGTTCGAACGAAAAGGTATCTCGCTTGCCGCAAATTTCGGTTTTCCGATCTCGGCTTCGAACCAATAATGCCCTTCGGAAACACGCTCGATCAAAGTAAAGTTCTTTATGCCCGTGCTCATTCGCAGCCGCAAAGCGTGTTTATCCCAAATACCTTTGTAATATAGATATGCAACCGCGTTCCGTGTTCCGTTTCCCGAAAAACCGGCAATGCTTCCATCAGGATTTATTATTTCGCAGTGATAATCGGCTTCGTCGCCGTCAAGCGGTGTAAGTACCGCGATGCCGTCTGCTCCGGCGCCCGTGTTGCGGTGGCAAATGTCTTTCGCAAGATCGCTGAGAGAAATGTCCGCAGCTACGTTTTTCGATTCGATGACAATGTAATCATTGCCGAAACCATGAAATTTACAAAATGGGATGCTCATATCTTTGCTGATATAAGATAGAACAAACACGATAAAGGAGCAAGAAAAAAGTACCAGCTACAACTATCTCGGTGCGGCCGCTGCCGGAATGATCTTTAACGTCACCGTATCGGTACCGCGAACCACGACAACCTCGTATTCTTCGCCAGCTTTCATTTCGCCCAGCACGAATGTGTAATCCTGAACATTGCGAACATCATGTCCGGCAAGTTTTACAACTTTGTCGCCGGCTTTTAAACCTGCTTTTGCCGCGGGCGAATTATCCCGAACGCCGTCAAGCACAAGCCCGTCGGTCGAATCGCCGTAGCTCGGGATCGTTCCGAGCGATACGTTAAAACCACGTCGTCCGCCCATAGTTCCGGACGATTTAGCGACCTCGTATGTCGGCCGTTTTGGCGCGGCGTCGATTTGCTTGGTGATCTGTTCGATGTAATCGGTTATCTTCAGAAGTCCGTCGTAATTTATCTTATCGGCAGTATCCGAAGGTTTGTGATAATCCAGATGCGTTCCGGTAAAAAAGAAAAGTACGGGAATTTTCTTGCCGTAAAATGACGAATGATCGGACGGACCAAAGCCGTCTTCGCTAAGTTGTAAGTTGAAACCCGGATTTTTCCCATTTACGAGACCTTTCATTTCGCCCGCCGTTCCAATGCCCCCGATCGTGAGTTTATTATCTTTCAGGCGTCCAACCATATCGAGGTTTATCATCGCGACGGTGTTTTCGATGGGAAACACCGGATGATCGACATAATATTTTGAACCAAGCAGGCCTTCTTCTTCGCCGCCGAAAGCGATAAAGATGATCGTGCGTTTGTTGTCTTTTTCTTTTGCGAAACGTCGGGCGAGTTCGATGATCGCTGATTTTCCCGATGCGTTATCGTCGGCTCCAAAATGTATTGCCGTCGAATTTGCATCGAGACTTCCCTGGCCGCCGTGGCCGAGATGATCGTAGTGAGCACCGATAACTATCGCTTCGCGTTTCAACTGCGGATCACGGCCTTCAATAACACCGATGACGTTATAGGCATCGACTGTTTGTTTTTGGAGATCGATCTTCATCGACGCGGTGTTGTCCGCGGCGTTCATAACTTCGATCTTTATGCTTTGCGGTGCGTCCTTTTTCATCGCGATCCATTTTTCGATCTCGGCAAGCTCTTCATCGTTATCAATGCCGAGTAGTTTTTGCGCAATGGAACGCGAAACACCGGCAACCGGCAACGCGGTTTCGCCTAATGTTCGGTCATAAGATAATTTGGATAGCCGGTCAGCGGCGAAATCCGGTTGGCTCGAAATAAGCAAAATGCCGGCAGCTCCGTTTTCCTTCGCAATGTTGGCTTTTGTATGAATATCGTAACGTCCGAAGGCCGAATGCGGATTTCCGGCGTCAGGATTCCCGTCAAATATCAAAATTATTTTTCCGCGAACGTCGATGCCCTCAAAATCATTGTATTTTGCATCTTTTGCATTAATCCCGTATCCGGCAAAGATCACCGCGGACGCCGGCATCGCCGTATTCGGAGAAAAACCAAGCGGCATCCAATCCTTTCCAATAACCGACGATATTTGTCCGCCTTTTCCAAGCTTTATATAGAGAGCATTTACAGAACCGAGCTTTACGCCTGAAATATAAGGAAATGTTTGCAGAAAATTCAGCTTGCCTTTTGCCCCCAAAACGATCGGTTTCAATTTCGCCTGCGCAAACTGATTGGCAACGTAACCGGCGGCATATGTCGCGCCTTGTTCGCCTGTACGGCGGCCTTCGAGTTGTTCAGACGCAAGGTATTGAAGATCTTTTCGTATCCGCTTTTCGGAATCGCTTTGCTGAGAAGATTGAGCGGCAGCAACAGATGGAAGAACAAAAAGTAATAGAACAACGAACGATTTAAGATTACGCATTATTTTATAGAAAAGGCAGAGCTATATCTTTTGTTCAGCTCTGCCATTAATTAGAATTTATTGTTTAGGAATGTTTCACTTTACCCAATCCGCGATGAAAACATTTGTGTCGCCTTGATTCGCAGCGTTCCTATTCGATGCGAACACAAGCTTTTTGCCATCCGGAGAGAACATCGGAAAACCGTCAAAGCTTTCGTTAAATGTGACCTGTTCCAGTCCTGTGCCGTCAAGATTGATAATCGCAAGGTCAAAATTTCGCTTTTGCTTATCGCTTGCAAAATGATTGGTGCAAAAGATTATGCTTTTGCCGTCAGGCGTAAAAAACGGAGCAAATGAAGCGTCGCCGAGGCTTGTTATCTGGCGTTTATTGGAACCGTCGGCATTCATAACCCAAAGCTCGAAATTGTTCGGTTCGATCAGGTCATGTGCCAAGCGGTCTTTGTAGCGTGCAATTTCGGCATCGGTTTTCGGATGAAAAGCACGATAAACGATCTGTTTGCCGTCAGGCGAAAAGAACGGGCCGCCGTCATAACCAAGAGCTGTCGTCAGCCTTTTTACGTTCTTACCTTTCGTATCCATTGTGTAGATATCAAGATCCCCATCGCGGGTCGACGTGAAAACGATACTTTTCCCGTCCGGCGAGAGTGTTGCTTCGGCATCGTAACCCTTAGTTTTTGTCAATTGTTTGACCTTCGTGCCGTCGGCATTCGCCGTGAAAATGTCATAGGTCGGATAGATCGCCCAGACGTAGCCTTTGGAAAAATCAGGATTCGGCGGACAATCGCGGCTGCCTAAATGCGTCGAACCATAAAGGATCTTTTTATTATTATCGAAGAAATACGAACAGGTCGTGCGGCCGAAACCGGTCGAAACCATCTTTACATCCGAACCATCGATATTCATCATGTAGATCTGATCGCATTTTCGTTCGTCGCGTTTCGATTGAAAGATCAGCTTTTTCCCATCATTTGAAAAGTAAGCTTCGGCATTTTCGCCGCCAAAAGTAAGTTGCTTGATATTTGCAAGGTGTTTTTCGGAATTTGTGATTTCCGAAGAATTTTGTGCATATAAAACGCCAAATTGAGATAATATAGCTAGAAGAACAAAGAATAATTTTGACATAATATCTAAATGTAATACCTTATCTTGAAAGTGTTTGAATCCGAACTTATTAGTATAACGAATAAGATTGATAAGCGAAAACTGAACAGTCTGCAGTAAGCAAAGAACGATGACTTTTACAACAAACACAGAAGTACTCAATTGGTATGAAAATCAGCCGCGGGTTCTCACCGATGAATTCATCGAAGGCATCGAATGGTCAAAGGTCAAAGATCATCCGTTCGATCCAAAATTCATTCCGGTCGTAAAATACATGCGTGATGTGGAAACGCTGACAGATATGTATCACCGCGAATTGCGTCGTACGCCAACAGGCAAAGATCCGGTCATCAGCAAATTTATGGAACGCTGGGGCGTTGAGGAGGTCACACATGGCGAAGTGCTGAATAGATTTTTGAATGAAGCAGGCGTTACCAGCGATCCGAGCTGGCAAGACGATGTCCGAGCGGCGGTCTCAAATGTTTATCATATAAATATGTATTTATTTACGATGATGACGAATCTGGTCGGGGACAAATTTACTGCAACGCATATGACATTCGGCGCTGTTCACGAAATGACAGCCGCCCAAAGTTACAGACGATTGATTGAGCTTGTAGATCATCCGGTTCTGACGACCATATTAAAAGCGATCATTCGCGAAGAATCCGCTCACACCCAATTTTATTGGAACATGGCAAAACTCGAGCTTGAAAAAAGCAGCTTTGCCCAGCGAATGGCCCGGTTCGTTATCGAGAATTTTTGGTATCCGGTCGGGCAAGGTTCGATCCCTAAAGCCAGAACCGAATATACGGTCGCGACACTTTTTCGCGATGACAACGGCGTGGATATTTTGGATAAAACGGTAACGAAACGCGTGAATCAACTTCCGGGTTTTGCCGGTATCACAAAAATGACGGAAAAAATTGGTAAGATCTGTAGAGAAAATCCTGCGGCAATAACTGCTAAAGCAGTCAAAACCGCAGCGATGGCTTTAGTGCCGTCGATAATGTTCAACTCCATTTTTTAATTCGACGGCGATCTTGCCTTCTGCTTCCGCGTAATCAAGATGTGCGGTTGCTTCTGATATCGCCAAAAATCTGTGAACATCTCTGTTTATCGCGTCGGGAAACATCTTTGCCGCGATCTGCCATGCTGTGCTTCCGTCCCTTTCGATCAAACCCAAAACTTTCAATTGCCGTTCATCGATCGCACGAACATAGCGGTTGAATATCTCCTCAAAATCGGTAACAGGTTCGCCGTGACCGCAATGCGTCAACGTCGGCGCAAATGAACGAAGCTTTGCCAAACTCACAAGATATTCGCCGAGCGATCTGAAACGCATTTCCGAGTCGTATGGATCGGGCATAAGCATCGGATTTGGCGTAATTCGTTTCAAAACACAGTCGCCGGAAATAAGCGTACGGTTCGATTCGCGTACAAATGAACACGAACCGGCTGTATGACCAGGCGTATGCAGAACACGCAGAGCTCCACCGGCGAATTCCAATTCTTCGCCGTCATCCATATACGTTATGTCTTCCGGTTCAAGCGGATCGGTCAACGCACCAACCTCTGCATAGATCGACCGTAATTCATCTATGATATCGAGCGGAACGCCTGCACGGATCAACAGATCGCGGTGTTCGTCGCGCGCGAGCCTGCCAAATAAATGTCCGGTTTCCCATTTATGGACAAAGATCTCTGCATTCTTTGCACCATCTCGTATTTCCTTTGCCAAACCGCAATGATCTTCGTGAGCGTGTGTAAGTACGATCCGTTTGATATCCGCAAAACCGACACCATTTTCCGCAAGTTTTGCCTGCAACACATTACGTGCATCGTTCGTTTTTGGGCCAACGTCGATAAGTGTGATCGGGTCGTCTTTTATCAAGTAAACATTTACGTCGCCAACATAAAAAGGCGTCGGAATGGACATGGGTATGATCTTCATAAATCTCTACAATCATAGCGTTTTACGATCAGCATCGAAAGGCCTCCGTCATTCAAAAAAGTTATATGTAAATAATTATTAGAATTTGGGTCAAAATGTAAAATTTTGCTTGCCTTAATCTAAAATTTACGTTAAAAACTACACAGCTAATCTGATCATCGCTGTTGTCCGCATTCTATGCGGATGTATCTTTTAAATTAGATGTACCGAAATTTTCGGAACAACCTCATTTTTTGTTCCGGTATATTTTGGCAGCGAATTTTAAAACGATCTGTATTTCCAAAAGGAGATTATTTTTTATGAAAGCGATTTCATTGATCACCGCAAGATTTTTAGCGGCTTACATTTTAACCGCGCTACTTTGCTCCGCAGCATTTGGCCAAACACAAGCGACTGCAGCCGATCTTTCGGGCACGGTGAATGATCCGAATGGAGCCGTCGTAGCCGGTGCGACCGTTACGGCAACACAAAAAGGAACCGGCCTTAGCCGCACTGTCCAAACCGGAGCGGATGGAGTATATCGAATGCTCGGCCTTCCTCCGGGCGATTATGAAGTAACGGCCGAAGCGGCCACATTTAAGAAAGTTGTGATATCGGATGTTAAATTGACCGTCGGACAAAGCGCCGGTTTACCAATAAATATGGAGATCGGTTCGCAGGATGCCGTTGTCAACGTCACGGGCGATTCGGTCGAACTTGTGGAAACTTCGCGAACGACAGTGTCGAACACGATCGATCAAAAACGCATCGAAAATCTTCCGATCAATGAAAGAAGCGCGACAGGTTTTGCCCTGACGCTTTCAACCATCGGCCGCGACAATGGCCGTCCGATCGGCCCGGCTCCTACCTCCGGTTTGAACGTCGGCGGACAGCGCGGACGCTCTACGCTTATACAGGTAGATGGTGCAGATTTTACGGACAATTCGATCAATGCGGCTCGAACAACTGTATCTCAGGAAGCGGTGCAGGAATATCAGGTTGCAACAAATTCATATGCAGCGGAATTCGGCCGTGCGACCGGCGGCGTTGTGAACGTCGTTACAAAACGCGGAACTAACGAATTATCAGGAAATGTTTTCGGCTTTTTACGCGATAAAGAAATTCAGGCTCGTTATCCATTCGCACCGGTCGAAAAGCCGGCTTTTACACGCGGACAATACGGTATCACGCTTGGCGGCCCGCTCGTAAAGGATAAAACATTTATCTTCGCCGCATTCGAAGGCCGACAGCGTCGCGAATCCGGATTTTTCACAAGCGACGTCACACGCAACCTGACATCTTCGATTACGCTCGGAGCACCGATACTGCCTTTTACACAAACCTTTGACCGGCTTTCTCCCGATCAGGTCAGCTATGCTCAAAGCCTCATAGGCACAGGCAATCCGATGGCTATAAACGCCGCTGTTCAATATCTTTATTTGGCTTCCAGCGGCGGCAACACAGCTTTGACCGGTATAAATCCATTGAGAAGTGCCGGCGGAGCAATTCCGGCAGGTCAGATCGTCGGTCCGCGATTTTTTCTTTCCGGAGCACCTGTACCAATGACAACTTCGGACGGCCAAGGAAACCTGATCGCATTTCAGCCGCTTTTAGGCCTGCAGCGGGTTTTTCCGGTCAAGGACAAATCCCATTTTTTCTCAGTTCGCGGCGATCACAGTTTTAACGATAAAAATCAATTAACGCTTCGGTTTGGATACAATCCGGGATACACGTCGGGTATTCAGGTAGAATCACAAAATCAATCGCTCGGTCAAAACGATTATTCGCGAACCGGCATAACACGGATCAAAGACACATCCTTTTCGGCAGGTCTAAATTCGAGTTTATCAAGCAATATGCTCAATGAATTTCGATTCAATTTCGGCCGCAGAAATACATCGTTCCGTTCGGCAGTAAATGATGCTGTCGCCTTTAACATTACGGACACGGCTTTTATCGGCCGAGAACTTTTCTCGCCGGTTGACCGTACCGAAACGCGGTTCCAATTAACCGATAATATGACCGTTATCGCCGGAAAGCACACACTCAAATTCGGCGGCGATATCAGTTTTATCAGCATTCCGGAAGCTTTGTTCGAACTTAACTTTGCAGGACTTTTCAACTTCGGCCCGTTTGCGGCAACGAATCTTGCGGCTTTTCCGCAGGCTCCAAATGGAATGACGGCGCCGGACATGACACCGGTCCAGTCATATGGTTTGGGCTTGCCGTCAACATATATCCAAGGTTTCGGCAACCCAATCTCAAAGATAAAGAACAAACCGATGGCCGTATTTGCACAGGACACATGGCGTGTCACGCCACGTATAACTCTTAATTTCGGTGTTCGTTATGATATAGAATTTACCGAAACGATCGCACCCGTCGGCATTACAGACCCGCTTTCGGGCATCGTTCTTTCGGAATCGGATATATTGGCTGCTCAGGATGCTCTCGGTGTTCAGCAGGGTTTTCCGGTCGATTCGAATAATATCGCACCGCGTTTTGGTTTTGCGTGGGATGTTTTCGGTAGAGGAAAAACTGTCGTTCGCGGAGCTATCGGATTGTTTTATGACCATCCGCTGCTTGCGGTTGCGTTCAACTCCGACATCGCAGATGCTTCGCAGCAGCAACAAGCAGTTTTGACGGCCGGAAGTCCAGCTTCGACCGCTCTTCTCAATGCCGCTCAAGTCTTTCAAGGAACCGTTTGCGTTCCCGGAGCACCGCAAACTCCGGTCTGCGCAGCACAAGGACCTACCGTTTTCACACCCGGAGTTGCGCCTTCCGCACAATATCAATTTGGCCGCCAGCGTTTTAATGATCAGGCGTTCACCGGCTTTGGTGCAGTTTTGCCGTTCACGCTTCCGGTTTCAAAAGATTTCCAATATGCTTCGGCGACACAGGCTACATTCGGCATTGAACAGCAGATCGGTAAAAACATGTCGCTATCTGCAAATTATCTGTATGTCGGAGCACATCATCTGCCGCATCCGACCGATTCGAATACACCGCAAACGGATCTGCAAATACAGAACTTTCAGCGTTTCTTTGGCGGTGCTTTGCCGCAAACAACTACACAAGCTGTTGCTTTTTCAATACCATCGACCGCTCCCGGAACAGCCGCCGGCGTAGGCTGTTTTGTTGTTATTCCGGGAATGGTGGCTCAGTGTCCGAACGGCCGTGTTGTTGCACCGGCGATCGCAAATTTCTTCCGTCCGAACGCTCCGAATTATTTTCTTGCTTCGGCTCTTTCAGGCGGAGCGGTTTCAAAAGCCGTACTCGATTCGCAACTTGTCGGAAGTCTTCGCACGCCGGGAACACTCTCACCTTTCGGTGCTGTGAACACACAGATATCGGATGGTAACTCGAGCTATAACGCTTTGAATGTTGAATTCAAACGGCGTTTTTCGAATAACTTCCAATTTTTGGCCGGATACACTTGGTCGCATTCGCTTGATGATTCCAGCGATCTGCAGACGCTTTTGATACCGCAAACACCATCGAACCTGAAAGCCGAATGGGCAAACTCACTCTTCGATCAGCGTCATCGTTTCGTTCTGAGCGGTGTAGTTACATCGCCCTACGGATGGCGCAACAGCGACAACCTGATGAAAAAGATCTTCGCTGATTTCACGGTTGCACCGATCATTGAGATCTCATCGGGACGCCCATTTAATATCATCACAAATTTTGATGCCAACAACGACCAGTCATCGCAAACCGATCGGCCTGACGTTCTTTCAGACGGAACTCTCTGTATTCCAAAAGATGCAGGTATTCCGGCAGGTTCGCCATGCTCGTTGTTCGATCTCAATGAAAATGGCGACCTGGTTTTCGGCACCGGAGATTTAGGTCGTAACCGCGGTTTGACACGCAGTTATGCATCAGTCGATATGCGTCTGACACGTGCATTCTATTTCAATGAAAAAGTGCGGTTCGATCTGATACTAGAAGGTTTCAATATCTTCAACCGCTTTAATGAAGCTTCGGTCGCTCCTTTCTTTGACGCGGTCAATTCGACTGGCGAAATGAGCAACGGAGCTTATAGAAGCCGTGCAACGGCTGCTTACGATCAGCGACAATTCCAGATCGGTATGAAACTCAGTTTCTAAGACTATTTTTTAGAACATAGAACGGCCGCCTATTTCTGGCGGTCGTTTTTTTGTCTATGATATTCTTTTGAATGTGCGGTTAACTTCCAAACAAATAAAAGAAAAAGCTATCTGGATCGGATTTGATAAGGTCGGCATCGTTCGAGCTGAACCGCTCGTTCAAGGATCCGTCAACCTTAGAAACTGGCTTTCAACCGGCTATCACGCCGATATGCTTTGGATGGAACGCGATCCCGAAAAACGTGCCGATCCGCGCATGCTTCTGCCTAATGCAAGATCGATGGTTGTCGTTGCGCTCAATTATTTCACGCCGCATGAACATCCGGAAAATAAGAATTTAGGCAAGATATCGCGATACGCTTGGGGTGATGATTATCACGATGTCGTCAAAGAAAAACTCCGCGAATTACTCGAATGGATCGTCGCCGAATCGCCCGAATGCGGCGGAAAGTCGTGCGTCGATACTGCGCCTGTAATGGACAAGGCTTGGGCCGTTCGAGCCGGCATTGGCTGGCAAGGAAAGCACTCGAATGTGATCACCACCGATCTTGGTTCGTGGATATTTTTGGGCGAATTGATACTCGATATCGAACTCGAATACGACACTGAGATCGTCGCGGATCATTGCGGAAGCTGTACGGCATGTATCGAGGCTTGCCCGACATCGGCGATCGTCGAACCTTATGTTGTTGATTCCGCGAAATGTTTGTCTTATGCAACTATCGAACTGCGCTCCGAAGAACTGCCCCAAAATATTGCCGAAAATATGGAAGGCTGGTTTTACGGATGCGACATTTGTCAGGACGTTTGTCCTTGGAACCGGTTCGAAAAACCGACCGAAGAAAGCCGCTTCGAACCGCGTTTTGGCGAGACATCGATCCAGCTCGACGGCATTTTGGAATTCACACCCGAAGAATATGCCGCCAGATTTCGTAAAAGTGCGATAAAACGAGCAAAACTTCCCGGCCTGAAACGAAATGCCCAAGCCTTAAAAGAAGCCGCTGATATATAATTAGGTCAAACGATGCTTTTAGATTCATACAATCGTGCGATTCGCGATCTTCGGATCTCGCTGACCGACCGGTGCAATTTTCGCTGCTTCTATTGTCTGCCGAACGGCGAACCGACAAAAGCTCGCCGTAGCGAAATTCTGACCTTCAAAGAGATAGAACGAGCCGCAGCTGTTTTCGTTTCTCTTGGCATTGAGAAAATTCGCCTTACCGGCGGCGAACCGCTTTTGCGAAAGGACATTCCGATCCTTGTCAAAAAACTCGCCGCGTTAAAACCCACGCTTCGCGACATTGCCTTGACGACGAACGGATTTGATCTGCCGCGGCATGCGGCTGAGCTAAAAGCCGCCGGACTTGACCGGATCACACTCAGTCTCGATAGTCTCGACCGTGAAAACTTCGAGAATATTACCGGTGTCGATGCGTTGGATAAAGCACTTGCGGCGGTAAATGCAGCACGCGAATTCGGCTTTGATCCGGTTAAAATAAATGCCGTGATCGTGAACGGGCGTAATGATCACGAGATCGTTTCGCTTGCGGAATTCGCACGAAGCACCGGCGTTTCGATGAGATTCATTGAATATATGCCGCTCGATTCGGCACATGAATGGGATCGCAAAATGGTCGTCGGCGGACGCGAGATACTCGCAACTATTGAAAGTAAATTTCCGCTCGCCGCTAAAGATGCAACACGCGGAAGCAAAACCGCAAAGAATTACACCTTCGCCGATGGTTCGCCCGGCGAGATCGGCATTATCGCACCGGTCACCGATATGTTCTGCGGCGCATGTTCCCGAATTCGTTTAACGGCCGACGGCCAAATCCGTACATGTCTATTTTCAACAAAGGAACACGACCTTCGCTCGATCCTGCGAAGCTCCTCATCGACGAAAGAGATCGCCGAATTTATTCGTGCAGTGACTTTAACAAAAGAAGCAAGTCATACGATAAACGATGCTCAGTTCGTCCAACCTAACAGATCAATGAGCTTTATCGGCGGGTAGGTTTTGTTGCAACGCAGACTGAACGGATCGATTCATCGTCGTTAAATTCGATCGTTTCGATATTAAAATTATTTGCTGTGAGGTTCTTTTCAAATTCGGCCGCATATTCGCGCGGATCATTTCCCGGCGGCGGTTGATGAAATATGAAAAAGCGGCCGTTATCAGTAAGTAGTTTCGTCACAATTTCGAGTTCTGCTTTCGGATCCATCCACAGAACATTCATATTATAAACAAAGATCGTGTCGAATCGTTTTCCGAGCGACGAAGCCGCAAGCCAATCGAGTTGGAGTATTTCGCACTTGCCGCGTTCGATGTTTTCTCTGTTCAGGTCACACGTGGCGGCAATCATTTTCGCCGATGAATCGATAGCTGTCACACATCCGGTTTCAAGTTCTGCTGAAATGGCGAATACGGCGAAGCCAAAACCGCAGCCGATCTCGAGTATCTTTTGATCCGGAAGAATATTCAAAAGATCGACGGCCCATAGTGTTCGCGATGGAATTTTTTCGGACATTAATGAGGATCAAGTATCTTTGCGGCCTATCATATCCAAGCCGACCGCGGCGACAAGGATCGAACCTTTTACGATGTCCTGCAGAAAATCCCGGACATTCAACAGCGACATTCCATTGTCAAGCGTCGCCATTATCAAAGCACCGAGACACGCGCCAAAGATCGTTCCGCGGCCGCCCATCAGCGACGCACCGCCGATGACACACGCCGCGATCGCATCGAGTTCTTTTAAAACACCGGCATCCGGCGATGCGCTGCCGACACGTGATGTGTAGATCAGCGACGCGATGGCGGTCAAGCCTCCGAGTATCGCGAAAACCTTTAGCGTGCTGAATTTGATGTTAATACCCGAAAGCCGAGCCGCGTCCGCATTTCCGCCCATCGCATAAAGATATCTGCCGAATGTCGTAGCTCTCGTCAAAAATGCACCGAGCAAAGCGATCGCCAAAAGTATCAATACGGAATACGGCATTCCCTGATAGGAGTTCATTACGGCCATAAAGCCGATTATCGCGGCAACTGGGACAATAGTCTTCAACGCTTCCTTCTTATAGTCAGGTTCGCCAAGACCATATTCTTTCACCGCTTTCGCACGGCGATAGGCCGAAATAAGCACGAACACAACAGCGGCGGCGGCAAGCAGCCAACCCAGCATCAACGAAAGATTTCCGTTGCCGATCTGGCCGAAGATCTCGTTGGAAACTCCGATGGTATTTCCGCCGAGCAGCCATTTTACAACTCCGCGAAACGCGAGCAATCCGCCGAGAGTAACGATGAACGCCGGAATGTTCAGATATGCCGTCAAAAAGCCTTGAAAAGCTCCGATCAATACGCCAACAACCACGGCTATCAACAGCGAAACCGGCAAACTGTATTCGAGCGACGAAAGGCAATAAGCCGCTACGCCTCCGGTAAGCCCAAGCAGCGAACCGACCGAAAGATCGATGTTGCCTGACACGATCAACATCAGCATACCGATGGCGATGATCGCCGTAACCGACATTTGCTGCATCAAATTCGATAGATTTCGCGGCGTCAGAAATATGCCGTCCGTTATCCAATTCGGCGTTTGGCCGCCTGTGAATAAATTGCCGATGGCCGCCGCAATTCCGGTAAAGAACGATGCAATGTAGTTAAAAAAATCAGAAATCTCTGGTGTGGAATCATATGTAGCAAAATGAAAATAGATCCATATCGCCGCCAAAACAACGATCATTACATATGCCCGCAACGACGTTCCGGTTAATTTTAATTTGTTCTTTTCTATCATTTAATGCCTATTCGTTTCCGGTTGCGGCAGCCATAACCTTTTCGGGCGTTGCGTCATCACGGGTAAATTCTCCGGCAAGCCGGCCTTCGTGAAGCACGATAACGCGGTCGGATAAACCCAAAACTTCCGGTAATTCCGACGAAACCAGAACCACCGCTAAGCCTTGTTCAGCCATTTTATTTATCTCGCCGTACAATTCCTGTTTGGCTCCGACATCAATGCCGCGCGTCGGTTCGTCTAAAAGCAGGATCTTTGCATCGGTCTGCATCCATTTTCCAAAAACGACCTTTTGCTGATTGCCGCCCGAAAGCGTACCGGTAATCGTTTCAGCCGATGGAGCTTTGATGCGAAGCGATTCCATCGGGCCGCGAACGGCGACGGCTTCGCGCGAACGGTTCGTCAGGAACTTTCCGGAAACACGCTTCAAACCAGCCAGAACCATATTGTTTCTGATCGATTGATCGAGAACCAAACCGAACCGCTTTCTGTCTTCGGTGACAAACCCGATGCCGTGTTTGATCGCCTGTCCGGGCGAATTAATGTGCACAGAATTGCCGTCGATAAAAATAGAACCCGAAACCTTTCCGGGAAATGCACCAAATATCGACATCAAAAGTTCCGAACGTCCTGCTCCCATTAATCCCGCGATGCCGAGAACCTCGCCTTTTCGAACCTCAAAAGAAACATTATCGACCAGTTTTCGTCCGCTGTCAGGATCAACAGCCGTAATATTTTTGACCGATAATGCTTCTTTGCCAAGCTCGTGGTGCGGCTTCGGGAAAATGTCGCCGACCTCTCGGCCGACCATCGCAGCGATCACGCCGTCTTTCGTTATATCCGCCGTATTCTCCGTCGCAACGGTTCGGCCGTCGCGCAGAACGGCTATCCGGTCGCTCATTTCAAAAACTTCGTCGAGTTTGTGCGAAATATAAATAATTCCGACGCCTTTCGAGGTCAATTCGCGCAATATTAAAAAAAGAGTTTCCACCTCAGATTCTGTAAGTGCCGCGGTAGGCTCGTCCAAAACAAGTATTTTTGCTTTTTTTGATAAAGCCTTGGCGATCTCGACAAGCTGCTGGCGGCCGATGCCAAGCGAACCGACCTCAACACGCGGATCGATATTCAGGTTGAGTTCTTTTAACAGTTCGCCCGCACGATGATAAAGCTCCGACCAATTGATAACGCCGGCCGTCGCGGGAGCTTGGCCGAGAAATATATTTTCACCGACCGTCATTTCTTTGACGAGCGAAAGTTCTTGAAAAATTATTGCAATGCCTTTGTCCTCAGAATCACGAATGCCGCGAAAAAGAGCTTCTTTCCCTTCGACAAAAATATCGCCGCTGTATGTACCGTGCGGATAAACGCCCGAAAGGACTTTCATCAGCGTGGATTTTCCGGCTCCGTTCTCACCGACAAGAGAAAGGAATTCACTGGCGTCGAGTTTAAGGCTGACGCCGTCGAGCGCTCGAACGCCAGGAAACTCTTTGACGATGTCTTTCATTTCTAAAATCGGCATGAATTCTTTTTACACGAATGACAAGTTTTATCGGGAAAATCTGACTAGAGAATTTTACACGAAACCGGCCGATTCCAAAACACTGACCGTATTATCATTTTAAACAAAGCACTGTCTAACTTATACTTATTATTATGCCTGAATCGAATAATATAGAGTCCAACCAGATCGAAGATCGTATATTTCCGCCAAATTCGGAATTTGCAGCAGATGCTCATATAAAAAGTTTGACCGACTATGAGGCGATCCGCCGCGAAGCTGCGGACAACCCTGAAGCTTTCTGGGCAAAACAGGCCGAGGAACTTCATTGGTTCAAAAAATGGGACAAAACTCTCGAATGGGAACTGCCTTTCGCAAAATGGTTCGGCGGCGGCGAGCTTAATGTTTCTTATAATTGTCTTGACAGGCATTTGGAAACGCCGCGGCGAAACAAAGCCGCGATCATTTGGGAAGGCGAACCGGGCGAGATCGAAACGATCACATATGCCCAGCTTCACCGCGAAGTGTCGCGCTTTGCCAATGTCCTGAAAAAGATGAGCGTCAAAACCGGTGACCGCGTCGCGCTTTATATGCCGATGACGCCGGCTCTGGCCATTGCGATGCTCGCATGCGCGCGGATCGGAGCAACGCACACCGTTATCTTCGGCGGCTTTTCGGCGGACGCTATCAGCGACCGTGTAAATGATTGCGGCGTCAAACTTATTATTACCGCCGACGGCGGCTATCGACGCGGAAAGGAATTGAAATTAAAAGAGATCGTCGATAAAGCGGTGGAAAAATCACCAACGGTCGAAAATGTCATCGTTTATCGCCGAACCGGTTCCGATCTGGAAATGCGTCCGGGTTTCGATCATTGGTGGCATGAGCTGATGCAGAACGCCGACACCGAATGCGAAGCCGTTCCGCTCGATTCCGAACACCCGCTTTACATTCTTTACACATCGGGAACGACCGGTAAACCGAAAGGCATTTTGCATACCTCAGGCGGCTATCTGACACAGGCCGCATATACGACCAAGATGGTGTTCGATATAAAGGACACGGATATTTATTGGTGTACGGCCGATCTCGGCTGGGTGACCGGGCACAGCTATGTCGTTTACGGCCCATTGGCGGTCGGTGCAACGGTCTTTATGTACGAAGGCGCACCGAATCATCCGGATCTTGACCGGTTCTGGGACATGATCGAACGCCACCGCATAAATATTTTATATACCGCACCGACGGCGATACGAGCGTTCATAAAATGGGGCGAACAATATCCGCTCAAGCATGACCTTTCGTCATTAAGGCTGCTCGGCACTGTCGGCGAACCGATAAATCCGGAAGCATGGACGTGGTATAACGACATCATCGGCAAGGGTAAATGCCCTATCGTCGATACGTGGTGGCAGACGGAAACCGGCACAATAATGATCTCGCCGATTCCCGGTGCGGTTTCGACGGTTCCGGGTTCGGCTACGCTTCCATTGCCGGGCATTGATATAGAGATCGTAAATAAACAAGGCGAGAAGGTCGATGATAATCTCGGCGGATATCTCGTGATACGCCATCCATGGCCGTCGATGCTGCGTGGAATTTGGGGCGACAACGAACGCTACAAGGCAACATATTGGTCCGAATTCGAAGGCTCTTATTTTGCCGGCGACGGAGCCCGCAGAGACGAACGCGGTTATTATTGGATAATGGGCCGCGTAGATGATGTAATAAACGTCAGCGGCCATCGGCTCGGTACGGCCGAGATCGAATCGGCTCTTGTTTCGCACGAAGCCGTCGCCGAAGCGGCCGTTGTCGGCAAACCCGACGACCTGAAAGGCCAAGCGATATCGGCATTTGTAACGCTTGCCGACGGCTTCGAACCAAGCGATGAGCTGAAACAAGAATTGCGCGCTCATGTCGCCGAACATATCGGCGCACTTGCACGGCCTGACGATCTTCGGTTCACGGATGCTTTGCCTAAGACTCGTTCAGGTAAGATAATGCGACGTCTGCTTCGCGAGATCGCCGGCGGCGGACAGATAGTTGGTGATGTAACGACGCTTGAGGACGTTTCGATCCTTGAAAAATTACGTAGCGACGAGGAATAATTCCCATATGGCTGAAAAAAGCAAAATACCTGCGCCGACACTTGAACTGGCGAATGCCGGCCGCGAATTTTATCGGCGCGGTTGGGGTTTGGGAGCAACAGGAAATTTCAGCATGCTGCTCGCACGCAAACCGATGCGTCTGTGCATTACGTCCGCCGGAAATGAAAAAGCGACGCTCGATGACACGAATTTTTTAGAACTCGATGACGACGCCGAGATACTTCACGGTTTCGGAAAACCTTCGGACGAAACACTTTTGCATCTGACGATCTACCGGCATAGGCCGCGTGCAAGATGTATACTTTTTTCTCAATCGGTTTGGGGTGTCATCAATTCGGACATTTATTACACGGACGGTTCGATGAAATTCAAAGGCTATGAGGTTTTGAAAGGCCTTTCGGATGTCGAATCTCACGAACATACGGAATCTCTGCCGATCGTCGAAAATTCAAAGGATTACTTAGCTCTGTCGCACGTCGTTGAAAATGTATTGCTCGAGAACGAAAATATTCACGGCATTTATATTCGCCGTCACGGCTTGTGCGCTTGGGGCGAAAATGTTACTGCGGCCCGACGGACGATCGAGATATTCGAATTTTTATTCGAGGTAAAAGCACGGTTGCGAATGCTGGAATCGGCACCGATAAAATAGAGGAATTATGCAAACAAATCTAGAAACGGCAACTCTCGCAGGCGGATGTTTTTGGTGTACAGAAGCTGTTTTTAAGGATCTGAAAGGCGTCGTATCGGTTCAGTCCGGTTATTCGGGCGGACATAAAGAAAACCCGACCTACCAGGAAGTATGTTCCGAAACGACCGGCCACGCTGAGGTCGTTCAGATCGAATTCGATCCGTCCGAACTTGCTTTCAAAGATCTGTTGAATGTTTTCTTTACCGTCCACGATCCGACAACGCTCAACCGCCAAGGCAATGACATCGGCACATCATATCGTTCGGCGATCTTTTTTCATAATTATGAACAAGAACGTGTCGCGAACGAGGTTATCGCAGAAATAAACGGACTTGGAATTTATGATGATCCGATAGTCACCGAGGTCACGAAATTCGATAAATTCTATCCGGCGGAAAACTATCACGACGATTATTTTACAAACAATCCGAATCAGCCGTATTGCATGGGTGTCGTCGCGCCAAAGGTCGCAAAATTTCGACAGAAATTCGCCGACCGGTTAAAGAATTGATATTTGGTTTTACAATTTTCCGAACAGCATCAAGACCCCGATAATTATGAACGCGGCGGCGACAATGCGGTGAAGCCACTCCGCCGGTATATATTGAGTAAGAAGTCCGCCGGCGAGAACCGCGATCAGTGTTACAACGATCAGCGCCGCCGACGCGCCGAGAAATATGGCAAATTTTGATTGCCACGTTTCTGTCGAAGCGGTCATTGTTATAACCGCTAGTTGAGTTTTATCACCAAGTTCCGCCAGAAAAAGCGTAAGAAAAGCCGTGCCGAAAAGTTTCCATTCCATGCCGTAATTCTATAACACGGCGATTAGAACCTAAACTAAAAATACCGGAAGTTTTGCCGTAATGCCAAATTTTTCAAAACGTTCGCGGTCGTTATTTATAAATACGCGAACGCTGTGAAGCGTCGAATGCAAAAGGTTGCCCATTTCCGAACCTTCGCGAAGCCTCGTGAATACATGCGACAAAGCAGTCATTGTTCCCGAAATAAAAGCCTGCGTCGAAACGACCTCGTCGACCGTAACAACACCGCTGCTGTATCTGAATCCGCTATCCGGATCGATAAAATGCAGGTCTGCCGAAGCAAATGCACAGGCATTTTCGAACGCCGCGGCAAAATCAAAATTCAAACGCAGCAGAGCTATCTCGACAGTTCGCAAAAGTTCGCCGGTGAGCTGCAGTAATTCCTGCCAATCGTCGGCGAGTATGTCAAATTCATTCGATGCAGATCTTAGAGCGAACGGCATTTTCGGAAGGTCAATTCCGCCGTCTTCGTCATCGCCTGTCAGATCTAACAGCGGATAATAACGGCTTGCCCATTTATCGGATAAACCGGAAAGCGATTGCCGTGCTCTGCGCGAAATACCTGTATCCAAATACATATCCGTCTTAAAGCATTTTCTTGTTTCGGCTTCGCTTTGATATACATTTATTCGCCCGCAAGGTTCAGCTGCTCGTTCGAGTATGCTCTGCAAAGCATGTTCGCCGTAGCTGATGCGGCCGGCGATGTGATCGTATTCGCGGGAAAGTATCTGGCCGCTTTCGGTGAACATTATGTCGGCGTCATAGCTGCTCATTTCCAGATGAATGCTGCCGACGAACTGCAAACCCCGCAGATGTTCGACCATTGCCGAAAGATCGATAAAACTCGTATTCAGATTTTCGTGTATCGGAAATTTGTTCATCATATGGACACAGCTCCAGCCCGCGGAAACTATCCGCCTTTTTTGCATTTTCTTATCAATTACGTTTGAACCAAGAAATGTCGAATGCCGCAACAATTTCAGAAAATTCAATAAAAAGTTTTATAATTCGCAAAAACCAAAAATTGGTGTAAAATTCACCGGTAGCTTTTCCCGATCCAAACCATAAAAAAGCGTCTTTAATAAGACCTTCGATAAAAAATCTATGATCAATTCATTGTTTCGAACAAAATCGATAGAGCGTATCCAGGCCGATGCGGCCGCGGGTCTTCTGGAATCAGCACACGGCCACGAAAGCGGCGAGGGCGTAAAGCTTAGGCGAACGCTCGGTGTTTTCGACCTGACGCTGATGGGCATTGCCGCGATCATCGGCGCAGGCATTTTCGCAATGGTCGGAAAGGCATCGCATAACGGCGGGCCGGCTGTCGCCTTTTTGTTCGTTTTTACCGCAACCGCTTGTGCTTTTTCGGCTCTTTGCTATGCCGAATTCGCGTCGCGCATTCCGGTTGCCGGTTCGGCATATACATATGCATATGCCTCAATGGGCGAATTTATCGCCTGGATCATCGGCTGGGATCTGATCGTCGAATACGCCATCGGCAACATCGCCGTCGCTATATCATGGAGCGATTATTTTACCGGTTTGCTGAAAGGCTACGGCATTGATATACCGCTGCATTTCACAATGGATTTTCTGACCGCCAAACGCGGCTTTGACGCGGTTCAAAGCGCTGTCGCTGGCGGAACATCGCTTGAGGCATTGCAAGCTTCATGCTCCGGTGTCGATGCGGCAATAAATTGCGGACAGATGGATGGTTACAATGCCTGGCTGAATTCGCCGCATATAGCCGGCATTCCCATCGTCGCCGATCTTCCGGCTTTGCTGATCGTTCTGCTCATAACGATCCTTGTATATGTCGGCATCAGAGAATCGAAATTTGCCGCAAATATTATGACCGTTCTAAAGATTGGCATTATCTTGCTCGTCATATTCCTCGGCCTGACATATGTGAATCCGGAAAATTGGTCGCCTTTTGCTCCGAACGGCGTCGAAGGCGTGCTCAAAGGCGTTTCCGCAGTGTTCTTTGCTTATATCGGGTTTGATGCACTATCAACGACCGCCGAGGAATGTAAGAATCCGCAGCGTGATCTGCCGATCGCTATGATCCTTTCACTGGTCATGTGTACCATTTTGTATATCGCGATAGCTTTGGTTCTGACCGGTATGGTCAGCTATACAAAGTTGGACGTTGGTGATCCGCTGGCGTTCGTTTTCGGCCCCGAAGGCGTTAATCTACCGTGGGTTGCGGGCATAATCGCGGTAAGCGCGGTTATTGCGTTGGCGACCGTGTTCCTTGTATTTCAGATCGGCCAGCCGCGTCTATGGATGGCGATGAGCCGCGACGGTTTATTACCGAAGATCTTCTCGTCAATACATCCGAGATTTCAAACGCCGTGGTTCGCGACTTTGGTTGCCGGAGTCGTCGTCGCGATACCTGCCTTATTCATGAATCTTACGGAAGTGACGGATCTGACCAGCATCGGAACGCTGTTCGCTTTCGTCGTCGTATGTGCCGGCGTACTCTTCAAAGAAAAGGAATTTGCCCAAAGCGGACGGCGCTTTGTGCCGTATATAAATTCGCGGTTCATTCTGCCTGTCATATTTATCATTGTTCTAGGCATTATTTACTATTTCAATCCGACCTTTGTCAGTGATTTTCTTACCATTACGCCGAAAGACGGTGAAAGTATGTTGTCGGCTTTTTCGCATAAGATACCAGCGATCGTGTTCTTTATTGTTGCCGCCGTTCTGTTGGTTGTCAGTCAGGTGAAAAAGATGTCGCTGATACCTATTTTGGGTCTTTTATCGTGCCTTTATCTAATGACCGAACTCGGCATAACAAATTGGCTGAGATTCGGTATCTGGCTGTTGATCGGGCTTGTTATCTACGTTTCATATGGAATGAACCACAGCAAGCTCAACGAACCCGAGCCTGCTGAAACAGAGGTTTAAGATAGCCTAAAACTAATAGAAAAAGGCACTGCCAAAAATGGCGGTGCTTTTTACATTTCTTTACAAGGTAATAGAAACTTTCTCTATGCTGCGAACGTCTTAATAATTCAAACAGACGGTTGCGAGGTATTTATGGCTCAGATATTTATTATGTTGATGCTCTTTGTTATGACTATGTTCTCCGGCATCTCTTCGTGCGGACACTAAGTTAAAACCACATTGTTTTCAAGATTATAATCGTAGCCGCAGTGTCTATGAACCATCGCGGCTCGTTCATTATCTAACGAACGCGCTTGGTACCGGGAGGTCATCGTTGATTCCGAGATGCTGTAGCACAGTCCCTGAAGTCGTACCATTTATATACCAATCAGCCGTTGAAGGTCTGAAGATCGCCGCATCAATTTTTCCGTCACCATCGTAATCGCCAGGTGCAGGTATATCCGAACTCAAACCAAATTGGAACGAGTAGAATGACGAATCTTCGGATCTTAGGATGTACCATGAACCATTTGATGGACGCCAGATCGCAACATCGGCCTTGCCATCGCCCGTATAATCTCCGGGCACGGCTCTGTCCGTCGAGATGCCGAAACTAAATGCCATATTTTGTCCGTCGGAACTTCGCAAATACCACCATTCGGCTCCACCGGATTCGCCGGTCGGACGGAATATAGCCACATCAGCCTTTCCGTCGCCATCATAATCCGCAACCACAGGAACGTCGCCTGCAGAGCCAAACGGCGTAATGGAAACCTGCGAATCGGAAGACCGAAGCACATACCAAAGATTCGAACTTGGACGAAAGATACTGATGTCTGTTTTGGCATCGCCGTCAAAATCCGCAGCTACAGGCTCATCGCCGCTTGTACCAAATGGGAGCGCGTAAAATGTCGAATCCTCACTCCGTAAAACATACCATTCACTCGTCTCCGGTCTAAATAATGCTACGTCGGTTTTACCATCACCCGAAAAATCTCCCGGAGTGATCACATCCGTCCCAAAGCCGAACTGTACCGCTTTCACCACTGAATCCGAACTCCGCTGCCACCACCATTGTCCATTCACTGGCCGAAAGATCGAAACATCAGTCTTCCCATCTCCATCAAAATCAAACGGTGTCCCTGTCGGCCTCTTGGTCGTGTTGTAAATGACTCCTCGTGCATTTGCACCTAAATATGCAATATCAGGTTTATTGTCGGCATTAAAATCCGTTGCGACCAACATCCCGTCCCAGTCCCTCGATGCGGGTCCTGCGCCGAAGAAAACTGGCGATCTCCACGACGATGAACCGTCGCTGCCATCGTATTTTATTATGATCAGATTACCTCTGTAATTAGACCCCATAAGGATCGCAACCTCGTCAGAGCCGTCAAGATCAAAATCCGCACTGACCAAGCTTGAAGCAAGATTTATCGAATAAGTTCCTTCGATCGGTCTGTAAAACGCTAGGCCGAATCCACCCGCACCGTCGCCAAGAACGCCTAATATCCCATCCTTTGCCATTCCGGCTAGATCAAGCTTTCCGTCGCCGTTCCAATCACCTGCCACCGTCCGCATCATTGAGGCGATGGAAGCCGAAGATTCTGCAAACCCGCCGAATCCGTCTCCAAGCCAAAGCTTTACGGTCGAATTCATAGTAATCACAAGGTCTAAATTGCCGTCACTATTAAAATCTCCTTTCTGCGGTTCGTATGGAACATTACTCGGAAATGTTACTGGTGAGCCGGGAGCGATCGAAAAGGTACCATCCATATTGGCCAACATCGAATAACCCTGCCCCGAGTCGTCAATAACAAAAACGTCGTCTTTTCCATCAGCATTGAAATTACCAACAATAACGTCAAGCAATCCTTTATTGAACTGAGTCAAAACCGGAGAGCTCAATCCGCCTTTGCCATCACCTAAGTAACAAGCTAGAACACGAGCATTATCGTCGTGAATCGAAACGGCGTCCCAGTTTCCATTACCATCGAAATCGCCCGTTTTCATTCCGGTCAGAGCGGCGGGTGAAGGATGATGGACCTCCTCCTCAAGAAACCCGCCAGTTCTGTCGTTGAGCATAGTATCGACACCTGAAGTGCTTGTAAAGTTCGTGGCCCAAGACGATGCAAGATCTTTGTAACCGTCGTTATTAAAATCCCCGGCATCAATAAAACTGGGCCCCCAAAGTGTCACCAACGGAGCCTTGAATCCCTGAAAATTGTCGTTAAAGAGAATGCTTACGGTGTTTCCGTCCTCGGTGTAGTCGGTTTGATCCAAAAAGCTCGAAGCCGTCAGAATATCGATCTTGCCATCTTGATCTATATCGGTCGAAAAAATTGATCGTGAGTCTGATGTTGCATAATATTTATCTTCCGTAAAAGATCCATCCCCATTGCCGTTCATTACTAAGACCATTAGACCGCTGCTATACACGGATCCAATGAGAGCTCCGATGTCACGTTTGCCATCGTTGTTGAAATCATTGGTAGTAATATCCGCAGGCGGAAATGGATACTCGAGAAAGATCTTGGGTAAAGGCGAAAAAACTGTCCCTGGATTATTTTGGAAAACCTGTAGTGAATGTCGCGTTGGAGTTGTTGTATCTAAAAACGCCACCGCAAGATCGTTGTCCCCATCGCCATCCAGGTCTGAAATATCTATTCCCACGGATTCGTCTTGAACCCCAAACCCATAAGTCAGAGCTAGGACTCCGCCAACAGGTTGACCAAAAACAAAACTAATGTTCCGGACGCCAAATGGACCGCCGCCGGCAAAGACAATGTCTGGACGACTATCGCCGTTAATGTCTCCGACCTCAATGACCCGCTCGTAGCTCGTGCCGGTTTCCGCCTGGTTGATGGTTGCAAACACAGTTAGCAACCCTTGGCCACTAAATTTGAAAAATCTAAGACGCTGATCGACCTGATCCTGTAGGCCAACAACGTCATTAAGACCATCGCCGTCAAAATCTGCGATCGCGACATCAAAAAATTCACCTACGCTTGTATTGGGATCTCCTCCATATGGTGGATCCGGAGGAGCAGAAAACCACGGAGCTGCAAATTGTCGATTTCCCTTATTTAAGAAAACAGCGAGTCGATTGTGATACCAGCTTGCTATGACTATGTCCGGCCGCCCGTCGCCATTCAAGTCTCCTGCGTCTATCGCCTGTCCGATCGTTAGCGTGGGAATTACGATCGGCAATTCAAACTCACCACCGTTGGTACCAAAGCGTAGAGTCATAGTCGGGTTTGGATTCCCTTGACCACCGTTTACCGTAACAATATCGAGAAAACCGTCCCCGTCCAGGTCCTTATAAACAATATCGGTCGTATTAAGGCCGATCTGATGTCTAGGCGCGAGGTTAAAGTTGAACGGATCTGCTTGCACGTGCCCAGCAAGCACTAATGAGAAAACGAAAAATAGCAAAGCAAATAGATCACCTCTGAAATATTGGGTAGTAATCATAACTCTTACCTATGGAAACCGTGCGACGATATATTTTATTCGGATTTAGAACAAGTTTTCTTTGATGTTAAATAAGAAATGTTAGGAAGTCCAGGATATTATTTACCGATAGTTCTTAGCAGGCGCTAGAGAATCAAGATATTAACATTACAGTGCTCGAATTGATCGGTATGTTTTAGGTCGTATCAGGCTGGGCGCTAATCGACGAATTGAAGTTCTTCGATTATCTCTGCGGCGTATTTTCTGGCGAGGTCGAGTTCATCGGGTTTGAGCGAAACGGCTCCGACAACGGCATGGCCGCCGCCGCCGTATCTTTCGCAGATCTCGGCTATGTTGTGAGTTCGCGGCCGCCGTGCCCAAGGGTTCGACCCGACCGATATCTTCGAACGAAAAGAGCTTTGGCTGACGCTGACGACATATGTCGTTTCCGGATAAAAATAATAAGGAATAAATTTGTTGTAGCCTTCGATGCCGGTTCCGGCCAGATCAAATGTAACGACGCCTTTTTCATATTTTGCACGCTCTTTTATCACTTCAACCGTTTTCCAATGGTTCTCAAGGATCGGGGCCAGACGTTCTTTTATCTTGGGCATTTTGATAATATCGTCCAACCTTTCGGTCATCAAAAGTCGGATTATCTTTTCGACAAACGCCGGATCTTTTTCGCCTTCGATCACCTGCATCAGCTTTAACGCCGAAGATTTAAGTTCAACGCACTGCGCGGCGTCTTCGTAAAAAGCTCCGTCAATAATGTGCGCCCATTCGATCAGTTCGCTAAGCGAATCGTCCTCAAATCCATATTTTTCTTTTGCGATCCGTGCGATGAATTCGGCGCACGAAGCGCTTTTTGTGTCGAGAAATTTTTGGCCGCCGGTGTCCGCCAAAAAATGAGCTTCGTCTTCGGGCGTAAGAAAAGCCGATTGATGATGATCGAACCACCACGTCAAGCGTTCATCGGGGCAATATTTGAAATCAACGATCGCATTTTCGTCGCCGTCAAATTGGCTGCGGTCAAATGCATTTCCCGCACGATGCATCGTCGGTGTATAAAATATTTCGGCTTCGCTGTTGATCGACGTTTTGAAAAACTTGCTGAAGATAGCTGCGGATGAAACGCCGTCAAAGCAGTTTCCATGATAAAGTATGCGTAATTTCATATAATAGCGTTAAGCCGCGTTGGCAAAACATAATAGATTAGATGGCTAATTGTGTTTCGTCAAGGACAAACATTATGGATATTAGACTTGCCGTATATGAAGATGCGGGTCGTTTGGTCGAATTCAACCAAGCGATGGCGATGGAAACCGAGGGTAAAGCCTTGGACGCAAGTATATTAAAGGCTGGCGTAGAGAATGTTTTTTCTGATAATGACAAAGGATTTTATGTCGTCGCCGTCGATGGCGATGAGATCGTCGGCGGTTTGCTTGTCACACGCGAATGGAGCGATTGGCGAAACAATTGGTTCTGGTGGATACAGAGCGTTTACATTATCGAAGAATTTCGCGGCAAGCAGATCTACAGCCGGATGTATGATTTTGTAAAACAAATGGCTAACAAAACGGGAAACGTCTGCGGCTTTCGGCTTTATGTGGAAAAGGAAAATATCCACGCACAAAAGGTCTATAAAAAACTAGGAATGGATGAAACGTATTATTTAATGTACGAAGAAAAAGTGTAAAAGCCGACGAGCGCTGGCGCGGTCATCGGCTTTTGTCTTAGAAAATCGAATTGTTCAAAGCAAGAGAAGGATCATTTAAGATCAAAGTAGAAAAATGTTCACCCTATTAAGTTCATATAGACGCGTTTGAACCTCGATTTTCAAAGATCGTAAAATTTTGATCAAGAATGGAGCCGACTTTGTCTTCGTGCCCACGTACGAAGAACACCCCCAGTTCGCCGGCTCCATTCTCAAATGAAACGAAATGCAATGGATCGACTCGCATTCAACCCCCTCAGGTATCGGCAATGCCCACACCCTCGCTTCAGTTGCCCTTTCGTTGCTATAAATATAGCAAGCGTCGTGCCACTATTTCACAAATAATGGAAAGTCCGATTGATTATATATTTAATCGTTATTTCCATTTTATGATAAACGTTGTTTGTACCTATTCGATACAAGTCTTCGTCGAAAAGAAAGTTTTGATGTGTTTCGATTCAATACAATATGGACGATTTTAATATTATGTGTAAGATTTGGTTATGGAATTGATAAGCGAAAAATCTTTTAGCAGGATATGCCGCGAGATCAAAGAGGATCGGGAAATAATAATAAAACACAACCCGATCGGCACGCGTGACGAAACACTTCTTTGGATGCTGCTCGGTTGTTTGATCGCATATTTAAGCTTGTCCGATCAGGACTCGCCTTGCTTTACAGGAATGCCGAATGCAGACACATATCGGGACGCTATAGAATTTGTTCTACTCAATAGACGTGTGAATGATTTTGACGCAGATAAATATATTCGCGAAATGCTTTCAGAATGATCATCGAAACTTTAATACTCTCGGCGTTCCAACAAAACACACGGTTAGTTGCGTGTGAAGCAACGCGCAAAGCGATATGTATCGACCCCGGCGACAAGTCATCCGAACTGTTGGATCTTATCAAGAAAAAAGATCTCAAGCTGGAAACGATTGCCTTGACGCATGGTCATCTAGATCACGTCGGCGGAACCTCAGAGTTGTTTAAACATTTTCCCAAAGCCAAGATCATCTTGCATAAAGATGATGAAGATCTATATTACGGTTTGCGGCAACAGCCATTGGTCATGGGCATTCAGGAACAGCAGTTAAAAGCTTTTGGGTTCGATTACGAAGAACCGCCGCAACTTACATGCAATTGGGAACACGGAGAAATTTTCCATGTTGGCGAATTGAAGTTCGAGATCAGACATTGTCCGGGACACACTCGCGGTCATGTAGTTCTGGTCGAACATAAGCAAAAACGAGTTTTCGTCGGCGATTGCCTGTTTGCCGGTTCGATCGGCCGAACCGACCTTCCCGGCGGCGACCACGAACAATTGCTTGATTCGATCAATACAAATCTGCTCTCGCTCGACGATGATTTCACTGTTTATTCCGGTCACGGACCGGAAACCACCATCGGCCGCGAACGCACCACAAACCCTTTTCTCAACGGAACATACCAGATCGGCCACGGACGATATATTTAACTCAATGCCTATTTCGGTGCCTTTAATGAAAGACGATATACGGTAAACAGCCCAAAGTCTTTTTTATTATCACGCATGTACCACTTGTCTATATTTGTAAAACTTGGCTCGGCTTCTGTGGGAACAATAATGCTAGACAAGACGTATTCTCTGGCTTCTTTTTCACTAAAGGTGTTTGAAAAATCCGCATATTTCTTAATTTCATCGTTGACCTCTTCGATCGTGATCTTTTTAGCCCCGTTTCCAAGCGACGGCAAAGCTCGTTCGGAGCCAAAAATTGCAGCAAACATCTCAAATGAATTATGTTTAAGAGCGTCAGATAGCTCTTTCGGACCTATTCCTGAATAATAGAGATATAAATAGAACAATCGTTTATTTTCTTGGATATCCACTCCGCCCGACGACGATGTGTGAGCATTCCACAATGAACGCGAAGATGACGCGGATGAGACAAAATCAGCCGTCACAAAATTTGTTGCATGAATAATCGATCTTTCAGGGCTTACTGCAAGAGTATTCGCATATTCAATAGCCGGGAGCGATTCATCACGGATCTCAGCAGAAATCGCGTTACGCGAGGCCGATCCGTAGGCTTCAAAAAAACCCCAACTCACAGCAACAACACCGAGATAAACTAATGCTCGTCGAAATGATGCTCCTTTCGTTATTACCACATTCCATAAAAGCAAAACCGCTGATATTAAGACAAGATAATTGGCAATAAAGATCTCATAATGAATAGGCTGAAGCGACCTTCCCGTGAGCATCTGTTGATTGAATAGAATAACCGGTGTCAGCGCAAATGTTAATATGACAACCAACCGGCCGACATCCAAATTCGGGTTGCGTCTTTTGTAAAAGAGCACAGCCAAAATTGCCGTCACGATACCAAATACCATTGACAGCGAAAATAATTCGGGCATGCGAGTCAAGGTGAGCAACTGAATGCTATCGAGGTTTTGATTGCGTAATGAGAGTAAATAAAAAAATGGGATCAGCGCAGCGGCTGCGAATACTCCAATTATTCCGGATACTACCAAGACATTCTTTCGGTTGCTTTTGTTTACGATCAGCGAAATGACCGCAAAGCAAAACAGCCAAGCCGCGGCCGCCGTCCAAAGATAAAAATACGAAAATACAAGAGCCGCAAATACTAGCCCGCCGGCAACTGAACAGTAGATCAATTTGTTAATGCGATCTGCTCCGGCGGAACGCCAAACGAACAAACAGAATATAAAAAACAATGGAAACGCAAATCCAGGTTGATACCGTCTGAGGAACGGCAAAAAATCCACCAGCAACCGGCCATCGATCAAATATCGAAGCTCGCCTTGAAAAGCGATGGCGGTTCCGAAACAAAGTACTACCAACGAGCCTACAGTCGAAATAAGAATTTCGCCGGTCTGGTCATAAAATAAAAGGATCAACACGATCGTTGAGAAAATTGCGATAAATAGGCTTAAGAAAATAAACGCCGTCGATACTGAAACACCAAAGATCCGTGCAGGGATCGCTATGGAATAAGCCGGAATAAATTGGATCGAATAAAGTGTTTCGGACTGCGGCTCATTCTTGTGGCCGATAAAAGGATCGCTTTTTCGCGTACCTCCTTCGATAAGCTTGTTTACATAAGCGGAATAAGCTGTTTCATCATAATTCGAAACAAAATAGGAACCGTTCCAATTTGATCCTTGAGAGATCCATAAGCTGATCTGCGGATACAGGGCTAGAAGGCACATTGCCAAAACCGCAATGCCGAAATATTTCAAAAGGCCTTTATTCATAAACCATTAGTAGAATAGAATTGGCCGAACGAAGTTCATCGCTCGGCCATACAGTTTCAACTTTAATATCTAAACGACAATTAAGCCACCGTTATTTCTTTTGAAAGATATACATCTTGGATCGAATTGAGCAATTCGACACCTTCGGACATTGGGCGTTGGAAAGCCTTGCGGCCGGAGATAAGGCCGGTTCCGCCGCCGCGTTTGTTGATAACCGCTGTGCGCACGGCGTCCGCGAGATCGCTTTCGCCTTTTGATTCGCCGCCGGAATTGATCAAACCGGCTCGTCCCATATAACAATTCGCCACCTGATAGCGAACCAGATCAATAGGATTATCGGTGGTCAGTTCGTCGTAAACTTTTGGGCTCGTTTTGCCGTAGCTTCCGCCTTCTTTGTTGAGCGCCAAATAGCCGCCGTTACGTTCAGGAAGTTTTTGTTTAATTATATCGGCTTGGATAGTAACTCCTAGATGATTTGCTTGGGCGGTTAAGTCAGCCGCAGTATGCATGTCGCCTTCGGGTGTTTTGAATTTGGAGTTGCGAAGATAGCACCAGAGAATAGTTGCCATTCCCAATTCGTGAGCATATGCAAATGCCTGGGCAACTTCGGTGATCTGACGTGTGGATTGTTCCGATCCGAAATAGATCGTCGCACCGACAGCGACAGCTCCCATATCCTTTGCTTGATCGATGGTTCCGAACATAACCTGATCGAACTGATTCGGATAGGTGAGCAATTCGTTGTGGTTGATCTTTACGATAAAAGGTATTTTATGAGCGTATTTACGTGAAACCGACCCGAGCACGCCAAAGGTCGATGCGACCGCATTACAACCGCCTTCCATAGCAAGTTCGACAATGTTCGCCGGATTGAAATATTGCGAATTCGGGGCAAAGCTTGCCCCAGCCGAATGTTCAATTCCCTGATCGACCGGAAGTATCGAAAGATATCCCGTGCCGCGCAAACGGCCGTTATCGAATAGCATCTGTAAGCTGCGAAGAACATTCGGATTGCGGTCTGATATCGTCCATACACGATCGACAAAATCCGCACCCGGTAATTGAATATTCTCTTTCGAGATCGTTTTCGATGTGTGTCCCAGTAAAAGTTCCGCGTCCGCGCCTAAAAGCTGCTGAATCTCATTGTACCCTTTCGGCATTTAAAGTTTCTCCTGATGATATTTATAAAATATTGGTTCTAAATATAGATATTCCGAAAATTATAGCATACCTAATAAAAACAGACCTTTTTGCGGGAAAAAATATTGCAATCTGCATTCCTATCCGCTAAGCTTGTCTCGACTGTTCACCGATAGTCGCAAACAATGTTCAGCCGTTTACTTGTAAAGCGGTATTCCACGATTCTGAGGTCTAATATGAAGTTCACCCCACAACGAAAGTTGTTTTTCGCGCTTTCGCTTTGTTATCTCGTCTTCACTTTTACATCGCTGTCTTTTGCCCAAGATAAAGATTGGCAGCCGATTACACCGGCCGAAATGGCCGCAAAAACATCTATCGTCGAGCCGAACGCTGATGCTGAAGCCCTGTTTTGGGAAGTCCGAGTCGATGACAGTTCCCAATCAGAACTCGCGCTCCGTCATTACGTCCGCATCAAGATATTTACGGAAAAAGGCAAAGATGATTTCAGCAAACGCGACATTGTTTTCCTGAAGGGCACAAAGGTAAAAGACGTTGAGGCAAAGGTGACAAAACCTGACGGCAGCGTCAGTTATCTTGCAAAGGCAGATGTGCTGGAACGCGAGATCGTAAAAGCGAATGGTTTTAAGGTAAGGGCAAAATCATTTGCTCTGCCCGGTTTAGAACCCGGCTCGATCTTGGAATATAAATATAGGGAAGTTATAGATTATGCGGCCGCAAATAACATGCGCCTTATTTTTCAACGCGACATCCCGATCCGAACTATATCGTATTATATCCGGCCTCATAACGGAAGCGGCTCTATGTTTTATACCTCCTTCAATATGAAGGACGTCAAATTCGAGAAAGATAAGAAGGATTTTTATAGAGCGACCATGAATAACGTTCCGGCTTTTCACGAAGAGCCTTATATGTTGCCCGAGGACGAGGTAAAAGCATGGGTCTATATATATTATGCTGGTTTTCAAACATCCGACCCGGCCAAATATTGGCTGGATTGGAGTCAAACTTTTTACGAAGCTTCAAAAAAGCTTTATAAGGCGAATAAGGAGGTCGAGGCTACTGCCCAGCGCGTTATCGCCAGCGCGAAAACCGACAACGAGAAGCTAGATAAGATCTATAATTTTGTTAAAACTGAGATCAAAAATCTAAGTTATTCGGAAAAAGAGGTTTCTGATGACGTATGGAAAAAAGTTCTTAAAAATGAATCGGCCGCCGATACGCTTAAATTAAAGATGGGATCTCCGAGTGATGTGGACCAGCTTTTCGGTGCCATGGCACAGTCGGTAGGTTTTGAGGTCCGATTAGCATTAAGCGGTGACCGTAGCGAGGTATTTTTCAATCCTAATGTAGCGAACCGCTCATTGATGTTAAATTCGACTCTGATAGCGGTAAAAGTCGGGAATGATTGGAAGTTTTACTCGCCTGCTTATTATTTCACGCCTTTGGGATATGTGAGTTGGATCATCGAGGGCGAACAAGCTTTAATTACGGATCCAAAAGAGCTCATTTGGCAACGCGTTCCGCTATCGCCGGCGGAAAAAACTCTCACTAAAAGAACAGGAACTTTCAAATTACTTGAGGATGGATCACTTGAGGGTGAGGGAACATTCGAATTTACCGGCCACGCTGCAACCTACCATAAATTAGTAAACCGCGGCGACACGGATATCGAAAAGGAAACGACGTTAAAAAATTTGATCAAGCGGACGATTTCAGGAAATGCTGAGATCCTCAACTATTCCATAGAGAACGGAACAGATCCGGAAAAACCTTTTATATATCGATTCAAGATAAAAGTCCCAAACTATGGTATTAGAACCGGAAGACGATTATTCTTTCAACCAAATATATTCGAAGCTTTGGCTAAACCGGTTTTCACGGCTGCGGATAGGAAATCAGATATTTATATTTCATATCCGTGGAAGGAGAGTGAAGAAGTTTCTATTTCACTGCCTGAAGGTTTTACGCTCGAAAATGGTGATTCTCCGAGCGAAGTGATTGAATCGAATGGAATTCTAATATATAAACCCAAGATTGGAATATCCCAAGACGGTAAGTATCTGCGTTATTCCAGAGATCTTTCATTTGGAAACGGCGGCAATATACGATTTGGGCGTGAGGCTTATCCAGCAATGAAACAGCTTTTTGAAAAGATCAACAAAGGAGATCTTCATCAGCTTACCCTACGCCAAGCAAGCTCCAGCACAGGCACCGCCGTGACGAAACCGTAAGCTTTCATTTCCCATATTCAGGAGGTTTATTTTGCAACGATTATTCCTAATAACGCTACTTTTACTTTTGGCTTATATTATTCCGGTAGCCGCCGCACCTGACGAACAGGTTCCCTCATGGCTTAGTGCGGCGTCCAAACTGCCGACGCCGAGCTTTGAGATCCGCGATGTTCCTGCGGTCGTTCTGCGAAAGGAAGAAAGCATAAGCATTAATTCGGACGGAACAATGACCCGAACTGTCAGAATGGCGGTTAGGATATTAACAAAAGCAGGCAAGGACGAAGCTGTCGCCCAAACCGTTTATACAACTGATACGGACAAAGTAAAGGATATGGATGCTTGGCTTATCCGCAGTTCCGGCCAACCAGTATATTATGGGAAAAAAGAGACTTTAGATATTGCCGCTATTCGCGATGATCTATACAACGAAGCTCGGCGGCGAATAATCAATGCCTCTGATGATGCCGTCGAAGGAGATGTTTTCGGATACGAGGCAGTCACCGAAGAACGCGGTGTGTTCAGCCAATTTCAATATTTGTTTCAGGATAATCTGCCAACGGTTTCATCCTCATTCAATCTTTCGATACCATCAGGCTGGCGTGCCGAAAGCGTTACGTTCAACCGGGACAAGGTAGAACCTGTGGTCTCCGGAACGTCTTATACATGGTCGCTGCAGGATCTAAAGCCGATCAAACCCGAATCGAACAGTCCGTCATTTTTTAGCTTAGCACCGAGACTTGCGGTCAGTTTTTATCCAACCGAAGCTACGGCAACCCAGATCCGCACCTTTTCAAATTGGAATGACGTAGCAAAATGGATGGTAGAGATCGAAGATCCGATGATGACCGTCGATGATCCGTTGGCGGCAAAGGCACAGGAACTAACAGCGAACGCCAAAACTGAATTCGAAAAGATACAGGCTATCTCGCGATACGTCCAAAATATTCAATATATCTCGATACAGATCGGCACCGGACGCGGCGGCGGATACAGGCCGCGTTCATCGACCGAGGTTTTCGCAAAATCCTACGGCGACTGTAAAGACAAGGCAAATCTAATGCGGGCGATGTTGTCCGTACTCAAAATTCCGGCTTATATGGTCAGCATCACCGCCGATGATCCGACATTTGTGCGTGTCGAATGGGCTTCGCCGCATCAGTTCAATCATTGCATTATCGCGATCAAGATCGCAGATTCGACGACAGCCGCGGCCGTCGTAACACATCCAAAACTTGGACGGCTTTTGATGTTCGACCCGACCGACCCTTACACGCCGCTTGGTGATCTGCCTGAAGATGAACAAGGAAGCTGGGCATTGATCGACCATGTGGAAACTACCGAACTTTTACAAATGCCGGTGATGCCATCTGAGGTCAATGGCTTTGAGCGTAGCATCGAAGCTACATTATCCGGCGAAGGAGCGATCAGCGGAACGATCTCGGAAAAAATGATAGGCCAAAGCGCTAGACGTGAACGTGCCCGGCTCCGTGTACTTTCTTCATCGGATTATGATCAATTCATACATAGCTGGATATCACGCGGAATAACCGGAGCGGACACAAGCTCCTTGACAACGGATGATGTTATCAATGACGGTAAATTCAACCGCAGCCTGTCTTTCAGCGCTCCGTCCTATGCTCAGATCATGCAGGGCAAATTAATGGTTTTCAAACCGGCAGTGATCGGACGTTTGGACCGTCTTTCGTTCAGCGAAGATAAAAGAATGAATCCGTTCATGATCGATTCGGTAAGCTATCAAGAAAGCGTTAAGATCAAATTGCCTGCCGGATTTTCCGTCGATGAAATTCCGGAGGCGATGGATTTAAAGGTCGATTTCGGAAAATATTCGGCTTCGTACGAGGTCTCCGGAGATTATCTTATCTTCCATCGCTCCTTAAAGATGATACGTTCTGAAGTGCCGGCATCAAAATATGATTCGATCAAGGCATTTTTCAGCAAGATACACTCTGCCGAAAAATCTCCGGTTGTTTTGATAAAGAAATGATCAATTTCCGCTGAGCATCTTTAATAACGCTTGTTCCTCAAGCTCGAAGTTTTCTTCTAACTTTTTTAAGTCCCGTGTTTTCTTAGGGCGAAATTCCTCAATGGTGTGGCCGCGTTCATATTCGCTTAATACCCGCGGATGAATATAAGATTTGCGACAGACCGCTGGCGTATTTCCGAGCTGTTCGGCAACATTTTTGACCGCTTTTATAATGTCTTTCTGCCGTTCCGATTTATTGGAACCTTTTTTCATCTCAGCGAGTTCGACAGCAGCCAGCAATGTCCCACCCCAGGTTCGCAGATCTTTTGCGGAAAACTCTGGCGATGTAAGTTCTTTTATATATTTATTCAGATGGTTAGGTTTAATAGCGTGTTTTTTATCATCTTCATCAACATATTGAAAGATCTTCCGCGCCCTTCCGAGATTCGATAATTGCTTTATTATCTCAGCCAACTTTTCATCTACGAGCACAACATTGTGCTTTACGTGACTTTTGCCGACAAAATTGAACGTGAGTTTTCCTTTTCGGCCGATCGTTAAATGCTTTTTTTGAAGCGTAGTTATACCGTGTGTTTTATATTTTCGGACGCTTTCGTCAGTTCCAACGCGAAAATACAAACGGTCGATAAGTCGAACCATAACGGCAAGCACCTTTTCTCTAGGCAATCCGTCTAGTTGGATGTGCTTATTGATCTTTTCATGCAAAACCGGCAAATATTCCCCAAGTTTTTCTATCTTGGCAAATTTTTTACGTTGGTTTTTCTGCACAGATTTCTCGCTGTATATGTATTGGATACGTCCGGACGTATCCATTCCGACAGCCTGCATGTCACTGTTAGGCGAGGGAGAGATCCGCACATATTTCCAAGCCGGGGGAATTACGATACATTCGATCCTTTCTACTTTTTCCTTCGAAGTTATTTTCTTTCCATTTGCGTCAACATAATGAAATCCACTTTTCAGTGTGCCTTTTCTTTGCCACCATTTCGAACGGCGTCCCTTAGAGATCATCGCCTTTACCGCGGCCAAATCTATCTTTTCTTTCGGCATGAATTAAGATTAACGACAGTCCGCGGAACATTCAACCAAATCGATGTGACAAAAAAAGACGAAGCCTGAGTTTCGTCCTTTTTTTTTGTGTTTGAAGTTCCTATTTAATAAGGTTTCCTTCAGTATCCAGATACATAATATGCGAACCCAAACCTTCGATCTCTTTAAGCTTTGGTTCGATCACACTTTTATCTCCGACGATGACGATCGCCATTTTATCGGGCGTCAGATATTTATTCGCCACGCGATCGACATCTTTTGCTGATACGGCCTGAATGTTCTGAATGTAGCTGTTAAAGTAGCTATCCGGCAAACTGTAAACCACCAAGTTGGAAAGCTGATTCGAGATCTGGCCGACTGTTTCAAATCCTGAAGGAAATCTTCGGATCAGACTTTGCTTACTGTATTCGAGTTCGGTATTCGTAACAGGTATGCCGCCGCGAATGCCGTTCAGTTCTTTCATAAATTCCTGAACTGATTCTTTCGTCACAGCGGTCTGAACATCCGCCGATGCTTCGAATGGACCGGCGCCTTTACGAAATGCCCAGGTCGTTCGTGCTCCGTAGGTGTAACCTTTGTCCTCACGCAGATTCATATTGACGCGTGCGGAAAACTGCCCGCCGAGTATCGAATTCATAACCGTCAACGGGAAATAATCAGGGTTGTCACGCGGAACGCCGATCTGGCCTATGCTGATCACTGATTGTGCGGCTCCCGGTTTATCGACAATGTAAATTCCCGGCATCATATCAGATGCGGTTGTCTCCGGAACCTCTGTATTTACGGCATCACCGGCTTTCCAACCGCTGAACGCCTTTTCGAGCTTCGGCATCAGCGTTTTTGAATCCGTATCGCCGACGACGATCAATGTTGCGTTATTCGGAAGGTAATTAGCTAAATAAAAATCTTTGATCTCTTTTTGCGTCAAGGCTTTTACGCTTGATTCGTCACCACCCAACGATTTTCCGTAAGGATTATCTTTTCCATAAAGGAGTGCGTTGTAAACGACATTTGAGATCGCGTTCGGATTATCTTTTCGCTGAATTAGAGACACCAACATTCGCTTTCGCAAAGTTTCCAGTTCGTCTTCGGGAAAAACAGGATTGACGATAATGTCCGAATAAATATCAAGGGCTTTATCCATATTTCGGGTCAGCGTCTGCATCGTGACATTAGCCGAATCCCAGCCCGAGCCTGTTCCAACGAACGCACCGATCGATTGAAGCTGATTGGCGATCTCCACCGCCGAACGCGTTTTTGTGCCGTCGTTCAAAAGGCTCGCTGTAAAGGACGCCAAACCAGCACGATCTTCCGGATCGGCTGTGCCGCCGGAATTAAATACCATATTCATCGAAACGATCGGAAGTTCCGATTGTTTGACGACCCACACATTCAGGCCGTTCGACAGTTTTGTTTTTTCGATCGAAGGCAATGTGAAACTCGGGTTCGGTCCGGGTTTTGGTAAATTTGCCGAATAATCCTCTTTCTTTTCGTCTTTCGCAGCTTTCGAGGTTGGTTTATTTGCGGCCGTATTTGCGGCGGATTTCGCCGTTGATGTCCGCGGCACAAAACTCATCACAAAACGGTCTTTCGTCAAAAATCTATTTGCGGCTTTCTGCACGTCGGTCGGCGTCACTTTGCTGTAACGATCAAGATCGGCTTGAAAATAATTTGGTTTGTCCAGGAAGGTCGCATAGCCGTTCATCTGATTGGCTTTACCGAGAACGGTCTGCATTCCGTATATGGTCTGAGATTCTATGGAATTGACCGCACGATCCACTTCTTCTTTTGTCGGAGGATCTTTCTTAATGCGTTCGAGTTCGATGTTTATGTCTTTTTCAATATTATCGAGCGAATTGCCCGGCTTTGCGGTCGATTGGATAATGAACATTCCGCCGGCTTCGAGGGCGTAATTGAAAGCCCGGACATCTTGTGAAACCTGTTTGTCATAAACCAAACTTCCCTCCAAACGCGAACCGCGTCCAGAAGTAAGTATGGAACTCAAAATATCGAGAGCCGGTTCGTCAGCAGAATATGCAGGAGTGCTTTCCCAAGCCATATACAGCCGCGGCAATTGAACGGAATCTTCAAAAGTTTTCCTTGTCTCGCCATTCAATTTTGGTGCCGCCGGCGAAGGGCGTTTGATGTCATCGCCTCTCTTGATCGGGCCAAAATATTTCTCGACCCATTCTTTTGCCTGTTTTTTATCAAAATCACCGGCAATGACCAGCGATACGTTATTCGGCACATAATATTGGCGGAAAAATGCTTTTACATCATCCATCGATGCGGCGGTCAGGTCATCTAAAGACCCGATCGTCGTCCAATTATACGGATGCGGCGGCGGGAACATTTGAGCAAACATCTTTTCAAACGCCGTTCCGTAAGGCTGATTATCATAGCTCTGGCGGCGTTCGTTCTTTACAACATCGCGCTGGTTGTCCAATTTTTCCTGGGTCATTGCGTCGAGCAAACCGCCCATTCGATCAGATTCCATGAACAATGCCAGCTCTAGGAAATTTGATGGCACGACCTCGAAATAATTTGTTCTGTCCGGGTTTGTCGAACCGTTTATCGAAGCTCCGGCTTCCTGCAGCGGATAAAAATATTCGTCGTTATAATTTTTTGAACCTTGGAACATCATATGCTCAAAAAGATGAGCGAACCCTGTACGGCCGATAACCTCGTTCTTCGAACCGACGTGATACCAAAGGTTTACCGCCACGACCGGCGTGGATTTGTCTTCATGCAAGATAACGCGAAGTCCGTTCTTGAGATGATATTCCTCGAACTGAAGCTTTGGCAGCTTATCTGCTTCCTGAGCAATTATGGTTGTTGACATAAAAGAAAAAATAACGAAAAGAGAGATTACTAGCTTATGAATCCGCATTTTTGAAGCTCCTTGGAATAACATTAAAAAACAAAAAAGTATGGTTTACCCAAACCGATAGCAAGTTCGACTGAAATACTTCATCTGATCGCCGAACGTTTAATTACTTTGGAAATTATAAAGATAATGAACAGGGTGAATGTAATCGCTGCAGATAAAAGACAAAATTGGCAAAATGCACCAATGACAAAACCTTGAAGATAAATAAGCCAACAGGTCACGATCGTCATAATCGTAACCTGCAAACCGTATAATTTCCATGCGAGGTTTCTGCCGGTCAAAGTAATCGCCGCTAAAATAATAGCAGCCAGATATGCCGCCGCACCGATCGCCGCTAACGGGACACCGCCGATGAGCGCATAAGCGCTTGTTAGAACCATTTCACAGCCTTCGACAATGCTACAAGGTACCGGTTCAGCCGTATAGTGGTGGATCGTAAGATACACCGCATCGGACAAGCCAACCAAGGCTATCAATATCGCAATAGCCGGAAATAACTTTGAAATTGGCCGGGCTATTGATTTGTCGGTCATTTCTTTGTTTTCGAATCGTCAGCGGCCGGTTTTTCAGTGTCTTGGAGTTCTTTATCAGAAGAAATAGGTTTTTCAGCTACAGGTTCCGGTGTTTTAGCCGCAGCAGCTTGAAGTTCGGCATCGATCAACTGTTTAAGCTTTGGAACATTCAGATCCTGAAATGGCACCATTTTTCCATTAACGTAAACCGTCGGCGTCGAGCTGAAACCTAAAGCCTGACCTCGTGCCTTATCGGCATCGATACGGCTTTTGACCGCCATTCCGTTCATATCGGTTTCGAACTTTGCGATATCTAATCCGGTCTTGGTCGCATAATCTTTAAGTATCGAGTCGAAATCGTTTGAAGGCGACCACGTCTGCTGATTTGTAAAAAGCAGATCTTGCATTGCCCAAAACTTTCCCTGCATGGCGGCAGCTTCGGCAGCAAGTGCAGCTTTGTATGCTTTGTCATGAGCCGGAATTGCCAGCGGATAATTGCGGAATATAAATTTGATCCGATCACCGTAAGCCGATTGAATCTCTTTCATTGTTGGGTAAGCACTTCCGCACGCCGGACATTGATAATCGGCAAACTCTTCGACCGTCACAGATGCTGTCGGAGAACCGAGAACATTTGTCGTCAAAGGTGCTCCGACCGGTGCATTCACCGGAGCCGGCGTACTTGTAGTTTTCGCAGTGTTTCCGTTTACGGATGTTTTATTTGAAGTATTTCCGGTCGGCGTCGAACCGCAACCGAATGTGAACACGGCGAACATCGCAAAAGCCGCGATCAATAACGAAGTTTTCTTGAGTTTAATGTTCATATGTTTTTGTTTTTTTAGTGCTTTGTATCTATTTTATTGCGTGAAGTTTATGTTGGCCGGCGGCGGAATCCAAGCCTTCAAAAGCCTTGACCGCACGCTCGGCTATTCCCTCTGCATTAAGGCCATATTGAGCAAGAAGCCGTTTCGCATCACCATGAGTAACTATTTCATCAGCGACGCCCATTCTTACGACCTTTACCTCATCCTGAACAGCATTTGATTCTAAAGCTTCCATAACAGCCGATCCGAATCCGCCCGCCAAATAAGCTTCTTCGACAGTAACGAACAGAGCTGTTTCACCGGCCAATTTTAGGATCAATTCTTCGTCGAGCGGTTTTACGAATCTGGCATTTACAACAGTCGCCTCGATTCCTTTTGATCTTAACAACTCTGCAGCTTCGACAGCCGGATAAACCATGGAACCATAAGCCAAAATAGTAAGATCTTTGCCTGACTGCAAGACCTCGGCCTTTCCGATCTCGAGTTTTTTGGGCTTTGCGGAAATATCCACACCATAGCCGTTGCCTCGCGGATAACGAAGAGCGGCCGGACCGGGATGTTCGATCGCCGTCAGCATCATATCGCGCATTTCGGCTTCGTCTTTCGGAGCCATCAAAACAATGTTCGGATATCCGCGAAGATACGCAATATCAAGCAGACCGTGATGAGTCGGGCCGTCTGCTCCGACGATCCCGGCTCTGTCCATAGCAAGTGTTACATTCAGATCCTGAAGACAAACATCGTGAATGACCTGATCAAAAGCACGCTGGAGAAATGTCGAATAAATAGCCGCGACCGGCTTTAAACCTTCGCAAGCCATTCCAGCGCAGAAAGTTACAGCATGCTGTTCGGCAATTCCGACATCGAACGACCGCGAAGGAAATTTTTCAAGGATCTTGTCCACACCGGTCCCATCCGGCATAGCCGCGGTGAGTGCCATTATCGTCTCATCATCTGCCATTAATTCGCACATCGTTTCCCCAAAAACCTGCGTATATGCCTTTGGTGAAACTTTTGTCGATTTATATGGAAGGCCTGTTTTGGGGTCGAATGGACCGGTTGCATGATATGCGTAATAATTTTTTTCAGGGTTTGGAAATCCTTTACCTTTTGTCGTTAAGGCATGAACAATGACCGGGCCGTCATCGACCTTTTTTGCTTCTTCGAGTGCACGCACAAGCATCGGAACGTTGTGCCCGTCAATGTAGCCGATATATTTGAATCCAAGTTCGTTGACCAAAGCTCCCGGCAGCACCGCCGCCGCGATCGCATCTTTGACAGATTTAGCCGCACGGCGAAGCCTTTCACCAAAATGCGGCACACTTTCCAAAGCGTCGCCGATCTCTTCTTTTAAATGCTGATAGCTTTGGGCTTCTTTGATCCGGTTCAGATAGCCGCTGAGTGCTCCGACGGCAGGCGCGATCGACATCTCGTTATCATTCAATATAACGATCAAGCGTGATTTCAAATGTCCGGCTTGATTTATCGCTTCCATCGCCATTCCGCCCGCGAGGCTCGAATCGCCGATAAGAGCGCAGACATGAAAGTCTTCATTTTTTGCGTCACGAGCAACAGACATTCCCAGTGCCGCCGAAAGCGATGTCGAAGCGTGGCCAGCTCCGAAACTGTCGTATTCCGATTCGTCGCGGCGAAGAAAACCAGATATGCCACCATCTTGTTTGATCGTCGTTAATTGGTCTCGGCGTCCGGTCAAGATCTTATGAGCATAGGCCTGATGGCCGACGTCCCAAACAAGTCGGTCATTCGGAGTATCGAAAACATAATGCATCGCAACAGCCAGTTCGACCGCTCCGAGCGATGCACCGGTATGTCCGCCGATACGCGAACACGTGTCGATAATGTATTGTCGAACTTCATCTGCAACTTCCTGCAGGTCTTCAATACGCAACTTACGCAGGTCTGACGGCGAATTAATTTCTGATAAAAATCTCATCGGTCGATTGTTGTTAATTTCTTTTTCCAAGCTTTATATAATAACTTGACGGCCGACAAATGTTAAGTCATTTCAGCCTCTTTCAAGCAAGGTTTCGTGCTCGGCAATAAAATATATCGGCTAAATTTCAGTTTCGAACGTCATAATTGGAACAGATCAAGGTTTTCAATTAAAAAAGGAGTAAATTCAATGTCAGTTAGATTCAAATTATTGTCGATGGCAATTTTAGCTTTTGCTGTAGGAGCGACCTCTGTTTCGGCTCAAGATACTGTCGCACCGCCAAGCGGTGACAAAAAAATGGTGCGTTCACACGAGCGTCATAAAATGGGCGGTAGAATGATGATGCGCGAACTTCGCGGAATAACATTAAGCGAAGCCCAAAAGCAGCAGGTGAAAACCATTATGGAAACATCAAAACCAAGCCAGGCTTCGATGGATGAAATGAAAACGCTGATGGCCGCCAAACGCGATGGAACAATTACCGATGAACAAAAAGCAAGATCGGAAACGCTCCGGAGCGAAATGAAACAAAAACAGGATTTTATCCGGCTTCAAATAATGTCGATATTGACTCCCGAGCAAAAACAGCAGATCGAAACACGCAAAGCCGAGCGGGAAAAACGTATGACCGAACGGCGTGAGATGAGAAAGCAACAAAAAATGGAAAAACCGAAAGATCAATAAGATCTGCGAGATCACACAAAAAACAGGCATGCGAATAATTCAACATGCCTGGTTTTTTTATCTCAATGTTAGCCGATGAACAATTCATCATCGACATAAACACGGTCGATCTGTTTTGGCGGCGGGGCAAATAGAACCTCAAGGCCTTTTCGCACACCAGCCATGATCGCCGCAACCTCACGAGCCGGTTCAACTATCTTTGCCTGAACAAAATCTGTAGTATCAACGACCTGAGCTTGTGTGCGTTCGATAGTGCGGCTGACCAATTGAACTTTGTCGGCGGCGGTATGAGCTGAAACCGAAACCAAACCTTTTAGTTCGACAACCTCTTCTTTTATTAATTCGGTCGATTCAGCCAAATGCTTTGTCGCCGATGAAAGGTTTGACGTCACCTCTGTAAAAAGAACCGACATTTCCTTACCCTGAACACTCATGGCATTGATCTGTGTGATCAAAGGATCGACACGCTCTTCCACACGCTTAACAGTTTGGGTAATTCTTTTTATTGTTATCGCGATGTAGATCAAACCGATCGCCATCACGATAAAAGATATCGCAATAACGATCGACGCGATCATCATCCAAAATTGCGGTTCATTTGGGTTCATAGTTTACTTATCGTCTTTTTTATCGACCGGGTAGCTTGGACGGCCTTCAGTTATTGAGTTCGATTGTGTTCGTCGTTTTTCCGCAATATAAGCATCTTTGCCGGCTTCGACCGCAGCGGTAAAAGGATTGGCGGATCGCGCTGCCGCCGATTTAGCTTTTTCACCCAGCTCCTCGGCTTTTTCCTGAGCTGTTTGATAAAATTCGGCCGCTCTGTCTTTTGAAACTTCGTAATATTCGCCTGCTCTTTCCTGAAGCTGAGCTGCGGTTTCTTTACTTTTTTCGATCCCCTTGCGGGTTGCGTCAGCTATATCGCCGCGAAGTTCTTCGCCCGATTTCGGCGCAAAAAGCAATGCGATAACGGCACCGATACCGCCGCCAACCAATAAATAAGTCAATTTTGTAGCAACGCTAGCGTCGTCGCGGTCATATTCGTTTCTCATATATTCTCCTACACACAATAATAATTGCGATAATTGCCATTCTCTAAACTACTATTATATAGGAACTATAACAAAATTAACCTAACAAGGGAAAAGAAATTTGATCCAAGTTCTTTATGTTGCATGATTTCCGGCTTAATAGGTGCGATTTCTGCAGTCATTTGCTATTCTTGTTGTTTCGGTTTTTTGACGAATTTTATGGCAATCGAGAGTATTCGAAACTTTTCCATCATCGCACATATCGACCACGGTAAATCAACCTTGGCCGATCGCATACTGCAGCTTACAGGAGCCGTCGCCGAGCGTGATATGGAGGCTCAGCTGCTCGATAATATGGATCTCGAGCGAGAGCGCGGCATCACGATCAAATCACACGCCGTACGTTTGGATTATAAGGCCAAAGACGGCAAGCAATATATTTTAAATTTGATCGACACACCCGGCCACGTCGATTTTACATACGAGGTTTCACGTTCTCTTTCTGCCTGCGAAGGAGCTCTTCTTGTTGTTGATGCGTCGCAGGGAGTTGAGGCTCAAACACTTGCAAATACATATCTTGCAATCTCAAACGATCTGGAACTCGTGCCGGTTTTGAACAAGATCGATCTTCCTTCCGCTGAACCGGAAAGAATAATGGAACAGATCGAGAACATTATAGGGCTTGATGCTTCGGAAGCCGTGCTGACTTCGGCAAAAACCGGCATTGGCATCGAAGACGTTCTCGAGGCAATAGTTGCTAAAATACCTCCGCCAAAAGGCGACCCGGACAAGCCGCTGAAAGCTCTGATCTTTGACAGTTGGTACGATTCGTATCGCGGTGTTATTGTTCTATTTCGCGTCATCGAAGGAACTGTCAAAAAAGGCACAAAGATCAAATTTTTTAATACAGGTCGTGAATACTTAGTTGAAACGATCGGCGTTAACCGTCCGCGTCCGACGCCGATTGCCGAACTCGGCCCGGGCGAAGTTGGCTTTTTAACTGCTTCGATCAAAACTGTTGCGGACGTCCAGATCGGGGACACCATAACCGATGCTGCTCGTCCAGTTACCGAACCGCTGCCTGGTTTTCAGGAAATAAAACCAATGGTTTTCGCCGGACTTTATCCGACCGATTCGGCTCAATATGAAGACCTTCGCGACGCAATGGAAAAGCTTCGTCTTAATGACGCTTCGTTCTTTTTCGAACCGGAAAGCTCGACGGCTCTCGGCTTCGGATTTCGTTGCGGCTTTCTCGGATTGCTGCATATGGAGATAATCCAAGAACGACTGGAACGCGAATTCAACCTAGATCTGATCACGACCGCGCCGGGCGTTCGTTACCGTGTCACGACTACGGACGGAAAAACAGAAGAGATCGATTCGCCGTCGAAAATGCCTGACACAGGACGTATCGTAAAGATCGAAGAACCATTTATCGAAGCAACGATCTTAACGAACGATTCGTTTCTAGGTGGAATTTTACCGCTTTTAGATGAAAAACGCGGCGTTCAGAAAAAATTCGAATATGTTACAAAAGACCGTGTAATGTTAGTTTACGAACTGCCGCTCAACGAGATCGTTCTTGATTTTTATGACAGGCTGAAAAGTGTCTCGCGTGGTTATGCATCGCTCGATTATCATTTGTCCGGTTATCAGGAAAGCAAACTCGTAAAGCTCGACATACTCGTTTCGGGTGAGCCTGTTGATGCACTTTCACTTATACTGCATACAGGAACCGCAACGACGAAAGGTAAACTGCTGACCGCAAAAATGAAGGAACTTATTCCCCGTCAAATGTTCGAGGTCGCCATTCAAGCCGCAATCGGCAACAAGGTGATCGCCCGCGAAACCGTAAAAGCTGTTGGCAAGAATGTTATCGCCAAATGCTATGGTGGTGACATTTCGCGTAAACGCAAACTGCTCGAAAAACAAAAAGAAGGCAAAAAGCGAATGAAAAAAGTCGGCCGCGTAGAGATCCCGCAGGAAGCCTTCTTGGCTGTATTAAAAGTAAACGAAAGCTAGATCAAATTTGGCAGATCGATAAAAGGACGTCTGAAAAGTCCATGTTTTTCTATGTGAGTTCTAAGGTATTCCTAATCTATAGGATATTGAACACAGAATTCACAGAATGAAAACACAGAAATGATTTTTCAGACATCCTCGTTTTTATTTGGTAATGTTTCGGATCGTCAGTTGGCGGCCGCGGATCTTTTCGCTTTTGGCCGCGCGACGGCATACATTTCCCAGGCGATCTTTTCGGCTAATCCATCTTTGTACATATCGGAATGCGTGCGGCCTTCGAGATATTCGATCTTGGCGTCGCTGCCAAGTTTTTTGAGTTCGCCGTCTAGCAGTTCAACGGCTTCGTTAAGATGAAATGTATCGGCCGTGCCGACCCAAATGTGAAGTTTTCCTTTTAACTTCGGCCCGATGGTTTTCCAGTTCGAACGAAGCAGCAGCGAAATATCATATTTTTCCCAAGCCTTTGCAACAAAAGGATCGATGCGGCCGGTGTCGATATCGAAAAGCTTCATCGGCTGGCCATCATCGCCTTTTGGCGAGAACACCGCGTTAAAGGACGCGAACTGACCGCCGTAATAACCTTTCACCATTTCCTGCTGAGCATATTGCTTAACGCTCATGATCTCTTTGCCGTTCATCCGAACGAGGTTATATTCTTTGCCGTCGGCGTTCGTATAAGCGTTCGTATTTTTTGTCAGATCAGGTCCAGTGAAATTACGAAAATCAACCGGATCGGGTGATGTCGACCACGTTCCGCCAAAAAAATCCGGATGCGATACCATAACCCAAAGCGACGACCATCCACCGGACGAATGTCCTGTAACGAATCTTCCTGAAGGCTTAGCGTCCATACGAAATTCTTTTTCCAGGTACGGTATGAATTCTTTTTCAAGCGCCGTTCCCCACGGGCCGTTGTTTGCTGAATCCGCCCACACATGATGGCCTAGCGGCACTTGCGATTCGAGGTTTACATAGATCATCTCCGGCCATTTTCCTTCCGACATAGCAGTTGACATCGAAGCTGCACTACGCAATGCGCTGAAACGCGTTCCGCCGTAACCGGTTATTGTATAAACGGTCGGATATTTTTCGGATCGCTTAGCTTCATAACTCGGCGGCAGAACGACCGTCGCTCTCATCAGGATCGGCCTGCCCCAAAATTTAGACAGCATCGGGCTTACAAATTCGATCAGTTTTACATTCGCCGAAATATCTCTTTTAGGTTCGGGAACTACGGCGGAAAGTGTCAGCGAGATCAAATTTGTCGGCATCGTCGCTTTTTCAACTTTGGCGTAGATATCGCCCGCACCGGCTCCGCCGTATGTGTACGAATTGTCGCGGTCGAGGATCGCAAATACTTGGTATTCACCTGGTTCGGCGGTCGAAAACGCTGCGGGATAGCTGTTCGCATTCGGATCTATCGTCACCGGTTCGTCCGACGAAAGGTTGGCGATCTCGGTTCCCGATATAAAAACAGCATTCGGATCGCGGAAACTCGCGCCGAAACCATCGCTTGGGTTGCCGTCGTCCTTTCGCATAAAGATCAAAAGCCGGCCTGACACAGGCTTGTCACCGGCGATGCTCTTATCGATATTTACAATTATTTTTTGACAGTCGGCCGTCTGAGCGTTGACCATCGTTGTGAAACAAATGAATAGGACGGCAAAAGCGGTAAATGTTTTCAAGCGAACGATACGACTCAAATTATGCATAAGTTTTTATTATCTCCATTTTCTAGCTTTCGATACGATAGACCGCCTTTATTTGTTTCGCATCTGCTTTCATCTCGTTTTCAAAATCCTAATTCAACGAAACCACTTTAATATGTTCTAATATTATGTCCGACTACAAATTAAGTGGAGATCTGTTATGAGTGCAATTGACGAAGGCCGAAATTTTCTTGCGAGTGTTGATCATTATTTTAATAAAGCGGCGGCTGTTTCGAAGCATTCGTCTGGATTGTTAAACCAGATCCGAGCCTGCAACAGCGTTATCACCTTTAATTTTCCTGTGCGCATTGATGGTTCATTTGAGGTAATTCAGGCTTGGCGTGCGGAACACAGCAACCATAAATTGCCTGTAAAAGGCGGCATACGATATTCGGAAAATGCGAGTGCCGAAGAGGTGATCGCCCTCGCTACTCTGATGACCTATAAGTGCGCGATCGTTGATGTGCCATTTGGCGGAGCAAAAGGCGCGGTGAAAATAAATGCGAAAAAATATTCCGTCGATACGCTCGAACGTATAACCCGGCGATATACTCACGAACTTATAAAAAAGAATTTCATCGGACCGGCGATCGACGTTCCGGCTCCTGATTATGGAACAGGCCCGCGTGAAATGGCATGGATCGCAGATACATATTTGGCAATGCATCCTGAACAAATAGATGCTTTAGGCTGTGTGACGGGAAAATCCGTTCCGCAAGGCGGCATACGCGGACGAACCGAAGCTACCGGCTTGGGCGTTTTTTACGGCACACGCGAGATCTGTGACAACACCGAAGATATGAAAGAGCTTGGAATGACACGCGGTTTGAGCGGAAAAACATTTGTTATCCAAGGTTTGGGAAATGTCGGTTATCACGCGGCAAAATTCTTTATCGAAGGCGGCGCGGTTCTCGTCGGTGTCGCAGAATTTGAAGGAGCTATCCAGAACCCAAAAGGTATCGACCTTGAAAAACTGGTGGAACATCGAAAGAACACCGGCTCGATCATGAATTTTACCGGCACCGAAAATCTCCCGAATCGCGAGGCCGGATTGGAAATCGCATGCGACATCCTGATCCCTGCCGCACTCGAAAACCAGATAACACAGGAAAACGCTTCGCGGATCAACGCTAAAATGGTCGTCGAAGCAGCAAACGGACCGGTTTCGTCCGATGCCGAGGCGATATTGCAGCAAAAAGGAATTATGGTTGTGCCGGATATTTATATTAATGCCGGCGGCGTAACCGTATCTTATTTTGAATGGCTGAAAAATCTTTCACACGTTCGTTTCGGACGTATGGGAAAACGTTTCGAACAAGGCGCGTATGAACGGATCCTCGATATAGTTGAAAAGGAAACCGGCCGAAAATTAAGCGACGACGAGCGAAGAACGGTCGCACGCGGAGCCGACGAGAACGATTTGGTCTATTCCGGCTTGGAAGAAACGATGATCGCGGCATATCAGGAACTCCGCACCGCGTCTAAACGCGAAGGTGTCGATAACCTAAGAACCGCGGCGTTTCTTACCGCGATAGATAAGATCGCCGTCAGCTACGGCGAACTCGGCGTTTTTCCATAAAAAGTTTAACGCTCGACGTTGATTGCGGCTTCCACGCGCTGTTCAACTGTAGAGCGTATTGCTTGCATAGCTTGCTCCGAATCGGCTTCGAATCGAAGAACAAGGATCGCTTGAGTGTTTGATGCTCGAACAAGTCCCCAACCTTTTTCGAAGCCAATTCGTGCTCCATCGATTGTTATCACATCGTTCGTCACTGCGAATTCCTTAGCAATACGATCGACAACTGCAAATTTTATTTCGTCCGGACAATCGACACGAAGTTCCGGAGTCGAAAAAGTTTTCGGAATATCTGCCAGCATTTCAGATAAACTCAGATCGCTGTTCGATAAAATTTCTAGAACGCGTGCTCCGGCATAGGTCGCATCGTCAAAACCATAGAACCTGTCAGCAAAGAAGATATGGCCGCTCATTTCGCCGGCAAGTGCCGCTCCGGTCTCTTTCATTTTTGATTTTATCAGCGAATGTCCGGCCTTCCACATTATCGGCTTTCCGCCGTGTTTGGCGATGTCGTCATAAAGTGTTTGCGAACATTTCACCTCGGCGATAATTGTCGAACCGGGTTTTTCTTTCAGAACGTTTCGCGACAGCAATATCATCAGTTCATCGCCCCAAATTATCCGGCCGATTTCGTCCACTACTCCGATGCGGTCGCCGTCACCATCGAACGCGATGCCGATGTCGGCTTTTGTTTCACGAACCGAAGCGATCACATCATCAAGATTTTCTTCGACCGTCGGATCAGGATGATGATTTGGAAAATTCGAATCAGGATCTGTGTAAAGCTTTACCAGTTCAACACCAAGTTTTTCATAGACGGGGACAGCGGTTACCCCGCCCATGCCGTTTCCGGCGTCAACAGCAATGCGAAGCTTTGTTTCACCCACATCGATCTTTGAAACAATGTCGCTTATATAGTCAGCCAGCACATCCAATTTACCGGTTGTTCCTTTTCCTTTCGAGAATTCGCCAGCTAAGGCTATTTCTTTTATTTCCTGAATTTGTGAACCGAATAAGGTTGAACTTCCCAGACAGATCTTGAATCCGTTGTGATCCGGCGGATTATGAGAACCGGTTATCATCACGCCGCCATCCACATTTTTTGTAAATGCCGTGTGATAAAGAACCGGTGTCGGCACCATTCCGATGAGGATCGGGTCGCAGCCCGTAGATTCAAAAGCTTCGCGCAGCATTTCACAAAATCGTGGAGAGCTTTCTCGAGCATCAAAGCCGATAGCGATCCGCTTTGCTCCATTCTTATTAAAGAAAGTACCGATCGCTTTTCCGAGCACAGCAACTGTTTGGTCTGTTAACTGTTCACCCACAATGCCTCGAATGTCGTATTCCCTGAAAATATGTGTGTTCATAATATGTTCCAAGCTTTTGATTTTCACCGAAATGATCATTTACCGCAACGTGTCGTTCTGCCTTAATTCGTTAACTATGACTATGTTTGTTATACTTCACGTTTGCTATAGGGCAACAATCAAAGCTGCATAAGCATCAAAAACAGGTACACATAGTTTCTGACACACGTAATTATTTATGAAGATATCAGCAAGACACGGGATAGCCGTATTTTTAATTTTAACCGCCGGTATGCTTTCCTCGGTATTTGGCCAAACCACACAGCCGACACCGCCGCCGGATGATTCAGGCGGTAGTGTAAAGACCTTTGAGGTTAAGTTGCCGGTAACCGTGTTAGATAAAAAACAGCTTGTGAAAGGATTACAACGAGGTGATTTTGCAGTATTTGAGGATGGCGTCCAACAGGAAGTAACATTTTTTACCGATGAAAAGACAAATCCTGCCGTTTATGTCGGTGTTTTAATGGACACCTCGCCATCGACAGCCGGCAAACTGCAATTTTCAAAAGAAGCCGCCGCCAATTTTTTATACGAAGTCATACGTTTGCGAAAGGACAAGGCCGCATTTATGACATTCGATAATGAAATAGATCTGCGTCAGGATTTTACCGATAAACTCGATCTGCTTCAGAAAGCGGTCGATAAAGTGAAAAAGACAGGTTCGCAAACAGCTCTTTATGACGCAATATGGGAATTTTCTAATGAAAAATTGCGGAATGTTCCGGGTCGACGAGTCATAGTTGTGATCACTGACGGAGATGACACGTTCAGCAGAGCCGAATTAAAGGACGCGATCGACATTGCACAGCGCACCGAAACGACAATCTTCGGCATCTCAACGAAATCGGGTTTTCTGGGTACCGTTCCCGGTGTGGAAGCTGGAACGGTCAAAGACAAAGGCGATAAATATCTAACGCAATTATGCGAAGAAACAGGCGGCGAGGCTTTTTTTACTGGTGATATGCTGGCTTTGGAACGTTCTTTCCAAAAAATATCCGCCGAACTTCGTTCACAATACATTTTGACCTATCGTCCAAATAACCAAGAACTCGACGGACGCGAGCGTAAGATCGAGGTTCGTTTTACCGATAAATCAAAAGCCGATAAATATAAGATAAGAACAAAGACAAAATACCGTGCGATCAACGACAGCCTGAAGTAACGCATAGTCGCAGGAGCAGTACAATGAAAAACAGAGCATTAATAATTTTTTCAATAATGGCCCTAACTATCGGTTCGGCCGTCGTTACATCGAATATCTCTTTCGCGCAAACAACCGACGCTGTTGTTCCGACTCCAACGCCCCCGGCAGAAGACGACGATGTCATTAAGATCGATACTGAAGCAGTAAATGTACTTTTCACCGCACAGGATCGGAACCGCCGGCTTTTAACCGACCTAAAACAAAGCGATATCAGGATCCTCGAAAATGGAACTCAACAGGAGATAGTCTCATTTTCGCGCCAGGTCGATCTGCCGATGAGCCTTTCTATCGTGATCGATACAAGCCTGTCGCAGGAACGCACTCTGCCCCAGGAAAAAGAGGCCGCTATGGCTTTTCTCGAATCGGTTATCCGACCGACAAAAGACGAGGTTTCGATCGTCTCCTTTACAGGTGAAACGACCTTGGAGCAAGGAATGACAAATAATCTAGCCAGGCTTCGAAGAGCGGTTGAAAGAATAAGAATAATTCCACCGGCAGGCTATATTGGCGGTGGTGTTTCCGGCACACCGCCGATCAGCGGCGGCAGTAGCAACCTCTATGGTTCAACTGCTCTTTGGGACGCCATTTGGGTGACGTCAGAAGAAGTTCTTGGGCCTGCACCGGATAGAACACGACGTGCGATCATACTGCTTACGGACGGTTTGAATACCGGCGGTCAAAAAAAATTGGACGAGGCAGTTCAATCCGCATTAAAAGCAGAGGCCGTTATCTATTCGATCGGGATCGGCGATAATTATTATGACGGCGTTGATAAAGGAACGCTCAATAGGCTTTCTGAGCGTTCGGGCGGACGCGCCTATTTTCCAAAAGACGAACGCGAACTTCGTCAAGCATTTCAACAGATCGAAGAAGAAATGCGTTCGCAGTATTTGATCGCTTATGAACCAGTTGATCAAAAACGCGACGGTTCATATCGTACGATCGAGATCCAGCTTGTAAACGCCGAATTGAAGAAGCAAAAGGTAAAGATCACACATCGTCAGGGTTATTTCGCAAAGACCGATAAAAATTGATCTAGGCTTCGGGGTTATTCAGCCACCATTGGTTTCCCCATACATCGATGAACCCGGCGGCTCGGCCGTATTCTTGGTCGCTAGGTTCTTGATTTCCCGCTCCGCCGCTTGCTAGGCCTTTCGCGTAAACATCATCAACATCTTTTACCAAAATAAAATTTGACAGTTTATACGCCGGCCATTGATCGCTACTTTGGCCGATCATGATCGTGCCGCCGTTGATGTTGTATTCCGCGTGCTTAATCGAATCGTCATCATTTCGAACCGCAAGCAGTTCTTTAGCTCCAAAAACATCGGTCAAAAATCCAATAAATGCCGCCGCATCTTTCACTACAAAATAAGGCATAACGCTCTGATAGTGATCTGGTGTGTTCATATTTTCTCCTACCTAATAAGGCAATATCTTGATATTTTTGACCTTACCGTCCTCGATCCGGATCAGCCAGATCGCGCCGAATTCGGATTCTTCCAGATTCTTAAAAAGTGCTTTTCCGCCAAGCAGATTTGCCAGTCCGGGAATCGTATTCGAATGACCGGCAACGACGAAACGTTTAGTTTTACTTGCCATTATTTCATCGATCAAAGCCTTCGGATCTTTAGCATCGTATATTTTTATATCCTTATGCCTTTCGCGGGCAAAAGGTGCAATTGTGTCGCGCGTCCGCCGGAAATTTGTCGAATAGAATGCTCCGGGCCGATATTTTCCAATGGTTTTGACTAATCTTTCCGCACGCTGTTTGCCGGCTTCGGAAAGTTCCGGATCTGGATTCTCGTCGCTCTCGAGCACGGCCTTTTCGCCATGACGAACAAGAATAACGAGTTTATTCTGAGCAACGGCAGCGAATGGTAAACCAAGCAAAAGGACTACGATGAAAAATAATATTCGCTTCATAATTAGCTTTTTACGGAAGGTCTTCGAACGGTCTACACCCGCAACGACCTTTCAAACAAACATCTTTCCGGGGTTCAAAATGCCTTTTGGATCGAATATTCTTTTGATGCCTTTCATGATTTCCAGGGTTGGTTCGTCTATCGCATAGGTCAGATATTGAGCTTTGACGTAGCCGATGCCGTGTTCGCCGGAGATTGTTCCGCCGAGTTCGACGGATAGCTTGAACGTTTCGGAAACGCATTCGCGGGCACGTACGATCTGTTCCGGGTCTTCGCGATCGACGACAAAATTAACGTGAATATTACCGTCACCGGCGTGGCCAAAATTCGCGACAAATGTATTATACTTTTTACCTATCTGCTCGATGCGGGCGACAAGTTCGGGAACCCGCGAACGCGGCACGACGACGTCTTCGTTTATCTTTAGCGTTCCGTATTTCATCAAACTTGGGCTTATCGCTCGGCGAACGTCCCAAAGCTTGTCCTCTTCTTCTTTTGACCGCGCACGCAAAATATCAAAACCGCCATTCTCGCCGATTACTCTTTCGATGGTTTCGGCATTTTTTTCAACATCTTCGCGTGAACCATCGACCGCGACAAGCAAGATCGCCTCGGCTTCTTTCGAAAGCCCAAAGGCAAAATGTTCTTCGACGGCGGCAACGCAAAATTTATCTATAACTTCCATCGCCATCGGCAAAATGCCTTCGGGTGTAAATTTTGTAAGCACCTTGCAAGCCGCTTCCATCGAACGAAAATTTGCCCGCACGGTCGATGTCGCCTCAGGTATCGGCAACAGTTTCATCGTGGCTTCGGTTATTATTCCCAGCATCCCTTCCGATCCGCACATCAATCCGGTCAGGTCAAAACCGACAACATTTTTTACGGTCTTTCCGCCGGTTCGGATCACATCGCCGTTCGCGGTCACAACTTCCAAACCGAGCACATGATGTTTCGTCACACCGTATTTTGGCGTCCGCATTCCGCCGGCATTTTCGGCGATGTTACCGCCGATGAACGAATCCTTATAACTTGCCGGATCGGGTGCGAACATAAGGCCTTCTTTTTCGACCGCTTGTTGAACTTCATAGGTCGTCAAACCCGGCTGACAAACAATGTAAAGATCATCCGCATTTATTTCTATGATCTTGTTCATACGGTCGGTACCGATAACAATACCGCCGTTGATCGGAACTGCTCCGCCTGTATATCCGACGCCGCCGCCGCGTGCGGTAACCGGAAATTCATATTCATTGGCAAGCCTCAATATCGCCGCCATTTGTTCGGTCGATTCGGGAAATACGACCGCTTCCGGCGGAAATTTTTCCTTGACCGCATCCGCGCCGTATGGTTCAACACGTTCCGGATCGACAATGAGATTTTCACCGCCGACGATCGACTGTAATTTTTCAATGACCAACGGGTCGGACGCAGACGTAGTAGCTCTGCCTTTTGAATTGAAATGTATTGATTCGAACATTTTTCTTTTAAAAATCTCCGGCTAATCCAAAGGTCTCATACCGCGGCGTGCCTGTCGTGCTTTGCAGTATATAAAAAATTCGGTGGCCCTCCACAGCCCGCGTTATAGCGTGATCAGTTCGTCCATCGCCGTCATAATCGCCGAGCTTTACAACATCCGATGACAAGCCCCATTGCACGATCTGTAATTCCGAATCCGAACTTCGAATTGTATAAAAATACCGCTGTCCCCCAGAGTTTCGAACAACCGTAATGTCCTGTTTTCCATCGCCGTCAAAATCCGAACGGCCCGTGAAAAATCCGTCGTTGCTTAGTCCGAAAGTAACAACTCTCATTTCGCCGGTCGTGCTCAACCGCGTATACCAGACGCGCTGGCCGTTTTCGCTTCGAGCAACTGTCAGATCAGCTTTGCCGTCGTTGTCAAAATCATTAGGAGCCGGAATGTCGCCCGAAGTTCCCCAATATTCATAGCGGTAATTTCCCGTCGAACTTTCTATTATGTGCCAAACACCCGCACGAAAAACTGCTATGTCAAAACGTCCGTCGCCGTCATAATCCGCCGCGGCAAAAAAATCTCCGAGAGCGGAACTTCCCCAACGCGTTTCCTCTAGAATTCCTGTCGAAGATGGAATTATCCGCCAAAGAACTTCGGAGTTATACCTTGCCGTCGAAAAATCAGAACGCCCGTCGCCATCCCAATCAACCGTCAGCGAAACCGAATCGCCCGGCTCGCCAAGCGGCTGTTCGTTCAACGCACCGTCCGTGCTGTGCAATGCATAGAATGTATGGTTCGAATTCCTGTAAACCTGAATGTCCGTTCGGCCGTCGCCGTCATAATCGTTATAAGTTCCGTTCGAAAGCTTTACCTGTCCGCGCACTTCGCCGTTCGGATGTTCGGGCGTTGATATTTGAAAATAGAACGTATTTGAACGAATTGATTCGATGTCTTGCTGCGACATCGTTATCGCAAATCCCCAACTCATTCCTGCCGGAAGCGGCCTGCTAAAAAATGGTGTGACAGTTTGACCTACCGAAGCCTTATGCAAAGAGAGCGTCGAATTATCCGGAAAACTCGTACCCGAAACAGGTGCAATAGTGAGTTGTATTTGATCAGAGCCGATGGATTCCAGAACCGCTTTACAAACTAAATAACGTTCCGTTTGAACTATCGGCACCATCTGCAAGCCGTTCAAATTCGCAACAAATCTTTGCTGTGCGGAAGCCGTTGCCGTAAAAACCGCGGCGGTAAATAAGATCGCAATGACCGGGAAAACTTTTGATATCATAAATTATCCTTTGGAAGTGAAAGATTAATAATACCCAAATAGAACTTTTTTTGCTAAACTCTCAAAACAACCCGCATCGATCACATTTTCAAAGCAGCATTCCCAAGCTTTAGGTGTCGATGCACGAACCGATTTTCTACATTGAAACAAGAACAAAGGCATATTGATGAGCGAAAACGAAGAAAATGATCGAATACCCGAAGACGAATACGAGCGCGACCTGAAGACCGATCTGGACGATAAAACAGACGATAAGCCGAAAGGCATACCGCTTCACACAAAGATATTGATCGGTTTGATCATCGGTGTCGTTGGCGGCCTGCTCGTCAATTGGACGATGGGCGGAAGCGATGAACGCGTTGTTTGGCTTGTGCATAATATTACACAGCCGATCGGCACGCTTTTTCTGAATCTGCTTTTGATGATCGTCGTCCCGCTCGTTTTTGCATCGCTTATCGTCGGCGTTGCCGGCATTGGCGACATTCGCAAACTCGGCCGCATCGGTCTGAAATCTTTTGTTTATTGTCTGGCGATTTCCGGCATCTCCGTAATTATCGGACTAACTCTTGCGAACACGATCCGACCTGGTGAACGGATCTCGCCGGAGATCGCAACACAACTAAAAGAAAAATTCAGCAGCGGAGCTCGCTCAAGCGTTGAAAGTGCCATCTCACTTTCGGCCGAAGGTGAGGTTTTCGCCTCGAACATGAGTAAACTTTCCACAAAACTGCGCGGCATTGCCGCAAACGCCGATCAAAATCAAGATCAAGCAGTCGAGTTTGCCGCACAAAGCGGAGAATTTGCAGCTCAGGCAAAAAAATTCGCAGCCGAATCAAAAGTCTCATTAGACACATCGAAACAATTTTTGGATAAAGCCGATGCTTTCACTAAATCGGCCGACCAAGTCGCAATGCGGACTGATCTCATCGCCGAATCCGCCGAAAAGGCCGCAACCGATACGCGTAGATTTTCCGGCAGCATCAGACGAGCCAACTCGGTTCAGGAAGCTCCGTTGATGCAGGCTGTAAAGACCGTCGTTCCAAGCAACGTGTTTAATTCGATCGCCGGAACCAGCCCGAACATGCTTCACATTATGTTCTTTGCGCTGATCGCCGGCATCGCGATCACGTTGCTTCCGGCTCCGGTTTCCGAACCGTTCGTAAAGGTCATGGATTCGGTATTTGCGATCACGACAAAGATCATTGACATAATTATGAAATTCGCGCCGTATGCCGTGGCGTGTTTGTTGTTCAATAACATCGCCCAATTCGGACTCGATCTGCTACAATCGCTGGCGTGGTTCGTCGCGACCGTCTTGCTTGGTTTATCGATACATTTTTTTGGCGTCTATTCGCTTTCGATCTGGTTTTTGTCAAAGATCAACCCGCTCGAATTTTTTAGGCGTGTCCGCACAGTCATCGTTACGGCTTTCTCTACATCATCGTCAAATGCGACGCTGCCGACCGCATTGCGTGTTTCGCACGAAAACCTCGGCGTCCCGAAAGATATCAACAGCTTTGTGCTGACCGTCGGAGCGACCGCGAACCAGAACGGAACCGCTCTTTATGAAGGCGTTACGGTATTGTTCCTAGCCCAACTTGCCGGTGTTGACCTAACACTCGGTGTTCAATTTATGGTCGTTTATATGGCGATACTCGGAGGCATCGGAACAGCCGGTGTGCCAAGCGGTTCGATACCGTTCATTATCGGCATTTTGGCTATGATCGGGATCGATCCGGCGTTGATCGCGATCATTCTCGGCGTCGATCGACTTTTGGATATGTGCCGAACAACACTTAATGTCGTCGGTGATCTGACAGCGGCAACATTTGTCGCGCGCAGCGAAGGCTATGAGCTTTTGAAAGATCCGGAACGGGCTGAAGGATTATAAACAAGGAGATAGATTATGTTTCCGATCAGCGATGATAATTCTGATATAACGATCACACCGTTCGTTAATTTTGCGTTCATAGCGGTCAACATTCTTGTTTTCGTATTTCTGCAGCAGCTCGGCAGTAGTGAATCTTTTACATATGCTTTTTCGCTTGTACCAAAAGAGGTCGCAACAGGAATAGATCTTGTCGGGCCGCAGGTAATCAGCGACGGAGCCGGTCACAGCGCGACGATAATGCAGTACGCAACCCCGTTGCCGGTTTATTTCAATTTTCTGACATCGATGTTCATGCATGGCGGATTTGGGCACATCTTCGGCAACATGCTTTTCCTGTGGATATTCGGCGACAATCTCGAAAATCTGCTCGGCCATATCAGATACGGCCTTTTCTATATCGTTTGCGGATTTGCCGCCGCATTCGCACAGGTCGCGATGGATTCCGGATCGATAATACCGATGCTCGGTGCTTCCGGTGCGATCTCCGGAGTTTTAGGCGGTTATGTTCTGTTGTTTCCGCAGCGAAAAGTGCGGGCTCTTATTTTCAATTTTATGACGACCGTGCCGGCGATAGCCGCTATCGGCATTTGGATCGTCTATCAAATCATTTTAGGATATCTTTCGCCTGCCGGGCAGGGCGGCGTTGCGTATGCCGCACATATTGGCGGCTTCATTGCGGGAGTCGTTTTGGTAAAGGTTTTTGCTATTGGACGAAGAGTTTAGTCTAAATTGTATTTGCCTAATAAGGCACGTTCCAAAACGGATCGCATTCGATGTATTTCGCCCAGCGTTTTATAAATTCATTGCGTTCAGTTTTTGTGATGGGCGATCTCGGAGCTTTGCTGAACATAACTAACTCCGCATAAGGTGTTGTAACAATACGAAGCCCTTTTTCGCGAAGCCGCAAACAAAGATCTGCATCGAAAAGATTGTGCGAAAAAGCTTCTGTCTCAAAACCGCCGACGGTTCTAAATACCTCACTTCGAATAGCCATAGCACTTGACGAAACCGCCGAAAAATTTCCAACGACCAAATTGCGCCACATGTTTCCCGCATCTTCGGAGTACAAGCCTGCGCTTGCATTTTCCACGTTACCGCCGGCACCGATGATAATGCCGTTCGAGATCACGACACTGTCCGAAGTTAATATTTTTCCACCGACCGCCCCGATATCATCTTGATATGCAAACCGTATGAGTTCATCAAGCCACTCCGAATTTATTGGCAAAAGTTCGCTATCGAGAAAAACATATACATCGGCGTCCGTTTGAAAAGCGGCATGGTTTAATCTTTCGGCACGATTCTCCAAACTCGTTACGATTTTCGTTATATTATCGGTACTCGGCATTTCAGCATTTCGGATCAAAACTACTTCAAAGTTCGAATAATTTGTATCGTTTACGATACACCGCAAAGATTCCACCGAAATGTTTTTCACTGAGAATGCATCAACAATGAGTGCGGCTTTCGGCGGCGGATGCGGCAGATCATAACGAACACGATGTAAATTATGAACAGTTTCGGAGACCGTTGCTTTTTTGCCAATGCGTTCAAAATGCGACCGAAGTGCGAGGCGTGCTCGTTCGTGAGCATAAGATTTTTCACCGCCGCTTAAAGCCACTGAACCTTTTATCGCCCGCCAGTGATATAAAATGCGCGGAATATGGCGTATCTGATCTTCCGGAATCTGTTCGATAACACGTAGCGCAAGGTCGTAATCTTGGCTGCCCTCATAACCAATCCTAAAGCCGCCGATCTTTCGGAGCACGTCAGTACGATAAGCCGAAAGATGCGTGACAAGATTGATCGAATAAAACAGGTCTGGGCTCCAATCCGGTTTAAAACTCGGATAAAATCGCGCACCGTTTTCATCGATCTTGTCCTCGTCGCTGTATATCATCGAAACATCGCGGTGATCGCTTATTTCATTTACCAACCAATATAATGCATCGTCAGAAAGTTCATCATCATGATCAAGCAAGGCACAGAATTCACCGGCTGCAAGCTGAAGTGCGGAATTTGAAGCCGCCGAAATGTGCCCGTTCGTTTCGCGAAAAACGATCTTTATACGTCCGTCGCTCGCCGCATATTCTTTTAAAACTTTTGCTATATGTTGCTCGGTCGAAGCGTCGTCCGCAACGCATAGCTCCCAATTCGAATATATCTGACCAATAACAGAATCGATGCACTTGCGAAGCCATTTTTCCTCGATGTTATAAACAGGCAAAATGATCGAAATTAGCGGTTTGTATTCAAACGCATCGGCGATATAGTGAATTTTAATTCGATCGTTTTCACTGATCGTACCTTGAAATTTCAACCAGTTTCGATACGCATTATCTTCATACCGCCGACGAACGAGCTTGTTCCAGTGTCTTAGCAGACCACGCAGACCATCGCCACGCAAAATACTAAAAGCCGTTCGGGTCTTTCGATGAAGTATTTTCATAACGTTATGCTGGTCATTTGATCAAAATTATCTTTATCGATTTATTATGCGATTGCAACTTTCCGCCATTTTCGTCTTATATTAGCTATACTTTTTTTATGAATGAAAAATGTCGCATATGCGGGAACGAGGCCGGCAACAAAACCCATATGGCGCGGGAAATGATGTTCGGCACACGCGACGAATTTCGATATATCGAGTGCGGCGATTGCGGAACGCTACAGATCGTTAAGATTCCCGATCTTGCAAAATACTATCCGCCCGAATATTATTCGCTCGCTCCCGCAGCCGAAGGCGAAGTTCACCGTGGAATAAAACGCCGCATCGCAGGACGCTTTATCGCGAATTATCACACAAAAAACCGTAGTGTCATCGGCAAACGGCTTGCTGATGGAAATTCATGGTCAGCTATACTTTTTCCGGAGTATTTGAAGAACTTTCCGGGCGAACTGACACGCGAATCAAGGATCCTTGATTATGGGTGCGGCAGCGGACGGACGTTGCGTATTCTCGCTAATTTCGGTTTTCGTTCGCTTGTCGGCGCAGATGCTTTTATCGAAAAAGACATAGTTCATCCGGGCGGCGTAACGATATATAAAAAGGATCTAAAAGATCTCGAACCTCCGTTCGATCTAATAATGCTGCATCACGTTTTTGAACATCTCCCCGATCCTAAAGAATCTCTTGCTCATATTCATCGGCTGCTTAGCGACAATGGTACTGCGATCATTCGCATTCCTGTAGTAAATTATGCTTGGAAAAAGTACGGGATAAATTGGGTGCAGCTCGATCCGCCGCGGCATCTGTTCATTTATACCGATCAAACTTTTCGTGAAATGTCGGTCGAAGCCGGTTTCGATGTTTCAAAAACCGTCTATGATTCAGAGGCATTTCAATTTTACGGCAGCGAGCAATATGTAATGGATATTCCGATGAACGATCCGCTATCCTTTCGCGGGCCAAGCGAAACCAGCATCTTTTCCGCAAAACAGCTCGAAGAGTGGACACGCAAAGCCGAACATCTCAATAGCCGATCGCTCGGAGATCAAATGTGTTTTTATCTGCGGAAAAGCTTAGATTGATCAGTTGCTTTCCGTTTCCCAATCAAATACCGGACGAACTATTCCCGGCATTGCTCCGGCATAATCGCCTCGTGCCGAATCACCTTCTAAAGTATCAGCAACATTGAAAGTAACTGCGTCCCATTCAACAAAATGCACTTCGATAGGATCGTAAGTAGTCAGAGCGGCTCCAACAAAGATCGGGCCTTCGGCAAAAAAATTGCCGTAAACGGTCATTCGACTGACATATTTTCCTTTTGGCCGCGACAGCGTTCGCCACCCTCCTTTCCAATCGTGTGAAACAAATATACAAATTCCTTGATCATTAAAAAAATGAAGATTCGGTATCAATACTTTGCCGCCTTTCAGCACATCGTATGTCATCTCGATCGTTATTGGAGAGCGAATATCCATCGTAAACGACGTTTTACCAAATGCATCACAAACTCGAACACCACGTAGACGAGCTATATCATTACCGGGTGATTCGTTACTATTTTCCCAGACTTTTTCTGCCCCGGTTTGTGATTGTTCGTGCAGGTATTCGGCAACAACTGTTTTGGCTTCGCCATCGCTTTTTATTTCACCATTCTTTAACCAAATAACCCGTCGGCATAAACGGCTGATCGCGCTCATATCGTGTGATACGAACAAAACTGTTCTGCCCGAACTTCCAACATCGCGCATCTTTGATATTGATTTTTTCTGAAACCCGGCGTCGCCTACTGCTAAAACTTCGTCAACGATCAACACTTCCGGTTCTAAATGAGCAGCGATTGAAAACGCAAGACGCATATACATCCCACTCGAATAATATTTTACCGGCGTGTCTAAAAAATCTCCGATCTCCGAAAATTCAACTATCTCATCAAATTTTGATTTTATTTCGGCGCGTTTCATCCCAAGAATTGCCCCATTTAAGAATATATTTTCGCGGCCTGTCAGTTCATTGTGAAATCCCGTTCCAACCTCGAGCAAACTGCCGACGCGTCCGCGTATTTCAGCAAAACCGCCAGTTGGTTTGGTGATTCGGGAGAGTATTTTTAACAGTGTCGATTTTCCGGCCCCATTATTGCCTACTATGCCGAGAGTTTCGCCGTCTTCCGCCTCAAAACCGACACCTTTTAATGCCCAGAACTCAGAGCCTTTGCCAAAGCTTTTGCGCGCTAGATTTGCGACCGCATCGCGTAGCGAATTTGGCTGACGACCGCCGATATAATAACGCTTTGATAGATTTTCGGCTTTGATGGCTTTCATTAGATTAGATCAGATCGGCGAAATCGGCCTCCATTTTTTTGAAAACCGCGAGTGAGATAATAACGATCATTGAAAGTGAAACACCTGAAATAGTGATAACTGTCCAATCAAACATTCCTCCGAAGATCGACACACGAAAACCTTCTAAAATGCCGACTAAAGGATTTATCGCAAAAACTAATTTCCATTTTTCGCCCAAAAGACTTGCCGGATAAAATATCGGAGATGCTATCATCCATACCTGCAGCAAGAACGGCAACGCAAATTTCACATCACGGTATTTTACATTTAGTGCAGAGAAAAATGTCCCGACCGCAGTAGTCAATATAAGAGCAAAGACAATAAATAGCAGAGCGAACAGAATGTTTGCCGTAATTCCTATTCTAAAGTAAAGCATCATCACAACAAGGATCGCGATGCTGAATATAAGGTCGACAAGTCCCGCAGCGGCCGCCGCTATTGGCACTATCAGCCGCGGGAAATATACCTTTGTCACCAGATTCGTATTACCGGTAAAACTGTTGCTGGCCATCGTTACCGTCGAATGAATATAAAGCCAGATCATCAGCCCGCTTAGTGCAAAGAGCGGATATGGAACATCTTTTGTTTCAAAACGGGCAAACGTGCTGAAAATAATAGTAAAGATCGCAGTCGTTAAGACCGGCTGAAGCAATGCCCAGGCAATACCGATCGCCGCTTGCTTGTAACGTATCTTTAAGTCGCGCCATGTCAAAAAATAAAGCAGTTCGCGATATGCAAATATCTCGCGCAGATCAATCGAAGCCCACGCACCTGCCGGCTTAATAAAGGTTATTTGCAATAATTCTTTTTCGTTCAATTGATCAATCCGAAATCATTTGCGAAAGACGCCGCTTGCGGCTTCGTCTTTTTAATTCGATCAGCGGCATCGGCACGCCAAGACGTAAAATAAATTTGGCGAGTTCAAAAGGTTCGGCTCCGCTCAGATTCTTTAGTGCCAACTGAAAAGCCGTCCGTTTATCGCCCGATCGTAGAAAATCCCGAGCATAGTGAAATTTTAATTTGATCTGTCGTTTTGCCAATTCGGCCGCCGAAATACCAAATTTTGATATGTGCCGATTTTGAGCTTCGATAACCTCTTTCAGCATCAACATTTTATCGCCGCTCGTATTATAGCCGTGATGCCGCCAGGCGGAAAGAACCCGCTGATCGAACGCAAATTCACCCGAACACATCAGATTCAGATACATTTCATAATCTTCAAGTCTCGAATTTTCATTCCAAGAAACTTTTTCTAAAACTGAACTGCGGTACATGACTGTGGAGCTAACCGGAGCAATGCCTTTTAAAAGCATCTCTACCGCATCGCCATCAGGGTAATTTGCCCAATTCTCGGAATGTTCATCGGTCGAATCTATTACAGTTCCTCTGTCGTCAATAAATGCGGCATGGCCGTAACCAAGCACTGCATCTTCACGAGAATCAAGCAGTTTGATACGCTCCGAAATAAATTCCGGCATCCATATGTCATCCGATCCAAGATAAGCAAAATATCTACTGCTGCCACACATCGAAAAACCCTGATTAAGAGTGGCGCATAAGCCGCGGTTTTCACGCACAATAAGTTCCGCGTTAAATGGACAATCTTTTAATATCGCATCAATGATGGCCGGTGAACCATCGTTTGAGCCATCATCAATTATCAGTAGTTTCGTCGGCGCAAGTTTTTGCCGTATTACCGATCGTATACAATGCTCTATAAATGACGCATGATTGTATGATGGGATCAATACAAAAATATCCGAAATTTTGTTTTCTTTATTCTCGCTCATATAAAACGGCCAATAAAAAATGAAACCACAAATGTATGGTTTTGTCATTTTTGATCCTGATCAGTGTACGTAATGAATATGAAGGTTTTGTTTTATCTTGATTCACTCGGTCGCGGCGGAGCCGAAATGCAAGCACTTGATGTTTGTCGAAACGCCGCTCGATTTGGCATGGAAATGACCGTTGTTGCCGGTTCCGGCGGCACTCTGGAGAATGATTTTCAAAATTCCGGTGCCGAAGTTATAAAGCTGAACCGCAAATTTCCCGTCGATCTTTATCTCGCTTCGCAACTTCGAAAGATAATCAAAGAAAGAGACATTCGCGTTGTTCATGGCTATCAGGCCGTCGATGGAACGCATATCTATCTAGCCGCACGCGGATTGCGAGAGGTAAAAAAAGTATTAAGTTTTCAGGGTTTTATTCCTGACAAACGCAACCGTGTCGCTTCGCGTCTTTTGATACCGCGAATGGATCTGAACATCGTCGTCAGCCTTGGACTTCAGCGCTGGCTTTCGGAAAAGGACAAGCTCAACACCGCCGATTTCAAACTTTTATATAACGGTGCCGATCCCGAAAGATTAAAGCTGACCGGACGCTCGATACGCGGCGAACTAAAGCTTGCCAATGACACACACCTAATCGGGATGATCGGAAATTTCTATCGTGATCCGCGCAAAGATCAGCTTACGCTCTGCAAAGCCTTGCCGAATGTCATTCAAAAACTCGGTAATGTTCATTGTATTTTTGCCGGACGCATCGAAGAAGGATCCGAAGGAAAAATGGCCGATTGCCTTAAATTTTGTATAGATAATGGTATTGCCGATCGTGTCCATTTTATCGGTTCGCGAAGCGATGTGCCGGATATTCTCTCCGAATTAGAAATATTCGTTTTCTCTTCGCTTCAAGAAGGACTTCCGGTCGCGGTTTCGGAGGCAATGCTCGCCGGTGTTCCGATGATAGTTTCTGATATCGAACCGCTTTTGGAAGTCACGGCGGACGGAAAATATGCCGAGGTCTTTCCGGTTCGCGATGAAAAAATACTGAGTGAAAAGATCATCAAACTTCTCAACAATGAAAAAGAGCGTTCACAGCTTGCCGTGGACGCCCGTAAATTCGCGCTGGATAATTTCAGCATAGATGCTCATATGAAGCATCTCAGGCGGCTTTACGACGATCTATTAGAAACTACTGACGCTGAAATTCCGGAGTTCCAAGCACAAGGCTGACAACCTTGAAAAGATCAGGATCGCCGCTTGGCGGTAGCAATTTTGTGCGACGTTTTTGTGCTTTTTCTCTCGGCTTCGTCTCCGACATTTGCACCGAATCATCATCTTCCGGCAAAGCCGGTGCTTCCACTTTAGGAAGCGGCTGATCGATTTGTTTTTCCAGCATTGAACGCGTGTTTGCCGAAACCTCGCCGCTCAATACAACTGCCAAAACATTGTTCAGAACGCCGTCTTCGGTCGGAGCCGAAAAGCGTTTCAGATCAACGCGTGTTCCGGGTATCTGATTGCTTGCCAAAGCGACCGAATAATTCAACCTTTCCAGCAACGCTCCGGTGTTTACCCAATCATCAGCCGTGTCCGGATAACCTGTCGGAGCTTGATAGCCATACGGAACTTCACCGAGTTTATTTAGCATCGCCGTCATCGCCGGGCCGGCATTCGTATCCGCGCCGATCGCTCTGATCGAACTGACCGCGAGTTCGAACGGCGTTTTGATCTTCGCACGGTAGTTTTCCGGAGCATAGAATTCCGGATCGCTGAAAAGCGTCGAAAGAGTTGTTTTAATATCGCCGTTCGATCGGCTGAACGATGCCGCAACGCGGTCGACCAAAGCTTGGCTCGGGTTGTCGTTTACAAATTTAACGGCTAATTTTCGTGCGATGAATTTGGCAGTCGCCGGACTTTTGACCAAAATATCGATCACTTTCAAACCGTCTTTTATTCCGCCTTCGTGAACCTTTTGGCCGAGTATCGTTTTAACACTTTCGTCGTGGATCCTTTCGTTGAAATAAAATTCACCGCTTTCGATGTCGTCCGGCACACCGGCTTGTTTTCGCAGCCGATTGAGTTTTTTATCTTCCGTTCCTTTGATCGTGTTGCCGGCTATGTTCCGGTAGCCGCGCGGATCTGCGATCGTCCAACCGGTAAATGCCTTTGCGACCTCGATGATGTCCTGCTGCGAATAACCGCCGTCAACGCCGAGCGTGTGCAGTTCCATCAGTTCGCGTGCGTAATTCTCGTTTATCCCACGCTTCGGCTTGTTCTTTCCTTTTTCGGCATTTGCTCTTAAGCGTTCGATCCGCTGATCGAGTTCGGCATCGGTCAAACCTTGATTACGCTTCATTCGCTCGCGCATCTGCGGTGTCAGATCACCGTTCAATAAAGCTTGCTGCATTCGCGACGGTTTGCGGTCGGAATTTTTATCAGCGACCGATTGAAAATTATCGAGAAAGAACAGCATCGCCGGATGCTGCGCTGTTCCGATCAAAAGATCCTTGAAATTACCAAGCGCGTTCTTACGCAAAACATCGCGTTCATACGAAGGAATATACCAGCGGACGGCACCTTTGCCGGCATAAACATTAAAATGATTTTGCCAAAAATCGACCATTACTTCCTGCAGTTGACGCTCGGAATAAGCGGCCCGCAAAACCCGATTGGCATTGACCTGCGCTAATATCTGCGCGGCCGGCTTTAGATCGTACTCTCGGTAAATTTCACGAAGCTTTGCTTGACGCTCCTTTTTGTCATCGGCTGTCTGCTCTTTTGTAGTGTCACGCTTTTTATTACCTTCCAGAGATCGCAGCAATGCTCCAGGGTTTGGATATTTCGCAAAAATTTCAGGTGTGGAAAGCTGATAAACTTCAAGATCACGAATTTTTGCTTCCGCCGCATCATCCGATATTGAAGATGGGTCAAGCTGTGCTCGAATATATTTATCCAATCCGATCGCTCTAATCTTTTCAACATCTCCAAGCCTTGCTCCGTATCCGAGACGATTAAGAACATGTAATATCTTTTGATCTTCAGTTAGTGCCTTCGTTCCGATACTTTGCTTGTCGATCGCAAATATCGGCACTAAAAAAACAAAAATAAGTAAGATAACAATAATTTGTTTGAATAAAGATAGTTTCATAATTTCAAAAACCCCGCAATAAACCGCTAGCAGTTAGACGCAGTCAGACAGACTTTAGACGAAAAATAATGGCACAAAACTATATAATCAAGAACGATAAGACAACATTATGTGCATAGACCTCATCAAAATATCGTGTTTTTGGATAAAATACGCTAAACTTATTATTTCCGCCCAAAGAGAATATTATGACCATTAAAAATACAGGACTGAAAATCATTTATTCGTTCGTCCTTGTCGCATTGGCGGCAGTGGCCGTCTTTGCCCAGGACAAATTTAGCGATCCAAATGTCGATTATTCATTCGATGTCCCGTCGGACAATTGGAAAATGACCGTTAAACCATCTGCGACAAGCCCAAATGTTGAATACGTTTTTAACGATCGGCGAGATGCTCATTTAGAGGTTAGAAAGCTCTCTGTTTCCGCTTCGGCAAAATTGTCAGATATTATTCGTGACGAAGAAACAAAACTTCAGTTTTTCCCCGGATATGTAGCCGGAAAGCAGGAAAGTTTTAACGGCAAATCGGCTGGCGGTATATTCAATTTTGAATTTGTTCGATCAGGCAAATCGCAAGCCGGAAGATTTTATTTCTTGAAAGCCAACGATACAACATATTATGTTTTGCGTTTTACCGGTTTTCGCGACAAACTGCGAACGATAAGAAATGAAACTGACCAAATAGCCCGGACTTTCTCAGTTAAATAAATATCACAAAATATTTTTCAGAAATATTGAATGTAAACTCTTATTTTTTTATTTTTATTCTTATCTTTGCGGCATTAGGAAAAATATAGCCGTTCTTGTTCACAATCTTATTGAAATTATCGATGCGTGACAATTTCATGATTCGTAGATCATTATCAGTTAGCTTTGTCATCATACGAACGTCGAATCTTTCAGCTTTCTTTAACAAACTCCATGCAGTTTGCCCGTTCACCTGATAGTTTTCGCAAAGCTTCTCTGAAAGATCGTTGCTATTCGATCCGAACCATTTCAAGAAGTCTTTGTGCCCCAATCCTTCACGACATTCGGCCAGCAGCACAATAGTTCCACCATCAGTACATGCTTCAGTTACAGCATCAAGTGTTTTGTGCGCTTGTATCATATTTATATCGAAAGGATCGCCGCCACAATCAGCAATAACGAGATCTCTTTTCTCGTCGATCTCGATAATATTTTCCGCAGCAAATCTATCGCAAGCTTTTCGATGAGATGTTATCCAATTACCACAAAACATCTCCGTGGCTTCGCCTTGTGGATTAACTATACTGTTCACGGCGAACGATGGTTCGATCAATGCAGCCGCCTGCATAAATGCTTCATGCACCGCATTGCCATCTAGCAGACCTGCACCAACGCCCACACGTCTATCTTTTGTTTCGCAGTCAAAAGCAAGCTTGTGTGTTGATAAAATAGTGCGAGATGATGCAAGTCCGGGACAGATCAATTTCCGACCGCCTGTAAAACCTGCAAAATAATGAAAAGTTATGGCTCCGATAATGATCACATGATCGTTTTCTGCCAAAACCCTGTTCAATTCAACCGGAATTCCCGAATTCGTCTCACCTAATGGCTGAAGCTGCATTAGATCACGACATCCGTGATCTAGCATTTTTATCCTCTGAGCTACAAAAGGTGTAACGATCCTCTCTTTTTCCATTTGTGTGACCGCACGGTGAATTCCGGTCGCAAAAATTATGCTTATCTCAAATGGAGCCGTGCCGTTTGAGATAAGCCGACGAACGATCAGATTTACGATCTGGCCGGCAGCCGCTTCGCGGGTCGCATCGGGGACAACTATCAAAACAGTTTCACCAGGTGGGATAATGTCTTCGAGCGGCGGTGCATCTATCGGAGAATCGAGCCGTTTCCCGATCTCAATATCCGAAAGCGGCCGCTGTTCTGCACAAGTATTTAAGATCTGAAATCGACTCTCGTCAAATTCAAAAGGAATTTGTGTATGACCGTATTTTAGATCGATATATGCCATTTACTTTGCGGCTTCGTTGGAGGGAATAAAACACCGTGTTCCGGTTTCGCATACATAAACCGCTTCGGCTTCGTTTTCGTGTGTTTCCATCTGAATGGTTAAATGATCGATATTAAATTCATCATGGAGTTTTGTTCTGATCACCGCAAGCAATTCAGAATGTTCAATAGATCTGTCATGTGAGATGTGAGCGGAAAGTGCATCCAGACCGGATGAAATCGTCCAAACATGCAGATCATGAACACCGGTAACGCCTTCTGTTTCCAATATCGCCTGCTGTACCGAATTGACATCGATATGTGCCGGAGTGCCTTCCAGCAGAATGTTCACCGAATTAAGTATCAATCGCCACGAACTTATAATAATTATAACGCTTATTAGAATACTACAAGCGGCATCAGCCCAAGAAAATCCAAAAAAGATAATAGCAAGGCCGGCGACAATTGCAGCAACAGAGCCTAGAAGATCGCCCATTACATGCAGCCAAGCTCCACGCAAGTTCAGATCATGCTCGCTGTCCGAATGTAAAAGCCATGCGGCAATAATATTTACTACGAGGCCGCCGGTTGCGATCAACAGCATCTCAAAGCCTTTAATGTTTTGATGCGAAAACCAACGTTCATAAGCCTCATAAACTATCCAAACTGATAGAAGAACGAGCACCATGCCGTTTATGAATGCCGCTAGAATTTCCAATCGATAATAACCGTATGTTTTTTTTGAAGTTGCAGGCCTCGCAGCAAACCAAAAAGCAAAGAGCGTTAGACATAAAGCGGCGACATCCGTAAACATATGTCCAGCATCGGCCACAAGCGCAAGAGAATTTGCGAACCAACCGCCGATAAATTCGGCGATCATGTAGGCAAACGTTAGGCCGAGAGCTATCTTTAATTTAAATATGCTCTTTTCTGATCGCCTGTTTTCGTGTGAGTGCAAGTGTGCGGCTCCCAATCAAAATCTCCTTAAGATCTTAGAACTGCGAAGCGACAGGACATAACCCGTTCGCCCGCCGCGATCGTTGACAAATTCAACGGCGATCTCTGAAAGCGGGGTCGATATCTGTAACCTGAAGCTGCCATCGCTGCCAGCAAAAACTTCGCGATTTTGAGCTCGAACTAGAAGCCCCGGCTGAGTTCGCCCGGAAACCATAAAAACATTTCCGCCGACTTTCTGCACCTCCCAATCATTTACAGATATCGAACTGGAAGTATCATGACGAACTATCGTAAATTTCCAAGGTTCGCTCCATTCGCTAGTCTGACCCGAACGAGCAGTATTCTTTAATCGCCAATAATAATTTCCTGGTGTCAAACCTGATAATCTCTGGCTTTTGGATGTCAGCATCGGACGATCGATCAAGATCGTATCAGTTGAAAAATACGGCGATCGCGCAACCTGTATGTGATAACGGCCGATGGATCCCGAACTTGAGTCTTCCCATAAAAAATTTATGCTTACTCCGTTACCCGAACCGCCATCTATCTGAGCCTGATTAGCGGGTTGTTTTTGCGTCGGCGGTTGAAGTAAACCTTCTTTTGTTCTTATCTTTGACTCATCAATAGCGGCATATTGATTTTCATTTATTGTGGATTTGACTCCGCCGACAGTGGTTTCAACGCTTCCGCGGCTGATGCGTATTTCACCGCTTCCGGCAGCGGTATTAAAACTCGCGTCGGTTTCTGAACGAAGCTTTGTTTCTGAATCGAGCATCTCAACAACGTTCTGACCGTTCTCAGGCTGTGTTTCTGTGCGAACATTCATTTGTCCGTCATCGAGGGCAACACGAACGTTCACCCCGCCGAATATAGATGAATTATCACGAACTACGACCGTGCTGTTCGGCCTGACCGTGTAAACTGAACCATCAAGCATCTGAACCGTGGCTCGACCATCTGCTTGAGTTTGAATCGTGTCGCCGGCAGCAATGTATGTTTCTTTTGTTACGACTATAGTTTCGCGTGTTGCCGCTCGCGTAACTCGGACCTCGCCTTCATAAGACATGATCCGAGCAGCATTTACCGGGGCTTCGGTCATTCCCTGCTGATCGAACCAGTGATTTCGTGCCGCGTACCAAAAAAATCCGCCGATAAGAGAGCAGATCAATACAAAGATGCCCAATCCCCAGATCGTACTCCTTTGTATCTTCCACCATTCGACGTAGATTTTTTTGTACTTATTTTCCATTTAGGACTGATCTCTTTTTAGATATGATCGTCAGGCGTTTCTGCCTTTTGTGGAAAGATGAGTGACAAAGCAATAGATGCCAGTATCGCACCGACAACAATGCCTAGCGAGATGTTGATAACGGCCTGCTCAAAATCATGATGCAGATACCTTTGTAAAAACCCGACGAAAGCGGAATTTTCACTAAAACCCATTATCACGCCTTCCGCCGCCAGAGGCAATAACATTTTTACCCCTATGAAGCTTAAAACGAATGCAAGTCCATATTTTAAGAAATGAAATTTCTCTGCCATATCAACTAGAAGAAAGAAAAATGTTCTCAGCCCAAGTATGGCAAATATGTTGGAAGTATAAACAATAAATTTATCAGTAGTTATGCCAAAGATCGCAGGTATCGAATCAACCGCAAAAACAAGATCGGCAACATTTATAACGATCAAAACCAACAGCAGTAAAGTCCCCGTTCTTTTACCGTCGATCTTTACGAAAAAGCTCTCACCGTCATAATTTTTCGAAATACGAATGAATTTCGTTGTCATTCGTACAATTGCGCTGTCTTCGGGGTCAAAGGCATCGTCTTCGCCGAACATTTTAATGCCTGTATATATCAAAAAAGCTCCGAAAAAATAAAGGATCCAATTAAAGCTTTCAACAAGTTCAGCTCCGGCAAATATCATCACCATTCTTAAAACCAAAGCCATGAATATGCCCCAAAACAGTACACGATGCTGATATTTTTTTGGTACTTTGAAATATCCGAAGATCAACAGAAAAACAAAGAGATTGTCTATGGAAAGTGAAAGTTCTATCAAATATCCGGTGAGAAATTCTTTCGCTTTACTGCTACCGAATTGCGAGAGAATAAAGCCATTGAATGCGAGTGCGAGCAAGACCCAAACCGCGCTCCAGATCAAAGTTTCCTTTCGGCTCGGCGCATGCGAACGCCTGTTCACAATGCCGATATCTACAAACAACGCTGCGAAGACTATTACAAAAAAAGTTCCCCAAACCCAAAATGGATATTCGATAACGTTCATACATTCAAACTCTCAAATGGATCTCTCTAGAATATTTACAATGCGGCCGAGCCCCGCAGCATCTATCTCTGAGAAATCCTCTAATCGATCGCTGTCAACATCCAAAACACCGAAAACATTGCCTTTACTATCAAAGATCGGCAGAACTATTTCTGATCTTGAAGCAGAAGCACATGCAATATGACCCGGAAATTCATCCACATTCGGAACGACCACCGTTTTACCGGTCGTATATACATGGCCGCAGACACCTTTATCAAACCTTATCCTTGTGCATGCAAGCGGGCCTTGAAACGGACCCAAAACCAGCTGATTTTCTTTTATAAGATAAAATCCGACCCAAAAGAATTCAAATACTTCTTTCAAAACCGCGGCTACATTTGCAAGATTTGCTATCAGATCGGTTTCGTTGCCGATCAAGGATTCGATCTGCGGAGTTATCTCATTATATAAAATTTCCCGGTTCGCATTTCTTGTGAAGGATACGGATTCGACCATAAACTTTGATTTTAACTTTATGTGCGAAGCCGTGCAAATGATTCTCTCCGCCGAAAAATGTATAATTTCTCGCGATGGAACTCACGTTAAAAATATTGTCGGTGGCGATCGGTGGTGCGGTCGGTGCGGTCGGCCGATATCTGATAAATATTTCTCCGCTCGCATCTTTCTTCGAAAAATTCCCGTTTCCGACGTTCTTAATAAATGTAACCGGTTCGTTCCTGATCGGATTTTTTCTCATACTCCTTACTGATAAGGTTGTCGTCAGTGATAATTTTCGTATGGCAATATTGGTCGGAGTGCTCGGTGCGTTCACGACATTTTCGACGTTCGAATTGGAGTTGTACGGTTTGATAAAGGACGGAGCCGTTCTGATGGCATTCGGCTACTTATTCTTGAGTGTTATAACGGGCTTTATCGGCGTCGTCGCGGGCATCACACTGGCAGGAAAATTCTAATTCCCGCCAATTTGTTTTTGAAATAGAGCCTATCAATCTTCAGAATTATCATCGTCGTCCGAATCATCTTCGCCTTCGTATCGGCGTTTGAGAAACTTGAATTCGCCCGCCTTTTCAGGTGCAAGATCAACCCCGAGAAGTGATGATGCGTATGCGAGAACCGGATCTGTATTTTCGATCAAAGCTTTCGCTGTCGGGCCGACCGGATGATCAGGTATGACCCCTACTTTTTCCAACCGATTTCCGTCTGACATTATCAGATCACCGACCGTCACGCTCAGCCCATAAAATGAGATCGTTTCATATCCGGGAACTCCGCGGTGATTGGCCATTGATCCGCTTGTGCTGGTCATCACCTTTCCAGCGCTTACATCGCCGACGATCTTTGCCCGCTTTTCGATCTGTAGAACGCGAGCCGTAACCTCTGACGCCGAAGCCGAGTTGCTGTCAACGAGTACGATCATCTCGCCTTTGAAATTGTTTTTGTTCTGCGTCTCGGCGATCCGTTCGTCAGATCCCTTTCGCATTACGAACGTGCCGATCTTTACATCCTTATCAAAAAAGTGGCCGATCAAATATTCTTCGATCTTTACATAACCGCCGCTATTTCCGCGCAGATCCAATATCATCTTTTTATAATTATCGGTTTCCGCCATCATCTTATCTATGAATTTTTTATCGACCGAAAAGGTTTCCAATCGACAGGCAATTAATTCGCTGTTAACCGGAATACATTTATACGGATCTTCGCGTTTTTTCTTTCGTCGTTCACGATCTTCTTTTATTTGTTGCTTTAACGGGACGATCGTTGATTGGATGAGCAGCTCTTGCTCTTTATTTGTTCTATCAAGCCGAAAAACCTTCAGATCAGGCAGCGGACTTAACGCATATATCAAATATTCGATCAGCCAAAAATTTCCTCGATTTATGTTATACCGTTCGATACCGATAATAACGTCACCAACCTTCAAACCCTTTTTTTCTGCGTCACTGTCTTTCTTTACATCCGTTACAAAGCATTTATCACCGACCATCTGCATCGAAAATCCATAATATACGCGATTGGCACGGCCGGGCGGAACGAAGTATGTATGTGAATCATCAAGCTCTAGAACCGCGGCGGCAATAAGCTGAAATATCTGCGAATTGGAGTTTGCCTGATCTATCTTGTCCGCGGCAAGATCGAACCTTGCTTCAAGGTCAATGCCCCGAAAATTCTTGTCGAAATACCGCTCTTTTATCTCATTTTTTATTTCCTTCAGCATGCTCTTTCCGCGTGAACGGTCAAGTTTTAGGTTCTGCGGACTCGCCTGCTGATCTACGCGAACGGTTTGGGAATGAACAACTAACGAAAGCGATAAAATTAAAAGAAGATACAGAACTGTCGATTTTGGGAATTTCATGTGGAACCTCAAGCTGATCAATTGTTTTGGACTGAATAGGACTATGCGTGACAATTATACTTAAAGGTCGGGAAAAGCCAAATTTATTTTTAACTCGTTAGTGCCTGACGTGCCCGGACGGCTAATTCGGCGGCTTCGACAGCCGTTACGGCGGTTGCGGTGATGTGTCCCATTTTACGGCCGATTCGCGGTTCGGCTTTGCCGTATAAATGGATCTTTGCGTTCGGTTCGGCAAGAGCGGCGGCCCAATTAGGCTCACCGTTCTGCCATAGGTCGCCGAGTAAATTCGCCATCGCGGCCGGACGATAAAATTCGGTCGATCCGAGCGGCAAACCGCAAACCGAGCGCACTTGTTGTTCGAATTGTGATGTAACACACAGCCCAAACGTGAGATGACCCGAATTATGCGGCCGCGGAGCGATCTCGTTCACGACGAGCTTATAGTCAGACGTGACAAAAAATTCGACGCACATTGTGCCGACATAACCGAATTTCTCCGCGATATTTCGGGTAATGTCCACGGCATCGTTGAAAACCTTTTCGGAAACGACAGCCGGAGCGAACGAAACATCAAGAATATGATTCGAGTGATCATTTTCGATCACGCCATAATGGGCAAATGCTCCGTCAATTCCCCGTGCGCAGACGACCGAAACTTCTTTCGCAAAATCGATAAAACCTTCGAACACGGCTTCGCGGCCATTCATCGCCTCAAATGCAGTTCCGATCTCTTCGACATCCTTGATCTTTTGCTGGCCTTTGCCGTCATAACCGAATCCGGCTGTCTTCAGAACCGCCGGCAGGCCAATGTTTTCCGCAGCTTCGCGAAGGTCTTCGATAGTATTGATCCTGCGGAACGGAGCGACCGGAAAACCATTTTCCGATAAAAATTTTTTTTCCCGCAAACGATTTTGTGTGATATGAAGTATCTCGCCGCGCGGGTGAACATCTACAAATTCCGAAGCGGCCTCGACCGTCGCCGAAGGAACATTCTCAAATTCGAAGGTCACAACATCGACCGCTTTTGCAAAATCACGAACCGCATCCAGATCATCATACGAAGCGGAAATTTCCTTATCCGCAACCTGACCCGTCGGCGTATCTTTTGACGGCGAAAATGTGTGCACACGGTAACCCATTTTCCGGGCTTCGATGGCGAACATCCGGCCAAGCTGACCGCTGCCAAATATGCCAATAGTTGAATTTGGAAAGATCTGTTTCATTCTGCTACTAAGAAAGTGAGGAATGCAGCACCGTATCGGTCTGCGATCTGCGGAACTGACTAAGTTTTTCCCGTAATTCCGGCCGTGAATTTGCAAGTATCGAAACGGTCAAAAGAGCGGCGTTCTTTGCACCGGCTTCGCCTATTGCGAGTGTGCCGACCGGAACGCCGGCCGGCATTTGAACGATCGACAAAAGCGAATCGATGCCCTTCAAAACTTTGCTTTCGATCGGCACGCCCAAAACCGGCAGAACCGTTTGCGAAGCGCACATTCCCGGCAAATGAGCCGCACCACCGGCACCGGCGATTATTACTTCGATGCCGCGGCTTTCGGCTGTTCTTGCAAATTCGAACAACAGATCCGGCGTTCTGTGGGCCGACACGATCTTCGTTTCGTGTTCGACGCCGAATTCGGAAAGCATTTCGCTCGCGAGCTTCATCGTCGGCCAATCGCTCTTGCTGCCCATAATGATCGAAACCAAGATGTTGTTCTTATTCTGTACCGTCATATGGAATTATGATAATGCCGCCCATACGGGCTTCGTCCGCGCGGCATTTGATGCCGTCAATATAACATATATGGCTGTCGCGTTCTTCGCGCGTATCAAAATAAACGGCGCGAAATCCGCCCGAAAGCGATACGTTCGTAAACGTCAGCGACCGTCCGGTTTCGTCCGCCGCACGAGCCGCGCAAACAGAGCATACGTAGTTCGGATAACGATCCATCGGCTTGACCTTCTCTAAACATATCGGGCATCTCTGTTCTTTCATTCTTTTTTCGACAGCTCTGTTTTGATCACGGATTCGAATTTTTCCCAGGCGTGTATCGGGCTGCGCCAATAGACGATCTTGCCGTCACGGCCGATGACAATATTTTTCGGGTAACCGGAAAACACGAACATATCGAGCGCCGTCTGAGCGTCACCGGCAACACGATAATCGAATTTTTCGCGCGAAAGATAATGCTTTACTTTTCCGGTCGGCTCATAGGTTAAAGCAATAAAAACCACATCATCATCGTCCGCAAATTTTGTCTTTAGTTCGTTGAGTTTTGGCGTTTCCGCGATGCACGCCGGACAGCCGATGAACCAAAAGTTCAGAACAACGACCTTGCCTTTCAGATCGGCGAAACTGATCTCTTCGCCGTGAATATCTTTCGCCGTGAAATTCGGCGCCGACATTCCTTCCTGCGGAATTTTCTGTAAGCGGAATTCTATCGTTCCGTCGTCGAGTATCTTTGTGACCGTCGCGTCTTTGTAATGAAAATTCGCCATTCGGATATCGACAAATTCATTGTTGCTTATCAAATTTCCGTCCGAATCCCGAAAGATTGTCGAAGGTGCTGTCGGTTTCGGCGCGGGTTCGGCAGCTTGAGCCTGGATCCGCGTGTCGGCCGACAGCATGAAAAGAACGATCAAAATTATCGAAATATTCCGCATTTATTGAACATTTTTACGCCGAATAACCTTTCGCTCCGTCGAAGTTATAAAGGTTTTCGGTTTTTATCACGTCGAAACCGGCGTCATTGAACCGCGAAAGCAGCGATATCAACTGAGCCTTATCTACCGTATTTCCTTCGCCGGCTTCGGCTACGAAACGGCATCGCCAATGATCGACGGTGAACGTATCGGGAAATCCGCCCGGATAAACTTTCACGCCGCGGTTCGCGATCGTCTGAAGTTTAAGGCCGTCGCCGTTTACCGCTTCGACCGATCTGCCGAGTTCATCGGCAACGCCGTAAAACGAACCTTTCCACCAATCGAGAAAAACGTCCACGCCGACGAGGTCTTTTTTCTGCGGTACCGGCATCGTAAAGATCGGTTTCGGATCTGCATCAGCGACGTTTGCCGAGTATGTGACGGCTTTGAGCGTTTCCGGTTTTTGGCCGATGCGTTTCACGACAGCTTCGGCAAATTCGCGTGTGCCGACCTTTTCGGTCGAAACGCCTTCTTTATACATATCGTATGTGTGAACGCCGTCTTCGATCGTTTTGAGCCACGCATTGTGTGCGAGTTCGGCGATGTCCGGCTGGTTGATATGCACAAGCATCAATATCGAACCGAGGAACAAGCCCGAAGGATTCGCCATGTTCTGTCCCGCGCGACGCGGAGCCGAACCGTGGATCGCTTCGAACATCGCGACCTGTTCGCCGATATTCGATGAACCCGCGAGTCCGACTGAACCGGCGATCTGCGCCGCAACGTCCGAAAGTACGTCGCCGTAAAGATTCGGCATCACGATAACATCAAAATTCTCAGGCGTATCGGCCATTTTCGCCGAACCGATATCGACGATCCAGTGATCGGCCTCGATGCCCGGATATTCCGGTGCGATCTCGTCAAAAACTCTGTGAAACAAACCGTCGGTGCGCTTCATAATGTTATCTTTGATGAAGCACGTGACCTTCTTTCGGTTAAATTTCTTGGCGTATTCAAAAGCGTAGCGGACGATCTTTTCGCTGCCCGGACGCGAGATCAATTTCAAACATTCTTCGACCTGATCGGTTTGGCGATATTCGATGCCGGCGTATGTGTCTTCTTCGTTCTCGCGAACGATAACGACATCCATCACCGGATGTTTCGTCGAAACGAACGGATGATAAGAAACGCACGGCCGCACATTCGCATAAAGTCCGAGAGTTTTGCGAACCGCGACGTTCAGCGAAGAATAGCCGCCGCCCTGCGGTGTCGTGATCGGTGCTTTCAGGAAAACTTTTGTCCGCCGCAGCGATTCCCAGCTTTCCGGTGCGATGCCCGCTTGGTTTCCCGAAAGGTAAACCTTTTCGCCGATCTCGATGGTTTCGATGTCGAGCCTTGCGCCCGCTTCTTTCAAAATATGAAGCGTCGCATCCATGATCTCCGGCCCGATGCCGTCGCCGTGAGCTACTGTTATAGGAACGTTTGTCATTATGTTTTTTGGTCCTTTCTCTAAATTATTTTTACTAAATATCAAATGTTCAAGTTTATCGAACTTGCCCGTTTCAATCAATTGAACATACGATCGGACGCTAGGTTTTGGGTCTTGGGACTTTGGTCTTTGGTTTTTGGTCTTGGGTTTTGGACCTTTGATTTTCTTCGATTCCTTCTTGACGCTCGATGTGCGGTTAGCGAGGAATGAGTAGGATTCTTTCCCGGCGGCTGTGCCGCTCGATGTGCGGTGAGTCTCTGACTCACCGAAAGCCAGCACCCAACTTCTCGCGGCTACGCCGCCGCTCTGAACATCTGTTACAGATCTAATTGAAGCAGCTATTGAGCTTACCATCGATTCCGGCTGTAACACTAAAAAGCACAGGTCTTTCTGTGACACTTTCGTTACAGAATTTGTGACAGTTTTGTTACAGCGTTCGTTACACCTCATCGGAGTTTTCTCCTTTTAACAGCCGATCTACCTTCATATGTGATACATGAAGCCGTCGGCCAATGTCTCTCAGCGACATTCCGCTTTCGTGCAGCTGCTTGACCCTGTCGATCAGAACATATTTATCTGTGATCCGCTGCCCGAGCTGCTCGGCTTCGGTCGAAAAACCTGTGTGATGAAATGCAAGCGGCGGGATCTTGACATCCGGTTCGATCGGCCGTTTTTCCAGACTGTAAACAACGACGTTATTTTCATCGTGAACAAGATCGGTGCTGCGTGCCTTTATGTGTTTCAGATACCGTATATTTCTGCCGCGGCCGCGACCTATGGCGAATACACTGTCCGCAATGCCCGACAGCATTGTCGAACCCTGTACATCTTTGAATGTCAGCGGCAGCCCTTCTGAACGCTTCGGCGTATGAGCCAAGAGCAATATTGAAGTGCCGAGTTCGTCGCGAAGCAAACGAAGTTTCTGGAACAGGGCGAAAGCTCTCTGCGCCGAAAACTGTCGAAGTCCCATGAACGAGATGTTGTCGATGATCAGAGCCGACGCTTCGGTCTCATTGATCGAGTTTCGAATGGAATGATACAGATAATCCGGATCCGTATCGAATGGCTTTGGGACAGGCTGTCCCTGCCAATGATCGTAAGCCCGGCAAAAATTCGGGTGCAACGAATATTGTATTGGCACATCTCCGCTAGTGTCGGTATATCTGTCCGCGAACTGACGGTGCGTCAATTCGAAATCAAGATACAGGACCGCACCCGATGGGACACAGCTTTTGAAAGGTTCGATAGAAGTTTCTTCGGCTATCGACATTCCTATCTGCACGGCCAGAACGCTTTTGCCCAAACCCGGCTCGCCAAAAAGCACCGCGATCTGCCGGCTTTGCCAGAACATACCGAATAAACCCTTTATTGACGGCAGTTCCTCGGCTCTTTCATAGATCTCATCTCCGCGATCGACGATAAAGACCGAAAATTCCCGCCTTTCATAGAACGCCAATGCCTTTGCACGCCTCTTTGCATCGGCCTCTTCTTCCTTCATTCCCCAACCTATCGCCGAATCATACCTTTCAACATCATATTTATCTTCATCATCGTCTCTGATCATAGTTCTCTCCTTTGCCTGCATAAAACAAACAACGGATTCACTATAACATATGTTGTATTTATAAAGAAAGAGAATTAGGAATGATGGAGCGAGGATTTACCAGGTCCTCAAGTGACTTTTGGGTTTACCAGGTCCTCAAGTGACTTTTGGGTTTACCAGGTCCTCAAGTGATTTTTGGGTTTACCCATTCGCATCGCGGTCGGGTTGTACCCGACCGAGGCCGCGGCCCAAAAAAGATTCCGCAACGGGCTAAGCCCGTTGCGGATGTCAAGGGTAGCAACGATCCGGTCGGGTAAAACCCGACCGCAGTGCACCAAGGCAAAGCCTTAGGAATGTATAATTTGCTGGCGTTTTACCTGACCGCAGTGCACCAAGGCAAAAGCCTTAGGAATGTATAATTTGCTCGAGTTTTACCTGACCGCAGTGCACCAAGGCAAAGCCTTAGGAATGTATAATTTGCTGGCGTTTTACCCGAACGCAGTGCACCAAGGCAAAGCCTTAGGAATGTATAATTTGCTGGCGTTTTACCCGAACGCAGTGCACCAAGGCAAAGCCTCAATCGAACAATCCACGGAGATAACCTCACCGTTTCCAGTCCAATTTTCTAATATCTACTTCAATAGGTTCTTCCGCATTTCGTCTATTGTGAAAGATCCTTGCGCTCGACCATTCCCAATCGTTCGGATGATCTATCAAGCCGGCTCTGACAGGATTAAGATGCGTATATTGGATCCTCTGCAACAGCATTTGTTCGCTCCAAAGAAGCCGAGTATCGGGATGGCGTTGCCAAATAGTAAACTTTGATCCATCCGAACGGTCTTTTATGCGAAGTTTTTCAAGTGAACTTGTATGGCCGGACGTTTTGAGATGATCGAGGACACGCCGTCCGACAATGCCGTTTATATAACGATGAATTTCACTGGCTGGTTTTGAGCTGTCCGTTACGAGATGAAGATGGTCGGTCATTATCACATACGCAAAGATCAAAAAACCGCCCGAGAGCTTGGCTTCGTTAATTGCGTTGAATACAATGCGGGCAATGGTTCTCGTCCGAAAAATAGGAAGACGATCCTTAGTAACCGTGGTCAGATAATAAGCGGGAGTGTCCTTAGAAACTCGAAACATAATCGCTCAAATTAGCATAATCGGCGGTTGAATAAAAAACCGTATTGTTGTTTTTTGTTATTGCATAGCGGTCGGGATATAGTTCAGTTCCAAAAATGTCTTTGGATTTACCAGGTCCTCAAGTGATTTTTGGGTTTACCCATTCGCATCGCGGTCGGGTTGTACCCGACCGCGGCCGCGGCCCAAAAAAGATTCCGCAACGGGCTAAGCCCGTTGCGGATGTCAAGGGCAGCAACGATCCGGTCGGGTAAAACCCGACCGCAGTACACCAAGGCAAAGCCTTAGGAATGTATAATTTGCTGGCGTTTTACCTGACCGCAGTGCACCAAGGCAAAGCCTTAGGAATGTATAATTTGCTCGGGTTTTACCCGACAGCTATGTATGCAATATGTTTATTTTGTTAGCTAAAGCGACGTCGAGACTGGTGATGCCGCTGCGGTCGTGGGTTGTCAGTTCGATGACGGCGTAGCCCCAGCCGAAGGTAATGTCCGGGTGATGATCGGCTGTTTCGGCGAGTTCGCCGACGGCGTTGACGAATGCCAGGCTTTCGGCAAAATTCTCGAATTCGAACCGTTTCGAAAGCTTATCGTCGGCGGTTTTCCAGCCGTCCAAATCCGCCAAAGCAGCATCTATTTCTTCATTCGTCAGCTTTTTGCGTTCCATCCGTTTTTTGCTCCTTGTTTTTAAGCTATAATAACGTTTTATAAATAATATGCGCAGCCGGGCTGCGGATGTTCGATCATATGAAGACATTATCGGCGATCTTAATTTTTACGGCGGTGTTCATCGCGGCCGGCTGTTCGGGCGAAAAAGCACCGGCGACACCGGTCGAAACCTTCAAAACGTATATCAAAGCGATGAAGGCGAAAGACATCACGACAATGAAGCTTTTGCTTTCCAACGACACGATAAAGATGCACGAACAGCAGGCAAAAGCTCAGGGCGTAACGCTTGACGACATCGTAAAACGCGAAACGCTGGTTGCCGAAGGCCAGGAACGCGTCGAATTTCGCAACGAAAAGATCGACGGGCAAAAGGCCACGGTCGAGATCAAGAATTCATACGGCGAATGGGAAGTTCTGCCGTTCGTTTTTGAGGACGACGCCTGGAAAATAGATAAAAAAGGCTACGCCGACAACTTTATGCAGAATATCGAACAGCAGCAGAACGATGCGTTCGGTACGCCCGCCGATCCGCTGGCCACGCCGAATGTGGAGCCGTAAATTATGCGATCTATTTTTGCGATATTGATCTTTATGCTCTTGATCAACGCCGGTTGTTCAAGCAGTTCGCCGTCAACAAATTCCGCCGCGAACGCGAATGCGAACGTTAATTCTTCGGCGGTAAATGCAAATACGAATACAAATTCGAATGCTTCGAACACTGTCGCGGCGTCACCGGCAATGAGTCCGACCGAAGTTTTTAAGGCGATGAGCGCCGCTTCGGCCGCGAAAGATGTCGAAGGAATAAAGAAGCATTTTACAAAACAGACGCTTGTGCTGTTCGATCAGGTTGCCGCCGACCAAGGCAAGACCGTAGATGAGATACTTCGCGAACCGGACGGCGCTCCTTTTCCTGTTTTGCCTGACATCGGCGAAGAAAAGATCGATGGGCAGAACGCGACGCTCGAGATCGGCGACCCGGAAACTGATTCGGCGACACGGCTGCCTTTTGTTATCGAGGACGGCGAATGGAAGATCGCAATGGATGTTTACCTTGATCAGATCGAGGATGTTTTGTCCGAAGGCGCTAATAAAAAATAAAGACATTTTAGGAGCTTTTTTGTGGCTTTGATAAAACCTTTCCGCGCTCTGCGGCCTGTTCCGGATAAAGCGGAAGCGGTTTCGTGCGTTCCATATGATGTGGTGCACGAATCCGAAGTGCGCGAATTTCTACGCGAAGATCCGCTGACATTTCTACAGGTTACGCGGCCCGACGCCGGTTTGACCGAAGACGAACTGACCGCCGCCGAAGCTTTGGAAACGGCAAAAGCGAACCTTCAGCGGCTGATAGATGAAGGCGTTCTTGTAACAGAAAGCGAACCCTGCATTTATATTTACCGGCTGGCGACGCGAACGCATACGCAAACCGGTGTTGTCGCCTGTTGTTCGCTGGATGAATATGAACACGGGTTGATCAAAAAACACGAAAAGACGCGGCCCGATAAAGTTGCCGACCGCATGGAGCATATGATGAAGCTTCGTGCGCAGACCGGCCTGCTTTTTCTCGCTTTTCGCGGCACTGAAACCATACGCGAACTGATCGACAAAGCTGTAAAAAGCGAACCGCTTTTCAATTTCACCGGCATCAACGAAACGCAGCAGACCGTTTGGCGAATTTCAGACGCCGAAGAATTGCAAAAGGCTTTCGGCGAAGTTCCTGCACTATATATCGCTGACGGACATCACCGCGCGGAAAGCGCTCTGCAGGCGAGAAATATCCTGCGCGAAGCGAACCCGGAACACAAAGGCAGCGAAGATTATAATTTTTTCATGGCCGGAATGTTCCCCGCCGAAGACCTGAAGATATTGGCTTACAATCGCGTTGTAAAAGATCTGAACGGGCTTTCGGACGAAGGATTTTTGGCAAAGCTGGCCGACAATTTTATCGTAAAAGAAACGCTGCGGAAAGAACCCGGTGATCCGCGTAATTTCTGTATGTATCTTTCGGGCAAATGGTACGCTCTGCATTTTACGCTCGAATTTTTTACCGCTCCGCCGCCGGACGAAGCTCTGGACGTAAGCATTTTGCAAAGATATCTGCTGGAACCGATACTCGGCATCGGCGATGTGCGAACCGATACGCGTATCGAATTTGTCGGCGGCGGACGCGGCACCGAAGAGCTCGAAAGGCTCGTTGACAGCGGCGAGATGCGTGTCGCTTTTTCGCTTTATCCGACAACGATGGAAGACCTGTTCGCCGTTTCGGATATGAACGAAATAATGCCGCCGAAATCGACTTGGTTCGAACCAAAACTGCGCGACGGCCTGTTTGTGCATCGCATCTGATAAAATACCGCGTTAAGAATATGTTGGAAACCGAAAGACTTTTATTCCGAAAGATCACGCCGGACGATCTGGATATCATCGCCGAAACGCGTTCCGATCCGGATGTGAACAGATACCTCGGCGGGCCGGAAAATCAGAACCGCGATGCGATAGAAAAACGCATTCCTTTTTATATGGAAAGTTATACGAAATTCGGTTTCGGATTTTGTCTGATGAGCTGGAAAGCGACCGGCGAGGTGATCGGTTCGGCTGGTCTTTCGCCGCTCGGCGATAGCGGCGAGATCGAGGTCGGCTATAATATGATCAAGCCTTTTTGGGGCAAAGGCATCGGCACAGAAGCGGCGCTTGTGTGGCTGGATCACGGCTTTAACACGGCCGGGCTTGAGCGGATCGTCGCCGTTGCTCATCAAGAGAACACGCCTTCGCGGCACATAATGGAAAAATGCGGAATGACGTTCGAAAAGACCGCGTGGCACTACGATATGGACTGCGCGTTCTATGCGATCTCGAAAGATGAATTCAACATCAGAAACAGATGAACATCAGTTATCCAAAATTGATCTTCGCCGGTTTGCTTTGCATTTATTTTTTATGGATCGCGTTCGATCCGATGCAGGGCAGCTTTTTGGATAACGTCGATCTGCCGATACATGAAACGGGACATCTGCTGTTTCGTCCTTTCGGTGAATTTATGATGATCGCCGGCGGTTCGCTTTTTCAGGTGATATTTCCGCTGGTCTTCGTAGGGTATTTTATCTGGAACGAAAAGTATTACTCGGCGGCGATCGTCGGGCTTTGGGTTGGACAAAGTATTATAAACGTTTGGGTTTACGCCTCTGACGCGATCGTTATGCAGCTTATGCTGACCAGCGGTGTGACCGGTTCCGAAGGCGGTTTTCACGATTGGAACTATATGCTGACGCACACCGGCCTGATCGGTTCGACCAAGCTGATCGCAGGGCTGATCCGTGCCGCCGGAACTTTGACGATCATCGCGTCCGGCGTCGCGGCGGTCTATTATTCGCTGCACAGCGAAGCTTACGACATCGAACAATGAGAACGGCACTTATCACAGGAGCTTCGAGCGGCATCGGCGAGGAATTTGCCCGGCGGCTGGCTGCGCGAGGACACGATCTTGTCTTGGCCGCACGCAGTGAAGATAAGCTTCATGAACTTTGCGACGAGCTGATGCTGAAGCACAAAATAACGGCGCATTACTTTGCCGTCGATCTGTCGCAGCCTAATGCCGACGCGCTTTTATACGAAGAAACAGAGCGGCACGGCTTTGAGATCGAATGGCTGATCAACAACGCGGGTTATGGTTCGGGCGGAGATTTCGCAGTATTGGATATTGAAAAAGAACTCGGGATCATAGATCTGAACATCCGCGCCGTCGTTGCGCTGACGCACCGATATCTGAAAAAAATGCGCGAGCGCAAAAGCGGCACGATAATAAACGTTTCATCGGCCGCGAGCTTTCAGCCGATACCTTTTATGGCGACGTATGCGGCTTCGAAAGCATTCGTTTCGTCGTTCACCGAAGCCGTCGCCGAAGAGAATCGTCCGTACGGCATCCGCATAATGGCGCTGTGTCCGGGTTCGACCGAGACGAATTTCTTTGCGGCGTCCGACATCGACCGAGCCATAAATATGAAAGGCCAGCAGACGGCCGAAGAGGTCGTCGATACCGCGCTTGCCGCCATCGAAAAAGGCAAGTCAAAGGTAGTTTCCGGCTGGAGCAATTTTATCGCAGCGGTCGGAGCGACCTATATGCCGAATAAAATAACGTCGCGTATAATTTCAAAGGCATTGCGTTCGCGTTATCAGGATCAAAAAAGCAAATGATCAAATTCACAGTTCTAGGCAGCGGTTCGACCGGAAATTCGGTGCTGATATCCAGCGAACGCACGAATGTGCTGATCGATGCGGGTTTGAGCGCTCGCGAGATATTGCGGCGGCTGGCGGCGCTCGGGCTTGGGCCGGAAGATCTGGACGCCGTTCTGATCACGCACGAACACAGCGACCACGCCGGCGGGCTGCGCGTTCTGCTGGGTTCGATAAACTGTCCGGTGTATATTTCGGCGCCGACCGAAGACGCATTTTATGCGACGCGAAAAGGCATTATGCACAACAGCAGCGAATCGCAAAAACGCCGCGAAGCTTTGAAAGGACGTTCGGTCGCGATCGAATCGAGCCGCGAATTCCGCATCGGCGATATCGATTTCGAACCGTTCACGGTGCCGCATGACGCGGTCGATAATTTTGGTTTTGTCGCGATGAAGGACGGCGTAAGGCTGGCAACGCTGATGGATTTCGGCTGCATCACATCGCTGATAAAAGAAAAACTGCGGCACTGCGACGCGATCGTTATCGAATCGAACCACAGCCGCGATATGCTTCGTGCCTGTTCGGTCTATTCGTGGGATCTGAAACAGCGGATCGCATCAAAGAACGGCCATCTTTCGAACGAAGACCTCGCCGATTGGCTCAGCGACGATTTTGACGGCTCCGCACGCCACATCGTCCTCGCACACCTTTCGCAGCGTTCGAACGACCCGCACCTAGCGCTCCTCACCGCACGCACCGCACTCGATATGCGCCCGCCGCTCTTCCGCACCGAAACAAAAATAACACTCTCATCCGCCACCGAACCAACCGAATGGTTCCGGTTTTAGATAATCAAAATAGACCTGCAGAAGAGAACATATGTGCAACTTAGAAAGTGTAAGATAGCACCTACTTTTTTATTAGCTCATCAGTTCTTTCGATTATACGGTTACGTAAAGCCTTCGAGATGTCATATTTTTCGAGCAAACTCCTAAGTTCGGTGGAGTTAAAAGGGTTCTGAGAATACATCAACGAAATGTATTTAATTCCGTTATCAATGATCGAACTCTCGTTTTGTCGCAATCTCACTTGATTGGAAAAATATTCAGTCTTAACTGAATTCGCTCTAATGGCTTTCTTATAATTTTCCCGAAGCTCCGGGTCCTGAATGCTCTCTGGAGACATGCCTGCAATTCCATTTGAGCCGTCGGGAGGTGTCACATTCAAGGTAGGTAAATCGTTCGGATCAAATTCAGGATCTTTTTCTTTTTCTAATCTTCTCAGTAAGTGTAACCAAAGCTCAACTCGACTGTTTCTCTCAATAATTTCGTCATTGCTGAGCTCTATCTCGCGAGTGGGATAACGTAGGTACATTAATAAAAACCATTCGGTTTCGAGATCAAATGAATCAGCGTGTGCCAAGGCTGTTTGGACAAAATCTTGGCTCAAATCTAAAACTCTAGAGTTCGATTTAATGATTTTATCGGTAGTTAGAGCCGCCAACAAATCCCGGTACAATAACCCATAAGATATTCCCCCAACTTCTCCCCATTTACTTTCAATATTTTTTTGTTCAAAAATGATGTCGTTCAAATTACCCGTCTCTCTTAATATTTTAAGACGAGCTCTGGTCTCGCCGAAAGAGTCCATGTCGTCTCCAATCTTATCGTTGTTATTATTTACCGGTGTTCTCGTGGGAGACGAACTTGGCATGCCCGGCCGAATTTCATCGATAGTGGAAGAATGAAAAGGCGACGCTTTCGTATAGTCAAACACCCCAAAAACCGTCAGAGAACCGAGGCAAAAAATTGCGATTAATATAAAGTAAGCGTTTCGTACTTTCATAAACACCTCTAAAATGAAGTCGTAGGATCGTATACACCTATGGTAAAAGGACCCGCATTTTTCTTTCCTAGATATGCATTCCCCATGATATCCGCGTTACAAGTGTGGTCGGCCGTGGTGAAGACGACATTTGAATTTGTCGTAAAATACTTCCACGGGATTGCCCAAAGAAAAGTGCCATTACTGAATGGCATACGAGCTGGTGTAGTCTCAAGTGTTATTGTGTCTTCTCCCAATATTTTGCAACCCATCGCAAGACTACAATTGGAGATAGAAACAGGGATTCCAGTAGGACTATGTACGAGACCGTTTCGGCCCGAAAGATACCCAGTAGCAACCGCGATGGCCGACCCTTCTCCAAAACGAAGTCGGCTAAAAGAAACGTCTTTGGGGTCGAAATATATATCTCCTTTGAATGCGCCGCCAAAACTCCCATAGTTATGCCTTATATTTGATGTTTTAACGAGTCTCGCATTACTAGGTGCGATAATACTTATATTCACCACAACGAATTGTCCTTTGGACGGACCATTTAGAATCTCCAACTTCAAGATTGCACTTTCTGGAGCCTCGGGAGCCGTAAAGACACCTTTTCCGTCATCTTGCGGAGGCAACGTCCCAGTTCCGGTAGAAATGGTCCATCTCAAATCACCAATTTCAGCCAAAGTAAGCGTCGGCTTAGACTCAAAATTTAAATCTACTAATTCTTCAAGGCCAAATTTTATATTGTTTCGATAAGGATCGAACATGTCTCGTGGATTCAGAATTCCTTTCAGATCGTAAACAATCACATTTACGACTACCGGTGAAACAACCGCAGCAGTAACTGTCTTAAAATCCGTTGCGTTCACCGAAGAAGTAGAAAATGTAATCGATATTGTTTCGCCTGTTCCAGATGCCCCCGACGTTCCACCCCAAGTTGGCAAGCCGCTTGGAAAAGTTGAACTTGAAGGACTAGGTATTGCCTTAAAACTAACGACAGAGCCTTTTAGTATAAATAGCGTCCCGCCAATATCGCTAAACACTGAACTCCCAGGCTCTTTATACTGGATCTTTTCTACTCTTGGCTTAACCGTCAACCTCACGCTTAGTAAAATCTGTATGTATTTTTTCAACATTAGGAACGAATGCGGAGTCGGCGTTTACTAGCCTCGCGGCAAAAACCACTGAGACAATTACAGTAATTGAGAAAAACAAGATAAAGAAACGACGTGTGATCTTGACCGAATTTGACTGGCTTGACCTTAACATTAGCGCCTCCGTGCTTTTTGGAGAAAAGACATTTATGTTGCCGGGTTAACGGAGCTAAAATACACGCCGTCAGAATTTTCAAAGTGCTTCGGAGCATATTCCTATTTTTCAATGTTGTCAAGCTTTTTTTCGAATCCCAGTTTTACATGTGTTCTCGCTCAAAGAAATCAAAGAAACATCCTTGATTACTCTACTACCTCTTCAATGCCGAATGGCGGGCGATGAGGGCGACGGGGAGGCCGACGAGGAGTGCGTGGCCGAGGATGCTGTTGACGAAGGGCCAGAGCGAGATCGGTGCGGGGCTGCCGATGGCGGAAAGCGGTATGACGACATACTGCATAAAAAAGTGAACGCCGATGCCGTAGATGATGCCGGAAATAACTGCGTGGCGGATCAGGAACGGGATGTTTCGGCTGAGCAGATAATAAACGGCGGCCACACAGAACGCCACGACAAAATGCAGAAAGATACCGAGCAGAGCCGTGTTCCAGCCGCCCGCACGTGCGGCTTCGCTGCCGAGCACGCCGGCCGATACGCCGTGCCAGACGCGCGTAAAATGTATCCCGAAATAGAGCGGAAAAAATATGCTTGCGTCGAGAAAATCGAGCAGCCCGACGAGCAGACCGCCATATACGATCGTATCGAACGCACGCGGTTTTCCCACAGAAATGTTCGTATTTGATGCCGCCATTGTCTTTGCCTTAGTTCCTAAGATGCGGCCATTCGGCAAAAGTTGCTTTTGAGCAGACCTAATATATTAAATGGATCAGCGTGAAAATTAAGATCTACCACAGACGCGGATAAGAAAGAGGTACAGGAAAGAACAGAGATCCTGCTCCAAACTCCAAACTCCAGACTCCAAACTCAAGACTATTCTATCGGCATAACGCCGCGAAATGTCATGCGGTGAAGAACGCACGGGCCGTGTCGGCGGATCGCGTCGAGATGATGTTTTGTGCCGTAGCCGAAATGTTTTTCGAAACCGTATTCGGGAAATTCGTCGGCATATTCCGCCATCAGATCATCACGAAAAGTTTTTGCGATGACGGACGCGGCGGCAATGGAAACAGAGATCGAATCGCCTTTGATAATGGCGCGCTGCGGCAGCGGCGAAAGCTTTAACCGAAGCGCGTCTATAAGCAAATGATCGGCCGCCGGATCGAGCTCGGCAATGGCTTTCAGCATCGCAAGTTTTGTCGCTTCGAGAATATTTATGCGGTCGATCTCGTCGGCTTCGACCTGCCCGACGGCGAAACAAACGGCAGTTTCGCGAAGTTCGGCGGCGATCTCGTCACGCCTTTCGGCGGTCAGCTTTTTTGAATCATTGAGGTACTTCGGAAGCGGTTTTGCTATATCCAAAATACAAGCCGCCGCAACGACAGGCCCGGCGAGACAACCTCGGCCGACCTCGTCCACACCAGCTATAAAACGAAAGCCTTCGCTATGCGCCTGCTGTTCGAAATCAAACCCGATTGTCCAGGTTCTTTTAGAAGCAGAGAGTTGAAAATCACTCATTGTCCAAAATTATAAATGACGATGCATCTATTCCGAAGTTTTAGTCAGACCGAGAAGCATACTCGAAGACCGACTATATCTTCATCGTTTCGAGCTATATCACCAACGCGCATTGCAGATCGACAGGTATCCATATGGCTTCGCCATGAACCGCCGCGTTGGACACAATAGCCAACATCACCGCCGGATATCCAAGAACTGCCATCTGCAGGAGCATCTTTATAGTCTTCATGCCAGATGTCCGAGCACCACTCCCAAACATTGCCGTGCATATCCAATAGTCCAAAATCATTGGGTGCATCTATTTCACCAGCAATCTTCAATCTCGAAATTTCTAGAGCTGAAACTGCGTATTTCGCTACCTCTGTCGTCAACGATTCACCATAGCAAAAAGGTGTATTCGTTCCTGCTCGACAAGCATATTCCCATTCAGCTTCCGAAGGCAAGCGAACTGACAAGTTGGTCAGCTTCGATAGTTTGTCGCAGAAGTTAATTGCTTCATCCAGCCAGACATTAACCACCGGTAAGTCCTGACCAAGTGAATTTGAATTTCCACGGCATTTCTGACCTGTTACTGCCATCCATTGATGCTGTGTTATCGGGATCTGGCCTAGGTAGAATGATCTGACCTTAACTTTATGCTGAGGATACTCGTTTCTACGCACATGCAAGTCGGTCTCTCGCGATCCCATTAAAAACGATCCTTCAGGAATTTTCAGAAACGATATTGGTTTCGTGTTTGGAAATGATATGCTGAGAGATTTTGCTTGGCGATCATGATGGAAATAGAGTTTTCCATGCTCATCTATAAAGGCAGGGCAGAAATTTATAATGGCTTCTGATATCTCCATTCATTCGACACAGGTAACTCGTTTGAAGTCATACCATCGACAATATCTTACACTTCTTTCTGTGACAGCAGCTCACTCTAAAATGTTAATGGACAAAGAAAAGGCGACCGTCAAGACCGCGATAAGAATCACGGCAAGACCGACGTCGCCCAAACTTCAAAAACCAAAAGTCGATCTCTATTTCGTCGTTTTGGCCGCAGCTTTGTTTCGTGTATCGCGTTCCTTGATGCGGGCCGCTTTGCCGCGGAGGTCGCGCAGATAATAAAGCTTTGCACGGCGAACTTTACCGCGTCTGACAACGTCGATGTGATCGACGATGGTTGCGTGCAGCGGAAAGATGCGTTCGACGCCGACGCCGAAGCTGATCTTTCGCACGGTTACTGTTTCGCGAACGCCGCCGTGTTTTTTAGCGATAACGACGCCTTCGAAAACCTGCAGACGTTCCTTGTTGCCTTCCTTGATGCGGACGTGAACCTTGACGGTGTCGCCCGATTGGAAAGCCGGAATTCCTTCTTTCATTTGCGTTGTTTCAACGCTGTCTAAACGATTCATATTATTTCGGCCAGAGGTCAATCTTTCTAAGTTACAGAGTTTATAGAGTTTCAGAGTTTATAGAGTTTCAGAGTTTATAGAGTTTTTAGAGTAATTGAGTTTTTAGAGTAACTGAGTTTTTAGAGTTTTTTAGAGTAACTGAGTTTTTAGAGTTTGTAGGGTATTTAGAGTTCTTCAACTCTACGAACTCCTTAACTCTATGAACTCTACGAACTCTACGAACTCCTTAACTCTATGAACTCTACGAACTCTACGAACTCCTTAACTCTATGAACTCTATGAACTCTACGAACTCTACGAACTCTCTACAACTTCGTAACTTAGTTATTCACGTACACCATTTTCTCCTTCTAAAAGATCTTTTCTATTCGATCTGGTTTTTTCGAGCGCCTTTTCGTGACGCCATTTTTCTATTGCGGCATGATCGCCGCTTAAAAGCACTTCGGGAACTTTCATTCCCATAAATTCCGCAGGCCGCGTGTAATGCGGGCAATCTAGCAAGCCGTCAGAGAACGAATCGTTCTCGGCAGAAGTTTCGCTGCCCAAAGCATCCGGCAAAAGCCGTATCAGCGCATCGGCAACAACGACCGCCGCCGGTTCGCCGCCCGAAAGAACATAATCGCCGATGGATATCTCTTCGTTAACAAGCGTTTCGTTAACGCGTTCATCGACGCCTTCGTAACGGCCGCAGATCAAAACAAGATGATCTATGTTATCCGCGATGCGTTTCGCGACCGATTGTTCGAACACCGTTCCCTGCGGCGATAAAAGCACAACATGCGTTCGCGGCGGATAATCTTCCTTGTTCGTTGTGCCCAAAAGATGTTCTACCGCGGCGAATATCGGTTCGGGTTTCATCACCATTCCGTCGCCGCCGCCGAACGGCCGATCGTCCGTCATCCGATGTTTGTTAAAAGCGAATTCGCGAATGTCGTGTACATTTACCTCGACTATTTCGGCGAGTTTCGCCCGTCGGATTATTCCAAAATCAAAGACCTGTCCGAAAAATTCCGGAAAAATTGTTAGAACGTCTATTTTCATGGTCTTTGGTTTTAGGCTTTTGGTCTTTGGATAATTACAGATTCCAAATTACAGATTCAAAAACTCAAAGCCCAAAGTCCCAAGCCCAAAACCCAACTTATCAAAAATCCAGCAAGCCTTCCGGCGGATCGATACGTATCAATTTATTTTCAATATCGACCTCGGTGCAGATGGCTTCGGCGAACGGGATCATATATTCTTTATCGCCGCCGGCGACGATCAAAATTTCCGTTCCGCCTGTCCGCATCAATTCCCGAACTTCGCCAAGTTCGACACCATCCAGCGTTACCGCACGGCAGCCTTCGAGCTGCCAATCGAAAAATTCATCTTCTTCCAATTCGACGGTTTCCGATTCGGCTATACAGATATCGGCTCCGCGAAGTTCTTCGGCTTTTTCGACCGTATCTATGCCGGCAAATCTCAAGATCACACGGCCTTTTTGGAACCAAGAATCTTCGAGCCGAAGTTCTTCGATCCGGCCGTCCGGAAATTTTGCCGAAACCGTTCTCAAGCCATCGAAGCGTTCGGGAAAATCAGTTAAAAGATCGGCCACGGCCTCGCCGCGAAGCCCTCGCGTCCGCACGATCTTGGCTATAGTTACCAGTTCCATAACCGGCTGCTATTCCACCAGATCGATGAAAAAGCGTTTGCCCTGTTTCTGACCGGCATAGAACAACACGCTGCGCATAGCCTTTATCGTGCGGCCTTCGCGGCCGATAAGGCGGCCCATGTCGTTCTCGCCGGCGCGAATGTCGATCCGGATAGTATTGCCTTCGACGCGTTCCGTCACATCGACATTATCCGGTTCGGCGGCCAGCGCCTTAACGATATTTTCTATGGCTGATCTCATAATTTTCCGAACGAAATCGGTTTGGCTTAAGCGGCTTCTGCCGTTTCAGCCGCCGCCGGATTATTTTTGATCAGGCTCGCAACCGTTTCGGTAGGTTTTGCACCGACGCCGATCCAATATTGGATACGTTCGTGGTTCAATTTGACCTGTGCCGGTTGGATCATCGGATCATATGTACCTACATTTTCAATGTATTTACCATCGCGTTTCGAACGTTTTTCTTTTACGACCAAGCGGTAGAAAGGCTTACCTTTCGCACCTAATCTCATTAAACTGATTGCTAACATATTTTTTCCAGTTGTGAGAGTTGAGTTTTGAGGAGTGAGTTGGAAGTTCTCGCCCTCCACTCTTTACTCTTAACTCCGCACTCACTATTTCCTTTTTTTGTGTCGTTTCTTCTTCTTGATGCGTTTCGAGACCGAATCGTCCGAATCGTCACCATCAAAACCTGTATCGCCGCCGCCCAGCATACCTGCCAAACCGCCGCCGCCGCCGAGCATTCCGCCCAGACCGCCGGCTAATCCGCCCATCATTTTCTTACCCAAACCGCCGAGCAAACCGCCTTTGTTCATCTGCGCCATCATCTTTTTCATCTGCTCGTATTGACGCAAAAGCTGATTGACCTCGGCGATCGTCGAACCCGAACCGCCGGCAATGCGTGTCTTTCGGCTTGCATTCAAGATGCGGTGATCCTGACGTTCCTGTTTTGTCATTGAACCGATGATGGCTTCGGTCCGCTGCATTTGGGCATCTACCTCTTCGGATTGTTCATCCGATATCTGCAAACCGCCGGTCATTTGTTCCGGCAGCATTTTCATCAACTTCGACATCGAACCGAGCTTTTTGAACTGGCCGAGCTGTGCCTGAAAATCTTCGAGCGTAAATTGATTACGCGTCATTTTCGCAAGCTGTGCTTGAGCTTCGTCTTCGCTGATCTTGCCCTGAACCTCTTCGATCAGCGAAAGAACATCGCCCATTCCCAAGATCCGCTGAGCAACGCGGTCGGGATAAAAAGGTTCGATCGCGTCGTATTTTTCGCCGACGCCGACAAATTTTACCGGCTGGCCGATGACCTGTTTGATCGAAAGAGCCGCGCCGCCGCGGGCATCGCCGTCCATTTTGGTCAGCACAACGCCGGTTATGCCGATGCGTTCGTGAAAGACCTCGGCCGAACGAACGGCGTCTTGGCCGGTCATCGCATCGGCGACGAAAAGAACTTCGATCGGTTTTGTTTCGGCCTTTATCTGTTCGAGTTCGACCATCAGCTCGTCATCAATATGAAGACGGCCGGCCGTATCGATCATCAGCGTATCGAAGCCCATTTCCTGTGCGTATTTCATCGCACCGCGGACCAGCGTCAAAGGATCGCCGGTTTCCTTATCCTGATAGACCTGTTGGCCGACGGCGGCGGCGACAACGCGAAGCTGTTCGCGGGCAGCCGGACGATAAACGTCCACCGAAACGAGCAGCGGTTTGCGCTCTTGATTTTCGGCCAGCCATTTTGAGATCTTTCCGGTCGAAGTCGTTTTACCCGAACCCTGCAGCCCGACGATCATCACGACGTTCGGTATCTGTTTGGTAAAGACGAGCCGCGACGAAGTTCCGCCCATCAAAGCGGCGAGTTCGTCGTAAACGATCTTTACGACCTGTTCGTGCGGATTCAGCCCTTGCCAAACTTCCTGGCCTTCGGCCTTTGCACGAACGGCTTCGACAAAATCTTTCGCGACCTTGTAATTTACATCGGCTTCGAGCAACGCCATCCGAATTTCACGCAGAGCCGCATCAACGTGTTCGGGCGTAAGCTTGCCCTGTCCGCGAAGATTTTTCAGCGATCTCTTTAATTTATCGGATAACGATTCGAACATATAAACACACTCCGGCTCTAGAGCCGAACTATAAATAGTAAGTGTTTGCAGGCAGAGTGTCAAGAATCAGGAGGAAACCCTCGCGAGTTATTCGGATGTGTAAATTTGGTTGTAAGTGACCGGCAAAATGTATTATCCTAGCTATTATGTTGACCGAATATATCCAATCAGCTCTAAACCTAGCCAAATATGAGATCCTTGACAATAACGAAGGGTTTTATGGAGAGATACCTGGTTTTCAAGGCGTTTGGTCAAACGCTGTGACGTTAGAAGAATGCCGCAAGGAATTGGCGGAAGTTCTCGAGGAATGGATATTTTTCCAGATCGCTGACAACACTCCTTTACCTAAGATCAATGGGATCAATTTGCGGATCAAAAAATCACCGCAACCGGCATTAGCTTAGTTTTGCCAGTCTTTTTCTAATATCTCAGCCTGATTCAAGATTCTGCGTAAAAGTTCCGGTCCTATCTCTGTATTCGGAATTCGAATCTTAAGTCTTCCGCGTTTCATAAAAGAATGATTCCCGCCGCTATACGGTCCATCAAAACCATGCTGCCGAAGATTTTTGATCAACTGCTTTCTTTTTACGGCTCTTAATCTTGTCATAAAGTCTATTAGTCCTATTTCAATTAGTGTAAATCCGTTTCCATAATATTGTAACTAACAAACAAGGGCATATGTTTCTAGTAGTAGTCGCAAATGTGTTCAAAAATCGGTTAACCCTTTATTTAATAGGCTTTCAGGTTCCATAGGTGGTTGTGTAAAATGTGTAAAATTTGTGGAAAATCCTTCAATTTGTGTTGATTCAGTAAACGCTACCTTGTCATATGAATGATGAATTGACTGCCATGTGATGCTTTCCGCGAATTTTTCCTGTCTCGGATTTGCTGTTTTCGAAATATCCCATCGATTGGAACATTATTTGCATTCATTAACTTTTTTGGATCGCGATGTGTATCAACATGTTGCGCATTGAGGGTAAGAAAAAGGAGAACATATGAAACTGAAGTTATTGATAACATTAACGATAGCGGTGTTGGCCGCGGCGGCCTGCGAGCCTTCGGCAAATACGAATACGGCGGCGAACAATAGAAATGTGAACAGGGCAACGCCGACCGCTACGCCGACACCGGCCAACAAAGCGGATTGGTCGAACAAAAACATGACGCGCGAGGAATATGAGAAGAACCGTGCGGATTACGAACGCGAAAAAGGCACAAGCACTATCGGCCAAGGCGCGAACGACAGTTGGCTCTGGTTCAAGACAAAAGCGGAGCTTGCGAGCATTGACGATCTGCGCGATTCGACGATAAACGTCGATGTCGATAATGATGTGATCACGCTCAAAGGCACGGTCGGCAATGCAGCCCAAAAGGCCGCCGCCGAAAAAGCCGCAAAAGCCATCGAAGGCCAAAAAGGCGTTAAGAACGAATTGCAGATAAAAGCGAATGATTCGATGACGAACCAAATGGTCAATGGAAATACTTCCAATTCGAACAAGAAATGATCTTTATTTAGTTAGAAACATCGGCACCGCTGATCTAAGCGGTGCCTTTTTTATTTGATGCTCCGTCCGTATGTTTTACCGCAAAATAAGATAAGCAATATAAATGATAGTAATGATCACCGGAATTCCGACCAAAAGACCGACGACCAAACGGACAGCCGAAGTCGCCGACATAACTCCGATCTCTTTTTGAGCCGCCGCCGGATCCAAATGAAGCAGGCTCGCATCCGGCCTTTTGTTGGAAAGCTCCGTCAGGATCGCCGCAAAAGCGGGATCGCCGCTGTTAACGAACAACCTTTTCTTTTCCAATTCTCCGTTCTGAAGGTACGAAAAGATAAATTCAGCATCGTATGAAAAATCGCCGATATTGTTCACGCTGGTCCGCGGCTGCAGATTCTGTTCGGAGATAGTCGGCACCAAACAGAATTTTTTTAGGTCGTCCAAGCTGATGTCAATGGTCTTGAGTTTATCGATCAAACCCTTTCCTTTGGTGTTCACAATGAACCGCGGGCCATCGAGAGTTAATTCCGCCGCACTCGTCGCATGATCTATCGAATAGAATAGCTTCGACATAGATTTGAGACATCCTCCTATAAATCAGATAGAAAAATTGAACTCGCTCAATATACTCCCGATCGCGGAAAACACAAAATCTACCGAAAAAATATTTTAAATCGTCATTTCTTCTGATATAATCCTGCGCGAATTCACCGGAGAAATATAATGAATATCCCATATAGATCTTCCCGCATCTCTGTTCTTGTTATTTCATTGTTGCTTTTGTTGATCGGTCCGATAGGTTTTTCGGCTCAGACCGCCGGCGATACGGCACCGGAACGAACAGAACAGCAAAACAGCATCGACCAAAATATACTACGCTGGGAAATTTTTCTAGGTTCGGTGGCACAAGACGCGCGAACTACTTTTCCCGAAGAACGACGTGCGTATGCGATCGTTGAGGTTGCGAATGCATATTGGGAAACCGATCCGCAAACGTCAAAAACTCTGTACATTAATGCTATCGATAACGCAATATCTCTCACAAAGCAGGATAAAAAGTATCAGTCTTTGATCAGTTATGTTATTTCCTCGGCGGCAAAGCTTGACGGCGATCTGACGACCATATTAAACAAACGCCTTACAGACGCCGAACTGAAACTTCCGGATAATTTTCGTCTTGATGCGGCTAGTGGCCTCATCGAATCCGATCCGGCAAGCGCCGCTCGACTTGCTGAGGCGATGGCACCGGCGGGAGCCCAAAATGGTTCGGCAATGAGTCTAATATATCAGCTTGCGAGGAATAATAAACCACTTTCGGACGGTGTTTACGGTTTATATCTGCAAAGGATCTCCGCCGACCCGAGCATCGGAATTGGTGCACTCGATTTTTTTGCGGGCTATGCATTTGGATATTCGGAATACTGTGGTGTATTCAGCGGCGGCGGTTCGATGTACAACATTCTTACGCCGAATAGAACCTTGGCCATGCAGAGGCTGTTTACCAGAACTTTTCTGCAAATTGCTTATGCCAAAACCTCGACTGCCATTGACCAGCGGAATCATGCAGTAGGCGAAGATCTGACGAATCTGAATTTTCAAATAGCATTTACATTTCAATATCTGATGCCGGAGATCGCTCTGTTGTCGGCAACCGATATACCGGCTTGGCAGCAATTGCAGCAACAGGGCGTTGCGGGTATAACGGCGCCGGAGATGGAAAGAGCGAGGCAGTTGGTTCAAAACATTCAGCAGATGCGGGCTCAGAATCAAACCGAAAGCGACTCACCACAAACCTCGGAACAAGAGATAGAGGCAGGCCTCGACGATATCGAAAAAATGACCGGAACGTGTCAGCGTGATGCGGCTTACAGTAAGGCGGCGTTGCGGTTGGGTGTCCTCAAAAGCTTTAAAAAAGCGTCCGAGGTCGCCAATAAGATAGAAACACCGGAACAAGAAGACAAGGTTATCGAATTCATAAACATTCAAGTAGCGGAAAATGCGATCAAAACAGGTGAGCCGGATGTTGAAAAACATATCGCAAAAATATCGAAGCCGGAAATTATTGCTCTTCTTTATGCGGAATTTGCGTTCAAAACAAAAGATCGAGAACAGATAAACAAGGTCGTTCAACTCACGGAAAAATTGGCGGAACCTGAAGACAGAGCCGGGCTTCTCTTCGGCATTTCGACTTTGCTGCTCGACTCTGATGCAAACGAGGCTCAGACCGTTCTAAGAAAAGCAGTCAAAGCTCTTGATCAAACAACCCCGGTAGAAAAGGTGATGTTTTCATTAAACCTAAGTGTTTTGGTGGGCTGTGACGGTGAAAGATCTTACGTCGGCTGGAGCAGATCGCTTCCAAATTCGACTGTCTTTGATGCGATATCTGAATTCGCGAAGCGCGATCCCGACACGGCGGCGAATCTTGCGGGCGAGATCGGCGACAAGATAACAAAGCTCCGTGCACAGGCTTTGATCGCAAAGATCGCTCTTGCCGATCTGGAAAAGCGAAAGGCGGTCGAGCGTGCGAAAACAAAGACCGAACGATAACCATTTCACATTTTCAACAGGCGGTCGATCGCGGATATGACCTTTTCGGGTTGGACGGACAAGATGCAGCGGGGTTCGCCGAACTGTTTGCATTCGTAACCGGCACAGGGTTGGCAAGCGAATTCTTCGTAAACGATCTCGTTCGGAGCATCGGTCCACGGCCGCCAATGAACGCGGTTCGATGAACCGAAAATGACAACGCTCGGCGTATCGACCGCGGCGGCAATGTGCGCAATGCCGGAATCATTGCCGATAAATATTTTCGCACGCGAGGCGAGAGCCGTAATTTCGGGCAATGTCAGATCGTCGAACGTGATGACGGGAACTTTTGACGCGGCGTTCAGTTCATCCAAAATATCCTTTTCGTTCTTTGCCGCAACCGCGACGGTCTTCAAACCTTTCGAAGCTAAATATTCGGCAGCACGCGCGAAATTTTCTATCGGCCACTCTTTTGTTGCGAATGCCGCCGCCGGATGGATAATCGCGAGGGATGAGAGTTTCTTCTCAACAGAACCACGAGCAGATTCGGATGAGAACCCAGTCGCTATCGCTTCCGATTCTGACAGGTCAACCGCTGCTGACCCAGCCAGATCTTTGCGCCCTTGCGCCTTTGCGTTAAATTTTTTATCCAAAGATTCGACGGCGTGTGCCGCAACGACTAGGCGGCTTTTTGGACGGTCATCGACCGGAACGCCTGTGAAGCCGAGCAAGGCAAGCTGTTGTTCGGCCGAATGCAGTTCGTTCGTTTTCCAGAAATCCAAAGAAGATGAAAATAGATGGTTGTAAAGAAATGAATATTGATATTCGCTGAAACCGACGCGATGCCGCGCGCCGCTTGCGTAGGTGAAAAACGTTCCGGTCGTACCGCCGTGCAGATTATATGCGATGTCGTATTTTCGTTTTCGCAGTTCAATGGCGAGCTTGCCGCGTGCGGCCAAACCATCGCCGACCGCGATCACATTATCGACCGCATCAAAACCATCAAGCACCGGCGCGACCCAATCTTCCAGCAATACATCGATCTCGGCATTCGGCAGGAACCGCCGCAATGCGATCAGCGACGGCGTCGCCAAAACCGTGTCGCCGATCGAACGCAGACGCACGACAAGGACGCGCTTTATGCTCGGCCAGTCGATCGGCATTGTTCTATCTTGGGTTTTGGGTTTTTGGTCTTCGAAAGCCATCGATACAAGATTACCAAAAACCGGCAACCGACAACTGAACACCGACCACTATTCTTCGACCGTCGCTTCGTCGATGAGCATTACCGGAATATCATCTCGGATCGGATAAACGAGGGCACATTCGCTGTCCGTGCATTTCAGCGCCGAACCATCCGGTTTGAGTTCAACGGCCGAATGACATTTCGGACAACAAAGAATTTCTAAAAGTTCGGGGCTAATGGCCATGATTCAAAGTTTAAAATTGAAAAGGTGAAAAAGCAATTCACTTTCCCACCTTTTCACATTTTCACATTTCAACCTTATTCGGTTTTCGTACCGCATTCGGGGCAGAATTTCGCTCCGGGTGAGAGTTCGAATTGGCAATTGGAACATTTCGCTTTTTCCTGCGTCGAACCGCATTCCGAACAGAATTTTGCACCTTCGCGAAGGCTTGCTCCGCATTTTATGCATGGAACCTGTGCGACTTCCATCTTGCCGCCGCAATCGGCGCAGAATTTGGCACCGGCCGCGTTTGCTTTGCCGCACGAAGGACACGGCACGGTCGCCGCAGTTGCACCGCCGCCGGAACCGCCTGCCTGATTTTGCGCACCGCCGAAAGCATTCGCCATCTGATTTCCAACCGCAAAACCGGCGCCGAGCCCGGCACCTAAACCGGCTCCGCCGCCTTCGTTCTGTGCGGCATCGCGCATGGCGTCCGCGGCCTGAAATTGTGCATAGGTCTGAACATTGCCGAGCGCTCCCATCGAAGCACGTTTGTCCATCGCTTCTTCGACTTCGGGCGGAAGGCTGATGTTCTCGACATAAAATTTGGTGACCTCTAATCCCCAACTGCTGAAATCTTCGTTTATCTTCGCGCGGATCGTTTCGCCGATCTCTTTATATTGAGCCGCGAGGTCAAGCGCCGGTATCTTCAATTCGCCGAGAGCATCCGAAAATTCGGTGACGATCGAGCGTTTAAGTTGGGTGTCTATGTCTTCGGTCTGGAACTGAGCGTTGGTTCCGGCGATCTCTTTGATAAATCCGGCCGGATCGGCAATACGCAGGCTGTATGCGCCGAAAGCACGAAGCCTGACGATGCCGAAATCATTATCGCGAAGCATGATCGGGTTCGAAGTTCCCCATTTCATATTCGTGAACTGTTTTGTATTGACAAAGTAAACCTCTGATTTCATCGGCGAATTAAAGCCGTATTTCCACGCACCGAGTTTTGAAAGGATCGGCGTATTTCCGCCGTCGATAGTATATCGGCCGGGCGTGAACACATCTGCGACCTGGCCTTCGAAAACGAAAACCGCGGCCTGAGATTCGCGAACGATAAGCTGCGCGCCGTTCTTGATCTCCTGTCCCATGACCGGAAATCTGTAAACAAGCGTGTCCTGCGAATCATCCAGCCATTCGATGACCTCGATGAATTGGTTCATCGCCGCGTCCTTTACTTTGTCGATTATGCTCATTAATTGGTTCTCCTTATGCAGTACTTAACGATAGAATATGCCATAAAGTTCGCCATTTTGAAAGGTTTGACCGAAGAAAGCATTGTTGGGGCAGTGCTCAATTATCATCCGCAGAACGATCAATATAACGATCTCGCCTTTTTCGCAAGAGCATTCCGAATAAGCCGACGGCACATAGTCCGCCGAAAATATCCAGCAGAACATCGGTCACGGTCGACGTTCTTTCGGGTTCGAAACTTTGGTTGAATTCATCAAGCGAAGCAACAGCGGCAACTATTATAAGAGCGAAGATCCACCAATGTTTTTGAAGCCTTTCGCCGGACGAAAAAGCTCTGCCGGCTGTTATGCCAAGCACAAAATAGACCGCGAAATGTGCGAATTTTCTAATGACCGCATGATAAAAGACAAGCGTTTCGGCCGATGCCGCCGGAAACAGGAATTCGAGCAAAGGCCGGATAAAACGCGATGTTTCATTGCTCGAACCGCTGCCGCTGGACAAAAAGAATATTACACCGATCCATACTACCAAAAGCGCATATCGGACGATCTGACGAAGGCGTATTTCAGAAGAAAAGAAAGCCATTGAGCAGCATGAAGTATCGGGGATCCGGATCGGTCACACGGTAAAGAATACTAGGGGTTCCCGATGATTTCAAACTTGCCGCAACGTCAATTTATGTCGGTTACCAGTTGAACGCGTTCTTCGAGGCCTCGTCGTAAACGGTGTAATCCTTGGTTGTTCGTTCACAGCCATAATATGTACAGCGCGTTTCGCCGCCTTCGTCGCCCGGTATGATCGGATTCTGAAAAGTGCGGAATCCCCTAGCTGGTACGCCAAGGTAATGCGATAACTTGACGAGCAGCAGTTCAGCCTGTCCAACCTTACAGCCGCCGAGCGTGAGCAGGCCGACGCTCCGGTCAAAATAGCTCTTAAGGGTTAACCACTCCATTGCGTAAGCATCAACAGAGATATCATCGATCCAGTCACGACCGAAATACTGGCCATTTTCCGATCCGTGTCCAACTATTCTTAGTTCGCGCACCTTATCGCCTCCGGCACATTCTTTTCCTACTTGCCGGACAAGGTCGCGAACACCCGTGATCCCAATATCGCCGATCGTCAACGCCCGATCTGCCGCCATTACCATATCGGATCTGCTGTCTATAACGTAAATGTCAACGTTTCCCATATTTTCATTCTCCTTTACCGCTTTTTTCAGGATAAGCCGCTATCGTTCGGCTTACATTCGACGGACGTTAAAAGCTATTTCATCACTATCTGACCATTTTCTACGCGGATGTTTTCCGGATCGGTTTTCAGTACCATTTCTATCAGCATTCCAGCGAGTTTTTTGGAACTGGCTAGCGTTTCGGCGTCGCCCGTTTGCTTGGCTTCCACATAGGTGGCGAGCAGGATTCCGCTGAAACCTACCAGCATATTGTTAAAGCCTTGTTTGTCTTTGTTCGAAACATTTGCGAATTCCGGTATTTCGTCCAGCGAACTATTTACGGCTTTAAAATAGTTGTTCAAAGCATCCTCACTTGGTTCGTCGGCGTCGTGGTAAACCGTCACCGCAGTGGCCGTAAAAAATGTCAACCCGGCCGCGATATTGTTCTTCCAGCCCCTTGCAGCGGCTTCCTTTTCGTAAGCGGCCTTGGTCGCGGTATATATTTGCTTTATCAGCTCTTTTTCTTCCGGTGTGCCGCCGAGATTGTCGGCAAGCATTTTCCCGGTGTCAACAGTATTATCTGGACGAAACACCCCATAGTTTCTTGTCACGGGCGGAGCGGGCACGATGATCTTTGTCTTTGAGGCTCTAGACGAACCGGATGCCGCATCGCGTTCGGCTTTCTCAACCGCGGGACGGCCCCATTTTTTTATCAACGCATCGCGCTCGGTAGCCTTCCGCGTTTGCTTCTGCATTGTGCTGTACAACCGGCCGCCGGCCGCGCTCGCTTCGCCGAACGAACCGTACACCGTCGGATAACCGGCGCGGTAATATCCGCCGCCGGCCGCCTGGATCTGCGCATTTGCTATGCTGAAACCTGAAAAAACAATCGCTAATCCGAATACGAAAATTGCTGCTCTTTTCATAATTTATCCTCTTCAGTCGTTATCCGAGTTCTCGCAATGCGTTCATAGCCAAACCGTCGCAGTGCGCTTCATTTTTTTCCGTACACCGTATAGATCCCGCTTCCCGGAGATCTAGCGTCGAGAAGGTTTAATAATCTGGCGCCTTTGATGCACGACCAAAAGGCGTTATATGTTTTTGGACCGGACTCTATCTTTGAAAACCGGATCTGCCAATTATTGGGAACATTGAATTTTCCGGCTGATTTTACATTGGCATATTTCATGTTGCCGACCATGCCGTTCACCACAAGCAGTTTCCAACTGTAAGAACTGCCTGTGCCGAATATAAACTCTTCGTTCGATTGGTTGATGTTCATTCCGGCGTAGTTTCCGGTGTAAACACTATACAATTGCTGGACACCGGTAAAATCATTGGTCCAAGTGCCGTTAAAGTCGCTTTCGGCAACGGCGAATTTGTTGTAATTCACCATTTGAATAAGGGGTTTGAGCAAGTCGCTTTCGCTATCCCATCTTATGGTCTCGGGGTCGAAATTGAATTGCTGAATAAAGCTATTTTTGTCGGGAGCGATAAACTCCAGCCAACCGGTATTGCCTTGCCGAAAAAGAAGAACGAATACTTGTTTTCCGGAGGCTTTCTCCACGGCATATCCCATGCCTAAATAAGGCCTGTCGTAAATGCTTATGTAAGCTGTTCTATAATTTTTCAGACTGCTGTATCGCGGAGCGACCAAAATATCCCAGGCGGCGTTGGTCAGCGGTTCAGGGTCGGCAGCGAATATCGTCCCTTCCTTCGGATAATGGATCAGAACCTTGATCTGCCCTTTCACGGCTTCTACCCAATCTTCCTGCTCGGTGCTGGTCCAGCCGTCATCAAAATTTGAGGTGGTAAATTTGAAACTGCTCTTCCTCGCAGGTTGAAGCCGAATGCTTTGCCCCGTCTGGGCGGCCTCTCTCCGCTGCCGATCGCCGACTGCAGGTTCTTTCAAGCTGACAGAACCGAGAAATGCGGTTACTGCCGTTTCATATGCCTGCGTGTTCATAAGAACAAGAGCGTTTACCATTTTGCCGTAGCCGGTGGCGGTATAAAGCAGTGCCACGCCCTTGGAGCCATCCTTCTCAAATGGTGCAAATCCACCTAGCAATTGCCAATTCCCTATTTTGTCGGCAGGAGTCATCTCCGGCGCCGTCGAAACATCTACCGCTTCCTTAACGATCGTCTCCCATGCCGCATCGAAATTTTCCTTCGGATCAGTAAGGCCGGGAATGGATCTGTAAAGCATGATCAGGCAGTAATCATTTTTATCTTCGGTCGAAAACAGTATCGAATCGGCACGGGCCTGCCGCGTCCAACCCTTTGGCGCTTGAAAAGTGGCAACATCAAATGTTTCCGCTGTTTGCGCCAAAGATCCCATGGAAAAAGCCAGGATACAGATAGTCAGAAAGAATAAATGTCTCATAGGTTGGGCCGTATTTCTTTAAGAATTGGATCTCGCTCATATGATCACGCGTAAAAATGCAGAAGAACGTATCATCGGGCAAACTATTTTTTTTTCGGCTCACCAAATAAAAAAAAAACGCAGCCCCGAAAGACTGCGTTTCTTTACTTATTATTAATTGATCAAGGCCAACTACGCCGCGGCCGCACCGGAAACAACTTCGATAATTTCCTTTGTGATCGCCGCCTGTCGGATGCGGTTCATATTCAGCGTCAGCGAATCGATCAATTCACCGGCGTTCTTCGAAGCCGAATCCATAGCCGTCATACGCGAACCTTGTTCGGAAGCGACGGATTCGAGCATTGCTTTATAGATCTGCGTTTCGATCTGTTTCGGTAAAAGCTTGCCAAAGATCTCCACCGCCGGCTGTTCGTAAACATATTCGGTCGCACCGGCGGCTTCGCCTTCTTCTTCGCCGGTTATTTTCGGTATCGGAAGCAGTTGTTCGATGACCGGTTTTTGCGAAAGCACTGTTTTGAATTCGGTAAATACCAAAAATACTTTGTCTATCGATTCGTCTTCGGTAAATGTTTTGGCGATCTGTTTGGCGATCTCGGATGCGTCCGAGTAATTTGCCGAACCGCCGCCTGTCAGACCTAGATATTCTTCGACAATGTTCATATCGCGGCGGCGAAAGAAATCGCGGCCCTTTCGTCCGATGGCGATCATGCTGATATCTTTGCCGCTGTTAGCTCTCAGGTCGGCCTGTGTCGCTTTGATAACGTTCGCATTAAATGCACCGGCAAGTCCTTTATCAGCCGTGACCAAAACATACAGATATTTCGAATCGCCGCGTTCATCCAGCAGCGGATGCGAAAGTTCGTCGCCGATCTTAGCACTCAAATTACCCAGAACCGCCGACATTTTCTGAGCAAATGGCCGAGCCGCCGTAACGCGGTCCTGCGCGCGTTTTAGCTTTGCCGCGGCGACCATCTTCATCGCCTTGGTTATCTGTTGTGTGTTCTTGACCGACTTAATGCGTCGGCGCATGTCAAGCAAACTTGCCATATTACCTATATCTCAACAGTTCTTCGACCGTTGTTCTTACATCTTCCGCGATCTTCCGTAATAAGAACGGTGAAATGTCACGGCCTTGATGCATTGGGACAGTCGTAAATCTTCCGTCCGAATGATTAAATTGTTTATGCGATCCGCGTTGTCGAATTTCCACAAATCCCATTTTTTCCAATATTCTGACCACTTCTCGCGGCTTTAGAACAGGAACATTTCCCATGCTTAATTCAATGCGATCGACTGTGTACCTATAAATTCAGCTTCGAGTTGAGGTTCGCCGTCTTCAAGAAGCATTTCGATCACTTCCCGAAGATTTTCATTCAACTCATCGAGCGTTTCGCCTTGAGAATGAGCTCCCGGAAATCCGGGAACGTAACCGACAAATAGGCCGGTCTCATTACATTTCTCAACAACCGCTGTAAAATTATGCATTTTTCGTTCAATTATGCCGCGGCCGAATCGGCTTTGGCCCAGTTCGCTGCTTTGAAATCTTCGACGGCTTCTTTCATTTCGGCTTTCAGGCCGTCGTCGATAGATTTTTTATCGCGAAGCGTTGCCAAAACTCCCGGATGCGAATTTTCCATATACGCGATGAGTTCTTCTTCAAAGCGTTTGAGGTCATCGACCTCGATCGAATCCGCCAAACCGTTCGTTACCGTCCAGATGATCAGCACCTGTTTTTCGACTTCCATCGGCTGGTATTGGCCTTGTTTGAGGATCTCCGTCAAACGGCGGCCGCGTTCGAGCTGCGACTGCGTCGATTTATCGAGATCCGAACCGAACTGTGCGAAAGCCGCGAGTTCGCGAAACTGTGCAAGGTCGATACGCAATGTACCGGCGACCTGCTTCATCGCTTTGATCTGAGCCGAACCGCCGACGCGTGAAACCGAGTTTCCGACGTTGATGGCCGGACGAACGCCCGAGTTGAACAGATCGGATTCGAGAAATATCTGTCCGTCCGTGATCGAGATCACGTTCGTCGGGATATAAGCCGAAATATCGCCGGCTTGTGTTTCGATGATCGGCAGGCTCGTCAAAGAACCGCCGCCGCGTGCATCCGACATTTTCGCCGCGCGTTCCAGCAAGCGTGAGTGGAGATAGAAAACGTCGCCCGGATAAGCTTCGCGGCCCGGCGGACGGCGAAGAAGCAAAGAGATCTCGCGGTAAGCCGCGGCCTGTTTCGAAAGATCGTCGTAAACGGTCAAAGCGTGGCGGCCGTTATCGCGGAAATATTCGGCGATGGCGACACCGGCATAAGGCGCCAGATACTGCATGGCCGCCGGATCCGAAGCCGTTGCCGAAACGACGACAGTGTAATCCATCGCACCGTAATCTTCGAGCTTTTTAACGACCTGCGCAACGGTCGATGCTTTTTGTCCGATAGCGACATAAACACAGATAACGTCTTTGCCTTTTTGGTTAATGATGGTGTCGATCGCAACGGCGGTTTTACCTGTTTGGCGGTCGCCAATGATAAGTTCACGCTGTCCGCGGCCGATTGGAACCATAGCGTCGATAGCTTTCAGGCCGGTCTGCAGCGGTTCTTTGACCGGCTGGCGGTCGATAATTCCGGGAGCGATCTTTTCGACCGGATTGAACGTATCGGTAATGATCTCGCCTTTGCCGTCGATGGCGTTGCCGAGTGCGTCAACGACACGTCCGATCATCGGATCGCCGACCGGAACGCTCATAATGCGGCGTGTTCGTTTTACTTCGTCGCCTTCCTTGATCGTTTGAAAATCGCCGAACAACACAGCTCCGACCTTGTCTTCTTCAAGGTTCAGGGCCAATCCGCGAACGGCGTTCGGAAATTCGAGAAGTTCGCCGGCCATGACCTTTTCAAGGCCGTGGATCTCAGCGATGCCGTCGCCGACCTTGATAACGGTCCCGACCTCATCAACCGTCATGCTCGCATCGAATTTCTCGATCTGAGCACGGATAATTTCATTGATTTCGTTAGCTTTTAATGCTTCCATTTTCTTCGTTTTTTAATTAGTCAGCGATCATTTGATCCGATCAGCCGTTTATTATTTGTTTTCTAAGATTTTCAAGTTGTGTTCGAACAGAGTTGTCATAGATCGTCGAACCGACCTGAGCCACAACGCCGCCGAGCAATTCAGTATCTATATTAAGATCAAGCTTTACCTTTTTCCCGGTCAATTGTTCAAGATTCGCTTTCAGGTCGTTTGACTGTGCGTCCGAAAGCGGCCTCGCGGTCGTGACCTTTGCGGAAACGTTTCCGCTGCGTTCGGCCAATTCGGCTTTGAACCTTTCGGCTATCGCGCCGATGTTCATAAGGCGGCCGTTCTGAAGCAGCACACGCAAAAAATTAGCTGTCGCGTTCGAAGGCTTCATTCGTGCGATCAATTCGTTAAGGATATTTTCCTTTTGTGTCAGTTGGATCGAAGGATTGCCGAAAACGGAATTCAATTCTTTGTTGCCGTCGATAAGATCTACCCAAGCAAACAGTTCGAGCACTGTCACACCCGGATCGTGGATCGAAACAGAATCGGCAAATGCTCCGGCATATCTGCGGGCGACCATTTCTACGCTCATTAGTTCAAACCTCCGATCGCCTTGATCCCCGCTTTGACAAGCGATTCATCTTTACTGTCATCGATCTGTGCGCGAAGTTTTTCTTCGGCAAGCCGGATGCTTTCTTCGGCGGAAAAACGTTTTAATTCGTTGCGTGTAACCTGGCCGAGCCGTGTTATTTCGCCCTGTGTCTGAGCCATGAGCTTTTCGACCTCAGAAGCGGCCTGTTCCAAAAGACGTGTTTTTTCAACATCGACCTCGGCTTTGGCATGAGCCATTATTTGTTCTTTTTCATCCTGCAGACCGGCGAGTTTTCCTTCGGCTTGTTTCAATTCTTCAAGCGCGGCCTGTTTTTCCTGTTCTTCGCGGATCAGATCGGCACGGATCTCTTCGCGGCGTTCCTTGAATTTTTGACTCAACGGTTTTTTGAGGATGTAAACAAGAGCTCCGACAAAAATAAAAAGATTGATGAATTTCCAGATCTCAAAACCCGGAATATTCATATATTTTTCCCAAAATCCGGCAAAACCGCCGCCGCCGGAAGCTTCGCTGATCACTAGAAAAAAGCTGAGAATAAAAAGAAGCATAACTATAATTACTGTTTTAAAATACTGGAACTGATGCTGTCCGCCATATTATGAGCTTCGCGGACAATGTCCACGCGGGCTTCGGCAACCGCATCTTTTAACTGGGCTTTTTCCTTTGTCAAAAGTTCGGCGGCCTCCGCTTTTGCGGCATCGATCTTATTTTGCCGCATATCGACGGCTTCGCCGCGTTCGCGTTCGATCAGCTCATAGCTTTCCGTTCGGGCGTCAAGCAGCAGTTTGTCATATTCCGAACGTTTTTCCGCGACCGTCTCCATGATCTCGTCCGCTTCGCTAAAGCCGCCGTGCTGGCTGCGTTCGCGTTTGTCCAAGATCTGGTTTATCGGCTTAAAAACAGTACGGTTCAGCACCGCGATCATTATTAAAATGAGCGCAATGTGGATCAGAAGCGTACCGTCCGGAAATAGCTGTATAGATTCGGCAAAAGCCAGCAAAAACATAAAAATATTATAAAGTTAGGTCAAAAAAATAAGAGCAGCAACGCGCCCTATACTCAAAAGATTTAAAGATATCACGCGTGATTTTTAGGGTCAAGCCGCATATTCTTGTTCAAGGAAATAAAAAAGTTTTCAAATTACTGCAAGTTTCTGAGATCCGTTCGTTCTATCGCCGGACATTTATGTAAAAGGCAGATGTGTAAGGTCAGATCTTCTTTGCCTAAATGTTCTTTTCGGCAGAACGCAGCCGGAAGAACGCGGAGCCGCGAGGTGGTTGCCTTTGCGGCTTAGAAAGAACGCTAAATCAACTGTTACAATAATTTAGAGGTAAAAAAAATGAGAAAGACCATTATGATATCGGCTTTAATAGCCGGAACATTAGCTTTGGGTGCCTGCGGCGGTTCAACCGTCACGCCGAAAAAAGATCCGGCCGCTTCGCCGTCTCCGGCCGCATCGCCAACGCCGGCCGCAACAGCTTCGCCCGTTTCGGACGTAAAAACGAACGGCCCGGAAAATAAAACCGACACAGATGTCAAAGACCTTGTCGGAAAATGGACCGGTGTCGAAGGCACTTATCTGAATATCGCCGAAAGGGACGGCAAATACAGCATCGAGATCAAAGACCTCGATAAATCCGAAGCTTTCAGCGGTACGAAAGAGGGCGACGTTATCGAATTTACCCGAAAAGGCAAAACCGAAACCATCAAACACGCAACCGGCGAAGAAACCGGTATGAAATATCTCTTGAACGAGAAGAACTGCGTCGTTATAACCAAAGGCAGCGAAGGTTATTGCCGGAAATAATGATGAACGGTGAATGATGAATATGATTCATCAAGCATCTATAGGATCCGGATCAGGAATCGCTCCGATCCGGATCTTTTTCGTACGAGCCTCAGTTCGCACAATGCTGTGATAAAGTTTTGGCTATGCCATCGGCAAAAAATGAAAAAACAAAAGCTCCGCGTAACCGCACGATCGAATTGAGCGATACGGAAGCAAAGCGTTTTCGCAAAGATCTGGTATTTGAGAAGGCTCTAGACCCGACGGATATTTACGGACGGATAATCTGCGGCGATGCATTCGAGGTTTTACCGAAACTGCCCAAAAGTTCGTTCGATCTGATGTTCGCCGATCCGCCGTATAATCTGACCAAAACCTTTGGAAAAGAAGATTTTAAGCAAACTTCATCGGACGAATACGAAGCATGGCTCGATGTCTGGCTGCGGCTTTGTGTTCCGCTTTTGAAACCGGCGGCGAGCATTTATATCTGCGGCGATTGGCGTTCATCGGCGGCGATACAGCGTGCCGGTTCGCGTTATTTTCGTCTGCGGAACCGCATAACATGGGAACGCGAAAAAGGCCGCGGAGCAAAAGCTAACTGGAAAAATTCGGCCGAAGATATTTGGTTCTTTACCGTTTCGGACAAATTCACGTTCGACCTCGAAGCGGTAAAACAGCGGCGCCGCGTGATCGCGCCTTATAAAGTTAACGGCGAACCGAAAGATTGGAACGACACCGCCGACGGAAAGTTTCGCGACACGCATCCATCGAATATCTGGACGGATATCAGCGTGCCTTTTTGGTCGATGCCCGAAAACACCGATCATCCGACACAGAAACCCGAAAAACTTCTCGCAAAGATATTATTGGCAAGCACGAAAACGAACGGCAAAGTGCTCGATCCTTTCGCCGGAAGCGGCACGACAGCCGTCGCCGCAAAAAAACTCGGCCGAAATTTCACCGTTATCGAATCCGACGAAAAACATTGTCTTTTGACCGCAAAACGGCTTGAAATGGCCGATTCGGACAAAACCATTCAAGGCTTTAATGACGGCGTTTTCTGGGAACGCAACGCTCACAACGGAAAACGATAAAACTTTATGCTTTTACCGCGTACCGATATTAAAGGTAAAATTCGGAGAACCGGAACGTTTCCTTTTCGACGAACGATTAAGATAGAATGAGGCGGCAATGAAAATAGCGACCTGGAATGTAAATTCGATAAATGCCCGGCTCGAACATCTGCTCGGATGGCTGGCTGACACGCAAACAGATGTCGTATGTTTGCAGGAAACGAAATGTGTCGACGAAGGTTTTCCTTTCGAAGCGATCAAGGATGCAGGTTACGATGCCGCTTTCATCGGTCAAAAATCATATAACGGCGTGGCGATCCTTTCGAAACACAAGATCGAAAATGTGCAGAAAAATTTCCCCGATGACGAAAGCGATGCACCCAAACGCCTGATCGCGGCGACCATAAAAGGCGTCCGCATCGTCAACACCTACATTCCGAACGGCACGGAGCTTTGGACCGATAAATTTACATTCAAGCTCGATTGGCTTCAGCGGCTGCGGCGTTATTTTGACGAAACCTGTTCGACGAACGACAAAGTTCTGCTGTGCGGCGATTTTAATGTCGCACCGGATGAACTCGATGTCTGGAGCGTTCAGGCTTGGACCGGAAAGCTGCATTTTTCAAAACCCGAACGCGCCGCCATCCATCATGTAAAACAATGGGGATTCGTCGATGTTTTTCGCAAAACGAACGGCGATGCACAAGAATTTTCGTGGTGGAATTACCGCGAAGGCGCGTGGCAGCGAAACCGCGGCCTGCGTATAGACCACATTTGGACATCCGAACCGCTTGCCGATAAATGCTCCGCTTGCTGGATAGACAAAGCTCCGCGGGCGCTCGAACGCCCAAGCGACCATACGCCGGTCGTTGCCGATTTCGATATTTGATCTCAGCCGATCTGCAGATATTCGACTTTCCCGCATATTCGCGCGTCTAACCGCTATGACGCAGCGATATCCGCAGATCAAATTTCTGCTTTTTTACATAACACTGCTTTTTACCGCAGCCGCCGTTCAGGCTCAAACCAACCTGAACATTACCAACGGAAGCAAAAATATCGGAAAAGCCAGAGAACGAATGGTTAATATTTGGGCAAACCCAAATCCGCCTAATATGGTTTTTGACCGATGGGCGGGCGACACAGCTCTAGTTCAAGATGTACTTTCGGCATCCACTTTTGTAAATCCGCTGAGCAAAAACATCAACCTGACCGCGACGTATAAACCTGCACCAAGCTGGAATTTGACACAAGAAACCATCAATGGTGTGAATGTTCTTTATTACATTCCGTCAGATCGGGTTGGCATAATCTTTCGCCTTCACGGCACCGGCGGAAGTGCGCAAACGACATTATCTAGCATTGAAAGCCGCCTATTTTCGGACGATGCAGTAGCCGCGGGCTATGGCATCATTGCATTGGACAGCGTCGATCGGACAAACGGAGAGTGGAGCCTCGCCGCTCCACCGAACAATCCTGATATAACGAACGTCCAAGCTGTCATCACAAATTTTCGAGAGCGCGGTTTGATCTCGGGGAACGATCCGCTTTTTGCGCAAGGAACATCGCGCGGCGGCATCTTTTCATCCTTGTTAGTTTATTTCTTAAATTTTCAAGGCGATGCGATCTACATTGCATACGGTGCAAACCTAATAATGCCGCAAACGACCGTCCCGACGATCTTTTGTTTGGCCGCAAACGACGATCAGGAAATGGTCGGGCCGGAAGGAAATCAAAATGCATATAACCAATTTGTGAACCTGCAGAACCGCGGCATTAAGGCGAGTTATAACTTGCACAATCCGTCGCCCGTTTATCCAGAAAGGTTTTGGCGAATTGCGAACTTAACCGCCGATGATTCGCATGCGATCTATAATTCCCTAAAGAACAACGGCTTTCTCGACAGCCGCGACCTGCTGATCGAAAATCCGAGAAATTCGAATTGGCAAACCGTAATTCCATCGAACTACCAACCTTATCTGAATGCGATCAAATCAGAGCTCGGCGCGGCATATGCGAATCACAGTTTTTACAGCGACCACAACAGCCGTGTACTGCAATTTTTTGCGGATGCTTTGCCGGCTTCGAAAAGAGCTCACAGATAATAATTTCGCTTCTCAATAGAGCACCGTAATGCCAATCAAACTGAATGCTCACGGGATCGGAAATATATCCGCAAAACCCGTCAAAAATGTCGTCACCTCGTTGTAAGAAGTAACTGCGGAGGGAAGCGATTATGAGTTTTAGTATATTTGCATCGGGCAGCCCCGATTTTCACTACTCGAAAGACGATTGTCTAGATGACAGCGCTTTTGACACGATAGATCTTTTGGCGAAACTTCAGACAATGGAGCCGACTTGGATGGGAGCCGGCGCGACGGCAATTGACATCGCACAGCCATCGGCCGGGATTGTCGATCTGATGAAAACGATGGCGACAATGGAATTTCTGCACAATCTGAGCAATGCAGTTTGTTTTTTGGCAATGTGTTCCGGTTCGGCCAATGGATGGATATCTGTATCGGCCGTAGAAAAACATTGGTATTGGCCGGACACCGGAGACACCAAAACCTACAGGTTCGATCCGGGCGACAGCCCCGGAGCCGAATTCATAAAGAAGATCGGTCCGGCATTAAAAGCCGCCAATATGGCACATTGGGGAGCGCTTAGAATGATGGGGATGGTTCTGGCAAAATATTCAAGCAAGATCGGCGACAACGCCACACCGATAATCAATATCAGCTTGACCTCATAGATCTTACCGGCATTAAGAAATAGGCTGTCTGAAAAGTTCGGGTGTTTGTTCTGTGCGTTCTGTGTTATTTCCTGAACATAGAATTCCAGAATGAGAACACGGAAAAAGGCTTTTCGGACATCCTCTTTTTGGTTGTAACGCGCCTATCCGTTAAGATATTGCCGTGATGGAAAAATTTTTGACTCAGTTTCCGGTCGTCGTTGAAAACCCTGTTGTTTGGGGTGAGATGGATTCATTTCAGCATGTAAATAACGTGGTCTATTTCCGCTATTTCGAAACCGCGCGAATGGCGTATTTCGACCGGATGAATTATATCGAGATCTTGGAGCGAACCGGCATTGGCCCGATACTTCATTCCGCAAACTGCCGTTTCCGCATTCCGCTGACAGCTCCTGACACGGTTTCCATCGGAACACGCAGTGTAAATATAGAAGCCGACCGATTCACAATGGAATTTCAGGTCTTTAGCCATTCGCACCAAAAGGTCGCTGCCGAAGGCTCCGGCATCATAGTCACATTCGATTACCGCGCCGGTAAAAAAACCGCGATTCCCGATGACATGCGGGAAATGATCGAACAGATCTAAGCTCGAACGCTGTAAATATTGACCCGGAAACAGATAATCAGATATACTTCCATTTTGGAAGCGTTTTGCATCCAAAACGGAACCATGGCTACATTAACTATTAAAAATCTACCGGATGAAATATATGCCGCCTTGGTGAAAAACGCCAAACGGAATCGCCGAAGCATAAATAGCGAAGTTATTGTGCAATTGGAGTATCTAAACGACCGAAACTTTGTCGATACCGAAGCCCAACTCGCGAAAATAAGAAAGCTGCGCGACAGTATTAAAGGCGTGTATGTGACCGAAGCCGACATTGAGTTCGCGAAGAACGAGGGACGCCCTTGATCGTTGTTGACACTAACGTAATAGTTTATCTGATGATCAACGGCGAATTCACCGAACAGGCGATAGCCGTTAGGAAAAAGGATCCCGTCTGGATCGCGCCTGTTCTTTGGGAATCTGAACTACGAAATGTGCTAATGCTTTACATTCGGCGCGAAAATCTGGAATTGGATAAGGCTGAGGCGATCGTGGAAGAAGCGAAATTAAGTGTCCAAAGCTATCGATTAAATTCTTCCGCAATTCTCCGATCTGCTTTTAAGTCAGGTTGTACTGCGTATGATTGTGAATTCGTCGAAACTGCTCGTGACAGGGATATTCCCTTAATAACCGAAGACAAAAAAGTTCGTGCGGCGTTTCCGGACATCGCGGTTTCGATGAAAGATTTTGTAAGCTGAGAGCGGCGAAGATATTCGAACGGAGAATTTATTTGAACAACCTTCCAAAAAGATTATTCGGTGTTGTTGTATTCACGGTGTTTTCGTGGCTTATGCTGAACAACTGGAGCCTGGCTGTGACAGGCGGCGCATATTCTCCGCGGCTTGCAGCGTTCGGCCCGCTGGCGATGATCGCGGCACTGTTCATTATTCTCTTTCCGGCAAAGGCCGTATTTCCGCAAACGACCAAAGGCAAGGTCTGGCTTTTTGCAGCCTTTATGGGTTCGCTCGCACTAGGTCTGCTGAACCTATATTGGCTCGATCCGAAATTTTTCGAATTCTAAAACCTTTTACAAAACGGCATGGAAAAAATCGCCCGCGGTTATTGCTTCGGGTACGGCCGCCTGCATTACGGCACCGGCGATAGTTAATAGGATCAGCACGATCGCTGCGGGAATCGCGGTCTTTCGCAACGCAGTTTTCAGCCAGTACGATCTTTCCGCCAAATCGACATGTTTGTACAATCCGCCGACGACCGCCGAATCGATCAGCAGTTCGGCAAAAAGCGTCGGCGCAATAAAGATAACGTAAACAAGCGCGCCCAGAACTAATACCGCGACCAGCGCTATCGCCAAAAAGGCGAGGCCGTCGTCAAGATCGACATCACCGAGCTCAAAGCCGGAGCCAAGACCGCTCCCGGCATCGGAAACTCCTAGGCCGCCTGAGCTTGGCGGACTTCCTGCGGAAGAAAAGGCGACAGCCGTCATTGGGACATTCGGCGCGTCAAAATCGCCGCCCGCTCCGGCTCCCGCAAAATCACCGCCGCCACCGAAGCTGAAACCGTCCGAACCGCCGCCGGAACCGGATGGGATATCGATACTCAAAATCCCATCGCCGACATCGTAAACATCGCCGAATGATGTGCGGTCATCACCGACAAGTTTATCGTGACGCTCGCTGCAAAGCCATATCCATATCCGCAGCAAACACAGAAAAACAATGTAACCAATAACACCCGCCAAAAGCAGCCGCCACGCCATCGTCGTCATACCGAATCGAATCAGGATCGCCGAGGCAATAACGACGGAAAACGATGTCAACGCCAGCATTATCGATATCTGAATTCGGGAATGCGACAACCGGCTGCTAAGCAGCCTTACGATCCGGCTTCGTGAAAATCTTTTGAGCATAGGCCAACGAAGGTTCGACAAACAATATTTTAGTAAATTTGCTTTAGATGTGAAATACTATTTTTTCATATTAGTGAAGTTGTGATCTTTTGCCGCCTTTTGAAATCGACAATGATCTATTGGATAACTATAAAGTGACTGAAACCTTCGAAAGAATATGCCTCCTAGTTAAAAGAAGCTCGATTCGGATCTCCGAACACGGATACGATGAGATGGCTGCGGACATGATAATTGCCCGAGATGTGATCGGAACGGTTCTGGATGGAACCGGAACCGGCCGTCGTAGTCACAGCATACGTTCCCGATCCTGAAAAATGGACTGAGGACTTTTTGAGGAGAAAGAAATGAAAAAGCAGCGTCGAACAAAACTGATCCAAGAGGGCGAATATCTTGCTGAAGTAGATGTCGATCTGATCGTCACAGACGATGATTGGTCGCCGTATATCTCTGTTGAAGATGCTTACAAACTCGATGACGTTCGCGAAGCTCTGCGAAATGGCGATGTGAGGTCCGCGAACAAATTCGCACGCGTATATTCGCTTACGCCGATCGCCGCGTGATTTTCTCCTTCCTAGACAAAACCCAACTCATCGAAAAACCCTGCCGAACGAGAAATAAAATCTTCCGCGTCCGTTCTCGTTTATGCTGGTGCCGACGAAAACAGGGCCGATCGGCGTTTCGAGGATCGCGCCCAGCGAACCGCTCTGGCGGTAATTTGCCGAACCGAATCTTTCGAACGCACTGCCGCCTTCATACCACGCTCCGATGTAGGCTTTTCCGCCGAGAAATGACGGAAAACTTTCAGGATTGTATAAGAATCCGCCGCCGGCCTGCAGATAATTGCTTGAGCGAAATTCATCAAAACCATAACCGCCAAGCCTGAATGGGCCGCCGAGCGTAAATTGCTGAAGCAGCGGAGCGGTCGCGCCAAAGCTCGTGCCGGCGCCGCCGAAACCAAAGGCGATCGTTCGTTTCCCGACCGGTTTGAACGCCATATTTCGGGTTTCGAATTGTCCCAGACGAGTTTCTATTCCCGGACTGTCAAAATAATATGTAAGCGAATTTCGTGAATACAATCCGCTGTTCGGCACTTGTGCGGCGTCCAGATCGTCGTACGTAAAACGTAGATTCGGGCCGTTATAACCGCCGCTTACATTTCCCAATAATGGATCGCCGATGCGCCGGTTCGCCGTTTGATAGCCGACCGTGTATCCGACACGCAGTTCGCTTCGCGGGTTGAACGCATAACCGGCGTCGATGCCGGCCTGAAAATTTTGCCCGACATATTCCGCTAAACGGTTGCCGTCCGAAAAAAGATTTATCCGGCGGCGTTCGTAAGAAACGCTCGGCGCAACGAAAAACTTACTGCGTCCGACCGGACGATAATATTCGCTGGCAAGCCGCGTGTTCGAACCGATCTCAAAATCGTTCCGCCATTCGGAACCATATCTGCCGATATCAAAAAGCGTCAGCCGGCCGATAAAATTGAAATTCACGTTGTCGGATTCGACGCTGTTTACATCAAAGCCTATTTCCAGCCGCGTCGGTTTCGAAGGCCGATCGACGCTTTCGTTCGTCCGTATCAAAAGTCCGCTTTCGCCGTTCCGTTCGGTTATCTCATAATCAAGTGCTTCGAAACGGCCGGTTCCTGTTAGCTCTGAAAGATCTTTTGCAAGCTCGTTCTGCTGTTCCGCATCGAGCGGTTTGCCGGTATATTTGCCGTCAAGTTTTTCCGCGATCGTTTTTGTCGAATCGGGATTTTTGCCATCGACGGCGACAAATTCCGGCACCGGTTCAGGTTCCGGATGCTGTCTGGCTTTTTTTTCGGCGAGATACGCGTCCCAATCGGCGTCATTCAAAACGAGGCCTTTCAGAAGCATCTCGTTCTTTTTTGCTCCGTCGTATCCGAGTTTGATCAGTTCGCTGAATTTGCCGAAATCGGTCGAAGAATAACCTGTCAGATCGGGTGCGATTATAATGTTCGCCTGCTGCAAACTGCGGCGCGAGTTGTCAGCCGTCGCGATGTTTATTGTTTGAGCCAGAACACCCAAAATACTGTCGAGCGATTCGCGGTCGGCGAGCTGCGTTTCGATGTTCACGACAAGAAGAATATCGGCGCCCATCGCTTTGACGACATCCGTCGGAATATTATTTACAAGGCCGCCGTCGGCCAATATCTTTCCATCAATATCGACCGGCGTAAATATTCCCGGTATCGACATCGTCGCCCGCAGCGATCTTGCCAGCGATCCGCTTTCAAGCACAACGGAGCGGCCGCTGACCATATCCGTTCCAACGCATCTGAAAGGTATCGGCAGATCATCGAAATCGCGCACCTTTGCATACGGAAGAGTTATCCGATCGAAAAGCAGACCTATCTCGTGGCCCGAATTCAATGCGTTCGGCAACTTCAGATCGCTGATCTTTCCGCGAAGCGTTATCGGCGTCGCGATATTTCGGCGGTCTTCCTTTCGCCGAAACGATAATTCGTCATAAGAACTGCCCGGATTCAGAAGCTCATTCCAATCAAGCGAACCAACGAATTTTTCCATTTCGTCCGGCGAATAACCAAGCGAATACATCGCACCGACCAGCGCGCCCATGCTCGCACCGCCGACATAATCTACCGGAATATGATTTTCCTCAAGCACACGCAATACGCCGATATGCGCAAAACCGCGTGCGCCGCCGCCGCTTAACACCAACCCGACCGTCGGCCTTTTTTTCGCCTGCTGGGAAAATACAGACAGCGCCGGGACAAATATAAAAAATAGTGCGGCGAATGCAGAAATTTTGAACTTCATAATTCCTCTAAAATTATATTCGCATATACATCGAAAACTATCCGAACTTTACCGACAACATCGATATCGAACCGCCGTCAAAACCTTCGACCGGAAATTCAACCGCTTCGCCGTCACGCTGCAAGCCTAAAATATAGAGTAGCGGCAGATAATGTTCCGGCGTCGGAGCCGACAGCATCGCATCGCGGCCGAGCCTGCTTTCGTATTCGATCAGCGGTTCGTGATCGCCGGCGGCGATCAATTCGCGCGCCTTTTCTTCAAATCTCAGGGCCCAATCAAATGGTTCGACATCGTGTTTGCCCCAAGAATATGTGTGCAGATTATGCACGAGATTTCCGCTGCCGATCACAAGCACATCTTCGTCGCGAAGCGGCCCGAGTTTTTTGCCAAGATCGTAATGGAACCGCGCCGGCTGCGTTTCATCGATGCTTAATTGGATAACGGGAATATCGGCATCAGGCAGCACATGAACGAGAACCGACCATGTTCCGTGGTCAAGTCCCCAATGAGAAGTATCTGAAAGAACATCGCCGCCGATGAGTTCGGCCGTTCGTGCGGCAAGTTCCGGCGAGCCTGCCGCGGGATATTCGACGGCAAAAAGCTCTTTCGGAAATCCGCCGAAATCGTGTATCGTTCGCGGTGTTTCCATCGCCGTCACGGCAACGGCCGGGATATTCCAGTGAGCCGAAACGCACAGAACGGCTTTTGGTTTTCTAGGTAAACGCTTTCCGATATCGGCCCAAGCGTTGGTAAAACCATTTGTGCTTATGGCGTTCATCGGGTTTCCGTGACCGAAAAATATCACAGGCATTGGTTCTGACATTTTACGATTATGACACAATCCGCATGATCTGCACGACCTTTGATAAAACTGCTGAACGAAAGATCTAAAATAGTAGAAAAAACAGGTTGACAATTGTTTTGCCGAAGATTATTCTGTAAATCAGGTGGTTGACAGAATGATTGATGATATTGACAAACAAATTCTGACGATTCTTCAGAATGACGCACGCACATCGAATGCCGAGATATCGCGCAAGATCGATCTGGCTCCTTCGGGCGTGCACGAACGGCTGAAGAAGCTGGAAGAACGCGGCGTTATAAAAGGATTTCGGACGGAGATCGATCCGCAGGCGATCGAATTCGGGTTAACGGCATTCGTTTCCGTCAGAACGGACGAATACGGCAAGAAACTCGACGAAGCCTTGATAGCTATACCCGAAGTTCTGGAGGTTCACGATGTTGCCGGCGAAGATTGTTATTTGCTGAAGGTGCGGACAAAAGACACGGAAGATCTTGGCCGGCTGCTTCGCGAAACGATAAAGCCGATAGCAAATGTTATTTCGACGCGGACGACCGTCGTTCTGCATACATTCAAGGAAACGACGTCGCTGCCGATAGATATCGGGAAAGAGGATTAGTGTTATGAACTGGAAAGACAATAAAAGCGAACTGATAGTTATGATCGCTGCTTTCGCGGCGGTCTATTTGATCTGGGGTTCGACATATTTGGCGATCAAATATGCGATCGTCTCGATCCCGACATTTTTGCTCGGCGGTATAAGATTTACGATCGCCGGAGTTTTGATGCTGCTGTGGGGACGCATTTCGCCGAATTACGAAAGGCCGAAACTGGTTCATTGGCGGACAAGCGCCATCGTCGGATTTTTGCTTTTGACGATCGGGAACGGCGGCGTTGTCATAGCCGAACATCATATTTCATCGGGCATGACAGCTCTGATGGTGGCTACGCTTCCATTCTGGGTCATCTTGATCGGCTGGGTGTTCATGAAGACCGGACGACCTGAAATACGCGTAATGGCCGGTTTGGCAGTAGGTTTTATCGGCGTAATGCTGCTTATTTCCGGCGGAAATTCGGCCGGAGATTCGACCGCGGGCGGAACAGCCATCGGCTTTATCGCCGTAACTGTTTCTACCGTCGGCTGGGCGGTCGGTTCGCTTTACGGCATCAAAGCGCCGAGCGTTCGTTCGCCGATAGTCGCGGCCGGAATGCAGATGCTCTGCGGCGGCGCGTTCATGTTGATCGTCGGAACTGCGATGGGCGAATGGTCTGCTTTTGATATTGCCGCGGTCACGACCGAATCGTGGCTTGCTTTGGCTTATCTGATATTTTTCGGAGCGATCGTCGCCTATACGGCTTACAGTTGGCTGGTCAAGAACGTTTCGCCGACGGCTCTTTCGACATATGCATATGTTAATCCGGCGATCGCGGTTATTCTCGGCTGGGCGGTCGCGGGCGAAAATTTGAGCGGCACAATGCTTTTAGGAGCGGCCATCGTTGTCGGTTCGATAGCTCTGACCACGATAAAAAAGCGCAAAAAACGCGGCCGGCCTAAGACACCGACCGCAATAACTCCGGCTTCGCGGCGCGAACAGTTCAGCGCCGGATAGAACAGCTAACTTGGAATACCTTCGATCGCGGCAAAGGCGGCGTCAATAGCTTCGGGCAATTTGTCCGGCATATTGCCGCCGCCTTCGGCCATGTCGGGTTTGCCGCCGCCGCGGCCGCCGACGATGGGCGCGATCTCTTTGATGATATTTCCGGCTTTGATGCGGCCGGTCAGGTCGTCGGACACGCGGACGATAATGCCTACCTTATCTTCATCCGTCCGACCGAGAATTACGACGCCGCTTTTCAGCCGGGCAAGAAGCGTATCCGAAAGCTGCCGCATTCCATTGGCATCGAGCCCGTCAACAACCTTGCCCATTACCTTTACGCCGTTGATCTCGCGGATCTCATCATCGCCGCCCGAACCGTTTCCGGCCGAACCGGTGGCGATCTTTAATTTGAGCTCGTCCATTTCCTTTCGCGTGCGTTTCAATTCTTCCTGAAGCCGGTTGATCGCATCGGGCAGATTGTCGCGTTGGGTTTTTAGAAAACCCAGCGAACGGTCGATAAGTTTTTCATCGTCGCGAAGCCGCGCGAACGAATCGAACCCGGTTATCGCGCGTATTCGGCGAACGCCCGAAGCGATTGCCTCATCGGCGGTTATCTTAAAACTGCCGATATCGCCGGTCGCGCGGACATGTGTGCCGCCGCAGAGTTCCTTTGAAAAAACGCCGTCGCCGACGCTCAGAACGCGAACATCAGAGCCGTATTTTTCGCCGAACAAAGCGACCGCACCGGTACGCATCGCTTCTTCGATCGACATCAGATCGGTATTTACGGGATGATTTTCCAGAATGTATCGGTTCACCAGATCTTCGATCTCTTCGATCTCGGCATCGGTCATCGGCTGATAATGCGTAAAATCGAACCGCAGATAATTTGGCGCGACGACCGAACCGGCCTGCTTTACATGCGAACCCAGAACTTCTTTCAGAGCCGCGTGAAGCAGATGCGTCGCCGTATGATTTCGCCGCGTCGCATCGCGTTTTTGAACATCGACCAAGGCCGCGACAGTATCGCCAATCTTCAGCGAACCTTTATCGGCAGTAACTTTATGGATCACCAATCCGGCGACCGGCGAGAATGTGTCGTTGACCGCGATAGAAATATCGCCGCTGACAAGCTTGCCTACATCGCCGACCTGACCGCCCGATTCGGCATAAAAAGGCGTGTTGTCCAGAACGACACCGGCCTGCTGTCCGGCGGACAATTCGCCGAGTTCGGTTTCGCCGTCAAGGATCGCAACGACCTTTGCATCTTCTAAACGCGTTGTGTCATAGCCGTGAAATCTATTCGCGCCGACCTTTTCGAGAACAGCCGCATAAACCGGCGATATCTGCGATTTTCGTTCCGTGTGGCCGATATTTCCCTGCGACTGCAATTCCTGCAGAGCCGCATCGAAGCGTTCGTTATATTCATCTTCGGCAAATTCGATGCCTTTTTCTTCGAGATAAACACGGATCAGGTCGCGCGGCGTGCCGAAGGTATCATAAAGCTTTGCGATGCTCGGAAAAAGTTTGTCACCTTTTGTGTCGTTTAGATCGAGTTCATTAAGATGAGACAAACCGACGGTCATTGTATTGCCGAAGCGTTCTTCTTCCATCCGCACCATTTTGCCTATGAAATCGCGTTGTGTTTCGAGCTCAGGATAGGCTCCGTTCATTTCGCTGACAACGAGATCGCAGACCTTAAAAAAGAATGGTTCGGTTTGGCCAAGGTGTTCGCGGCCGTGATATATCGCACGCCGCATGATCTTGCGCAAAACATAATTGCGGCCCTCATTGCCCGGCAAAATGCCGTCCGCGATCGCGAACGCCGTCGACCGCGCATGATCGGCAATGACCCGGCAAGCGAACTGTTGTGTATCGGTAAGTTTCTCGTAAACGCTCATTTATCTATAAAGATAATATAATAGCATTGCGGCACCAAGGCTCACTGTACAAAAGCATATTCTAAATCCAATGCTGTCCGATATTTCCTGCTGTCCGATATTTATCGGACATAGCTAAATCACGGACAGTATTTCAATGTCCGGTGTTTTTCGGAATTGTGTTGTTCGAAAGTAGAGGAAGTGGTGTTGAGGGAACCCAAGGTCGAGGTTTAAATTTTATACCCGGCAATTTTTTGACCCATTCAGGGATAGTTTTGATCATTCCCGTCCCGGTGTATGTTCGAGTTTCGAAAACGCCGTCTCCGTCCTCATCGGAAATTCGAAAACTGACCAGCGGTCCAAAATATGCACGTTTGCCATTCTCAAAACTACCGATCTGATTGTACTCGAGGTAATATGCAAAGGTCTTCCCGGCCGCCGAATATACTAAAAATGTTTTAAGTTCACCTGTTTTAGAGAGTTTGGTTAAAGTGCCGTTCTCGTCAACAAAAAAGAGGCTTACATCCGCATCCGAACCGCTGCGAGGTTTATATCTAGTCTGCAAAACCTCTACCTCTTCGAAATAAACATTCTGATCGTTTTGAAACTCCAAGCTTTCCGGCTTCGGCAATACCCAACCTTCTTTATCGATAATTGAATAACCGATCCGGTTATCTTTAACTGCGGAGTCAATTTGCGCAATTGAAACAATTGATAAGCAAAATATCAACAGCAGTCCATATCCGGTTCGTTCTGATATTTTTTTTACCATTCTTTGCTATTCCGCTTCGAGGATCTTTTTGGCTTCGGCGATCTCTTGTTTATGGGCTTCGGTTACGCTTGGGTAATGAAGATCCATTGATTCGAGTTCTTTGACAATGATCTCCGAAACGGCGAGCCGCATGAACCATTTTTTATCGGCCGGTATCACAAACCACGGAGCCTTTTCGGTAGATGTTTCTTTGATCGCATCGGCATAAGCGTTCATATAATCTTCCCAATGGCCGCGTTCCTTAACATCGCCCATCGAAAATTTCCATTTCTTTTCGGGTTCGTTTATGCGGTCTAAGAAACGCTGTTTTTGTTCTTCTTTTGAAACGTTCAAAAAGAATTTCAATATCCGCGTGCCGTTGTCGGCAAGGTGTTGTTCCCAATCGCGGATCGATCTGAAACGTTCTTTCCAAAAAGTTTTTTTGTCGGCCATTCCGGGCGGAAGCTGCTGGCTTTGCAAAATTTCCGGATGAACGCGGACGACCAGAACCTCTTCATAATGCGAACGGTTAAAAATGCCTATCTTTCCGCGTTCGGGCAAAGCTTTCTGACAACGCCAAAGAAAATCGTGATCGAGTTCTTCGGGCGACGGCTGTTTGAACGAAACGACATGACAGCCCTGCGGATTTATGCCGCTCATCACGTGTTCGATCGTGCCGTCCTTTCCGGCCGCGTCCATCGCCTGAAAAATGATCAGCAGCGAATAGACGTCCTGAGCGTACAAGATATCCTGGAGCTCGCGCATACGCTTGATATTTTTTGCAAGATCTTTTTCAGCGTCGTCCTTATCATTGTAATCGCCGGTCGAATCGGTCTTGAATTTGGACAGATCGACCTTTGAGTTCTCTTCGATGCGGAAATTTTTCGTTTTCATTGTCTTTTACCGCAAGAATATCATAGATAAGCAGCGATTTTGTTAAAATGAAAAATGTGAAGTCATAGAATGGAGAAAATATGAAGATCATTACCGCGATCATTATCCTTGCGTTTCCGCTGCTGCTGTTCGCTCAGCCGAAACTGGTTCCGCATAATATTTCGCTGAAGAACGGAAAGAAATTCGCACTGAACCTGCCGGCGGAATTTGAGATAATCCCGGCGGCCGAAGGCCTAAAGCGAGCTCGTTTTTTTGCAAAGGCTCCGGACGGCAGAATATTCGTCACCGATATGCGCGACCTTACGGATAATAAAAAAGGCGTCATTTATATACTCGACGGCTGGGACGCGGAAAGCGGAAAATTCGCAAAAGTTATACCGTATTTGAGCGGGCTTCACAATCCGAACAGCGTTCAATTTTATCGCGACGGCAGCGGCCAAGATTGGATCTACATCGCCGAAACGAACCAATTAACGCGGCGAAAATTTACAAAAGGCGAAGAAGAACCGACCGACGAAAAGCCCGAAATACTCGCGACATTTCCCGATTACGGTTTGAGTTATAAATACGGCGGCTGGCATCTGACGCGGACGCTTGCTTTTTCGCCCGAAGGAAAACTTTATGTTTCGGTCGGTTCGAGCTGCGATGCGTGCGTCGAAAAAGAAGAAGCCCGCGCCAGCGTTATCGAGATGAATCCGGACGGAACCGATCAGCGTCAGTTCGCGAAAGGTTTGCGCAATGCGGTCAGCATAAAATGGATGCAGAACCATCTGTTCGCGACAAATCAAGGTGTCGATCATCTAGGCGTCAACAAACCGAACGAAACGTTTTATGCTTTGAAAGACGGAGCCGATTACGGCTGGCCTTATTGCTATACATTGAACGGAAAGGTTTACACCGATCCGAAATTCAAGCGGGCTTCGGGCTGCAAAGGCGTTCAGGTTCCTTATGCTTTTTTCCCGGCCAGAAGTTCATCGCTCGGTTTCGATTATTTCGCTGCGGATGCGCCCGACGTTCTGAAAGACGCTTTTCTTGTGTCGCTGCACGGTTCGTCAAATGTAAGAACCGGCCACGGGTACAAGATCGTCATTATGAGAAAAGGCGAGAAATTACAGGATATGATCACCGGATTTCTGCGGGCCGGCAAGGTGAACGGACGTCCGTGCGACATTATGAAGCTGGACGAAAATTCATTTCTCTTTACCGATGATCACGGCGGCGTTGTTTATCTAGTAAGGCTAAAAGGTCATAAGACTGAAATGACCGCCGCACCGCCCGAACCCGCGATATCCGCAACGCCGATCGCCGCAAAAGAAACTCCAGTAGCCGGGAAAAATTGCTTTGGTCTGGCTTTATTTTTCGGCGGAGTGTTAATGCTCCGCTCGATCTAGGTTTGCAATTTCGCCTTCGCGGCGTGATACGATATAAAAATAGTTGAAGCAGGTTTTATGAATATTGGAATAACGGTTTATCCGACCTACGGCGGCAGCGGGATCGTTGGTTCGGAGCTTGGACAAGCTCTGGCGGAACGCGGTCATAACGTACATTTTATATCGTCGGTTCTGCCGACGCGCGTCACCGAACTCGGCCCGCGGATTCATTTTCACGAAGTTGAGATGATGTCGTATCCGCTGTTCGAACATCAGCCGTACGATCTTGCTTTGGCGACAAAAATGGCGACGGTCGCGCGTTCCGAAAAGCTAGATCTTCTGCATGTTCATTACGCGATTCCGCATTCGATCAGCGCGATACTCGCACGCGAATCGATCAAACAAAAACGCTATGTGCCGGTCATAACAACGCTGCACGGAACCGACATCACACTCGTCGGCGCCGACCGCAGTTATCTGCCGATCACGCGATACGGCCTGCAGCAATCGGACGGCGTGACGGCGGTTTCGAAGTTTTTGAAACAGGCGACCATCGAGACATTCGATTTTGACGAGATCGAGGTTATCCCGAATTTCATCTGCCCGAATCATTACACAAAAACGCCGGATTCCGAGCTTCGCAAACAGCTTGCGCCGAACGGCGAAAAACTGCTCGTACATGTGTCGAATTTCCGGCCGGTAAAACGCGCGGCGGATTGTATTGAAATATTGGCAAAGGTTAGGTTGGCCGGCGAGAATGTCCGTTTGGTCATGGTCGGCGACGGCCCGGAGCGTTCGGCGATATTTTATATGGCCGAAAAACTCGGCATTGCGGAATATACTTCTTTTGTCGGAAAACAGGCTAACATCGCCGATTATTTAGGCGCGTCGGATATATTTTTGCTGCCTTCGGAACTGGAATCATTCGGCCTGGCGGCGCTTGAGGCGCAGGCTTGCGAACTGCCTGTTATCGCAACACGCATCGGCGGTATTCCAGATGTTGTAACGGACGGCGAAACCGGTTTTCTGAGCGAGATCGCGGACACGGAAAAGATGAGCAGCGATACGCTGAAGCTCCTCCGCAATGAAGATATGTTAAAAGCTTTTGGAAAACGCGGCCGCGAACTCGCCGTCAGCCGCTATGGAACCGAAAAGATAATTCCGCAATACATTTCCTATTACGAAAGCATACTGCAGCGGTCAAAAGCGGTTGCCGCCTAAGACCGCTGCAAGTATTTTCTACTGCGCTATCAGATCCACACCGGTCAGATCTTCATTCACATTCAAAACGCGCGGTACAAATGTGTACTGCTTCGCATTAGCCGAAAGGATATATTCCACACCAACCGAGATCCGATCTATACGATAATAGCCGAACGTATTGGTTCTGGCAGACCTCGAATTGCCCCCGGCGTCCGACAATGTCACGAGCGCATTTGCTATCGATCGTCCGTTCGCGGTCATTGTTCTTCCGATAACAGAAACATTCGCCGCTGTCGGCGATAAACATACGCCTTGGATCGGACCGGAAACATTTAAAGTGTAATTTGCCGGTATCGATCCGCTGCTCGGCGTTATTTCATGAACGACTATTGTGTATGTTTGTCCGCCAACAGCGTTAAAGGAAAATTCGGACACTGTTGAACTTGTCCCCGGATCTGCAAGGTAGTTCGCATTCGGATTTCCCGGCACATACCCGCCCGCGCCATATACAGCCACAAAGAGATTGGCAACGGGCGTTGTAAATGTCACGGTTGTACAGCCGGAGGTCGATGCCGTAAACGTATAAGCATCATATTGACGATTCGGCAGTGAATCCTGTAAACCCGGAGCGGATTTCGCCAAAGCACAAGTGCTATTAACAGCGTTACGGACAAGACGTCCGGTTTGTAAGCCGGTCGATGCCGTATAACCGATGCCGGTCGGCGGAGCAGTCGTATCCAAAATTGTAGAGATATTTGACGGCTTACCGGTATTTAGTGCGATGTTGATCACACGCGGACTCGCACCACCGATAAAGTTAACCGTAAGAGTAAAATTTATTGTGGCTCCGCATGGAAATCCGGATAATAACTGAAACTGAAAAGGAGTTGCACTGTTCGCGGAACCAACAGCAGATGCAATATTTGGATACGAACGTGTCGCCGATGGCAGGATCACGACGTTTGGAGTTGTTGTAGAAAGTGTCGCTGTGACATTGCTGGCATTCGAAAGGCCAATATTGTCCAAGGCGATGGCGAAGTTCCATATCTCGCCCGGTTCGATAATAGTATTGTTGTTTCCGGATACTTGAGTTGGTGTAGTGTCGCCTTTATCAAGATAGGCCTGCCCAGTTACCCCTAATGCGCTCATTGCACGAAGCGGCATAAAGATTCCGGCGCCCGAATCGCGGTCAACGCCCGGGCCTTCGATATCGATCGCCGAACTTATCATCGCATTAAATAACTGAGTTCTGGTCGAAGACGGACTTGCTTGTTTTAACAAAGCCATCATCGCACTAGCCTGCGGTGCGGCGGCGGAAGTTCCGAAGAACGGCATAAAACCCGGCGTTGTCGTACTGCTGCCGTCAGCCGCCGTGATGTCGGGTTTTTGAAGGAGTTCGCCTCCGGTCGATGTCTGGTTTCCGGGTGTTAATGGAGAACCGTCGGCATTAAAGAATATTCTTCGCGGACCATCAGAACTGAATATTTCCACAACATTCGAGCTGCCGTGTTTATCCGGATATGGTCCGTGCGAAATGCTGTAAACTGCCGGCCCAGCCGGCGAGGCCGCGACACTGATAGTGTTCCTGCCGGCATTGTGGCCATAGACCACGCCGCTTGTCGAAACCGCCAAACGGCCGCGGTTCGTATTCAAATGCAGAAATCTGGCGGCTCCTGCAAATTTGGCTATAACGATCCGTTCGTTCGCATTTCGATTTCCGAGATCTTCGATAGGATCTTGAGTTCCATTTTGCACATTTGCAGCCACAGCCACGACCGAAGTTCCGGCACTGTTCAAAACGAATAAGTCATAATCATTAGCCGAACCGCCCAGCGGATCGGACCATTTTAAGATCACGCGGCCGGCAACCGTCAGTTGATCATCCGTGCCCGATCCGAAATTATGCAATATTCCCGCACCGGCTAGAATTCCTCCGCCAACTCCGCCATCAACAAAATCGCCTTCCCAGGCGCCGGCGGTTCCGTCATTTTTGTTGCCCGAATTTGCCGCGGATGAAAAATACAGAGCGCCGGCCTGCGAACCGACCGTCACATCGTTCACGGCCTCGATCAAGATCCCGCCATTCGTCGATGCTATTACACTCGGTGCTTGTCCGTCCTGAAAAGGTGTTTCATAAAAATATGTGTAATCGTCAACGATAATATCGCATCCGGCCGTTCGCAGATCGCGAATATTCTGTGCGAAACCGGCAAACGATCCGTTCGCCGTCGCATAATAAAGAGTTGCTCCCGGAGCCGAATCGTGAACGAGTTCCAGCATAGCCGTTCCTTCATCACCGGTACCGGCCTGTCCCGGCAAAACATTCACCGCAGGCAGATCGCCCGTCGCCTGTCTGGCGGCAAGGCTGTCCACGCCGTTCGAAAGAACGCCGATCTTTATGCCGGTTCCGTCAAAGCCTGTTAAAAGCCGTGCGACGTTTGCCCGATGGGTCGTGTCGCTCTCTGCTTCGACAGAGCCCGTGAGCATTTCCCGCGAAAGAGCCTTCCGCAGACGTTCGCGCGTTTGTCCCAAGCGGTTAAAATTATCTTGTGTTAAAGAGCCGAGATCCAAAAAACTTGCCGGTGAGGTCGATCCGCCAAAAAGCAGCGGCAGCATCGGCTGTTCCATTTTATTCGTCGTTCCTTCCTGCTTCGGCATTATGAAGATAATGCCGGGCTGAGCGGCCAGATCTTCCAGCGAAATGATCGGCACTCTTGCCGTGATGCTTCGATATTGCGGGAACGAAGCGATTATTTTCGCATCTGCCTTTTTCAGATAAGCCAAAAGTTCATTTGATACATTGGCCGTAATATCTATATCCACGAAACCATTGTCATCAACCGCAATGCCCGTATCCAATGTTTCCACACCATCCGCGATGGATTCTCTGCGTTCCATTTTTAGCTGATACAGCAGACGCGAATCTATCTTTTTCTGGGTCGGTGTTCGTGATCTTTTTTCTTTGGCAAGACCCGCCATCTGACGCAAAGCTTCCTGGCTTATCGGAGTTTTCGTTTCGGTCGGATCTTGTTTTCCTGCATTATCCTGCGCAAAAGAGACCCCGGAAGTCTGGCCGAAATAAAGCCAACCGGCGAAAACGACAGCCAAAGCAGATAAAAGAACGAGAGATGCCCGAAATCGGGAATTTCGCGGCAGCGGGGATTTTCGTGAAGTTTTATTTTTCATATACGTGGAACGGAAAAAACGAGTTAGTAATCTTAGAATTCAAATGCGAAAATTATACTTACCCGATACTAAAAAGGTTTCGTTAAAAAGGAGAACAAAGGGTTCAGAACGGATCGGTCCGCATATTTTTCAAACCGATTATTCATCTCTTTATTTGTTTTGGCAAACGCCCAACCGTTTGCAAGAGTCGGGGCTCATCTCTACCATATTAAAAGATGTGGAAAGGATACATACAAAACCGCGAGCGTCGGCTTGCTTTGCTAAATGATAATCGTGCCGTTCAGCCTTTCGGCTGGGGCGCGGAATTCGTTATTGATAAACCAAATGGCGACGATCCGCGAAAGCTGCTGTCGGAACTTTCGAAGAATGTTATCGCGAACAGCGACGAATATTTCGCGGCGCCTGAAAATATTGAATTCGATCTCGAAACGCGGCTTTATCCGTCCGCGGCCTCATTAAGCGCGGCCGAACTTAAAAAGCCAGTCAGACAAACCGAGGTTCCGGTGCTTTCTTGGCAAAGCGCCGTTAGAACGCCTTCGGCCGAGAACAATACCGCTTACGCAACATATTTTCCGCACGAAGATCACAGAGCCGCGGTCATTATTCTGCCGCATTGGAATGCAAAAGCAGGAACATATTTTGATCTGGCGAAATTTTTCAACAAGGTCGGTCTATCCGCTTTGCGGATAACGATGCCGTATCACGAAGAACGAAAACCGCCCGAGTTGGAACGAGCCGATCATCTGGTCGCTCCGAACATCGGGCGTTCGCTGCAGTCGATCCGCCAAGCCGTTCTGGATACGCGGGCGGCGATCGGCTGGCTGAAAGAACAAGGCTATGAAAAGATCGGCCTTGTCGGCACAAGCATCGGTTCGTGCGTCGGGTTTCTTACGTTCGTACACGACCCGCGCATCGACGCCGTCGTTTTCAACCACGTATCGGGATTTATGGCGGATGTCGTTTGGTACGGACTTTCGACATATCACGTACGAGAAAGTTTCGGCGACAATGTTTCGCTTGAAGAGCTTCGCGAATATTGGCTGCCGGTTTCGCCGATGGCTTATCTGGACAAACTTGCAAAACAGGAACCGCGCGCACAGCGTTATATCTATACGCTTTACGATCTGAGTTTTCCGGTCGATCTTTCGCGCGATGTTTTTGACGAACTCAATAAACGCGGCATAAAACACAGCGAATCTGCGATACCTTGCGGCCATTACACGCTGGGCGAAAAACCTTGGGTATATCTGGACGGTTATAAGATCATTTCTTATCTGCGCCGACATTTGAAATAACTATAAAAAATCGGGAACGCGTCCGGTCTTTATATATGTTATGGCGACATCCATCAGCGTATGGCTGGCGGCGCCGAGCCACATGCCGATAAAAGCGGCGAGAGCGAAATTCTCGCCGGCATTTGCCGTCAGAAATATGCGAACGTCGCGCCATATTCTCATGATCTGAAGCGAGCCTTCAAAACCCGCGGAAACCGTGCCGATAAGAAACGCGCCAAGCATCGCCGTCAACGTAATAACGCCCATAAAATAAACGACGCGAATAAATGTGCCGAATATCAGGCCGTGCGACCAGCGCGAACGATGTTTAAAAACCATTCGGTAAGGAAACCAAATAAAGCGAAAGATCGACCAGCGGGAATATTGTGACGAAACCGTGTCAAGATCAGGCCCGAACATAAATCCGCCAAAAAGAAATGCGGTCGCCGCCGTCAACGTGAATGGCCCGCTGTGCGTCGCCGCATAGCTTAACCCAAGCACGATCGGTGCCAGCAAAATTGTTATCGCGTCATGAGTTTTCCCGCTCGGCATAAAGTCAATCGTATTTTGCCTGTCGGCTGCGGTATTTGCCAAACACCGACTGCAAATCTCCGCGGCTTTTGTTAAAATCGCCTTTTATTTACGCTATGGCCGCTTTTATCGAAAAACTGGGAACGACGCTCGAAATGATCAAATTCGAGCATACGCTGTTCGCTTTGCCGTTCGCTTTTTTGGGAGCGATCTTTGCGGCCGACGGTTTGCCGACACTTTGGCAGATCGTTTGGATACTGCTTGCAATGGTCGGCGCAAGATCGGCGGCGATGACATTTAACCGCATAATCGACCGCGATATCGACGCAAAGAATCCGCGGACGATGAACCGCGAATTGCCGAGCGGAAAACTTTCGTTAAATTTCGCTTGGGCTTTTTTGGCCGCATCGGTCGTCCTATTTTTGCTGTCGGCTTATATGCTCAATTGGCTCGCGTTCGTTCTTTCGCCGATCGCTTTGGCCAGCATTTTAGGCTATTCATTCGCAAAGCGTTTTACGACGCTGGCTCATCTTCTGCTCGGCTGGGCTTTGGCGATATCGCCGACCGGAGCCTGGATAGCCGTTCGCGGCGCGATCGATTCGGAAGTTCCGCTGCTGTTGTCGCTGTTCGTTCTAATGTGGACGGCCGGATTCGATGTGCTTTACGCCTGTCAGGATCTCGATTACGACAAAAAAGCCGGCCTGCGTTCCATACCGGCGCGTTTCGGTATAAGAAATTCCCTGCTGATAGCAAAGCTCTTTCACGTTCAGGCTTTTATTGTGCTGGTGCTTTTATATTTTGTCACAGGCCTCGGCTGGCCGGCGCTTGTCGGTGTCATCGCCGTCGCCGCGTTGATGATCTATCAGCATATGCTCGTAAAACCGAACGACCTTTCGCGTATGAACGCCGCATTTTTTACGGCGAACGCCTTTGTCAGTGTGATACTTTTCGTCAGTTTCAGCTCTGCGTTGTTCCTTTCGCGCTAATGCTTTTTTAACACGACATCTTCGACCGCTTCATATTCGCCCGCGACAAAAAGCGAGAGAATTTCGCCCGCTTCTTCCGTCGTGAACAAACCGCTGTCAACCGAATCCCACATCATCTTTTCGCCCAAAAGCCCGAACAGAACTTTCTTTTTGACCGGACGTTCATACCAGATCGCGAACATATATTTATCGCCTTCGGCCTCGGCGGTCAGTTCAAAAGAACGTTGGCCTTCGGTTTCGGTAAATTTGACCGACGGCTGATATTCCACCAGCGAATGATCCATTGCATTCTGTTTATCGATCTCCGCCTGCCACGGATGACGTTCGAAGATAACTTTCGCCTCGCGTACCGGCACCGTTCCCATATCTTTTATTTCAGTCAGATCCGGCCCGGAAATGTGAACTGAAAAAGTTCTCATGTTTTTACACCAATGTTTCCGGTATATGCAGATCGGTGCCGATGCGTTCGTTAAGGCGTTCGATAAAATATGCCGACAAAAGCGGCGATGCTTCTTCGACATTTTGATGCACAAAAAAATACGCTTCTTTAAGGCCTTTCTTTTTCCAGCTTTCCAGCCTGTCGATCCATTTATCCAGCCGCGTGTAATCGGATTCGTGATTGGCTCCGACATAACGCACAAAAGCCGTCGGAGTTGTCAGCCGCATATGCATCAGATCGCGGCGGCCGGCGGTATCGACCAGAACATTCGTGATCTTTTTTGATTCGAGCAGTTGGTAAAGCTTTTTGGAAACATCAGCGTCATTGAACCAATCGGTGTGCCGAAATTCCATTGCAAGCGGCGTATCGTATTTCCAATTTTCTGCAAAAGCTTCGACGCGTTCGAGATCTTTTGGGCCGAAATTATTGTGCATTTGCAGGAACGGCATTCCGAGTTTTTCGCGAAGCAGCGAAAACCGGCTGACATTTGCATCGACCGATTCTTCGACATCTTTTAGCCGTTTGAAATGCGATATTGTTTGTTCCAGCTTTGGAAAGAATTTAAATCCGGCCGGAGTTGTGTCATACCATTTCTCGAATGTCGATGCCGGAAACAAACGGTAAAAAGTCGCGTTAAGTTCGATGCAGTTGAATTGCGACGAATAATAAGCAAGCTCGTCCTTCGTTCCTTTCGGATAAAAATTCTTCAGATCTTTCTTATTCCATTTGGCGCAGCCGACGTATATTTTAAGATCCTTCGCCGCTTTGCCGCCGAGCATTTTGTCGGTTTCCGGAGCATCGGGCGGAATGCTTAGATCGACTGTTTCCGGGTCGCTTACTTGTCCGAATTTCATAATATGACTATCCTTTTCCTAAATATTAACACAGCATTTTCTAATTAGTTGAACATACCATTTCTACAAAATATATCTGACGAACTAAAGGCGGAGCTTTACGAACTCGGCAACAGATCTCGCCGCACCCGATCGACGATAATATTTTCCGAAGGCGACAAGGCCGATCATTTGCCGATCGTTCTTTCGGGAAAAGTAAAGATGCTGCACCTGCTCGAAGGCGGAAAGGAAGTGATCATCGGGATCTTCGAAAAAGGCGAAATGTTCGCCGTACCGCCTGTTTTCGACGGCGGAAAATATCCGGCATCTGCCATGACAATGGAAGACACTGATCTGCTTTTGCTGGAAAGAAAAAAGTTTCTTGAACTGCTCCGGCGTTCGCCCGAATTCTCGTTCTATATTATCGGCTGGATGTGCGCAATGCTTCGCGAAAAAACGGCGACGATACAAAATCTCGCGACGGCATCGCCTGATTCGCGCATTGCGCATATATTATTGCGGCTGAGCGAACGCTCCGAAAGCGAACCCGTAAAAATAACGCTTCGCCGCCGTGAGATCGCCGAAATGGCGGGTTTGACGACCGAAACAACGATCCGCGTTATAATTAAGCTGGCGGAAATGGATCTGATCCGCATTCAGCGCGGCAAGATATTTGTCGATTCGCCGGAACCGCTCCGAAAATTTCTAAGCTATCGGGCATAATGCGGCGACATCAGATAGCTCATGAACCGGTTGCCGATGGCATTTGCCCGTTCTTTTATATACAAAGCATTTTCGCCTTCGAAATTCTCATCGACCTTGCGGCGAAATATCTCAAGCCAACGCTCAAAATGTTCGAACTCGAGCGGCGATCTTTCATCGAGTTCGGCATGGACCTGCAGCGGGTTTCGTTTGTGCTTTGCGTAAACGCCGGTTTGGAACAGCATCGATTCCCAAAAATCGCCTATGATCGGAAGATGAACATCCAGATCGAGCTTTGCAATATCCGTAAAAATATAACCGATCAGATCATCGGCCATTGCCTCGCTGTAAAATTCCCGCATCAAAAGATCTATGTCCGCGCGGTTTTCGATATCGTGTTTCATTTTAATGAACGCTTGGTCAAATTTACACCGAGCGTGATTAAGAGCAATAGTTTGGCGACCTCAAAACCTATGTAGTAATAATGCGTCATCGAGAACGGAGCCGCCGCGCCGCTGATGACCTGTTCGGCTCTGGCGTCAAGAGCCGGCAAAAGCCAAACCGTTTGCAGAACCAGAATAACAACAATAGCGGCAAAGCTTCCGACGGCGAATTTGCCGATATTTCCGTCCCGCCAAAACGTTATAAGCAGGATCAACGCGAACGCGATCTCAAATTTATTAAGGGCAAAAAATATAAGTCTTCCTATTTCAAGCCCCAGACCCAATGTCACATTCGGCGCCTGAAATTTCAACGGAGCCTCAACGAACGATATACCAAGCAGCATTCCGCACCAGATAAAAACAACAGCTATTTGTATGATCCTTTTATTCATTTTATAAGTGATGCGGCATCGAAACCGGTTCACCGATGCCGCATCAAAAACAGCTATTTCATTTTCGGATCGCGTCTGAACATTATGCCGAGAGCGAACCACACAAAGGCAAATGCACCGATACCAAATATTGTATCGCCGAAAAGCCTTGCCCAACGCAGCGTCTGCATAAGTTCCGTCTGCATGAATTCAGGACTTCGGGCAGACCAATAACCCTGCGAAACGGACTGATATGTCTGCAGCAACCCGATCGGCAGTAGGCTTAATAATATCTCAAGCATCATACCGATATTTATCGCCCAGAAAGCAAAGCCGAGCAGCTTTGTGTTCCAGATGCGTTCCGGCTGCATCGCTCTCATACAGAACAGCAGCAGTGCCAAACCAAGCGTTCCGTAAACGCCGTAGAGCGCTCCGTGAGCATGAACAGCCGTTGTGTTCAGCCCTTGCATATAATAAAGAGCGATCGGCGGATTGATCATAAAACCAAAAACACCGGCACCGACAAGATTCCAGAACGCCACTGCGACAAAGAAATAAACGACCCATTTATATTGTTGAAGCCATGGACGCTTTTTCGAATGCCGTATGTTTTCAAGAGCTTCGTAACCAACAAAAACCAGCGGAACTATCTCAAGTGCGCTGAATGTTGCTCCGAAAGCGAGGGCGACCGTCGGCGTTCCTGAAAAATATAAATGATGCAGAGTTCCGACAATGCCGCCGCTAAGATAGATCGCACCGGAGAGCAAAGCGGCATATGCTGCGTGCGAGGCTTCGATTACCTTAAGTTTCGCGAACAAAAATGCGATAACGACCGTCGCGAATACTTCAAAAAATCCTTCGACCCAAAGATGGACGACCCACCAGCGCCAATATTCAACGACCGTCAGATGCGAACGCATTCCCCAAAAAAGTCCCGGTGCGTAAAATATCGCAATCGCCGCGGTCGTCAGCAGATAAAGCATCACCAGCGAACGGCTTCCGTCTTTGCGAAGTGCGGGAATCGCCGAACGCGCGATAAGGAAAAGCCACAAAAGCAATCCGACAAATAATGCCGCCTGCCAAACGCGTCCGAGATCGACATATTCATAACCTTGATGGCCGAACCAGAACCAAAGATCACCCGGCAGCAAATGCATAACGCTCGCCCATTGTCCGATCATTGAACCCAGAACCACAACAAGCAATGCTCCGAACAGAACGTTTACGCCAAGCCGCTGAAACTTCGGCTCGTAACCGCAAATATACGGTGCAATGAATAAACCCGCCGCCAGCCACGCCGTCGCGATCCAGAAAATACCAAGCTGTGTATGCCACGTCCGCGTCACGACATAAGGCAGGAACTGATCGAGCGGAATGCCGTAAAATCCGCCGCCTTCGACACCGTAATGAGCCGTAATTATTCCCATCACTATCTGCAAAAGGAACAGTAACGAAACGACGATAAAATATTTGACAGTCGCTTTTTGCGAAGGCGTTATGGTTTCGCCGATCAGCGGATCAGAATCAGGCGTTTCGCGGCCTTCGGTTTCGTAATGCCATCCAGCGTAGAACCAAACCATTGCACCGATGCCCGCAATGAGCAAAATAACGCTGACGCCTGTCCAGATGATGGAGCTGCTTGTCGGCACGTTTGCAACCAAAGGTTCGGACGGAAAATTGCTTGTATATGAGATCTTGTCATTCGGCCGGTTTGCCGCTGAAGCCCAAGATGTCCAGAAAAAGAATGCGACGAGTTTACGCATTCTATCCGGATCCGTCTGTGCGCCTTTTTGTATCGCGTAATCTTTGCTTCCGTTGCCGAACACATCTGCATAATGTTTGAGTATCTCTTCGAACGCCTCGGCGCGGATCGGCTCGATCATCAGTTTGCCGGTCGCAGCATCATAGTTGTTCGTCCGCATTAATGTCCGCAGACGCTGAAGCAGAACGGCTTCGGTTTCAGAATCGGCATTCGTGAACGGTTTTCCGCTTTCGGCCATCGACCATTTATTCAAAATAAAAAGCGATTCGCGGTGGAGATAATCCGCCGTCCAATCAGGCGCAACATAACTTCCATGTCCCCAGATGGAGCCGACCTGCATTCCGCCCATCGCCTGCCATACGTTCTGTCCGTCAAGAATGGCTTCTTCCGGGATGAGAACCGTGCCTTCCGTAGTTATTACTTGCTTTGGGATAGGCGGGGCTTGGCGAAAAGTTTCCGAACCGACCCAGCCTAGTATCACAAATGAGAAAACGAATACTGCTCCTAAAATTACCCAAAGTTTTTTCATGGTTTTTTTAATCTGAATTTTTGAATTTTGTAACGATTATTTGTGTATTCGGCAAAGCTCTGACCTCATGTTCGATATTTGCATCGACCGCGATCAGCGTCCCTTCAACCATTTCTGCTACTTCCGAAAGGCCTTCGCCCGCCCGGAAAGTTGCTTTGCCGCGAAAACATAGAACCGTGATCGGTTCGGCGGCCTTGTGTTTCGCAAGTATAGCGCCGTTTTTGAGCGAGATCGCCAAAACCGTTCTTATTTGGTCATCGACAAGCTTTTGAACAAAAAGATCTTTACCGTCCTCAACGTCTCCGATCGACATCACACGGCCAAACTCAGTAATATGCGTCATAAAATATTTCCTCGCACTAAACCTATAATATATATATCTGCGATAAAATGATTTGAATCATAAATGTGTGTTTTTCTTTATTTATGGCAAAATATTGGTATGCAGTTCTCATTTGATAAAAATTTGGCGGAGATCGCGGAAAAGGTCGATCTGGGCGAGCGTTTGAGCTTTGCGGACGGTATGGCTTTGTATGCGACCGAGGATATGAATACGCTAGGCAAACTGGCCGACACTGTTCGCCGCCGCAAGCACGGCAAAACGACGTATTTTAACGTCAACCGCCATTTCAACCACACCAACATCTGCGTCGCGGACTGTAAATTCTGCGGCTTTTACAAACGCGCTCGGCAGGAAGGCGCATATACCCATTCTATTGACGAAGGCATCGAGATAGCACGCAACGCCGTTGCCGAAGGAGCGACCGAACTGCACATCGTCGGCGGCCTGAACAGCAAACTTCCCTTCGAATATTACACCGACCTTTTTTCGTCGCTGAAACGGGAATTTCCGCGGCTGCACCTGAAAGCTCTGACGATGGTCGAGCTTGATTTTTTCGCACGCTTTTACAAAATGTCGGACGAAGATGTCATCGAAAAATTGAAAGCGGCCGGAATGGATTCGTGTCCGGGCGGCGGCGCCGAGGTTTTTGCCGAACCGACGCGTTCGCGCATCTGCGACCATAAATGCGACGGCGACCGCTGGCTCGAACTCGCCGGTAAGGTTCACAAAGCGGGCCTGAAAACCAATGCGACGATGCTCTACGGCCACATCGAAACGATCGAAGACCGCGTCGATCACGTCGTCCGCCTGCGCGAACAGCAGGACAAAACCGGCGGTTTTCAATGCTTCATCCCGCTCGCGTTCTATCCGCCCGGAACGGCTCTCGCATCGCTTCCCGGCCCGGACGCCATCGACAACCTCAAGACCATCGCCGTTTCGCGGCTGATGCTCGACAACTTCGACCACGTAAAAGCGTATTGGGTCATGCTCGGCAAACAAACAACGCAAATGGCTCTCAACTTCGGCGCCAACGATGTCGACGGCACCATCACCGACGGCGGCGAACTCACACACGCCTACTCCGTCGATGAAGGCGGCGAATCAAAAATGACCAAAACCGAACTGATAACAATGATCCAACGCGCCGGCTTCGAAGCCGTCGAGCGGGATACGGTGTATAATCGAGTAGAGAAAATTGCGGCTTGAAAGTTAAAGATATCATCAAAAAAATAGAGAAGGATGGCTGGGTTTTGGCCAGAACTCGTGGTAGCCACCGCCAGTTTCACCATCCTTCGAAACCGGGAACGGTCACAATAGCAGGTAAAGAAAGTATTGACATGCCGCCCGGAACTCTTAACAATGTACTCAAGCAAGCTGGATTAAAGAAATAATTATGCGTTATATGGTTGTGATAGAAAAAGGTGAGACAAGTTGGGGAGCGTATGTTCCCGATCTTCCCGGCTGTGTAGCGGTCGGCGAAACTGAGATCGAGGTAAAACAACTCATTCAGGAAGCTATCGAATTTCATCTCGAAGACCTAACCGAATCAGGCGCACAGATTCCGCCGCCTATGTCGAGAAGCGATTACGTCGACGTTTTGGCCGCCTAATCCAACGCACCGGCTTCGAAGCCGTCGAGAGAGATACGGGTCGCGACGGGCGTTTTAGATTTCCCGAAGGGCAGATAGCCACGTTCTTTAGGACGTGGAAAGGCAACGCAAAATATTCTTAGGGCGTTTTAACGTCCTTACAGAGCCACGAACGGAAGTACGTTAAAACGCCCTACCGATCATTCCACCGCCTGACCACGCCGAGAACGGCGTGGCTAATTGCCGCGAAACGCGGGTTAGGAATCAAGCAAGCTGGTAAATTATCCATATCGGAATTTTCTTGACGTAACTACAAATTGTAGTTACACTTGTAGTGATGGAGTTTGACTGGGAGGAAAATAAACGGAAGGCCAATCTCCGCAATCATGGTATCGATTTTGTCGGTATCGATGAAGTATTGAAAGCGAGACGGTCACAATGCTGGATGACCGGTTCGATTACGGAGAACAGCGTTTCGTGACTTTTGGAATGTTAGAAGGAAGGGTTGTCGCGGTCGCGCATACTGAATCTGACGATTGCATTCGGGTCATCTCCGTGAGGAAAGCGACAAAAAATGAAGAAAAGAGTTACTACAAAAAGATCAGAGACTGACTGGAAACGGGTAGATGCAATGAAGGACGAGGAGATCGACAGATCAGACACGCCGGAAATGTCGCCCGAAATGTTTGCCCGCGGCGTTGTCCGCCGAGGCCTCAAACCTGTTGCGAACAAACAACAATTAACTATTCGGATCGACCAGGACGTATTGGATTGGTATAAACGGCGAGGCCGCGGTTATCAAACAAAGATCAATTCCCTGCTTCGCGCTTATATGGAAGCCAATAAGGCGTAAGGCGGCGAAACGAAAATTACAAAAACCGAATTCATCCAAATGATCGAACGCGCCGGCTTCGAAGCTGTTGAAAGAGACACGATATATAACGAGTTGAGAAACAGCTTGAATTGAATGTCCCGAATATGGGACAATGGCTAGGTGAATGACGTGTGAACAAGAGTATTATTTTTCACAAACGTGCGAGGGAAATCATAAAAGGATTTTCCAAAGCCGTCAGGACCGACATCGGCGAACTGTTATTTGATCTACAGCGTGGGGAGGATATCGGAATGCCTGACGCGAAACCGATGCCAGCCATAGAGGCGGGAACTTATGAGTTGCGAATAAAAGATGCTGACGGCATTTACCGCGTATTCTATTATTTGAAATCGGCAGAGGGCATTTTGGTTTTTCACGCTTTTACAAAAAAGACGCAGACCACTCCGCAAAACGAGATCAAAACGGCGAGGAAGAGATTATGGGAAATGTTAAACCGATAAAGAAAGGCAAAACTGAAGTCTACGTTGCAAGGAACGCTTTTGAACTTTGCGATATTCTCGATCTGACGCCTCAAGACGCTATCGAGATCGAGTTCCGTGCGAAGCTGAAAGATAAGATCAAAGACGTCGTTAAGGCTAAGAAACTCACACACGAACAGGCTGCAAAGATCTCGGGAACCTCACGGACAAAATTGACCGCGATATTAAACGGAAATACTTCCGGTGTGTCCAGCGACCTATTGCTCAGGATCCTCTATTCGCTCGGCTTTCAGACCAAAGTTTCTTTCGCCCCGATCAAAGTAACGGCCTGACCACGGCAGCGAATCAAAATTCCCAAAACCAACCTCGATAACTGGTTGAAATGGCAAAAAGCGAGTCCGTTGTGATTAATGAAATTGAGAAATGTGCTTTTGACGACGTGACGGACAGGCAGTTGTTCGTTCTGGAATTATCTGAGCCTTCTGAAATCGATCTCACGCAACTGGTCGCAAGGCACTTTGGCTGTTTGATCGCATGGGATGCCAACCAAAGCACTGTCGAGGAAGTGTCCTCTTTAATTGATCCATTGATCAAAGCCGGTTGCGTTTACTTCTGTTGCTGGGGTTCCGGCTGTGAACGCGTACATGACATCATCGATGAGTTAGACCCTTACACGGATGACGTGGATGGTATTATCATGACAACTTGGCATACTGACCAGTCGCTTGAAGAAGCAATTTGGTTTTTCCTCAATGTCACCTGGCCTGATAAGCGGTTTGAAGAAACGTTTGAAGCATTGCTAGGCATTACCGTAGGCTCAAACGAATGGGCATCCGAATTGCGAACTGCACTTTTAGAACCGCATCACTTTTCTAAGATGGTGTTAGACAAAGAAGATGTCCCAAAACCAACACCGGGGGCGAGGCATTTTGTTGCGATGGCGCTGCTTCCCGCCTTTGCGGTATCGATTCCTTACGCCTATCTTCTCTTGGATGAATCCAACCGATACGATGTGCCCTTTTGGGGTTTGGATCTGTTCGTACTTCTTGGAGCTCCTTTTGTTGGATACGGCATATCTGGGCTATTAACTTGGTTTTTCAGCCCTTCGCTTCGGAATAAACCAGTCATTTATTGGAGTTCCATTTCGGTGCTTGGCTCGTTCGTGACGCTTGCCGTCATATTGGCCTATTTCTATTCGCTTGGCCACCTGTATCTTGGCTGGAATAAGACTCTTTGGAACGCCTTCTTATTCGCGAGCGGCCTTAGTTTGTATGCATCCGCTTTTACAGCGACCTATTTTTATATAGCAGTTCGTCGATCCAAGAAAAACGACCTCGAGTTCTCGGTTAAATAACAATAGTCGCTCACGAATCCTTGCAAGCCTATTCTTAGGGCGTTTTAACGTCCTTACAGAGCCACGAACAGGAAGGACGTTAAAACGCCCTACCGATCATTCCGCCGCCTGACCACGCCGAGAACGGCGTGGCTAATTGCCGCGAAACGCGGGTTAAGAACCTAGACCGAAGTTGTGACCTACAAGCAGATCAATGAACTGTATCGAACGAGTCAGGCGATCTGCCCAATCGTTTTCGTCGAATTTTTTTTGATACAAAATCAGACAAATTCTCGCGTATTATTAGTTAGGTCAGAAAATCTAGTCTAGAGGTCAAAAATTCTATATGAAGCGGTTATTACTTGTTGTAGTGTTTATTTGTGTTGGTTCGATACCTGTATTTTCTCAATATAAAGTGACGTCGAGCGGCTATATGAGCAGCTACGGTTACACGTTCAACAATCCGTCGAGTGCGATGATGAACACATTTATGTGGGATCAGATAAACAAGCGAAGCGCGCTGAAAGTTGGACTAAGAAAAAAAGGATATACAGACACACAGCTCGCAAACATGACGAATGACGAGCTGCTTCGCGCACACGGCAAAGCAAAGATCACGCCGAAAGGATCGTCTTCAAAAACATCCGCACCGACCGCTTCAAAAGCGACGGCAGTAGCTCCGACCGCGCCGGTCACAACGAAATTCAGACCATCCGGAAAACGCATATTGATGCCGCAGATCGTTGCCTCGCTGACACAGGACAAGGAACAGCAAAAGGTATTGACCAAGCTTTTTACAGATTCTTTCGACGTGTATGAAAAAGAGGCCCTCGCTAAAGGTTTTGAAAACGATGTCGCCGGTGCGATCGCATATTTTACATACGTCGCGTTCACGCTTCAAGGCAGCGAGCCGACGGAGAAAGGTATCGAAGCTCTCGCACTCGGCCTGCGCGAAGGCCTTGGCGATAAATACGCCACAGTCAGCAATACCGACAAACAAAATTTCTACGAATTTATGGTTACGATGGCGTCGTTCCTCTATCTCTCATCAATGGACGCCACGCCCGAATTTCTCACACAACTTAAAGACGTTTCGGCACAGGTCTGCCAAAAATTCATCAGCCTCGACGTAACTAAATACAACCTTACCGACGACGGACTTATCGATAAATAGAACGAACGCGCCGGCTTTGAAGCCGTCGAAAGAGATACGGTGTATAATCGGGTTGAGCGTAAAATATGATCGGTAAAATTCACGAGAAGATTAAGGCAAACCAATTTGAATTCTCAAAGCATGCTGTCGATCAAAGCATATTGCGACGCATTAGTGTTAAGGAGATACGAGAGGCAGTTAGTGTAGGTGAGGTCATCGAATATTATCCTGAGGATAAATATGGGCCAAGCTGCTTGGTATTTGGCGTAACAAATGAAAGTAGGCCATTGCACCTCCACTGCAGTTATCCGTCACGTCCATTATTGAAGATAATCACATTATACGAACCGGACGAAGATATCTGGATCGATTTCAGATCAAGGAGGCAGCAAAATGCAGGCTGAAACAATGAAAGAAACTAAAGTAACTTATACGCTTGAGATCGACGATAAATTCATCATTATCGAAAATGTCCCGGCACGTGTGAGCGAGGAAACTGGTGAGCAGTTCTTCTCACCCGAAACCGTTGAGCATTTGCAGGAGACGATCTGGGGGCGACAGGTGCCGAAAAAACTTATCGAAACCCCGGTTTACGACTTTGCTGCATAAGCGACAAATTCGACCAAGCTGTGGTAATGAAAAAGAGTTACAACAAAAAGATCAGAGACTGATTGGAAACGCGCCGATGCAATCCTAGGACTTTAATCGTTATGCGATCGATATTTTTTCTTTTCCTTTTCGCAATTATTGCTCTCTTTCAAGCTTGCGCTATCGCTCAGACAAATTCGCGATCTGACCCAGATCAGAAGGTTCTTGACCAGTTGCACATTGCCGGCTCAGACCTGAGCAAGGCCCATAAAATTCAATTTTTCCTTTACTTTCCGTCTGAAGAAAAAGCAACGGAGGCGTCGGCGGATATTCAAGCCGAAGGATTGCACGTTGAAGTTCAGAAAGGAACAACGGGCACAGAATGGCTTTGTTTAGCAAAGAAAGAAATGATTCCGGAACACTCTGAATTGGTGCGACTTCGAAACGTACTCGAATCGATAGCGAAAAAACTGAATGGTGAATACGACGGCTGGGGGACCGACGTCGTGAAATAACCGCACCTTTGCACCGAACAATTCGATCGCTAACAGACTACGAACCTGCAACCAAATGATCGACTTGATTCAAAATTGATCCCAAACTCTTAATTCTGAAGTCACTTTAAGAAACCGTTCGGTTGCGCTTGACATATGCAACCAAATGGTTGCATAATCCTTTTCGAGTTATGAAAAGAGACATTTTCCAAGCAATTGCAGATCCGACGCGGCGTGCGATCATCGCGTTGATCGCCATACAAGCGATGACGCCGAATGCGATCGCGGAGAATTTTCATACTACGCGGCAGGCCGTTTCGAAGCATCTGCGGATACTCACGGAATGCGAGCTTGTCTTGCAGGAACAAAAAGGCCGCGAGATCTACTATTCGCTGGAGATCGAAAAAATGAAAGAGATCGATGTGTGGTTAGAGCAGTACAGAAAGATCTGGGAGTCGCGTTACGAACAGCTTGATGCCCTGCTTGCGGAATTAAAACAACAACAGGAGAAAAAGAAATGAAACCAGCCGAAGCAAGCCTGCCGTCAGATACCGAGGTGCTCGTCAAACGAAGCTTTGATGCGCCCGCCAAATTAGTGTGGCGTGCCTACATGGAACCGGAACTTTTACGCCGTTGGTGCACGGGCACACCCGGTTGGTCAATGCCCGTTTGCGAAATGGATATGCGTGTCGGCGGCCAATATCGCTGGCGTTGGCGTTCAGATGAGAACGATCAGGAGTTCGGATTCACGGGCGAGGTTTTGGAGCTCATTCCGAATGCGAAACTCGTGCACACGCAGATCTTCGATGCGGGAAATCTAGGTGTTTCCATGGGCGGCGAGCCGTCGATCATAACCGTTACCTTTCACGAGGTGAACGGCATCACGAACGTCTCAACCACGATCCGGTATGCTTCAAAGACAGACCGCGATGAAGCGATGGCAACCGGCATGACCGACGGTATGGAGATGAGCTATCAGCGGCTCGACGAAGTGCTGGCCGAATCGTAATGTAAACTTCACCGGAACTTGGAGAAAATAGTATGCAAATGGAATTTATAATTAACAAAGAAACAAAAACAGTTACGATCACGGCCGAATTCGATGCGGAACGCGATCTGGTCTGGGACGCATATACAAAGGCCGAACTGTTAGACAAATGGTGGGCGCCGAAACCTTTTTCATCGCGGACGACCGTTATGGATTTTCGCGAAGGCGGCCGCAGATTTTATGCGATGGTCAGCCCCGAAGGCGACGAACGCTGGGTTTTGCAGACGTTCAAAACGATCACGCCGAAAACGAACTTCACACTCTTCAACGCCTTTGCCGAGGCGGACGAAACTCCGCATCTTCCCGGCTCCGATTGGGATTTTAATTTCAGCGAGACCGCCGGAAAAACGACGGTTCACGTTTCCATATATAACGAATCGCTCGAACGCCTGGAAAAGATGGTAGAAATGGGCTTCAAAGAAGGAACGGCGGCGCAATTGGAGAATCTGACAGATCTGCTTGCGAGGCTTTCCAATAAACGAAACAAGGTTCAACTATGAATTCAGATTTTTATAACATGATTGAGGCGATTGGTCGTCGCCCGGAAATGTACATTGACCCATCACAGTCAATTACCGCTCTCCGGAACTTCCTCGCCGGCTATTTAGATGGCAAGGGATTGAAAAAGACCGTGAGTAGCACTGAGCCATCTTACGCTGAATTCAATAATTGGGTTGCGATGAAGTTAAACTTTTACGAATCAACAAAAGGTTGGCGAAGAATGCTTCTTGAGCGCGAGAATGACGACGAAGAAAAGGCGTTCAAACGCTTCTTCGTACTTTTCGATGAGTTTCGCAACCGCGAAGAAACTCGTTTGTTTCAAGCCGAGATCCCGAAGAAACCGGGACGAAAAACTAAAAGGCTTGAAATCGTCAAATACACGGACGACGGAGGTGTCTTCGTCCGTTCTTTAAATTCTAGAAACAAGATCATAGATGAAATGTACTGGCAGACTTTAGAGAATGCTTTTGAGATTCTTGGAGAATTACACTGGGAAGAGATAAAGGATTGATATCGCAAAAGGACTAATATGAGAAAAATAACAGCATGTGAATTTATGACGCTCGATGGCGTCATACAGAACGAGAACGACAGCGAGTTCGAGCACGGCGGATGGTTTTTCGGCTATGCGGACGAAGCGACCGGAGCGAAGGTGCAGAAGCGTTTGGCGAAACCGGTCGATCTTCTGTTGGGGCGAAAAACATTTGACGTGTGGGAACCGTATTGGCCGGAGCATTCGGATTTTTGGCCGAACGTGATGACCGCGACAAAATACGTTGCATCGAACACACGCGACACGAGCGATTGGCAGCGGACAGTTTTCCTCGGCGGCGATCTCGCCGAAAAGGTGCGTGAATTAAAAGAAACGGACGGCCCGGACATTCACGTAATGGGCAGCGCGGATATGCTTCGGACGCTGTTCAAAGCCGACCTCGTGGACGCGCTCGAACTAATGATATTTCCGGTCACGCTCGGCAAAGGCAAACGTCTTTTTCAGGACGGAACGATTCCCGCGTCGTTCAAGGTGACGGAATCGGAGATCACGCCCGGCGGCGTCATCATCGCCACATACGAACGCGACGGCGATGTCAGAAAAGGCAATCCGCCGGCGGTCGAGTAGAGACCAATTGTCACATTGCCGAATTGTAAATTGGTGAAAAATTCCCACCAAACCAATTTACAATTTGCCGAAATCAAACCAGATGAACGTTCAAGAACAGATCAACGATCACATTGCCGGACAGCCGGAGCCGAAACGCGGCGATATGGAAACGCTGCACCGCATGATCCTCGACGCAATGCCGGGCTGTAAATTATGGTTCCTGGATGGTAAGGACAGCGAAGGCAAGGTTGTTTCAAATCCGGATATCGGGTACGGCTCTCGGCCGCATAAATATGCCGACGGGACGATTCGCGAGTTCTATCAGATAGGCATGAGCGCAAACAAATCCGGGATCTCTGTCTATATCCTAGGGCTAGAAGACAAGAAATATCTACCCGAAACCTACGCCGGTAACATCGGCAAAGCAGCCGTCACCGGCTACTGCATAAGGTTCAAGAAACTGAAGGATATAAACATTGATGTCCTGGAAACGGCGATACGATCCGGCTACGAGCGGACGTCTTAGTGTAGGCCCGCCATTTATGGCGGGTTAGAACGATAGATCGGTCTATGAGGGCGGTTTACCGTCCTTCGATGCTGCTAAACGACGGTGAACCGCCGTATTTTATTCATAACGCGATTCAAACCCGCCGTGAACGGCGGGCCTATGCTAAAACATCGGAGATCTATGTCCAAAACCTACTACTCTGAGATCAACCTTCACATTACATGGCATACCAAGGACAATTCACCCCTGATTACGCCCGAACTGGAACCACTGCTTTACGGTTTTCTCAAGGACAGGATCGTCACAACAGAAGGCGCCTATTTCCATGCAATCGGCGGAATAGAAGACCATGGTCACATCGCCGTCTCCGTTGCGCCAAAAGTTCATCTCGATGAATGGATCGGACAACTCAAGGGAGCGAGTTCGCACGAATTTGGCAAAGCTCTAGAATGGCAACGCGGCTACGGAGTCGTTAGTTTTGGGACAAAAGATCTGAAATGGGTAGTCGAATATATCCGTAATCAACGAGAACACCATGGAACGGGTGATATTTACGGGCGTTTGGAACGCATCGAGGCTGACTGAGTGAATACCGCATTTAGCCGATGTTTCGGTATCAATAAATCGAGAAATACATGAATAGGAAACCAAATATGAAGATAACAATTATTACACTGATAATGCTCATCGCTGGTGTCGTTTCTGCGCAGCAAAAGCCTGTTACCGGCTATGCGCCGGTTAATGGGTTGAAGATGTATTACGAGGTTCGCGGGAGCGGCGAGCCTGTGGTGTTGCTGCACGGAGCTTTCATGGCGATATCCGGCGAATGGGAAGATCTCGCGGCAGAGCTTTCCAAAACGCGGAAGGTGATCGCCGTTGAGATGCAGGGACACGGGCGAACGGCCGATATCAAACGCGATATTACTTATGAGAACCTGTCTGACGACGTTGCCGCAATTCTCGATCATCTAAAGATCGAACGTGCGGACGTTATTGGCTACAGCCTTGGCGGCGGCGTTGCCATCCAAACCGCGATCCGCCATCCGGAAAAAGTGCGAAAGGTTGTCGTTATCTCGGCGCCGCTCAGACGCGATGGCTGGGTAAAAGAGGCGAACGATTTTTGGCCGAACTTCAAGATGGAGATGATGAAAGGCACGCCCGCCGAAACCGAACGTAAAAAGCTAAACCCTGTACCGAACTCTTTCCCGGCATTTTTCGAACACATCAAAGCGGCGGCCATGCGGCCATATGATTTTGGCGCCGACAACCTCAAGGCCACAAAAGCTCCTTTTTTCTTTATCTTTGGCGATGCCGACGGCGTTCGCATAGATCACATCGCCGAAATGTACAGCCTCAAAGGCGGCGGCTACACACACGGCGATATGTTTCCGCGTCCGGAATCGCGGCTGGCGATCATACCGAACGCGACACACGTCACGCTTATGAACCGTCTGTCTGAGATCGTCCCGATGATAAACGATTTTCTGAACGCCAAGCCGGAGAAAAATCCCCAGCAAACGTCGTCGAAATAATTGGTGTATAATTTGTAAAGTATTGAAGCATACGGCACAATGCGTTCGAGGAAATAGAACTGCCGCTTGCCGCCGTATGAAGATCCTCATAGATATGAATCTTTCGCCGGATTGGGTGAAGGCGTTCGGTGCGGCGAATATTAAATAAATATGAATACATCCACAACGCCGCAGACGCCGGAATCCGAAACTCTTCGCGATGCGTACGCCGCGCTTAACCGCAATGATATAGAAGGCTTTTTGAAGATCTTTGATGCGGAGATCTTTCGCGTCGAATTCGAAGGTTCGCCGAGGGCCGGTACTTTTCGAGGCATTGACGAAGTTCGCGAACACGTCATTCGCGGCCGATCGACCTGGGCCGAAGGCGGCTGCGAACCACAGCGTTATATCGTCGCCGGCGACAAGGTCATACTCGCGGTGCACGTGCGCGTCCGCTTGAAAGGCGAAACCGACTGGCTCGAAGGCGATGTCGCCGATGGTTTCACATTTCGCGACGGCAAAGCAATCGAATTTCGTACGTTCGCCGAGGAAAGCGATGCTCTCAAATGGGCCGGGATCGAGGCCGAAGACTGAAGATAAACCAAAATGGAATTTAACCCAAACAATCATGTTGTCAGGCTTTGCATTCAAGGTATGAGCATGGAAGACAAAGGCGAACCGGACAAAGCCCGCGAAATATTTCTTCAAGCCTGGAACGAAGCGGCGAACGATCTTGAAAAGTTTTTAGCTGCATATTATGTCGCTCGACATCAAAAAAACACATCCGAAAAATTAAATTGGCTCGAAAGATCGTTAAGCTTTGCATTGAACATAAATGACGCAGCCGTTAGATCCGGACTTCCGTCATTATATTCAAGTATTGCTAAATGTTATGAGGAATTAAACGATCCCGACAATGCAAAAAAGAACTACGAACTGGCCGAATCATTCTCCGGCGAACCGTCCGACAGCGGGCCTTTTTATCACGGAACACGGGCGGATCTTAACATCGGCGATCTGCTGACGCCGGGCGGAAATTCGAATTATATAGACGATGTCGTAATGAACCATATTTATTTCACGGCCATTGCGAATGGTGCGGGACTCGCCGCGGCATTGGCCAAAGGCGACGGACACGAACGGGTCTATATAGTCGAACCGACCGGCCCGTTCGAAAACGATCCTAACGTTACGGACAAGAAATTTCCCGGCAACCTTACACGTTCGTACCGAAGCTCCGCACCGCTGAAGATCGTCGGCGAAGCTTCGGATTGGAATAAACAAACACCTGAGCAAATGCAGCAATGGCGGGAAAAATTGGCGAACGTCAAAGGCGAGATCATCAATTGATCACTAAAAATATTACAAATTAGGACAGGTAAATATATGGCAAAGATCACCGGCATCGGCGGAATATTTTTTAAGAGTGCGGGCAAAGGATCGGAGCTCGCGGCGTGGTATCAGAAAAATCTGGGACTCGATATCGAGAGTTGGGGCGGTGCGATATTGAGATGGCCGGACGATACGGCCGAGGACGGCGGGCTGACCGTATGGAGCACAGCCGACAGCGATACCAAATGGTTTTCGCCGAGCGAATCATCATTTATGATAAATTACCGCGTCGATAACATGGACGAACTGCTCGGCCAGCTAAAAGATAATGGGGTCGAGATCCAAAAAGGCCCGGAATCGCACGAGAACGGAAAGTTTGCATGGATCATGGATCCGGACGGCAATAAGATCGAACTCTGGGAACCGATGCTCTTTGACGAAAAGAACAAGGCTTGAATGTCGGTTCTGTGCGGTTAGCTTCCAAAACTTTTGCACTATGATAGCTTTCTATTGCTAATGATTTTTTTTCCTGATATTTTGAAGTTATGAACGCAATAACCGATAGGATCACTATAAACGAAGACATTTGCAACGGCAGGCCGACCATCCGAGGCAAAAGAATAACTGTTCAGACGGTACTTGAATTTCTTGGCGCCGGAGAAACTATTGACGAGATCCTTTATCAATATCCATCGCTCGAAAAAGAAGACATCGCCGCATGTCTCCAGTTCGCCAATTGAAGCGATCGAATAAACACCATCTTCTTCTAGCCCTAATCGATAGCCTTGAATCCAATCAGTTTGGCTGTATAATCTGCGCGGGTCGTGCTTTTCGCGCGGCTTAATTTTATACGGTTTTTAACGGTTCGTTATGCGCGGATTTTACACGGTCGTTCTTCTTGTCGTTTCCAATCTTTTCATGACGCTTGCGTGGTACGGGCATCTCAAATTCGGCGAGATGACGTGGTTCAGCAAACTTGGCCTGCCGGCGATCGTCGTTCTGAGTTGGGGCATCGCTTTTTTTGAATACAGCTTTCAGGTTCCGGCAAACCGCATCGGCAGCGACATAACCGGCGGGCCGTTCAGCCTGTGGCAGTTGAAAATACTTCAGGAAGCGATAACGCTGGTCGTGTTTTCGGTATTCGTACTTTTCTTTTTTAAGAACCAGACGCTTAAATGGAATCATCTTATCGGCTTTGCGTTGATGATCCTTGCGGTCTATTTTGTTTTTAAGGAATAGTCTGTTTTGGGGGAAATATTATGTTGGTCAAAATATTATTGTTTGTTTGTGCGGCGGCGGCCTTCGGCTGCGGAACGGTTAATACATCGGTGACGAATAATTCTGATACGCGTATTGCCGAGGCGACGCCTGTGACCGATGCAACGCCGGTAATCGATGCAACGCCGAAACCCGCGCCGCCATCCGACATCCCGTTCGACAAAGATACGGTCATTACGATAAAGCGCGGAGCATGTTACGGCCGCTGTCCGCAATATTCGATGTCTATAAAGGCCAATGGCGATGTCGAATTCGAAGGCATAAAAGACACCACCGTTAACGGCAAAACTTCGGGAACTATCGCGCCGGACGAGGTCAAAGGGCTTATCGCAGAATTTGAAAAGATCGGGTTTTTTGAACTCGATGACCAATACAACGAACAAAATTGTCCGAACTCCGCGACCGATCAATCGACGGTGATCATTTCGCTAACGGCCGGCGGAAAAACAAAAACGATCAGCCATTACACCGGTTGTGTCGAAGACGACCCAGAACACACGCCGTATCCCGCCGGTTTGCTCGCTCTGGAAAACAAGATACACGAGATACCTCAAGAGAAAAAATGGTCCGGCCAGCGATGACCGCGTAAAAATATCCGCCGCGAACGGATAAAAGGACTATAATGTCTCCATTAAATTTTTTGGAGGTTTTTTATGAACAGTAATCCTGTCGGCTGGTTCGAGATCTATGTTGACGACATGGCTCGTGCAAGAAAATTCTACGAAACGACGCTGGGTTTGGAACTTACGGATCTAAAATCGCCCGGCATTGAAATGTGGGCATTTCCTATGGATCCGGAAAAACCGGGTGCGGCCGGTTCGCTCGTTTATATGGAAGGCGCAAAAGCGGGCGGCAACAGCACGATAGTTTATTTCAGCAGCGAAGATTGTGCGGTCGAAGAAAGCCGCATCGCCGCGGCCGGAGGCGAGATATTCAAACCGAAATTCTCGATCGGCGAATATGGTTTTATAACTCTCGGTTTCGATACCGAACGAAATATGTTCGGGCTGCATTCGATGAAATAATTCGGCTGCTTTATCGAAGTGAGCGGAACCATTCGACAAATTTCGGAATGCCGTCGGCGATCTTTGTCTGCGGGTTGTATCCAAGCAGACGTTTGGCTTTCGAGATATCGGCAAAAGTTATCGGCACGTCGCCTGGCTGCATCGGCTGGCGGTCGATAACTGCTTTTTGACCGAGGTTCGTTTCGATCAGTTCGATAAGCGTTCTTAGCTCGGTCGTTTCTGATTCGCCCAGATTAAAAACCTCGTGCATCGATCCGTCATAATCTATCGAAGCTCTCACGCCTTGGATAATGTCGTCAATATAAGTGTAATCACGCCGCGTTGTGCCGTCGCCAAAAACCTGTATCGGTTTGCCGTCGGCTATTAACCGCGAAAATTTATGTATCGCCAGATCCGGCCGCTGCCGCGCGCCGTAAACCGTAAAGAACCGCAGGCAAACAGTTCGTATTCCGAACAAATGAGTATATGTATGGCAAAGCAGTTCGCTGGCGGCCTTCGTTGCCGCATATGGCGAAATTGGCTGAAAAATACGGTCGTCTTCGGCGAACGGAACCTTTTCGTTAATGCCGTAAACGGAGCTGGATGAACCGAAAACGAATTGTTTCACCTCAAAATCGCGGGCGAGTTCGAGCAGATTCAGCGTACCGTTGATATTCGTTTCGGCGTATAATTTCGGCTGCGAAAGCGACGGCCTGACGCCGGCTCGGGCAGCCAAATGCACGATCACATCAAAATCATTTTGATCGAATATGGCTTTAAGAGCTCCCGGATCACGAATGTCCGCTTCGATAAATTTGTAATTCGGATGGGTCAAATGAACCGAAATGTTCTGCTTTTTTATCTCAGGCGAATAAAAATCATTCAGATCGTCCGCGACCGTAATATCCCAACTGTCTTCATTTAAAAGCCTGTCAACTAAGTGCGACCCAATAAATCCGGCGCCGCCGGTAATAAAAATTTGTCGTTTGTCCATTATTTATTATAAAATGAGGCGTGAACCCAAAAAACGATAGCATATTGTAAAAATCACATCAATTTTGATGCACCGCATCGTGGCATTTTTACGAATCTTGCCTTCTGATCGTTTCAAAAAATTTAAGCTTTTAGGAGAAACATTCCCTATGATTTCGAAACACCCTTATCGAATAAGTATATTCGCATTTATTATATTTTGCCTTTTTGGAGGTTTTCATTCCGTATCCGCTCAAAAATTCGATTCGATCGAACGCGGCAGAATGAAAGACATGCTCAAAAATGTAAAAAATGCGATCAAAAAGAATTATTATGATCCAACATTTCACGGCATAGATCTGGACACACGTTTTCAAAAAGCCGAAGAACGTATAAAGGAAGTTAAAAGCAGCGGCGAGGCCTTCGGCGTTATCGCCCAGGCTGTAATTGATTTCAATGATTCACATTTAATGTTCTCACCGCCTTCAACCGGCCTTTTAGTTGAATATGGTTGGCGTATGCGTATGATCGGAGATAAATGTTTTATTGTGAATGTTCGTCCGGGAAGCGACGCCGAAAAAAAAGGTGTAAAGGTCGGTGACCAGCTTTTGATGATAGACGGTTTTAATGTAAATCGAAAAGACCTTTGGAAAATGTCGTATTACTATAATGCGATCAGCAAGCGAATGGGAGTGAAACTGACTCTTGTATCACCAGGGGCTTCATCGGCACATGAGCTCGAAGTTAAATCTGAAATAAAACGTCAGCCTCAACAAATATCGTTCAATTCCTTTTTTCGCCTATTCGACGATTTTGCAGATGAACGCAACGATTATACTCGATATGTTTCATCCGGTTCTATAGTTGCTTTCAAATTTCCCTCTTTTGCGATCGACCCTAAGGATTTTGACATAATGCTCGAGAAACCGAAAAAGGCCAGCGTTATTATAATGGATCTGCGCGGCAATCCCGGCGGATATGTTAAGACAATGGAACTTTTGGCGGCTCAAATGTTCGATCATAATGTTCATATTGCCGATCTCAAAGGACTTAAACCAATGGAACCTCAAAAAGCAGAGACGGTTGGAGAAAATGCTTTCAAAGGTAAGCTTATAGTCCTGATCGACAGCGAATCCGGATCGGCCGCTGAAATATTTGCACGCCTTGTTCAGATCGAGAAACGTGGGGTCGTTTTAGGCGACGTTTCAGCCGGAGCCGTTATGCAGTCAAAGTTTCAGCAATTCGAAGCCGGAACAGATTCGGTTTATGTCTATGGTGTAAGCGTAACAAATGCAGATGTCATTATGTCCGACGGTAAAAGTTTAGAGCACGTTGGCGTAATGCCGGATGAACTTATCTTACCGACTGCCGAAGACCTTGCTGCCGGCCGCGACCCTGTAATGGTTCGTGCATTCGAACTTGCCGGTGGAAAGATCGATCCGGTCGAAGCCGGAAAATTCTTCCCGTATTATTGGAAAGGCGAAGATTAAACCTGAACACACAAATAAAAAAAACGGCGGCCGCCTTAATGGCTTAGTTCACCGATTCAGAACGACTCATACAGAGGATAGAAAAATGAAGAGACTTTCCGACAGTTCGATCTTGAGGGTTACGGCCTGCGTTTTGGCTGCGCTTTTATTCGCCACAGCGGCGTTTAACGGTGCTTATGCACAAGAACTTTCGCGAATCGACCGTGGACGCGGACTGAGCATGCTCAAGAACGTAAAAAACAAGCTAAAGAAGGATTATTACGACGCGACGTTCGGCGGCATGGATATCGACGCTCGTTTTGCCACCGCGGAAGAGAAAGTAAGAGAGGCAAAAACACTAAGCGAAATGTTCGGCGCAATCGCTCAAGCTGTAATGGACCTGAACGATTCTCATACTAGATTTTCTCCGCCATTGCGCAGTGCGATCATCGATTACGGCATCGAAATGCAGATAGTCGGTGACAACTGTTTCGTTGTGAACATTGCCGATGATTCGGACGCAAAGAAAAAGGGCGTCGCGATCGGTGACCGGATCGTAAAAATAAATGGTTTTACCGTTACGCGTTCCGAGCTATGGAAAATGATCTATTACTATTACACGCTGAACCCGCAGCTGAAACTTTCGCTGTCCATGATAAAACCAGACGGGACGGCAAAAGATATCATTATCGACGCCGACGTAACGCATCTTAAACAAGTGGTTGATCTTACAAGTAGCATAGACTTTAATGAGGCTCAGCGCGAGGGGGCACGCCGAAGCGGCCTGAATAAACACATATTTCGTGATGTCGGCGGCATTACGATATGGAAAATGCCGAGTTTCACCTTTGAGCCGAACGAAGTTTCGCGTTTTGTAAACCAATTTAAGGATAAATCGGCCGTCATTATTGATCTTCGGGGCAATCCGGGCGGCTACGTTGTAACACTTGAAAAACTTGTGGGATATTTCTTTGAGCAAGACCTGAAGATCGCCGATCTAAAAGGACGCAAGGAACTTGACCAATGGAGGCGAAAAGCAAAAAAGACGATGTTTTCAAGGGCAAGGTGATCGTGCTGATCGATGCCGGATCGGCTTCGGCGGCAGAGATATTCAGCCGGCTGATGCAGCTCGAACACCGCGGTGTTGTCCTGGGTGATATCTCGTCCGGAAAAGTTATGATGTCTCGTTCCTTTTCGCTTGACGCGGGATCCGGCACCCTAGTGAGTTATGGCGGAAGCATTACTGAAGCCGATGTAATTATGTCCGACGGTCAGAGCCTGGAACACGTAGGCGTAACGCCGCATGTAAGGATATTGCCGACCGGCGAGGATCTGGCGAACCGCCGCGATCCGGTTCTTGCAGCCGCACTGGAATTGCTAGGCCACAAAATGTCGCCCCTCGATGCAGGAAAGCTTTTCGACCCGGAACCGTATTTCCGCCGCAAATCGAATATAGCGGTCAATGTTACTTATTTTTGATTTTGACATCGATTAGCACGGAGTCAGTCGATATAACGTTTTCGTGCGTTAAAGCCGTGGAGCAGTTCTTCCAGAAATCCTTCGTAGGTAAAGGTTTCGCGGTCGTAATCGGGTTTTAATTTATACATTATCGGCAACGCAACGCGCCAGGCCATCCATGAACGCTGGCGATCCGAAAGATCCCAGCGTCTTCGTAAAAATGCCTCGACAACGTCCATTTCGTCTTCGGTCAGCTCGGCCATATTTACGTTCACTATCATCTGCGGCTGAACGCGTATAAATGCGGCGTCGGTTATTCGGGCGGAAAAAACATCTTTGAATGCCGGTGCTTCGTCGCTGCGTTCGCGAATGACCACAGTTCCGGCAAAAATATCGCCGACACGCTGGTCGCGGCCGCTCATAAAAATAACGATAAGGCCGATGGAATATATCGGTATGACAAAACCCGGAACCGCATCAAATATCCGCAAAAGGTTTCTGGCGACGGCTTCCCAGAGCGTGATCGGACGTCCGTCTTCGCGGATCACACGCAGCTTCATCATTTTTTTTCCGGGCGTTTGGCCGTTCCAGAACCATTCGAAAAATATAAAATAGCTGGCGAAAACGAGGAACAATATCAAGATCATCAGAGCGATGGTCCATTTCGGCATTTGTTCCAGCGTCGGGCCGAACGCCTGTTCCATGCTGCCTGCACCGCCGGCAATGCCGGTAAATAAAAAATAGATCAGTATCAATACAAAAAATTGGATCGCGTGATCGATCGTTACGGCCAAAAATCTATTGCCTATCGAAGCAAGCGAAAACGCCAGCGGAACTCTTTCCGGAGTTTCGATGATAAGTGTTTCTTCGGCTTCGACAAGAACTTTCGGCATTGCGGCAAACTTCCTCGGCATATTATCGCGATAAGCGGCTTCTATTGCAAAATGATTTTTTTGCTTGGCAAACTTAGCGTTCGTTTTCTATACTAAACCTTGGCTATTTGAAAGCCGCAGGAGAATTATTTTGAAACCAAAGATCCATCGCGGAAAGTTAACGGCAGATAATGCGAATATTGCTATCGTCGTCAGCCGTTGGAATGATTTTTTGACAGATAAACTTGTCGATGGCGCTCTCGATGCGCTCGCCTCTCTCGGAGCCTCCGAGGAAACAGTAGAAATTTTCAAAGTTCCCGGTTCTTTCGAACTTGCCCCAACCGCGATGAAACTCGCGCAAAGCGGCAGGTTCGATGCGATCATCGCGCTCGGCGTTGTCATACGCGGCGAAACTCCGCACTTTGATTATGTCGCCGGCGAAGCCGCTAAAGGCATAAGCAACGCAGCAATGCAAAGCGGTTTGCCCGTAGTTTTCGGCGTTGTTACAACCAATACTTTAGAACAAGCAATAAACCGCTGCGGTGTGAAATCCGGAAACAAAGGGTACGAAGCGGCAATGGCGGCTGTCGAAATGATCGGGCTTTACCGTGAGATCGACGGCGGCAAACAGAACAAGGCGTTTGAGCATGTCGTTTGATAAACAAGCAAAAAGCACAGGCCGGCGAAAGGCTCGTGAATACGCACTGCAAATGCTTTTTGCGGCTGATGTCGTGAAACCGGAAGCCGAATATTTGACCAATGAATATTGGAGCGAACTCGGCGATGAGGAATTTGACGAAAATTCCCGCAAATTTGCCGATGGGCTCGTGCTCGGCACACTGAAAAAGATCTCAGAGGTTGACGACAAGATCCGAACGCGAGCCGAACATTGGCGCATCGAACGCATGGCGATAGTCGATAGGAACGTTCTGCGGCTTGCGGTCTATGAATTCCTGTTCGCCGATACGCCGCACACGGTCGTGATCAACGAAGCTCTTGAGATCGCCCGCAGATTTTCGACATTTGAAGCCACCCAATTCATCAATGGCATTTTGGACGCGATCAAGCTTGACCTCGAAAAAGCAAACACCAAAGAAGCGAACGCCGCTTCGACAAGCTGACGCCTTTTTGCGTTCATCTTTAGCCGCAGCCTTTCTGTTAATTTTCGCGTTCGCCGCTTTTGCCCAAAGCCGAACCGACATTCCGCTGCCGAAAAAGATCCGCGGCTATAAAGTTCATAACGAAATAATAAAGATAGATCTGCCCGATGCCGATGCCGGATCTAGAGACGCGCTAGTTGTGCTTGATGCTCCGGTCCTGAAAGACATTTCGTTATCGGGTTTGATCATTTCTCTTAATGCGGAAATAACACCGCTTGAACAAAGCGGCTCCATCGACCGCATTTCTTTTTACGATCTTAAGGTCAACGGCATTTCGGTTTCTGCAGCCGACCTCGAAGACAGTTTTACATTCAAAAAGAACGAACCTTTTCGGCTTCCAAAACCGGCAGAGATCGACCTTTCGGCGACCGGCATTCTGCAAGGCGCATGGAAAGAAACGCGTGAAAAAAAGGAAAAGTGGCTGGTTACCGGACGCATTTTCGTTTTCGGCAAATTTCGCCGATACGGCTTTAATTTCAAACGCGTTGTTCCGATAGATATCAGCATCGAGATCGTTAATCCGCTTTTTTCCAAATAGCTTTACGCCATTTCACGCCTAATTTCCTATCAGCTCTTCTTGGGCTTATCTTTTCCAGCGAGTTGCGTTAAACTTTAATGTTATACGTAACGATTTTTATCGAAGGATCAATAAAAGTGAGCGAAAAAATAACAAATATTTCGAAATTCATAACGGAAAATTTTGGCGCGAATTCGAGCTATGTCGAAGGTCTTTATGCACGGTATAATGCTGACCCGAATTCAGTGGACGAATCATGGCGGACATACTTCGGCGATCTTTTGACCGGCTCTGACAACAACAATAATGCCGCTGTTCCGACCGCAACAGCTTCGGCCGCTCCGCCGCCGCAGCCTGCCGCCGCAGAGCCAAAAGCAGTTCCGGCAGTGAACATTTCCGGTGAAACAGCAGTGCAGGCGATAACCGGCGCATCAAAGAAGATCGTCGAAAATATGGAAATGAGCCTGACCGTTCCAACGGCAACGAGCTTCCGTAATATGCCGGTCAAGGTTCTGGCCGAGAACCGCACGCTTATCAACGAACACCTTGCGATGCAGGGCCGCGGAAAGGTTTCTTTCACGCATATCATCGCTTGGGCGATCATTCAGGCGGCAAAAACCTTCCCGCAAATGAACAACGGTTTCGGCGTTGTGGACGGCAAACCTTCGCGGCTCGAACGCGAAAGCGTAAATCTCGGCATCGCGATCGATATCGAGAAAAAAGACGGTTCGCGAAACCTTTTGGTGCCGAACATCAAAGGTTCGAACCATATGACCTTTGCCGAATTTTTCAATGCATATAACGAACAGGTCAAAAAAGCACGCGAAGGCAAATTAACGCTTGACGATTTTCAGAACACAACCATTTCGCTGACAAATCCGGGAACGATCGGAACCATTGCTTCGAACCCTCGGCTGATGTCCGGCCAGGGAACGATCATCGCGACCGGCGCGATCGATTATCCGGCGGAATATCAGGCAATGACCGCCGGAGCTTTGTCGCAGCTCGGCATCAGCAAGATCGTAACCATCACCAGCACATATGACCACCGCGTTATCCAAGGCGCCGAAAGCGGACTTTTCTTGTCGAAAATGAATGATCTGCTGATCGGCAAAGATCTTTTCTACGACAATATTCTAAAAGATCTTGACATACATTATCCGCCGCTTCGCTGGGCCGAAGATCACAATCCTTCGCTTTTGGGCGGCGATCATTATGCCGAACAGGCCGAAAAACAGGCAAATGTTCTTCAGCTTATCAACGCCTATCGCGTTCGCGGACATCTGCTGGCGGATATCGATCCGCTGAATATGACGACACATCAAGCATCGGAACTCGAACTCGAATCATTCGGTTTGACTATCTGGGATCTTGACCGCGAATTCATCACCGGCGGACTTCACGGCGAACGCACCGCAACGCTTCGCCGAATACTTGAGATACTTCGGAAAGCATATTGCGGAAAGGTCGGAACCGAATATCGGCATATTCAGGATATGCACGAAAAGGACTGGATCCGCAGCCGTGTTCGTCAGGCTTTTGTGGATATCGAACCTTTGCCTGCCGAAACAAAAAAAGATCTGCTGACGAAACTGATCGAAGCCGAACAGTTCGAACAATTCCTTCATAAAAAATATCTCGGCCAAAAACGCTTTTCGCTCGAAGGCTGCGAAACGGTCATTCCGATGCTCGATCAGCTTATCGAAGGTGCTTCGGCTCGCGGCGTCGATGATATTTACATGGGAATGGCTCACCGCGGAAGGCTCAATGTTCTGTCGAACATCGTCGGCGATCCGGAAACCGGAAATATGGCCGAACGCATTTTCACTATTTTCGAAGGCTCTTCGCACCCGAGTTTTCCGGCCGATGAAGGCGACGTTAAATATCACCAGGGCGCGGTCGGCATTCGGCATACAAAAGCCGGAAAAGATCTGAGAATACAGCTTTCCTGCAACCCGAGCCATTTGGAATTCGTCAATCCGGTCGTTGAAGGAATGGCGCGCGGCAAACAGGACGACCTGAGAAACGGCGAACAAAGATCGCGCGAAGAGGTCGTGAACTGTGTAATGCCCGTGCTGCTTCACGGCGACGCGGCCTTTGCCGGCCAAGGTATCGTTATGGAAACACTGCAGCTTGCGAACCTTCCGGGTTATCGCACCGGAGGCACGATCCATATCGTTATCAACAACCAGGTCGGCTTTACGACCGGCCCGCAAGCCGCACGCAGTTCGATCTATTCGACCGATGCCGCGCAAATAACCCAAACGCCGATATTTCACGTAAACGGCGACGACCCCGAAGCCGCTTTTAGGACAATGCAGATCGCTCTGGATTACCGAACGGAATTCGACAAGGATGTCGTGATCGATCTGGTCGGCTTCAGACGGCTCGGCCATAACGAAGGCGACGAACCAAGCTACACACAGCCGCTGATGTATCAGCGTGTCAAAGCTCATCCGGGAACACGCCATCTTTACGCACAGCGTCTGATCCGTGAAGGCGTCATTACCGAAGAAGTTCTGGAGCAAATGACGAACAAGGTCGTCGAAAAATATGAAGGCATTCTCGCACACGCGAAAGAGATAGCCGCCGGAAAGATCAAAAAGACCGAGGTTCCGGCACCGGTCGTCGAAGAGGACGGTTCGGCGGTTCTCGAAACTGCGGCTCCGAACGAGCTTATTACAGCAGCTTCGGAAAAGATCTCACTTGTTCCGGAAGGCTTTCAGATCAATCCAAAAATGGTCGGCCAGCTCGCACGCCGGGCAAAAATGGGTTCGGGCGAAGTTCCGATAGATTGGGCTTTCGGCGAAGCGATGGCGATCGGAACTCTTGTTTTGCAAGGATATCCGGTTCGCCTAAGCGGACAGGATTCGGGCCGCGGAACTTTTTCGCAGCGGCATGCTTCGATGTATGACACGGCAACCGGCGAACGCTGGTCGCCGCTGACCGAACTGCGAAACGGCGATAACCCGAAAGCAAGATTTTATGTCTATGACAGTTCGCTTTCGGAAAGCGGTGTTCTCGGTTTTGAATACGGCTATTCCATCGTTTGTCAAAATGATCTGGTAATGTGGGAAGCTCAGTTCGGCGATTTTTCGAACGGAGCTCAGGTAATTATCGATCAATACATTTCTGCATCAGAAGACAAATGGAAGGAACGCTGCCGGCTCGTAATGCTTTTGCCGCATGGGTTCGAAGGCCAAGGGCCGGAACATTCATCGGCACGGCTCGAACGCTATCTGCAGCTTTGCGCTGAAAATAATATGCAGGTCTGTTATCCGACAACACCGGCGCAGTATTTTCATCTGCTTCGCCGCCAAACCATACAGGAAACAGTTCGGCCGCTGATCGTTATGACGCCGAAGAGTTTGCTTCGGCTTCCGGCCGCGTCATCGACAATAGGCGAACTGACATCCGGCGGTTTTCAACCGGTCCTCGATGATCCGCGTATGAAAGATGCCGATAAAGTAAAACGCGTCGTTCTTTGCAGCGGCAAGGTCTTTTACGATCTGGACGCCGGACGCGAGGACGCTCACGACGAAAAGATCGCGATCGTTCGCATAGAACAGTTCTATCCGTTCCCGGGCGAGGCGATCAAGAATATCTTCGCAAAATATAAGAATGCATCACAGATCTATTGGACGCAGGAAGAACCGGAAAATATGGGAGCTTGGTCATTTATCGAACCGCGTTTGCGGGCAATTAAACCGGCAAATACAACGCTTAGATATATCGGCCGCGTGCCGTCGGCTTCGCCCGCGACCGGTTCGTATACTATCCACGAACTTGAACAAAAGGATATCGTTGAACGCTCTTTGATCGGCGATTCGGACGAGATCTCAGCCGCCAGCGACCCCGAAGTTTCGGAACAGATCGCACCTGCGGGAGCTTAAAAATATGGAGAGATAGATGAACAAAAAACAGATCGTCTGGCTTTTAGTCAGACTTATTGGCGTGTTTCTGCTTTATAATGCAGTCTTTGCGACGGTGAACCTTGGCTACATGGCGGTTCTGTTTTTTGTATCTCGTCAACCCGGACTTACATTCGCACTTTTTATTCAACAGTTGTCCATTACCGCGATCTACGCAGCGGCCGCGGCGTATCTTCTCAATGACGGAAGATGGTTATTTAGGTTGGTGAACAGTGAACCTGATGACGATAACGAACCTGAAGAATAACGCTTCGTTCTAACCTACTTATTCTTCGCTTTTTCGATCTGTTCTATCAATCGTTCGATGTGATTGCGCGACATAAGCGGAAGCCGATCGTCCTCATGCAGCTCTTTCAGAAAAGGTATCATCTGTTTGGGATCGGCGATCTCGTTTCGCTTCAGATACGAATCAAGAACGGAGATAATGCCCGGCGACAGCAGCGGCTGATTTTCCCGCGAAACATTTATCTCAAATTCCCAAGTATATTGGTTGCTTAATTTACGGTAAACATCGGCAAGAACTTTGGCGGCTTTATTGTCCGTCCAATTGAATTCGGTCGAGCGTTCTCTGCCGTTGCGTATGAACGTGAATTTAGATGTTCCCAGATGCGAGTAATCTTTTTCGTACTGATAATTTTCACTCGAATCGAAAAAATTCAGTTCATCGAGAGCATTGTTTATCTGTTCCAATGTTGCGGCGGAAACGGTCAACGGATCGGTGAAAGATTCGTCAAGATCTTTCTTTTCAAATGTTATCGTGCCTTTGCCGGTGTCGTCATGGGCGATCGATATCTTTGAATAGGTAAAACCGGGACGCGTAAATTCGTAAATGAAAGATGGGACAAGATCATCCGTTCTTACTTCGGCGGCCGGTTTTGAATTGGGTCGTTCGTTGCGTTTTGCCGGAATTTTTTCCGGCTCGACGTTCGAAGAAGCTTTTGGCTTCGGCGTGGCTGCGGCCGTGACCTTTGCCGGACGGCGGTTGGTCTTGGTCTGCGAAAAACCGTTAATGGCCGAAATATCAATGACGGCGAAAATGATATAAATAAATACGATCCGTTTCATAAAGCTTTCCGTTCTTTTGCCAAATCAATCAGATGCCAAAACCGAACGAAAAGTTTATTAGCCGCAAAAGAGTTCGGCAAGTTCCGCTATTCGAATTTAACCGAAACGACCTTTGAAACACCGGCTTCCTGCATGGTCACACCATAAAGAGCCCGAGCCGCTTCCATCGTGCGTTTGTTATGCGTGATGACGATAAACTGAATATTCTCAGCCATTTCCGAGATCTTCGAAACGAACCGCCCGACGTTCGCTTCGTCCAGCGGCGCATCGACCTCGTCAAGCAAACAGAATGGCGACGGCCGATATTTAAATATCGCCAAAACCAAAGCGATCGCCGTCATCGCTTTTTCTCCGCCCGAAAGCAGCAGGATATTTTGCAGCCGTTTGCCCGGCGGTTGTGCAACGACCTCAATGCCGGCTTCCAAAATGTCGTCAGATTCGAGCAGCGTCATTTCACCGCGGCCGCCGCCAAAAAGCTCTTGGAAAAACTCGACAAAATTTGCATTGACCGCTTCGAAGGCTTCTTTGAACTTCGCACGCGAACGCTCTTTTATCTCACGCAGTGCTTCCTGAGCAGATTCGATACTGTCGATGATGTCCTGCCGCTGCGATGTCAGGAACGTGAGTCTCTCTTCCGCTTCGACAAGTTCATCGACCGCAAGCATATTGATCGCGCCGAAACTTTCAAGCCGGCTGCGTAGAACATCGACTTCGTTCCGAGCCGATACCAGATCGAATTCGTCTTCGATGGTTTCCGTCCTTATCAGATCTTCCAGCGGCGAGTTCAATTCCGAACGGCATTTTTCGGTGATGTTTTTTAACTGCGTAACGGCTTCGGTCTGGCGAACTTCGACCGCACCGCGTTCGTTCATAAGCTCGGCCGACCGGTGATTCAGCGATGAAAGTTCCGTGCTTGCCGAATCCGCTTCGATGCGGGCGGCTCCGACCGCGGCTACGGCGGCATTTAGTTCGGCCGATTCGGCGTCTATCTCTACCGCCGAATTTGCGATCGCGGTTTCGACCGCCTGTTTCGATTCCTTGAGTTCATTTATGCGGATCTCGGTTTGTTCTATTTCATTTGTCAGCGAAGCGATGCGGTTCTCAAGTTCCTTTTTCTCGGCTTCGACGCGTTTCAGCGCCGATTGTGCCGAACGTTTTCGCTCTACCGAAGTTGCGGCAAATGTCCGCTTTTCATTGAGAGCATCTACCTCTATCTGCGTATCGGAACGAGCCTCGCCGTAAGCTTTTGTAATATTTTCAACATGGTCGCGGGCCGCTATGCGCAAAGCCTCTATTTCGACAAGGTTTTCCTTTGCAGAGGTGATATCGGTTCGCACCGTTTCCAGCTCGCCGGCAACCTGTTTGGTCTCTTCGGCAACGATCTTGCCGTGCCGTTCGGCTCGTTCTATTTCTTGTTTGATCGACCTTTCGTTGAGTTCGAGCGTAACCAGTTTGCGTTCGATGGTTATGATCACAGATTGAAGATCGACAGTCTTTTCTTCAAAAACGCTCAGATCCTTTCGACGCTCGGCGACATCGGCTTCGGCCTTTTCAACCGAAATTAAAAGTTTATCGGCGGTTTTAGCCAAACCGGAAAGTTCGCGTTTGAAAGCAAGCAGCGAATCGTTCTTTCCATCTGTTTTACGGTGTCCGCTTGTGAAGAGCCGTTCGGCGGCCAAGGTGTCACCGGCAAAATTTACTTTCAGCGGAGCTCTGCCTTTTGCGAGATCATCGGACAGCACGGCCGACATCTCACGCGGAAAAACGTCGCGTAAAACTTGCGTTAATTCCGCCGAACTTCCAAGCAGATCGCCGATCTCGGCGCCTTCGCTCGCGGCTCCGGCAGATGAACCGGAAAGCTCGATATCGCCGACGATCAGCGTCGCGATACGCCCGACATTATTTTCCGCCAGCCAAGCTCCGACCTTTTCGGCATCCGCAAGCGATGCGACCAGAACGGTCTGTAGAGATTCGCCAAAAATACTTTCGACCGCTTTTTCCGCTGCTTCATCGACCGATAGAAAATCGGCCAGTACTCCGATAGGCGAAACACCTACTGCTTCTTTCGCGCTAAAAAGTTTCTGGACCTGCGGCGCAAAGACCGCTCGTTTTTCGTTGAGTTCGGTAAGCGTTTCGAGCCGATTGTTCACACGCTGCTGATCGGACTGCAGCCGGCGCAGTTCGCTTTCGGCATCGGTCAATATTTTTCTGGCTTTATCGGCCGCGGAAGAAATTTCGGCGCGTTCGGCTTGAAAGGAATGGAGTTTTTCCTGTTCGTCTTTTACTTCGGCGGCGGCCTTTTCGGCTTCGGCGCTGTGATCTTTTAACGTTTGGTCGGCTCTGATCTGTTCGCGTTTTAATCCTTCGAGCCGTTCGCTTAATCGATCTATATTTAGCTTTAACTGTCGATCGATCTCGCCGAAACGCTCGACGGCGGCCGTATGCTGCAGAAGCTCGCTGCGTCTTGCCTCTAATTCTTCCTCGATCTTTTTGGCGGCAAAGACCTTTTCCGTGTAGATCTTTTCGGCTTCGCGCAGTTCGAGTTCAGCCGTTTCGGCTTGAGCTGTTTCCTTCGCTTCGGTCTTTTCGAGCCGCTCTATCTCTTCGACGATCATTCCCAAGCGTATCTGTGCCGCTTTCGCATCGCCGGCGAGAGTTTCGGTTCGCGTCGTAAGTGACGCGATCTGATCGGTCTGATATTTTAATTCGCGTGTTGTCCGGTCGCGTTGAAGCGCATTTTCGGAATGTTTTCCGCGGATCTCGGCTAGAGCTTCTTCCGCGATCCGAGCTGCGCTTGTTGCCGTTCGCGACATTTCCTCGCTTGCGGACACCTTTTCGGCTATTTCGCGTTCAGCCGTAACGGCGGCCGCGAGCTGCGTTCTAAGTTCTTCGATAAAGCTGTTGAAAAATGCTCCCTCAGCGGCAAACGTCTTTCGCAAAAGAATTTTGAATTCGTCTTGTAAAACAAGATAGCGGCGTGTTTTCGAAGCCTGTCGCCGCAGCGAATTTGCCTGTTTATCGATCTCGGAAACGATATCGGTAATTCGGTTCAGGTTCGATCGGGCGCCGTCCAACCTAGCTTCGGCGGCACGCTGGCGTGTTCTGAATTTTGAAATTCCGGCGGCTTCTTCGATAAGGCTGCGCCGGTCCGAAGGCTTTGCCGAAAGTATCTGGCCGATGCGCCCTTGTTCGATTATCGCGTAATGCGCGCCCGATAAACCGGTACCGGCAAAAAGATCTTGTATGTCGCGAAGCCGGCACGCTTTGCCGTTCAATTGATATTCGCTTTCGCCCGAAAGATAAAGCCTTCGTGTAACGGAAACAGCTTCGCCCGGAGCAAATTCGAGTGCGAAAGCCCGCGGACGCCAATGACGTTTTGTCTTGATCGTTCTTTCGACCGTTTGGATCGAACCGACCTGCGCGGCCTGAACTTTTTCGGTTTCGGCTTCGTCAGTTTCCGTCAATGCGACCGCTTCGGGCTCGGCAACTTGTTCTTCGTCCAGACCTTCGATCGCGTCCATATCGACGCTGTTCTCATCGATATCGCTCAACGCTCGGTCGATATCATCGAGATCGGATTCATCGCTCGGAACAAAATTCTCATCGCGGACAAGATGCAGAACGACCTCAGCCATTCCAGATTGTTTGCGGTTTCGCGAACCTTGAAAAACAACGTCCTTCATTTCGGCTCCGCGAAGCGATTTTGCACGCTGTTCGCCGAGCACCCATGAGATCGCATCGGAAACATTCGATTTTCCACAGCCGTTCGGGCCGACGACCGCAGTTATACCGCTGCCGGTAAAAACTATTTCGGTATAGTCGGCAAAGGACTTAAAGCCTGTGATTTCAAGACGTTGAAGCTTAAACATTCTATAGTGCCGCAGTGTGAAGACAGCACTATATTTTGGGGTATTGGGCGGATTTAGTCAACTTTGGAGTGAAATTTATTGCCGCGGCTTCCGCCGTTACCATTCGCTGCCGACAAGCTCGTTGCTGACATTTCTGAGGCCTTGTTCCTCGGCGCGTTCGTTGTCGAGTTCGGTAAGAATATCGAGCAGAAAATTCGTATTGGATGAAATGTTCAGAACGACCGCAAACTCATTATCCGATGTCGTAAATTCAAATGTTCCGGAGCTGATCTCGACGATCTCGCGAAACGCTTTGTGGCCGTTATGGCCGTTACATTCGGCATCGACGATCTTGCCTTCGTTGAACGAAACATTGGCGAGATGCAGATCGGATTTGATAACCAGCAAACCGGTCATTTTCGCGCTTTCGATGACCTGAACGGCGTCGAAAATGCTGACATACGACAAATTACCGGCAAATGTGACATCGGTTCGAACTTTCTGCGGCGTACTGTCGCGGTTAGCGGCGAATTCGGGCCGGCGTGCACGGCGGATCGCTTCCAATCCGGGAGCGACCGAGATGCGCGGATCGAGCAGTTTCGCTTCCTGCAAACGGTCGTAGGCGTGATTGAATTCTTCGCGGCCGATATAAAGACTGACAAGAGCCAGGCATTGCTTTGCCGCTTCGTCAAGATTTTTTTGTTTGATGCAGATATCGCGGAGTTTTTCGCGCAGTGATATCGACCGCGGACTGCGTTCCAGCGATTCGCGAAGCAGCTTAAAAGCTTTTTCGGGCGAGCTGTATTTTACGAACAGATCGGCATCAAGCAGAACGGATTCGATAGAAACTTCGGTATTGGGAACGGCAGGGCCTTTTGTTTTCTGTTCCATAGGGCAAGAGATCGAACATAAATGTTCAACACGTTTAAACTATCACAGATCGCATCCGCAAGTCATCATTTTTCTTGCGGTCTGCGGCTTTTTCTTGTGATAAAATTAGCATATGGAAACAGTACCGAAACAGTATTGGTTCAAACGAAAACGCTTCGGTTGGGGTTGGACGCCCACGACATGGCAAGGCTGGATGGTGATCGCACTTTTCACCATATTTGTTTTATTTGGCGTTGCTCTTGTAAAAAATGCACAGATATTAACCGGGATTTTGTGCTGGGTGACCGCAACCGTTATCTTAACGGCCGGTTCGCTGCTTCGCGGCCCCAAACCAAAATGGCGTTGGGGCTGGAAACCGGACGACGATCCGGACAAAGATTTTTAAGCAGGATTCCAGGAGCGCTTTTATTTTTATATCGATCTTATCGCGTTGGATGGGTTTTCTTAATATATTGATAAAATTTACATTCGCTGAGACGTTTATTTAACTCTCGTTTGATCTGACCATCCGGATCGTCAACATATTCATCAAAAACATTCCATGCTCTTACTGGATCGCCGACGTAAAGTAGGTCTGCGGTATGTGCGATGGCCGCGCGGTTTATGTCGTATTGTATATATTTATCGCCGCTTCTTTTCATTTCGGCCTGTTGCTCCGACAGCCACTTGTCCGATCTAACAAATCCATTCCTAATGAAGTCCTGAACCACACCGGTCGCCGGAAGGTATTGCCGCTTCGTCCGATCGTATTTGAAATATGCTCGCGGTTGCGGCGAACAAGACCCGCAGTCATCGTTAAAATACCTCAGGCACGAATCCATCTGCACGATCTCATAGATACCGTCTCCGTCTTCGTCAAATATCTCCATGGATCCACGAAAATTACCAAAATCCTCACTGTGATAAATACTTCTTGGTTTTCCGGAACCGACATCTATTATCGAATAGTTATTACAACAGATCGCAGCAGTGCCGTTTACGTCAACATATATCTGGTTCGATTCGAGGCCGGTTAAGTGCGCGGTCCCTGCACTCATTGCCCAATAACCCGCTTCTTCTCTCTTCTTAAAGCGAAAGATCACATTGCCATTCTGAGTAAGCGACAGCGGAGCATACTTTTGGAAATTTACCGTATAACCCGCGAGATCAAAGCTGGTCGATTCATTTATCTTGTCCGCATCAAACGAATATAGCACTGCAGGCGGGAATTTTTCTCCGATCGATATACCGGGATAAGCTTCTTGGTCATCCGGGTCGGGAGTTGGTTCGGGTGTGGATTCCGTTATCACAGGCGGGGTTGTTTTCATTTCAGCGATCTCATCAGGAATTTTCACCTGACCGCAGGCGCTGATGAAAATCGACACAGCAATAAGCAGAAAAATACGCATATCGGTAAGACAACACGATGATTAAATCACCTAGCTTCCATAAAATCAATAAAAATTTGAGCGGCGAACTTGTCGCAGCCGGCCTGTTTTTCTGTCCCTGTTTAAGAAAACTTATGATCGTCCCGAAATAGGTTGACCGATTAAATTATTAAAAATCGAACCGGACGCCGAGCCTTATTTGACGCTGCCGATAAGTTCTGGTCGGAACTAGGAATTGAGCTTGTTCGGCTAATTGATCGGGTGTCGGCGTTGTTCCGGTCGGCGTAACCAAAGCCGAAAAATCGATATATTCGGCTCCGTAACTAAACACGGCGGCGTTCAAAATATTGTCGATCTCGATGACCGGTTTCAGCTTCATTCTTTCGCCCAATTTCCATTCACGCGTTACATTTAGATCAAGTGTAAAAAAGCTTGGGCCGGTTCCGGCATTTCTAGGCAGGTTTCCGCTTTTTGCACCGATCGGCTGCAGCGAGAATCTACCGGCCAGATCAGACGGAAAAGGACTTCCCGGTTCGCGGTAAACTATATCGCGAATGTCGCCGCTGTAATTTACGCGGTCATTGCTGAAATCATTCAAGTTTCGGTCATCGCCCAAACCTAGATTAAAACGCCCCGAACTTCCATAACGAAACAGCGGCGAAAACCTTAATTTGCCGAGCCAATTCGGCGTATCAAAAGTTCCGGAAACAGCAATGCGGTGGCGTCTATCCTGAAGATTTCTCGCCCATTCGCGGCCGAAATCCGTATTTGTTTCGGCATTTGCCGTATTATTCAAACCATCGTCACGCGTGCTCGAAAGTGTGTATGCGATACGGCCGGAAAATCCGAAACCACGGCCAAGCTTACGATATCTTCGGCGGAGTTCGAGTATCAATCCGTGATATTTTGCATTGCCGAAAGAACCTATACGCGACGTTTCCTCGACGCTTTGATCGGGGCGAAAACCTGCGATCGCCGCCAGAGCGATGCCGATCGGAGCTCCTGTCGCGTTGTTGTTTTGTCCGGCAACGGCGACGGCCGGCTGAGTTGACGAACCATTGGAAGTATTCAGATTTACATAACAAACGGCTGTCGTTGTCGTGCAGTTTCCGCCGGTCTGCGAATTGGCGTGATGGCCGGTAACATCATCGGTCGGCCCGAGAAAAAATTCGTAACGGCGCGTCGGCGAAAGCTGAAAAGGATTTGCGAGCAGATAATCCGTCCAATCGTCATAACCCGCAGGCAGTATCGGCGCGTTCGGATTATAATCGCGCCAGAGATGTGCCGTGCGGTTATATGTATAATTCGCTTCGAACACGAACGACTTGCCGATCTCGCGTTCGAACCCTATGTTGAACTGATAGCTTTCCGGTATCCGCAAATTGTCTTCGACCGACCGCAGCGGATTTCCCTCGCTCGATACATTTGTAATAAATCCGGTATTCTCATTGCACGACAGCGTTGTGATGATATTTGCGCAGGTCGCGGCAACCAGCGAACGCAGCTCTGAGATCGAAGCATAACTAGCCGGAAAATTAGCCGCTATCGCCGCCAAGATCGGTGCACGACGCGGATCTGAAGAGCTTGGGCCGATGGTGTTCGAATCGAACGAGATAAGATCGCCGCCGGAGTTTTGAATGGAATCGGCAACCGTTCTGAGCAGCACGCGGTTATAGAAAATTCCGGCGCCGACACGCACAACGGTCTTATTCGTCTTAAATGGGTCCCACGCCAAACCGAACCGCGGACCAAAATTGTTGTTGTCTGAAACGGCGGTTTCGCGTTCATAGCGTACGCCAAGGCTCGCCGTCAGGTTCGGCAGAACACGCAGTTCGTCATTAATGAAAAATCCGTAGTAGGTGTTATTTACATCTGACCGTGTTCCGAAATTTTGACGAAAACGCGAGATGACATTGTTACCGAAATTGAGCGCACTGTTGAAATTGAACGTTCCGGTCGCATCTTCCAAACCGAGGGTTTTCGAAACGACATTCTGTGCATCAAAGCCTGTTTTGATCGTGTGTTTTCCGCTTACTATCGTCAGCGAATCTTGAAATTGCCAGCGTGTTTCATTGCGCGAATCGGCAAAATTTTGCAGCGAACTTGTCGTCGAATTTCCGGCGATCAGCGTTCTGACACTATTTCGACGCGGATCGCGGATCGATATCAGAACGACCGGATCAAGCGGATCGGCCGTTTCATAGCTCGGTTTGAAACGCGACCACTGCATACGGAATTGATTGACCACATTCGCGCCCAAAACATAATTGTCGGTAAAATTTATCGCTTCCGTATTTCGACGCTTTGCCTGAAAAGCCTGTTCGAGTTTCGTTACCGAACTTCCGTTGGTGCGCAGATTATTGGTCCGGCCGAACTGAAACCCAACCGTCAGATCGTTATTTTTGAACAATTTGTGATCGACGCGAGCCGTAAAAATATGTTTCTTATTCGGCGTCGGATATGTCAGCGTATAAGGCGAAACAAAACCTGCGGTCGGGTTCGCACCAGCGCAAGCCGGATTATCCGGCGTCGGCGGATTTGCGTCGCACGTCTGCGAACCGCCGGTCGAAGCCGGAAGCTGATAATTCGGATTGCCGATCACCGGAACATAAGCATCGATCAGCGTCGTGTCGTCATACATCGAATATTCATAAGCAACCGAAAAGAAAGTTCTTTGACGGCCTTTATAAAAAGGCAATATCACCGGCCCGCTTAAGGTAAAGCCGGGCGTGTATTCCTTCATCGGCAAACGCTCTATGTTGTTGGCGTTGTTGTACCAGGTGTTCGAATTAAAATTGGAGTCGCGGTAGAACATAAACGCCCGGCCGCGAAAGCGTTTGCCGCCGGCTCTTGTACGCAGGTTTATGCGTCCGCCCGAAGCTCTGCCGTATTCTGCAGAAAATTGATTCGTGATGACCTGAACTTCCTCGATAGATTCTATCGAAGGCTGAAAGCGTTCGCGGGAAGAACGGTCGTCGTTATTGTCCATGCCGTCGATCGTAATGTTATTTGAATAAGCCGTTCCGCCGGAAAGCGAAAAATTTCCCTGTTCAAGCGGCGTTCCGCGCGGATTCGCGAACGTATCTTCGGCAAGGCCGCTGGTTGAAAGCGATTCTTCGGATGTGCCGCCGAGCGTTAGAACAAGATCCAGCGGTTCGCGTGAAAAATTCGGTATCTCTTCGATCTCGCGTGCCGTGATCGTACCGCCGACGACCGTTCGCGTCGTATCGACGGCCGGCGAATCGTCTTCGGTCACTTCTACATCTTGAGTTACGTTTATATCCGCCGGAGCAAGCGTAAGATCGGTCTGCAGATTTTGCCCGGAAACAGTTTGAATGTTGATCTTTTCGATCGTTCCAAAGCCCTTCGAAGAAACGCGAAGTGTGTATGTTCCCGGTTGAAGTTCGATGAGTTTGTAGCGGCCGTCGGCATCGGTAACGACCGTTCGTTCCGATCCGGTTTCGATATGCTTGGCAGTTACGGCGGCTCCGACGATCGCCAGACCATTCTGATCGGCAACGCGGCCGGCCATCGAAACATCATCAAGATCTTGGGCGGCGACGGACATCGCCATTAGAAAAAGAACACAAAAAAACAGCGCAACCTTCGGGGAAAAGGATCGAATCATTTAATTTTTTTACTCCGATTTAGGGTTTAAGAAATTCGGATTATTTTGAATAAAAACGAAAGAAAAGGCAAGTGGCGATCATCTAAATCTTTATTTGTGATCATTTTCTCTACTGATCCAATAATCGGGTTTTCTATGTTGATGTGCGACCGCGATAATAAAAATATGATCGTCTTCAATAGAATAAAGCAGTTTGTAAGGAAATTTGTGAAGGAGACATTTTCTCACATCTCCGCGTTCGACAGACCACGCAAATGGAAATTTTATGAGCCGTTTTACTGCAAACAGCACCTCTGATCTGAATTGAACTCCCAGACCTTCGAACTCTATCTCGAGATAATCGATAGCATCTTCAAATTCCCTTTTGGCATATTCGGAAAATATTACTTTCATTATTCAGACGTGAATATTTTCTCCATCGGGATGCCGGCCAATTTTCCGCTGCGATATGCTTCGAGGCGTCTTTCGGCTTCGTCAGCCCAAATATTATCGACCTCCTGATCAGGAATGTCCAAACTTTTAAGTAATCCTTCCACAACCGCTGCTCGTTCGGTCGGACGAAGCTTGAGAGCCTGTTCTAAAATTTCAGTATTACTCATATTGTTCTTATTTTAATCCATTTCCACGATCAGCAGCAATTTTTTAGCAACGATCAATCGTCTTCGTCTTCGATGTCGATCTCTACATAGCGGCCGCGGCGTAGGCGTGAGATGGGAATGAGGGCATCGGTCGAGGCAAATTCCGTCGAACGGGAAAATTCGCCGGCGTGTTCTTTGAGATATTCGAAAAAGCGTTCGAATTCACGCTGCATCGAAGCCATTTTTTCGCGCATGTTTATAATGATCTCGACACCGGCGAGGTTTACGCCGAGTTCGCGCGTAAGCGACAGGACAACCTCCAGATGTTCGAGGTCTTCGTCAGTAAACAGCCGCGTGTTGCCTTCGGAGCGAGATGGTTTCAGAAGGCCTTCGCGCTCATACAGCCTCAGCGTCTGCGGATGTATGTCATACATTTCCGCAACGGCGCTTATCGTATATGTTTTTGTGCGCTTCTTCATAATAAAAAAATTTCAGAGTTACGGGGTTTCAGAAGTTTCAGAGTTTTTGTGTTTTGGTGTTTTCATTTTCCCGCAAATATTTGGCGATGGCTAAACTCATTCCGGAAACCTCGTTCAATGATCCATAATTCTTTCTGAAATCATCTTCGTTTATCTTTCGAGCCGAAATCTTTAGAAAAGCTCCCATTCGATGAGATCCGATATACATCCAGCGTAACCTCAAACGCCTTTTTCCAAGCATTGATCTCCTCGAAAAAGCTAAATTTCGCCATCTGCTCCAGCCTCCAAACCCATCCGCAACTCTGAAACTTTATTCCAGTCCGATAACCTTTCGCGGATTTTCGGGGTTTAGCTTATCCATTTGCCGCAGAAGGTCTTTGGTTTCTTCAGAGATAACGCGCGGAAGCGTTATTTTCACCTCGACGAATTGGTCGCCGCTTAATTTAGGGTTTCTGAGGCTTGGAAAGCCGCGTTCCCGCAGTCTGAATTTCTGACCGGATTCAGTTCCGGCCGGAATTTTCAATTGAGCTTTTCCCTCGACCGTCGGCACTTCGATCTTGGCTCCGAGAGCTGCTTCGGAAATCGAAATCGGCACGGTTATATAAACATTGTCTCCTTTTCGCGTCAGGAACGGATGCTTGCCGACATTCGTTAAAATAAAAAGATCACCGGATTCGGCGCCGAGCCTGCCGCCGTGGCCTTTTTTTGGTATCCGAACGCGCGAACCTGTGTCAACGCCGGCCGGAATTCTGATCTTGACCTGTTCGGTTTTGGGCGTTGTGCCTTTGCCATTACACAGCGAACACGGTGTCCGTCTGCGGCCCGTTCCTTCGCAATCCGGACACGCCTGCGAAAACTGCAGACGGCCGCCGCTGCGCATTACTTGTCCGGTTCCTTTACATGTCGTGCAGGTAACGACCGGCCCGCCGAGATCGCCTGCGCCTTGGCAACGCGAACATTGCTCAGACCTGTTTACCGTAATGTTCGTCGTCAAACCGGTAAAAGCTTCCTCAAAACTCAGAGCCAGCGGAATTTCTATATCGCGGCCTTTCTTTGGCATCGCACGCGGCGGCTCCGGCTGGCGCTGAGCTCCGGCACCACCGCTGCCGCCAAAAAGATCCGAGAAAATATCACGAAAACTCGAGCTTCCGGAACTTCCGGCCGATGCTCCCGAAAAATCAAAGCCCGAAAAATCAAAGCCGCCCGCACCGCCTGCGGTTGCCGAACCGGCTCCGGCACCATAAGGCGAATCAGGATCGAGATTGTCGTTGTAATAACCGAAGCGGTCGAAAACCTTGCGCTTTTTCTCATCCGAAAGAACGTCGTAAGCTTCCTGAACCTCTTTGAATTTTTCCTCGGCCGCCTTGTCGTTCGGGTTCACGTCCGGATGAAATTTGCGCGCCAAACGGCGATACGATTTCTTTATCTCGTCCGCTTTTGCATCTTTTTTGATGCCTAAAATTTGGTAATAATCTTTTTTTGCCATTAAATTTCAGGGACAAGTGTAAAGGGACAAGGGATGAGAGGCAATCTCGATCCCGCTCTTCCCTCGTCCCTCGCCACTATTCCCCGTTTTTACTTGTTGTCGTCGCCTTCTTCTACATCAACGTATTCGGCATCGATGACATTGTCGTCGTCGTTTGACGAAGAACTCGAACCATCGCCGCCGGCAGTTGCCGAAGAAGCTTGATCGTCAACCGGAGCTTCGCCGCCTTCGGGCTGCGCCGTTTGGCTGTAAAGCACTTCGGCAAGTTTATGCGAAGCCGTCTGCAGACGTTCGAATGCGTTGTTCATCGCATCGATATCGCTACCGGTAAGTGCCGTCTTCGAATCAGCCAGAGCCGATTCGAGTTCGCTCGAAGCTGCTGCGTCAAGCTTGTCCTTATTTTCGGAATAGCTCTTATCGACACTGTAAACCAAACCGTCCAAACGGTTTCGGGCTTCGATCTCGCCTTTTTTCTTCTCGTCGTCGCCGGCATGCGATTCGGCATCTTTCATCATTTTGTCGATCTCTTCTTTCGAAAGACCCGACGAAGATGTGATCGTTATCTTTTGTTCGCGACCCGTTCCGACGTCTTTTGCCGAAACGTTCACGATGCCGTTGGCGTCGATATCAAATGTTACTTCGACCTGCGGAACTCCACGCGGTGCCGGCGGAATGCCGACAAGATGGAATTTGCCAAGCGTCTTATTATCCGCAGCCAGCGGACGTTCGCCCTGCAGAACATGAACCTCGACCGATGTCTGATTATCCGCGGCGGTCGAGAATATTTCGCTCTTACGCGTAGGAATGGTCGTGTTTCGCTGTATCATCTGCGTTGAAACGCCGCCCTGTGTCTCGATGCCGAGGCTCAAAGGTGTAACGTCAAGCAGCAGAATGTCAGTCTTTTCGCCGCCGAGCACACCGGCCTGAACAGCCGCTCCGAGAGCAACGACCTCATCCGGGTTGACCGATTTGTTCGGGTCTTTGCCAAAAAATTCTTTGACCATTTCCTGAACTTTCGGGATACGCGTCGAACCGCCGACAAGGACGATCTCTTCGATGTTCTTTGGTTCCAAACCGGCGTCTTTGATCGCCTGTTCGACAGGCGGCATCAAACGCTTAAGGATCGGTTCAACCAACGCTTCGAATTTCGAACGCGTGAGCTTCATCACAAGATGCTTCGGACCCGATGCATCAGCCGTGATGAACGGCAGATTGATCTCCGTTTCCATCGCACTCGAAAGTTCGACCTTTGCTTTTTCAGCAGATTCTTTCAAACGCTGAAGCGCCATTTTGTCATTGGCAAGGTCAATACCCTGATCTTTTTTGAATTCGTCGATGATCCATTTGATCAAAACCTCGTCAATGTCGTCACCGCCGAGATGCGTGTCGCCGTTCGTAGATTTTACTTCTACAACGCCTTCGCCGACCTCTAGAACAGAAACGTCAAAAGTACCGCCGCCGAAATCGAATACGACAATGACCTCGTCTTTCTTTTTATCCAGGCCGTATGCAAGAGCGGCCGCCGTCGGTTCGTTGACGATGCGGAGCACTTCGAGCCCGGCGATCTTTCCGGCGTCTTTCGTTGCCTGACGCTGTGCGTCGTTAAAATATGCCGGAACGGTAATGACCGCTTTTTCGACCTTCGAACCAAGATAATCTTCGGCCGATTGCTTCAATTTTTGCAGAACCATCGCCGCAATTTCCGGCGGGCTGTACTGCTTTCCTTCGGCATCGATGCGGACATCGCCGTTCGATGCTTTTTCCACTTTAAAAGGAACTTGTTTGATCTCGCCCGCGACCTCGTCATACTGACGGCCCATAAAGCGCTTGATCGAATATAAGGTGTTTTCCGGATTTGTCACCGATTGGCGTTTGGCAACCTGGCCGACAAGACGGTTGCCGTCCTTCGTAAATGCCACGACCGAAGGAGTTGTACGGCCGCCTTCAGCGTTCGTGATGACGACCGGTTCGCCGCCTTCCATCACGGCAACGACCGAATTTGTCGTTCCGAGATCGATACCAATAATTTTGCTCATTATTTTCTCTCCAATTGCGTAAAATTACTTGCTCTACAAATTATAAATTAATATATTACCTGAGCCTGTTGAAAGTATAAAGGTTGAG